>Ga0209495_1000002_pt1 | contig 616636 bp, 528 predicted proteins | sample EN1Hudsemesocosm_FD_184629 | JGI IMG/M metagenome (GOLD analysis project Ga0209495, IMG submission 184629) | Methane-oxidizing microbial communities from mesocosms in the Hudson Canyon - EN1E Hudson Canyon (SPAdes) (version 2) | ecosystem: Environmental > Aquatic > Marine > Cold seeps | place...
CACAAGGAATTCCTGGATTACAGCCTCCTCAGACACAAGGAATTCCTGGATTACAGCCTCCTCAGACACAAGGAATTCCTGGATTACAGCCTCCTCAGACACAAGGAATTCCTGGATTACAGCCTCCCCAGACACAAGGAATTCCTGGATTACAGCCTCCCCAGACACAAGGAATTCTTACACAGACACAAGGACAACCGGTTAATATGACATCAACTGTACCTTCACCTCAAGTTCAAGGAAATTCACCATTTCAACAACAAACATCTTTAATTCCTGGATTCTCAAACATGTCAATTTCATCACCATCTCAATCACAACTTCCAACTGGATCACTTAATACTGGTACAGCACAGGTTTATAATCCTAACCCTGTTAGTAATTCATCAATTAAACCAGTTAAATTTGGTGGTAATATGAATTTTACAAAGGCTACCGAAGTAAAGAAGATTGCAATTGCTGAAACACCATCTGGATTAATTCATCTTTATGATGTTAGTAAGTTAGTTATTTTTATGGTTCCAACACCAGCTAATATGACTATTAATATTCCTGGATTATACAGGTCAAAGAATATGCATGATACACCAGATGGTAAGTTTGGTGGTTATGAATTTTATAAGAATAATGCTGAAAATCTTAAAATGATTGATTCTCTATTCCCAGGAAGTGGTTGGAGAGATCAATTATCTGAACCATTGCCCGAATTAGCAGTTGAAAAGGTGCCTGAGTTAATTTGGAGTGGTAACGTTGTTCTAGATAATTGTAATTATCCATTAGAATTATATGAGTATTCGGAAAAATCTTTAGCAATTTTTACTGCTAAAGATTTAAGTGCTTCTCTTAAGGTATGTAATAATTTAAAGTGTCCAAGTTCTTCAAGTGGTAAGCAGAATGGATATAATGGATATAAGAGTAAAGCTGATCATATTAATTTTATTAATTCATTGATCCCTGATATGGATGTTGAATCAATGTATAAAAAGTCTAAGGCTAAGGCTAAGGCTGTTGTAAAGGTGAAGAGAGATCCAATTATGATTTTTGAAAAGAATTTTGTGTATGAAAATGTTAACTATAGTATTTATGTATTTGAATATTCTGAAAAATCAATTGTTGTATTTACTGAACCTCAATTTCAAATTAGTGGATTAACATTTTCTAATGGTCTAACATTTCCAGGTAAAGGTGAACAAACTGGTATGGTAATTTCTAAGTCTTACTCCCCATCAATGACTATTATTAAGAATTATATTAGTTGTCCTAATTTAGAAACTTTATTTGTTATGGAGGAAGAAGAATCATCACGTGGATCACAGGTTATAAATTCTGTTTCTCTTGGTGATACCGAAGTTGCAACAAAATCACGTTCATATGATGACATTCCAATTGAAACGTTAGTTCGTTTACTTAAGAATAAAATGGAAACAATTAACACAGAAAATGTTAAGGTTGAGAAATTACTTGGTTCTGATGTTTTACTTTATGGTACCACTGATTTAGTTAATGATAGACTTGAAATGTATACAGAAAGTAGTACTACACTTGAAATTGTAGCTGGTGATAAAACTATTGTTATAATCAATGATGAATAAATCTCATAATGAAAATAAGAAATTTCTTATTTTATACATAGACATATTTACATGTTGAATCCTATTTCATCTAATAAATTTAATGTTGCTTTATATTTACTGTAAATATCATAAAACATATTTTCGTTGTACATGGATACTTCTTCATCAGTTAACTGTTGTTTCATTTCTTTTCCAAAAATAAACTTTTGTACAACTAGATAATTGTGTTTAATAGCTTCTTTGATACTAGTTATATATTTGTTATTCTTATTATATATTTCTCTTGCAAAATCAATAAGTTTATCAAAATCATCATTGTTATTAATAAACTCATTCTTACAGTATGTGTACATTTTAATTTTGTTATAAAGACGAAAATTTATACCAGCAATTGATATTAAATCTTGAACACTTTGTGTGTAATGATCAATATTATTGTCCGCCTTTTCTTCATCATCATTAATATAAAAAAATCCCTTGTGATGTTTATCAGTTACTTCATTATGTAAAACTGTAAATTCATTTTCTATTACAAGTTTAATATTATCAGAAATATTCTTTTTAACAGTCTCATTATTAGGATTTTCAATAAAAACATTTAATGATGGTATATCTGCTATATGAATGTTTAAAGTTTTTCTAATTTCATCATGATTTGGGCATGATTCAAAACACCCAAATAAATCAAACCCATCAGGTATCTTATCATTAAGTAGTGGTTCTTCAAAAAAATGTTCGTAAAATACATTTAAGTAATCAATAAAATCATCTATAAAATATTTCTTTTCTTTAGCTATTTTATATGGAATATTATATCTAACATGCCACTGTTTAATTATAATATTCATAATATCATCAGTTTCCATATTTTGTTTACCATAAAAAAATGTTCCAAGTATAGAAGATATATGTAATGCAACATTTATTTTTTTATAATTTATACATTCTCTAATAAAAAAACACATAAGTTTATAAATATCTGAGATAACATTACCATCATATGAAGAAATACCAACATTTTCAGACCACCCACTTGAATCAACTTTACCAATATTTACTGTTTCACCTTTATCATTTTTTAAATGACCACTTGACATACCATAATCAATAAATGTTGAAATACCACCTGGTGATTTAACATAACATAATTCATTATTATGAGAGTATGCAATTACAAATTCCTTATCAGAATAATGTCTAATGAGAACATTTTTAGTATGTAAATCACGATGTTGAAAGTTAAATTTTTGCTCAGCAATATTCAACGAAAGTGCAATTTGCATTAAATATTTGTAAAATTTCTTAATAATTTCATCATCAGAAATATCTTCTTCTAAAAGTTTATATATAGGAATAGAATTATCTATATTTTCATAAACAACATATGAAACTGAATCCTTCTCACTTGTACAAAAATCAAGAACTTCCTTTGTGTCATTATCAACAGTAGCACCACTACATGAAAATGCATCGTAAACATATGCAAAATTTGGTAAGAATTTACGTAATTCATTTAATCTTTCACCAATTGCAAATTCATGGATTAATTCTCTTGATCCCGCAGGTTCACGTGGACATTTAATTACAACCATATGACCAATAAATTTAGATGTTGTTTTATTTTCTAGACAATGTTGTTTTTCAATATTACCTCGTAATGCATGATTAAATGCAGATTGTTCACCAAAACGTTCCATATTTTTTAAATATGTATTAATTCTTTGTCTGTCTGATTCAGTATCATCAGTAATGTCAAGAATTGTATTAATCATACATCTAACTTCCTCCATTAAATTATGATCATAAAATTTTGTGGATAGGTTTTTATGAACTTCCTCATAATTTATACCAGAAATATCAGCATGTGAAATACCAAGTAATGAATTTTTACCGTCATAATGACAAATTCTACTATTATTTAAATGTTCAATTTCAAATTTAATTTGTTTATCATATTGTTCTGTATGTTTATCAGTATATTCTGGTAATTTTTTTCCTATTTCAAATAAATCATTAAGTCTATTTGTCAAAGAAATAATTGTATCAATTTTATCCTTTTCGTTTTGCATTATTTTTATTGTCAAAAAATTAAAAAATATCATTTTTAATTTTTATTGTATTTTTTATCAAATTATAAACAAATGAATAATAAATTTTGATATGTATTATATGTATCATATTGTATAAAAATATATAATATGATTATTTTTCAAAATAATAAAAAATATATAACAATAACGGATCATATAAAAATAAAAAATCTAGTAGTCGGAAATAAATTAAAAATTGAATGAAAAATTTAATTTTTAATTTAAAAAATGGGAAAATCTCGTGTTATGAAAAAACAGATAAATATCGGTACTGATCCATCAGTTGCACTTTCAAGATTCTTAAAAAGATTTGAAATGCCTGATACTCCAGAGTTAAAGGGATGGGCTAATGGAATTTCAGAAGACAAGTTAAAACCTGAGGGTTATTATACTGAAAAATATTGGCGTGAAGTAGCAGATGGTAAAACTATAAAGGATCAACCACCTCTACATAAAGATCTTGAGTTTTTCAAGAATTACTGTTGTTCTAAAATGAACATCGTTGAGAACGATCAAAGAGCTTATTATTTAAGTGTAATTAAGCCAACTGATGATATTTCAAAGAAGAAAATTACAATTGATTGTGGAACATTTATTGTAAGTGATAGATTTATTTTAATTGGTGGTTCACGTGAGTTTATGAGTATGGAACCTGTTGATTTATCTAAGATGAAGATGTTATCTAATCTTGCACCTAAGCAGAAGATGATGGATGCAATTAATGTTCCAGTAAAACAAAATGAAATTATTCATCTTGAAATGTTAGGTGCAGTCTCAATGAAACTTGCATTTAATAATCAAAAGCATTATCGTGTTCCTGAGAAGAAGGGATTTCGAGCTGGTGGAACTATGCCTAAAAGTCCTGCTAATAGATATATCATTGTTCTTGATATTATTGCACCTTCAGAAAAGGTGAAGAATTCTCTTAGAGAACAAATTGGTGTTGTCGACGAAATTTCAGATGATAAATCAAATCCTGAACTTGCTAGAATGGCTACAGAAGCTAAAAATGTAATTAATAATATTGATGGATCAAGAGATGCAGATATTCTTGATGAATTAGAAAATAAAGATATCATCAATGAATCATTTGATGCGGATAAACATATTGATATTAATTGTAAAACTGGAAATCCAGATGATGAAAATGATGATCCATATTTTGTAAAGGATTGTGATGGTGAAAAATGTGAAGATAATAAGAAAAGTGTTTAAAATGAAATTTTTATTGTATAATTATACAATAAATGAATCGTACCATAAAATACAATATTCCTGTAATGAATGACATATTAATGTATAAAATCAATACATTCAAAGATATGTCAAGTAAAAATATATTTCACAGTATATCATCCATCGAAAAACCATTTGATCATTTAAGTAAAAGGTACACGGGTAATAGAACTGAGAAAACTAATTTACTTCATGATTTAAATAAAATAAAAGAAATGTCAGTTAAGATGAATAAAAATTACAATAAGAGATTAAATGAAATAAAACACATAATAAATAAAAAAGTCACAAAAAAAGTCACAAAAAAATATATGATAAAAAACATTTATATGTATCACCGATTAGTAGAATATATAAATGAAAATAATATTAATGTCAATTATTCATATTTAATTAGTAATCAGAAAAATCAACCAAATGTTAAACGTTTATTTAGTATTGAAGATTCAAGAAGTTTAAATTATTGTCAAGAAATTTGGAATATGGATTATTATCATGATAATGTACCATCAGAATATATAAAAATTGAATATTTAATATGATAATTTTAAATAAATGTCCAAATCATATTTGTACTACAAAATAAGTAATGATTCTGGTGAAGTATTAAATCACAATGAGAAATATTTAGATATGTTATCTATGAAAATGAACAAAAATTATATTAAAAGATATGATAATATAATTACTATGATTTTATCAAATAGTAAACGTGGATATAAAGTTAAAAAGAAGTATAACATTAAATGTAAATATATGTATGAACAAATAGCTAAATATATTGATGAAAATAATATCAATGTAAACTATACATATTTCTTTTCAGATTCTGAAGTAACTAAAAAATTAGATAGTATAGATGGTATATGTCCATGTTGTTCTCATGGAATGAGATATTATCATGAATATAAAAGACTAGAGTATATAGAAATTGAATATTTTTATGAACAAAATAATTAAAATTTTAATGTAAAAGAACTATACATCTAGATTCAACGAAATTATCGATATAATACTTCGAACTATAAAAAAAGAAACCTACAAAAATTAAAAAATACACTATTATATGTGAATATATGTATCATGATATAGTTAAGTATTTAATTAAATACAAAATTAATGTTAAGTATTCGTATATTATATTAGAAAAAATTTCTACATAATATTACACAGTCATATATATCTAGATGTTTACCAGAATATGAAACCCATACAAATATATATGATAAATTAGTCCCAAAAGAATATATAGAAATAGAATTTTTATAAAATAAAAATAACAGTTATTATTTTTAATTGTTTTAATGATTGATGTGAAGAATTAAATAGTAGTATTGTAATGATGTTGTAATTGTTTATTTATGCCACTTGATGAATATAATAAACTATAAAGTTCTATTTAAATGTCTCTTACAAAATATATCTTTATTTATATGATTTTTATTAACTTCAAAAGATGAGTAACCACCAAAATTACATGAATATGGATTTTCAACACGTTGTGAATATATACATTTATTACAACCTTTACCCTTTGTATTAATATATGAACATTTATATTGAAACATACCATTAGATAAATTTCAAACGATACTAGCTTCATCAAAATTAATCTCAGACATTTTTATATTAAGTAATTACTTAATATTTTCACTTAAATTTATCACGTACAGCATAGAATCTCTTCCAATTTATATAATTAAATTTAATATCATTTGAGTATTTAATTATACTATTCTTATCATTTATTGTTAAATTAAAAATATTTGGTTGTACTCTATGTGTAAGTAAATGGATAACAATAAGTATTGTTTTTAAAATTTCGATATTAAATGTATCATCATCTATATATGATTCATACATAGAATATGCTAACATTTTTATTTCTTTATCTGATTCTAAAATATTCAATGTATTAGTTATTTTATTGAATAGATTTTTATTTCTAAAGTTTATAGATCTATAAATTCTATGTGAAACAATTGAACATGTATCTAATGAATCATATGTACATATATTTAAATTATTTTCAATATTTTCAAATGTTGATAACAATTCAAATATTGTTGGTCTCATTTTTGAATCACCATTTAACATTTTTAAAATTAAAGAATTAATCTCTTTATTTTCTGGCTTATTCCAAGATTTTGAAAATTTTATTGAGCTATTTTTATTACCATTCAACCAAGAATCCATTTGTATTAAATATTCTTGTTTTGTATTTTTTATTTCAAATAAAGGAAATCCATATATCATTTCATATATTGTACACCCTAAAGCCCATATATCAGCAGATAAACCCCATTCATGTTCATTCCAAACTTCTGGTGGGCGGTGTGAAGGTGTATATAATGGACTTGAATATTTTTGTTTACCATTTCCTAAAATAAGTGATGACATACCAAAATCTGATAATTTAGCCTCATCATCATAAATGATAATATTAGATGCTTTTATATCACCATGTAAAATTCTGTGTATATGTAAATGTGATAACCCTTTCATTATTGATATTATCCATTTTCTAGTAAGGTTATCATTTTTACGTTTAACTGTATGAAAATCACCTAAAGCCTCTTTAAAAAATAAAACAATGATACCAGATTGTATAGAAACATATTCAGCAGTGTTAAGATATTTATTTTTAAATATTTGATTTATAAACGCTTCACATAAAACTGGGTCTATGCGTATCATAGATGATGATTTATCTAAGAATGGTAAATATTTAATAATATAATTACCATTTTTATTTTCTTCATTTTCATCATCATATGTAAATAATACTTTACCTTTATACAATTTTGTTTTATTTAGTTTTTTCTGATATAGAATTTGTGGTTCCTCACTACTCATATTATTGTCGGTTTTATTAAAATTTTGTTATATTTTTTCAAGAAATTTTATTTCTTAATTTTTATGATTTTTATGGTTTAAATTTTGATAATGTACACTATATAGTAACTATATTAAATTTGTATAAAAATAGTAGTTTTTATACAAATTTTTATTGTATTCGTATACCAGAGTATTTTTGATTTTGAGTTTCCTTGATTTTTGATGTTTTTTATACTTTAATTTTGGTAAAAATCACACTTTTTAAAATAAAATCATGTCTATATCCTCGAGAGTCAAATGAAAAAAGTGCTTAAAAATACGTCTCTGAATTATAGATCAGATCACTTTTTTGAATTCTGTTTTTTATTGTCATTCGTGTCTTTTTAGCATAAAAAATATTTTTTATATAGTACTCTTAAATTTTTAATTATAAATATTAATTAATGGTATAAATTAATTACAATCAATTCACTAGACATGTTTTGATTCTTTGAAATAATAGAAAAAATCAAAAAATCAATCGAAAAAATGGTGAAAATGTCATATTTTCAAAATTTATCATGTCTGTATCTTCGAGGGTAAAGTAAAAAAAGAGCGTAAAAATACGTCTCTGAATAACTATTTAAGACCATTTTTTTTGAATCAATAAAACAGAGAAATTGAAGAAAAATCAAGAAATTTCTTAAATAAATGTCTTGGTTCAATAACAATGAATATGAATATTTACAGGGTAGTAGTACAATGAAAGAAAAAATATTTGCATTTGACTTAGACGGTACTTTAATTGTATATAAAAATTCTACAAACCCCAAAACTTCAACTAATGACCCAGATAATTGGTCGTTTATAGGTGATATCAAATCTAAAATAAAAGAACTCAATGATAGTTATACAATAATTATAGTAACAAATCAATTAAAGTTATCTGATGGTAAACGAAAGTTAATAGAAAATGTTTATATGGAATTAGATTGTATCCCTCATATTTTAATGTCAAGAAAGAAAAATAATTATAGAAAACCTAACAATGGGTTTCTAAGTGTCATTCAATATCTTGTAAATAAATATAATCTAACTTTAGATAATAAGAATAGTTATTACTGTGGTGATGCTTGTGGTCCAAATGATCCATTTCCTCCATATCGGTGGTCAGATGTTGACTATTTATTTTCTGTGAATATTGGATTTAACTTTGTTAGACCATGTGATATATTCATTCCATTTACATGGCCTAATTTTATAGAAGATGGTAAGTGTAAATATAATGTAATTCTATTAATGGGGTCACCAGGTTCTGGTAAAACCACTATCTCTAAATTATTAGAATCAAATTTTGGTTATGTTAGATTTTCTCAAGATGAATATGATAAGAAATTAACTAAACACACTGAACTAATTTGTAATACTTTACAACAAGGTAAAAATATTGTATTAGATGCAACATTTGGTAAACCTGAAAATAGAAATATGTGGTTTGATATGTTTGATAAATTTTTACCATCTGATAGAAAGTATGCAATTATATGGAGTATAAGAGATGGTAGACATTTTAATGAACTTAGAGAAGAACCCATTTCACATTTTGCATATTCTGGTAAGTATGGATATACTAAGAATTTTGTTTCACCAGAAGAAACTAATTTATATGGATATGATGTAATTAAATTTTATTAAACTAAAGATTTATAACAACTAATTTTAGAATGAATATTATCATTGAGTACTTCTAATTTTTCAAATAAAATTATATAATGTGCACTTATAAAAGCATGTTTAATAAATTTCCGTTCTATATTATTAGAACTTGTATTTTCATTTAAAATTTCATTGATTGATGAAATATTAATGTTAGATTTTAATGTATAAGTTTCTGGAAATTTACCAATTGTAAAGTATTTTTTAATATATTCATGAAACTTTTCATACTTTAAATTATTTTCATGGTATATAACATTATATATTTTATAATATTTAGTTATTTTCATGAATATCTCTGTAATAATTGTCATAATTTTAAAGAATATTATTTTAGTGCTACCAACTTCCATAATTGCATCATGTAATTTATTTTTAAGATTATGATCATCAAAATTATATTCATCAAAGAACCCACTATCAAAATCTATAATATCAATAAGATCATAAGAATATTTTTCTATTTTGTATTTTGATATGTATTTATTTGTAAACATTTTTAAATTTATTTGTGGTATCAATGAGAATATTAAATTTTTATCTGTTATTATTTCTTTATTATCATCTATATATTTAAATATATCAAAGAATATTATAATTCGTTTTATATGTTTATCTATATTATTTTTTAAAATTGTAACATTTTCTACACTTTTAATTTTTTCACACATGTGATTAAATTGATCATATACATCTAATGTATCATCATTTTCATATAAAATTTCCATTGAAATTAGATTTTTAACACTATCCAATAAAATATAAAATTCATCATAATATGGGTAAAATTCATCATATTTTAATTTTAATATACAGCAATCTTTTATTTTTTGAAATATATCATTATAATCACCATATGTAACCGTATCTAAAAGTCTATTAATTTCATTCAATTTTGTTTGTAAAATTATACTCATATTCCTTTCTAGAATTACAAAAAATTAAATAAAATGATTTTTTAATGTAAATTTATGATTAAAATGTTTGACAATAAATTAATCGAAATAAGTTTAATTTTGTTTATCCAGTTGGTAATTTCATGGTTGATAATTTATTTAATCAGTTAAATTCGAAAATTTAATAAAAAATGAAAATATCTCAATTAAAATTATTTGATAAAATGGAAAGAATTGAAACTACAAATATCAAAAAACTTTTAAACCTAACCGAGAATTTATTGTCAAATAAAGATTTATTTACAACAACATCAGATAATTTTCAAACAAATTTTTATGAATTGCTAGACAAAAATTTAATTATAAATGATGATGAACTACTTGGTTCCGATGTTGAAACAAATAGACATGTCATCAAAACATTTATTGATGACATTAAGCGTATTTTAAATTTAAATGATGAGATATACGATAAACTTAGTGATTCTGTAAAAATTGATGAGACAACAACAAAGTATTCATTTAAGTATAAATCATTTATATTCATTGAAATTTTAAAGAAACATTTTTATCAAATAGATACTATATGTGAATATTTTGAAGATGTTGTTGATGAAGTTAAAGATGTTGTTGTTGATGAAGTTAAAGATGTTGTTGTTGATGAAGTTAAAGATGTTGTTGTTGATGAAGTTAAAGATGTTGTTGTTGATGAAGTTAAAGATGTTGTTGTTGATGAAGTTAAAGATGTTGTTGTTGATGAAGATTTAAGAGTTGTAAATGAAAATAAAGTTGAAGATATATTTAATATAGATAAAAGTAAAATTGCTGATTATTTAAAAACAATTGAAATTAAAAATTTTAATAGTAATGATTTAGATAATATTGTTAAATTAATTTATATTGAATGCGATGACGATGATGAAGAAGTTTCCCAAAATAGAATTAAATCAATGTGTGAAAATTTTAAATCAATTGATATTAGTATGTGTGATAAAAATATAATGGGTGATTATTTTAATATGTCTGATATTAAAACTAACCGTGATATTAAACAAAAAATGTGTGGAGTATTTATTGGTACCATTATAAGTTTATTAATTAAAAATGATAAAGAAAAGGTTGAAGAAGTTGAAGATACCAATGTTGAAGAAGTTGGTATATATAAATATATAAGTCCAAATAATTATCTTATGTTTAAAAATGTTGCTGCTGTTATAGTTTCACCATTTGCTCTAACTGGATTATTATTTTGTCGTGCTGTTTATGATTTAGGTTATATTTATATGTTAATTAGATTTGCTAAATATACTGGATCATTCGATCATATAAAAAATTTACTCATGTAAAAAAAATGAAATATCAAATAAAATTATTTGATAAAAAGATGACTGATTTTATTGATGAATTAGAAAAGAATAAGGGTATGTTAGATAAGTCATTTTATGCGGAAATTCATAATAAAGTTATAGATTATTTAAAAACAACAGATTTAAAGAATTTTAATGATGACGATAAAGATAATCTTATTAAAATGGTGATGGTACCAGCAGATGATGATGATGATGAAGTTGAGAATGATAAACTTGTCGAACAAGTTGAAAAACTAAAATCTGTTAATACTAGTATGTTTGATAAAACCGTACAGGCTAGATATTCTAACATGAGTGATTTTTCAAACATTAAAACTAAACGTGATCTTAAACAAAGAGTATTTGAATTGATCCTTATGATTATTATATTCTTATATAAATCTTCTAACCCTGATAGTCAAGATAAATTTATTCAACATAATGATAGATGTTAAACATAATGATAGTTAACCTAACATTAAAGATGATGAATTTAATAACTGTACGGATGATGAACATAATACAGATTTATTTAAAGTACCAGAGAATTATATGAAAACTATGTTAACAAATTTAATTAATTCTGGTGAAAATGATACTAATTATGACAATGATGATGAATTTGAACAACGTTAAAAGTTTTAATTTGTATTTAGAATGTTTAACATCCATAGATAATGGCATTAAACCTAATTTCGAAGAATATATTAAACAATTAGCTGTTAATAAATATGATAGTAGTGATAAATCAAAAACATTTGATGAAATTCATGAAATAAAAAAGTCTAATAATTTATTTGACTCATTAATTAAAATGAAAAATTAATGAAATATACAATAAAAACATGCATTACGAAATGATAAACTGTACATATGATAATAATGATAACACATTTTCATATAAAACAATAATACGAAATTATGACAGAATATTATATCAAAGGAATTATAAAAATAAGATAATAGTTAAAGTTGAGTTTAATAATGTTAGCTATGAATGTGATAAAATTATAGAATGTAAAGATGAATGTTCAAATTTTGTTCTTATGGATAAGGATGATATCAAAAAATAAAAATATATCAATTGATATATTTAGTAAAGTGTTATTTTATTCATGATTAATTATAATAGTATCATAATTAGGTAAATGTAAAATAGTATCAAATTCCTTAGTTCTAATACTTTTCGTACGAATTCTTATGATTTTACCCATAAAATCTTCATTTACCTTTGTAAATGTTTCTGATATAAAATCACGATCAGTTTCTTCCTTCATTTTGTTACACTGATCTACAAATGTATCATTGTTAACTAAATCATATACATCACGCATCTTTTTAAGTTCCATCAACAATTCCTCATATACACATAGCTCAAAATCATTTCTAAGACACTCAATCAGTGTTTCGTTATTCATAAACAAATTCTTAATATCATCAGTTGAAGACATGTTTCATTCAAAAAAACGACAAATTTTTCAATTTTTACATTTTTGATATATTGTTAAATAGCCTAATTTTTCTCTCTTCAATACTACCCTTTCTTTCATTTAAACCTAATTTATAATCATATGCAATTGTAATATTATATATTACATCATCATCTTTAACATCATAGTTATCTATAATATAACTACTATCTCTTAGTTCCTTATACTCATGACATAATTTAGCAAATTCATCATTTGGAATGGAACCATATATACCATTTAAAAGAATTTTAATGTTTTCAAACGTAATAGACATTTTCAATAATTTAACTGAAAATTTTTTCAGTTAATTCTATCTATCTATTTATTTCTATTTCTATCTATTTCTATTTCTATTTATCTATTTCTATCTATTTCTATTTCTATCTCTACCTCTCTATTTATCTATTTACATCCATTCATAATCATAATCATCATAATAGTCATCACGATATTTATTATACTCAATATTATGTTGTATCTGTTTTTGTTTACTCTTCTCTTCCTCTATACCATTAAGAACAGTAAAATTTTCTATTTCATTAGATCTACCACATTTCTTAATAAAAGAATAGTATAATCCAATTGGGGTTATAAAATTTTCATCTATGGCATAAAAACCCTCACTTTGAAATGTTGATTTTTCATAATTAATGGGACAACCCTGATTCAATAGATTTTCTAATGTATCGGATACTTCACCAATCTTAAAAATGTTTTTTGATAACAGTTTAACAAATGGGCTGTATACTCTACTATGAAAATTATCAAATCTAACAAATGGTATCAAAATATTTACAATACGAAGATCAACACCGCGATCGATACAATATTCAATTGGTTTTTGGTTAAATCTACTTGATTTTGTATTGGTAGAATTGGGTCGTTTCTCTAGAAAATTCTGAATGGTATCTAGTAATTCATCACTAACACCAAAATCTCCACTACAAATAAGCTCAATTAAAACATTAGAATCTGACTTAATATCAGTATCAAGTAATGAATTAACAAAAATGTAATTTTCTCTAGAATGTCCACAATAAAATCTCAAAAGATTTGTGTCATAATGTAAATCTTCATGAATATTAAATCCTAAAGATATCAATCTTTTAAGTGAAACAGAATTTACATCATCCAAACAAAAGAGAAAACTATTCAAACGAAATAATGAAGTTTTGCGATATTCGAAAAGATTTAAAGAATCTATTCCCTCATCATACATATGAACATCCTCAAGTTTACCACTAACAAACATTTTAGTGTCATATCCAATTCTATGTCTAACATCATGTGACTTAATATCCTCAAATACAATGTCAGTTTTCTTCAGACACTTAAAAAGAAGACAACCAAAATCATCTGTATATAAACATGAAATAAATGAAAACATATATGGTGTACATCTACGTCCGATAACAGTACTTGTATTGACAACTCGAAGTATAATAAATTGTTTTTTATATTTTTTTATATGTTTATTTATTATTTTTTTAGTTTCGTTGTTAGATTTAGATAAATTCATCCTGAATGAAAGTTCCTCAATATGAAGATATTTCTTCATAAATGACAAGACTTTTTGAACTAATTCATTAAAATCTATATCGCTTGCCATAATAGCAAAAATCTCAGTAAAATTGGTGGTGTTAATCATCAAAGTCATTTTGAATATAATAAAACCAGAAATTTTCATTTTTGATCAAATTTAATTATCATAACATTTTTATATGAGTTATACATTTAATAAATATAAAATAGACATTAATTCACTAAAATCTTAAAAATCATAAATTATGATATTTCTTAAAAATGAAAAAATTTCTAGTTTATGATATACAAACATGTCGCAATTAAATGGTGTCATTGCCGAAATTCAAGATATAATATGTGATAATTTATTACGTTTTACTATACAAACAAATGATGGTAGTTATGTATGTTGTGATTATTATTATGAAGAATCTTTACCACTTAAATCAAAAGATAAAGTATATGTAGTTGGTGAGTTTGTATCAAAAACAATTAATATGGGGAATTGGAATATTTTTGAGTGTAAATCATTAACATCAAGATATGAGTTTGATCTATTAAACTTTTTAATTTCATATTTACCTTATATGAAAATTAAAAAGGATAAAGAAAACAATGTGATAAACATGGATGAAGTAAATGAATTTTATCGAAATTCAACAGATCAGATTATGGATTATTGTAATATGTCAATGAATGGAACTACACCAGATCATCTATATAAACTATTTAATAATTTATATGGGTGTATTGAAACAAAGAATGATAAGGATTTAGTAGATTTTGCTAAACATTGTTTTAATAACCCAGATCTTAGGAAAATTAAATCGTTTCTAAAGTATTGGAATAATAATGTTTTAATAAGACCACTTCAATTGATGGGTTTAACAGAATCTGAAATAAAAGCTATACATATACCTCTATATGAAGCATATAAAATTGTAAAAACTAATCCTTATAGATTACCACAAATTTCTATGGAAACATGTAATAAAATTGTAACATCACATTTAAGACTTGAAAATGCACCCGCTGGTGCACCTGTAAATCATGAGATATTATTATATAAATCACAAGTTGTATTAATGTGTGGTGAAATTTGTAGAGTAGTATATAATAATGTTGAAAAACGTAAGTGGACATCTACACCAATTAGTAAAATTATAGATGGATTTCCTCTATTTGATATATGTAAAGATGATCTATTAAAATATTATTTTTGTGTTGAAGATTTTGAACATATATATTATAAACCAATACATTTAATGGAAAAATCTATATCCAATAAGATAACATATCTTATAAAGAAGAAAAAAACAGATGTTCATGAAATTGCATATCCAGATAGAATACCATCTGAAAATCAAGATAAAGCAATTAAATCAAGCCTTGCAGATGGTATTTCTTTAATTCATGGTGGTCCAGGTACAGGTAAAACTACAATTTGTTCTGAGATTATTAGAAATGCATCATTGATGGGTTATAATATATTATGTTGTACATTAACAGGAGTTGCTGCTACAAGAATAAGAGAAACTGCAATTGAAAATAATGTTTTTGATTTATGTACTATTTCTACTATTGAAATGGCAATTGTATCAGCTACTATGTTTGCTGAGAAAAATTTCAAATATATTTTAATTGATGAGATTTCAATGGTTCACTCAAGTTTAATTCAACGTTTATTTTTTGCATATAGAGATATTGATTTTCAATTGATTTTAGTTGGTGATTTAGATCAGTTAGAACCAATTGATTATGGTAACTTTATGGATCAAATGTTACGTACACCAATTCCTAAATATGAACTAACTAAAAATTATAGATCTGAGAAAACTATTATTGAAATATGTAAAGATATAATTGATAAAGATCGTATTAAAAATAGAGTTGATATTAATTGGTATAAAGCAGATACAGATTATAGATTTCATATAGGTGATATTCAATATTTAGAACATCTTATTGCTGATTATGCTAATAAATTTTCATATAATAAAGATATATCAACAGAAGAAAATTTTGAACTATTTGCTGAATATAGAGATTCATTTACTATTGTAACACCTTATAATAAAGTTGTTGATGTTATAAATCCTATATTTCAAAAATATTTTATGTCTCATGTAAAAGAACATACTACAATTGATGGTAATAAATATTATTTAGGTGATAGAGTTATGAAACTTATAAATGATTATGGTATTACTGTTATGAATGGTGAAGTTGGTAAAATAATTAAAGTAACACCTGGATATATTGTTTGTATTTTTAGGGATGATAAAAATACTATGACTCCATATATTGATGTTAAATCTTTTAATAAAATGAAAGATTTTATAATAAAGAATAACATCAAGTTTTCACCACTTAAAAAATTACCTGATGGTACAACTATGGATAAATCTGATGAAGAAATAAAGAAAGAAATTGAGGATATTAAAGCTGGATTTCCATTACATTTTATTGATAGAGATGAATCTAAAGAATTAAATGATAGAGAGAAACACGAAGAAGAATATAATAAAGCTGTACAATTATATTTTTCGTTATTAGAAGAATATCCTAAAGCAATGTGTAGTATATCAAATGAAGGTAAATATATATGTATTACAAGTATTAAATTAGCATATGCTGTAACTGTGCATAAATCTGAAGGTGCACAATATGAGAATGTTATATTCTTTTTAAATGGTAATCCAACATCATTTTTAACATGTAATAATATATATACTGGTACAAGTAGAGCTAAGAAACATTTAGATATTGTTACAAGTAGCTTAGAATTATTGAATGGTGCATGTTTAAATAGACGTAGATTTGTATATGATAAGCTACATCATAGAATTAATGGTAAATTACCTAAAGAAATAATAATTGAATTTGAAAAAGAAGAAATTATTGAAGAATATATTGATGACTCTTGTGATACCGATGATTACGATATTGATGATTTTGATTGGGATTAATTAAAAAGTTTATATCCCATTAAATATAATATTTAAATTTAAATATTAATTAAATGTAATAAATTTATTATAACAGTATACTAGACCGATTCTATTTTTGAGAAATAATAGAAAAAATCAAAAAATCACTTTAAAATTTAATGATTTTCACATATTTTCAAAATTTATCATGTCTACAGACCCGAGGGTCAAATGAAAAAAGAGCGTAAAAATACGTCTCTGAATAACTATTCAGAGTGGTTTTTTGAAGTTTCAACTCATGCCTTTTTTAACTAAAAATAAATTTTTACTTCCATTGAAATATAATATTTTGATAAAAATATTAATTAAATGTAATAAATTTATTGTAACAGTATACTAGACCAATTCTATTTTTGAGAAATAATAGAAAAAATCAAAAAATCACTTTAAAATTTAGTGATTTTCACATATTTTCAAAATTTATCATGTCTACAGACCCGAGGGTCAAATGAAAAAAGAGCGTAAAAAAACGTCTCTCTATAGTAATTGGAGACCATTTTTTGAATCTTTTTATATGTCAAAAATGAATTTTCAACCGTTTTTTACTTTAAAATGCTTGACAATATATATTGTGTTTTTTATGAAATTGAACTTTTTGATGAAGTAGATTATTTTGATGACATTTTAAAAGCGAAGATAGATTTAAGGAAAGATTTTGAATATGTAAATGGTAAAATAATTATTTCAACTATAAAATCATTGAATGGAGATGGAGATGAGAGAATGAAAGATTTATTTGTTGATATAAATGCTTATCCTCGTAAATTAAAACGTCCACGTAATCATTATTTTAGAAGTATCTTGATTAATATGTATGATGATGAAGATACTGGTAAATCTTATGATGATGGTAAAACATATACAAGAAAAGAAATTGTAGATGGAAACAATAAGGATTTATCTTTAGTTAGCCAATTTATTGGTGATAATGTTACACTAAATGATGAAGAAATTAATGACATTAACTTGATTACATGTCATCCGTTATTACAAAATAAAATTAAAAAATGCAGTTGGGTATATAAAATAGAACATTAAAAAATAAAATGAAAATATTAATACAATTGTATTAATAAATGCATACAAAAACAAATAAAATTTCTTTAAATAATATTACATGTACAGAGACAGGTACATTTTGTGGTTTTGTTAAACCGTATCATTCATTTAATAATCTTTTTATTCTAAGACATCAATCACCAGAAAATTTTAGTGATTCCGAGTCAGATAATTTAAATGATTCACTTTTGTATAATAATTTTGAAGATATTGATAAAGAGAATTTTGAAGATTCACATTTGTATGATAATTTTGAAGATATTGATAAAGAGAATTTTGAAGATATTGATAAAGAGAATTTTGAAGATTCACCTTTGTATAATAATTTTGAAGATATTAATGGAAATAAGTTTGAAGATGAAGAAGAACCAAATGAAAAGTTTAGCAATAATGATAAATCTTTCCATGATATTGATTTTGTAGAATATCGTGATTGTACACAAATATTAAACGATGATTATATTGATATTAACATTGAAGATATTGCTGAAGTGATAGTACAGAAATGCGATCAAAGTTTTTTAGGTGTCATTTCATCATACATATATTATTAAAATGAAAAATTTTACCAATAAAAATTAGAAATATGGAAAAACTTAATAATGTAACCATAAGAACTGCAGTTAAAAACTTCTATTACAACACTTATAATAGTGGTCTTAGATATGATGATATATCTAATGAAGAAATAGAGTTGAAATATGGTAATATTTCAGAATGGGATGTTTCAGATGTTACCGATATGTCTAATTTGTTTAGAGATAAAACCAATTTTGATGAAGATATTTCAAAATGGGATGTTTCAGGTGTTACCGATATGTCAGAAATGTTTTATTATTCGTACGGATTTAATTCAGATATTTCAGAATGGGATGTTTCACAAGTTACTAATATGTCTGATATGTTTCGTAGGACACATTTTAATAAAGATATTTCAAAGTGGGATGTTTCAAAAGTTACTAACATGACATGTATGTTCTTGCGTGCATTTGAATTTAATTCAAACATTTCTAATTGGGATGTTTCAAGTGTTACTGATATGTCATGTATGTTTTTTGAAGCACATTGTTTTAATCAAAGTATTTCAAAATGGAATGTTTCAAAAGTTACTGATATGAAAGATATTTTTGTTGGTGCGAGTAATTTTAAACAACCAATGTTAAGTTTAAAATTTCCAAGTTTATTGTATATGTTATATAATAAAATGTAATTGATTCATTTTTGTTTGACACCTTGATTCTCTAGAATTATGAGAAAAAACTAATAAAAACAATAGAAATTTCTATTGTTCATATCATCTAAATTTTATTTTTTAGTACTTGATAAAATTTTATTATTAAAAAATAAATATAGAATATATGAAAAAATCTGAATTTATTATTTAGTTGTTTTGTGTCGTTTTTCTGTTGAGTTTACTGTGAAGTAACGGATTTTAGCTAAAATCCAGAGAAATCCATGAAAATTATTTTCTTCTATGATTTAAAGAAATTTTTATAGCAATTTCTGGGATACCCTAAATTTATGAGATAAAACTACTAAAAACAATGGAAATTTCTATTGTTCATATCATCTAAATTTTATTTTTTATACCTCTTGATAAAATTTTATTAGTAAAAAATAATTAGAGTATATACTAAAAAATCTGAATTTTGAATCCTCAATAATTTAGTTGTTTTGTGTCGTTTTTCTGTTGAGTTTACTGTGAAGTATAGAAAAATCTAGAGAAATCCAGAGAAATCCAGAGAAATCCAGAGAAATCCAGAGAAATCCATGAAACGCATTTTTATCGCTATTTTGAAGAAATTTTTTACTCTGACTGTCGGATTCCCTAAATTTATGAGATAAAACTACTAAAAACAATAGAAATTTCTATTATTTACATTCTTAGAATTTTATTTTTTATACCTCTTGAAATAATTTTAACAATAAAAATAAATATAGAATATACTAAAAAATCTGAATTTTGAATCCTCAATAATTTAGTTGTTTTATGTCGTTTTTCTGTTGAGTTTACTGTGAAGTAACGGATTTTAGCTAAAATCCAGAGAAATCCAGAGAAATCCAGAGAAATCCATGAAAATTATTTTCTTCTGTGATTTGAAGAAATTTTTATAGCAATTTCTGGGATTCCCTAGATTTCTCAGAATAAACTAATAAAAATACTCTTTAAATTAGATTTAAATGTCTATTTTATTTTATTTTTTATACCTCTTGAAATAATTTTAACAATAAAAATAAATATAGAATATACTAAAAAATCTGAATTTTGAATCCTCAATAATTTAGTTGTTTTGTGTCGTTTTTCTGTTGAGTTTACTGTGAAGTAACGGATTTTAGCTAAAATCCAGAGAAATCCAGAGAAATCCATGAAAATTATTTTCTTCTGTGATTTGAAGAAATTTTTATAGCAATTTCTGGGATTCCCTAGATTTCTCAGAATAAACTAATAAAAATACTCTTTAAATTAGATTTAAATGTCTATTTTATTTTATTTTTTATACCTCTTGAAATAATTTTAACAATAAAAATAAATATAGAATATACTAAAAAATCTGAATTTTGAATCCTCAATAATTTAGTTGTTTTGTGTCGTTTTTCTGTTGAGTTTACTGTGAAGTAACGGATTTTAGCTAAAATCCAGAGAAATCCATGAAAATCCATGAAAATTATTTTCTTCTGTGATTTGAAGAAATTTTTATAGCAATTTCTGGGATTCCCTAGATTTCTCAGAATAAACTACTAAAAACAATAGAAATTTCTATTGTTCATATCATCTAAATTTTATTTTTTATACCTCTTGATAAAATTTTAACAATAAAAATATATCATTTAGTTATTTTGTGTAGTTTTATCTATATTTTTTATTGTGAAGTAACAGATTTTTAAAAATAGAAATTTCTATTTTTAATGATATATAATCTTTTAAGAGTTAACATACTTTTGACAAGCATAATATCTACCTAAATTGATAGGAATAAGCTTATAATTATTGATATATTTAAATTCCTTTGGTAAAGGTACACTAGCAGGGTTAATAATTTGTAATACACACTTACTTTCTTCAAAGTAATCATCAGCTGCTTTATTTGATATATTATCAGTTTCAGAGAAAGTCTTAAGAAGCTTAGAATTTGGTTCTGCAATAAATGTGTTAATATACATTGTAACATATGAAATATCACCAGGTTCATTTTCCGAAGTAAATTGAACATGATTTATAAGTTCATCAATATTTTTACCAGGGAATGTTAACGAAAGCTTAGAAGTTACCTTTTGATATAATTCTGAATCAATAATATGAATATATGATAGAAAGTTTTCCTTATTTTCCTTCGCAAAGATTAAATCAATACCATTATCATCAAATATCTTTGCAATTTTACCCCAGAAAACATTACTAGCAAACTCCTTTTTGTAATCATGTGGTGAATATTCATATGAAATTTTCTTCAAAATTGATAAATCTTTATTTACTACAAATGATGTATTAGTCTTAAGATTTTCTATGTATTGTTTAAGTCTCTCAGATAAAAATAAATTAATAACATTAATAGCATCAACTGTACCATTATTTCTATTTTCAACATTTTCATCAAAATCAACCTTAATTTGAAATCCAAGAGATTCTAAAATTTGTGTAACTCTATGCTTACTCTTACCATGTGTCATCTTCTTTTCAAATGGTAATGATTCGCCAACCATTGTAAAAAAATTGGTTAGTAAAAAATTGGCAAATGATGAACCCTTAGACTTCTTACCGGTTAACCCCGTAACAGCATTAACTGCAGTATTATAAACCGCTCCAACAAAAGACTCAATAAGATCAGTCTTTCTCTTTTCATAATTAAAATTCTTAAGTTCTGATTTTAAATCCTCATCTATAAGTAAAAAATCCATTAGGTGGAGGTCATTTGCCATATAATGCTGATGATCAGAAGACAAATACTGATTGTGATACTCCGATGCTTCATGATTAGTAAGTCTTGGGTACTTTGTAATCATATAGATTGAAAAATAAGCACTTGAAATTTTATCACCAAAAAACTCCAATAACTCATAGTTAACTACTTGATTGTATGTTTTGTGTGTGAATACCTTCTTCCAACATTCCATATTTTCATCATTTATCATTTCTTCAACATATTGGTCATTACCAGCAATTTCTGTAAGAATATATCTTAAATAATTCTTTAACTTATCAATCCACTTTAATCCAACTTCAACATTACCAATATTATGTCTAGCTGCAATTATTCCTGATGTATCTGGAATATTTTGACACATAGCACCCCATTCAGATAGGTTAAGAATAACAATATTTGTACCCTTTGGTGTAGGTCTATCAGTATGCCAATATCCATTTACTGGACTAACTCCAGACATTTTATACATCATTACAGATCTACAATTCTTTCTATATACATCCTCTCTATCAACCTTCATATAATAATCAATACTGTTAGTTGTAAGACTTGTTGTATCAACAAAATCACCAAAGAACAAACAGGGTTCAGGGTTTTTACCATAATCTAAAGTTGAGATGATTTTATTTGGATATTTTCTTTCAATGTCAGATATACCATCCGTATTCTTTTTTCTTTCATAATCTAAATATTTATTTGATAAAACAATTTTGACACAATTGTCAATAGTATATAATACATCAACTAGTGAGTTAACTAATGTATCATCAAATGTAATGAGCAAAATGTTCAAATTTTCATCAAATGATGTGGTCCAGTTTTTAATTTCGTCAGCGAGTGATTCCATATTTTTGATTCATTTTATGATATTTTTTTCAGTTTTCATGTTTTTATTTTTTAACCAGATATATGATTAATTTATTTTTAAAATTTTAATATACATTAAATAAATGTATCAAGTTGACATAGTTAATGGAAATGATGAAAATAATAATTCTTACGGTAGTGTATTTAAAACTTTAGATGAAGCAATAAAAATATCAAATACTGGTGATACTATATCTGTTTTACCAGGAACCCATGATGCTATAAGTATAATTTCAAGTAAAAAACATTTTGAGATGAATATAAAGGGAAGTGGTTCAAATACTATATGTTCAAGATTTACATTTACAGGGTTTTTTGATTTTACACTTGAGGATATGACAATTGAAAATTGTGATTTAGATATTACTTGTAGTAAATTTAAATTTAAAAATGTTAAATTTGCAGGTATGACTACTATTAAGGTTAAAAAATATGAAAAAATATTAGGTAATGAACATAGAAATATTTTTTTATTTGATAACTGTAAGTTCGAAAATAACTTTCAAGTTGAGTTTGTAGATGGTAATAACATTGTATCAATTAAATCATGTGAAATAGCCGGTCATTTACCATTATTAATTTGTAAAAGTGGTACTGCATGTACACTTAAAATAACAAATACAAATTTCGAACACCCTATTTTATTAAATAGTAAATCACAAGTTGAAATACAACATATAGGATGTAATTTTATATGTCCATTATTTATTGGTTCTGATACATTAACATATACTAAAGATAATTATATTTCACCTAGACTTGGTGCTTTTAGTAACAGTCCAGAAACTGAATTTAACATTACAAATAATATTTCTAAATCTTTATCTTTATCTCCATCTCAAACTATATCTTTATCTAAAGAAATAATTAATAAATATTCAGAAGATGTAGAAAGATACGGTGGTATTGAAATTGATTCAAATAAAAATAGTAGATTAGTTGCACATAAAGTAACAGAATTTATTAGAGTTAAAGGTAAAACTCCATTTGAATTGATTTTACCAAAAGAACCAATAAATGGACATTTAATAGAAATTTATACCGATACAGTTTTAATAATTGATGGTAATGAATATCACGATAATATCATAAAAATTAGATGGACAATAAATGGTGGATTTTTCTTTTATAAATGATTCATTGGTTTCATTGGATAATTAATAACTTTTTTACAATTATATAAATTTAAATTATGAACTTTATACAAATTAGATACATCTACGATGTTTCTACAATGAGATAAATTTAAATTATGAACTCCACCCAAATTAGATACATCTACGATGTTTCTACAATGAGATAAATTTAAATTATGAACTCCACCCAAATTAGATACATCGGTAATCAATCTACATCCAGATAAATTTAAAGTGTGAACATTACTTAAATCAGATATATCCATAAGGTTTTTACAATAAGATAAATTTAAAGTATGTACTTCATCCAATAATGATACATTAGTAACTGGACAATAAGATAAATCTAAAGTATGAACGTTATATAATTCAGATACATCAGTAATTTTATAACAATGTGATAAATTTAACGTATGTACTTTACCTAAAGATGAGATATCAGTAATTGAACAATAAGATAAATTTAAAGTATGTACTTTACCTAAAGATGAAACATCAGTAATTTGATTACATACAGATAAATTTAAAGTGTGAACTTTACCTAAAGATGAAACATCAGTAATTTGATTACATAAAGATAAATTTAAAGTATGAACTTTACCTAAAGATGAAACATCAGTAATTTGACTACATTCAGATAAATTTAAAGTATGAACTTTACCTAAAGATGATACATCAGTAATTTGATTACATACAGATAAATTTAAAGTGTGAACTTCACCTAAAGATGAAACATCAGTAATTTGATTACATAAAGATAAATTTAAAATATGTACTTTACCTAAAGATGAAACATCAGTAATTTGACTACATTCAGATAAATTTAAAGTATGAACTTTACCTAAAGATGAAACATCAGTAATTTGACTACATTCAGATAAATTTAAAGTATGAACTTTACCTAAAGATGAAACATCAGTAATTTGACATCCAGATAAATTTAAATTATATATTCCATATAAAATAGATGCATCTATAATTGAATTATAAGTTAAATTAAGAGATATATGTTCTCTGTTGTTATCGACAGATTTTAAAACTTTTTTTCTAAATTCTTCATCCTTATAAAATTTCAATGAGTATTCTCTGTTCATATTTAAATGTTTATATTGTATATTTTCTCGGAATAAACTTTTATTCAATACAAATAATGAGTTATTTGAATCAAAATGATTGACTTCATTTAATATATCATAATTTATTCCATGTTTATCAAAATTATTTTCTTTGTAAGTTTTAATCATGTGAATAGTGTCTAAAGAATTATTTTCAATACATAATTCCATTAAACCTTTATCTGAATGACCATGTATAATAAAATATTTAACTATGCTACTTATATCCTGTTTACATGCATATTCAACCGCATTTTTATTTGATAGTAGCGATAATAAATTGTTTTTGAATTTATTGTTTGTACCTATGTTATTTTTGGATAACATATTAAAATTTTTAGATACGTAATCTAAGTAATTCATGGAGAAGTTTTTATTTTTATATTTTATGATTCTATTTGTTTCTGAAATAAACTCTTCAATAGTCAGCATTTTAATTCAAATTAATAATTATTAATTTATTTAAAAAATGGAATTTATTAACGATGAACTAAAAATTTTTTGTAAAACTACATCTTTTGATAAATGTTTACTTATATTGAAAGAAAAATTAAAAAAGAATAACCAAATGAATGAGTATGATTTTATTTATAGTTCATATGTATCCTCAAATGAATTAAAAGATTTTACTATTAATAATATTATACCTGGATTACAAAATGTTATTAAATTAATGGTATTTTGTAAAATTTACAGTGATAAATTATTTCCAAAAAATATTGAATCGTATACAATTACAAAAAAACAACTGGATTTTTTTAATAATGTTCTAAACAAAACAGAATTTTCATTTTATTCATTTTATAAAATATCTGGTGAATTATGCTCATTATATGATATTTGTGATAATAGTATTATTAAAATTGATTTAAAACGAATTCCAAATAATGTTTTTTCATTTCCATATATTTTTTTACATAAAGCTGGTACTGTATCATTTGAAACTCTTTCTGATATGTTATTTTGCAACGAATATGTAAAGTTACCGATAGTATTTAAATTTTACCCAGATTCTACGGGTCCACATGGTGGATTTTTTGATGTTCCTTTTAATTTCATGACTCACGATTATAATCATATGATAATTATGTTGGAAAATATTGCTAATTATAATTTTAGTGAGGTTTCAAATATAATTAAACGTACACAAAAGGGTTCTATTAAACGAAGAATGATTGAAATATATTTTATTCTCATATTTTTTGAAACTGATAAATATATAACGATAAAACAAAATGTGTATGGTAATATAAAACCGATAGTATATTCAATGAAAGACCCAAAAGATAAATTTTGTAACTTACTTAAGATTTTAACAAATGATTTTGATGAAAATGATCTATTTTATTTGATTAAATATTTGATGAGTTCTTATGATTTAGATACAATTACAAGTAATACTGAAATATTAACAATAAAATATATAATATACAAAGAAGACTATTCGACATTAAATAATGAAGCAAATGAAATAAATAATAAGATTATGTATTTATCAAAAGAAAAAATACCAAATCGTGAAAAATTTGGAGAACTTAAGTTGTTAAGAAAAAAAATATTGTGTGATATTTATAAAAACAAGGTTGATTTTGTGGAGGATATTTTACTATCTATATTCAAACAAATTAGCATTGATTAAATTGTAGCTAAATATCCAAATGGATATTTAATTACCTGGACCATATAAATCAATATCTTCATATTGACAAATTGTACATCTATAACTACCACTCCACCCTCTAGATGCACGAACATGTGCATATTTTGGATGTTTACATGATCCATATTTCTTTGGACCATCTTTATATTTTTTAATATCATTTGAAATTTTATCTCTATTTTGTCTTAATTTAGTTAAACCATGCTTATCATTAAATTCCTTTAATAGTTGTTTTAATTCACTAGCTGTCTCGGTTTCTATTTTTTTAATTTTATCATTTAATTGTCCTTCGATTAAAATATTACTTTTTAATACCATATCATTAGAATTAATTTTATTCAATACTCCATTTTTATACTCATCTCTAATTGTATCTCGATCACGTTTAGGCATTTTTATTATTTTACTTATGTTAAATTTCAGTTTTCATAAAAATCTAACAAAATAAAAATCTAAATCTAAAAAATCACTCTGAATAATTATAGAGAGACGTATTTTTAAGTACTTTTTTCACTTGACTATCCGTGTGGCAGACGTCTCTGACTTTTTAAAAAGTGCTATTTTCACTAAAATTTACATTGATTTTTTATATTTTTTGTGAATTTTTCTAAATTTCAAACATGACTTGTATTCGAATGTAATAAATTTATTACATTTAATTAATATTTAAACTTAAAAATATATTTCGTGGTGTACAAAATTTTTAAAACTGTGAAAAAGACATGAATAAAGACAAAAATGTGATTTAAAAAATCACTCTGAATAATTATAGAGAGACGTATTTTTAAGCACTTTTTTCACTTGACTATCCGAGTAGCAGACGTCTCTGACTTTTTAAAATGTGATGTTTTCACTAAAAATCAAAGTGATTTTTTACAAAAAATACAAACGAAACAAAATCAAAATTACTCTGGTATACGTAAACTATAAAAATATTATATTTTATTGATAAATTTATTAATAATTTGTATATTATTATTAAATTAACACGTAAAAATATTTGATAAATCAGCAGTATCTTCCATTTTAAAATTAATATTAATGATGTTTAATAGCATTACACTTAATATACAAAATCCATTTATAGTTTTATTATTTTTAAAACATTTAAATGATAATACACCCAATAACATTAATATAAAAATATTTAATTCATATGATATATCAAAATATAATATTTTAGTTATTTTTAGAGTTATTGCAAATAATAATATCAATTGAAAAAATAACTCTAATTCTATATTAGCCCAATCAAATGATGAAACAAATAATATCATAAATAACCAAGCTAATAATATAATAAATGTCTTAAATGATACAGAATATATTGAATTTAATGATGTAACAAATGCAAATATACCAAATATTAAAATATGAATTATAAACTTCATTCCTTTTAAAACTGATAAATTTTTAAAAAATATGTAAGAAACATGTTAGCTATTTCAATAATGGTAAAAAATGAAGAAGAATCTATATTACGAACACTTAAACCAATAATAGAAAATAATATAACAAGTATACATATACATGATACTGGTTCAACAGATAAAACAATTGATGTTATATCTGAGTATTCAGATGATATATTTATTACAACTGGTGAATTTACAACATACTCAGAAACTCGTAATGAAACATTAAAAATAACAAAAAATCTATTTCCAGATGTTGATTTTATTCTTATGATTGATGCAGATTGGATACCCGAAAATTTAAATGATCTATTAAATTTTTGTACTACAAATAAAAATAATGAAGAACAAGCTTATATGATTAATGTTTTAATTGGATCTAAATGTAAACAAGTAACTAAAAATAATAAGACATATTATATAGAAGATAATTTAAATAAAAATCATTCTAGTGTAACATATGCTAGACTTTTAAATGCTAAAAATCTTCCAACTTTTGTTAATATTTTACATGAACAACCAGATAATTTTTCAAATGAAATAGTACCAAACTTTCTTATTAGATGGAATGAAACTTCATATGGTAAAAATAAAACATTAAAACGTGTATTAAACTATGATATACCATATTTAATTTCATGTGTTTATGATGATAAAAATACAAATAAAGAGGTATATTATTATTTAGGACAAAGTTATGAATTTATAAACAACATAGAAAAGTCATTAGAATGGTATAAAGAAACTGTTAAACTTCATATGCCTGGATCATTCTTAGCAGCGTATAAAATTGGATGTATATATAAAGATGACAATAGATTAGAAGCAGTTAAATACTTGAAAATAGCTATAGCAATTGATAAAACTAGAGCTGAACCATACGTAATTTTATCTTCACTTATTGATAATTCTATTGATAAATATAAATTGACACACAAAGCTATAAATGTACCAGATGTACCAACCGTAAAACAGTATGTTAATAAATCAATTTATGATTCATATAGGTATGTATTACATATTAAACATTGTATTTTATTAAATAAATATGATGAAATTGTAACAGTTCTCGATAAACTGGATAATTTAAGTGAAGAACATAATAAAGAACTTGTATCTTATTTAGATACAATTAATCAGAAAACTGTAATATTAATATTAACATCACCTGGTTATGAAGATTATAATAAAATTATGAAAGAATATCTGAATATTGTAAAGATACCTTATTTCTTTTATATGTATGATACATCAAAAGTAAATGATAATGAACAATTTACAATAATTGACAACTACATATATTTTAGGGGCAATGAAACTATGATTCCTGGTATCCTCAAAAAAACTGTTGATTCGATAAAAATAATGTCAAAACTTGGATTTGATAATATCATAAGAATAAACTCAACAACTTTTGTAGATTTTTATCAAATGAAACCGGGTCTTACACATAATTGTCAATATTTTGGTTATTATATATCTGAAAAATTAAAAGAAAATGATCAATATGGTGTTACTAAAAAATTCATTGAAGAAAATGGACAATTTCCATTCATTTCTGGTAAATTTATATGTTTTAATAAAAATGCAATTGAAAAAATATGTAGTGGGGATTTAGATTATTCTGTTATGGATGATGTTGCATTTGGAAAATTGTTTAAAACCAACGAAATAAATTTAAAGAATGAAGCGTATAAATATAGCGATAATTGTGATAATAAGAAAATGGTAATTTGTACATCACCAGATGAATTAGATAATGTCATAAAAATATGGACACTAAATTTGAAAAATTTAGTGTAAATTTATATAAAATGTCTGTTTATCCTATTGATGACGATTTTATGGAGGGTCCTATGAAAAAGAATTCCTTTTCATCAGAAGAATTAGCTAAACGTAATTTAACAGTTGATATATTAATTATTTACATTTTTAGAAATGGTGACAATAAAGATATTAACTTTTTAAGAAATACAAAAATGGATTATGATTATATCATAGTAAATGCTAGTAATTCATTTATTGAGACTGAATCAAAGAATGTTAAAATTGTAAAATGTAATAAATATAATGATAGAGAAAGATTGTTATTATTTGGTTTATCATGTAAAGATCGTACATATAAAGCTGTAAAATTTTAAAAGTGATGAAATAATAGAAAATTCTATTATATGAAAAAATGAAAAAAATCATAAACGTATATTTAAAATGTGTGGACTAGATCTCTCTTTATTTAATAACAAAATCAAACAATGTGATAAGAGTAAATGTTTCAATTCTAATTTGAAGATTTCTCATAGAGGACCTGATAGTAAAAATGTAATTATACTAGATAAGGTAAATGCAATGCTTAACTTTGATAGGTTAGCAATTAATGGTTTATCTTTAGATGGTAACCAGCCATTTTCTAGAATATTTAATGATTCAGAATATTATTTAATGTGTAATGGTGAAATTTATAACTCTGATACAATTAATGATAGAAATATAATTAAAAGTGTTTCACAATCTGACTGTGAATGTATATTAAATGATTTAATCATTAATGATATGGATATTAACATTAATGAATATAACTCAGAACATGCATTTATTGCTATGAAAATTAACCCCGATAATACTTATAAGGTTGTAGTATCAACTGATAGATTTGGTAAGAGACCTTTATTTAAGGGTACATGTGATAAGGGTATTTTCTTCTCATCTGAAGTTCAAGGAATCCCAGAATATGATGATATTATTGTTGAAAGAGTTAAACCTAGATTTACATATACGATTGAGAGAGATTTGGGTGGTGTTTTTATTCAAAATGAAAGAGAAGATTTTAACTTCCGATCAATTAAGAAAACATCTGATTCAAGACAAAATATTTTAAAGAATATAAGAAAATTGTTTAGAGAGTCTGTAATAAAGAGAACTAATTCAGATAGGAAGATAGGTGTATTTTTATCTGGTGGTCTCGATAGTTTACTTGTTACATATGAACTTGTACAATATTATAAGTCTTTGGGATATGAGGTTTATTCATTTTCTACGGGTATGCCTGGTAGTGATGATGAAAAGTGGGCTAAAGAGGCTGCTGAAGAATTTGGAACTATTCATCAACATTTTGTTCTCACTAAGGAAGAATATTTTAGACTTCTTCCAATTGTTGTTGAATGTATTGGTTCATATTGTAGAACAACTGTTAGAGCTTCAGTTGGACAATATTTTGTTTCTAAAATGGTAAGTGTTCATACTGATATTATTGTATTATTATCCGGTGATGGTAGTGACGAATTATTCTTTTCTTATGATGATGCATTTGATTGTCCATCCGAAAAAGAGTTTGAGAGAAAGACAATTCAATTACTTGAGGATATTCATACAAGTGATGGTCTTAGAGCTGATAGATGTACTTCACATTTTGGTCTTGAAATTAGATTTCCATATCTTGACAATGATTTTACTGATTATGTTCTTAGTGTACCATCTGAATATAGAATGCCAGTTTGTCAAATTAGTAAACCTTTATTAAGGGAAGCTTATGTTGATTTAATTCCTCTTAAATTTTTATATAGACCTAAGGTTACATTTAGTGATGGTGTTGGATCTAAGGATGATCAAATTCATGTTTTAATACATAATTATTTTTCAACTTATTATACAGATGAAGAATTTATTGAATTATCTGAAAAGTATTCATATCACTGTAAACCAACAACTAATGAGGGATTATATTACAGAGAAATATTCACAAAGGAATTTGGTTCTAATGAATCTATCGCTAGAACAATTCCATTCGAATGGAGTCCAGAATTTAAGAAGTCAATTGATCCATCCGCTTGGGCATGTGCATCTGCTTAAATTTCTAAAAAATAGTATAATTATACTATTTTTAAATTAGTTACACTACATATTTTTATTGTAATATGTAAAAATTACAATATGTTGCAAATAGTTCATAAAAGAATTGTTCCACCAGTAACATATCTTTGATCGAACCAAAAATGATGTTCATTATTTGTTATTTGAGTTTGTGTTGCACCTAATAATGAGAACTTTTGAATGTTAGGAAATCCAGCATTAACAGAAGCTTTATTTGTTGAAATTTTAAAATTAGCAGCAGTTATAGATGTACCAACATCAAAAACATTGGCATAACCAGATGTTTTATTGTAAATAGTAAATTCATGTGCTGTGTCAACATCAAAAAATCCACTAAATTTAATTGTATATAAATTCTCTGTATCAATAACATAAGCACACTTAACAGCTAAAACATCAATATGAAGAATACTATTTACCGAATCCCAACCATCGTTTTGAATACCAATAGAATATGGTGTACTGACAACTTCATATAAATAACTCTCAATTGTAATTATACTAGAATTATTAGAAATAGCTTCATCAACATATTCAGTAGATGCAGCTTCAGATCCATCAGATAAAATAACTGTTGCATTGTGTGTAGTAGTAGAATCATAAGTGGTAGGTGCAGTATATGTTTGATCACCAGTAATTACAGTTGATGATTCTGAATTTTCAATAATTTCCTTCTTTATTAATTTAGTTGCTGCTCTTTTTGTAACTGTTTGATGTAATCTTGCTACAGCATTATCAACTTGTGACTGTAATGCTTTAATATCAATATTAGATATAGAAGTTAATTGTTTTAAGAACGTCTCTTGTTCAGTAGTTAAATCATTCCCAAGTCCAAGAATATCCTTAATATCGTTTTTTGTTAAATCCGTCATTTTAATAAAAATATAATTATATTTTTTTAAATTTTTAATATTACATCTTTTATAACATTTATTTGCATCTTATTTAATATCACAGTGTTTCATTTAAACTTTTCATATATTTGTAAAATATTATTATCCAACATTGGACTAAAAGGTAATGAAATTGTATTTGATGAAATTAACACAACAAAATCCCACAAATTAAATTCATCTTCATCTGACAATTTAGAAAAATATACATATAAACTATTGTATATGTTTTCCTCAACTTTATATACATCATTATTAAAATAAGTAGAATTCATCTGAAGTAGAATGATTATTTTTTCAATAGAAACAACAAATGGAATATATGAAACAGTTGTTAACAATTCAATAATTGTGTTATTTAATTTTGTAATTAATAGTTGTCTATCCATAACAATTACAGATGAAATTTTATCCAAATCATAAATATACCATTCAAAAATATATGAAAAAATATATAAATATGAAATGAATATAATAGAAATATTTTCTGTACCTTTGTAATTAATTGTATGATACATAGAATTTAATATACAATCGATTGATTTACGATTTGGTAGTACAGTTATGATTTCATCGAAAATTTCTTTGTAATTGATTTTACTATTACGACCATTTGTTTTTATAATTACATCCTTATAACTTTTAAATATATTTTCCGCATATACCATTTCATTCATTTGATTTTTTATTTCATTTGGTTGGTAATGAACAATATTTTTAATTAATTGAACCGAATGTTTTGAATATTCATTTACTTTGATATTTGGTGGTAATATTCTACGAGAAATTCTTCTTTGTGAATCAACATTTACCATATTTAGTAATTTATCATAAAATGAATAAATTTTAAGTTTAATCAACGACGAATTTTTAACAGGAACAATTACAACAGAATATTTATCTTTAGCATTTTCTGTATTTAAATAATATAATACATTCTCAACACAAATAAATTTCCTATTATCCAATAGGATACATTGAATAATTGTAACACCTAATGAATAAATATCAGAAGCATAACTTTTTCTGTTAGACTCATATGTAAATTTATCAACAATATTTATTTGTTGTTCATCATAAACTTTAAATTTAATAGGTTTACCAAAATCAGGTGCACAAATACGTGATGTTGTAATATAATTAGATGAAACACTTTTGTTTGGTGAATATCCAATAAATTCAGATAACCCAAAATCTAAAATCTTAATTTTACCATTATATCCTATCATAATATTGTCAGATTTGATATCATTATGGAGAATACCAAGATGATGCATATGTGTAACATAATTATTAAGTTGTTCAAATATACTTGTAACTTTATTTTTCAATAGATCAATATTTTTAGAGACAATTTTAAAAAAATCATTTAGTGTAAGTGCAAGTATTTCAAAAACAACATAATAATCACCATTATCATTAACATAAATTCCATCAACATGAATAGCATAATTGTTATCAGAATTCATTTTACGTAAAAATATAATTTCTTTAACCATATCAGACTTTATCATCATATGATTGTTGTAATTATAATAATGTTTTAACATTTTTTGTTCACCAGTACATGAATCAATTGCCCATTTAATATTACCATATGAACCTTTAGCATTATTCACATTTGTAATATTTGTAAATTGATCCGGTTCATAAATCTTAATGTTATCTTCATAAACTGGTTGATAAATACTTTTATAATTTGCCTTTGTAATCAATCTGAGACAAACATGTATAATTTCTGATGAATCAGTATTATTAATATTTGATATAAGATATGATAATGCAGAATTACCAGATAAATCATGATATGTCAAATTTGCACCATGATTTATTATACTTAAAGCATTTTCAAACTTCATATTTTTACATGCTATAATTAATGCGGTTTCACATTTAATATTACAATGATCAATATTTTTAACACTTTTGATGAATGGTTTAATATCATAATTTTCTTTGTTGTTCATTAAAGTTGTTAAAAATGATTCTTTATTCTTATATACTCGAGAGTAACTATTTGTATCAACAAAATAATGTTTAATTTTATCAAAAAATACTTTATTATAGTGAGAATAGTATGATAAATCATAACCATTACAATCTATTTCAGAAGTAATTGCTAGTTTACCAAACTTATCAAGAATTGTATTTGCATTGTTCCACCTTTTTAACTTACATGCATACATTAAAATAGTTTGATTATCAGGATTAACTTCACATGGTTGAATTTTATTCAGATTTTCGATGAGTATAGAGTGAAATTTATTACCATCTTTAGATTTAATAATGTTAAAAATGTTTAATTTATTTTTATGAACATTATCCTTATTTGGTTTACCACACTTAGAATTGAATAGATTAGTTGACTTTAATTCACTTGTCATTTTCAGTAAAAAATTCTCATAAAAAATCATTTTATATTTTTATGAGACTTTTACGTATTAAAAAATGAAAATATATGATTAAAATATAAGAAAATTATGTCTTTTGGTATTAAAACATCGAAATTTAATAATGTTAATACATTTTCATTGTTTGAAAAAAATAATTTCAAACCAAATACAAATGTCAATTATGACAATGTAAAAAATGAAAGAGCTAAGATTGCAAATAATAAAATTTTTAAAGAGTTGAATATTAATAATACTGAACTTGAAGATTTTTCAGACATAGAAGTTCAAGATGAAATTAATTTAGATAATAAAGAGATAGATATTAAAGAGATAAATAAAATTGATTTAAATATAGACAAAGATAAAAATTTAAGAGTTTTATTTACATTCATACAAAATATTCTACGAAAAGCTTGGTATGAAGAGATTTCAATACCTGAATCATCTGAATATAATCTATATACATACAAAGAAAATAAACTTTTCACTAAAAATAAACTTTTTATAAAGACACGTTTGGATAAATATCATGCTAATTTAATTTTATCATGTTATTATATATTGTCGAACAATTTAAACACAAGTAAAACAATTTTTGATGAGAATAAATTAATAAACAATAAAGATTTTTGTCTTACAGAATTTAACCTTAAATTAGTAAGTGATTACTCAAAATCTTATGATTATGTTGAAAAATTATTAAGTGAGAATTTAGTATGTAAATCATTGAAAAATTTTGATCTTCAATATATTATATGGTTACTTACATTCAATAATAAATGTCAACAAATTAATACACCAGAACGTACTAAGATACCATCATATTTTTTAACAATTGAAAATTTATGTGAAGATTATAATGATGATTGGTTTAATTTAACATTTTATGATATAAAGAAAATTAAATTGGGTATAAAAACAAAAAATAAAGATATCTCTGATAACCAAGAAATTAGAGGTGTTAGAGAATATGTAGAAAATGACGATATCGGAGATAGGGATATTCAATTTTTATCAAATACTATTAAAAAAGATAATTACACAGATATTGAGAATATCATGTCATTTTCATCTATTTCAATTTCAGATGGTCAATTAAAAAATATTGACCATTTAAATCAACATTATGTTTCAGATGATGAGGAAGATGATGAAGAATTAATTGAGAGTGAAATGTCTAATGATAATTCTTCTTTTTTTAAAAAAATATTCTCTTGCATATTAAAATAAATGATTTCAACTGTACTTTGTTGTATAATAATATTTATTTTATTGGATTTTTTAATACTATATTGGATATTTAAAACACGTAATGACATAGAAGATTTTCAATCAAAGGAATCACCTATATGTCCAGTTTATTTTTGTGATGAATATGTAGATCCAGATACTGATGAAATTAAGCCAGGAAGTTTATGTTATACATCATCTCAAGAATTTGAAAATTTGATGACCGCATATAGATATACTGATTCATCCAAACAAACATTTAATTGTCAAAAATATCTAATTGATAGAAATATCATACATTAAAATATGAAAAAAGTTTCATATTTAAATAGAAGAAATGTCTGTTAAAACTGAACAAGAAATGATCGAAGTGTTTAAATCACCCGAAAATTTAAGGGAATATCTTGATTTTCTACAAGAATCATATAATAATACTGGTAATGAATTAGTACCAGATGAAACATTTGATGCTTATGTAGTATATTATGAAACAATTTCTGGTAAAAAATATGATGAAATAGGTGCTAAGTCTAAAGATGTAACTGAAAAATTACCATTTTATATGCCTTCACTTAATAAAGCAAAGGGTATAACTGGTAACAAAGACTTTAATAAATTTTTAGAACAATACTCTGATGTAGAAGATCTTTATTTGATGGATAAGGAAGATGGTCTAGCTGTAGAAATTGAATGGAAAATTACAAATGATAAAATGAATATTACAATTTGGAAACGTGGTGATGGTGAAATGGCACCTAATATATCACATATAATACCTTATATTAAATTACCACCAATTGATTTTGATCTTAATATTAGAGGTGAACTTATAATGTATGATAAAGTTTTTGATGATTTAAATCAATATCTAGTTTCAAAAGGTAATAAAGCAAAGAATTCAAGAAATATTGTTAGTTCTGCAACTAAAATTGACACAGATCCAGTTGTTATTTCTAATTGTACATTTATACCATTTCATATTCATGAATGTGAAAAACACCCTGGTATGAAATTATCAGATCAATTGAAGTTTTTTAAACATTACAATTTCACTGATTCTCCTTATATTTCTGTAAAAAGAGATGTTTGTACTTTTGGTGATTGTGTAAATTATTTAAATAAAAGACGTACAGTTGCTAAAAATAGAATTGATGGTGTCGTTGTATATTTTGATATACCAATGGGTGCACCTGGTGAAAATAAAAACCCTGATTATGCAATTGCAATTAAACAAGATTCTGTAGCTATTGCAACAGTTATTGGTGTACATTGGAATATGACATCTAAAGATGGTTATTTAACACCAGTTGCTGATATTATACCAGTTAATATTATTGGTTCAACCGTTTCTACACTTACATGTCATAATGGTAAAATGATATTTGATAATAAAATTGGACCAGGTGCAACTATTCTTATGGGAATGGGTGGTGATGTAATTCCTAGATTTTATGAAACAATTAAGCCTGCTGATGTAACATATGGTCCTAATATTCCTTATACATGGTGTGAAAATTATGTTAAAGTAATTGCACTTAATTACGAATCTTATCCACAAGTTCACTGTTGTAAGATTAAGTATTTTTTAGATTGTTTAGGTATAAAAAAGTGGGGTTTATTGACAATATTTAAATTATATAAAGCTGGATTTACTAACATTGGTAAAATTATTAGAGCTTCAATTGAAGATATAATGGTGACAGATGGAGTTTTATACGATGGGGCATTTGGATTACATGAAGAACTTCAAAAGGGTATTTCTAAAGCTAGTTTACCAAAGATTATGGCTGGTAGTGGTGTTTTTGGTGGTGGTATTTCAATGGGTATTGCTGAAAAGTTTATTGAAGAATTTCCAACATGGAAAATAATGTCACCCTCATACGAAGAAATTCTTTCAAAGAATGGTTTTGGACCAACACGTGCAAAGTTATTCGCAATAAAAATTGATAAATTTAAGGATTGGATTCAAGAACATCCTGAACTTGAGGGTTTAACAATTGAAAAGGTTCGTGAGAATAATGTTTTACAAGGTCAAGTTTTTACATTTACTGGATTTACGGATGAAGTCGCTACGTCTGATATAGAAAAATATGGTGGTAAAGTTTTAAAAAAGTTTAGAAGTGATGTTACATATGTAGCCGCTAAAAATGTTAATTCTAGTACAGATAAAACTGCTGGTGCTTTAAAATCTGGTGGTAAAATTAAATTGATATCACAAGTTGAATTAATTGCTTGGTTGGCACAAATTAGAATGTCGTCATAAGTTTATATGTATATTTCAAGCTTGAAATATATTAAAGTGTTTGAAATGGTACAATTTTTTACGTTAAAAAAGACACAAATAAAGACAAAAAAATAAGATTCAAAAATGGTCCTGAATAGTAATTCACAACGTCATTTTTAGGCTCTTTTTTGACTTGACCCTCGAAGATACAGACATGATATTTTTTTAAAAAGTGCTATTTTTGTCATTTTTCAAAGTGATTTTTTGTATTTTTTCATATATTTCTAAAATAAAAATAGGTCTTGTGTACTGTTACTAAAAATTTATTACATTTAATTAATATTTATACTTAAAAATTATATTTCAATGGGAATAAAATATTTTTTATGGTAAAAAGACATGTTCTTGACAAAAACATGTTCCAAAAAATCACTCTGAATAATAATTCACAACGTCATTTTTAGGCTCTTTTTTGACTTGACCCTCGAAGATACAGACATGATATTTTTTTAAAAAGTGCTATTTTTGTCATTTTTCAAAGTGATTTTTTGTATTTTTTCATATGTTTCCAAAATAAAATAATGTCTATGTGACATTAAGAAAATTATTGTTATAAAATATTCCATATAAAAATGATTTTTTTAATCATATGAAAATTATACAACGAAATTTAAATTCTACTAAAAATATTAAATAAAATTATTCGTAATTTATACAGTATAAAATTTTTATTATTTGAGTTTAAAAAATGAATTTTAAATTTATAATTATTGTAAAAATGTTTTTTGATTACGAACCATATTATGATATTTTTCATGTTGCTATGATTTCATATATACCTATAGTATTTGGGTTAAAATACTATATGAATAATTATATTTCTAATACATCACGTAAATATTTATGTGATATACTCACATTACCTTGGGCATCTTGGTGTTTTAGTCTTTCAATTTTTAGTATGTTTGGTACATATTATACAGGTAAATTTCTTATTTTAGATCATTATGAAACTGATATAAAGGAAAGTGATGCATTTTTCTGGTATAATGCGTTCATATTATCTAAAATTCCAGAATTATTTGATACAATTTTTATTGTATTAAGATCTAAACCATTAGTTGCATTACAATGGTATCATCATATTGCTACTCTGGCATTTTGTTATGGTACAAGTTATTTACAATGTGATGTATTTGCATATTTCTTTTTTATGAATTATTTTGTTCATATGTTTATGTACTTTTATTTTGGATTATATTGTTTTCATAAAAGCTCATTTATGAGAAATATCTTTGGTACATTTGTTAACATAATACAAACAATCCAAATGTTATTTGGTACATTCATTGCATTTTCTATATATATTAATATTGAAATTAATAAAGATATAATTAGATGTGTTTACATTCCAGATGATAAGAAAATAAATAAAATAATATATTGTGCAATTTTAATGTATATATCATATTTTGTTCTATTTATACAAGTATATTATGATAGATCTAAGAGAATATCTAAGGTAAATAATGAAAATAATGAAATAAAGAAAAAAATAGATTGATTAATTAGTAAAAAAATGAAAAATTAGTGTAATTTCACTAATATAAATGTATAAAATCATTAATAATGTTGATACAAATAGTAAGGAAAGTTTTAATTTCTCGGATACACTTGATAAAATGATGAATGGAATTACAGAATCTATATTTAATGGAACTGTTGATTATAGTAATAAATCAAATGAAAAGATAAAACCAGTTTTTAATAGGGGGTTAATAAAAACAACAGATGATTATAAGAAAATATTCAGTCATAGTATATATGGAACGAGAACATGCGATGAATATGATGATTCAGATGAATATGAAACTGATGATGAATTTTGTGATGATGATTATAGTGGTGCATTTATTGGTAAGCCGATACCTGGTGTATATGGAATGATATATGATGATTCAGATGAATATGAAAATGATGATGATGATTATAGTGGTGCATTTATTGGTAAGCCGATACCTGGTGTATATGGAATGATATATGATGATTCAGATGAATATGAAATTGATGATTATAGTGGTGCATTTATTGGTAAGCCGATATCTGGTGTATATGGAATGACATATGATGAATATAGCGAATATTATGATTTTAAACTACAAAGAAATGAAATTCGACGTGATATTCATAAATTGAAGAATATTATTTATAAGAAAACATCTAACAAAAATAGACATAAATATAACAAGGATAGAAGATTAAATAATTCTAGTTATAAAAATGATGAAGATATATATGAAGAATATACATGTAAATTATGGCGTAAACATAAACAATATGAATACACCAAATCATATTATGAAAATGAGTACAATTATACAAGGTGTAAACATAGACGTAATGATCTACTATTAAAGTTATTAGAACTTTATTAAAAAATGAATAATTAGTGTAATTACACTAATAAAAACATGGATGTTAATGAATGTGTAATATGCAAAGAAAATTTTGAAAATAATGATATTTGTACCACTAAATGTGGTCATAAATTTCACACATCATGTTTATTTAAAATAAAAGGTTCAAATTGTCCTTTATGTCGTGATACCATAAGTGAACAAGAAATAAATTCAGAGTATGAAATGGATGGTGAATATGCTATTGAAAATGGTAAATGTATCGGTAAATCTCTTGATAATAATTTTATTATGTTATGTGATAAAACTTATAAAATAGAGTACCAACAATATAAAATGGAGAGGGATCTTATTGGTATTTTAAATTTAGAAGATGTTAAATTGTTAATAGAAAGATGTAATTTTAAAATGACGAAAAAAGGTTTAATTTCAAATGAAAATGGAAATATCATAGGTAAAATTAGTAAAAATTGTAGTATATATACAATTAATACAGATGAAAAAATAATTAATAGAGAACAATTTAAAGTTGATTGTGAATCTGAAATAAATTCGATAAAAGAACTAATTAAATCTAATGGTAACATAAGAGATATTAAGAATAGAATAGATAAATTAAGTTTAGTATATCCATCTTCTATAAATTTATTTGATATATAATTAATGGTAATTTAACATGATATTAAAATATGTAAAAACTGAAAAATCAATATAATTATATTGATTAAATATGTCTAAGCAAATATACTCAAATGCAGTAAATGTTTTAACTATTGAGGAGGTTATGAATACATTTGAAATGATTAAAGATGTTGATTTACCAATAATATCTGTTGGTTCTGGAAATGGTGAATTAGAGCGTGATTTAGATTTATTATTGTGTACAGATATAATATGTGTTGATCCAGAACCATTATCATATATACATAGAAAGAAAATATATAAAAAGCCTAAATATGATTATGTTAAAGATATGGAAATAGAAAAGTATGAAAGAAATTGTACATTATTACTTAACTGGTCTAACTTCAATGGATATGATATTGAAGCTGTAAATCTATTAAAACCAAAATTTATAATAAATATAACTGAACTTGGAATTTATAGAGGTGCATCTTCACCTAAAATGCATAGATTTATGTTCAATAATGGTGTTGATACTGATGGACATAACGAATTAATTTCAAATGGTACATTCATTGATGACCCGAGTAGTAATTATGATTATGAACTAGATTCATATACTGTTGTATACAAAAGAGATGAAAAGAGATGGAGGCGAGGTGATTCACACCCTAATATTTTAAGTATAATTCTAATGAAAAATAATTATTCTGATACTGTAACATGTGGAGTTTTAAGTTTATATCCAAATATTCTATCTAGAACAAGTGAATCTCAACAAATTTTAGATGAGATTTTATCACGATGGGTAAAAAACCGTGCTGAAATTATCACAAAATCAAATAATATAGATGAAATAATGACAATTTTAAATAATGATTCAAATTATGATGACTGTCAAACAAATGAAGAAAAATACAAACGTTACATAAATGAAATTCAAGATGATTCCAATAGTTTATCAACTGATTATAAATATGTTGATGAAGTTGATGAAAGTGATGATGTTGATGAAGAAAATGAAAGTGATGATGTTGATGAAGAAAATGAAAGTGATGATGTTGATGAAGAAAATGAAAGTGATGATGTTGATGAAGAAAATGAAAGTGATGATGTTGATGAAGAAAATGAAAGTGATGAAGATAAAATAGATCCATATTTTTATAGATCAGTAAAGCGTAAATATGGAGAATTAGTTTATACATTGATAACTACTAATAATAAAATAGATATAATTCCAACAAATAATCAAGAATATGAAAGACTTGATTTAATTAAATTTGAATCAAAATTTGTAGATGTAGATGAAATAGAAACAGAAAATAATCATAAACCATATATGCAACAAAGATATGACGAAAATTCGTTATTAAGAACTATGTTTCCAGAAGAACCTGATCAAAAATCTATAAGATCAATTGGACCTAAATTACAATATATAAATTTTGGTACTTCAACAAAAGGTGAACGTAAAATTAAATTCATAGAATCTGGTGCTGAAAATGATATAAAATATTATCATGGTGATTTAATTCCAACATTAGCTAAGTTAGCATCAAATTTTCCAGGTTCTAATAATCTTCATTTATTAGCACAAGAGGGTAAGTTTGGTACTCGTAATAAAAATGATCAATATATAAATAAAACACATATAATTGAACCAGAATGGAATTCAAAACTTGTTGTACAAAGTTGTGGACGAATGTTAAGAGAAAAAACAAAAACTAATACTGGTGATATTATATCATTTCTTGAATTTGATTATAGAAATGAAAAATGTAAATATAGACGTAATTCAATCCTGTTGAAACTATTAGATGTTTATAAAAACTTAGAAACTTCATAGATCATATCAAATGGTAATTTTTTAATAAGTTGTTTTCTTTTTTCACCACTTGATATATTTAAATAATCTGAATCAATAATTTTTGATTCAATCATTATTAAAAATCTATTATGTTCCCAACGTAATAATTTATGTGCCAATCTTTCAACATTTTTAGCTTTATTATAACTTTCAATTAAAAGTAAATTTAACAAATATTTGACATCATCATCTACCTTCATATTCAATGTTATATGACGCGTACCATTTTGTCTAATTAATTCAGGTCTATATTCTAAATCATTTGAATGTGGTACAATTACAACGTTTTCTCTAATTGTATATTCAAATGTAGATTCTGATGTAATTTTATCTTCTCCTAATAACGCAAGTAATTTGATGTAAAAATTTTCATCAAGATTAACCAAATCAATATTAATATGGTGAGAATTTAAATGTTCACTTTCAACATATATATTATTATAATTTATTGATAAAAATGTGTGTGGGTTATATATATTTTCCATAAAATAATTAAGCTCATCATAATTTAAAGAATATATCATATCTATTATATCTCTAAATTCACCTTGATCTTCCATAAAATTTAACGTTATAGATTCATTCCACGAATAATTATTTCCATATGAATGTATAATTACATTCTCTTTATTATTAAAAATATATTTTAATTTTTTAGTACATATCACACTAATATTTTCAAGTGTACATTTGAATATTATTTCTGTATTATTACTAAAGTAAAATATCATTGTTTTTGAATATATTTATGAAAATTTTAAAAAAATGTTTATTGAAGAACAAGAATTAAATGATTGGAAAGTAAATGTAAATGATAATAATAAAGTACGTGAATGTAAATCTATTTCATCATATTGGTTAACAGAATGGCAATCTGAGATGAATGATATTACATTTAAAACTGTTATTTATGATGATGTAAATAAAATACCAGATATTTTACCATTTGGTAAGTGTATGACAAGATATGAAAATAAATCACCTAAAGATTCTGAATTTTTTGATAGTGGAATATCAACCAAAAAAGAGTTGTTAAACTTATATTATACAAGTTTAAGATGTAAAACAAATCCAGGTAAATATTATTGTGTTAGAGAATGGGTTGAAATGGGTGATGAATTTAGATGTTTTTGGAATAATAAATTAGTTGCTATATCATCAGAATCTGATAATAAACCAAAAATTAATATTATATTAAATTATATAAATAGTATTAAACATAGAATTACCTTTAATAAATGTGTGTTTGATATTGCATTTCTTAAAGATTCAGAAGAAATGATATTTATCGAATATAATAGTTGGGAATCAAATTCGGGTGCACATAGATTTGATTGGAAACATGACACTGATATTTTTTACAATGAAATAAATGATGAAATAACAATAAGATGGAATTCTAATGAATTGAAAGTAAATTTAAATATATCAAATATAATAACAATTATACCAAAGAATTATGAAAAATTTGTAATGAATGAAACTTTATATGAGTTTATTAAACCATGTAAACCAAGTAATTGGTTAATAACTGATAAGTTCATATATATTTCAAATGATATATGGCTTGGTAGATTTGATTATAATCTTAAACCTTTAAATTGGACACGTGGAATATTTAGATTTAGTGGACTTGAATTATGTACTGATGGATCTATTTATTGTAATGATAATTTTTATTATTATGATTTAACACCAAAACGTACTAATAGTATAATATGTGATAACTATTTTAATGAAAATAAATATAAATATGATTATAAATATGGAATACCTCTATTAAATAAAGGTGATGATACAGTAATATTTATTAGAATGTTATCTGATTGTGAATTAATAGTATCAAATAATTAAATACTATATGTATTAAATATCATCAAAAAGTGAAAAATTTACTGTATATATTATCAAAATAATGAAGTATGAAAATTTAATATCATCAACTACAACTAAAAATAATAGTGATATTTATCACTATTATGATACGTTTACAAAGAAGAATAAATATATGTTAAGAAAATATGGTGAATATATCATTTATAGAACTGAACAGTGTGATTATAAATTTATTTCATTGCATGTTTTTCTTGACCGAGATGAGTATGATAAAAGTGAATCAAGACATAAATATTTAATCAGCAAGTATAAGTTTTGGAAAAACATAATTTTAAAAATCGATAAAATTGAAAGAAATACAGCATTAATGGTAGTTGAAGTTGTATTTCATTCATCAAATACTAATGTTGTAAAAAATCAAATTAAAATATTATCAGAAGAAAAACATAAAATTAGTATATGTAAATTCTAAACATACAAATATATATATATATAAACTCTAAATTAATGAAATTTCATTAATTATTCTAGAATATCATCTTAAAATAATATCATTAAATGAAAATTTTCTTGTATAAATTAATAAAATAATGAATTGTGAAAATTTAGTGACTGAATACACAAATAATAGTGATCCATTTTCGAATAAAGAAAGATATTTATTAAGAAAATATGGTGAATTTATTATAATTAGAACTGAACGATGTGATTATAAATTTATTTCACTGAATGTTTTTCTTGACAGAGATGAGTATGATAAAAGTAAATCAAGATATAAATATTTAATTAGTAAGTATAAGTTTTGGAAAAATATAATCACACAAATAAATAAAATAGAAATATCTTCAAGGTTTACATTAACTGTATTTGAAGTATTATTTCATTCATCATACAATAACCTTATAAAAAATCAAATTAAAATATTATCTGAATGGAGGTCTAAAATTAGAATATATAAACTATAAATATACAAACTATAAATTAATGAAATTTCATTAATTATCTTAGAATATCTTTTAAAATCAATCCAGCTGTTTCATAATTATTAAATGTAAACATTTCAATATAATTATAATATTTTTCTAATATATCATTATGTAAACAATATTGTTTTAACTTAATATCATTTACGGTACCATAATTAGATATTTCAATAATTAAAATATCTCTTAAAATATCATGATACTCGATTCCCGTTTCGTTAAGATAATGTGAATAGTAAATTTCTACATCTTCTAAATTATTTAAAAGTAGATTAGCTATGGTTAATTGTAAATAATTAAGTTTACTCTCTCTGTGTAAACATATAAGTAAATTTTCAAAATCTTTAATTTTCGAATAATTCTCTATTAATACCCCATTAATTATTATTTTTCGTTCAGATTGAATATTATTTAACTCTAAATCAGAGTCAATCATATTATATGCTTTTGAATAACATTCTGATGATTTTTCATACTCTTTATTTTTATTATATGTATATCCACAATTTATAAGCCAAGGTAATGTGTGATTATCCATATTTTTTACACTTTCAATATATTCTATTGCTCTATCAATATTATTTTCATTCATAAAATTATGTAAAACTACACTTTGTGCTAATTTATTACCCATAGAAACAGCTAAATTTAAAAATTCTAAATATTTCTCGTTATTCTTTGAATCTTCTAAACCATAGTATCTTGCAACTAATAAAACAATACATGAATTTGTCATATCTAATTCATCTTCATTAAAATTTCCATTGAAGATATCAATGATAATATTATCGTCAATTTTAATATCCCCATCATAAAATGTTATAATATTTAATTTAGTTCTAATTTGATTTAATGTCTCAAACATAATTTTTGTATATTTTCATGATTGAAATTTCAATTTTTTAAATAAAATTCATTTATTTATTTTTATCAAAATAACACTAAAATAAATGAATTTTATTTAAAAAATTATTTTAGAAAATGTCTATTATTAACTCAAACAATTTTAACGCACTTTGTGACTCAGATGATGAATCGGATAATATTACTAAATTAAAATCTGTATCTTTAAATACAGAAGAAAATAAAATTGTGATAGAAAAGCCTCTATGTGAACAAAATATTATTCATCTAGAGAGAACATTTAACAAAAAATACAAAAATAAGATCTTAAGAGATGCATCTAAATTTTTCATTACACTTGTTTTAAGAGGTGCAAAGGAAAATCTTTATACTAAATATTATCAATGTGTAGATATTGTAAACCATATTCCAGAAAAAAGTCTTGGTTATTTTCATAAAGTTGTTAATCATCACGATAAAACTAACTCAGTTAAACTTACTTTATATGATTGGAATTATAATGGTAAACATGTTTACATATATTCATGTACACCATGGTTAAAATTAGAAAATAGAAATAAAAGTGAACTTGTACAAAAACATAACTTATATAATAAAATTACAAATGATAATATCTCGTTTAGTAGTACTGATGAAAATGAAAATATTGGACATTTGTCCGAAGAAGGGTTTAACGAATTAAAAATAATGTCTATGTGTGATATTTTTGATGAATTATCAAAGGTACAATTTTTTACTAACTATAACACAGTTAAAGAACTTATTAAAGAACATGCACATGATCGTATTCAATTTTTAAAAAAGAATTCTAAAAATACTTCCAATATTAAAAAATGCCACGAGTTATCGGTAGAAAAGATGGAATAAAACCAAGACGTGTAATTGTCGCTAAACATATAATAAAAGACGTAAAATCTGATAAAGTCTCAACCAAAGATAAAAATACACCTAAAAAAGTTTAATAAATTCATATTGAGATATATCAATTGACAACCATTTATTAAACATTCTCTCAAAACCAATTGTACTATAGTTTAATTTATCATCCATTGTAATCCATATAAGATCACTTGATTCTTCATCATTTATTATAAGATTTGAATCATTTGGTACTTTAATTAAATATCTAACATCATAATGTTTATGTTCTGGGATGCCATTATATTCAGGTATAATATGAATGTCTAAATCAAAAATTTCAACAGAATATGATATTTTTGTAATTCCAGATTCTTCAATCGACTCAGTTATTGCAACTCTTAAAACATTGTTATCACCATCACAATGACCACCAAGTTGAAGTTGCATGTTTAATTTTTTATGAATTGTTGTTAATGCTTTTGTATTATCTTCATTTATTATCCATGCACTTGCAGTAAAATGTTCAGTTAAATTGGATCTATTAAAACAATTATCATTTTGTAAAAACTTTAACATTTCACTCTTATTCTTAATTTCAATATCATTATTTGGTAAATAAGTATTCAATTGATCAATAAAATTTATACATTGTAAATTTTTATTACAATCAACTATTTTTTTAACATTTGTTAAAATATCAGTGTCCTTATAAGAGGTAAGTTTTTTAGTAGAAGACATTTCATATGTAAAATTTTAAAAAATATCACTTTTTTAAATGTATATAAAATGTCTTCCACTTCAACATCATCTAATAAAAAAGTTGTTAAACCAACAACTAAAACTACAGAGCATACTAAAACTGTTTCAAAACCTACAACTAAAACTGTTTCAAAACCTACAACTAAAACTGTTTCAAAACCTGCAACTAAAACTGTTTCTAAACCTTCAACAACAAGTAAAGTTACCCCCGATCCTAAAAATAACACATCAAAACAATATATTGAGGAGAAGAAGAAATTTGATATATTAAATAAAGAAAATGAGAAGTTAAAGCGTAAAATTAAGAAGTGTAAACATATAAATAAGAAAATCTCTATGGAATTAGAAATGAATAATAATATTGGTGATTTAGAAGATATAAATCTTGAAAATAATGAAGATTCATATTATAATAAAGCATCAGGTATGTCAACAACTAAAAAAATAATGATATTTGTATTTTTATTTTTAATATTCATAATAATAGTAGCTGTTTTATTTGGAGTATTTTCCGGTTCTGATAATTCTAATGATGATGATAATGATTTTGTTGATAATAATAACAATGACGGTGATAATTTAACTCAAAGATTTGGTGTACAATATGTAAACTAATTAGATAATTATTCAATTGAATAATTATTTATATCATTTTTGTTAAAATTCTGTGAAATCCTTAACATATTTATTTGCAACTTCAATATTCTTTTTTAATATATCACCCTGAAAATCATCAGATTGAATAAAATCAGCTTTAACATTTAAACCAATCGCATTCATTCTTTGCATATAAACCTTATAAACTCTTGGTTCATTTACAACAATTAATGAACCAACTGTACCACAAATTGTACATTTATGATTTTTAAGATTTGATATGGCTGAGTTATTTTTACAATAGTTACAAAATACATCCTTGAAACCATCAGAAGACTCCATAAATCTATCAAATAATATTTCTGATGATCCATGTGAAATAAAACTATCACGTTCCATTTCCCCCAAACGTGCACCACCACCATTCTTCTTACCATCAACTGGTTGATGAGTAATTGGTTTAATTGGTCCAGTTGATCTACATTGCTTTTTATCCTCAACTTGATGTCTTAAAAATTGATATGCTACAATACCAATATAAACTTGAAGTGGTAAACCATCAGTTGAATTTATCATTAATTCTCCATCTGAATGACATAAAAATTCGTTACCATTTGAATCAAGTCTACCTTGTAAACCATTTTCACTTAGTAACATTTTATTATTAAAAAGAGCATCATTAAAATATTCCATGTCTAAATCATGGAAGTTAGAAGCATCAACTTTTTCTTGAAGATAAGCAGCTGCCTTTGAACATACACATTCTTTAATAAGACCACATGTCATACGACTTGGGAATGAAGCTGGATTAAATACAATTTCTGCTCTAAGGCCGTGATTTGGACCACCAATAACATATGGCATTAAAGAATCATCTACAATTCTAAGTCTTGTATCACCATCATTAATCATACCTTCAACAATATCACCAATTGTTCCCTTTTGAGAAAATCTAGCAGCTAACTTATCACCAGGTTGTTGATATCTAATTTGTTGAATTTTAATGTTAATAGTTCTAAATGATCCTTCTGTTCCCTCAGAACCAACAATATTAATAGCTGATACATAACCTTCTTCACCATTACCTGCCATGTATGATGAATTTGATCTATGTCCTGATGATATTAAAACCTTAGATCTCCCAATTACACAATCACCAACTTTAATATATGAACCCAATTTAGGTAATCCATATTCATCAATATTTCTAAATTCATCACCAGTTTTAATATTACCCATAGAATCAGTTGGTTGACAAACAAATTCTGTGAATATACTACTACTAGTTTCAACAATTTTAATAGTTGTCTCCTTTACATATCTACCAAATTTCTTTAAACAATTTTCAGACATAAGAACTGGATCCTCAAATCCTTTTCTATGTGCTAAAACCATAAAAATAAAATTTTGTGTAACAGACATTGTAACTTGTGAATATGGAAGTGCAATTGCTGGTTCAAATGAATGTGCTGCTGGTGCAATTAATCTCTTATTTGTAGTATCAAATCTTCTATACCAAACGCAATTATTAACACCAATTGCCTGCGTACCCATCGAACACTGATAAGACCAACGAGGACCTGGATTAGAATCAGCCTTTGGAACCATATTTGCAATTACAGAAAATGCTGCATTAGGGTTAATAAGACAATGAGTAAACTTATAATCTGTGTTAAGATACTTTCTTAAGTTAAATACAATCTTCTTATTACCAAATGCCGGAATTTCATCAACCATCTTCTCTAAAGTTCCAAAATAATCCTTAGATTCATTTAATATATCATTGTCAATAAAATCCATAGTATTTAAAGAACGCTTAATTGAAACAATATGAAGATCATTTTCTCTATGATCAACATTAATAGAATCATATAACTCCTCATCATAAAATTGATAATTAGTTTCTGTAATTGGAATATACTCATTAATCTTCCTCTTTTCTTCAATAAAAATACCATTATCATTGTCACCAAAAATAACTTCCGTAAAAATCTTATATGATTCATTATCAAGAATAAAATGATCATTTAAAATTTCATCTGGCTTAATCCATCTATCATTAGATCTATAAAATGTTTTACCATTATCAATAGAATAATCATTACTTGGTTTAGATAATTCAATATATTCCATCTCCTTAAGATTACGATTCACATAAATATATTCCTTGTCTTTAGGATACTTCATGTATAAAATCTTAACTGGTTCATCATTTATGTAAATGTTTACACCATCGGAAGTAAAATTATCTTCTTTTGTAATGTATTTAAAATTACCATTAATAAAATAAAGCATATGAAATCCATTTGTAATATGAGGATTTGTACATTTAGAAAGTTTATAATACTCATCATTTGTAATGGAATAAACTGGCTTATTAAAAGTATAAGTACCATAATATTTTAAATCATCATAATCAAAACTTAATGTTTCAAAATCAGGTTTATCTAAAGTAAATTCAATATCATGGGTATTACCATTGATTATGACAGTATTCATATCACTATTTTTATAAAACCCAAAAGTATCTTTGTAAATTGATGACTTAATTTTCTTCAAATCAATAGAGTTAAGAAAGATTCTAAGCTTATTAAATTTTCTTATTTCCTCGATACTTTCAGCAATTAAAGTTGCATCCATTTCCTTTGAATCAAGAAGTTCCATTGAACCTTCATTGTAAAGAGTTTCTATTTGATCACTTGATGTTTCAAAATCTCTTGTTTCAAATAATGACCATGATCCAGTCTTATCAAGTACAAGATCATTTGTTTTACTATCAACAATTAACATAGGTGCCATTACACGACCAGAATCATCAAAATATTGAATAGAACTATCCTTTGTGTTCATATAAATACAAGAATCATATGGAAGATCACCACTACGTCTTTTAGATTTAAGATAATCAAAAATCTTCTTTCCATTTGACCATAAAATTACAGGATAAAATGTATCATTTGTTTCTTTATACGTACTTACGATTCCATTGAATGTTACAGAATAAGAAAATGTTTTACTCTTTTTAGTTGAAACATATTCATTGATATTACCCATAAGCATTTCAAATTGCTTAACAAAAATCTTAGGAATAACACCTACAACATTATATGTTGTCCAATGAACACATTTATGTTTAACGAATTCACCCTTAATTAAAACAGTACATTTCCCATCATTCCCATCTTCCCCCTCATCAATTGAAATTTTAGCACGTTTACCAAAAATATTCTTAAGTGAATTAATTGTTAAATCACTGATATAAACTTCACTATACTTATCCTGTGAATACATAAAATAAATTGCTTGAGGTTCTGATTTGGTATTACCAAAAAATAATTTATATTTACATTCCTCGGTTTTATTAACAGATGTAAATGGATTAAAAATTGGATTCTTTGTAATCTTAGTGACAACATCAAAATCTTCATCACAATATTTAGGAATGCTAATATATAATATACCTTCTGTATATGTATTGTATGCATATTGAATGGGTTGATTTTCTGGGTCAGTAAATTTAATCCAAATTGTATCAGTATCAATATCAATATAATAAATGGCAGTTTTATTCTTAAAATACTTCTTGAAAATATTTATCAATCTTTTAGAAAAGAAAATGTTATCCGGAGATATATTTTCTTGTGTTACACCATAATGAACATAAGAAGATTGACCATATATATTAGAACATGCTAACTTATATCTAAATTCATTAGTTTTTGTCGTACTAAAATATTGAATTGTTTGATTTAGAAGATCATCAAACACTTGCTTTCTATTAAGATTATACTCTTGATTATAAGAAATGTGTGAAAGTGCTGAAAGTTCCTTACTAAGACCACATTTTTCACCTTCTGGGGTTTTAGGTGGACAAATAATTGGAAATTGTGTTTGATCAACCTTACGCAATGTTAATGAATCAGTTCTTGTATTAACTTGATTATCAACCTTATCACGTTCAGCAATTGCAGCATTAAGAGTTTCACTTTTACGAGCTTCAACAATTGCTTCCTTTCTGTCAGATTTACCAAACGAAAATCCTTTACTGTCAATCTTTCCACTTTTAATAACTTCAACTAATGTATCCCTTGTATATGATACAATCAATCTAACAATAGAATCTAACTTTTTCTTACCCCATTCATCTCTACTGTCAAATGAACGCTTTGATAAACCACAAAGAATAATCAAAGAAGTCATCATAGCAAAATTTGCAAGCTTATCCTTATATGATTTACACTGTATAAACAATTCATTTGGAACATAATGTGCCGCATTTGAAAGTGCAAATTTAATAGAATCATCCTCAGTATTTCTAGTTCTATTTTCACCAAGTTTACGATTAATATATTCTTGAATTTTTGTCTCATTAATTATCATAGCACCACTTTGATCAATTTCAACAAAAAGTTCCATAAATTTGGTTTTTGATGGTTTCAAATAAGAAATAACAGCATCGTGATATTCTGGTAAAACAAAACTTGCAATTAGTTCATCAAGATAGTTTAAGTCGAACACTGCTTTGTTAGCTTCGCGAGTATTATGGGAATAATATAAAAGATAATATGTTAAATATAGAGGATAATGCTTACCCTTTAAATGTGGAAATAAAACTTTAATACAAGGTCTATGTGTTCCAATTCTTATACGAATAAGAGAAGTCTTAGAGTTATCTAAACAAGTAATTCTTGTTTCAATAACAGAATTATCACCCTTAGTTTTAAACGTAAGAAAATCATTTGTTCTAAGTTTTTCATCTAAAATAATACTTTTCTCACCACCACCATGGATAACATAAGCATTTGGTGAAGATGGACATTCAGAAAGAAACATTTTCCATTCATCAAGTGTTCTAAACTCATCTGGTTTAACAGATGTAATACATCTATTTGCACCAACAAGTGAATGAAATGAACCAATCTTTTTTGTAATTATACGTTCATCATTATAAACTTGTTTTTGGTTGTATGCACCATTTTCATATTGACTGATGAATGACTTTACAACAACATAGTCAATGTAAACATCACACTTATATGTACTTCCTGTCATTCTTGCGATAAAAGGTGTCATAAGAGTATTTCCAATATCACTTTGCATTTGGGGAAATTTAATTTCTACACCTTTTACCTTTATGATATCACCATCATTTGTCTCAAAATTTCTTTGTAAAATACCAGGAATTATTGTGTCGATAGCATGATTATACTCCATAAGAGCACGATTTCGACTATTGTGTAAAGCTACTTGATATCCTTTTATTTCATTTGATAGATTAAGGTCGAGAGATCTCATATGCTTGGAATTAATTTGTTGTGTGTCAAACTGCATTTTATCAATAATTTTAAAGTAAAAAATCAGTTTTCATATTTTTTCATATAGATGTATAAAAAATACATTAAAATAAAAATAAATTGATAAATTTCTTATATATTTTGAAGAAAATGTCACTTGCGTACGGTACACCTCAAATTGAAAAAGTTCTATATTCCGAACGTCTTAAGGAATTAGTTGATATTAAAATTGATATAAAGCGTAATCAAAGAAAATATAATGAAGACCTTCGTCTATTCACAGCTGAATTATTGTTTTTAATTTATTATATTGAACCTGTAAAAAACAAAAATAACAGAGTGATTTACATGGGTGCAGCACCTGGATTTCATCTTGTAAAAATAATGAAAATGTTTCCAGACATTATGTTTGATTTATACGATAAGGAAAATTTACATATTGAATTACAAAAGTATGTAAATGACAACCCTGATCAGGTTACATATTTTGATGAGAATTTTAGTGTTGAAACGTGTAAATTTTATGAGGAAACTGAAGATAATCTATATTTTATGACAGATCATAGAGATCCTGAATTTATGACAGATCCAATTTTTACATATTCAAAGGATAAAAATGATGAAAAGCAGAAGTATCAGGTTAAAAAGGAAGAATCATATAAACATGATATGGATCTTCAGATGGAAATATGTAAGGTTTTAAAACCATTGTATGCATATTTAAGATTTAGACCACCACATTTTTATTCTGGTTTATCACCTAAAAATGCATCAATGGAATATTTTTCTGGGACATTATTTCTTATGGTTTTTAATGATTATAAGAGTATCGAAGGTAGATTAGTTGTGAGTAATTTTGATAATTGTGATTTTTTATGGAATTATGAATCTTATCAATATAGACTTAATTATTTTAATAATGAAGTTAGAGAATCTATGTTGAAAAATCCATTTACATTTGATCAAACACCACTTAAGGACCAACTTGGTAATAAATTTGAAACTGTAATGTTAATTTATTTATTAAAAGAATATTTTAAGTTACAGGGACAATTGACAATTAAATCTTCAAGTATAATAAATTTTTACAAAAACTTCATTATACTTGAATCATGTAATGAGCTTAATGGTATGTATGATGTTTGTGAAACTAAAACAGATGATGTAATTGAAACTATAACAGAAACTGCATACTATGATAGTGAAGTTGATGAAAATGACGATGATGAAGATGATATGTATTAAGCTTCATACACAATGAATAATAGAAATTTCTATTATTTTATACTAGTTTTATTTTTATATTAAATGGAAACTGGAAATATGGGTAAAAATATTCTTCAAAAACACAATAAAAATTATTTTACTGGATTTCTCTGGATTTTAGCTAAATTTCCTATACTTCACAATAAACTCAACAGAAAAACGACACAAAACAACTAAATTATTGAGGATTCAAAATTCAGATTTTTTCATATATACCATATTTATTTTTAAACAATAAAATTTTGTTGAGTGGTATATAAAATAAAATAAAATGAACATTTAAATCTGATTTTAATAGTGTTTTTAGTAGTTTTATTTTGATATTCTAGGGAATTCGACCGTCAGGGTAAAAAATTTCTTCAAAAACACGATAAAAATTATTTTACTGGATTTCTCTGGATTTTAGCTAAATTTCCTATACTTCACAATAAACTCAACAGAAAAACGACACAAAACAACTAAATTATTGAGGATTCAAAATTCAGATTTTTTCATATATACCATATTTATTTTTAAACAATAAAATTTTGTTGAGTGGTATATAAAATAAAATAAAATGAACATTTAAATCTGATTTTAATAGTGTTTTTAGTAGTTTTATTTTGATATTCTAGGGAAACTGGAAATATGGGTAAAAAATACTTAAAATAATAAATGTATATTAATAAAATCATATCATATCATATAATATGTCTATAAAAGGAATGTAATAAAATTATTACATTTAAATAATATTTTTATTTGAAAAAATATAATAACTGTATAAAAAATATTTTTTATGTTAAAAAGACATGAATATATAAAAATAGTTTTCAAAAATACGTTCTGAATAGTAATAGAGAGAGTGATTTTTAAGCACTTTTTTCATTTGACCCTCGGAGTTGTAGACATGATTTTATTTTGAAAAGTGACATTTTCACAATTTTTTAAATTGTTTTTGTAATTTTAAGAATTTCTTTAATTTTAAAACATGTCAGGAGAATTGATTGAAAATAATTACCATATTCAATAAAAATAAATTAAAAAATAAAATATACATATATAAATATATTTTGATATAAAAATATACAAAAATGATTTTTAAAAAATTTATTTTGATATAAAAATATGAATACTAATACGAATTCAAATTTTTCTGGTAAAATGGAACTTGAATCAAGTACAAATTCATTGGAATATTCACAAGATAGTGATGATCATTCTAATAAAAATATGATTGTCAATAAAAATTCAGATGATGAAATGGATGATCTTGTAGAATTAATGAATAAAGTACATATTGGTACTAATATTTTAACTACACGTGAAAATATTACTAATTTTATGAAATTGTGTAAAGTTGGAAATTTAACTGAAGTTAAAGAAATGTATTTAAAGGATATTGTGAATGAATTGGATAGTTATGGTGAAAATTCAATATTTTATGCATTTCATGGTCATAATATTGAAGTTATGGAATTTTTAATAGAATCAAAAGATATTGATTTAACAATTAAAAACAAATTAAATTTAACAATTGTAGATTTAATTATAAATAGTAATTTTGATAATAAATATGAATTACTACATAAAATCAAAAATCAAGGATTGAAACCTGGTTGTTTACTTGTAGATGTTGTTATTGATAATTTTAAAACGTCAATATTAAAATACGATAATATAATAGAATTCAAAAAACAAATTTACTTATTTTCATTTGATGTTATTACAATTGCATCTTCACTGAAAGCTAATAAAATTGTTGAATATTGTATTGAAAATGAATTTGGTCTTAAACATATAAATAATGATTTATTATGTATAACACATTTTTTTAGTTTATGTCATTTTTCAAACGATAAACTTATAAATTTATATATTGATAAATTAATAAATAATAAAGCATTTTTAATAATGAAAAATAATAATGGTCAAACTGCATTAGAATATTTACCAGGTAAATATCATAATATTAATGTTAGAGTTTTAAATATGGAACATGACTCATCTAATAAATTGACAGATTTTAAAATTTATGAACAAAAAGATTTTGAATTTGTTAAATATAATATTAAAAATAAAAGTGGTTCATATGGTGAGGCAGTACATGTACGTGAAACTGGTACAAATAAAGATATGATAATAAAAAAATTTACATCTGATGCATTTATAGTGTCTGAAACAAGTGTAAGTGAGATAATGATTTTAAAATATATCAATGAACATAATACACATATTGTACCACATATTTATGGTATTCATTTTCATGATGATAATGTATATTTAGTTCAAGAATATTTAGTTTACACATTTAAAGATATTGTTTCATTATATAATAATATAGAAATAAAAGCAAAATATGAAGAGTATAAAAATATATTCCGTAATTTAATTGAAGATGTTACAATTATTAATTATTTAGGTATTTCACATAACGATTTAAAAGATGAAAATATGATGATGGATAAAAATGGTCGCATGAAAATAATTGATTTTGGTCTTTCTGAATATTATGGTTTAGCACCAAATTCTTATAAAACTGATAAATCTATGATGACAAATTATATAAAACCACCAGAAAAAGATGAAAATACAATTATGTATGAATCAGAATATAAAAAAACATTAAATGCTGATATATATTCATTAGGTGTTATATTTATGAATGTATATATGGACACAAAATATTATAAATATGGATATGATTCAGATAAAAATAAGTTTTATCAAATTATCATACATAATTCTCACGAAATTGTTAATGGTAAAAAAGTTATACAAATTATCAACGGTGAAGAAGTTCCAAAAATTGTTGAACGTGAAGAATTTATTTTAGATCAAAATGGTGTTATATCAACAACTTTGAATAAAATTGATCCTTATTTAACAAATTTAATGAAGAAAATGATAAATATTAATCCTTCAGAACGTTGGTTTGGTAAAGATTGTCTTAAACATGTATATTTTACAAATAATGATCATAAACCTAAAAAATATAGTGATACATTTTCATTATTTAACATACCTAATATAAGGTCATATGATAAGATGGAAAATGAACTTATATATTTCAATGAAATTGTATCATCGACACATAAATTAAAATTTTTAAATGTTGATAATACTATAAAATCTGATAATATAACAAAAGAAAATGCTGATACATTATTAGATTGGTTAAAAGATTATAATACAAACATTGATATTTTAATAAACACAATTTTTAAGGTAAGATTATGTCTCAATAAGAATGATTCTTTAAAGTTACAAAAAATTCAATTAATGTCCACAATAATTTATGTTTTATATTCATTTGTTTTAGATGGTTCATTTTCATTCTCTTATATTATAAAAATTTTAGGTGATTCAATTAAAATTGAAGATGTCAACACACAATTAAAAGAACTATTTCAATCACTTGATATGTTTGATTTTATACCAATTAGAACAAATATATCTTATGTTACAACTACACTACAAAAAGAAAATATATTTAGTAGTTATATTATAGCATGTAATAATTTTATAGAAAAGAGTTTAATTAAATGGGCAGTTGGAAGTACAGGAAAACAAATTGAGATTCAAAAGTTAATCATAATTATATATAAAATATTCGATAGAAATGATATGTATAAATTTGATTACGAAGAATATGAAATAACCGACGAAGAATATAAAAATGTCAATGATATAATTATGTAAATATCATATACTTAATTAAATATATAAAAATAAATATTTTTATATATAAATATGTCTAGTTTTGATAAATCAACATCAAAAGAAAAAGTTCCTATTATAAATAAATCACCTAAAATGCCTGGTATGCCTCAAATGCCTAAATGGAATCCTGTTACAAAAGACATGAATGGTAATCCTTATGTACACATTAAACCTGACATTTTTAATATTTCAAATGGTCAACCAGTACCTGTTAAATCTAGTCCGCAACAAGGTTTTCCTAATTATAAGCCACAACAATCATCTAGTCCTGTTATATCTAGTCCACAACAAGGTTTTCCTAATTATAAGCCACAACAATCATCTAGTCCTGTTATATCTAGTCCACAACAAGGTTTTCCTAATTATAAGCCACAACAATCATCTAGTCCTGTTATATCTAGTCCACAACAAGGTTTTCCTAATTATAAGCCACAACAATCATATAGTGTTCAACAAGCTTTTGGTATATCTAGTCCACAAGCTTCATCTAGTCCTGTTATATCTAGTCCACAAGCTTCATCTAGTCCTGTTATATATAAAAATATTGAACCTGTTATGAGTCATTACCCCAATAATGATTTTTTACCAACAAATGTAAATAAAGTTGTTGATGAAGATGAAGAAGAAGAAGATGAAGAAGAAGATGAAGAAGAAGAAGAAGAAGAAGATGAAGAAGAAGAAGAAGAAGAAGATGAAGAAGAAGAAGAAAAATTATTACCATTTAACGAAAGAAATGTAAAAAATAAACATAAAATAGATGAGCAAATATTAATACATGAAACGAAACTATTAAACGACATAAAAAATGATGATTTCAAAGGTTATAAAAATGTTACACAATTTATGAAAGTATGTAAACATGGTAATGTAGGTGATCTTTTTAAATTATCATTTGATAATATTAATGTTACAGATGATCATGGTAATACTGCGATTTTTTATGCTATTGAAAATTCAGATCCTAACGTACTTAAAATGTTACTTGAATATAATACTAGTATAGGAAAAAATTATATTGATTTATGTTTAACAAATGATGACCATAAATCAATTTCCACTTTAATAATCAGGAGTAATTTTAAAAATAGAAGAGAATTGTATATTTTATATCTTAGTAAAACTATACATTTCCAAGAAATAAAAAGTTCAGATGATTTTGTTAATAATGTTTTAAAACTTGATAGAATTGATGATTTTATCAAATTCAATTATCAATTCAAATTTGATTCACTGATAATGGCATCTAAATTAAATGCAGTTAAAATAATTGAATATTGTATCAATGATAATTTTGGTTTAAATTTTATTACTGATGAAAGATTAACACCATTTTTTTATTTGTGTAAATATAATTCTATTGAACTTATCAATATGTATATTGATAAAATTAATAACAAGTCATTCTTAATAAAGAAAAATAAAAATAACAAAACTGCATTAGAATATTTAATAGATGATAAATCAAGTGTAAAGGTTAAAGTTATGAATATGAAAAATGATACATCACATAATAAAAATAATTTTAAGATATATACAGACGATGATTTTGATTTTGTCAAATATAACACTGAAAATAAAAGTGGTGGATATGGACAAGCTGTACATGTTATAGAGAAGAGTACTGGTAAAGATATGATAATAAAAAGGTTTAATAAAACTAAATATATGATTACAGATTCAACGACTATTGAAATTATGTTATTAAAATTTATAAATGAAAATAATACACATGTTGCACCAATTATTTATGGTGTTCATTTTAATGATGACAAAGATGAAATAAGTATAGTTCAAGAATATTTAACTTATACATTAGACGATGTCATCAATCTTTATAATAATGTAGATAAAAAAACTAAATATGAAGAGTTTAAGAACATATTTAGAAATATTCTCGAAAATATTACACTTATTAATAGTTATGGTATTGTACATAATGATATGAAGCAAGACAATATAATGATTGATAATAATGGCCGTATGAAAATAATAGATTTTGGAATATCTGAATATTATGGTATATCACCACCAAATCAACATATTGAACATTCTGTAATGTCTACCCATATAAGGGGACCTGAATTGGATGACAAAACATTAAATGCTGATATTTTTTCTTTAGGTAATATATTTATGAATATTTTCTTAGAAACACATGGTATAAAATATGAATATAATTCTTCAACTGATAAAATAAGATCATATGATGTTTATAATACTGATAAGGATATTATAAATGATCAAATTGTACCAATGTTAAATGAGATTAACCCACATTTATTGGATCTTTTCAAAAAGATGATTAATGATAACCCCGAAGAAAGATTATTTGGTAAAGAATTAATAAATCATGTTTATTTTACAGATATTGAATACAATGAAGATTTTACGATTAAAAAACTTTCAAATAATAAAATTACATTATATAACAGACGAAGTTATAATTATATGGATAAGGAATTAAAATATTTTGAAGAAATTACAAATTCTGTAAAAGAATTAAAATTTGATAATATAACAGAAATTACAAACACACTTGAAAAAAAATTAATTGCATGGATTGTAAATATTAACAATGTAAAGCAAACTGATTTATATAGTACTTATTATAAAAATATTAAAAATATTGACATTATATGTAATACAATAAATAAATTAAGATATTTTATAAACACAAATAAAATTACAAACTATAATTTACAGGGTTCTTTAATAATGATATATTTATTTTATTCATATGTTTTCAATAGTTATTTACTTAGTTATGATACATTTACAAAATCTGAAAATACTGTTCCATTTAATGTAGATGAATTAAATTTGAGTATAAGTGATTTATTACAAGATGTCAATTTGTATAATTTTATACCAATACAAGTAAATATTTCATATGTTACAACTACATTACAATTGAATAATGTTAATGATAATTATGTGTCTAAAGTTGACACATTTTTAAATGAAAATATAATTAAATGGGTGTCAAATTGTATAGGGGAACAGATTGAAATTCAAAGATTAATGGTAATATTATATACAATTTTTGATGAAGATAAAATATATGAATTTAAAGATTTTAATATAACAGAAGATGAAATTAATAGAGTTAAAAAATTTATTTAATTTTGTAATAAAATGTCTACACAAATATCAAATGATAATGATGAAGAAACAAAACCAGTGTCAACTGGTGTAAAAATTGCATGGGGGCTTGGATTTTTATTTTTTTTATTGATTGTATTTTTTTTATTTTATGCAATGTTAAGTATGGAAGAGGGTGCACTATCTTCATCAAGTGAAGAGGATGAAGAATTTGATGAAGATTTTGATTAAAAAATATTATTTAATGTATTAAAATATGCCAACCGCAGATGATTATAGAAGAGAATATCAACAAAATATGCAACAGTATTATAGGCCACAAAATCAACAAGGTGGTCAGTATCAACAAGTAAGTAAAACCGAAGATGAAGATGATAATGATAAGAAGAAGGGTTGGTCGGGATTAAAAATATTTGGTGTTATATGTTTTATATTATTTATTATATTGATAGGACTTATACTTGTTTATGCATTATCAAGTAATGATAGTGGTGATGATGAAGACGATGATGAATTTGTCTAGTTCTAATTAAATCGATTTATTTTTTAGTATCAAAAAATGGTCTCCAATAGTTATTCAGAGACGTATTTTTAAGCACTTTTTTGACTTGACCCTCGAAGATACAGACATGATTTTTAATTGAAATTTGAGTTTTTCACTAAATTTCAATTGGATTTTTTATAATTTTTGATATATTCCTAATTTTAAAACATGTCAAGAGAATTGATTCAAAAGAAATTCTATTGTACATTCATACTTTTTATTAGTAAAATAATTTGTATGGTATAATAAAAAATTTTTATGCTGAAAAAGACATTGGATAGAATTCAAAAAATCACTCTGTATAATTATAGAGAGAGTGATTTTTAAGCACTTTTTTGACTTGACCCTCGAAGATACAGACATGATTTTTAATTGAAATTTGAGTTTTTCACCATTTTTGCACTGAATTTTTTGTAATTTTAAGAATTTCTTTAAAATTATGTAATGTTCTCTTAACAGTTACAAAAGAAATTCTATTGTATTTTTATACTTTTTACATATAAAATAATTTGCATGGTATAATAAAAAATTTTTATGTCGAAATAGACACAAAATAGAATTCAAAAAATCACTCTGTATAATTATAGAGAGACGTATTTTTAAGCACTTTTTTGACTTGACCCTCGAAGATACAGACATGATTTTTAATTGAAATTTGAGTTTTTCACTAAATTTCAATTGAATTTTTTGTAATTTTAAGAATTTCTCTAATTTTAAAACATGTCAAGAGAATTGTTACAATAAATTTATTACATTTAATTAATATTTAAACTTAAATATTATATTTCAAGGTATATTAAAAAATTTTTATGCTGAAAAAGACATAAAATAGAATTCAAAAAATCACTCTGTATAATAATAGAGAGACGTATTTTTACGTCCTTTTTTGATGTGAGTATCCGACTAGCGGACGTCTCTGACTTTTTAAAAAGTGCTATTTTCACTAAAAATTAATGTAAAAAATTATAAAATCGATAAACTAAAAAATAGCATTTTCTCGTATTGTACCTTAATTAACATATTAAAAGTATATTTTTTATATTAACAATTGTTAATATAAGTTTTTTATATTTGATTTAGTTTATTCATAAAATAAATTTGAATGTATAGGTGTAGGTGAATTTGAATGTATATGTGTAGGTGAATTTGAATGTATATGTGGTATAATAGTTTTTGCAAAATAATTGACCATATCCTTTCTAAAATAATCACATGTTAATTCTTTATTCTCTAAAAATAAAGAAATTAGTTTAACATTATGTTCATTATTTAATTCATTTAACTCTGAAATTTTATCATCATTAGTTTTAATTATATCTAGAATTTTATTTATTTGATCATTATTAGTTTTTGAGAATGGTAATGTTGAAAATATTACCATTTGTTTTTGTATTTCATTAAATAGCGGTATAAGTTTATTGTTATTTATAATTTTCTTTTTATTTATGAAATTAATTTCATCAAGATTATTTTGTATAAGTTTATCTTTTTCACTTGTCATTTGTTCTATATTATTAAAACCAAATAAAGTTGGATCATTACTTAGAGTACCGTATGAAATTTGTTTATATGACATTTTTATGAATACAAATAAAAACTTTTTCAATTTGAAATTTTTTTGTTCAAAATTCTGTTTAAAAATGTCTCATATAAATATTAAAACACCAAATTATTCAAATGCTGATTTACACAAATCAAGAACCTTAATTGATTTAAAAAACATTGTCATTGAATATGAGAAATATCATTCTAAAAATTCATATGTTGAAGAGCTAGATTTCAATAAATCATTAATTAGAAATGATTTATTTTTCAAATACAAATATGTACAGTGTGTTTATTATTTTAATATTTCTAAAATAATAAAAGATGATAAAATAATACCATCGATAACTAAATATATGAAAACTTTAACAAATATAATATGTTTAGGTGAACAATTATTAAAATACTTAACTAATATGTCTATAACAGATATAGAAATTATATATCACAATAAAATTGATGGATATATAATCTTACAACGAGAAGTATTCGTTGATCATGATAAATTTTTAGATTATTTTGAAGAAAATGTTCATTTATATAAATAATATGTTATGAATAGAATTGTTAATATAAATAAATCAATTGATTTATTTAATAGAATGTGTCACTCTTTTGTTTTGATATTTTAATAGATTCTCTTACGTTTTAAAGTAGGTAAATCGTAAGATGAATCTGATGTATCAAACATACAAGGTGGTTGAGGCATACCAAAATTAGGAGGTGGTTGAGGTTTGTATTTAATATATTCTTGTGGGTCTATTTTTTGACAATCTCTAAGGAATACCAAAAATGATTGCTCTGATATACAACCATCATTGTTATCCATATCGAGACAATAAATAATACTTTCTCGATGAACATTTGAAACGTCATCCATTTTATGTAAATTTAAAAAACAATCAATTAAATTATCACCCGCAATAAAAATCGTATATCTCATAAATATCCATTTTATATATTCCTCAGTATATGTATCTAAAACATCTATTAATTCTATTTTACAATTTTGCATAACTCTATTACTAATGTGATCAAGTGATATCATTTTTTCTTGTACATTTCTTATATTTTTCATTTTTACTATATATTTCAAAGCATTTTAATCTAATCATCAGACTTACAAAAATTACAATTTATTAGATCTGAACCTTTACACTTTTCGATAAATATAAAAAACATTCTTCATCTACAATATAATGATTATTTAGAATTACGGTCAAAAAAATCAATAATAGTTTCTTTATTAATATTTGATGAAATGTGCATACTCTTCTTTCTTATGTATTCATCACGTGTATCTGAAATATAATCAGTATATTTATTAAACATTTGTTTCACATATTCATCATTATGTTTGTTTAAATATGTGATTAATTTTCTCTTATATCATAATTATCATAATCATCAGAATTAGTTTTATTGGTTGACATTATTTTTCTTATATTTTTCAAATATTCATCAAATAATTACTTCATGTTCATCAAATATATAAAAAATGATTATTTTTATACATTTGATGAATATTAAAACGTATGCAAATGACCGATTTTAATCAACCTCAACAATATCAAATACAACAAATACAACCTCATCAAATACAACCTCAACAATATCAAATACAACAAATACAACCTCATCAAATACAACCTCAACAAATACAACCTCAACAAATACAACCCCATCAAATACAATTTCAAAATCAACCCCATCAAATACAATTTCAAAATCAACCAAATAAAACAAAACAATGTAAAAGGGGTCAGGGTAAGAAAAGAGATGATGATATATATTGTGGTAAAACACTTGATATATCAAAATTTGTAGCTAATAGATCACAATGTAAAGATTGTCAAAGAAAGTTAGTTCAGATAAAGGCTGATGAAAAAAGAGAACTAAATGAACTTAATTTAAAAATGGAAAATGAGCTTAAACTTGCAAATGAAAGTAAAATCGAGAAATTACAAGAAATAACAAAAAGGCAAGAAATCAAAATTGAAGAATCTCGATTGGAAAATAATGACATAGATGACATAGATGATAAAAATGACATAGATGATAAAAATGACATAGATGATAAAAATGATATTTTAAACCGTGAAAATAAGAAGTTACAAAAAACTATTAAAACAATAAAAGATAAACATAATCTTCAAATTAATGATTTTAGAGAGTATATCAAACTAAAAGATAAAACTGATTTATCAAGTGATGAACAATTAAAATGTATAAAACTTGAAAATAAAATTAAAGAATTTTAAAATTATGTGGTAACTATGTGGAGATGTATTTTTACGCCCCTTTTCATTGTGAGTATCCGATTCACATACTTTAAAAAGTACCATTTTCACTAAAAATTATAAAACTGATAAACTAAAAAATATCATTTTCTCGTATTATACATTAATTGACATATTAAAAGTATACTTTTTATATTAACAACTGTTAATATAAGTTCTTATGATTAATCAAATAGAATTAATTAATTTATTTAATGTAATGTATCACTATTACATTTTAAAGTAAGAGAATCTAATATAATATTAAAGCATACCAAAATTAGAAGGTGGTTGAGGCATACCAAAATTAGAAGGTGGTTGAGGCATACCAAAATTAGAAGGTGGTTGAGGCATACCAAAATTAGAAGGTGGTTGAGGCATACCAAAATTAGAAGGTGGTTGAGGCATACCAAAATTAGAAGGTGGTTGAGGCATACCAAAATTAGAAGGTGTTGGTGGATTATAAAAAATAAAAGATGGTTGAGGCATATTAGACATAGAAGGTTTGTATTTAATATATTCTGGTGGGTCTATTTTTTGACAATCTCTAAGGAATCTCAAAAATGATTGCTCTGATATACAACCATAATTGTTATCCATATCGAGGAAATAAATAATACTTTCTCGATGAACATTTGAAACGTCACACATTTTATATAAATTTAAAAAATAATCAATTTCACCACCATCTGAAATAAAACCCGTAAATCTCATAAATATCCATTTTATATATTCCTCAGTATATAAATCTAAAACATATATTAATTCTACCTTACATTTGTATGTAACTTCAGCTTTAATTTGATCAGTTGTCATCATTTTTCTTATACATTTCTTATATTTTTCATTTTACAAATATATTTCAAACAAATACATTAAATTATTACAAAATAGATCAATCAATCTATTTATATTTATATTTCTAATACAATTAAAAGTTTAATAATGCAAAATTATTTGCATATGGTTGAGTCCAAAATTTATTTTCCTTTATATCACTTGCACCCGGAACTGGTAAACCTATTTTTGTAATACCTTTATTAGTAGAATCACCAATTATACCATTATCAATTAATATTTGTTTAGGGAATATATAACACCATGTATTAGAACCATCAATATAATATAATACGAAAAAATCAGGTAAAATCATACTAGTATCATATGCAATTCCATTTAAAGATTGAATTGTAAATTGTAAATTTAAACAAGCAAAATTAGTGCTTTTTAAACATTTAACATTTTTATCTTTAATTGTACATGTATGCGATGATAAATTATCCATAGCCCGTGTTGTTATAATATTATAATATAAACAGTGACTGATAAATAAATTTAATACATCACTCATATCTAAAACTGTATTTACATCAAATACATCATCTTTTTTCAACAAATCAAATCTATTGATAAAATGTTTACTCCAATGATTACTTAAATCATCATTTTGGTGGTTAAATGGACATAAAGTAATACTAAGTTTACCTTTATTAATTTTTGTTTTAATATACCCAAAATATACCATTACATTAATTGGAATTATATAAAATTCTCCATTTTTGTTATTCACATATTCAAATATAAAAAAGTCAATATTATCTATATCCTCATAAGGTGATGATAAAAGATTTTTTGTTTTATGTAACGAAAAATTATAAAAATTTTGTTTAATTGCTGATGTAGATTTACATTGAATATTTTTACCATTTATAATACAATCAATTGAACTATCACTAGTTTCTATATATTTAAAGCTAATTTTATTATCTGTACAAATTTTTTCAAGTCTATTCATACTATCACGTTCCTGTAAAACAGCTTTACCCATTTTGCTATTTTCATATACTGTGGAAGCTTTTGAATATTCTAATAACATTTCTGTAAATGTATACCCATTTGAATTATCATCTAAACCATCAAATGTATAAGGTTTATATTCATATGTTTTATTTTTTAATTTATTTATATTCAAAGATAATGATTTTACACCAGGTAACATATATTTAAGAAAAACACAAAGAAAATCTCTTTCTTTACTAACACAAACAATTAATGTACTATCAGAATATTTATCAATTTTATCAATTTTATAACTATTTTTATTATCCTTACGTTGTACCATTGTTTTAATTTGAATACCTCTATATTTCTCTTCATCTTTTATTTTATATATAATATCAAGTTCGGTGTTTTCCCGACCAATTTTCTTTATATCATTAAAATCTGATTTATCGATTAATATATCAAGAATAAATTTTTCAGATTCATCACCAATTTCACCAGTTGTTTTTTTACCAATATTATTTTCAATATTATTTTTATGTTTATCACAATAACAACCATATGTTTGATAATCAAAACATTTAACATTATTTTTGTCTATAAATATACATGTTTCTTTCCAAATATAATTTGTTTTTGATAATCTATATGTTTTATTTTTATAATCACATATCTTATATGATTGACTGAGAATTTTGTTATAAAAAAATGGTATATTTTCGGATCTAACAATTAACTTTTGGTGGTTTTCACAAAAACCGTTATTTATTTGATAATTAGTACATCTTTTATCTTTTGTACAACTCATACAAACTAATATCCACGAATCTTTATCACTTTTATATCTTGATATTATGCCATTATTAATTTTAAATTTTTCCGGTTCACCTCTAATTGAAACAGGATATTCAATAGTATTTATATCATTTATACTTGTATCATATTCGGAAAATAATTTAGAATCGAGTGAATTTATGTAATCTAAATCTATATTTTGAACTGTATTATTAACATTTTGTCCTACATTTTGAATTGTCTCAATATTTTGTCCTATATTTTGAACTGTATTATTAACATTTTGTCCTATATTTTGAACTGTATTATTAACATTTTGTCCTACATTTTGAACTGTATTAAGTCCTACATTTTGTACTATCTCAACATTTTGAACTATCTTAGCATTTTTAATTTTATTATGATGTGTACAATAACTATTAATGTTATTATTAGCATAGTTAACACACTGTTTAACATCATTATATAAACAAACCTTACGCCATTTTTCTTTATAATCACTATAACGAACTATTACATCATTTTGTGTTTCAAATTTTGCATCTTCACCACCTATACGAATAGTACATTTACCACCCCCATGTAACATTTTATAAACTATATCATCAAAATCAACATCAACATTTTTATTTTTATGACTTGTACAATAATCATTATTGTTACCATAATTAATACACTGTTCAATATTGTTATCCTTATTCATATACCTATACTTACAAATTTTATACCATGTATCTATAGACGGTCTATGACGGCGTATTATCCCATTTTCCAAATAAAAATATTCTTCTTTGTTATCAATATTAAAAGCATAAACAGTATTTTCTAAATTTACATTATTTACAATAATTCCTTGTGGCATTTGTAAAAATACATTTTATTGATATTTTTCATTTATCAACTTTTATTACCAAAATATCATATTGTTCCAAATAAATCAATTGATTTATTTTTATATATAGTTTTTAATATTCATCATCTACCTCAGACATCTTAGGCCATCTACCATGTTCCATTTTAAATTTTTCATGCACAGTTTTTTCTTTTTCTTTCTTGGGTCTTACAAAGTCATCTCCGAAATGTTTTCTCTCATATATTCTACATAATAATTCAGCTTCATCTTCAAAGTTACAGAACCAAATTCGTTCACCAGTTTTATTATTTTTAACCGGCATTGATTTACTAATATCGAACCCACATCCGAATAGGGGTTGGAACATTTTACCATCTGTAGAGGTAACTAAATGCAACCAAGATATCTTAATGGGCTCCACGGCCTTGCACACCCGCCTATGACAATATCCAATTTTTGAAACATTCTTAGCGGTATCAATCAGGGTTACTCTCGAAGCTGCGCTATGAAATAAAGCACCTGCTAAAGTAAGACCATCCATATAACTATTGACAATATATCCAATAGATTCAACAGAAACATCATTACCAACAAAAAATGGATAACATCTAGTACCATTCAATAGCTCATATTCTGGAATATTTGATCCAATATATTGTGTACCAAGTGATCCAATAATTTGAGTACTATTAGCAGACGAACCCTTAAGACCAGAACCAATCTTTTTAGCCATAATTTGAAGTGCGTTATTTACCTTCAGATATTTAGCACCAAGACTATCAGCTTCTTCTTTATAGCGACTTAAAATACCATGCATAGATCTCATCCAGAAGAATAATTTAGTTTCATCATGAGGTCTTGCACCTAAATTCATCACTTCAATTTGCATCTTATTCAAATTCAATTTGATTTGTTTAAGAACTTCTTTTCTATTAACATTAAAATCTTTATAACCAATAGAAAGATTATGCCAATGTGTAAACCAATCTGCTAACTTTTGGGTATCACAAATAAATCTACATGCTTCCTTAACAGAATACATTTTAGATAAAATTTGAATCAACGACAATGAACCAGTACCAATATTACTTCTACTTAATACACCCTCTATAATAATACCATCAATAATTTTAAGACCACTACCGTAATAAGTAAAATTTGTAGGTAATACAGCCGAAAACAAAGCACGTCCAGATTTAAGAGGAATTCCATGTCTAGTTAAACGAGCATCTAATGTTTCAGTTCTATGGGATTTGACAATTAAACCTAATGCTTGTTCAAATCTTTCATCTGGGATAATAACACTACTTTGCTTACCATTAATCTCCCAAGTTTTAGTTGCAAGGAAAGGTCCCAATAATCCATGGAATGAAAGTCCAGAAACTGGTCTACTTGATTGATCATTCATTACATTATATTTGAAATTTGCAATTGTCATAGCTTCAACCTTTGCTTTTATCAATTGAAGTATATGATGTGTAAATTCATCACCATCAAAATCAGCATTGAAACAATCATTATTGGAAGAATGAATTGTATTTGTTAAATATTTATGTAATACAGCAGTTAAACCAACAATAGAATATCTATGTAGAGATGGCTGACGACCAGTCAGAATAGGATCACCAGTTTCAATAGGTCTTACTAGTACATCACCAATTTTAGGTGTGTAATTTTTAATATATTTATCGGTAATTGTAAATGCACCTTTATTAGAAACTAATTTCATTACAATAAACTTGTATTTACCAGCTCTATATTTTTTAATTACTTGTTCTCTATTTTCCGCAAACACTTTAACTGGCATTGTTAAAAATTTGGCAAAATACTCTGGTACACCACCCTCACCAGGATTTAAATCATAACCAGGACCACCAACAGTACGACAATTATGATCTACACGCTTACCCATAATATTTCCTCTAAGATCACCCTTTTTAGTTGCAAGACCCTTGAGGATACCAGATTCTTTTAGTGATAATTTAACACCACTTTTCTTTTCTGGACCATTTGCAATTGCTTCAATATCAGCATATAAACTTTCAAGTTCATTTTCACGATCATTTTGTTGTTCTGTGTGTCTAAATATTTTTACAATACGAGTTAAAATTTGATGATACAAAGTTGTCAATGGATGATCCATAGGTTTACCATTAACAATTGAGACTGGTCTAATACATGGTGGTGCACAAACAATTACATCTGTAATATAATTAATTGGCATAGTTTCACCTGTAAACCCCAACAATTTAAAACTTTCAGGATTAACAATTGTAAACATTTTTTCCATATTTTCAACACTTCGTACATACTTTGTTTTATTACCATTAGGCACATCAACCGTAAAAAGTAATCTTGAACCACGAAAATCATTTTCATAGACATGTCTTGCAATACCATGATCATGTAACTTCCATAAATATTTCTCTGAAAGAAGAGCAATTGTCTTAAGAAGTTTTTGTTTAGGTACTTTATGTAAATTAAACGCTTTAAATTGTTTTTCATTTATATATAACTCTCCACAAAATGGGCATATACATTTTAAAACTTGAATACATTTTTTCTTAAATGAAGGTACAATAATCTTTTCTGGTAATTCAATAAATCCTTGATGACCACCACAACCTTTATGATCAAAACCACATGTAACACATGTTTCACCACGCTTTATTGCTCCCATTTGCTCATCAAATAATCCATTTGTTAAACCCGATTCTTTACTTGTACTGTAAATCTTAACAATTGACATTTTTTTAATTTCACCTGGTTTATATGGAAAAATATTAATCTTGTTTACAACATATGAGGGTAATTTACTCATAAGTTTATTTTGTTCAACCAGCATAAATCTATTTTTCTTTTCGTCATTTGCTTTCTTTTTATTTACTTCAGATTCTTCTCTTTTGTGTGCTTCAAATGGATCAAGTTTCTCTTTGACATGTGGATTATTGAATGGTTTTAAATAACTTTTTGTTACATTACTACCAGACCATGTTACTTCCTTAGAAAGTGAAACTGTTGGTCTAATGGGTGGAACATTACTATTTTTTTTAATAAATAGTTCATCTTTAATATAAGAATTGATTTTTTCATCGTCATAAAGCTTTCCTTGTGTAGACATTTTATATGATATAATTTGATAATTTTGTCAATTTTTATTTTTAATTGAAATTCATTAAAAATTGTAATTTTTAGTATAATATTGTTATACTATTAACAATATAATCATCACTAAAAATATTATATATTAATTAATATATAAAAATTATAAAAATTATTGTATGTCATCTATTTCATCCATAGAAAATGGTACATCAAATCCAAATAAAAATCTATACCAACATGATGTATATAAAATCCACCCTGATAATTTTCTAATACATCCATCATCATTTGAAATTCCACAATAAATTTTACCCATACAATCAACTAAAGTTTCATCATAATATACTCTTGTACCCTTAAAAATCATATTAAAAAGTTTATATCCTTTATTTGATTTGCTAAATCTTAATGTATGTAATGTTTTAATTTTATTTGATATTAAAACTGGTAGTAAATTTAAAATATCTTTTGACTCTTCATATGAAATAATTGTGTTTTCGTGAATTTTTATATTATTAAGTCCAACATCACCTTCATATATAACTGTTGATTCTGATTTTAAAGGAAATATTTTATTATCATTAATAGTCCACCCTCTCATATATAATCCCATTTCCATACATTTTCTAAAAAATAAATCAACATTATTTTTAACTTCTGGATCTGCATCTATTAATAAATCTTTAAGTTGTCTTACATTTAAATCAATTAAATTTTTAGCAATATCTAAATCTTCAAATAATTTCAATAAATCTTCATAAATTTTTTTATCTGAATTTATCATCATCAATTTACACTGACGTTTTAACTTTTTAATAGCAATTTCATCTATAGGATTACGCTCCTTTGTTAAATCAATGTACATTTTTTCCGAATTAAAATATTCATATAATTCTGAAAATGTAGTATATAATAATTTTTTTGTTTTTAAATTTCCACAACATATTAATTCTTCATCTAAAATATCATTAATTGGTTCCATGTAAATTATTGTAGACGTTTCATTGCAATCTGGATGTCTACCAAAATAAAAATTAAATATACTATGTGAACTCTTTAAATATGAGTTTATATCCCTTGTAGTCATACCATTTGATTCTTCAACACCTTCTTCTTCCACAAAATTCAATAATTGTTCTCTCTTATAAATAGATGATAAATTTTTACACCATGTTTTATTTGTATTATATATATCCGGGTTTATATTATATTTCATAGAAAAATTTGGACAATATGGAATATATTTACGTTTTGATAAATTTTCTAATTCGCGAATTGGATGTGATGATTCTGTTATATCAATATTATATACATTCAAAGCAATAATAATTGCTTCATAATTAGAAGATGGTTTTATTTTTGCTAAATATTTTAATTTATTTATGAAAGATTCAGTTGTCATCTCAAATAAATTTTCATCAAACTTAAATTTATTTTCTTTTTTATTTGAGATAATAAATGTATCAGAAATATCATTAATTTTTGTTTCATTGGATATATTGTAATATAATTTAATAATATCATTATTATTCATAGAATTAATATTATGCAACAATGAGTTTTTAAGATTTTTCTCATTTTTCTCATTTAATTTTTGTATATAAAAACAAAGCTCGTGATATGTTGTATATCTTTCACATTTATAACCATTTCTTTTACAAATTGCATATACAATTAATTCATTTAAAGAAAATGGACTAATACTTGTTTTCGCTCCGAATAATATTTTATTTTTATTTAATGGTGGAAATTCTTTATTTTTAATATTATAATGGTTTAAATGATTTAAACCATCCAATAAAGCATCATTATACCACTGAACTTTTGTTTTAACGGGTGATATGAAACATCTTATTTTACGCAAATCTGAATCTTCTAAATTTTTATCATCAAGAATAATTTCATGGAAATTGTGATTATTTATTTCATCAATAGCATTTTGATAGTATGAATCTACACCTATATAATTATTATTAATTTCAGAATTCATCACATGTAAAATATATTCTATAATAAAAAATGGTGTATCAAGTGTTACGTCACCAATTATATTTTGTGGTTTTAATTCTATCTTGTTAGACATTGTTTATTTCTATAATTTTTTTAAAAGTTTTTTCAACATATACAAATTTTTATTTTTATAATGACATTGTGTTACTATTATATTAAAATTATAATTTATTAAGATAATTAGTTACATACATACAAATTGTAAAATGTGGAACAACTCTTAATAAATTTAATGATAAGCCTTTATAATATATTGAAATGCCAGGTTTATTATATAAAGAATTACCATATAAATGTCTATTTTTAAGATAATCAAAAGGTTGCATAACTATGGTACCAATTGTTGATGCAATTATTGAACCAAAAATTGGATTTGATACATGTTTATCTATTTCATCTTTTAATGGAAAAAATAATGGTGCAGATATTACAGTTTTTAAAAAAGTTTTACTATAACCTCTATATAAAATTATAGGATTCTCTATAATTTTATTAATCATTTTATTAACATGCATCTGTGTATTTACTTTAATAAAATCAAGAGGGTGTGTAATTAATGATACACCTAAACATCCTACAATATTATTTAAAACTTTATTATAATTGTTATATTCACATAAATTTCTGTAAACAAAATATTTTGAAGATGTACTAAAAACTTGTGTACATGTTGCTATTAAAGTTGCAGAATAAAATCCACGTATACCATAATTATTGTATATATGTTTAATTGTATTTTTAGTGTTTAAATTATTATTTTGAAAGTTTGTTTTAACAAGACAAACTGGTGATACAACAAGTTCTGCAATAGTTGTTCCAATAGCTGAATTAATAAAAAAGTTAAAATCCATTTTTATATAAATTATATTTATATTTTTCAATTACATTTAAAAGATAATCATGTTTAACCCTCAAGATTCTCAAGATGTTATGTTTATCCAAATTTTAGATAGTGTAAAGAATGGTAATTATTCAAATGCCGAAGAATTATCAAATATACTTGGTGATTATACAAATAAAACTATGATATATTCACAAATTTCAAGAAAAATTATGATTTCCATTGTTAATGGTATAAATACAAATAAACAAATTTTATCATTTTGTTCACAAATGTATAATGATGGTTATCAAAATTTGTCTGTTTTTCTATATAGTATGTCGGCATTTGATTATTATGTTGATGGATTTACATGGGAATTTTTAGAACATTATATAACAAATGAATGGTCTTATAAAGAAGATTATTCTGTGGATTTTGTTAGACCAGTACATTATAATCATTTTAAATTTGTACAATTTGAAGATAGAAGTATTGACAATATTGATTTTATCATACTTAATATTAATAATTCACAAAGTTCAGAAATTAATAAAAACATCCATAAAATTATTGGATTAGTTTCAAATGAACAATTTCTTAACATTCTAACAATGTTCAGTAAATTCATTGGATTCAATTTAAGAAATTGTGAACCAGAATTTATTATTGAATTGGCTAAACTGGATGATGATATTCTAATAAATAATATAATATATGATATTGTCAATAATAATGTTGAACATGATGAAATATTAGGAACCGAAAATATGGGTAGTAGAGAAGTTGGATATGAATATTTTCTTTATTCTATACCACTAGCATTGAAGAAATTATATACCGAATCAAATAAAAATACATCAATGACAAATCATATTGATAGTTTAATAGAACGTATACTTTTAATTTCAATTAAAATATTCGATGATTATAATTTATTAAATCGTTTTTGGTATAATATTACGTTCATTCACGATAAGACAAGTGTAATAATAAATGAGATTGATAGACTTTCAAATCATTCTCATAACTCTCATCACTCACATAATAATTCTCTATCTCATAACTCTCATCACTCACATAATAATTCTCTATCTCATAACTCTCATCACTCACATAATAATTCTCTATCTCATAACTCTCATCACTCACAACAATTAGATGATGATATGTCTGTAGAATATGAAGATGTCGATGAAGATATAACAATTGATAAATTTCATGACAATGAAATTGTAATGGAATATGAATAAAATCATAAATTTATGATTTTTTACATTGTTTACATCGGAAAATATTGTTCATATACTGGTGAATCATAAACAATAACATCTTTTTTCATAATATTTTTATGTCTTATACCAGCTGAAAATAAATTATAATCATATTCAGATGAATAATATTTACCATTTTTATATAAGACATCTTCAAATTCATCATTTGGTTCATTTAAAAAATTTACTGGTTTAATAAAAAGGTATCCATAAAATATTGTACTATTATTAATTACATAAATTTTTGCAATATGTTTAAATTCTTGACTTAAACCATTAATAATATCTATGTAATTAAATTTAATAAAATTTTTAATCTTTTTATATTCTCCATTTAAATATAAATGTTTAACTATAGAATTAACCTGTTTGATAACCTCATTAAAAATATTATAATCTTCAAATATTTTATTGTAAAATGAATGAATTTGTCTAATCTCTAAATATGTGATATCATCTATTTTTAACATATCGTTTGAGTATTTATTACCAAAAGAATAATTATGTACATATGTTATTGTTGGTCGTGAATATTCACCATTAGTATCATATAATTGACTAAGATCAGAATATAATTTTTCCTTTAAATTATTAATTAATACATAAACTTCTTCCGAAGGTTTAAAAACAACTAATGAATTTTTATCTTGTTCACCAAAGAATGAATATTTAAAATATGATGATGGTTCGTTTGGGAAATTTTGATAATTGTAAAAATTTTCACCCTTACCTATATTAGTTTTACCACCTCTATTTTGTAAAAATAAAATATCACCCATTAAATTAGAATCTACAATATTATTTAATTCTGGTATATATTGAACCAAAGAATTTTTGATAGTTGACAAAAATATATATTTTTGCAATTCATAATTTACCAATTGTTGTCTTTGTATATTACCAATTAATTGTTCATTATAAATATTAATTGAACCATAATCCATAATACCCGATAAAGCTGGTAAAACAATTCTACCCGTAATTTCGGAATCGGGTAAAATATGATCTATATATTTAAGAATATTTTGACAAACCATTTGTGCACGTTCATTAAATTTATTCTTTTTAGTTTTATTAACAATATTATCTGAAGATAAACTATTCCTTTTATAAATTGGTTGAATTTCAATTATTTCTGTTGATAAATGATTAATTGAAGTATTCATATGAATTGTTTCTGTTTTTAATGGATACCACTCTTTAACATCAGAAAGTACAATTCTATGGAATGTGTTAATAATTTGTTCACTTGGATTTAAAGTTTTAAATGTAATATATTCACCGAGAACATTTTTATTACCACTACGACTATTATGAAAAGAATAATAATCAGATACTTTCTCGACATTTTTTAATGTGCCACGTTTTGGAGTTTCAATAAATAAGTCTTTAATTATTATACTTGATGTTTTATTTTTATCAATGATATCAACATCAAATATACAATTATCTTTAAAGTATTCAACAAATGGAATCCATAAACCAAAACCACGTCTATTATATTTCATTAAACGGTATTCATAACTAGGACTTAATCTATCAAAATTTAATGTATTATAACCAGTTCTAAGTGCATATGATCCTCTCTCCGTAATAAAAACATTTCCATCTAAAGTTGATAGAATACAACATGAATCAACATCAAATCCATGAATAATTTGTGATGGACTAGTATACAAACGTTTAATAATTTGAATACTTCTCATTTTATCTATAAATGTAATGTTATGATTAATCATATGTTCTTCATTTTCACTGGAAATTTCATCGTAATCTGAATAATTTGTTGTGTTAAACATTGACATAATTACATTATCATTCATCATTGATTTACTTTGTGTTACATTTTTAAGAAGTTGTACAATTCTGTTTGCGGTTTGTTCATCACATGAATGTATAAATAAATCAATATCATTAAAGTTTACTGAATATCCATATTTTTCAAAGATATACATAGATAATGCAAATCCACCAGCTATACAAATATATTGAGATAAATCACCAAATACTAAGTTTAAAATCTTAATAATAACTCTGTATTTATTTGGATCAGATATACCTTCATCTAAACGTTTATTATATTCAGTGGTACAATATTCATAAAACTCTTCATTTAATTGTTCAACTTTATCATATCCATCATAATCATCCATATCTATTGATTCATACTTACTTAAATAAGTTTCATCAGTTTTCTTCATATAATCTAAAAATTCTCCAAATTCACCAATATAATCTATACCATGATCTTTTAACATTTGAATTGTTTCACCGCCGAAAAAAATGCTTTCTAAATCAATATTATCTGTATGTCTTGACTTGATACAATTAACATTTAAAAATTGTTGAATTCTAGTTTTTGAAACTATTTGATCATTACGCTTCTCGAATAGTTTAATATCATCAATATTAAGTAAATGATTGAAACCTACAGGGTTTCTAATTAACTTTTCACGTTCATATATCTCAAAATATTCTTTAGGATATCCAAATGGATTTATAGTATTATTAACATAACGTTGTCTATCCAATTGAGACATAGACATTATATCATGTTGATAAGATTTGTCATCATAATTTTTACGATTTTGTCTCTTTATTACATTTTCTTGACTATCATTTTCATCGAATCTAGAGCGCTTCATTTTAACCTTTATTTGATTTTAAATTTAAAATAAAATAAAAAAATGGTCTCCAATAGTAATTCACAACATGATTTTTAAGCACTTTTTTCACTTGTCTATCCGACGGCTAGTCGGATGTAAATTTTGAAAATATATGAAAATCACTAAAAATTAATGTGATTTTTTATAAAAATCATCATTTTCTAAAATTGATTAATGTCTGGAGAACAAGATGAATCAAATTTATACATTTAAATATTATTTTGACTTAAAAATTATATTTCATGGTACATAAAATAATTTTTAAGCTAAAAAAGACACGAATGACGACAAAAATAGGATTCAAAAAAGTGTATAAAATAGTAATTCAGAGAGTGATTTTTACGTCCTTTTTTCACTTGTCTCTCGAAGATATAGACATGATATTTTTTAAAAATATGTGAAAATCATTAATTTTCAAAGTGATTTTTTGTATTTTTTGTAGATTTCAAAGAAATGAAATATGTCTGTATAACGTTCAAAATCTTTTTTATCTAAAAAATGAAAATATCAAACTAAAATAAAATGAAAATGACCAGTGATATATTCTTATTATTTACATTTATTTATTTATTCTTTTGTTTAATGGATAAACTTGATCCATCTTCTACATATAAGATGGTTGATGTTGTTGAACATAATAATAAATTATATTCTATGATGGAATCAACAACTAATAGTACAGATGTATGTTTATATAAAATTGATTTCATAGAATCACAAGAAAGATATATTAACACCAAAAAGTTCGATGAAGATTATATGAATACTCATAAAACTAGAGATTATTATTTATTAAATAAAAAGGGTATATGTACGGTTTTCCATATGTTTTAAAAATATTTTTAATTAAAAATATTATGAATCTCGAGATACATGTAAAAATGCATCAAATATAGATCTATTACTTTTTAAACAAATTGTAAAATTATCATTGTTATTATAAGGTGATGTAATTCTAATAAAATCATTTTTATACAAAATTTTTGTTTTACCAAATGAAAATCCATGCTCATCATTAAAATCAATAGCTTGATGTAATTGGTAAAATTCATCTTTTAAATCAAATGTACAATCATCTATTTCTTGTGGAATTATTAATTCAAAAAATATATCATTATGTTTATTAGTAAAAATAAGTTTATTATCATCGTTGTATTTAACTGTATAATTGATCATTTTATGTATATTTATACATAAATTTTTCATTAATTAAAATATGCTGCAGTTGAAATTGCGTCTTTAAACGAATCATTATATTTTAAAACTGTATTTTTACCATCTGTGGTAATTATAATAGTTTTATTATTGTTTTTATAAACAAATTTTACATCATTACATAAAATTTCACTATCATCTTCTAATTCAATATCTTCAATAAAATCTAAAAATTTACGTATATTCCCCAAACTATATTCCACTTTTAACACTAAAAATGTATCACCATTTCTATTTAATTTATTGAAGATAAATTTTTCTTCGTATTGAGAATAATGAACATGATAATTGATCATTTTATGTATATTTATACATAAATTTTTCATGTTTTTAATTATAACTATACCGTAAAATACTAAAAAATATGTCAATAAGTGATGTATTGATAACCAATGAAAATTCACAATTGCTTCCAAAACGACTAACTGTAAACTCAATAACAGAATCTTTAATTCTAATAGAAGTCATCGATTTTGAATGATCATTTACAATATAATAATCTGTCTTATTTATAACAGACTCACAAAGTTCTCTTATCTTTTCTTGTGAATTTAACATATCATAAAAATATAAGATCACCAGCATAAATTTTACCATCATTCTCTTCAATATCATCAATACATGTAATATATTCAGAAGTATAACTATCCATTTTTATCCAAAAGATTATGAGATTTTTTATATTTTTTGTGATGTATCTATAAATATGATAAAAATTGAAAATATTAATAATTATTTTCTTCTACCATAAAATGTCACGTATTTTAGATGAATATTTAAAACAAAGACCAGATTTCCCTATGATTTTTGATCATCAAAAGGATGCAATAGAATGGATTTACAACCAATGGTTGTTAGGTCAACCATGTCTTATAGCAGATGTTATGGGTCTTGGAAAAACCGCAGAGTTATGTGTTGCATTACAACTTATGAGGGTAAGTAAAGCCCTTGTAATCGTCCCAACAAGTGTAGTTTATCAAATGGTTCGTGCATTACTAAAATTTGCTCCCGATTATTATGTTTATATCAATACTGATCATACTATTAAACAAATGATGTTATCACCAGATGGTACATTGATTGAAAGTGCTCCTGGACCGGTTGAAACACTAAACTATGTTGTAAATCACCCAACTGTTACGGTCTGCACTTATTTTGCAGTCAAGCCCTTCCCTGGTGTTGTAAGTGGTGAGGACACACAAAAGAGTGGTGACTATGAGATGTCATTTCGTCTAGATGAACATCGTAGAGAACTAACACCATTCAATAATATTATTTGGGATGTTGTAGCATGTGACGAAATTCATAAAATTAGAAATGGTGTAAATACTAAACTTGATTCAACATCTGGTAAGAAGATGCTTATGTATCACAGATTGATGAGATTACAGATGAACCCTCAACATTCTATTAAGATCGGTTTATCTGGTACTATTATTTTAATTAAAATAATATCATAATTAAATGTTGGGTTTTATAACTATTTATAGACATTTTTGTTTTTGTTTTAAATTTTATACATTCTAAAAGTTCAAAAATCCAAATGCATTGACATATGGTTGTGACCAAAATTTATTTTCTTTTATTGTACTTGCACCGGGGACTGGTAAACCTAAAGTTCTGGATCCTTTATTATTTTGATCACCAATTATATGTTGATCTATTAATATTTGTTTTGGAAATATATAAAACCATTTTGTTGGACCATCAATATATAATACAAAGAAATCTGGTAAATCCATACTAATATTATAAGGAATTTTATTTTCATATTGAATTGTAAATGTATAATTAAGGCGATGTAATTTAGTAGATTTTAAACATTTCACATTTTTATCTTTAATTGTACATATACTTGAAGATAAATTTTCCATATTTCTTAATGATGTAATCCCATTAAGATAACATTGATAATTAAATATATTAATCACATTTGTCATATCTAATATCGAATTTATATTAAAAACATTATCTGTTGATAATAAATCAAATCTATTAATAAAATGTTTACTCCAATGATTATCTGTGTGTGAACTTGGACATAATTTAATAGTAGTTTTACCTTTATTATTTTGAGTTTTAATATATCCAAAATATATCAATACACTAATGGGTATTACATAAAACTCTTTAATTTCTGTCTCAAAAATAAAAAAGTCAATATTGTCTGTATCCTCATATGGACATATTAAAGTATTTTTATTTTTATATAATTTAATCTGATATAATTTTTTATTTAAATAAGTCGAATATTTACATTGTATATTTTTATTATTTATAATACAATCTATTTGACTATCACTAGAATCAGCATATTTGAAATTTAAATTATAATATTTACATTTTGTTTCTATTCTATTAATACTATCTCGTTCCTTTAAATTAGAATTACTAATTATACTATTATCATATAAAGTAGAGTGTTTAGAATAATGGATTAACATATCCATAAATGTATATCCTAATGTTTTATCATCTAACCCATAAAAAATATTTTGTCGATGTTCTATTTTTGGTTTATTAAAATCTATATATAATGAAGATACATCTTTCAATACAGATTTAAAGAAAATACAAAAGTACTTCTTATCTTTACTTAAACCAACAATCACTGTAGAATTAGAATATCCATCAATATCGTTTATATGATAACCATAATCTTTAAGATATGACAATGTTTTTATTTGAATACCTCTAATTTGATCTAATCCAGAATCATATTCTTCTTTAATTTTATATGTTATATCTAATTCCGAATTTTCTCTACCTATTTTCTTTACATCTATAAATTCATTTCTATTTAACATTAAATCACAAATAAATTCTTCATTAAGATCTCCAATTAAAGTATTTGATTTTCGTTCGTTATCAACACCATTTTTATGTCGTTCACAATAACAATCATTATTTTTAGAAAAATTTATACATCTGTCACAATTAAAATTTTCATCATTTTTATATGTGAATTTACATATTTCGTTCCAACAATTTGTGATATTTGATATTCTATATGTTTTATCATTATAATCACAAAGATAACATAACGTCCCAATTATAGACATACCATAATAATATGGTATGGTTTTATCTTTTATTACACACTTTTGATGTTTTTTACAAAATCCATTGTATGTTTGAAAATTTTTGCATTGTTCTGCAGTTTTTAAATTACATGTCAATAACCATTTTTGTTTAAATTTACTATATCTGCTAATGATACCATTATCATCTTTAAATTTTTCATTTTTACATTCTACTTTCATTTCATAATACTTTATTTCACTGTTTAAATTTATATTTGACATTGCATTTGTTAATTCATTCATTTGATTTTTTTAATTAATCAATATGAGATTTTTCATATTTTTTGTGATGTATCTATAAATATGATAAAATTGAAAATATTAATAATTATTTTCTTCTATCATAAAATGTCACGTATTTTAGATGAATATTTGAAACAAAGACCAGATTTCCCTATGATTTTTGATCATCAAAAGGATGCAATAGAATGGATTTACAATCAATGGTTGTTAGGTCAACCATGTCTCATCGCAGATGTTATGGGTCTTGGTAAAACCGCAGAGTTATGTGTTGCATTACAACTTATGAGGGTGAGTAAAGCTCTTGTAATCGTCCCAACAAGTGTAGTTTATCAAATGGTTCGTGCATTATTAAAATTTGCACCTGATTATTATGTTTATATCAATACTGATCATACTATTAAACAAATAATGTTATCACCAGATGGTACATTGATTGAAAGTGCACAAGGACCAATCGAAACACTAAACTATGTTGTAAATCACCCAACTGTTACGGTCTGCACTTATTTTGCAGTGAAACCCTTCCCTGGTGTTGTAAGTGGTGAGGACACACAAAAGAGTGGCGATTATGAGATGTCATTCCGTTTAGATGAACATCGTAGAGAACTAACACCATTCAATAATATTATTTGGGATGTTGTAGCATGTGACGAAATTCATAAAATTAGAAATGGTGTAAATACTAAACTTGATTCAACATCTGGTAAGAAGATGCTTATGTATCACAGATTGATGAGATTACAGATGAACCCTCAACATTCTATTAAGATCGGTTTATCTGGTACGCCAGTTAGCAACAGATATTCAGATGTTGTATCTATTCTAACGATGTTAGGTTTACAGTTTCCACCAAAGATATCTTTAACTGTAATAAAAGAATTTCTTTCTATTTATATGTTTAGGCGTACTGAGTATGATTTAAATCCAATTCTAAGAGATAGTATTGGATTCCCCAAAAATGATCCAATTGAACATGATATTGATGTTATATACGAAACTCAATCTGAAGCTGATGTATATAAGATGGCTGCGGGTTCGATCATGGGAATCACGATACCTGGAGGTGCTAATAACCCTTATAGTAGAGTTGCATATGAAGATAATCCTCTTGTTCGTACTAATTTATTGAGATATTTGTCATCCGATATTAATATGTTCATTAAAAATCAAAATAGGAGGTTTAATAATAATTTACCTTTATGGTATGGTACAAAATCTAAAATAAATATGATTACGAATAAAATTGTTGAGTTATCATTACAACCAGAAAATCAAAGTGTACTAATATTTGTTCATTTTAAAGATGAAAGAGATTCTATCAAAGAATCAGTATGGTTTAAAGGTGAAGAAAATGGTATGGGTCATTCACTTGGATATAAATATTATGAGATTGATGGTGATGTAGACATAAAAGATAGAGAGTTTATATTATTTGATTCTAAACGTTCAATAGAAGCTGGTCAAAAATGTATGATAATTGCTACAATGCAATCAAGTGCAGAAGGTCTTAATATGCAACACTTTAGTAATATTATTATAGCTAGTAATGATTACAACCCTCAAAATGAGTTTCAAGCAATTAAAAGAGCGCATAGAATTGGTCAAAAATATGATGTAAATGTATGGAGATATATACATCGTTATTATTTAGGTAGTGGGGAAAATATTACTGCACATATCGATCTACAAGTTGAAGGTAAAAAGATTGAAAAAATTGAGAAATCAAATGAGCTTATTGCTGGTTCATTTAATGCTGCAAGAAACTGGCCAATTAGAGAAATGACTGGTTATCCTGGTGAGAAAAGTGTAATATTCAAAAATATCTATGATGAAAATATTGAGAATACTCTTGTTGAACTTGGAATTACTAAAATAGATAAAACTAATACATCTGATAAAATAATAAAAGATTTAATGTCTAGAAATGTAAACTCATTTGTTGATGATGCATATAAAAAGGCTGGTATAAATAGTGGGTCTGAAATTATTATGTCAAGTAATATGAAGATGAACACAGATGAAATAGTAACAAATTGTGATGATGTATATGTTAATGGTTATAAGTTAAAATCTGGAAGTTTATATGATGATGATAAACTTGTATATGATGCAGATGAAAATGGTGAAAAAATTGGATTACACGATGGAACTATGGATGATAATAAAAGTGATGATGGAGAAAATGATGGAGAAAATGATGGAGAAAATGATGGAGAAAATGATGGAGAAAATGATGGAGAAAATGATGGAGAAAATGATGATGGTGATAATGACAACGTTAGTAAATTAAGTGAAGTAAGTGAAGTAGATGAATTAAAACAACAAATACTTGATTTAAAGAATCAACTTAAAAATCAAAGCAATAAAAATACACAAAAATCTTCACAACAATTATTATTTGAAAACCCTAAGAATGAAGATAGTTCTTTATTAGAATCATTCAATTCATTATCCATAGAAGCACCTAAACCATTTGGAATTCAACCACAACAACCATTTACACCACAACAACAAACATCTACTCAACCATTTACACCAAAACAACAACCATTTACACCACAACAACAAACATCTACTCAACCATTTGGAATTCAACCACAACAACCATTTACACCACAACAACAAACATCTACTCAACCATTTGGAATTCAACCACAACAACCATTTACACCACAACAACAAACATCTACTCAACCATTTGGAATTCAACCACAACAACATAATTTACCATTTCATATCTCTAAAACACCAACATTTGAATCATCTAAAATATTCAATATTGTTGGATCAGTAAATAACAAAAAACTAACAAAAGCTGAAGAAAATAAAGCTAAACTAGATTTATACAGATAATTTACTTTGTGACAATTTATTAAATACTCAATTGAGTATTTAATCATAAAATTTATTAAGAACGCCAAAAATATCCAGCTGCTCTACCAAAAATACCAGAATTAGAAGGGGTATCGACGTGATCAGAAACATGATCAACATCATCAGAAGGGGTATCGACGTGATCAGAAACATGATCAACATCATTAGAAGTGGGAGTATCGACATGATCAGAAACATGATCAACATCATCAGAAGGGGTATCGACGTGATCAGAAACATGATCAACATCATCAGAAGGGGTATCGACGTGATCAGAAACATGATCAACATCATTTATTTTAATAATTTCTTCATGTAAATAATTACATTTTTCATTTTCAATTGATACACCAGAATATGGTGGAAATTCATTGTGTTGTTCTTCATATAAAAAATTATCCTTATCAATATAAATATCACTCTCTTCTAATAAATTTAAATCAAATTTTGTTCTAACATTAGGCTTCTTCTTAAACGCATTGTATAAGAAAATATGATCCCTAATATATTGATTTAAAAATACTCCATCTAAAGTACAAGTAAAATATTTTGATTCAACATAAATAAAATTAATAAGACCAATATGCTTTCTACTAATCCTCGAATATGTATCTATAACAAGAAGATGATCTAAAATAGCATCAACTACAATACCATAAGAAAAATACTTACAATGTGCATATTCCAAAACAAATGCAAGCATTCTTATATTACTTTTAAGATTACCATTCTCACTATAAAAAAGTGAAACTATAAGTTCTTGCATTGACATATAATGTAAATCATTAATATACGCACTAAATTTACTTTGATTTTGTAAAATAAACTTATTGTCATCATCATCATAAAGAAGATGACAATATTTAATGAAAGATCTATAGTTTAGTCTTTCACCATTAAGTGCATTAAGTAATCTAGATGGTACTTGACCAACGTAATTATCAAAAAGATTCCAATTATCAGGAGTAGTTTCAGTAAATCTATAATCTTCATCATCAACATTATGAAATGAAGAAATACGCTTTATACTCTGAACTGAAGCATTTAAATCCTTATTATGATGATTGTCATCCAAAGAAACTATCAAATTATTGGTACTAGAAAGAGACATCTTTTTAAAAATTATAATTATAATTTTTTTCAATATTTATTTATTTTTTAAATTTCTTACGACAACCAATATTGTCATCAATATTAAATTTAACATTAGGTACAGCCCTCTTCTTAACAGATCTAGTTAGCATCATATGTGTGTCAAGTTTAAGAAAATCTTCATTCTTACTCAGTTCAACAAAATCTCTATCAATCATCTGACCATAATCAAGTGATTGATATTTCATACACTTAAATATCTGCTTGTGAATCTTTAATAAATGCTCGTATGACTTAATTACATTTTCAATTGAAATATTGGTACCAATCTCATCAAGTAAATAATTTAAGTTTCGAATTGAACTCTCTGAAAGAATTACAGAACAATATCCACCACCACGAACTTTATTCGAACCATATAACTTCATACAATGTAAAACAACACTTGTCTTACTTATATTTTCAATACTTGTCTTGTTGTAAATCTTCACAATATTTAGAGGTTTATATAAATCAGTCCACTTAGATCTAACTTTGGGGTTAAAAATCATCTTTCTAATATCATTAGTCTCTCCTACATAATACATAGGATTAATTACATCACCACACTTTAAAACATATATGATGGTAGTATTTTCGTCTTCAGATGAAATATGTAAATCATCTCTATTTACAACGATAGTAGTAGTTCTTAATAATTCTGATAAACTCATTTTTATCAAATTTCTTTATATAATTTTCATTTTATTTTTATATAAAATGTTAGTTGATAATATCAATAATATAAACCTTTTCTTTTCAAAAATAAATAAACATGATGTAAAAAGTGTGAAAACTATAAATATGACACTTGATAATAATCCATCAATGACTATCGGTGAAGTAGTTAAATGTAAACAAATTAAAATTAAAAAACCTAATAAATTTAATATATTCAATCTATTCAAATGTTTCAAAAATATGAAAAGTAATAAAAATAGAGATGATTATAAAATTGTAAATTTTAACAGTAATAAAAATAAAAATAAAAATAGAGATAAAGATAGAAATAAAGATGAGTATAAAATAGTTAAAGAAAAGAAAAATAATTATAAAATAGTTAATTTCACAAACAATAATATTAATGATGTAATTTTATTATTGGATACAATAAATAAACATAAAACCAGAGTATTTACAGTTTCACCTTTTATTTTACAACGTGTATGTGAAATAATAGTATTTAATAATTTAAAATTGGAACATCAACCTTTAATTATCAATATTAAAAATGAGTTTACTGAAATGTGTAGTCTTAAATTTATTAATACTGTATTTGATAAATCTATAATTAATTATAAATATAATATTATCGATTTCGATGATATCCGTAGAGATTTTAATAAAAATGATACTGTTGTAGCTTTTAAAGATTTTTATAATGAAAATTATATGATGATAGATTGTAAATATAAAGATAATTGTTACATTAAAAATATAAATGTAAAAAATGATTTACATCTTGGTAACATTGTTGATTTAATAAATTTAGATAATATAATAACAAAAATAAATAAACAAATAAATAATCAAATTATATCATATAAATTTATCATACATAATAATAGGTATAAATTAATATATGTTACGATAATAAAACATGGTTCTTACAATAAAAATATAATCAAAAAAATTTTATATGAAATTTATGGTGAAGTTACATTATTGAATGTTAAAATGATAAGACATGATTATAATAAAATCTTTAAAGTTATAGAAAAGATTTAATTTAGACATGATTATAATAAAATCTTTAAAGTTATAGAAAAGATTTAATTTAGACATGATTATAATAAAATCTTTAAAGTTATAGAAAAGATTTAATTAGATATATCTAAACTAAATGGATATGTCATATTTAAATTATTCTTTTCTAAATCTACATCTTCAACAGTATCATTATCAAAATCATATATTTTATTTGATTTTATTAATTTCTTTATCTCATATTTCTTTATCATCTTTTTATATTCATAATAATCATAATCATCTATACTTTTTGTATGTTTAAGTTCCTTTAATATATTTTCATTTCTTATTAAATCTAATGAATCTTTAATAATATTCATCCTATTATTATTCATAGTGATAGTTCTGGCACGGGTACGACTTTCAAATTTTATTCTTTCATTTTTTTCAACCTGTATATCCCATAAATCAAAAAAATATGAAAACATATTATTAAACATTAATAATAATGTCGAAAATAATGATAAAACTGATAATAATACATCAAATGTAACCATTTTATCACTAAAATGTTTAACAATATCAATGTTACATGTTATTGAAGGTGTATTTAGATTAGTTTTACTTTGATTAAAATAAAAATTATCATTTGAAAATGAAATATAATTATAATAATGATTGTCTATATTATCATCATGATAATGAATATCATTACAATTATGTTCGTATTTCTTTAAATACCAACAAAATGCATTTTTATCATTATTAGGTATTCCCGTATTATTTAAATTAGTATAGTCAGATGGTGTAATATTTTGTATAAATTCACTTGATCCTATTGTTACATAAATTAAAAATGATATCAACATTATTTGTAAAACAAAATACAATCTACATAACCAAATTTTCAAATTAGATTCATCCATCTTTAATAATATACGATTATATAAAGGTAATATTAATATACTTGTAAATATTGGAATTATTAACATTTTAAAATTTATTGACAGTTTATCATGTTGATAAAAATATATATCATAATTAAAATCTATTAAATTAAATACTAAAATTATAACATTAACAATTGCAACTGATATAGTATTAAATTTGTTTAAAATTATGTTGAGATTTTCATCGTTATATCCACGATTAATAAATGTTAAAGCAAATGATCCTATAAATCCAAATAAAACAGGTAAGAAAATTGAAAATGTTGTATATCTAGACGTAAATGTTGTTTCACACTCTTTATCTTGTGCTTTACAAAACAATATAAATTGTATAAATATTAAATATATAAACATTTTATTTTTTTAGTAAAATTTTACTAAAACTTTCAGTTATTTTAATCAGCTTCAATTGCTGCATCATTTCCATTTCTTATTATATTATCAGCATCATTTCCATTTCTTATTATATTATCAGCATCATTTCCATTTCTTATTATATTATCATATATCGGTAAATTATAGTCATTTATTATATAGTTTATAGGTTGATAAATTATAGAAATTGTAAGAAAAAATACCATTAAATTAGAAAACAAATTACCAAATATAGTCATTATTACTATAAAACTTACAATAACATCATCACAAGTCATGTTACTATTACTTGATGAAAATGATAAATACTTATCATCATTTGAATAATAACAAAAAACATCTTGTGATACTTGTGAATTTTGTGATACTTGTGAATTTTGTGATACTTGTGAATTTTGTGATACTTGTGAATTTACTTTAATAAATTCACAAGTTTCAATTGTTAAATATAATAAAAGTAATGTATAAAATATAAGTATAACAAAATAAGTATATTTTAAAATAAAATGTATAACATTTTTGTTTAAAAAATGTCCCGTTGATGTTAACATTATTATAAACATAACAATAATATGTATAGGAAATATTATCAATAAATTAATATCATCAAAAACAATGTATATATTAAATACAGTAAAAAATAACAGTATAAATATACAAAATATCAAAGGAAAAAATACAAGTAAAAAAATAAATATTTTTATAAAAATATCCTGTAAATAATAAGAATTATATTTTTTTGTAATATATGTTGAAATAAATGTTGTTATGATACCAAATATTAAAGGTGTCACAAAAGCTAACTTAAAAACTAGTGATATATTGTCAAACATTTTTTAACATATTTATGTTATATTTTTCATTTTATATATTTAATATTCATCAATCTCAAATGCTACATTATCATCTGAATCTGAATCTATTACTAATATATCTTCATCTGTATCTGTATTATTAATTAATATTCTTTGTCTTTGTCTTTGTCTTTGTCTTTGTCTTTGTCTTTGTCTTTGTCTTTGTCTTTGTCTTTGATAATAATCATCAATTGTTAATAATTTAGGTTTATATATATTATTAAACATTAAAATAAAATCAAAAAATATAAATATAAACATAAATATATCACATGTAAATATCAAATTAATACAAAAACTACAAATAAAACTAAAAATATAAAGTGTCAACTTTATTTTTTTATTTTCAAAAAATAATAATATAAACAATATTATAATACATAATAAAAATAATATATGTGCTAAAAAATAATCAATATTATATGGATATTTTTTATTGATTAAAAAATACATAAAATATATAGCAGTAATTTTAATTAATAAATTTAACATTTTAAATTTATTACAGTGAAATTTTTCAATAAAAATTTTTTTTACTTTCTGTACAGCTAAAAATCTCTTTATCTATTTCATTTATTTTATCTGTTAATTCAGCAATTTTTCTAAATGTCTTTAACTCGTCTTGTTTAGTTTTTAATATTTCTTCCAAGTATTTAACATAATTAGAATCAAATTCATCTAATTCTTTCACAAAATCATTTTTAGCTTCAAGTAAGGTATGATTAATTTTTGAATTAATTGATAAGTATTTTTTATTCAAAAACATCATTTTATATGTAGAACATGATTTTTCCTTTAAAATATTTATTTCTTCTTGATAATCACCATAATCCTCATTATAATCAGAAGTACAATCTAAATAACTACAATAATGTTTGTCATAATAATATTTTTCAAAATCCTCAATTTCAGGTTTAATTTCAGGTTTAATTTTATCCATAGTTTCCATAGACATTTTTTTATGTTTAATTAAGTATATATTTTCATTTTTTTAAAAAAATAAAATATATCATATATAAAAATGAACATTCTTATTTTTGGATCAAATGGATGGATAGGTAATAAAGTTAAAAATCTTCTTGATAAAGAAAAGATTAAATACACAGCAGCAACGAGTAGAGCTGATAACAGTAAAGATGTCGAAAATGAAATCAAATCTGGAACATTTACACATATTTTTTCTTTAATAGGTAGAACACATGGTGAAGGTTTTACAACAATTGATTATTTAGAGCAGCCAGGTAAACTTAAAGAAAATGTTAGAGATAATCTATATTCACCCATTACTTTAGCATTATTATGTTATAAACATAATATTCATTTTACTCAAATGAGTACAGGTTGTATTTTTGAGGATTATAGTGATACTCCAATGTTTGATGAAGATGCTGAACCTAACTTTTTTGGAAGTGGATACAGTACAGTCAAGGGATTTACAGATCGTTTGTTTCATCAATATCCATTTAATGAATGTTGTCTAAATGTTCGTATTAGAATGCCAATTACCGATGAAGTTCACCATCGAAATTTTATTACTAAAATTGCAACTTACGACAAGGTTTGTTCCATTCCTAATTCTATGACTGTTCTTCCAGAATTACTTCCAGTTATGATTGATTTAGCAAAGAATAAACATATTGGAACTATTAATTTTACCAACCCTGGAACTATTTCTCATAATGAAATTTTAGAAATGTACAAAGAAATTGTCAACCCTGATTTTACATGGAAAAATTTTACTTTAGATGAACAAAGTAAAATATTAGCATCTGGTCGCTCAAATAATCATCTTAACACTACTAAATTAGAAACATTATATCCAAGTGTATTACCAATTAAAGAATCAGTAAGACAGGTTTTATTAAAAATGAAGGAAAATATCTAAATATATACAGATGTATATATATCTAATGTTTTAAAATTAAAAATAATATAATTACACAGATAATCCATGGTGTTAAGTATATTAACTTATTATGATTATTAAATTGTCTAAAATTATCATCATTTGTTAAAGTTGCTAAATCCATTTTTTTTGTAACATGTCACTATAGAAATTTTCATTTTTTATTTTAAAATGTAATAAAATGTTACTTCAATTTACATTTATGTGGATATTATTAATAATTACATTTATATTATTGTTATATTCTGTATCATTAGAATATAAATATAATAGTATCACAACTTATCCTAGACCACAATGTTATAATGATTATTTATGTAAAACGGTAATTGATAATAAAGTTGTTGAAGTTAATATGTCAGATAAAACTTTATTTGATGAAAATAGTTCACTTAAAATATGTTCACCATTAACTGTAGATAATATATGTAATTATACATATACAAATCAAAATGGTGAAGTTGTAACTGAATCACCTGGTTCACATATAAATACATGGTCTAAAAATTCTCTTTGTACTTATGAAAATAATTATATTAATTGTCCAGCATATCAAATAGGTGATATATATTGGCGTGGATGTTTTAATAATTTTAAAAATAACAAATATAATAACTATGAAAGAACATATTTTAATGGAATTCCAATTATTTCTAATTGTCCAAAATGAAAAAAAATATTTTTTTCATTTAATAAAATGGCATCCTGCGATATTAAATTAGCAATAGAAAATTTAAATAAATTCAGTACTAATACAAGGAAAATTATTATGTTAACAAATGATATATGTAAAGATTTATCTAGAAAACCCGGTGAAATTGGTAAAAAATACAAAAATATACCAGGTCTACTAGATATTGCATTACTTGTTTTTGATGAATTTAAGAATGAAAAATATGAAGAAATTTTAGTTGATTTTCTTCAAAAATCTATACCTGTTTGGGATAAAATTAAAAACCGTGATGGGTCCATTCTAAGTGAAAATCTTTCATTGATTATTCCTGATAATGAATATATCCCAATTATTCAGTACGCATATGGTGATAATCCCGATGGTAAAATTCATGTTGATGATAAGAAAATTAAAAATATGTGGTTGTTAATTACAGCATTGATACATAATTCTATTAAATATTCATATTATGGTCAAAATAAAAATCTCCACAATTTAATAAACAGATATGATGCTGTTGCTTATTGGAATGTTAAGGTTTAAAGAAAGAAAGAAAATAAACAAATTTGTTTATTTATGTATGTATAAGTTTATGTATGTATAAGTTTATTTATTTAACGACCAGAATACTTCTTAAGTGAGTCATTCATTTCAGAGAATTTATCATTAATAGAACTTGTAGCTTTAACAGAATGTTCAACCATCCTTTCAACTTCGTTACAATCAGTAATAAATGTACGAATATCATCAAAAAGAGTGCATCTAGCTTCCTTAGTACTTTCAAGCATCTCATCGTTACCATTCTTGGTATAAACAAGAATGTTTGCATCAAGAATCTTTAACATAGCTTTAAAATTATCATTTGCAACTAAAGTATTATTGTAAAATTTATAGACGGATTCCTTAAAATCGTTGGCATAATTAGCAGATAAAATAAGTGTCTTAGAAGAAGTAACAAGCGCATCATTGTTATAACCAACAAAATTAGCCTCAGCAATTGCAAGAATACTTTCACCATCCTCACTCTCAAGATCATGCATTTCAACAATAGGAATTTGAATTACACCATTATGCTCAAGGACAGAATGCATAGTTCTATGTGTAGAAATTAAATATTGAGTCTTACTGAGCTCACCAGCATTCATCTTAGAAACAACAATTTCATCACCATGATGAGTAAATAATCCACAAGTTCCAAGTTCAGCACATTCAGCATCAATAATATTTTTGCTTAAATCAAGTTCCTCACCTTCATGCTTTGTAATAGTATGTGTACTATCTACATGTGAATGCATATCACTGTTATGTTCTTCAACAACAACATGTCCACCATTAGAAGTAATACCATGCATGTAAACAACATCAGATTTCTTATCAGTGAATAATTTGACAAATGTAATCTTATACTTATCAAAAATATTTCTAGTTTTATTTTTAGAATTCTTCTTAGATGATAATCTAAGTTTTTCCATGCTTACAATAAGGTCATCCATATCGTCAGTTGCTCTAGATTTGTTTCTCTTTTCCTTCATGGAACTAATTCTATCGTTAAGTGAAAGTCCACCCATACGTTCAGTGACATCATCAACGTTATCGACATTTTCTAATTTTCTTCTTTCCTTCATCTCCTTAATTTTATCAGAAAGACTAACTTTATCGTTAGAATCCTCCATCATAGCATCAAGTTTAGTCTTTTCAATGGCAGATTTTAAAGATAATTTCTTGTTAGAATTTGACAAACTGGGATCAGAAAATGTTCCCTTCTTAGTAGAAAGTGAATCAATGAAACTAAATTCCTTCTCATTTGACATACTTTGGGACTTAACGGAAAAAGTTGGTGACATAGATGACATAGAAAGTGTAGATGACATAGAACCATTTGAAGACTTTGAAAGAGAAAGAGAATCAGAAAATGTAGACTTATTTCTCTCTAAATTTCTAGCAAATTGATCACGCTGAAAATCGGTTATAACTTTAGGCTTAAAATCACTTTGAGTATTTCTCTGAAACTTTTTCTCATCATCAGCCTTTTGTTTAGCAAATCTATCAAGTTTTAAAGATAAACTTTCGGTGTGTTTAGCATCACGTCTATAATGATTATGTTGAACCTTATGAACTTGTGGTGTAAGAGATTGAGAACGTGATTTAGAATCTAAAATTGACATGTTAATTTCACGATTGGGTCTTTCAACACCAAAAATGTCATACATTTTCTCTTCAAAATTTCTAACATCATCATAAGTCATTTTGTTGATTTTAAATCCAGAATATAACATAATAATATCAACTTGTTCCTTTGAACTAAGAGATTTAAATTCTTCAGAGCTATTAACATTTTTACAACCTTCACAATCAAATAAAAATGGCATAACTGTATTTTGCATTGTTGGAGTAATTTGAAGTAAATTACCAGTCTCAAAATTAACAATTGAAATATCAATATACTTCTCGTGTGAAATAAATTGTAATGAGTTTGGAGGATTTCCACGCATTGGACTAAAATGATTACTTAATCTGCTAACAAATTTATTCCTAATCTCATCATTTAAATTACGTGATTTAGAAGCAGGTTGAGACTGAGATCTAGTTCTAGGGTGAGATCTGGAGCTAGATCTAGATCTATCAGAAGAAGAGCTATCAGAGTTCTTCTTCATAGAAATACTTAATTGTTCCATTTTCTTAACCAAAGAACCAGTAGAGTTATCAGATGAACTATCAGAATTTAAAGGTTTAGCAAAAGATAATTCAGTCTTGTGCTTTTCGGTTGCTTGTGGTAAATTAGTAGGAAGTAAATGATTTGTCTTATATTGAGGTCCCTTCATAGAAGAAGTTGAATTCTTAAGTTCATCAAGTCTACTTTTGGGTGATTCATGTGAATATTTTTGTTCAGGTTTAATACTTTGACCAGGAACCAACATTGAAGTTTGTAAATGTTTGGGGGATTTTTGTGAATTTGTTAAAGAATTAGAATTATCACTAAAAAGCTTTTGCTTAAAACTATTGTAACTTCCGGGGGTTTCAATTGAATTTTTTGCCTTAACGGGTGCACCAGGTGGTGTAAACAATTGCTTAGAAACTTTAAAATTTGTAGGTGTATTTGTATTTGGTGATTTATTACTGGATGTATTGCTTGCAAATAACTCACGAGTATCCATACTATTATTGAGAGATGGGGAAGATGATCTAGATGTATTACTTGCAAATAACTCACGAGTACCCATACTATTATTGAGAGATGGCGATGAAGATCTAGAATTAGAGCCCAAGATTGATGAAATTGTGTTTTTTTGTTTAGTGTTAGACATCATAAAAGTTTTATTACCAAAAAATTAAAATTATTTTTTTAATAAAATAATGAATCCACATATGCCATATTTGTTCTTTTTATATATGTTTATATCCACATGGATATTATTGATGAATAAAGATTCAATTGAAAGAAATTCATCAAGTAAAAGAGTTTATTTTGGATTTATTTCTACTACAGTCGCAATATTTGCTTTTGTAGGTGTTGCAACTCTATATCATGTTGAACATCAAAATGAGGATTATAAGGAATTAATACACCTATTGTATTAATTATTATAATTGAATATAGATTAATTAATCTATATATCTTTTTAATATTTAATTGTCATCATATTCACCTAAACTGTTCTCTTCCGACGTGTGGATATTAACTAAATCGATCTTAATATTATTAAGATTTAACCAATCAATATTAATCTGAGATAACTGAAGTTTAATAATATTTAAAAAGTTATCTGGTAAAGGTTCACCAGAATTATTAATAACAGTATTAATTATACCAACACATTTCTTACCAGAATCATCATCATTACTAAAAACTAAACCTGATGCATTTTTATCAGAAGAGAAATAATATTCTGTATCATTATGTTTCCTTACAAAAAAATCATTCGATCCAGTAGTTTGTAAAATTACTGGTGTTACATTAAAATTTTGACTTGATGTAATTTCAACATCAGGCTTTAATAATGATTCATTTTCACTTGATTGAATTACAAAAGGATTAGATGAATCATCATTCAATCCAAGTTGATCATTATTTTGTGGTGGACCCATTTGATGCATATTAAATGGTTGTGTATCAACAGGAGTAATTTGATTTATACTAGGAATAGTAGTAGGTTGTAACATACTAGGATGAATAGGCTGATTCATACTGGGGGTAGTAGATTGAATAGGTTGAATAGGCTGGGACATACTGGGGATAGTAGGTTGAATAGGCTGATTTATGGTGGGTTGAATAGGCTGGGACATACTAGGAATAGTAGGTTGATTTACGGTGGGTTGAATAGGCTGGGACATACTAGGAATAGTAGGCTGATTAATACTAGGAATAGTAGGCTGAATAGGCTGATTCATACTAGGAATAGTAGGCTGAATAGGCTGATTCATACTGGGGATAGTAGGTTGAATGGTGCCAATGGGGGTTTGAATTCCAGGAGCTTGACCCATACCAGGAATCTGAATAGGATATCCCTGATTTAAATGAGGTGCATTTGATGAAGGTGCCATTTGCTGATTCTGCCCTAAACCAGGGATTTCACCTGGATTTTGTCCCATACCAGGAATTTGACTAAGTGGTGCATTTATAGCTTGTGGTGAAAATTGAGCATACATACCATCAATTTGTTTATTCCCAGCAGAAGCCTTACCCTTACCCTTCTTTAAACCATTATGTTTAGAACAAACTTGTTGATCCATTCCTACAGAAGAATTAAAAAGTTCATCTTTAATAGTTGCAACACAACGAGTGTCCTTTCTTGTACCAGATTTTATATAAGCTGAACAAATTTTCTGACCACTTTGAACCATTGTCATAAATTCTGCATCTCCAACCATCTTTGGTCCACCCCCAGTAGCACTACCAGAATGGTTAGAAACAGCAGCAGTAATTGTTGGTGCACCAAGATTTGATCCGGGTATCATAGATGACATACCAGGAATTCCTTGATTAGGAATGGTAGTACTTTGTATAGGTTGAACATCCGGAATAAATCTTGACAGTTGTTGAGCAATATTTGAAACATATTGATCATTCAATGTTTGTTTTCCAACACCCTGTGTTGCAATTTCAACAATAATAGGATAAGTATCAGGGTTACTCGCCAACATGTGTAGATCATTAATAAACTTACTTGATTGAGAATTCATTTTTATTATAAACTTTTCTTGATTTTTTCAATTCTTTAAAAAAAATTCAATCTAATGATTTATAAAATTTAGAATATTAAATACAATATTTTGATAATTAATGCAATATTTTAATGAATTATAAAAGTATATAAACTGATTTTTTTATTATTTTTTAGTTTAAAAAAATACAATGTCAACCATTATCAGTATTTGGACAAAGTTTTTAAAAAATATATTTATGGATACATTCAGTGAATTTATAACAGAGAAAGAAATAGATATTAGAGTTAAATGGATAGTTGATAATCTAAATAATTTTAAACCTGAAAAATTATATAAAAGTATTATTTATTCAATGAATGATACTTTTATATCTAAAATGATAGTAGGATTTAAGCTTCATTTTATTTTAGATGATTATCAAAAATTATTCATAGATCCTAAAAGTGAAGAAATCGATTTGAATGAAAATTTAGAAAATAAAGATGAACTTAATAATATAATAATGAAATTTTCAACTGTAATCAATCATCATATGGATTTAGCAGTAACAAGTAATGGTGATATTTTAAATATATTACCAGCACTTAAAGAAATGTCTAATATATTAAAAATTAAACAATATGATAATATGCCTGAAACACTTATTAGAGATGGTGATATTATTTATGAAATGACATTTAATCAATTATTATATTGTGCTGCTTTCAATCAAAATCCATTCACTGGATTACCATGTGACCAAAAAATAATTGATGATGTATCAATTAAATATAAACATAGATATGATGCTATGTTATCATTAAAAAATAATTATCAAAGTGGTATTCCACTTAAATATGTTAAATCATGTAATATATTTGGTTAAATCATGTAATATATGACATATCTTTAGTTGATAAAAAATATTTAATTTATGACATATCTTTAGTTGATAAAAAATATTTAATTTATGACATATCTTTAATTTTTCCATTAGAATCTACAAAATTTTTATTGTACTTATTTTTAGTTTTAAGTAAATAACCTTCATATGTTAATGGTAAACGACCAGAATAATATTGTTTTATAATATCTTGAATAGTTTCTTGTGATGATAAAACAGATTTATATCTTTCACCAACAAGTTTGGTTGTACAATTTTTAACCTTTCCAAATACTACACTATTATTATTGACACCATTTTGCCAAACTGATGGTAAAACAAATATCCAAGATGGATAATGTTGTGGCTCTAACTCTCTTAATTTAGATGGATAAAATTTATTTAAAAACCACAAATAATTAAATCTTCTTTTTAATAAGATATCAAATTCACTTGGATCATTTTCATACATTTTATAATTTTCACAAATTGATTTATGAATTGGATCATTAACTATAATATTAGTACAACATAAATCAAAAGATTTTGATTTTTTATTATTAAAATGTTTTCTCATATTCTCAAAATCAATTGGTATTTTACTCCATATAAAATATTCATAGCAAAGTTCAGTTAAATATTCACATCTTCTATCTTGATCATTACTGTCAATTTCAACAGTTATATCAATTTCCGAATTTATTAATTTCTTAATCGATATTCTAAGTACAGAATCACCAAAAATTTTATTGTCATCAGCTAAAATATCATATAAAATATCATCATGTAAGGTTAAGTCATCTGGTATCATTACATGAATATTAAATTCACCTATATTTTCTATATATGGACCTATTCTATAATCAGTAATTTCAATTAATTTTGAACATAATGATTTTTTATTATTGTTTCCATATTTACTACCAGTTAGATATTCTCGTATTAAAGAATTACACCATGGTTTTTCATCGGATGGTCTACCATCTTGACCTTTAAAATCATTACAAACTTTGCATTCTTTTGAAGTTACAAATATTAATATTGGTTGTTCAATATCCATTTTTTATTTTAAATTTAAAATAAAATTTTCTCAATAAAATTTATGGAAATTTTGGATTATAAGACATGTAATTACTTGAACTATTAGTATCAGTTGAAACATATTTATTTTCATCATATTTATAAGATGAATCGTTTTTATATGATGTTGTAGTTTCATTTTTATACATTGGTGTTGACATATATGATATATATCCACTTTTTTCACTGAGATCATCATTTTCTTGATGTTCTTCGATTTCTTCACTTTCTTTATTTTCTCCATCAATAATTTTTTGTTCAGTATCAGTTATATTTAAAGATCCAATTTCTGGAAATTTTTCAGTTTCTTTCATATCAGCTTCTTCTATTTCTTCTATTTCTTTCAAATCTTTTATTTCTTTTATTTCTTCATCATAATTTTTTATTAAATTTTGTATTTCTATGTCTTTATTTTCAGAATTTTCCTCTAATTCTTTAATTTCAATATTTAATTTTTTAATTTTATTATTTAATTCATTATTATCATTATCATTATATTCTTCTAATTCCTTTATCTGTTTTTCTAAAAGGTTTATATTTTCCCTTAGGAGTTTATTATGTTTGTGTGATTTTTTAGATTTTGAAATTTCTTCAATATCTAAAATATTAACGAAATCTTCCATATTATTTTGATCATTAAAATCTGATGTTCTCGACTCTAAAATATTTTTAATATCATCAAGTTCATATTCGGTTATTTTTAATTTTTCATCATAAATTGAATTATTCATCAGCATATATATAATTGTACCTAATGAAAATAACAATAATATACAAACAATAATATTAAGTGTAATTAATTGTTTAGATTTATTTTTAGATAAATTTTGTGCATTGTTATTATATGCATCATTAAAATATAGAATGTTAATTATTACGATAATTATCAAAAATAATATGATAACGATTAAAACAACATAAAAAAACGTGTTTCCAAGTATACTCATATTTATTAATTGAAAAAAATTAATTATCTAACAAAATATAAAACATGGACACAATTTTGAAAAAAATTACAGTTGACAAAACATCAAAGGCGTATGAATGGATACAAACATTAGAGTTTGATCTAAATGGTAATAAAAGTACAAGTTCATTTAGAGATGATAATATTAACAGCATTATTTATGCAGCCTGTTTATCTTTAAATATTGACAAGCAAATTGACCCAGGAACTCTCCCAGTATTAGACTTGGTTAATTATACTTACCAATATGTTCCATTTTATATTTCTAATTTATGCAACTATCTTTTAATGAAAAATGGTGTTACCGTAACACAAGATGTGTCAGCAATTATAATGTCAAGAATTGAGGCTAAAGAAACTAGTATGATGTTTTATAATTATATGATTAGTAAGTTTTCTGGTCATCAAAGTACATTTGAACTACAAAGTTCTATTGAACATTTATCTTATGATAATAAAGATGTTAAACCTGATTTTATTGATGGTTTATTGGGTGATTTTTTACCGACAGAAGAAAATTTGGAACATGTAAAATCATTTTCATCTGGTATGAAGGTTGCAGGTGTTACATTGATTGAACTTATTTCAAAAAGTGACGAATCTGAAATTTGGAAGGGTACAAGAATGAACAAAATTGTTGCAGTTAAGTTTGAAGAGTTTGAAAAATCAGGAAAAGATCTCGAAACGCTTTTAACTGGTAAAGATTCAAAGAAAATTATTTCTTACATCAAAGAAAATGATGAGGAATATATCAATTTTACCACTAGGTTAAAGTCATTTAGAAGTAAGATCGAATTTTTTCTAGTTGATTATTATAATCCTTTAAACATGAAAGTTAAGATAATGCAATATTTAGATGGCCCAATTTCAAGTGATATCATTGAAGATAAAAAAACATTTATTTTATCAATGATAAATATTTTTCATGAACTTCATTCTAGTGAACATGTTTTTGGAAATATAACAAAAAATCACATTATGTTTTCAAATGATGGTAAAATTAGATATAAATTAATCGATTATAAATATGTTAAAAGTATAGGTGATGTTTCTACATTAGATCATGGTAAATACAGATCTATTAATCTTTTAAGTGCAATAGGTGATAATATAAAATTCACACCTTATTATGACATTGAAAGTTTTTTATATGTTTTGAATGACATTATTATGGATTCATCACCAGAATATGCTGATTTAAATGATGAAATACAAAAGAAATCACATCTTTCTAGTTTTTCATCAATTGTTGCAACTGCTATTACACAGCTTAGATTATTAATGGATGTTGATCCTGATGTTCACTTTAAAGATGTTGCAAATGTTAAAGATCATATCAACAATATGTACATTAAGGGATTTTTAAATCAAAATGATAATACACATGTACATGGTGTTGTAGATATTATTAAGAATTTAATTCATAATTTTAATGAAATTCCACCATTAGCAATTGATATGACACTTTCAAATAAAGAACTTCTCAAAAAAATTAGGGAACAATATGCACAAGATCCTAGATTTAACTTTTTACTGTCTGATATTAATCGTTTTAATGATATTACTATTAAAACTTTAAATTCTATGACTGTATCATCACAATATTCTATTGAAGATACAAAAATTATTGAAGCTTTTTTAATGGGTTAATTATAAAAGTATAGAAAATTTGATAAATTTGTCAAATTGTCCAATAAAAATGAAATTTAGATATATGTCAGATTTACACTTAGAGTTTTATAATAATGTAAAAAATTGTTAAAATATATAGAATGGTCAGATGAAGATTCTAGTTCTTATTTAATTTTAGCGGGTGATATTGGTATTCCAATAAATAAGAAAGGTAAAGCAAGTGGTTTTCTTTTAGAATTACTTATTGAACTTCGTAAACGATTCTTAGGTATTATTATGATAAGTGGTAATCATGAATATTATAAATGTGTACAAGATAGAAAAAATCTTTTAAATACAGAACTTTACATGATATTGACATAAAATCAACGAAAGAATCATTTTCAATGGAATATATTGATTTAATATTGAAAGAAATATGTACAAAAGCTAATGTTCATTTTTTACAATGTGATTCTATATTAATTGAAGATGTTACAATATACGGGTGTACTCTATTTACCGAAGTTTCAGAAGAATGTTATAATAATATGAATGATTATAAAGTAGGATCAAGAGAAACAATAATTAATAAACATTATGAACATTTTGAGTGGTTAAAATGTTTAGTAAATGAAAATAAAAAGGTAATTATTCTAACACATCATGTACCATTTGCTGGTATTTGTAGTCATAGTGGATATTATGTTAATATAATAGAAGAAATACAAAAAAATATTAATATCAACTATTGGATTTGTGGTCATACACATCATGATATTAATGAAGAATTTGATAACACAAAAGTTTTAAGTTGTTGTATTGGTTATCCAGGTGAATTAGAGAGAAAAGAACCAAAATTTATTACAGTATGACAAGTTTATTTTCTTGATTACGTTTTATTTCAATTTTATTATCTCATACAATCATAGGTATAAATTTATTAGAACTTATACAAGTATTTATTATATATTTAGGTGTAATTTCTAATAATAATTTTTCTTTCGAAATTTTTGTCACATGATATTTTAATACTAATGTTCCTATTTTTTGTTTTATTTCAAATGGTATACTTTTAATATCACGTAAAGTTGATATAATAATATGAGGAATTACACCAGAATAGTGATTTCGTGTATTAAATATAATAAATTCTGGAAATAATTCATTTAATTGATCAATCAAAATATGTTTTTCATATTCTGTATTTACAATAAATATTCCCATATATTTCAGTTCATACCATAATAATGATATCATAAATGTTAATCCAAATCCAACAGGTGTACTAAGGTTAACAGTATTATATTCTATTAAATGATTTAAAGATTTTTGGAAAAATAACTTCTGGGTTTCCCTTAATAATTGCATACAATCTATTTTTTGTTCATTTACAACAGTTAACCATTCATTTTGATCACATGAAAACCCTGGAGATTTTGTATAATCATATGGAATATATTTTACACCATTAATTTCTTCATAATATATTGTCTGATCATGTACTATTTCTTTTTCATTTATTTTAATCGACATTTTTATGTCAAAAATATATAAAAAATCACTTTGAAATTTAGTGAAAATGTCACTTTTTATTTTTTTGTAGACGTCTGCTACTCGGATGGTCAAGTCAAAAAAGTGCCTAAAAATCATGTCCTGAATAGTAATTCAGGGCACTTTTTTGATTTCTTATTTTGTGTCTTTTCAACTAAAATAAAATTTTTTATACCATGTAATATATTTTTATTGTAAAAAGTTCTAATTATATGTAACAAATTTATCATAACTGATATACAAACATGTTTTGAATTTCGAGAAATTGTTAAAAATATAAAAAATCACTTTGAAATTTAGCGAAAATGTCACTTTTTATTTTTTTGTAGACGTCTGCTACTCGGATGGTCAAGTCAAAAAAGTGCCTAAAAATCATGTTCTGAATTACTATTCAGGGTACTTTTTTTTGATTTCTCATTTTATGTCTTTTCAACTAAAATAAAATTTTTGTATCCATAACAATAAAAATTTCTATTGTTTTTTAGTAGTTTTATTTTAATATTCTAGGGAGTCAAAATACCAGGCTAAAAAATTTCTTCAAAACAGCGAAGAAAATTATTTTTCTGGATTTCTCTGGATTTTAGCTAAAATCCTATACTTCACAGTAAACTCAACAGAAAAACGACACAAAACAACTAAATTATTGAAGATCAAAAATTCAGATTTTTTCGTATATTCTATATTTATTTTTATTGTTAAAATTATTTCAAGAGGTATAAAAAATAAAATTCTAAGAAAATGAATAATAGAAATTTCTATTGTTTTTAGTAGTTTATTCTCACAAATCTAGGGAGTCAAAATACCAGGCTAAAAAATTTCTTCAAAACAGCGAAGAAAATAATTTTCATGGATTTTCATGGATTTTTCTGGATTTTTCTATACTTCACAGTAAACTCAACAGAAAAAACGACACAAAACAACTAAATTATTGAAGATCAAAAATTCAGATTTTTTCATATATACTATATTTATTTTTATTGTTAAAATTATTTCAAGAGGTATAAAAAATAAAATTCTAAGAAAATGAATAATAGAAATTTCTATTGTTTTTAGTAGTTTATTCTCACAAATCTAGAGAATCAAAATACCAGGCTAAAAAATTTCTTCAAAACAGCGAAGAAAAATATTTTCATGGATTTCTCTGGATTTCTCTGGATTTCTCTGGATTTTTCTATACTTCACAGTAAACTCAACAGAAAAACGACACAAAACAACTAAATTATTGAAGATCAAAAATTCAGATTTTTTCATATATACTATATTTATTTTTTAACAATAAAATTCTGTTGAGAGGTATATAAAATAAAATTCTAAGAATATTTAAATCTGATTTAAAGAGTGTTTTTAGTAGTTTATTCTCACAAATCTAGAGAATCAAACCGTCAGAGTAAAAAATTTCTTCAAAACAGCGAAGAAAATTATTTTTCTGGATTTCTCTGGATTTTAATGAATTTTTCTATACTTCACAGTAAACTCAACAGAAAAACGACACAAAACAACTAAATTATTGAAGATCAAAAATTCAGATTTTTTCATATATACCCTAATTATTTTTTAACAATAAAATTTTGTTGAGAGGTATATAAAATAAAATTCAGATAATATAAATAATAGAAATTTTTATTGTTTTTAGTAGTTTATTCTCACAAATCTAGGGAGTCAAAATACCAGGCTAAAAAATTTCTTCAAAACAGCGAAGAAAATAATTTTCATGGATTTCTCTGGATTTCTCTGGATTTTTCTATACTTCACAGTAAACTCAACAGAAAAACGACACAAAACAACTAAATTATTGAAGATCAAAAAATCAGATTTTTTAGTATATTCTATATTTATTTTTATTGTTAAAATTATTTCAAGAGGTATAAAAAATAAAATAAAATAGACATTTAAATCTGATTTAAAGAGTGTTTTTAGTAGTTTATTCTCACAAATCTAGGGAGTCAAAATACCAGGCTAAAAAATTTCTTCAAAACAGCGAAGAAAAATATTTTCATGGATTTCTTTGGATTTCTCTGGATTTTAATGGATTTTTCTATACTTCACAGTAAACTCAACAGAAAAACGACACAAAACAACTAAATTATTGAAGATCAAAAATTCAGATTTTTTGGTATATTCTATATTTATTTTTATTGTTAAAATTTGATCAAGAGGTATAAAAAATAAAATAAAATAGACATTTAAATCTGATTTAAAGAGTGTTTTTAGTAGTTTATTCTCACAAATCTAGGGAGTCAAAATACCAGGCTAAAAAATTTCTTCAAAACATCGAAGAAAATAATTTTCATGGATTTCTCTGGATTTTAATGGATTTTTCTATACTTCACAGTAAACTCAACAGAAAAACGACACAAAACAACTAAATTATTGAAGATCAAAAATTCAGATTTTTTCGTATATACCCTAATTATTTTTTAACAATAAAATTTGATCAAGTACTATTAAAATAAAATTCTAAGAAAATGAATAATAGAAATTTCTATTGTTTTTAGTAGTTTATTCTCACAAATCTAGAGAATCAAACCGTCAGAGTAAAAAATTTCTTCAAAACAGCGAAGAAAAATATTTTCATGGATTTCTTTGGATTTCTCTGGATTTTACTGGATTTTTCTATACTTCACAGTAAACTCAACAGAAAAACGACACAAAACAACTAAATTATTGAAGATCAAAAATTCAGATTTTTTCGTATATACCCTAATTATTTTTTAACAATAAAATTTGATCAAGTACTATTAAAATAAAATTCTAAGAAAATGAATAATAGAAATTTCTATTGTTTTTAGTAGTTTATTCTCACAAATCTAGAGAATCAAACCGTCAGAGTAAAAAATTTCTTCAAAACAGCGAAGAAAAATATTTTCATGGATTTCTTTGGATTTCTCTGGATTTTTCTATACTTCACAGTAAACTCAACAGAAAAACGACACAAAACAACTAAATTATTGAAGATCAAAAATTCAGATTTTTTAGTATATTCTATATTTATTTTTATTGTTAAAATTATTTCAAGAGGTATAAAAAATAAAATTCTAAGAATATTTAAATCTGATTTAAAGAGTGTTTTTAGTAGTTTATTCTCACAAATCTAGAGAATCAAACCGTCAGAGTAAAAAATTTCTTCAAAACAGTGAAGAAAAATATTTTCATGGATTTCTTTGGATTTTAGCTAAAATCCTATACTTCACAGTAAACTCAACAGAAAAACGACACAAAACAACTAAATTATTGAAGATCAAAAATTCAGATTTTTTCGTATATACCCTAATTATTTTTTAACAATAAAATTTTGTTGAGAGGTATATAAAATAAAATTCAGATAATATAAATAATAGAAATTTCTATTATTTTTAGTAGTTTTTTCTCACAAATCTAGGGAATCCAACCGTCAAATTATTAAAAATTATTTATATTTTGTTACATTAACAATATTTTTTTTAAATATTGAATGTTTACAAAACAAAATTCCATTTTGTTGGACTAATGTACCATCAGAATTTTTAAACAAATTACATTGTTGTAATTCTAAAACATAACATTTTCTTTTATTAAATGTTTTTTCTAAATAATAATTTACCATATCAGTTGATTGTAATATAATATAACCATGTTTTTGTTCTTCTATATTACCTATAAAAATTCCATATTCAAATAAATCTTTATATTCATCATTTGATAGTATCCTAAAAAATGTTAAAGGACAAAAATCATGTTGATATCTAATTGTTTTCATTGGTATAAATTTATCTCTATAATCAACATAAATTATTGTCCCATTACATTCTTTTATAAATTTTCTTGTTTTATTGAAATGATTTTGAATTGTTGGATTTTCATCAATTAAATATATAATTGCTGGTACTTCATCTAATGTTCTCATTACTCTACCCACACATTGATAATATAAATATTCTGATAATATAGAATTCATTATTAATAAAGTATTGGATTTTATAGGAATTTTACCAAAATCACTACATGCATTTTCTTCATCAAAACCTGTACCCATTTTTTGTACTGTTCCAACAATAACTTGTGATTGTGTATATTGATTTGCACTTCCATATAATGAATCAGCTGATATTCCAAGATCTTTAATTGCTTGTTTAAAATCTTCTATACTTTGTGTTAAACGCTGTAATGAAATTATTTTACGATATGCTGCATGATTATAAATAATTGATAAAGCAATATTCATTCTCATTTTATTTTGTAATAAATCTTTATGTACAGATGATGAGATTATATTACCATTTTTTGAAGAATATGTACCCGTCATACCAGTTTTAACTGCAAATACATAATGTGGAATATCTGATACTTTAAAAACACCATGTTCACCCGAACATACAGCTGCTAATTTCCAAAATGTACTTGCTTTAAATGTTGCAGATTCAAATATTACATATTTTGGTGCAAATCCTAAAAATGTTGTTTTTTGACCGTTGGTTGCAACTGTGTGTACTTCATCAATTAATAATGTACCAACTTGTATTTTAATACTATCTGGTATTTTTTTAACACGTTCCATCATACATAATATAATATCAAATCCAGAATATGTTTCAACATCATTTATTACACATTTATATTTATGATCATTTTCACCAACAACCCACACTTTAGCATTTGGTAAAACTTTCTTAAATGTATTAATCCAACCATCTTTTACTTTTGTTTGTTTACATACAACACATCCAAGTAATAAATATAAATTTATTAAAAATGCACCTATAATAGTTTTACCATAACCAGGTGGTAATCCAACTACACATGAACCTGTATCATCTAAAAATTTTATAATCTTTTTAACCCAGTCAACTTGTAGTGGTCTAAATTTTCCAGTAAATGATGGTTCTATTATACTTTCATTATTTCTAAAAAACCTTTGTGACCAGCATGGATTTATTGGTTTATAACCATATTTTTTAGCTATAAAATATGGCATTACCAAATAATCTTTATCACTTAAAAACATTGATATTTCACGTGGTATTTGACCTAATTTTGTTGTTGCATAATCACTTAATTCTTCTGTAACTATACATTCTCGTGCCATTTGTTCAGCAACTTCGTGTGTAATATCGTCACGTTTTATCATAATCGCCATATTTTTAATGAATTTTTTGACATTTTATCAATTTAAAGAAACTGATAAAATGTCAAAAAATTTTTATAAAATATGGATTTAATACCTCATGAGGAAAAAATACAAACAACAAATTTATGTTATAATCTTGAAACTACAGATAATTGTTTAGTTTCTTTACACGATCAAGTTAAAGAAAAAATGATTGTTAAAGAAAATGATATGAAAATAGATGAAGATATTTTCATAGGTAATGAATATGATGATGGTCGTGATGTTTTTTATGGTGATACAAATGGTACATCAATTCTTGATAATACAAATATTAAACCTCATTTTAGAAGATTATATGATATGGATTTACCAAATTCTATTAAAAATAATGTTGAAAAGAAAATATCATCAAGTAAAAAACGAATACATGTTGTAAACGATGATATTTTATGTGCATTTACAATATTATCATATATGGAACTTAAACTTCCATATGATTTATATGAAATTTATAAAAAATTTCATTTGGATCCAAATAAATCAAATGTTCTTGAATTAATAAGTAATTGTACAACAAAACAAACAATTGTAAGTGAACAAAATATGACAGTTAATGTCATAGCTCTTAAATCAACTGGTTATATAACACAATTTTTAACAGAATATAGAGATAAACATAACATTGTTTTTAAAATGTTTGATTTAATGATAATTAAAATTAAATATTTTTCTGAAGTATTAACAAGTTTATGTAGTCAGCTTTTAAATAAACAACCATTAGATGTTGCATCATCTATAATATATTCTTATATAATAAATGGATCATATAATCTTAAAAAGAAATTTTTTAGTAAGAAAATTTTTTATTCAATGGATGGTGTTACAAAAAATAATTTTGAAGTTTGTATTTTATTAGTTAATGAAACATTTACGATCATCAAAAATAATTATCAAGATATTTATATATATATGTATAATTATGATATAAATTTTTAACATCATAAATATTAATTTTGTAATTAAAATAAACAATTGTTTATTGTAAAAATATGTCTAAAATAAACAATTGTTTATTTTAATTATTTCTTAAAGAAAAATTTAATTAAAATAAATGTCTGGGAGCGAAATTTCATTAAAAACATTTAAAGTTACAGACTATGTAACAGCAGGTAATACAATTGGACTTTTATATTTATATAACATGATAAATACAATTGGTAGCAATGTTAATAAAAGTATATTAAAAATAACACAAGTAATAAAAATTTTAAATAAAAATATAAATATTGTTGATTCGGAATTGAAGTATGAAATTTTAAATGAAATAAATAATCCCATACATAGTAATAAAAATTTTAATAATAATATGGATGAAGTTTTAAGTGATAGTGAATTAATTAAAAAATTAATATCTGAACTTAAAGTTTTAAATGATAGAATAACTGTAATTGAAGAAATTAGTAATCCAATTACAGAAAAGTATAAATATCCTAAATGTGATATTTCACCAATTACAAACGAAATACATAATAATCAAAAAACAGCTGTTTTATAAAAAATTATTTTCCGGTTGAAAAATAAAAATTGAAGTTTCTAAAGAGAAATTTTATATAAAAACAATGCAATTCCAGCCTCCTCAGTTTAATACTCAACCCGTCCAGCAAATGCAGCAAGCTCCTCCTCAGTTTGCTCAGCAACCCGTTCAGCAAATGCAGCAAGCTCCTCAGTTTGCTGCACCTGCTTTTGCCCCTCAACCCGTAGCTCCTAAGGAGCCAGCTGGACATTCTGATACTAAGAAGTTTCTTGCTCGTCTTTTAGATGATTATGTCCATGGATCTTTAGTTCAGCCAAACTACAGCAAGACTAAGAAGGGTGCATTTGGTAAGACTTCCCCCCAGAGAAGCACCACTAATAAGCGTATTGAGAAGCAGCAATCTGAGCTTAACCCTAATGTTCCTAAAAATTGGATGACAGAATCTTACACTGTTGTTCTTCTTAATATTATTGGTGATGCGAGTCTTCTTTCTGAATATCTTCCTACCAAGTTAAACAGAGTTAAGTCTGGTTACCATGATGATATTGGTCAGCTTGCAGTTTATGGTATCATGAATAACCTTAGATCTAGAACTGGAACTACTATTTTTAGTTCTAATTATACTGATAGTGGTGATGTTAAGGTTCTTAAGTATTTTAACCAGTACAAGGGAAAGACTGATGAGCAGAGAAAGGTTATTGTGAATGAATTTTTCAACGACTTTGTTCTTGGATTTTATGATGCGTGTATTGCTGCCGTTAATGAGATTGTCATGCCTACTATTGATAGTAATGGTGGTATTGCAAATTATAATTTTTACCAAGCCACTCGTTTAGATGTTAGAAACAAGTTATTCCACAATTTCCTTGATGAGATTTCTAACAGAATTTCTGTTATTATTGACACTGTTCTTATGCCTAATGTTGAAACTATGACCAATGATGCTTATTTTAAGGCTGTTCATGAGGAGCGTGTTAAGAGTGAGAGTAACACTATTTCTATTATGGAGTTACCTTCCTTAATGAAGAAGCTTTCTGTCATTAAGGGTGTCACATGTAATCTTCCTTCTTGGATTCGTAAGGAGGATCCTATTTCTGGTGTTACCAAGTATAGCGATCTTGATCTTCAGGCTGAGGATGCTACTAAGTTAGCTTATATTCATGGTGTTAACTGGAAGGCTGCTAGTATTGATGGTAAGACTGAAATTAGTGGTGGTCCTGCTGGAACTCGTAAGGCTACCGTCCTTACTGATTCTCAGGCTGCTGGTAAGATCATTAAGACCATCGGAAAGCATTTTGATTCTATTAAGGGAAAGGTTGCTAACAAGAATGATTTACTTAACCATGTTAAGTATATTGATATTGTTAAGGCTAATATTAAGACCGGAACTGGTCTTCAGCTTACCCCCACTAATGAGAATATTATTATTCCATTCCCCATCAATACTAACTTTTCCAGTGTTATGAGTTCTGAGCAGTTTGCTGCTCTCCCTCCTAGTAGTCAGGTTGATATTATTATCTCCAATGTTGGATTTACTGCTTCTAAGATGAATCATGATATGGTTAAGGCTTTTGAGAATGATCTTTACGGTGTTTTTGGTGTTACTAACCCCAACCGTGTTGTTAACCTTATCCCCAAGAAGGGTGAATATCTTGGTGGTATTGGTTCTCAGCCTCAGCAAAATTTTGCCACTGCTGCTTCTCCCCAGTTCCAGCCTGTCGCTCAGCCTGCTGGAACTTTTACCCTCTAAATATAGAAATTAATAAAAAATTTGTTTAATTAAACAAATTTTTCGCAATAAAAATAATAAAATGCCTGAAATTATGATGGAAGAAATTATAGAAAATCATGTAGAAGATCATCATTTATGTGACCTTAAAGAAAATAATGTTCCTTTACGTGAACAAGAAAGAATTGGTTTTTTCATTAGATGTACATTTACAGGATTTACATTTATATGGATTTTTTTAATTATAATGAATGAGCTACATACATCAGCAGCATCAGTAATTCTTTTAATTCCAATTGCTTTATTTCTTATAGGATTTTTAAATTCATTTGATATTGCGGATGATGATATTGAAGGTAGTGTATTTTCAACTACATTTATTGCAATTGGATTAATTGTTTCTATTCCTATGATAACATATTTTAATAGAAATAAAGAAAATAAAGAATTGACACATCTTGTTTATATGGCAATGGTAGCAACATTGTTTTCTAATTTACATTACTGGACTGATAAATCAAATCGCCATGTTTGTTGTATTATACGTAGTTGTTTAGAGACTATTGCAATTACATTATATGCATATGCATTGTCTATTAGTTTTTTAGATTTATAAAAATCCTTAAAGAGAAAAAATATAAAAAATGCTTGCGGCGCCAGAAAACGTGTACGAAAGATCAGCAGCAAATAGAACTCTATCTGATATAGATTCGTGTAAATCAACAACTTGTAATATTCCATCACAAGAGTGTTCTGAATTTTTTGACTTCAGTTATCCATCATTAAAGTCATATATACCAACTCGAGAAAATAGTAATAGGATTCAATGTTCATTTACATATGATTTAAACCTTGTAGAAATTCATCAAGTTGTTAAAGATAGAATTTATTATTTAATGAGTAGTGTTAACAATTTACATTTTGAAATAAATGAATTGGATAATAAAATTTTATATTCATCATTAGCACCTATAGATATAAAATTTTGTGAACATAAAAAATCTAAATTAAATGATGAAATAAACAAAATTTTAATAAACAATTATTGGGAAAAATATTGTGAAATGGCAATACCTATTCTTAATAAATATGTAATATTAATGTCAAGTGAATATAAAGGTATTTATGAACCTGGATGTTTAGTTACTTTAGATAATGATAAAATATTCGAACGTATGAAGTACATTAAAATGTATTTCCATACAATTGAATCATTAGATATAATAATATTAAATGTAATTATTCAATCAAAAAAACAACCATTATGTCCTGGTTGTTTTTCTATTATTTCAAATGATAAAAATACTTCAGATGAAAGTATTTTTATATGTAAATGTGGATTTGTTGAAAATAATATCAACCATACAACTGAATATACTGATGTTAATAAAATAAGTAAGAGTGTAAATGGAAATGATGAAAATTTAACATCAATTAAAAAACGAATTGAACGTTTTAGAGGTCAATCAAATGATAAATATCCAAAAGATCATATAACAACAGAGTTAAATAAGATAATACAAAAATATGGATTTCCAAACAGAAATGATGTATTAAATGGTTATATTGATCAACCAACTGGTGATGTAATTGTTACAATGTTAAAAATAGCCAAACTTTCAGAATTTTACCCAATTAAAGATAAAATACGCATTGATTTTTATGGATGGATATCACCCGAAATTAATTCAAAACAAGAAAGTGAAATTATAGATTTAAATTTTAAAATACAGGAAAAGTATCCAATTTATAAGGATAAAAATAGAAAAACTAAAATAAATACAGAATTTATGTTTTATGTTTTATTAAAAATTGTTGGTGTAAATGTAATATCATCTGATTTTAAAATACCAATATCACCTGGAACATTAAATTATTCAAGGGATACACTTTATAAAATTTTAATCGCATTAAAATTTAAGGAAGAAGATATACCTAATATGAATGTCTAAATAAATATATAAATATATATTTAATTACCACATGATTCCTCACATACTTCTAATGTTAAATAGAAATGAATTACTTCTTCAATAGAAGGTGAAGTTTTACCGGCATGTATATTTGCACATTTATGAAAATCATACAACCATATATTAAATTCTTCAATTATTTCTGAATCTGTTAAATTATAATCATTCAATACATCTGTAATATGACTTGTGTTTTTTATATATAATATAGAATGTTCATGACATTTTTTACATACCATATTTGTAACATACATCAAAATAAATGCATATAAAACTGTAACATCACTTTTATTTTTTGCATTAAATCCAATTAAATGCCAACTATGCCAAATACCTCTTGTAATTTTATCGTTTGAAAAATCTTTAATATCAATTGATGACATTTTATATATATATTTTCTTATATTTTTTAAATTTTTATAATATTCCAACAAAAATTTACCAAAAAATCATGAAAAATTCAATACAAAAAATGGTGAAATGTCACTTTTTAAAAAGTTGGATCCGATGGCTAGTCGGATAGTCAACAGAAAAAAGTGACAAAAAATCGTGTTGTGAATAGTAATTCAGAGTGATTTTTTTGAATTCTATTTTTTATTAGATCATGTCTTTTCATACCAAAAAATATTTTTTATACTGTTATTATATATTTTTGAGTTTAAATATTAATTAAATGTAATAAATTTATTACATTCGTTCTCCAGATATAGTTTTATTTTTGAAAACTATGAAAAAATACAAAAAATCACATTAAAAAAATGTTAAAATGTCACTTTTAAAAAAGTCAGAGACGTCTGCTACTCGGATAGTCAAGTGAAAAAAGTGAGTAAAAATACGTCTCTCTATTACTATTCAGGACCATTTTTTTTGAAATCAGAAAATATAAACTTAGAATTTTTTAAAGTTTAAACGATCTAAATTATGAACATAAAACCACCAAGCATATTCATAACAAACTGTATCTGAAAAATCTTCAGCTTGTTTTTTAAGTGAATTTTTAATCATCGATAAAGATATATAATCTTTACGTTCAAATAAAATTTTATTAGCTTTCATACGCGTCCATTTTTTAATAGCATCACCACCAACTTGTGAACTAAATCGTGGTCCACCAATAAAAACAGTTTTTAATGCAATATCAACCTCAAATATAACTGCTTTCATACCTTTATTTCTAGTTATAGATTCAATATATGAAATCATATGTTGAAATGTTCTATAATTAACTTGACTTTTCATTAGTTGACTTTCTATTATAATATGATGACACATTTGTAATTTTTCTTTTATTAGATCAATTTCATTTTCCATTCCAACTATAATATCTGTTATATCTGTACCAAAATTATGTATTCCAAACCATAGTACTTCAATATAATTACTTTCTGTATAATATTTTACAATTCTAATACCACAACTAACTCTACCAGGATCTATAAATGCGGCTTGAATAAAATTTTCTTCATTTGGAAATAAAATTTTAGAACTTATACAGTTTTCACCAGTATGATTAGAAAATATCATTGGATCTTTTATACCTTTAACACAATTATTATAAACTTCTTTAGTCTTCTTTTTTTTCCCCTTTCCACCATTTCCACCATTGACATTTTTACACTTACCAAAATTACGTTTATAGCCATTTCCCCAGAAACTATTTGACATTTTATGGATAAATTAAATTTAATTTATCATTTTTTATATCTGTTTCTATTTATATTTCTATTTCTATTTTACTATTTCTATTTTACTATTTCTCTTTTACTATTTCTCTATTTCTATTTTACTATTTCTCTATTTATATTTCTATTTTACTATTTCTCTATTTATATTTCTATTTTACTATTTCTCTATTTATATTTCTATTTTACTATTTCTATTTTACTATTTTATTATTTTTTTATAATAGAATTCATTGGGTCAAACTTATTTATTGAAATTTGATCAACCTTTAAATTGTTCATACATTGAATATCATTGACTTTAACAGAAACTGGTGGAACAAATGCATTAATTGAATTTTTTAACATACTACTTTGATTTTGATCATTTTCATTTCTATTTTTATTAGATGTTTTTGTTGTAATTAAATTCCATGCTTCACTTAATTTAGTTTTCATTTCATAGTTTACAAGTTCTTGTGTTATTGTACCAAGTTCAATTTTTTTGTTATAATATGATATTAACTGATTTTTATAATTATTGAAATTATCATTATCAATTTGAGAAATTCCTGCAGTCATTTGATTACTTTGTGTACTAGAACTTTGATGTGGTAAATTATTTGAATATTGTTTAATACTCAATTCAGCAAATGCACCAACTCTGAATGAAATTTTAAAAAAATCTTCACAGTTATAAATTGAAATTGGTGTTTTGCTACTTACCTTTAAAATTTTAGACATTCTTAATGTTGTTTTATGATCAATATGAAAATCTGTTGAGTTTCCAGAAGCATCACCAAATGTAATTGCCTCAGTTTTAGGAATTTGTGATTGTATTGACATACCTTCGTTAAAAATACTTATAATTGTTCCATAAAAAACACCTCTATGTTTAACTGAATTTGTACCCATACATGTTGATAAAAGATCACTTATAATATGACAATTTGGTTCATTATTTTCAGATATAGTACTAACATTTCTTTTAACAGTTTTATTTATATTTATTGAAATTTCCTTCTTAATTGTTATGTCACCATTGGTGATAGATGCAACCATATCAGTCATTTTTCTCTTATTAAATTCGAGTCTAAGAGATGTTCCAACTTTACATTTTGAAACACAACTAGACAAAGATTCTGATGACATATTTAAACAAATTGATTCTTTATTGGAACCTTGTATGTTTTGTGGACAAAATGAATATTCAAGTTGATCATTTTTCATAAATTTTATAAACGTTTCAAAATTAATTTTACCGTTCACTTCTGAACCTATATATGATGATCCTCTTATAATAAGAAAATCAGGTGTAAATTCAAATAATATTGAATCATAATTATTAAGAAAATTAAATATTGCCTTAATAAATTTTCCATCACACAAAGATATCGATGCAATTATGCCATTTTTCACAGCGTTATTTTTCGATGGAATGGTTTTCATCAAATTTACATCAGATGATTCAGAAAATATTTCTTCGTCTTTTACGAGGTCCATTTTTATTTATTTATTTCCTTTAAAGAAATAAATTTTATTTTTATTAATATGATGCCATTTTAACATTTTAATAAAATAAAACATAAATGTATCACATTTATTCAAATATATTACATTCATTTGAAATTATATTTATATTGATAAAAATACACCAAAAAGAATATTTTAACGATGAAAATAAAAAATAAAAATAATGAAAAATATCTTATATTTTATAAAATAAAATGGATCACGAAGAACATTTTGATGTTGATGAAATGAATGATGAAGATGAGGAAAATTTTGATGAACAGGACTATGATGATGAAGATGTTGTTATTGATGATTACGAAGGTCAAAATAGAGATATTAATGATTTTGCAAAGGATGATAATGATGAAGATGAAGATGAAGACGAAACTTTATTTGATATAAACGAGGAACAACATGTTGACCAAATATATTCAAATGTTAAGCGTAAAAGTAATATTAAAAAAATGTCTAAATATGAACATACTCATTTAATTGGCACATTAGCAACATATATTTCTGATAGTAAAATAAGTGTTCCAGATGAAATGAAACATGAATCTGTAGTATCAACTGGTTCAGCAGTAAAAATCGCATTTTTTTGGGTTGAAAATAGAAAAAAATACAACATACCTATAGAATTAAAAAGACAAATAACAAATACAATTGTTGAAATAATTAAACCTGATTTAATGATAATTGATGAAGATTTCGATTTTAAGGATGATTTTGATGATACAGCATCACGTTTTCATCAAAATTTTCGTGAGAACCCTTATGATAATGATGTTTAATATGATTTACTTAAAATTATTATACATTTATAAAAATATATTCAAATGGATATATTTTATTATTTACTTGAATTTTTTGTAAAATACAGACATTGATGAAAACTGTCTATTTCTTTTGAAATTATATCAATATAATAATATAAATTGAAATATTAGAAATCAGGTTAATTAACCTGATTGTTTTTATAGTTTTTTTGAATAGTATTATGGTACTATTTATATGTTTAATTTAGGTGAATATTAGTAGGTATATACCCATATAAATTAGTTATTTTGTTTACTCAGAACTGCGGGTAGAACTGGCGGTGGCAGAGACAAGCCAGACGATGAGCATAACAACAAGGGTGACGATAAGGGCGACGACGAAAGCACGTCCCTGGTCAAAGATGAGCTCATCCTTGGGTCCAAGGGTCACACCATCGCAGTTAGGCTTGGGTGCACAACAGACCCAGTTGGGGCTGAAAACAACGAGGACGATGTAAAGGAAAGCCCACATCAAGAAGAAAGAAGTGAGGGCAGCCCAAACACCGAACTTCTTATCGGTAGAGGTGGAGGTATTAGCGGATCTAAGAGCATCAGAAGAAGACATTTTATTACAAATGAATTTTTTTTATTTTTATTTTTTTATTATTTATGAAAAATTGTAATCATAAAATAGTACATATATACAGAATTATAATTATATATTATTACAAATAAATTATATTTTTACCATGTTTATAATATTCATATGTATATGATTAATATAAAATAAAATTGTGATTTTTTTATTGTTATTTAATATATGTATATTTATTATTTATTTATAATTAAGATAATTAGTTATAAATTTAATAATTAATAGTATACAAATAATGATAAATATGACATATATTATGAAAAAATATAATATGATATATTTTAATCAAAAAATACACAACTTAGATTTTTTCACAAAAAATGAAAATTTCTTAAAGAAGTTTTTATATAAAAAGATGTCTGTTAACAATAAGCAAATTAAGAATGATCCTGTCACTGAGTTCCTCAAGGCACATGTTGAGAATAATGAGAAGTCTGACATTGCCAAGTATTTACTCTATGCAAATCCTAATGGTAGTGGTATTCAAACTACCAAGGAGGGTGGTTATTTAAAGTTAAAGAGTAAGATTGCTGCCATGAATTCTATGCCCGTTGAGAGTAGAGTGTTTGATTACTCTGGTATGGAGTTACCCACTAAGTCTGTTGGTATGACTGTTCGTGTTAGATTCGTTATTGGTGAGTTAGTTTCTGCACTAGAGATTTTAAATCTTGCTAGAGCTCATATTTATGTTAATTCCGCAAATGGTGTTGAATGGCCTTCTAAGAGTGTTTCTAGTCTTCTTGGTGCTCTTAAGATCAATTTAACCTTCATTAAGTCTATGAAGTCTGTTATTAAGGGATACTTAGTTGATAAGCTTCCCACTCTGATTGATGATTGTTATTCTGCTATGTACAAGTCTGCTGGTAACTTTTCTTATTCTCTTGCTGAGACTAAGCTTCATGTCGTTTACCCCCAGATTATCCAGGCTATGTTAAACTGGGTTGGAGCATCTGTTGTTCCCGAGAATTTTTCTTCAATGTCTGATGATGATGTGATGTTTTCAGTTGCTTACGATAAGACTGTAGGTGGTTATGTTCATTCTGATACTAGACGTGGTTTGATGGATTCTGTTTGGGTTACCACCACTCCTATCAAGTCTAAGATTGGTGATAATTATCATTTCCCTTCTCACTATGTTAAGCTCTGTAAGGTTCTTTGTGCAAGACTTGGTAAGGTTATGAAGACTTCAACAACTGCTAATGATTATGAGTCTCCTGAGATTGCTGCAGTTGGTGTTCAGTTTTTAACCCACTTTAACATGCTTAGCAACCCTATTATTTCTAACCCAGGAACAAAGAAGAAGGAGTTTCAAAATGCTATCTTCCAGGAGCTTATGAAGTTAATTCTTGTTACACAGAATAACGCTGTCAGTGAAGTTAATTCTCTTTATGTTCAACATCCTGGTCTTGAGACTCGTCTTGCTAGCAAGGATTATGTTCGTAGTAAGATTATTGAGCTTATCAACTCTTTAGTTCCTTGGTCTGATGATAAGTTTCTTAAGTTTCAGAGCTCTCTTGTGTACGCTGATACTTTTGCTAATTCCCTTCAACAGGTCACTACAAGTGATGGACTTACTCTTAATACTTTTAAGCCTCATTTTACCAAGGGTGATTTTAACACTGCCTTATCTAAGTTTCAGAGTGGTGTTTGTAATGCCAGAGTTACTGATGCTATTTATAGATTCATCTCTGTTAAGTCTCTTTCTGAGGTTGACCATTCTCGTAAGACTTTAGATGAATCTATTGAATTAGCTCTTATTAGCAAGGCCAATCTTGCTAAGTTTACCCCTACTGCTGCTGTTGATACACAAATTATTTTCTCCGATAAGGCTATGGCTGCTATGAGTGAGACTGAGAGAGCTCGTTGGGTTGTTGCTAAGGATCCTACTGGTCGCACTGGTCTTAACCAAAGTGGTGTTATGTCTATGACTTCTGCTATTAGAGATAAGTCTATTACTGTTGACCAGGATTTAGCTTCTAATAAGGATATGTTAGTTTATGCTAATACCCTTGATGAGATTGCCAACTGTTATGCACGTGTTTTTGCTGATGAATTTAACCTCAAGAAGAATGAGAAGATTAAGGCTAAGGCACGGGAAAAGATTTTTGCGAGACATACTGGTAATGTTGCTCCCCAGCAGTATTTTTCTCCTGGTGTTAATGTTCCTCAGCAGTTTGTTTCCCCTGTTGCACAGACTTCCCCTGTTGTCGCCGCACCCGTTGCACAGACTTCCCCTGTTGTCACCGCACCCGTTGCACAGACTTCCCCTGTTGTCGCCGCACCTAGTCTATTCGGAGCTCCTAGTACTTCCCCCACTGCCTCCACTTCACCCACCGTGACTTCTGCACCTAGTCTATTCGGAGCTCCTAGTACTTCTCCCACTTCACCCACCGTGACTTCTGCACCTGGTCTATTCGGAGCTGGTACTACTTCTCCCACTGCTACCACCCCTGCACCTGGTCTATTCGGAGCTGGTACTACTTCTCCCACTGCTACCACTTCCCCATCTAACTTGTTTGGTACCTCCGCATAAATAACCATATTATAATATCAATATAAAAATTTAATATAAACATAATTATGTTTATATACTCTTTGTTACGTTTAATAATTTACGTTTATATACTTTTTGTTACGTTTAATAATTTATGTTTATATACTTTTTGTTACGTTTAATAATTTACGTTTATATACTCTTTATTCTATTTAAAATAAACATAATTATGTTTATATACTTTTTGTTACGTTTAATAATTTACGTTTATATACTCTTTATTCTATTTAAAATAAACATAATTATGTTTATATACTCTTTGTTACGTTTAATAATTTACGTTTATATACTCTTTATTCTATTTAAAATAAACATAATTATGTTTATATACTTTTTGTTACGTTTAATAATTTACGTTTACATACTCTTTATTCTATTTAAAATAAACATAATTATGTTTATATACTCTTTATTCTATTTAAAATTCAACATTTGTATAATCATCATCTTCCTTTTTATTTATAGGTTCTGCAGATACTGGATTATTCATTGATTTACCACCAGCAAATGTTGCAAACGCTGTACCAATACTATTTATAATATTATTTGGATTTTGTAATCCAGTTTGTGGTTCTGGTAAATCTGAAATTCCATCAGATCTAAGTTTTGCTGTTCCTTCTGGTGGTGATACAAATATCTCCGCTTGTTCAAGAATAAATTCAGGTGCATCAATTCCTAACCTTTCAGATATTTTATTAATACCAGAAAATGATGCTAATCCACTTGCCATAGTACAAAAAAATCTTGATAATAATGACCATTCTTCACCTTCTTCATCACCACCATAAAATTTCTCAGCTATTTCTATTAAATAAACATCATATTTATGTATACCTTTAATTTGTGAAACTAAAAGACCATGTAAAAATGTATATCCTTTGATATTGTTACCATAATATTCAATTGCAGCTATTAAAATAATCAAATAAACTTTCCAACTCATAGCGGTTTGATAGATACAAATTGTTTTAACAATTTGTTCATATCTTGTGTGAATAATTTTTAATGATAAATTATTAATATCTGGTGGTTCTATATTCCAATTAGGATAACTGTTTTGTAATTTTTGATATAAGTCCCTAAATTTATTTTTCATGTTAAGTATATCTTCATCGTTTAAATTTTCATAATTTGGTATTTTATCACGCTTAACATTTTCTTGACCGTTTGAATTTGTTGGAATTTTAAATGAACCTTCATTTATTTTATTTTTATTTTCTATTTCCTTTCTTTCCTTTTCATCTCGTTCGATATCCTCTCTTTTTTTTCGTTCTAAATCATTTGATGCTAATATTTTTAACAACTGTTTTGTTTGTTTTAAATCATCCTGCATTTCTCTTCTACGTTTTCTTCTGCGTTCCCTTCTGCGTTCATTTTTATCTTTCTCATTAATTGATTTTTTTGATTGTCTTGAATGTCTTGATTGTCTTGAGTTTATTGAATGTCTTGTATTCCTTGTGTTATCAGAATCACTTTCTGTATAATCACTTTCTGAATCACTTTCTGAATCACTTTCTGAATATTCATCCATAAACATTTTATTTTTATTTTGCATATAATCATTTTCGTTGTTTGTTAAATATGCTTTTCCATTTGGTAAAAATACTTCAGTTGTAGAACCAATAGGTGAATTACTTTTATAATGTGGATATTTTGTATAATTATTTTCATTACAATCACTATTTTCATCACTTTTATTATTTTGATGTTTTGATTTAAATTCTGGTGATTTTAATTTATTTATTGTTTTAATATCAGGAGAATCTGATACAACACGCCTTTGTAATTTATTATTGTTTTTTCCCGAAGTACCATTTTTTTCAGTAGTTTCCATACTTGATTTTTTACGTGAAATCTTTTCCATATTTTATATTAAATTTCTTTTAAGACTTTGATATAAATCCATGTTTTTTATCAAAAACATGGAAATCTTTATAGGTATTATTATTGTTATGTAATATTATAATTTAAACAAAATTGTTTAAATATTTTTATATGTTTTTTATATCAAATGTACAAACAATATTATACTATATTTATATATTCTTACATTGGAATTTGAACATTTTGAAGTCCTGGAATAACTTGGGCAGAAGCTTGTGTTTGATATACAACATCACTATTTTGAACTGGTGGTGGTAAAACAGTTGTTCCATTTTGAAAATTTGTATTTTGATTAGACATTTGTGATTGATATTGTTCATTTAAATTATTAGTTGGTGAAAATTGCTGCTGTTGCTGAACAGGTTGAACATACTGCTTTTGTTGAACTTCAGATTGAAGTTGTTGAACATCATTAACAGGTTGAGTGTTATTTTGTGTAAAATGTTTTTCAGAAGATGGTGGTGCATCAATCTTATTATTAATTTCGTGTAAAAATGATCCATCAGATGGTGCAATTGTATTAGTATTATCAGTATTAATAGAAGTGTTTCCAAATGGACTAAAATTTTCATCATGCTTAACCGCATTATTAACTGTATGATTTAAACCCTTAATCAAATCAGAAATATTGTTTTCAGTTGTAAACTTATCCTCACCATACTTGTTACAATATTCAACCTTTTCCTTTTGTGTATCAACCTGTGAAGATTCTTGAAATCTTGAAATAAAAATATTAGGACAAACACCCTTATTAGATAATTGTGAACCAATATGAAGCTTCATAATTCTTAATTCTGGTGAACATTCAAATCCCTTAGGCTTACCCTTAACAAGTTTACCATTTTCAAATGATCTACCAGAACAAATATCTTTTAAATTATCTAGTGAAATACAAGTTTGTCTATCATCATCAATTCCCATGATTTTAATTCCCATTTGTGAACGAGGATCACCAGGTTCCTTAGGTGCATAATCAGTGGGTGAATAAAATACAGTTCTTAATGGTGAATCCTGAACAACAACCTTATTAACCTTTGGAAGTCTTGTAAACTTTGAAAGTTTAGACTTAACCGTATGCATAGAAACAATATACTCAGTGGTTGATTGATTTTCTTTACTAAAATCATTAACTGGAATACTATCAAGTCCATACGAACCAGGAGTTCTCATAATTTCATGCATTGAAAACATAATAATCTTCTCATCATACTGGTCAAGAAACAACTTATGTTCAGGATTACCAATATTATAAGTACATGGGATTGATAGAATTTCATCAGAATTTGTCTTAATAGAACACATTCCTCTTGATGCAATTACAGATGGTGACTGAACCTTATATCCAATTTGTAATCCAGATGCTGTCGTCATCTTATAAGGTCTAAAATAATTTGTTATTTCCTTACCATCACGATCCTTTGTTTTCTTATCCTCAATTGGTAAAAGAATTGGAATTGGGAAATTCATAGTGAATGGTACTCTATAGTGAATTTTTTCGTTATCGGGTTGTGCTTCATTCCATGTATTAAATTCGTTAGTAGTTTGAGAAACGTAAGTTTCATAATCAGTGGGTTCGTTATTTTGGATGGGTTCGTTAGTTTGGTTCATTTTTATTTAAATAATTATTGAATATTTTCACTTTTTGATAATTTTACCGAGAATTTGATCGAAGTTTTCCAAATTTATCAATAATTCACAAAGAATTTTCCATTTTCTTTAAAGAAAATTCTTAAAAAAATGTCACAGTTCTTTCCAACAAGACAAAATAAACATTTAATTGAAACTGATTTTAATACTACTACCATTGATAAATTATTGTTAAATAGCAATGAATTATCTATAGTTTTATTTTATGATAACACTAATTTATCACATGAACTTTTAGAAATTATAAATGATATATCAAAAAAAATAATGAATGTAAATATATATAGTTGTAATGTAATTGAACAAGAAAATATTCATTTAAAAATTAAAACAATTATAAATAATGAAAAAAATATAATTACACATGATGTACCATTTATAATTGTTTATAATAATTGTATTCCAATTAAATTATACACAGGAATTTATAATAAAATTGATTTAATATTATTTATTTCAAATTTATCATCATAAACACGTGTAAAATTGTCAAAAAAAATGATTCTCTTAAAAAGAAAAACAAATAAAAATGAATATTAAATCCTTTTCAGATGCGATAATATGTTTAATAAATGAAAGTGAAGAAATTTGTTCACTTACTGGTAATGATGATAGAGATGTTCTACCATACTATGTAAAAACGTTAAAATCATTTTCTAAATCAATAAACACCAAAAATGCAAGAGATTATATACCAGGAAATGTAAAAGATTCTGAACGGTTTCCAGGTTTACGTGATAAATTTAAGGAAATATATGAAGTGTTTAAAGATGATTTTTCACAACCTTTATTAAGCAATAAAAAGGTAAATGATGATTGGTTAAAGATAAATACTGAAATATCAGAAGGTGAGTTTTGTAGTGATATTGATAAGCAAGATTCATCTCTTCTTAAAAATAGAGGACTTACCATAAATATATTTACACCTACAATTGTAAATAAGAAGAAGGGTGCATTAAATGTTGAAATTGCAATTTCTGAATTTTATAGAGCTGCAATTTACATCGATAAAAATATTAGTAAGAAACCAAGAAGGCCATATAAATATATTTATCTTTTATATAATTGTATTAAATTTTCCCATGAACCTGGTAGTTTAGATAGTGAATTTTATAAATCTATAGATGACATTTATGAACGAAGATCTGAATTTTTAGAAAATGATAAATCTGGTATCGGTAAAGCTATATCATCAGTTAAAGATAAACTTAGTGGTGTATTAGGTGATAATGTAGATTCTATGTCTGGAATGATTGATTCTATTAATGGTGGACTTAATGATTTAACTGATGATTCTATTGATAAAATTGCTGATGATGCTCAAAATGCTGTTAAATCTTTTGAGAATAGCAAAAATAGAGATGCTGGTGAAGTTATTGGTGATATTATGGGTGTTGATTCAAAACAAGTTGAGAAAACTATGAAAAGTGTTGGTCTTCATGAGAAAAATATTAAAAGTATACTTAACAAAGCTGCTGGTATAGATGAAACTAAATCACAAACAAATAAAGAATTATTATCATCTATACCTGATATTGATTCATTTCTTAGTAATAAATGAAAAATTTTATATGAAAATATGTCATAAAATTATGATATAAATGTTCCTCATCCGATTACCGGAGTAAGTTGAACTAATTATGAAAATTGAATTTTTTATTACTTATTTAAGTAAAAAATTTTATGGGTATTAAAGATATCAACAAAACTTTTAAGGATTCAACAAATAAAATTATTGATATATTTACATCAATGGGGTATCAAATGAATGAATATGGATATAGAACAAAAATTCCACTATCTATGTATAGTGGTCATAAAGTTGCATTTGATATAAGTATTATATTACATGCAAAGGCTATAACGGCAAACAATGAAATTATTTCAAAAATGACAAACATAAAACCTGATTTTGATAATGAATTATTACAACAAGTAGTATTTGAAAAGATACTTAACTTTTTTGGTCAAGTAATGTCTGAAGGTATAATTCCTATTATTATATTTGATGGGCAAACACATTCTGCAAAAAAAGATACTGTTTCAAAAAGAGTAAGTGATAAAGTAAGTAAATATGAACGTGTAAAAATTTTAAAGGATGAATATTTTAATACAGCAATATATGATAGAACTGATAATCAAATTAAAAAATTAAAGGATGCTATGATGAATATGTATCATATTAAACGGCGTAATATAGAAGCTTTATGGTTACTATTTGAAAACCTAGGAATTAAATGTTTAAAAGCTGATCATGATGCTGAAAAATTATGTGCATCTTTATCATTAGATGGTATAGTTAGTGCTGTTTATGGAAATGACACAGATAATTATCCACTTGGAACTAATTTATTAATTACTAGTATTTATCATGATAGTTCTGTTGGTGGTATAGTATTTGATTGTGTAAATATGGAAGAAATTTATTATTGTCTTACCAAAGATTGTGGTTGGGTAGATCAAAATGGTAATGATGTACCATTTTTACTTGAAAATTTAGTTGATCTATGTATTTTACACTCATGTGATTATAACAATAGAATGCAAATCCCAACTATAAAGGGTGATAAAACAAAATCTGTTGGTGCTGTAACTTCAATGAAATATATAAAGGAATATAGACGTTTAGAAAATTTTCCACAAAAATTATATCCATATATGGGTGAATTAAATATTGGTATTTGTCGTGATAGATTTAAATATGAACCATCTTTACAAACATGTGAATCAACAGATATTAATTGGGATTTATTTTCATCAAATTGTCTTAATATTTTAAATGAATATAATGTAAAATCATATGTTAAGATGGGTTATCAAAGAGTTTTAAATAATAAAAAATCTAATAATTTTGATACTTCTAATACTTCTAATAATTTTGATACTTTTAATAATTTTGATACTTCTGATAATCAAGGAATATCAGAAATAAATAATTTAATAGATACACAAAGTATAATTAGAGTTATCACATAAATATTCGAACTCGAATATTTTACATTTTATACATTTAACCAAATAAATTTTTACTTACATCTACCAAATCATCTTCTCTAGTCCATTCCCTTTCTTCTTCATTTAATGACACATCATCTTCTCTAGTCCATTCCCTTTCTTCTTTATTTAATGATACATCATCATCTCGTGTCCATACATCATAATCAGAACTACTCATAACATTTCTAAGATCATTATTATCAACTGCCAATGATCTTTCAATTCTATCATAATTAGTATTATCAATTGGTAAATTTGTCATAGGATCTCTTACTACATTAGTAAATAGACTAGACATAGATGTTCCAGAATATCCAGTATTCTTTAAAATAATTACATCATCATTTTCAATGAGATCAAGAGAAATTGGATCAATTGGTACACCATTTTCATAATTATTACCAATACAATGACCATAATCAATGATTATATCTATAACATTACTCTTATGTATAAATCTATTTTTAATATCATCAAAATTAGGATTCATTAAACCATACAATAATTCTTTGTTAATATGGGAAAATCTTGAAAATAGATGATCTATTTTTTCATCGAGAGTACCTGTAATATCATTAAAAATTGGTAAAATTTGGGTTCTTAGAACTATTAAATCGTTAATATTATACATTTTATTAATTAAATATTTTTTAATTTATTAAAATGTCTTCCAATATAGTTATTGCTGGTAGTAAACAACAAGGTTTTGAATATTTGTATGATAAAGTGATTGGTGATGGTCACTGTTTTATTAATTGTTATTTAAAAACGTTATCCAAAACTTATAATAATGCCAAAACTATAAATGAAAAAACTGCAATTGCACGTAAATGTAGACTTGATTTTGCAAAACATTTATTAACAAAATCAAACAAAACAGATGAATATATTTCAATAAGATTAAATATGAAAAATCCTACTGTAATGGGTTATTTTATTAGAGATTCTAATGATAATAATGGATATGAAATTTTAGAAACATATTTTTCTCTTTATGGTGAAATTGACCTTGATGAAATATTTAGACTTATTATTATGAGTGAAATGACAGATCGTAATGGTGATATAGTAACAACTAGATATTTGAATGAATTATTAAAAACTGACCCAAGAGTTAATAATGCTAATTTTGATGGATCTGACCCTAAAATTTTAGGTTTTGGTATAATTCCAATCAATATAAATTTTTATGAGCTGACAAATACATTACCATCTGATTACAATTATATAATTAATATAATTGATAATTTAATTTCACCAAGTGCATTTCTTGAACATGAATCTTCAGCATTATTTGCATCATTTTTTGGAATTAACGTCACAGTTTTTAATATGGGTAGTGAACTTAATGGTATTGAATATTCTAAACCTTCACAAACTTTAATTGATTACATGCCAGATAAGCCAGAATTGTTTCTTATAAATCTTTCAAATATTCATTGGAATATGGTTAGTTGTAAGATGGGTAATAAAAATCATTTAATTTTTATGGGTGTGCCTGATACATCAAAGCTAACTATTTTTAATAATTTAAAGAAATTGTATAATTCTAATAGTTTAGCATATTAATTAGTTATCTAAGTTATTTCTAAGTCTATCAATTGTACTCCATACATCATCATTCATATTTGGTGTTGAACCAGAAGATATAACAGAATTATTAGGTGAATTATTTTTACTTGATTGAATAGGACAATCTCTTTCTGGTGATAAAACGGATGGTGAATTTCTTTTACACCTTTTTCGTTCAAGTAATTCCTTTGCACTTGGTGAATTATCTTTAGCTACATCAGCAGCAGCAGGATTCCATGCTAAAGCAACAATGATAAATATAACAATAATAAGAATAAGAATAAGAGCAATAATAGATTGTGAATTGTTTCCCATTTTTTAAAATAAAAAAATTTTATTTTATTTTTTGTTCTATTTATCCTAATGAAAAAATACTCTCATATTAAATCAATATAATATAAATTTATATTATATTGTTTAAAAAAAATATATTAGTATTATTATAGTATAAACATTAAATCGTATATTATAAAAATATAGATCTTTATTGTAAATTATTTTATTAATTTATTAAAAAACCGCATGAAAAATAACAGTTAAAAAACGATTTTTCTGAAATTTTTTTTGTAAAATTGTTTTTTTATACAATTTTCTTTTTATATAAAAGATGCCTATCAACGATACTTTCAAAAAACTTGTTGCGGTTTTTGGGGACGCCGAATATGAATGCCCTACCGATGTTCTTACATTAGCTACCAATGGCTTTACTGCTAGATCTATGAAGTTTTCCGATGAGGGAATTCTCTGTAATAAGAAATTAGAACTTGTCGATGGATTTAAACCCGTTGATAATAATTCCACCCAAATTTTGACCCTTGCAAATGTTGCCGTTGATTCTAATTCCAGTGAAGATTTCATTGCTGCTATTAGACCTATTAATTCATTTGTGTACAGTGAGAAGAGTTCTAGTGGTGATCTTGAACCTTCATTTACTGATATGGCCCCCGATAGAATGTTTCTTGAAAATGCTTATACATCTAAGGATCTTAGAATCACTGGAAGTTTAAGTGCTTCTGCTGGTAATGGACATTTATCTACTTCTACTGGTGGTACTGTTACAGGTACTATTGCCAGTAGTGGTCTTACTGGTGATGTAACAGCACCATTTGCACCAGGTGATTCTTTTGGTTCTTGGGTTGTTGAGACCACTATTCCCGCTGTTTATGAGAATTTTGAAGCATTTACTCTCATGGCTGGTTCCCTTGCTCCCGATGATGAGCCCCTTCAACTTGTATCTGACAGTTCATATTTTGATTTTAGTGATTTAGTTGATATTGATGGTAAGTTTAAGTTTGATTTCCATGTTGATTCTAGATTTTCTATTGTTAAGTCTATTACTTCTAGTGATATTTGTTTCCACAAGGGTTCCAATATTCCTACTAATGTTATGATTTTTATTGGTCCTTATACCGAGGGAACTTTTGATATGACTGATAGTCAGTATAATCTTTTCTATGAGTATGGACATGTTCCCAAGTATGAGATTCATTTTGCACCCGGAAGTATTATTATGAATGTTGTTCCTGTTAATCAAGGTTTTTGTTTACCTCCAGGATTCCTTGTTCCTGAGGGTTCTAGTGTTGAAGCTTTGTATGGAACTGTTGTTGATAATCTTTTACTTACCGATCTTATCGCTGATTCTGGATTTGTTATCAATGGTGGTATGATCCTTTACAACCCAGTCAGTCAGGGTACCAGAAAGAATACCCCCGCTGGTCTTACTATCTCCGAGTATCAAAAGGCAAAGGTTGGTATGAAGACCAGTGAAAATCTTTCTCTACCAAATGTTATTTTTGGTGAGGATTCTAAGCTACCTTCCGATTTAATGGTTAATTCTGAGGTTTATGTCACTGATGATTTTACGACAGGAAGAGGTACTGTTTTTATGGGTGGTTCCACTATTAAGGCTGGATCTCTTTCTCTTGAGGGTGCTACTATGGCTGATGAGTTTAAGATTGCGGCTGGTTCTATTGTAAATGATGATTATGTTATTCCTGGACCATTTGATGTTATGTCCAATGTTGATAATGGTGGTACTGCTATTTCTGCTGGTACTACTGTTGGTGCTCCCTTTCTATTAGGTGCTTTGGAGACTGAGCTTACATCTGGTAATACTTTGCCTGCCACATTAAAGGTTTCTAGCAATATGAATGTTGAATTCCTTCCTGGTTCTGAATTCCCAGTTGATACCCATTGTTCTACTGGTGCCCATCTTTATGGTAATGTTGGATTTAGAAATGATGGTGAAATTCCAGCTCAATCATTCCTCAGTGGTAATTTTACTGTTCCTGCTAAGTCTTTGGTTGAGAAGGGAACTACTTTACCTAATCCTATTCCTATTCCTGATGGAACTGTATTAGTTATGGATAGTTCTCTTTGCAAGGGTGTTATTTTTGCAGGAACTAATTTACCTAACCTTGATCTTTCCCAACATTCTGGTTCCGTATATTCTGGTACTGGTCCAGTTACCACTAGCCCCATTTCTATGTTTGTTGATGTTGATGGAATTGCAAGATATGTTATTAAGGGTGGAACTACTTACCGTGCTGGGTTTAAGTTTCCCATTGATTCTATTATGTCAAAGAATGTTGAACATGGTGTTACTAACTCTATTGGTACTGATGAATTTGGTGCTGCTTATTCCAGTGGACTTGCTGTTTCTAAGACTCTTGATGAGGGTGATTACAGTTCTACTGGTCTTGGTGAATATTCTTCTGATGAGGTTGTTATTGTTCCCGGTGTTCCAACTGAGAAGAACATTTATCTCCTTACAAATATGACTTCTGATTATGATTTTGTTATCAAGGTGAGTGATTTTGATCCTAAGAATGTTGAATTTTTGGTCCCCAATGATGATTTTGTTCTTCTTGAGAATATTGTTCTTTCTGAGGATTATACCGTTAGTGGAGTTAGCAGTGTTCAGTTCCCTGCTGGTAAGTCTACTCCTAAGGATTTTGTCCTTACAGTTCCTCACAATTTTACTACCACAGGATTTACCCTTAACAAGGCAATTAAGTTTGATGTTACCACTTCTGATGATTACATTACCGGTATTGTTGGTGAGGGAAATACCAATTATATTAGACTTCCATCTAATTACACTTTTACCCATTCTATTAGACTTGCTCTTACTCAGAGCATTTCTACTAGTGGTACTAATTCTTTAAAGAGTACTATTGATTTACCCATTGGAACTAAGCTTAATGTTTCTGATCCTGTTAAGTTAATTGTCAACATGGCTGTCACTCAAGATTGGGTTGTCCTTGAGGATCTTGTTACATATTCTGCATTTACCGCTGAGACTGGTATGAAGTTTATTGAGGGTGGTAGTGTCCCTGGTGATATTATTGTCAAGTCTGGTCAACCTCTTGCCAAGGATATTGTTCTTACTGAAGATATCACTTTATTAAATGATCATGTTGTTCGTGAGAAGCTTTATCTTGTAAAGGCTGGTACAAGATGTACTTCTGGTTGTACGTTTGTTAGGGGTACTGAGTTTTATGAACCTACCTCTTTTGATGATGTTGTTTTTGCCCCAATTCTTTCTCTTGGAAGTAACAATTTGTTCGATATTCCTGAGGGAACTCTTCTTGATACTGATGTTGGTGTTCCTTATTTGTATGATACTGTGCTTAATCGTGTTGATCACCTTCAAACTGATGCTCGTAATCTTATTCTTAAGCTTTTGATTCTTCAGAATGTTGTTGATGGTCTTGTTTTAAATGTGTAAATTTTGTATATGTCATGTAAATTAATCTAATTAGATTAATTAAATAAAAATAATTCTTTAAAGAAATTTTTTTCTAAAAATGATTCAACAGCTATTTGTAGAAAACAATACAATATTAGAAAATAACATTACATTGTATCCACAAAGTATTTTAAATGTAGATACTTTAATTAAAAATAATTCAATCGTCAATAAAAATAAGTACGAAAATGATTATGGTCTAACTAATGAATTAGTTTTAACTGCATCTTCAAAATTATCAAAAGGTAGTATTATATCAAAAGGTAGTTATATTATTATACATAAAACATTTTATAGCAATTTATTAAAAGAATCATCATTTAATATGAATGAACATTGTAAATTAAGTAACACATCATTTTTATTTTATGAAACAATTAAACTTTTCACAGATAATATAAAAAATAAGAATGTTCATGTAGTAGAATTAAATATCATTAATGATGAATTGGATAAAATTAATGATAAATATGACAAATTAAAGGAAATATATAAAAGTAAAACTTTTGAAATTCAAAAAGAGAATGGTACTCTGTTATATAATGAAAATATTAATTGTAATGAAAAAATATTAGATGTTGAAGAATCATTTCTTAGTGAAATTTTGATTATTAATGATGATTTAAAGAATAAACTATTAACATCCAATAAATCATTGGATACGATTAAAAAATTAGACAATATGATAATTTTACATCTTTCATCAAGACATTTTTCTGAAAGTAAAGTTATGTGTATAGTTTCTATGATGAATAATTTATATGGAAATGAAACAATATTAAATAATGTTGATATTAAGATTAGAAATCTATTAAAAATTATATCAACAGATATAGAATTTTCAACGAATAAAATTGATGCATTGAAATTAAATGTAATTGATCCAGTAGTTAAACCACATGTTATTATACATGATGTAGTTAAACCAGGTGATATTATTGAACCACCAATTGAACCTATAATTGATCCAATAGTTAAACCACATGTTATTATACATGATGTAGTTAAACCAGGTGATATTATTGAACCACCAATTGAACCTATAATTGATCCAATAGTTAAACCACATGTTATTATACATGATGTAGTTAAACCAGGTGATATTATTGAACCACCAATTGAACCTATAATTGATCCAGTAGTTAAACCACATGTTATTATACATGATGTAGTTAACCCCGGTAATGAGCGTGTAAATGAATTGATTGAAATTATAGACACAACACTTAATATTATTGAAAATGAATCAAATATTAATGATAATATAACATTTGAACTTAAATCGGAAAATATGGAATTAATTGAGAAAATTAATTCTCTTATGGATGAATTATCAAATTCTAGAGTTAATAAGGTTGATGAAAAACATGTTGATACTGATATAAAAAATTTAATTAAGATTGTTGAGCAATCATCCAATAAAATAAGAGAATTAAATAAGAAAAATAAAATGTTAGAATTAGAATTAGAATCAAATAAAAATATTTCTGTGCCCGTCTCAATCTCTGATACTGATAACACTGATAATGAAACACTTAATATTGTCATTGATGAAAATATAAATCTTAAAAATATCATTGAAAATTTAAAATCAAATGAACGTGATTATATTAAATTAAAAAATGATATGGAGATTGTATCAAAATCTAATTTTGAATTAACAGATATTATAAATAGTTTTAATAATGGTGAACTTAATGATCAAGTTGAAAATATTGAACTTATAGGTGAATTACATAATATTGTTAAAGACATGGAAGATAAAATCAAATATATCAACATGGATAATGAAAACTTAAGAAATGAGAATTCTGAATTGTCAAAAAATAAAGTTATTGATGAATTTATATCGGATTCAAATGATGTAAATGATTATAAAAGTATGTATGAAACAACATATTTTGATATTAATAAATTAATTGTAGATTATGATATTATCAATGATAAACTTAAATCATCATTAATTAAAAATATTACAAGTGATAATATGATATTAGAATTAACTGAAAAAATTAATAGTATGAATGATATTAAGAAAAATACTTTATTAAATAGTGATAATATTGAAGATAATATTGAATTTTTAGAAATAAAACTTAAAGATTTGACATCTATTAATGAAACATTAGTAAAACAAATTGATGAAATAAAAAATACAAAATATAGAAATTTAACATGGAAAATTGTAAGAGAACTTAATTCAATTGAAGTTAAAGCAAATTTACTACTTAATAAATTTAATAGTGGTGATACTAATGATACAAAAAGAATAAATAAATTTTTAAGTGATATTGAACCATTTGAAATAAGAAAGAAGGAATTATATAAAAGATTTGATGATATTTTCAAAGGATTAGAACTTGATTAAATATATAGAAATGAATAATTTAAATAAATTATTCTAGAAATGATTGTCGTTACATACAATGTTCAAGTAAATATTTTTGATAATATTGATGGTTTAATAATTAATGAAGTATTAAATATAGATGAAAAATTACTTTCACCATTTTCAACAGTTAAAGTTATAAATTCTAATCAAGTTAAAATATTAAATCATCTACAAAATGATGGTAAATTAACTGTATATTTAGATTGTATCAAGTATAGAATTATACCAGACTTATTGATAAAATTTTTGGAAAAATATAAGAATATTGGTATAGATAATAAGAGTGAACATTTAATTTTAGAATTAAAAACTGTCAGGAATCAAAAGATGAATTTTTAACATATGTCAAAGAATCAAGTACTTCACAAGAATCAATATTTTACCATGAAAGACTTCCAATTTTATATGGATCTTATGAAGATGATGAGTATAAAATTTTAATTACAATTAGTGATGATATTACAAAATTAGATGGATATATAAAAGTTATAGATCATGAACATATTTATACGTCATTAAATGATGAAAATGATGAGAGTAATATAATTTTATGTAACATATTAAGTATGGAAAAAAATAAAATAAAAAAAGATTGTCATAAAATAAATATTAATGGTGTAGACTATCCATACTTTTTCTCATGTTCACTTGATAAAACATATGAAGATTATTCTGATAGAACCAAATTTCATGTGTTAAAGCCTATAAATTTTATCTGAAAATTCTAGAAAAATACAAAAAATCACTTTGAAAAATGACATTTTTAGCACTTTTTCAAAATAAATCATATCTACAGACCCGAGGGTCAAACTAAAAAAGAGCGTAAAAATCACTCTCTGAATAGTAATTCAGAACGTATTTTTGAATTCTATTTTTGTCTTCATTTGTGTCTTTTTCAACTAAAATAAAAAATTATATACCTTGAAATATAATTTTTAAACTTAAATAATAATTAAATGTAATAAATTTATTACATTCGTTCACTAGACATATTTTTATTTTCAAAATTAACATAAAAATACAAAAAATCACTTTGAAATTTAGTGAAAATCTCTTATTTTCAAAATAAATCATGCCTGTATCTTCGAGGGTCAAACGAAAAAAGTGCTTAAAAATCGCTCTCTGAATTATTACTCAGAACGTATTTTTGAATTCTATTTTTTGTATTTTATCTATTTTCAACTAAAAATAAAAATTTACATACATTGAAATATAATATTTAATAAAAATAAATATATATAAATGGTAATCAAATCAATGAATGAATTTAATAAAATTACACTTGAAATTGTAAAGGAATCCAAAAATAATTTTACCGAAGAATATTTAGATTTTGTTTTCAAAAATATAAATAAACTTTTAATGTCAACAAAAGATAAATTTGTAATAAAATTAATAAACTTATTACAAGATAAATACTCAATCCAATTTGCATGTAAGTATGATTTAGTCAGTATTGTTAAATATCTTTTAAATCATGGTAAAACAAAAGATGGTCTACTAAAAATAGCGGTTGATAATAATTCTATAAATACCATTAGATTCTTAAAAAAACTCAACGAGAATAAATTTATTGAAATGGGTATAAATCAAGATATTTTAGGTAATATCGATTTATTTTTAGATGATGAACTACAAAATATTGATAGACATTTTACAAATGAAACTATACAAAATAAACATTTAAAGTTAAATAAAGATTATTCGTATAAATTTTATAAATCTATGTTATATGATGATAAAACTTTTTACAATAAAGTAATGTCAAGTGTAAATAATAATAAGCGTCAAATTTCACTTAAACTTTCTTATGTAGATGATATATCTATTTTGAGTGGATTTCATGAATTAGATTTAACTGAATGCCAAACAATTACTAATACTGATGGTTTAACAAATATACACACTTTAAACTTATCTAATTGTCGTAAACTTACTTCTATTTCATATATTGATGGATTACATACTTTAAATTTGCATAACTGTCGTAAACTTAATGATGTATCATCTTTGGGTAGTGTTCATACTTTAAATTTATCTAATTGTCCAGTTACTGATGTATCTTCTTTAGGTAGAGTACATAATTTAAATTTATCTAATTGTCCAGTTACTGATGTATCTTCTTTAGGTAGAGTACATAATTTAAATTTATCTAATTGTCCAGTTACTGATGTATCTTCTTTAGGTAGAGTACATAATTTAAATTTATCCAATTGTGTTAAAATTACCAATGTATCTAATTTAGGTAGAGTACATACTTTAAATTTATCATGTTGTAAAATTACTGATGTTTCATTTTTAGATAAAGTATACAATTTAGATTTAACTGATTGTAAGGTTACTGATGTATCTTCTTTAGGTAATATTCATACTTTAAATTTATCTGAATGTTATAATATTTCAGATGTATCTAAATTAGGTAATAATCACACTTTAAATTTATCTTTATGTCGTAAAATTACTGATGTATCATCTTTGGGTGGTGTTAATACTCTTAATTTATCATGGTGTATTGTTTCTGATGTTTCTAACTTAGGTAGAGTACATAATTTAGATCTTACTAATTGTAAAGTTACTGATGTTTCAGCATTAAGTAATGTACATATTCTTAATTTAAATCATAATACTGATCTTAGGGATGTATCATCTTTAGGGGATGTTTATAATTTAGATTTATCATGGTGTTCAATTTCTGATGTATCAAAGTTGGGTAATAATCATATTTTAAATTTATCAAAATGTTATAATATTTCTGATGTATCTATGTTAGGAAATGTTTACGATTTAAAATTATCCGAAACTTCGGTTTCTGATGTATCTATGTTAAACAAAGTTCATAAATTAGATTTATATGATTGTAGTTATGTTTCTGATGTATCTAAACTAGGAGATGTACATGATTTAAACATATCAACGTGTCCATTAATTAAAAATGTATCTATGTTAAGTAAAGTACATAAACTTAATATATCATATTGTCCATTAATTAAAAATATATCTATGTTAAGTGGAGTACACAAGTTAATTAACCGACACTATTAAAATATGAAATTTCATATTTTTTACATCTCTCTTCATTTATTTTATACATTAAGTGATTTTAAAAGATTATTTATTAAATCACTGTTATTATCATTTGTATTTATTTCAGTTTCTACACATATATCTCCATCTATAGTATTTAATTTATTTTCACCATATAAATCTATGGGTGATTTTAGTGAACAATCATCATTAATTGTATAAGAAATACCAGGGATTATTATTTCTGAACCAAAATAATATAATCTAATGGAATTACCTTTATTAATATTAGAATTATTAACATAAAACATTTTAGCGTAATTACCATTTGTATTGTCATAACTATACAATAATAAATCCCATTTTCCAGAATAAACATCAATTTTATATCCAGGATTTACAATATAACCAGTGTCACAATTTGATTTTATCATTTGTGTAGAATTAATATTATAATATACTGGTGTATTATTTAATGACATATCAGTACTAACCATAGAACCTGCTAGGAATGATATTTTCTTCATTTCACCATTTTTCTTATTGTTTTTCTTATTGGATTTTATTTTTCTATTAAAATTAAAAGAATCGTCAGAATCAGAAGCTACCGATGAAGTTTCAGATGGATAATAAGTATAATAAATAAGCAAAGAAAATAAAATAATTGCAATTATTAAAGTTGTAATAAGTATTCCAAATCCGTAAGAATTATCGTTCATTTTTATTAGAGAAATATTTAAATTTATTTTTTAATCCACATATTATTACTGTAAATAAATGTAAATGTTTCATTGGGAATAATTTGTATCATTTGTGATTTTTTCATACCATCATAATAAAAAATATCATAGGCTTTAATATTTTTATATTTATTTGAATTATTAATAAATGTTAAACTATAATTATTTGACATTTTAATGGGCAACGTTAACGTATATATATTGTCACTTTCAAATATAATAACTGTTTCATCTTTAATATCATTTGGTAATTTAGAAACACCATTTATGTATAATTTATTATATTCTATATTATTATTTTTATCGTTGAATATAATTCGTCCAGTATTTAAACTTTCTATATGTGTTATATCAGGATCTGTTATTATACTATTATTCATAATAACTGGTGTATTTGTTCCATGTGTATAAATATTATTACCACATTTTTCATCATCTGTCATAAATAATGATGGTGATTTAGTATATAAATTACTTGTTCTACCAATTAAATTTGATCCATGTGATTTCCAAAATATTTTTGGAAAATATGTTTCTGTATATCTAATAAAATTACAACAAAATGCTGTTATTAAAAAAATTAATGCTAATACAACAAATAAAATTGCTGGTATAATACGTTCATCAAAACACATTTTATATAATTGATTTATTTTTTAATGTTTTTTAAAAAATGTCTATCAGAGATATTAATGGTAATCTTTATATGGGGTTTATATTTCATTCAGGTCTTTACTCATTTTTTGCATATGATGATATGAAATCTGTTGATAAAAGAACTATTCAAAATGGATCTGAATGGTATCTATCTAAACTTAATAATGATAGAGGTGAGAAGATTAACCCAACTCGTTTATACCATCAAAATTTTGGTATAAATTTTGACTATTTTCGTGCTAAATTTCATATATCAAGGGAATCTATATGTGATTGGTTAGACATTTGTGTAAAATGTAAAGCAACATTTGCTGTAATAACTGCAAAACATCATGATTCATATTGTTTATGGAATACAAATACAACAGATAAAAAAAGTAGAAATGATATTGTTCAAATATTCAAAGAAGAATGTATAAAAAGAAATTTACAATTTTGTATATATTATTCGTGGATGGAATTCGAATCACCAATGACAATTGATTATTTTACAAATACTTGTATTCCACAAATTACTGAGTTATTACAATATGGACCTTCTTCATTTTGGTTTGATGGTGATTGGGTAATTAAGACAAAAACTATTATTACATATATAAATCAAATTGTATCATTAATAATAAGTATGGGTATTAGTGTAAATGATAGAATTACAAGTGATAATCAATATTTAAGCACATATAAAGTTGGTCCAAATAGATATTTTCCAAAAGAGTATACTCAAAATTGGCAACATATTGATACAATTGGAATATCATGGGGTTATAATAAATTTCAAAAAGAAGAACATTATAAAAATGGAAAACAACTATTGGATATGTACAATAAAACTACATCATTAGGTGGTGTACTTCTATTAAATATTGGACCTAAACATGATGGTACTCTAGATGAGAACGAACTTAATTCTCTTAATGAATTTATAGATTTACTATAAAATTAATTTGTAATCGTTTACTAGACATGTTTTGATTTTAGAAAATTTCAGAAAAATAGAAAAAATCACTTTGAAATTTAGCAAAAATGTCACTTTTCAAAAATAAATCATGTCTGTATCTTCGAGGGTCACATGAAAAAAGGACGTAAAAATACGTCTCTGAATAATTATTGGGGACCATTTTTTGAGTTTCTATTTTGATTAAAACATGTCTTTTTCAACTAAAATAAAATTTTATATACCATGAAATATAATATTTGAATTTAAATAATAATTAAATGTAATAAATTTATTACATTAGTCTAGAAGACCGATTTTTATTTTTGTGAAATTCTAGAAAAATAGAAAAAATCACTTTGAAATTTAGTGAAAATAGCACTTTTTAAAAAGTTGAATCCGACGGCTACTCGGATGGTCACATGAAAAAAGGACATAAAAATGACATCTCCAATAACTATTCAGATCACTTTTTTGATTCTATTTTTGTCTTCATTTGTGTCTTTTCAACTGAAATAAAAATTTATTACCTTTGAAATATAATATTTAAACTTAAATATTAATTAAATGTAATAAATTTATAGTAACAATATGCTAGATATGTTTTGATTTTAGAAAATTTCAGAAAAATATAAAAAATTACTTTGAAATTTAGTGAAAATAGCACTTTTTAAAAAGTTGAATCCGACGGCTACTCGGGTGGTCACATGAAAAAAGGACATAAAAATGACATCTCCAATAACTATTCAGATCACTTTTTTGAGTTCACATTTTTGTCAGATCATGTCTTTTTCAACCAAAATAAAATTTTTATATACCTTGAAATATAATATTTATCAAAAATATAAAATAGTGTAAAATTTATAAATATACATTTGTATATTTATATGGTTAAAGACCACTGTTTTATTTGTTCATCTGAATATCCCTGTCCTATGAAAACATCATATTGTATTTTAATATATTCATTTTTATAATATTCATTACATTGATTTTGATATTGCTTTATTTGTTCTATAGTATAACCTTGAGATATCATAGATTTAATTTCTCCATCTGAATAATTTAACACTTGATAAGGTTTTTCGCTAACTATATTTACTTCTTTATTTACTTCTGTAACTTCTTCTTTATTTACTTCTGTAACTTCTTCTTTATTTACTTCTGTAACTTCTACTTTATTTACTTCTGTAACTTCTACTTTATTTACTTCTGTAACTTCTACTTTATTTACTTCTGTAACTTCTACTTTATTTACTTGTTTAACTTCATTTAAATATGTACCATCTTGTATTTTCTTATGATCTTCATGTGTTAAAGACCAATCAATTTGATTTACATATTTTAATTCCTCTTTACCCTCAATGATAAGTTTTTTATTTTTCTCATATATACCTTTATTGAAATCATTAATATCATTATAAATAGCCGCAAAGTGACCATTATCATCAAACATAGATTCAGCTTTAGCATTTTTATTCCTACCCGATGGATGTCCACATTTGTATTTGATTGATTTTTTAGAAATAACTGGATCAGCCCGTTCGGCTAATTCCTTTGCATGTGCACCCCATAAAAGAAAAATAACACGAGGATATTGTGTACTTATTTGTCTTATTACATGTTCTATGTAATATTTCCAAATTTTTTCAACACCATGACTATTGGCTTCGTGTAATTTTACAGTTAATGATGTATTAAGTAATAAAACACCTTGTTTAGCCCACGAAGTTAATTCTCTATGTTCAAGTTTTATATCAGGCCAAGTTCTTTTTAACTCTATTACGACTTTATCCATAGAATTTGGATTTTCACCACCATAAAGACCACTAAACGAAAGACCATTTGCTAATTCACGGTTCAATACACTGTCAATTTTATGATATGGATCTTGACCTATTATGACAACTTTTAAATCTGTCAATTTACATTCTTCAAATGCTCTAAACATTGATTCTTCTTTAGGACATATTGTTTCACCATTTTGCGTTTTAATTTGTAACTTTTTATATACTCTATCCAATTCTTCTCTAGCTTCTGGTGAATTTAATATAGGTTCCCATGTTTCAGGGCATTTAAATTCTGAATAAGCAAGTTTATTTGACACAGAAAATAATGACGATGAAGGTTTTGATATCACTAAACTTGTATTTTCAATATTAAGATTTTTAAGTATCAATTCATTTGAAAAATTAAATGGTTCCATTGTTTCTTCATAATCTTTAAATGTTTTAAATGAAGTTAATTCACCAGGTAGATTAAATTTACTTGAAATGTCAAAAAGTTTTACTTCCGTCATTTATGATGATATTTTCAAAAATATTTTCAAAAATAATAATATTATCTAAAAATGCTTTTAGATTATACACTTTGGTTATACATTTTAATTGTAATTTCAATCGTTTTGGTTTTAATTATAAATGATAAAGAGGTTATTCATTCAATAATATTTACACTTGTAATTGGATTGTTATTTCTTTTAATAACAAAACCACCTAATGATGTTGATATTGATACTGACGATATATCATCTGTATGCATTTATTTTGCTATATTCTTTATTTCTATTATATCAATTATATTATATTCTGGAATAATGGCATATACAAGCTTGGATAAAGTTAAACTAAAAAATTGATTCAATTATTTCTTCATAATTGATGATATCACCTAATTTAAAACTAAAATCATGTTCCTCATCAGTAATATTACATTTAACAGAAACTGTACAATCATTTTCACACACAATTATTTTAGGTGAGAAAATAAATGTTGTAGATGAATCATGATGAGTATCTTTTATAAAATTAAAATCAGTCACTGTAAATTTTGAAACACCATCAACAATAAGATCTATAGGTGAATCAACAGTAAAATGTTCAAGGTAAATATGTGCATGTTTATCGTTTAAATTACCTTTAATAAACATTTTCTTATTTTCATAATCATATTCAACTAATTGTATTTTTTCTTGTTTACCAAATGTTTTATAAAATTTATAACCAGATAATAAATGTGGTAACATATAATTACCAAAAAACTTAGTGTGATAAGTCACATAATAAAATAAAGTACATCCAGGGATTAAATATTGATACATTTCTATATATAAAATTTTATTATATTTCATTTTTTAAACAATATAAAATTTCAAGTAATACAATAAAATAAAGTACATATAAACACTTATTGAAGTTATGTTTAAAAAGAAATTTATTCATATGTAAAGTATCTAAATCGTGAATAAAGTGGTAGTTTTCATGTATTTCTGAGACAATAGACATTTTAAATATTAATAATTATTAATATTCAGTTTTATATATTCATATAAATTGAGTATGAAACTTTAGATGTGGCTATTAAACAAACAATAATTGCAGTATACATTTTTATTAAATTCTTATTGATAATTTTCAATTCTTAAAATAAGGATATAAACAAATTAACATATAAATAACATGAAAACTAATTACAAATGTTACCATATAAAAATTGTCTTTTAATTTTAATTCATTATCATCCCAAATTTTGTCTTCATTATCATCACAAATATTATCTTCATCTTCATTATAAGATTTTAAAATTAAATCTTTAATATCATCCATTGAATTTTTCTTATTACAAATTAACTTATATAATCTATGCATATCATGACTTGTAAAATAAAATTCATAATCTTCATCACGATTTAAACTTAATTCAACTTTGGTATTATCATTTTTTATAGTAAAATTATCATTTTCTTTATATTCAAATTTATGATCAATGTGATGTACAAGATTATCAATATTTTTACAATCAATATTTTTAACATAATTATGTATCTTAAACATATAATTATCATTGTTTAATTCTATACTATCATATAATTTTTTAAATAGTGTGATAATTTCTGGCTTATTATTTAAATTAAGATCGATAAAATATTTATCATATTCATTAAGATTCTTCAATTGATATTGTACATATCCATCAAATAAAGAATTTTTCTTAACAATAAAATTATCATATTCAATTGCACATATCATAGTTAAAAAATAAGCTTTTAATTCCATTGCAGTTTGATATGAACATATTAATTCAACATGTTTAGTATATTGATCATGAATTTCATCTAATGATAAAGTTTCAAAAATTGGAACTTTAATATTCCATTTGGGATAGTTTTCTATTAAATTTTCATATAATTCTTTATATTTATTCTCATATCGATCAATTAAAATAATTTGTATAGTATAATGATCATAAATTTCATCATTTGTTAAAGTTTCAAAATCTGGGATTTCAATGCGCCACTTAGGATATTTTTCTTGTAACTCTTCATATAATGAAAATAACTTGTTCTTAGTTTTATTTTCATATGTTAAAATTGTTTTTGTTTGTTTTGTGAAAATTCTATGAATTTTATCTAATGATAATGTTTCAAAACGTGGAACTTCAATATGCCACTTAGGATATTTTATATGTAACTCTTCATATACCGAAATAAATTTATTTCTAATGTTAATCTCTTCATCATCATTTAACTTTGTAAAATCTAAACCACAATTAATTGTAAACATATCATTTTCTTCAACAATATTTTTATTCTCATCTTCAACAATATTTTTATTATCTTCACCAATTTTATCAATTAACTTTTCAAAATCACTATCCTCCCTATAATATGTTGTAATTTTTCCAGATGACATTTTTATTTAACTTAATTACAATTAATTTCATTTTTAAAATTGAAAATAGAAATATGGATATATTAAGAAATGTCTGATTATCCATTCATAACAGAAAATACAATAGAAAATACAAGATTATATGTGCAGAATATACCAGATAAAATAAAAACAGATAATATTGTTGATTCTATGTATCCACATGTATCATCTAAAATATGTGCATATATGCCTGGTGTAAATATAAATGAATGGAGTGATGCATATGAATGTTTATATGTATGGTGTTGTGATAATGGTATACCTAATATGATTTTTATATGGTCAGATACTATATATAAGCATTATAAATTGAAAGACTTAAATTGGTTAAAGAAATATCCAGTTATTGATAATTTTAATGATGTTTTACTAAATGATTATAATTTAGGTTCTACCATTAATATAACTAAATCAATTAGAGAAACTTTATTGGTAACATCTATGAAAACACTACAGATTCATTTAAATGAAAAGGATACAAGGGTATTACCAAAATTTAATAGTAGTAATCAATCCGCAATGGATGTTATAAAAGAAAACAATTTAAATATCTTTATTTTACCATCCGATAAAATAAATTTGTCAAAAAATGTTGAGAATGAATATGTTTCAAATATAATGACATATGCAACATCACATAAAATAAAAGCTGTTGTATTTGAACCTGGTAAATTAAATAAAAATAGCAACATTGAAATATCAAAACAAATGTTATTGGAAAATATTGTAAATGGTATTAGAGGTTCAATATTTCATGAAGATCAACATGATACTGCTAAATTTTTATTAAAACCAGGTCCTATATTTGGTAATTTTTATGAGTATATAAATTTTTGTATTCACATTAAAAATATCCCAGATGTTGCAAAATTCTTTAGTTCATGTATAGACACAAAATATTTGTATCAAAATGGATATTCACCATATCAATGTACTAGAGAATTATTAAATTATTCATCTATTGATCTTATAGTTTTTGATAATTTACAATTAAGTAGATGCCCGTGGATATATCATATGAAATTAGCACAATTATGTAAAATTCTTAATATTCCTATTTTAACATTTTAATATGAATATCTTTATATAGCTTTAACTTTATCAAGGAAATCTCTTGATAATAATAAAAATACATATTTAAGATCATCTAATAATTTATTTCCATTTTTTATTATTTTACGAGTTGCATAGTCATGCTTATCTTCACCATTAAGTCCGTAAACATATTCTTTATTTTCAAATGTAAAAGCATTATCAAATATTTCTTTATTTTCTATAGAAACCTCATAATCAGTTGCACGTATTATATATTTTAATATATGTTTAAGATCATCAACTTCAAAATAAGATTTATCGAAACTATCAAAAAATTTACATATTAATTTCTCATAATCCAGTTCATCAAAATCATATAATTTCTTTATTTCTTCAATCATAACTTCACTATTCCTATAAAAATGATCAGATTCATGTATAACATAAAAAAATAAACTTGAAATATATCTATGTATAAATGATCTTTTATTTACTTTACAATTATTATATAATGATGTAAAAATATCAAGTGAATCATTATCATTCATTTTATTAATTAAGATTTTAAAATGTGAAAAATGAGCACAATCATGTAAATAAAAATATAATTGTGAACTGTATCTATTTATATGTGGACCCTTCTCAGCTTTAAACAAATTTATAGCGATAAAAATCTTTTTAAATTTTTTATCATTTAGAACTGCATCTACGGTTTCATCTATTGTTATGGAATTATCATCTATAATTAAATAATATCCAGGTAAATAATTAGAATTATCATATATAGAATTAAAATGTATATGGTGATTTAATTCATAATTTAATCTGTGATTGAAATTTTTATCATTTTCTGCAACTACTCCTAGAACTATGTTCATCAAATATAAAAGATTATTAAGGTTCATTTTTAAATTTTTATCATCATTATACATATAAATTAATACTCTGTTTAATTCTTCACCATTAGTATCAATCTTATTTGGATATAATAAATTTCTATAATATATACTTAAAATAAATAATCTGAAGACATTTTCTAAACCATCTATTTGAATTGTACCATAACCTTTTGATTTTAATTCTTCAGAGTTTTCAAGTTTATTATATAATTGATCAAAATATAAAATTTGTGATTCTTTCTTTAATAACTGTTTTAGTTGGTCTAATGACTCTGTGAAATTTTGTGATTTTGTAAATTCAATAAGTTCTTCTTCCATTTTATTATATTTATAATTATAAATATATTTTATTATAGTTCTGGTGGACCAGAATAATATTGTGTTTCATTATTTACATTTGAATATTGTAAATTAACAGATTCATCATTCATGATACTATAATGTACAATTATATTATTGTATTTGAAGAAGTCAATAATATAAGCATCTCTCAATTCCTTTTTAGAACTTGTTGATGATGTCATTTCAATATTATTTACTTTTTGTGCATTTCCATCTATATACATCAATTGTGAATTTCTAATCCACGTTAAAAGTGACCTAACTTTAGCAGGTTTTAAAGTTTTCAAACTTTCACCTGAACCATTTTTTGTATTTACAAGTCTATACACACCTTCATAATATGAAATATAATATTCAGAAATAAATGTCATACCATTAATATTTAATGTTACAGTATTTATTATTTTTGATTCAATAACACTCTTTGCAATATTTTTTAATTCAACAGTTTTTTGTGGTGTTGCATGTGTCCATGTAGGTTTACTATTTTGGATAGAAAAGATTTTAAATGGATCACTTGCATTTTTAATTTTAGCAATCTTACCTTGTTCTCCAGGTATAAAAATTTCTGGTTGATTATGAAAAAACATTGGTATACCATCTGAACCAATACTTTTAAAACATCTTATTGGGAAAATACTACCACAAATAACAGAATCAACAGGTTTTTCATTGTATATGACATTTTTAAATTCATTTGGTTGTAATGCAGAATATGCAATTCTACCAAGACAATTTTCAATTAATTTGATAATGTTATATATTTTTAATTTAGAAGTCTTAGAAATAATATAATTAATGTATGGATTTAGCTCTTCTTCATTCAAATTACTTGGAATTTGAATATTTTCAATATCATCAATAATATGTTTTTCAACATCAGAAACAACACTACGATAATCGGGTTCACTAGTAATTGCAATTAATTTTTCAACATAATTACCAGATTTACGTTCATTATTATTAATATATTGTGGGAAATCTCTCGTTAAAAATAAATTATCTTCACCCTTTGTAATATAACAATCAAAACCAAAATTATCATTTATTTTATGTATACTAGCTGCCAATTTATAAATAGCAATTCCAATAAAATTTTCACGTTTATATATAGGTAACAACTTCTTATAAATGTCTGATATTAATATATCAGACTTATTCGTAAACATTTTAATAATATCTTCTTGACAACTATCAATATTTTTCTTTGAATATAAAACTTCATAATTTGTCCATTGTACAGTAGATGAATCATAATTACCTTCAGAATCTTCATAAAGATATGAATCATTTGATTTATTATCGGTTAATACTTCAGATGAACATTTATATTTACATTCTTCATAATCACAATCAATTGATCCATCTTTTGATTTTATATTGTATGTAGCATGGTAATTATTAATACAATCAACCGCAAAACGCTTTGCAATATGTAATAACCTACGTGTACCAAAAGATTTAGATTCAAGTAAAATGTATCCCTTTTCTGTTGGTGAATAATATTCCATAGTAAGTGGTATAATTTTATAATCAACATCTTTAATAGCTACTTTTGGTACTGTGGAAACATTTTCTCTATTAAGAATTATAAGATTAAATTCTGATCCAAATACATCATTATTATAATTTTTCATAAAGTTACAATTTTCATGATGTATAAAAACTTTATTCTCTAACATTTTTATTATATCATCTGTAATATTAAAAACATAAATAATTCCAGACATACATGTTATAATATCCATAGTATTATTTGTAAAATTTCCAAGGTCAATATCAATATTAATTCCTGTAATTTTAGTTATTTCTTCATGTGGAACTTGATCATTTTTACAAAATTCCATTATTTGTTTATGTTGAATTTGTTTGTTAAAATCGGAATTTAACCCTTCACCTGTCTTACAAAATCCAATAATATGAATAACATTTTCGTGATCTATAACATACTGTGTTTCATTAGGAATTTTATCAAAATGATACGATGGTATTGAAACATTATATTTACCATTTTCATATTTTTTCTCAGATCTAAATGGTGTTGTTTCTATTTTCTTAAAACTTTCAGGAAAATATTTTACATAATTAGAACTTACATAAAAATATCTTACATATGAACACATATTATATACATCAACTGAAAGATCAAATTTATATGGATCTGGTCTAATACCAGTTTTTTTCTCTTCATCATCAGCCATTTTATTACGTATAGCATCATATCCATCATTACGAAATACACGATCTCTACTTTGTTTTTCAGTTGCTTCATTCCACTCATTTACTGGTCTAATAAATCTCATAACGTTTTTAGTGTTAACACCAATTCCCATAACTTTTGATCCATCTAAAAATTGAATATACTCACCATACATATTATCTGGAGAATTTGCAAGTTGTAGAATTTGATTTCTTACAACAACATCCATTTTACCAACTAAAAATACAGCTCTAGGTTTCTTCATAAGACCATTAAATGTAACACTATTTACACTACAATAATTACTATTCGATTTTTTAAATATACTAAAATCCTCTAAAATATCAAATCCATTTGATCTGAAAGTTTCCTTAATTGATCCAACTACAGTTTCTGTTAACGGAATATAATTAAAACAAACATGTGGTCCTGGTTTCCCATCGAGTTTAGATTTCTTTAAAGCATCAATCTCGATTCTAACAATTTCTTGAAATAAACCACTACTATTCATTCTAGTTCTAAGTCCATTAATTCCTGGGTGAGCAAGAGCTTTTAAAGTTTCACGATTTTCACTAGCACTTTCACCAAAATTTTTGGTATAATCAACATAACATAACATTTGATCAATTTGATTATTTATTTTATTGTTTGCATTTTCATCCTTAACTGTAAATAATTTTTCAGCTTGATATCCATAAAGTTCAATTTTATATATAACATTTTGTGAATCATATTTTTTAACTATAACTTCAGGATTTTCTGAAATGTCATCTTTTGGAAATTCAACAATATAATCATGGGACATTTTCATACCTTTATAATTAGCATCGGGGACAATACTTGATGATTTTACAAAGGAAAATAAACCATTATAATATTTCTCATATTTCTTAAGGTTGTATACAAAAACATTATTTGCAAATAATTCAATATCTATTTGATTATCTATCTTTAAAAGTAAATTAGCTAACATATTAATTTCAGATGGTCTATTGGTAGCAGGTGTAGCAGATGCAATAATAACTGTAATTAAATCACCTAAAGCATGAAATAATCTCCAACATTGAATATACATAATATCAGAATCAATAATTCTTGGATCATCTAAAGTATGTGTACCTCTAACTATACCATCCGAAATTTCTTTTAATATTAATATATCATTACTAATAGTTTCAATCCATGTAATTGATCCATTTTTGTTATTTAATGGTTTACTCGTTGAAAATTTAACATTTATAAGTTTAGTAACCTCATCTAATGCAATAAAAGAATATGAAAAATCTTTAACTAATTCTTTTGCGGTTTTACCTTTAATTTTCTTATGAAATTCATCATATGAATTAATATCATAGTTATCCTTAAAACTTTCTAGTGATGATTTTCTTGAAACATCAACAGCAACACCAGTACGCCCCTTATCATTTATATATTTATTATCTGTACATTTACATATAACCTGAAATTTCATTTCATCTTTAAGACTTGAATGAGTTATTATAATAAATTTATCATATAAAGATGTCAATTCCTTTACTAATTCAAATGTATCAGTAATTGTACATGATTTACCAGTCCCTGGTTCCCAAATTACAAACAAACGTTTCAAAATTCTTAGTATTCTTGCAACTACATCTTGTGCTCTATAATAAGTACCAGGTGTTGCTCTAGGCTCTGGATCTATTGTAGCCATAAGTTCTTTAAATTCTGCAAGTACATTCAATACTTTTTGTGCATCATTTTTAGTCAAATCAGGATAATACGGGATGTTATCTTCCATTTATTTATAAAAATAATTATTTTTATATAATTAAATAAATGCAACAGGTGGTAAATGTCCATTCATATTTATATTGGATGCTAATGAATCGGATTCACAGTTTTTATGATTTTTTGATAAACATTGTTTATCACCTAATAATGGATTACATCCATCCATTAATGTTTCAAGATGTGATGATGCATCGAAAGATGAATTTGCTTCATAAATATTTATATTCATTGTTTTAAAATAGTATATTGTTATAAGTTCTATAGAAACTACAACAATAGCTATAATTGTTGTATGCCAAGTTGAATTTGCATTTAATTCTAATGTTTTAAATGTAAAATTATTAAGTGCTCTACCAACTACATCAATAGAAATCCACGAAAATATAAATAAAACAAAAATCCAAGCAAATAATAATTCTTGTTTTAAAGTTACTGTACCTGGTGTATCATTATTATGATCTATATGCATTTTTTAATTGAAAATAATTATAAAAAATAATGTAAAAATGTTTAACGATATTACAACAGATAATATTTATGAGTGTTTTCCTGGTTTTTATGCTATATATTTACTTTATTTAATTAAAGCGCGTAAAAATATTATAATTTCGTGTACATTTTATTTATTATCTTCGTTAATTTCATCAACTATAATTAAATATTTTTTTGATCATAGAGATAGTTGTAATAAATTTAATTTATATATGATAATAAATTATGTTATATATAAGTCAATTGACTATTTATGGTTTTCATTTGTAGATATTGTAATATTATATATTGAAAGTTTAATTTGGCTTGATCAAATGAATGGTAAATGTAAAAAATGTAAGTGTAATAAATCTGTTTTGTATTCAAATGAAAATATGATTACATATAGAATTGAAGGAACAATATGTAGATATTGTTATATATTCCATAATAATGATAATCATGAAAGATTTAAAATTGAAGAATCAAAACCTGATGAGTTAATTATACTTGCATTTAAAATGATAGATAATATTTTAAATAGATAATCAAAATAATTGATATTATTTTGTATAAAAATATATTAAAATGACAAATTTAAAAGTCAATTTTAATATGGATAAAGAATCACGTCGTTTAATTTTAGATTCACAACCTAGAATAGAGGAAATATTTTTAAATTTTGCAACATTATATATTGTACAAAATAACAACAAATTAACACCAGAAGCATCTAATGATTTAAATTTATTTTTATCAATAAATGAAGTTTCAAATGCCATAAATAACATAAATAGTGGGTTGCCAATAGCAAATAAACTAAAAGAGAAAAATAAAAAACTTATAAATGACCTAAATGTAATAAATTCTACACTTGAAACATTAAAAATTTCATTGAGTAAAACTGTTGATAAATTTACATTTTTAGATGAAGAGAATGTAAAATTAATAAATGATAAAAATAAATTACAATTACAACTAACAAATGAAATAACTGATTCAACTAAAAAATTTGATGATATTAAAATAAATCTTCATAAATTACACGATAAGATTAAAAATTTTACAGATATTAATGTTAATAATATTTTAGTTGAATCAGAAATTAATTCTTTAATAGATAAATCATCTAAGTTAAAAAATAAAATAGTTGAAGTAAAACAAGAAATTGTAAAACAAGTAAAAGTAAAACCACAAAATAAAAAGATTGTTTCATGTGGTGAAAAATATAAAACACGTGACACTAAAAAATATAAAATTATAAATTTTTTTGATCGTAGAGTATTAAGAGAAACACCTAAAAATACAGTGATAATTGTGAACAAATTGAATGTTAATAAAAATGATGATAAAATAATTTCAGCTTATTTACTAGAGTCTGAAGAATTAATTGAATTTATTAGTACAGATGATCTAGTTGATATTTAAAAATGAAAAATAAATGTAATTTAAAGAAAAAAAATGAATTTATTAACACAAGAAGAATTTGATAAAAAGTACATGAAAAACGATCAAGAAAAACTTAATGAGATATCTGTTGGTATGATATGTAGAGTAAAAGGAGATTGTGTATATAGAGGTTTTAATTTTTATGGTTATGGTGAAGATATACATTTAAAACGTGGTGATAGATTAAGAGTTTTAAGTTTAGATTTTATAAGTAGACGTATTGGTGTTGAATTATTAAAAGATGAAAGTACTATTTCATCTATTAAACTTGAGGATTTAATGAAATAATAAAATTTTATAAATAACTATTTATAAAAATGTCAAAATTAATACAGAATTGCATTGAAAATATTGGTGAAATAAAAAGTACTAATATTGCAATATTAGAACAATCATTAGAATATGATAATTATATAGTTTTATTTACAGAATTAGTTGAGAAAATAAAAACTGATGAAGATCTTGGTATTTTAATGATTTTTATAAGAAAATTTGAAACTTTAGTTCTAAACATGTACATATCAAATGAACATGTTTTAATCTATTCATACAAACATATAAAATCTGATATATTCCATAAATTTTACAATATAATGATTTTATCGGGATCTTCTATTTCTTTACCATGTTATAAAAATACAAATACTATAAAATTTGAACCAATACATAACTGTTTAAATTTAAAATCTGATATAAAATTTTTAAGAAGTACATCTGAAATATATGAATATATAAATTCTGATAAATGTTCATTAAATGATAAAAAATTATATTCGGTTTATTTAGATATTGATGGTATAATTGAATGGACTCAAGATTTTTTACCACTTATGACCAATTCAAGAAATTCTAATTGGTCAAAAATAATAAATAAACCAGAAGATAAAATAACAGATAAACAAATATATCTAAACTCATTATACCTTAGAATTGCGTTTAAATCAACTTTTTATGATTTATTTAAATCAATGTTGAATGGTGGATGTAGAACGACATATTTAGATTTAACAAAATGGATTTTACATTATAAAAATATTAAAAAATCAGAAAATATAGATGATAAAGAAAATATTAAAAATACACACATAAGTAGACAATGTGAAAAAATGTTTATAGAATTTATAAATCATGGTTATCATATTGATTTGTATTCAATTGATGAAATTGGTTCAATAAATCCTAAATTTCGAGTTATTTTACTTAAGGTATACAATGTACCTTTATTTAAAAAAATTTGTTCAAATGTAAATGATAATTATATACCAGATTCAATAAAAGATATAATGTTATATTTTGGTATAAATCTCCAATTAAATAAATCAGAAAAGTGTAATATTTTATCGAGAATTCTAAGTTTGGGTATAAATGAAGTTAAAGATATGATAATTAAAAGAAATTTACATAAAATTACATATGATGTTAATAATTTAATAGAACTTGATGAAACTTTATCAATAAAAAATATTAATGATTTTTTAGATAATCCTTTAGAATACCCCAATGAATTTTTATCTTATTATAAAGATCAAGATGATAAATTAATGGTATTTCTATCAAAAGATTTTGAATTGTTAATTTATAATGGTGTAAATCCTGGTACAGATATAAAATTACCATATTATTTTATTGAACAACTAGAACAAAAAATTAGAGTACTTAAACATTTTAATATTTCTTTATATGAACCGGAAACTATATCAAAAATATTATTAGATGTAAATAAAAATAGTGAAGTAACAAATGAAAAATATGATGTTATAATAAATATAATTAGAGATTATATGTCAAAACGGGGTGTAACAGAAGATGATATGATGAATAAATTTAAAATAAGTAAAATTATAAATAAATTTAATACCATTAACATTAAAATATTAGATATAATTACAATAGACAAAAATAATTTTGGTAAGACAATTTCATCATCTAAATTAGATTTTTCACCAAGAATGGTAATTAATTTAATATATATATGTTTATATAACACGATGATAAAGGATATTAAATTAGTTGATAAGTTTATTGAGTCTTAAAATATAAATTTTAAAAAACATATTTTTGTATAAAAATATGATGACATATGAAAATTATAATATTATTTTCAAAACTGAGAATACAAATGATGGAATTGTGACATCATTACAACAATATGCCGTAGAACCTGTACCATCAAGTCAAGAATCTAATGTTGAATCTTTAATTAATTATTTAAATGAAAATGAAATTACTACAACAAATAAACCATTAATTGATTCTTCTATTGAGACAATTATAGAAGAATATGAAAGTATGGATGATGTGTCCGAAGAAGATATGGTAATTATAAATTCTTTAATTGAAAATTCTAATGATGGTGAATTATTAAAAAATTTATTAATACAATTATCTCAGGTTGAAACAACTTATGAAAATAGTGATGTAACTGGTGATAATTCTAATAAAGTTACAAATTTAAATGGTAGAATAACAACCGATGATGTTACAATTTCTTTAGAAAAAACAGATGGTCAAAAAATAACACAAATAAATGCCGATGCAATTAAACTGAATGAAGACTTAAATAATTATGCTGATATTGAAGATAATAGAAGAGTATCAAGAAATAGAAATCGTAATGGGGGTAACTCATTTTTACAAAATGCTGTAAATAATTTAAATAATGTAGGTACATCAAGAACAAGACGATCAAGAAGGAGAGTAAAAACACCTTCTACATCTACAACTACAACTACAAATAATAATTTTTTCAATACAATTGCTAAGAGATTAATGGGAAATAATACATTTAATTTTAGTGGAAATAGACGTAGAAATAGAGGTACAAGAAGATTAAATTTTAGACCTACTACAGTTCAACAAATTGACGAACCAGAACCAGAAGTTGAAGAACACGCTTTTTACCAAACTGTTGAGGTTGTTGATAATGGTGATATGATTAGAATAAGATTTTCATACTTTACAAATGAGACTGATAATTTTGTATATGAATATGATCTTAATTTACATAATTTACAGCATTTAATGGGTAAAGCATATAACAATTCTATTATTTTATTAGATGTTGACAAAAAACAATTACTTGATAGAGCTGGTCTTATAAACTACAATATAAATGATAATAAAAATTTATGGCAAGCTCTTTTAATAATATTATACTCATATTTAAGTACAAATATAAGAAAACATTATGAAACTTCATCTACTGATATAATTAGTAATATTAACTATATGTTATCATATGATTATATGGAAAATTTTGGTAACTTTATAAGAAATTTAAGAGTTTCTAAGATGCAATCACAAGAATCTGTTATGACATATACTGGTGTACCAGGAATATTACCAAATCTTATATATAAAGATAATATAACCGATGTTAATGTTACTAGAGAACATGAATCAAATGCTGTAAAGGAATATGCATCCATGATTTAAACTAAAAATTGATAAAATTCAAGAGAATTTTAATAAAATGTCAAAGTATTCAAAGCTTAAAAATATTGTTATTCAGAAGAAGTTAGACGCAAATATAAAGAAACTTACATCATTATCTCAATATGATAGTGAAGAAATTATCACAGAAGTTAATAATTTAGTAAGATATGTAGATGATGATACTTATTCATCAGAAGATAGAACTAATGCTGAGGAAGTTCTTACCAAGATTGAAAATATTCTTAGTGATTTTAAGAAAATTGAAGACAAGAAGATTGCTGATAAGAAGAAACTTGATAAGGAGTTAAAAATTGCTGAAGAAAAGAGACTTAAAGAGGAGAAATTATTAAATGTAGAGGTTGTACCAGAGACTATTATTTCTGATTCTGAATTTAAGAATCTTAAATCTGCATTTGGTATTCATCAATTAGATGAAGATGATAGATTATTATTTGAAAATCTTGATGATCAATTTAGATCAGAAATGTCTAGACATAATCTCAAGCTTTATAGATGTATATATAATGATTTAATTCCATTTGATGAAGATAAAATTTATATTCACTCTAACCTTAATACAGGTTTTGATTCTATGTTTAAAAGTTTAAGTAAATATTTATTTTGCTGCTTTAGATTCAATAAGAATGTATTAACAGATAATTGTTCATATATATCTTATTGGATTGTGAATTCACCAGATGGTATTGAGGGTGTAATTGGGGATGATTGTTCTATGTTTGATATTGAAGAAATTAAGTATAGTGATATTGATTTCTTTCTATCATCATTTAAAAAGTGTGATACGGATTTAGTGTTAAGTGAGGTTTATATCAGGTAAATAATATTGAAAATTTAATATTGTAATAAATTTATTTGTATTTTAGAGATATTTATAAAATATTTTGTGAAATATTATCATGAAATATTTTGAAAAAAGGAAAAATTTTATATTATTTATTTTAAAAAATGAATGATAATAATTTATTTGCACTGTTTCAATCTAAAAATACAAGACAAAACGAGTGTCAATCTGGGTATGAATATAAACTTGGTTGTAAAAATCCATTAACAATAGTTCCTTCTATGGAATCAATTACAGATTTTTATGATGGTATATTATCATACGTAAATGATTCAAACTTAAAATATTATAATGATAATAATGATGATGATGTAACAATTAATCCAGCGAATTATTCTTACCCGATTTTTGAAAAGATCTCATCAAATATAACACCCATTATTGTTGACATTAATTTTACATTTTTAAAGGGTGACAATGATGATGATGTTATAATTAGTAGACAATTTAATTATAATTGTATTTATTATATCCAAGAAATTATTCTTGGATGTTTTAAGGTTGATGAATCAGATGATGAAAAGGTTAAAAAAACATTGTTGTGTTTTTTCTTGGAATCAGATACTTGGACTAATGATGATAATCAACATAAAAATTTAAGATTTCAATTCCCTGCTGCAGTTGTAAATATAGAATATCTTAATAGAGTTATAATTCCAAATTTTAGAAAACTTCTTATTGAAAAAAATGACTTAAAGAAATATATTTCAAAGACAAATGTAAATACATGTTCTGATATTGTTCCACTTGCATCTGAATATGTTTCAATATATGGTTCTAAGAATACTGAAAATAGTTTACCTATGTTACTAAAGGGTGCATATTCTTGGATAGAAGATATTGAACATATTGATCTTCAATATGAAGATCAATTAATGCCATTCTTTTATAATTTTGTGGATGATGATGTTATTAATCCTGATGATAATACTCTTATTATAAATAATACAATTGAAGGTGATATAATTGTTGATGATCCATTTTATAATTTACCTTTAATTTTATCTGTTCATTTTTGTAACAAAATTTTAAAAATTAATGATGATATTAATCTATCGGAAGTTAATGTTAATGAAAAGAAGACAGTTAAGAAATCATTTAATGCTGGTGCACAATTAACTAAAAATCCACAGGAAATGTTAATTGAACTTTTACCTTTAATTAATAAGTCTAGGTTTACAGAATATTATAAATATAGTTGGTATACAATTGGTAAAGCTATTTATAATATTACCAACGGTTCACAGTATGGTCTTAATTTAATTAAACAATATACTACTGATCCTGTTTTAAATGATTTAATTGATGATATTTATGATGATTATCATGGTGAAATTTTTAATATAATAACAATTAAAACATTTGCACATACAGATAATAAGGTTATGTATGATAATCTAATGAAAAATTATCGTGAACATAAATTAATCCCATGTTTATCAAAGCAGTCATTAGATGTTGGTGATTTATTTTCTGATATTTTAGAATTAGATTTTGTATATGATAGAACAAATGAGGAGTGGAAATACTTTGATGGAACAAGATTGGTTCCAGATAAAAAAGCTTATGGTCTTATTAACTTTATTCATAGAAAGGGTAATAAAGTTAATGTTGTTCTCGAAGAATTTAGACAAGATATGATTACAAAATCCGGAGAATCATGTGATAGAACACAAAAACAATATTATGAAACTATTTTAAAACAGATTTCTGATCTATTCTTTAAACTTTCTGATTTAAATTATGTTAAAAGAATTGTTGAAGCTTGTCAAGTTTATATGTATGATGATAATCTTTATGTTAAAACTGATGAGAATATGATGGTTATGGCGTGTAAAGATTCAGTTTTTGAATGTTATGATGATTTGATTGTTAATAGACCAGGAATGCTTCAGGATTATATTACTAAATGTACAAATTGTGTATTCCCAGTTACTTATACTATGAATCACCCTAAGGTTAGATTTATGATGAAATATTATGGTCAAGTTCATACGGATCAACAATTATGTCATTTCTTCCTTAAAACTTTAGCTTCTTTATTAAAGGGTGGTAACAATGAAAAGTTTTTTATTAACTGGATTGGTGAAGCTAATGCATCTAAATCACAAGTTCTTAAGTTTGTTCAAGCTGCTCTTGGTGAATATTGTGTTATTATTCCTAATCATCTTATTACAGTCAATATTAACAGTAATACAGGTAAACCAGAACCTGCTCTTGAAAGAGCTAAGGGTGCACATGCAGGATTTGCAGCTGAAACTGATAGAAGTGAAAAGTGGCACGTTGGTAGTATTAAGAAGTTTACTGGTAATGATGTTTTCTTTAATCGTACTCTTAATAAGGAGGGTTGTGAACGTGTTTTATCTTGGGCACTTATTGCTATGTCAAATGTTGTTAATGATGCACCTGGTGCTGATGAAGCATATTTTGTTCGTGAGGTTATCATTCCATTTTTATCTAAGTGGGTTGATGATGCACCTAGCTCTGTTGAAGAACAATACAAACAGAAAAGATTTCCAATCGATTTAGATTTCTCCAATCAAATTAAGAAATATGGTCAAGCACAACTATATCTTATGTATCATTATTATCCTATTTATAAGCGTGAGGGAATTAGAATGTTACCTGATGTTGTTAAGCGTGTAACATTTAAGCATCAGAAGGATTTAGATGTTATCTTTAATTTTATTTACAGTAAGATGTTAAAGTGTTATGTTGGTGATCCCAAGGATAATATTGCTGATATGACCAAGAAGTCAACTGTTTCAGAACTTCATTCTATTTACAAAAGATGGTACCGAGCCGCATATGGATCTGATGTTATCCCTCTTGATCAGTTTAAGTTCCGTGATGAGATGGATAGAAGATATAGTCCATCTGTTAAAGAAATTTGGTATGGAATTATCCCTAAGCCTGATGAAGGTTCATTTCAACTTTAAGTGTATAAAAATGAAATTTAATATAAAATTATATTAAAAATGTCAACCTATAAAGAAGAACTTATCGCTACTACTTCAAATATTGTAAATGATTTGGATAAACAAATTAAAGAGTTAAAGGAATTAAGACATGAATATTATGTTTTAAATTATGAATATAATAAATGTGAAGATGATTTAGATATGAGAAGAGTTCATGATGATTATGGTGTAGAAAAGAAAATTTCAACAAGAAAATTAAGTAAAGGTAATAAAGGTAATAAAGAATGTGTTGATACATTTAAAAATTACATTAAGTTATATAAATATATTAAGAAAAATTATAAAAAACGTTGTAATAGAGGTACTACATGTAAAATATTAAATACTAAAACTAATATTGTTGAATTATTCAATGATAAATAGATCAGTTTAAATATATATTAAATTTAACATATGTAATTTTACCAAAAATGAAAAAATATAGTATAATATCATATAAATATGTCTGAACTTACTGAATTGACAAAATATTCAACTTTAGATGGTATTAAATCTATAATTAGATGGGAACGAATTCTGGGAACAAAATTTATTGTACATATAGAAAAGATAACCAATTATATCATAAATTTTATTGGTGAACATTCTGATTATAAGTTTAATGAAATTAGAAAAAGTTATAGAAAGAATAATGAAGGATTTGATATATTCGAAGTGAAATTTATAAATAATATGAATGAAATTATAGGATATGTTTCGTTTGAATTTGATGAATGTAGAATATATATTGAACAGTTTTCTGATGAAGAATTAGAATTAATTGACCAATATGAAAAATATTCTATTCATACTATGAAAGACTTAATGATGTATGAAAGATTTAAAAATCCAGATATAGTATTTTGTTATATCAAACAAAATCGTAGACGATGGTATGGTACATCACCACCTAAACCATGTTATGAATTATTTTGTTTATTAAATGATGAAGAAATTATATTAGATATTTAAATAAATTGAAAAATAATACAGTAATTACTGTATTAAAATGTTTAAAATGGATGACCTATTAATACAATCATGTATAAACGATTATTTAGATGGAGTAAAGGTTATTTTACCAAATGTTGAAGATATAAATAGTATTCATATAGCAATGGGTGAATGTTCAAGGTATGGTAATTTAGAATGCCTGAAATTTTTGTATGACTCGGGAAATGGTTATGGTGCTTTAGATGGATGTATGATGATGTCTTCAGCTGCAGGTATGTTAAATATTGTTGAGTATTTGATGGATTTAGGTGTTCATGAAACTGTACTAGATAATGCTTATGTTGAAGCTGCTAAGAATGGTAAATTAAATGTTGTTGAATATTTACAACAAAAAATAACATATGATATAACTTTAGGAAATGCGTGTATACATGCATGTGATAATAGACATATAGATGTTTTAAAGTTTATTATTCCATTTGCAGACATTAAAATGATTATTGTGACACTTTTCCAATTTGCCAATAAAAATAATGATTATGATACTATGTTATTTTTAAAACTTGGTATGAGTAGTAAATTTAGGGATGATGTTTTATTATTTGCAATTGAAAATAATCTTAATGAGATTGTTATAATTTTAGAAAGTTAAAAAAATTGAAATTATTGATAAAGTAATTTATTGAAAATATGACTGAACTTATCGAATATGATGCTGAATTCCATAACAATAGTGAAGCTTATTTGTTTCTTTTTAGTGTTTCCCTAGTTTTGAACATTTATCAATATTATATTTCTCTATGAATATCTTAATATCTTGTTCTATTTTACTATTTGTGTTAGTTTCTATATATGTGTTACTTAAATTTATTGATTTATAAATTTTAAACTCTTCAAATATATGTAAGAATATTGTATGATCATTCGTATTACAATGTTTTCTAAATATACCAACATTAAATTTATCTTTTAACATATCTTTATGACTTTGTATTAATATATATTCACTAATGTCTTTTAATAAATGTGGATATGTAATTAATATACCAGATTCAATAGATTCAGATGTTATCTCAGGATATGATTCAACTTTATTATATATACCATTAAAAAATAAATCATATTCAAAATATAATGGTTTTATATTACATGATATTTTACTTTTATTTAACCAATTAAATGTTTCATCATATGAGTTAAATCCAATTTTATATTGTTTATAATTAAGACCATATATATTAAATATTTCTTCTATATTATCAGTCACTAAAAATTTAATCATTTTATTTACTTTACCAGAATAACCATATTGTTTTAACATTTTACTACTAACTTTATAATATAATCCACTATGTGTATGTGTAAAATTTTTCATTTTAATAGACATATATAATGATATTAAACGATAAATATAACCATAATCATACATAAATTTATACAGGTTTATTTTATTTTTAACCAAGAAAAATACATCAAGTTGATATAATTTATTATTTTTACCTTTGTATACATAACTTAAACCATTATCAAGTTTTTTTGTATGTATATTTTTACCATTTTCTAACTCAATCATTATGTTTTTAAGTTCATTTGTTTTAAAATATGGTAGAATGAATATATCTATATTGTTTTGTATTATATCTTGATATGAATCTATTTCATATATTATGTCAATATCACCAAATGTTTCCTTTTCATTCGGTACTCTAATTTCATGAAATCTATCGGATATCAATAAAAGTTTTTGTAATATTGAATCATATTCTTCTCTGTTAATTCTGGAAATATTTAAATTTGGAAATTGATTACCACCCATTTATACATGAAATAAAAAGTGAAAAATTCAATTAAAATTTTTGATAAAAGATGACTTCAATCACTGATGATATTGTGCTTAATAGTTTTGTGGAGAATGATGATGTTGAACTTAATAGTTTTGGAAAGACTGATGATATTGTACTTGAGAATTTTAGATTAGATGAGAATAAAATTAATGATGATTTTAGTGAAAATGATAAATGGAATCCGGTTAAGCTTGTTAATGATGATATACCAGATCTTGTTGAATGGGGTGATAATTCAAATCATAGTGAACAAGATGATACGTTGTATGTTGGTAAGATTAAGAAGTTTAATAATGATGATTCACCAGTTTATAGAACAAAGAAAAATTATTCATCTGAATCAAGTAATGACACTACTAATACAGCAGATATTAGTAAACTCAAGGGTATGTCATTCAGTGTTGAACCAGTTGATATTATTAATGTTGATGCAATTAAGAAGTTTACTTGTGTAGAAAATATTGATGATGTAGAAAATAACCTAGAATTTGATGATAATCTTACTGATAGAGAACATTTTGATGATGTAGAAAATAACCTAGAATTTGATGATAATCTTACTGATAGAGAACATTTTGCTGATGTAGAAAATAACATAGATACTGGAAAGACCAAATCACAAGTTCTTACGGCTTTCCGAGAATATCTTGATGAATATCATACAAAAGATTACACATATGAAAGTAAGGAAATTATAATTCCATTAGATTCAAAGCTTAATGTATCAAATGAAGAACATAAGAATGCTCAACTTTCATGTAGAATTGAGGAATGTAACGAGGATAAAAATGAAATGAAAGAGATTGATGAAATTGGTGAGAATCGTGAAGTAAACGTTGGGAAGTTTATTGATCATTCATACGAAAGACGAGTAGTTAAAATTCCATTTCAATCAAAGTGGAGTGAATCAACTGATGAAGATATTTTAAACAAAAAAATTAATGATGCTATTAATAAGCGTTTTGATGAATATCTAACAAAGCAAAATGAAGTTATTTTAACAAGTGTAAAGAAGCTTTCTGAAAATGCTACAATTCCCACTAGAGGTTCTGATGAAGCTGCTGGTTGGGATTTTTATTCTACAGAAGATTTTATTCTTAAACCTAATGAGAGAAAGCTTTCAATGACTGACATTGCAATTGATATTCAAACTAAGGGTATTTTTATGAAGTTAGAGTCAAGATCAAGTATTGCTTATAAGAAGGGTGTTACAATTGAAGCTGGTGTCATTGATAAGGATTATAAGAAGAATATTGGCTGTTTATTTTACAACCAGTCTACTGAAGATTTTGTTGTTAAGAAGGGTGATAGATTTGCTCAGGGTATTTTTCATAAGTATGATAATACAATTAATTTATCAGAAGATGTTCAATTTGGTGAGAAGGTTCTGAATAGAACTGGTGGATTTGGAAGTACTGGTGTTTAAACCATTAAATTAAATATATAAATTTATATATTTTTACATTTTTCGATATATATCTAATTTTTACATTAAATATATGCTTTTATACAATAAATATTTAGTTAATATTCTGTGAATATCATGTTATTTTTGAAATATTATAAAAAATATAAAAAATCACTTTGAAATTTAGCAAAAATCCCTTATTTTCAAAATAAATCATGTCTACAACCCCGAGAGTCAAACGAAAAAAGGACGTAAAAATCACTCTCTGAATTATTATACAGAGTGATTTTTTGGATTCTATTTTTGTCTTCGTTGGTCTTTTTTCAACGTAAAAAATTTTTTATATACCATGAAATATAATATTTAAGTTTAAATATTAATTAAATGTAATAAATTTATTGTAATAGGAAACTAGACCGATTTTTATTTTATGAGAACTATGAAAAATCAAAAATTTCATATTGAAAAATAGCAAAAATAGCACTTTTTCAAAAATTACATCCGATGGCTAGTCGGGAAGTCAAATGAAAACAGGACATAAAAAACAGTCTTCCAATAGTTATTCAGATCACTTTTTTAAAACAAATTTTTATTGATTCAAAGAATTTTCTTCATATTAACATAATTACGATTAAAATGTTTAATTGGACTGTCTTTAAAATATTCATATATGTTATTTTTAAGTTCTCTAAATATATGTGGATTACTTGAACCTATAAATGTACCATCATCTTTTAAAATATCATATATTTGTTTAACTCCAGTTTCTGTATAAATAAAAAATGGACAATGTTCATTTATTACAACATCAAATTTTTCATGTATTTTTGTACTTAATTCATCAATTAAACAATTAATCACATGAGGATTCACGTTTGTTAATTCATCACCACAATAATATATATCATTAAATCTACCATCATATTTATCTTTTTCGTTGGGGTATAATATATTTTTATATTTCCCAAGTAAAATTGATTCATCGGTTGCACATAATACCAATATTTTTTTGGCATTTTTCATCATAATTAGATCATCTTCACGTTTCTTGATATTTTCTATTTCAATTCTTTTTTCTTCCATTTCAATTCTTTTTTCTTCCATTTCAAGGACATTTTTATATCTATCTTTAATGTTGTATATTATTTCTTCATCTATATCATTTTCAAAGAAATAATTATTTACACGTTTAAGATTTTGTTTTTTCGTACTAGTTTTATTCTCATGTATAAAAATGGTCAGTTGGTACATTTTTAACATTTTGAAATAATGTTCATATGACATTGAATCTATTTTTTCATTTGATGAAGTTTTTAAATTAACATCGATAGTAAAAGAAATATCATTATATACAATAGTCAAAGAATATTTACTGCATAATTTTCTAAAATCTTCATCTATGATGTAAAAATTACCAAATCTATCTAAAAAATCATTTCTTACATTAAATGGTATTTTTTCATTCTTTGTGATATTGTAAATTTCACTTGGTACATCATCATAATTATCAATAATTAATATATCTAATTTGTTTATTATTTTAGAAAACTCAATTGGTTCCATTTTATTGAAAAAATATTTATAAAAATAAACAAAACATGAAATTCATAATTAACAATATTAATGAAATGATCTATATCATCAATAGAGAAATTGATTTTCCAAATAATTTAATAGATCCTATATCATATGATTTTTTGTATGAACCTATTATATCAAGTAATAGAGTTACATATAATAAAAATACAATTGAAAAACTAAATTTATACATGGGGCAACCAGATTATAAAATTGGTAATTTAATAAGAAAGTTTTTATATGAACATAATATTGATTTAGATCATACAATAAATGAACTATCTAATGGTAAGACAGTTACATTAACAATTAAAAATGTGACAATTATGGATAAAATAAGAAATGGTTACAAATTAACTAAAGTTGAAATGGATTACTCTTTAATTAAAAAGATTAATGCAACATGTCATATTTTAGTTATAGACTGTTCTATGGAAATGAAAGATAAAATACAAATTATCAATGATAAAATTAGAGAATATATTAAAAATATTCCAAATGGTGATGAATTAGCAATTGTATCATTCTCAGAAAATGGTAAAATTTTACAAAATCATATCAGGTTAAATAAAAATAATAGAAATATCGATTTTATAATTCAAATATCTGGTGAATCAAATATTAGAGATGGTATTAAAGTTGCAAATGATGTTGCTAGATCAAGATTAAGCAAATATGTAACATGTAAAATTTTCTCTCGTGGTAAAAATATTGATGTGTATAATTATGGATTTTATAACATACAAAATTTTGATCATGATATGTGTGATAATATTATATTTTATTTATTTGAAAATAATGATATGATAATTGATTATTGTATCGAGACTAATTCTAAAATTGTTATACTTGATAATAATGGCGGATGTTTCACTGGTGATTCATTAATAGAAACAACTGAAGGATTAATTAGAATTGATTCTATTACCAAAAATACAATTGTAATCACAAATAAAGGTCCATCTAAAGTTATACAAATGACAATTTTAGATTATTATGATGATGTTTACACTGTAGAAGAATGCAAACTTACACCATATCATCCAATTTTAGTAAATGAGTCACCTATATTTCCAATTGAAATTGGTAAACATTCTTATTATAATGGCCATGTATACGATCTTATTCTTGAAAATAGAGGAATTATAAAAATTGGTACTCGTGTTTATGCTGCAAGTTTAAATCATAATATTAAAATTGGTTGTTTTTCACATACATATTTTGGTACTGAAAATATTCAACATGATTTATTTCATGGTATGAAAAGATTCAAAGTTTATTTAAATAAATCTGATTTTCACAGAGATATTTGTGGTAAAGTCATTGGTTTGGATTCTAAATCAATTTCAAATAATCCATTAAATTTATCTAAATTAACAGTCCCTTCAAAATACAATACAACATATTATAATATTAAATGTTGTTTTAATAATTATTTACGAAGTGCGGATGATTGTTTAAGAGAATTAATTGCACCCAATACTGAAAATTTTAGTCCTTATAAATATGATATCGAAACTGGTTTCTAATGTATTTTTTGAGATAATTTTCAAACTATTATTATAGTTAAAAAAGTGAAATTTTAGAGTAATTATTCTAAAAAATGTCTTTTATTGAAAATTCAACATATCTTATTATTGATCATGGTTATGGTACCAAATTTATTGATGTTTATAGAAATAGAAATAGTGTATTTTCAGAACTAAAGCTTGTAGCATGTTATGGATTTAAGTTTTTGAAACCTGTACATAGAGATAATCTTTATTATGAACATTTTATATTAGATCCAAAATCAACATATGAAGTTGAAAATACTGTTGGTACAGATTTCTTAAATGAATCACATGGACTCTCAGTTTTCAAATCATATTTAGATTTTGATACATTGAATATTTCAAGTGCATTTACTACAATTAAAGAACTTAATAGTTTAGGTTTATGTTATAATCTAAATCCCGAAAATATTACATCAATAAGTTTAAAGAAACATAATGAAATTTCTGTTATTGTAATTACTGTAGATACTGATGATAAATTTTAATAAATAATCAATTGATTATTTAAAGTGATTCAAGGAATCTATCAATCATTATTGTACATGTATAAAATTTAATTTATTTTCAATTGTTTTTTAAGTGATATTAACTCTCTCTTTAAAGATTCATTAGTAGTTTGAATTAATATTTTATCGTTTGTAAGTTTTAAATTTTCAGATGTTAAAGATTTATTAAGTTTACTTTGGTCGATAATAATGTTTTTATATCTATCTATTTCATCTTCATCATCATCTGAATATATAAAACTATTTTCTTTGTTTTCGGAAATTTCTACATTTTCATCTGGAATGATCTTTAATATTTTAAATCTTTCATTATGACTTTTTAATTTATTACTTATATATTCTGGTAATTCCTGATTAGTTCTTAATATTGTTTTACATATAACATTAATTAATATACCATAGAATATTTCAATATTTATTTCATTATAATCCATTTCAAGTACGAATGAATCATGTGCAATTACTTGTTTTATAGTAGTACCACAAATTAACATTAATTTTATGGAACCTATTTCATAAACCCATAAATTTGCACAAAAATTTTCTTCCTTATAAATTATATGTTTATTTACTAATAAATTATCTAATTGATCTAATAAATCTTCAGTTTTAGATGATATAACATTAATATGTTTTTCAACTACATTAAAAAAATTCTTATTCTTATCATCAAATATTTCCAATGTAAAGCTTATTTTATTATCTCTATCAATATTATCAAAGTATAATGAATAATCCATTTTTTAATTAATTCATATGAATTAATCATTTTTAATAACCTATTAGATATTTATATTTATCTTCTATTATTGGGTCATCCATATGTAAAATATCAGGTATAATTCCACTTTTAATATTTGGTATTTCACTAAACATTACAGGTCTATGTGGCCAATGATTTGTTACACGTTTAAACCCTCTTTCACCACGTGATTCAAAGTTTTTTATTTTTCTAAGTAATGTCTTATTAGTTGATAAAGATCTTGGTGTATAACATACATATACAACATTTCTATAATTAATGATTTCTCTACCAACTACTGGTTTTGCACCATAATGTAATACTCTACTATCCCATAAAACCAATGATCCCTTAGGTGCAATTATTTTATGTTCAATACAACCATTATTAGTAAAAAAATCTAAATCGTTAACTTGTATCCAATCTTTTTTTGTTTCTGGTTTATTAATATTACCATATTGTTGGTGTAATCTATGTGATCCTAACATTACAGATAATGTTGAATCTCCATCATTTGTATCTCTTCCATTAATCCATCCTTGAACACATTCAAAATTTGGTTTGGATGTATTTTGATCAAAATGATACCAACTATTTTGTTCCCAATCACCTGTAACTTCAGGTGGTAAACTAAGTGAAAACCCATCAATTGATACTAGGAGATCTTTTGTATTATAAATCCTTTCAAATACATCTATAACTTTATCATTTGTTCTAACATCCCAACAAAATTGACTTTGACCTAAACCCCAATTTTGAAATATTAAATTCCTTGTTGGTTGTAATTCATTTATTGTATTCCATGTTGTAACATCTTGATAATTGAATGGTTTATCTAATTTAGATGTTACATGAGAAAGTGTATTAAACATACCCATTGTAATATTATCACATTCAGTCTCATTAAGTACATTATTTACTATACACACTCCATATTCAGTGAGAATTTCATGTAATTTACTTAATTCAGTGTTGTAATTTATTGAAATCAATTGATTCATTTTAAATTGATTTATTTCTAATTTATTCAATTTAAAATATGATTGTTATTGGTGATAGTTTAATTGAAAATTTAAAAGGTGTTGAAACTTTATGTTACAAATGTACCTCATTAGAAAAATATATTTTAATGATAGATAGTAAAATTGATTGTTTAAATAATGACAATATTACATTATGTTTTGGTGTCAATGATTTAAACAATGGTTGTACTATTGATGAATTCATCAATAATTATAATATTATTCTTGGTTTATATAAAAATATTAAATCAATAATTTTACCACCTTTCATTTCTTTAGATGAAGCAAATAAAATTATAGAATCTATCGAATATGATGTAGAATTTTATTTGGATTTTTTAGATAATTATGTGACAATAGATGGTTTACATCCAGATGAAAATACTATATTAGAACTTTTCAAAAATTTAAATGGGATTTGAATATTGTGTGTAAACCCAAGTATTACCATTATAAACATATTGTCTGTTTAAATCATTGTCAAAATAAGACATGTTAACTATTGGATTAATAGGAATTCTACTGGCATATACTTTGTATTTGTCAAGTTTTAACACTTTAGCTTCACCCTTTTTATTATTAGATCCATAAAAAATACGTCCAGAAATTAAACTTTTACCATTACCAGAAAGAGATATAGCCGCCTGATTACCTGAATGTGTAGATCCATGATCAATATCATTACCAATTTGAACCCAATCATTATTATAATATGTGTACGCTCTAAGGTTAACACTACCACTGTTTGTATTATATACACCAACTCCAGTTAACATAGTTCCATTTTCAGACATCGATATTCTTGCACCAAATCGTTCATTTTCATTTTTACCAACAATTGTAGATCCACGTTGAACCCATTCACCATTTAAATATTCGTATGTTTTAATTGAACCACATTGACTACAATTATCCTCACTATATAATAATGAACCAGAAGATAAAATTTTTCCATCTGATGATAATGATGTAGAAATTCCAAATAAATCACCACTATTATCACCAGAAATAGCATCACCAAGTTGTGACCAATTATTATTATCTTCTGAATATTCATAAATATAAACTTCACCTGTATCTGAATTGTTATAAATTTTAGATATGGATATAATATTACCATCAGATGATAAAGAAATACCAATACCAATATTAGTATTATGGTCATGTCCATTAAAAGCTGTTCCAAGTTGTGTCCATGTATCATTTAAATATCTGAAAATTTTAACGTGACCAGAATTATTAAACCCTCCAGCATCATAACTTTGTTCTCCAAATATAATAGTTGAACCATCTCTAGAAAGAGCCATAGTATCCAGGAAACTATATTCCACACTATCACCAACAATAGTAGTACCAAGCTGTTCCCAATCACTATTATTTTCAGAATATTGAAATATTTTAATACCACCTAAAGTTCCAATTAATCCAATTGCAACAATTTTACCATCACCAGAAAGTGAAATTGTATTTCCAAGTTTTTCATTTTCATTTTCACCAACAATAGTAGTACCAAGTTGTACCCATGAGCCATTTGTATATTTGTATATTTTAGCACTACCAGTTGATGACGCGTTTATATTTGTACCATTTGATCCAATTGCAATAATCGTTCCATCTGTAGAAATTGAAGTGGATCTCCCTAAATTATCACCATTATTTGCACCTTCAAAAAGGGGACCAACTTGATAATATGCAAATGATTCATAAGAATTAGTTGTATCCATACCATCAACATCAGAAATAGTTTCAGCTCCAGTTTTAATTGAAACACCATTTATGGTCGGTGCAATATTAAATTCATTGTTGCCAGTAAATGTATTATTACCAGAAAATGTATTATTACCAGAATGTGTATTGTTACCAGTAACATTATTATTTCCAGAATGAGTATTAGAACCTGTGTATGTATTATCACCAGAAAATTCATTATCGCCAGAAAAAGTAACATCACCAGAGAAAACATCACTTCCACTGTGTGTATTAGAACCCGAATAAGTTTTATCATCCGAGAAAATAGTATCAGTAATATTCTTTACCCATACACCATTGTTATAAAATGTTGCTTCACCATTATCTAAATAAGAAACACCTTCAGTTGGGTTAGCAGGAATAACAGATGAATATTTATCGTATTTTTCAAGTTTATAAATTTTAACATAACCACGACTTGAATTTGCTGTAATTGCACTTACAGCAATATTAACACCATCTAATGAAATAGATACAAAGCTACCAAAATCATCATATATAGAAGTACCATTAACATTTTTACCTAATTGTATCCATTCATCATTATAAAAAGCGAAAATTTTAACAGTACCTATTCTAGTATTATTTTTAGATGAACCAGCAACTAAAATATTACCATCACCAGATAAAGCAACGGAAACACCAAATTCATCTTCATCTTCATCACCATTAATAGATGAACCACTTTGAATCCAATTATTTTCAATATATTTATAAACTTTAACACTACCAGTATTTGTTCCATTATCATCATCATATTTAACACCAACTGCAATAGTTTTACCATCAGACGATAAAGAAATAGCATATCCAATTTTATTGTTATCATCATCACCATAAATAGTGGATCCAAGTTTAACCCATTCATTATTATCTTCATCATATTCTAAAATTCTAACATTTCCTCTACTTGTTCCCGGTCCATCATCTTCTGGTGAACCAATTGCAACTATTGTTCCTTCAGACGAAAGAGAAAGTGATTCACCAGATTTATCACCATTACCTTCACCTACAATATCAGTCCCAAGTTGAACCCATGAACCCTCTACATCTGCAAAAACTTTAACATTACCAGTAATATTATTTTCAAGGATTGAACTAAATGTTACAACTGAACCATTTGTTGATAAAACAACTCTATATCCAAGCTGTGTTCCAGAAATACCAACAAAATCATCACCATATTGTTCCCAAATATTACCATTAAATTTATATATTCTAACAACACCAGATGAAGAATTTGCATATGGAGTACTAATAGCTAAAGTTAAACCATCTCCAGATAATGAAACCGAAACCCCAATAAGTTCACCAATGTTACCATTAATATCAGAGCCAAGTTGAGTCCATACATTATCAATATTTTTAAACACTTTAACATGACCAGAATTTTTACCATTATTATCATTATTAAGTGCACCAATTGCAACTATTGTACCATCATCTGATAATGAATTTGAAACCCCAAATCTATCACCAGAACCTTCACCATTAATATCATCACCTATTTGACCACAATAAATTGATCTTAATGCATCTGAAATATTTAATTCATCAATCGTTGTTTTATTTGATGCTAATTTAGTTAATAAAACACCACCAACAGTAGGTATACTATCAAATTCAATCTCACCAGAAAAATTGTTATCCTTAGCTAACATATTCTCTTCAGCAGTATCAATTAATTTATTGGTATGTTCAGTTAAAGTATCATTCCCAATATTAGGTTGGGTATCAAACTTAACATCACCAGAAAAATTGTTATCCTTAGTCAACATAAGTTCCTCAGCAGTATCAATTAACTTATTGGTATGTTCAGTTAAAGTATCATTCCCAATATTAGGTTGGGTATCAAACTTAACATCACCAGAAAAATTGTTATCCTTAGTTAACATATTCTCTTCAGCAGTATCAATTAATTTATTGGTATGTTCAGTTAAAGTATCATTCCCAATATTAGGTTGAATATCAAACTTAACATCACCAGAAAAATTGTTATCCTTAGTTAACATAAGTTCCTCAGCAGTATCAATTAACTTATTGGTATGTTCAGTTAAAGTATCATTCCCAATATTAGGTTGGGTATCAAACTTAACATCACCAGAAAAATTGTTATCCTTAGCTAACATATTCTCTTCAGCAGTTTCAATTAAATCATTTGTAAATTCTATAAGGGTATCAGTACCAATAGTAGGAACTTTACTAAATCTAACATCACCAGAAAAATTGTTATCCTTAGCTAACATATTCTCTTCAGCAGTATCAATTAATTTATTGGTATGTTCACTTAAAGTATCAGTTCCAATATTAGGCTGAGTATCAAACTTAACATCACCAGAAAAATTATTATCCTTAGCTAACATATTCTCTTCAGCAGTATCAATTAAATCATTTGTAAATTCAGTTAGAGTATCAGTTCCAATATTAGGTTGAGTATCAAACTTAACATCACCAGTAAAATTATTGTTCTTAGTTAACATATTCTCCTCAGCAGTATCAATTAAATCATTAATATATTCAGTTAGAGTATCAGTTCCAATATTAGGTTGAGTATCAAACTTAACATCACCAGTAAAATTATTGTTCTTAGATAACATATTCTCCTCAGCAGTATCAATTAAATCATTAGTAAATTCACTTAAAGTATCAGTTCCAATTTTAGGTTGTGTATCAAATTTAACATCACCAGTAAAATTATTGTTCTTAGATAACATTGTATCTTCAGCAGTATCAATTAAATCATTAGTAAATTCACTTAAAGTATCAGTTCCAATTTTAGGTTGAATATCAAATCTAACATCCGAAGAGAATGTATTTACACCAGCATGTTTATTATCACCGAGAAAAGAAAATTTCTTTTCTTGTATTTGTGTGTGTGATAACTTTGTGTTGGCAAAGTTTCTGATAGTGGATATTTTGGATTCCAGTTTGTTTTCCGTTACTGCTATTTTGGAATCTAGCTTGGATTCTAATCCTGAAAATTTAGATTCTAAACTTGACAATTTATTACTTAATTCCGTGTAATCAGACATTTTATATAAATAATTATTTATATAAATAAAATATTTTCACATGTTGTAAATTAAAATGATTTGATGGCTATTACTGATTAATTATTAATCTAACATCATCAAGTGTCATATTAGATTTAAGTTTTTCTTTATATGTATGATATTTTTTTAAATTTTCATGTGATAGTGTAAAACCTTTAATATTATTTTCACCATAAATTTTCATTGAACATATTGTCATAACATAATAATCATCTCCAGAAAAAATACCTAAATATATATTATCGGTTGTTAATAAATATTTAGATAAATAATAATTATTATCACCCTTTTTAAGTAACCACATATTATATTTATTTTTTGGTATAGTTAATGATTCATCATAATAAATATTTTTAGATAATAAATGTGAAATATATTTTTGTTCTATTATTTGTTTATCAATTGTATTTATTATCATTTTATTCAATTCATGTATTTCTGGAATATTATTAGATGACAATAATAATTGTGTATTTTCTTTATGTCTATTTATTTTGTCATCTTTAAATATATCAATATTTAATTCATCTAATTCCTTATCGTATACTTTAATTTTTTTAGATTTATTTAGAACTGCTATTGTTTTTTCTATAGATTTATCAAGTTCTTCGGTCGAATTTTTATGATAAAGAACAAAATTTTCTTCTATTGTTTTATCTAAATCTATACGATGTAATTTTGAAACAGTTGGTACAATATTACTTGAACACCAATCACCACCTCTTACATTTACTATACCATGTTTTTTCATCATACACAATGTCTTAAAATTTTCTTGCCATGGATGTATTAATGGTTCAATACTAATTGCTTTTATAGGTGGATATTTCTTTGTCCATTTAGCACCAGTATTTGAAAAATGCTGATATAATCTATTTTGAATATTAGATGAAATACCAACATAATAATTTTCATTTGTAAGCTTCAAAACATAACAAAATGACATTTTAGATTTACTCATATTTTCATGTTATTTTGTACGTTTATTTCAGTTTTTGTCAATATTACATAAAGAAAAATTTAAAAAAATACACTTTAATTTTTGTTAAAAACTCATATTTTTGAAAATAGTCTCGAACAGGACTCCGAGAGTCAAACGAAAAAAGTGCTCAAAAATACGTTTCTGAATAATAATTCAGATCACTTTTTTGAATTCTATTTTTGTCTTTATTTGTGTCTTTTTCATTGTAAAAAATTTTTATTCTTCCATGAAATATATTTTTTAAGTTTAAATAATAATTAAATACAATAAATTTATTATAATGGGACATTAGACCTATTTTTATTTTAGAAAAATGTTAATTTTCACAAAAAATCAGTTGTAAAAATGGTAAAAATAGCACTTTTTCAAAATAAATCATGTCTATATCTTCGAGGGTCAAGTGAAAAAAGGACGTAAAAATACGTCTCTGAATTACTATTCATGACACTTTTTTGAATTTAATTTTATTGTTGATTTTTTGATGTGTTTTTATGTTTTATTTTGTAAAATTCTAAGAATATGAACAATAGAAATTTCTATTGTTTTTAGTAGTTTATTCTGAGAAATCTAGGGAATCCTACGATCGGAGTAAAAAATTTCTTCAAAACAGCGAAGAAAATAATTTTTATGGATTTTGCTGGATTTCTCTGGATTTTTCTGGATTTTTCTGGATTTTAGATAAAATCCTATACTTCACAGTAAACTCAACAGAAAAACGACACAAAACAACTAAATTATTGAAGATCAAAAATTCAGATTTTTTCATATATTCTATATTTATTTTTATTGTTAAAATTATTTCAAGAGGTATAAAAAATAAAATTCTAAGAATATTTAAATCTGATTTTAAGAGTGTTTTTAGTGGTTTATTCTCATGAATCTATGGAAATCGACCGTCAGAGTAAAAAATTTCTTCAAAACAGCGAAGAAAATAATTTTCATGGATTTTACTGGATTTTACTGGATTTCTCTGGATTTCTCAGAATTTTTCTATACTTCACAGTAAACTCAACAGAAAAACGACACAAAACAACTAAATTATTGAAGATCAAAAATTCAGATTTTTTAGTATATTCTATATTTATTTTTATTATTAAAATTATTTCAAGAGGTATAAAAAATAAAATTTAGATGATATGAACAATAGAAATTTCTATTGTTTTTAGTAGTTTATTCTGAGAAATCTAGGGAGTCAAAATACCAGGCTAAAAAATTTCTTCAAAACAGCGAAGAAAATAATTTTCATGGATTTTACTGGATTTTTCTGGATTTTTCTGGATTTTAGATAAAATCCTATACTTCACAGTAAACTCAACAGAAAAACGACACAAAACAACTAAATTATTGAAGATCAAAAATTCAGATTTTTTAGTATATTCTATATTTATTTTTATTATTAAAATTATTTCAAGAGGTATAAAAAATAAAATTCTAAGAATGTAAACAATAGAAATTTCTATTGTTTTTAGTAGTTTATTCTGAGAAATCTAGGGAATTCGACCGTCAGAGTAAAAAATTTCTTCAAAACAGCGAAGAAAATAATTTTCATGGATTTTACTGGATTTTACTGGATTTTACTGGATTTTTCTATACTTCACAGTAAACTCAACAGAAAAACGACACAAAACAACTAAATTATTGAAGATCAAAAATTCAGATTTTTTAGTATATTCTATATTTATTTTTATTATTAAAATTATTTCAAGAGGTATAAAAAATAAAATTTAGATGATATGAACAATAGAAATTTCTATTGTTTTTAGTAGTTTATTCTGAGAAATCTAGGGAATTCGACCGTCAGAGTAAAAAATTTCTTCAAAATAGCGAAGAAAATATTTTTAGATGAATTTATATAAAATTTCAAAGGTAGAATCATCATATAACAATACATTTTTATTTCCACACGCTTTACATTTTTGTTTTATTCCTTTACTACTTGATTTAATACATACTTCTGGTAAATCACATGATTTACATAACAAATATTTTCTGATGAATGAACATATTACATTCATTATTTCTATATTTTCATAATGTCCACTTAAATAATAGTTTTTTGTATCTTTATCGAATTTATAATTTGTTGATAATATTTTTGATACAATTTTAATTAGTATTATATGATCAAATTCTAAATCATTTGAAAATTTAATTAAATTAGTAAATTCTGTTATATTTTTACCACTCTTTTTTAATTGTTTAAATGTTGGTTTCTTAATTTTATATCTATAGTTTAAATCTAGTAATACATCTTCATCGTTTGTTAAATAAATATATGTTGAACTTTCCATTTTTAGTGAAAAATTTATGATATAAAATCAATTAAAAAATGTCTAAAAAATATGAAGAGAAAAATTTAATATTACCTGGTTATGAAGAATTAATAGATTCAAATGAGGCACGACGAGATTATTTTAATTCAAGAGATGGTAAATTTACAAAAATGTCAAATGAAGATTGGGAAAGGGAGTCTGAAGAATTAGCACTACATGATGTTAATAGATATAATGTTTTTCCATTCATTCAAAATCCATCAGATAAAGTTATAGATAGATATATTGAAAGTAGACATTTTAATATTCATCATAAATTTGACAATGATACATATAAAAAAATCATAGTAAAATTAACAGAAATGGGCAAATATTATAAATTATGTTCATTTTATTCTTTTTTATTTGATGAGTGTGATCTTAAAGAACTTATATCTGATGATTATAAAATATTTAGTAAAATATTACTACCAAACGATAACATTATAAAACATGCATTAATTGAATCACCAGAAAATTTAAAATATGTTGATCAAACCGATGAACTTATTTTATACACCATTAAAAACAAAAAATCTTATAAATGTATATTTTCAAATTTAATAAATTGGGATTTATATGAAGATAATGAAATATGGTGCAAAATTACAGATTATTTTATTAACAAAGGAGATATTTCTCATTTACCATCAAATTTAATGACACGAGAATTAATTGATAATTATGATGATTTTACATATGAATATGATACGTTTATGAAAAATACTAAACATTTATTGATACAATCTGATTATGATAGAATATTTAAATATAATTTTAAAACAATTGAATGTATACCACATGAATATCAAACTAAAAAAATGATAGATTATTTATTTTGTAGAAATAAACAGAAATATTGTAAATATTTAGAGCAAACTGAAAGAGTATTAAATAGACTTAAAACTGTTAAAAAAGAATACTTACCTGATAATTTAAAAAATTGGTCAGAATATATTGGTGAACAACATGAATTTGCGCTATATTTATCTAGAATATCACTTGATTTAATAACAAGTAAACTATTAAAAATTTTATTTTTATCAGAATTTAATGTACCTAAAAGAAATAGATTAAAATACATCAAATATTATAAAGGTGATAGATTATTAGCTATTTTAAAAGCAAGACCATGTCTTATAGAAATGTTTGAAGATAAATCAGATATTATGATTAAAACTGCATTAGAAAATGATGGTTGTACACTTAAATTTTTAACTGAAGAAGAGCAAACAAAAGAACGTGTTAAAATTGCATGTGATAACAATATTAATGCTGTTGAACATATCAAATAATAAATGTACAATTGTACATTTAGTAATCAATCTTTAAATCGATAACCTGACTTCCAGCAGCTGAAGTTGATGTACCACCAGCAATTTCATTTCCATCCTTATCCTTACCTAACTTAGCTTGAAGGATAGTTTTAACATTAATATTCTCATCATACGATCTCATAGAGTGATGAAGTCTATCTTCATTATCATTTATAATAAGCTTTGTTACAATTGTAACTTGACTATCAGGGTATTTAGAAATCAAAGCATCATGTGTCAAATTTACAAGTTCAGGTCCTTCAGCCGTTGAATATCTTGTACCATCCTTAAATGTACCACATCTAGATTGATATATACATCTATCCTTACATGTCATAAGATCATTTGACATGATTTTTTCACCAATTGAAATAACTTCACTAAGTCTTATTTCACCTGCGAATAACTTATAATACTTTTCTTCAGGCTCTGTATAAGTATCATTAAATACATTCTTAATACCAGTCAACAAACTTTGAGTTTCAAGTGTTTTTTTATTTCCAATTCTATCATCAAGCATACTAATAAGTTTTTCATTTGTTTCTAAACCATGATCATTTACATGTTCAGACTTAAATAATTCTGAATCAATAAACTTTGTGAATGGATAATCAATGCTATAAAAAATATGACTTTTAGATAATGAAGCCTTATATTCATCAGACCAAAAATCACCAAGACATACGACAATATCATCATCAGATTTTTCAAAATCAAGCGAATTAATTTCTCTTAACTTCTTAACAGATGAACACTTAACTATAGTATTAGGAATAAAAAATCTCACAAACGCTGAAAATGCAGACTCAACACCATTATTAGAAGAAACAACAAAAACTCTAGAAGACATTTTTATGTATTTAAATGAATAATTATTCATTTTTTAATGTGATAAATTTAATATTCTATCACGACAAATTTTAACAATTTCTTTAAATAAATCATATTCTTCACATGTAATATTATCATTTCTATCATCAAAAGTAATTGATGAAGCGCATTCATAAATATTTAAAAATTTTTCATCAACATTATTTAATATTATATATCTAAAGTTTTTTATTAGTTTTATGGTTATTCGAATATCAGTCTTTTGTTTTATATCATCAAGAATTTTCTCAGTTTCAACATCAGTAAATTTATATACAGATATTTTGTATAATAAAACATCGATCGCATTTTTAAATGATAATGTATATTCACCAATTCTAACCGAATCTTCTTCTTTAATTTTTTCACCAGAAAATGAATCGGTTATATCTTGTAACAATAATATCTTTTTGAACCAATCAATAATTTGTTGAGAATTAGAATTATAATTTTTGTGTTCATATAAAAACTTTCTTTGGAATCCATCTTTATATTCATCATTTTTAACGTTCAAAAATTCTACTTCTGATGAATATCCATTTTCTAATAAGTAATTATTTACAGTTCCTTCTATATTCACACTGATAAAAAATGCATTATAAAAATCAATAACTTCCTCTTCTATTACAAATTCACTTGAAATTATTTTAACCATAATTACATACATTTTTTCTTGTAAATCATCAACTATAATATATTCTAATTCAGGAATTGTATTCTTTCTATAAAGTCGTTCCTGTTCTATATCACATAATAAATCCTGAATTTCATTGTATGGTAATAGTAACATGTCACGAATCTCGTTCTTATACATATTTTAAATGTATAATTATACATTTAATTCATTTTTTGTTATCTGAATATCTTATGGAAAAATCCTAAAGTATTTAAATATTGATATATTTTACTACTATGTGAACAATTATCAATAGAATATTTTTTTAAAGTTGTTTTAGATATTCTACCAAAAAAGTTTGTTTCATTATATAGAAACTTGAATATCTCAAAATAATCATTCTTAAAAATAATAGATTTCTCAATGTTACAGTTTCTTCTATATTTATAAAAGTATTTAACAAGTGTAATGTTACCATTTTTACATGCATTATCAAATATTTTATCACCAATATAATCTATCATATTTTCAAATAAATAAATAACTATTTCTGTATGATTTTCATCAGATTGTTCAATTAATAATTCACAATCACATTTTTTAACTATTTTATGTGATATCACATATTTAACTGCATCTATATTGTTATATTTACACAATAAACGTAGAGAATGTTCTAATTCATTTTTATTAACCGATACCAAATATTTTAGTATTTCGACGTTTCCATTTTTACATACATTGTCAACAACATTAGATACATTTATAAATTTATTCTCAATGAAATATTCCATGAAATTTAAATCATCAGAAAAATCAGAAATATCCATAATATTATTTGTGTTATCAGAACGCGGATCGAAATCTGATGGTGATATAAGTTTATATGTTTTATTTTTTATTAATTTACTAAAATATAATGAACTTAAAATCATTGTCGTGTCAATTAAAATTACATTTTTGTTCTCATAGTTAATATTATTTAACAACTCTATAATTGATGAATTATGATTTATACACGCTTCGCTTAAAAGATTACCATGTGTATATCCATGTCTAAATAAAACTCTAACTATATTTGATCTATTGTTTACACACGCATAATGTAGAATATTTTTATCATCATAACCATTATCTAGTAGAAATTCGAATATTTTAACACAATTATTATCACATGCTTGCTTTAATAAACACTTACTTGATTTAAATCCAAGATTATATAAGTGAATAAAAAAATCAATAAGACCATATTTAATTGTAAGACTAATCAAATTATGTTCAACACTAAATTTTTTTGACAAAAGAAACTTAAAAACATCAAACGCTTCATATTTAACAGCTATATCAATGAAATTTTTACCACCTTGATTTTTATAATGATTTGAAACATATTCAATATTATTTAACTTACAAGCATTAAGAAACTTCTCAGAATACATATTTTGATAAAATAACGATGTTTTTTATCAATTTTTTATCATCAAAATTTTACATATCAGTTAATTTACATAATAATTTAATCCAGTAAAATAATAAAATTTTCTTAATTCTTTATGTATTTTATATTGACTTTTAGTTATACAATCAATATCATTATGTGACAATTTTAATTTACAGTTTGAAAAGTTTTTATTTACAATAAAATCAAAATCAATTGATTCTCTATCATTATAAATTTTTATATTAACATGATCTATGTACATCCCAGATTTCATTATACATTTATTATCTTTTATATCATGTTTAATTTTACATGAATAGTATTTAAGTTCTATTATATCATCAGTTTCAATAATCTTTTCAAATGTACAATAATCAAACAAAAATGTAAATATATCATCATGGTAAATCTTAATAATTTTAGACATCTTTTTAAAATATATAATTATATATTTTTTCCATTTTAATTAACATTTTTAATACAACTAAGTGGTTCAGTTGAGTATGGTGCAAGCTTTTCTATAGGTAAAGCTAAACTTTCAGCAATTTTGACAATTTTAGAGTGTTCAATATTTCCAGATATCATTTTTAACAAAATTATTTTAAAGTATTTCGTTTTTGTAAATTATCTCAATAATTCATCTATAATATCACTAGATGCATTTCTTATAACCTCAGGGTTATATCCTCCCTCAAGCACATAAACCATTGGAATATCCATTTGTTTAAGTGATTTAGTTGCATCACTGAAAAACTTGTTAGTAAGTCCTAATCCACCAACTGGATCATCCTTATGAGCATCAAAACCATTTGAGATAATTATCAGATCAGTCTTAAAATCAATGATAGATGGCATAACACAAAAATCTATTAACTTCATATAAAATTCATCATCATACTGTCTCATACTTTTTTCACTATGAATTTTAATTGGTAGTGGTATATTCATACAATTTGAAGTATTTTCTTCAATTGAACCAGTACCAGGATAAACGAATGGTCCAAACGCATGAATGGAACATAAAAATGTATCATCGTTAAGTAGTTTTGCAGTACCATTACCGGCATGATAGTCCCAATCCAAAATGTAAACACGTTTATATCCAAGTGATTGAGCATATCTAGCACCTACAATTACATTATTTATTATACAGAATCCATTACCTTTATTAAAACAGTGGTGATTAGGGGGGCGAGTCAATAAGTATGAGTACTTATAACCAGATTTAATAGTATCAATTGCATTCATAATTGTTGACATACACTTAATTACATCATCTTTTGTTGTATTTGATACAAATGTATCAGGTTCAAAATACCAAGTAAAATATTTATGACCACAATGTTGACATGTATCTTCACCAAATTGTTCTTTTTTACAAGATTGACATACAAATACATCATCTGAATTCATTTCAAACGTTTCAAGAATTGATTCACCATGAATATTAATCATCATATCAATGCATTTTTGTCTATCGCTTAAATTATTTTCTACAAATAGTGAACTATTTAATTTGTTTTTAAGATATTTAACTGCTAAATCAACCCTAATTGCTCTTTCTGGGTGATCAGTTGTTGATACATGATGTTCTGAATGACAATAAAAGATTGATAACATTTTCTTTAAAATGTTATCGGATTTTTCATTTTATTGAAAATTAGTAAGTAAGTGTCCAAGATCATCATCAAATAAACCATCTTCAATTCCATCAAATACATTTTCAACTCTTGTATATTCTTCATTTGTAATATCGTAATAATTAATATTTAATGGTGGATAACTATTTTTATTTATTATGATATTTGTAAAGATATATACTAATCTACCAATTGGTATTTCGTTATTTTCATTAAATGTAACCCAATATAAAAAATATCTGTTTAAATCATTTTTTACTTCCATAATGGTTTCAAATGACCATGATTTATCACTTTGAAGTTTGATGATCATATCCATAATATGTGTTGTGACTGGTACAAAATTAAAGATTTTCTTGTTATGTATGATAATTTTAATTATTTCATTCCGTTTAGTTTCATCTTCAATTAATGTTTTAACATGTAAACCACCCCCATTTAATGTATATTGGTATAACATAAGTATTATTTTACCACAATAGTAATGTGTACCAATATCATCATCTATTATATCATCACAACTAAAATTATTTATAAGAGATATTGTATTAATTAGTGTATCCATTGATAATTTATATTTACGTGTTTGAAAAATAAGATTTCCAATAAGTATTAATCTATCATTATTTTTACCTTTATATATGTCTTTATCTGTATTTATTTCATGTAACATAAAATTTCTAGTAGAATAAATAATTTGTTTTCTATAATGAAGTTCATATTCATTAGATTTGGTATATATTCTTGTATTTATTGATTTAATTTCTGTTAAATTTATGACTTTATCTTTATTATTAACATTAACTTTATTATTAACATTAACTCTAACTTTAACTCTATTTTCATCATTGACTTTAACTGTAACATTAACTTTATCATTAAAATACTTATGATTTAAACAATCATCAGCATAATATCTAGTACTTGTATTATCATCTAACATATGTTTTAATAAATCTAATAATGATAAATCAATATCATTAATTACATCATAATCGATAATATATTTATCTTCGGTTACTAATTGAAAATTTACTGGGTTTCCATAATAATCATTATCATGTTTATATATAAAAATTTCATTGTCAATATACATAAATTTTTCATATTTACTACCATATATAAAATTTAACATAACATTTGCTATTGAATAAATATCAGCATTTAAAGTTTTATTATTTTTTATTGTAGAATCGCGTGGTTTTATATGATCAGACATAACAGAATTCATAAAAACATTATTTGGTGGTGATATACCATAATAATTAGATATACCAAAATCAATTATTTTCATTTTACCGTTAAAATCAATCATGATATTTTCAGCTTTAATATCATTATGTACAATTCCTGCTCCATTAATAACAGAAAGATTTGTTGTGATATCTTTCATAATATCTTTCATATTATTATATTTATCTTCATTATTCATAGTTTTTAATAAATCAAATATATCAGCTAAAGTATATAGTAAATATTCTTGAACAATATTAATTATTTCATCAATTTCAACCATTCCATAAATTTTAACAGCTGTATAAGGATTAATTTTATTTATATAATTGATTAATGAAACCTCAATCATTGTATCACCACTAATATATTGACCTGTATAATTAATTTCTTTAATTATCATATCTTTTCCACTTTCTTTATGAACAACATGTTTTACTTCTGCATAACTTCCTTTAGGACCCATATATTTATAATTAATAAATTTAAAATCATCTTTATCATAAAATTTAAAGCTATCAACAGTATTAGAAGTTACACTATTCATTTTTAATAGATATGATTTAAAACTTGACATACCATCAATAATATAATCAAAACATGTAAACGAAAAATAATCTTTTGCTAATAAAAATGATGAATCATTTACTTTATTGGAATATTTAATTGCTAATTCTTCAAAACCAGAATAACATAAATAAAATAATGGTGATTGTCTACGAGAATTTTTTTCTTTAAGACCAAAATTACATTCAATACAGAAATTTATTATTTTTAAAGATTCATAATAACAAGCTACTAATAATGAACTATATGGAAATAAAATAAACATTTTTTTAAATGTTTCAATATCATCAATTGCTATTACTGTTAATAATGAATTATTCATAAGATTTAAGTCAGTATTTAATTTTTCGGGTATATTAACTGCATTTTTGTGTGGTGTAAAATAATCTAATAATAAAATATTAACATCGTTAACATCTTCTGTTGATTCTATATCAAGATTGTAAAATATATCAAAAGCAGTTTCTCCATTATTATTTTCGTAACTTAGGTTTAATTTCATTGTTATTAAAATTTTTGTAATAGACCAGTTTAATCCATATATTGAATACATAATACATGAATCACCATCTTCATTTTGAATATCTTTAACACTATATTTATCTATATAATCTCTAACATCATCAACTGAACCTGTTTTGCATAAGTTAAAAAATACATCAATATCCATATCAAGTTTACTCATTTTAATACAAAAAAATAATAAATTATTCAATAACATATAAATCAAAATAATGAAAAATAACAACAAATAAACTTTAAAATAATGAAAGTTATTGATAATCTAACATATATATGTGAAATTAGTACACCAAAACAAATAAAATGGTTCTTAGAATTAAAACCGGAAAGTTTAAATGAGCAAAATGATAAAGGTGAAACTGGACTCATGATTGCAATTAGAAAACTAAATTGGGAAGTTACAAAGGTATTATTAGAGTATGATGATATAGATACATCTATTGAAAATGAAGAAAATGAAACTGCCTTTTATATTTTCAATAGTATAAAAAAAGATATAACTTGTGAAACTATGGAAATTATTGCTTTATTTTTAAAAACAAAGTATTACTGTAATGATATTTTAGAACTAACAACTATGGATAATAATTTACTGATGGTAATTATACTTGATGATATTGATGTATTTAAAGAATTATTTATTAAATTTGATGTTAAGTCTTTGATAATTGCATGTCGATATAAAGCATTTAAGATTAGTAAATTTTGTATAGAGAAAGAGTTTGGTCTTAAAGAGATAAGTAAAAAACGTCAAATATCACTAACTTATTTATGTTTTTATGGAAAAGAAAAATTAGCAATTGATTACTATAATAAAGTAAATGATACAGTATTTTTAATGATGAAAGATAATTATGGAAAAACACCATTAGAACATAGCAAATGCGATATGTTTACACTAAAAACACTGTTGTTAAAAACAAAAATGGTACCAGATTTATATAATGACAATTTTAAATGTTTTAAGATTAACGAGTTTAAAGCTGTTAACTATAAATCAAAAACTCCAAAAGGAACTTTTGGAAATGCTATTCATGTAATTCATAAAGAAAGTGGTGTAAATATGATTATTAAAGAATCTCATACAGTAAATAATCAAGTTATTAGTTCCGATTCTATTAAAGAACTAGGTTTAATACGTTATATTAATAAAATTAATCCAAATGCAGCAGTTAAAATATATGGAATTATATTCCATAGAGAATATATGTATATTGTACAAGAGTATTTGGTTTATACGTTGTATGATATATTTAACTTAATGGATCCTATGAATAAAGAAGAAAAATACATGATGTTTAAAGATATATTTAAATGTATTCTTTCCAATCTTTTAGTTATCAATGGTGCAGGTATTGTTCATAATGATATTAAATCAGACAACATTATGGTTGATCATAATGGAAAAATAAAAATAATAGATTTTGGTGTATCAGAATATTATGGTATATCACCAATTAAAGGTAAATTTAGTGAGTCTTATATGACTTCACATATTAAACCACTTGATTCAACTACAGAAGATAAAAATAAAACATTAAATGTTGATATTTTTTCGTTGGCAAATATCATGATGCAGTTTATATATAATAAAGATAAATGTATTTATTACAATGGTAAATTATATAAATTCGAAACACTTTTTAACGAGGATAAAACATTAATAGTAGATCATATATTCCACGAAAAAGACGAATATCTTGTTGATGAAACAATAATAGATGATATAGACCCTAATTTAACAGATTTATTAAAAAATATGTTAGAACATGATACAAATAAACGATTTTTTGCAGATCAATGCTTAAATCATAAATATTTTAATTTGGATCAAAGTAAAAATTTGGATCAAAGTGATACACTTGTCAAAATAAACTCAAATACATTACGAAGTTACAATACTTCAAATGAATTTGAACTTCACTATAAAAAACAAATCATTAGTGCTTCTGAGTATTCTACCTTTCATATTTTTATGTATAATCAATCATATTTATTACCTGATTTCAAACATATTGATTGTCTTATATTTCAATCTATAAAATCAAAATTATCATTTGATGTTTTAATTAATACAATATCTCTTCTACACACTCTTATATCTGGTGATACAATTGGATATAATCAAAACATACATTTTGATTTTGGAAAGAATATTCTTGTTATTTATGAAAATTTAATAGGTGACTCACGTCTAGATTTTTCATCTTTAACTGGGATCTCAGTATATAGAAATGATCAAATTAAACTAATTTTAGAAAATAAACAATTCATTAACTTTGTTCCAATTACATCACATATTATGAGTATGATTGTAACACTTCAAAGTAATAAGTTATTTACTTCTGATATTTTGATTAACATTAAATCAAATCTTTTTAGATATACATTTTACTATGTTTTATTTAACAAAAGTAAACAAATTTCAGTTGGTAAATTAATTCATATTATAACAAGTATTATTATAAAGAAATATAATTATACTTATTATAACTTAAATGTAGATACAGATGAATATGATAATGTTAGAAAAATAATTTTTATAAATTCAACCAACGAAATAGATGAGAGACTTGATAAGTTTATTGAAAATTTATAAAATATATAACTATATATTTTTAAAAAGATCATATTATTTGTATAACCAAGCAAGTCTGTTTTGTTTTTTAGCAATTTTATATACACGTTTAGTTTTATATTTATCATCAATATATTTTAAATTATACCAACTTTTTTTAACAATTTGTATAAAAAAATCTTCTGTTGGATCATTAACATGTATTAAATAATCACATTTTAATAAGTTGTAATAATTTATATATACAGTTTCACTGATATCATAACAGATTAAAATATAAATCTTTCCATTAATTGTGTTGCATTTATTTACACACTTTATTATAATATTATCGGTTGGTTTAACAATTAATTTATATAACTCTACAATATTATTACAATTTTCTACACACTTTAAAGTAATATATTCTGTTGGTTCTTCAATTAATTTATATAACTCTACAATATTATTACAATTTTCTACACACTTTAAAGTAATATATTCTGTTGGTTCTTCAATTAATTTATATAACTCTACAATATTATTACAATTTTCTACACACTTTAAAGTAATATATTCTGTTGGTTCTTCAATTAATTTATATAACTCTACAATATTATTACAATTTTCTACACACTTTAAAGTAATATATTCTGGTGGTTCATTAATTAATTTATATAACTCTATAATATTATTACATTTATATACACATCTTATTTTAATATCTTCAGATGGTTCTTCAATTAATTTATATAACTCAAGAATATTATCACAGTTATAGACACATCTTATTTTAATATCTTCAGATGGGTTCTTGATAAGTTTATATAACCCAACAATATTATCACATTTATTGATACACTTTAAAGTAATATATTCAGATGGTTCATCAATTAATTTATATAACCCAATAATATTGTCACAATTATATACAAATTTTAAAATAATATCATTTGAAGGTTCTTTGATATATCTAAATATATCCATATAAATTAAATTATTTGTATATTTGTCTAAATTTTGTATAAAAAAATATTTTAGTACAATATTACCATAAATTCTTTTAGTTTTATTGTAAATATCATAATAAAACTCATTGAACATTTTAATTTTATTAATTTTAATATCAGTATATTTATAAAAACTATTACATAAATTATTAATTTTGAATAGAAAGAGATCTATTATTTCATATGATGTATTATTGAATGTTTTAAAGAATTTAATAATTCTTCTATTGACACCTTCAAACGAAAATACTAGTTTACGATATAATATATCACCACGTTTACTGGTATTATCAATTATATATTCATAAACTTTCTCATCATAGAAACAATAGTCGTTAATAATTTTTTCATCTTCTTTTGATAAAATCATCATTTTATCATATTTATTATAATTAGTTTTCAATTATTTGATTCAAGTTTAATTGTAAGTTCATCAAATGAATCATTTACTATCTTATTAATATTAATCTTTCTAATTTGTTCAACACAACCACAATGTCTGGTACGATATTCATCACTACAATTACCAGGTAAATTAATTGAATATGGTGCAATTTCTGTTTCATTATGAAAGAATAAAATCTCTGACATTTTAATAATTCTTGTATTTGACATTTTCATCGTGTATAATACCAATTTTTTTCAGTTTCTATATATTTTGATAAAATGAAAAAAAATACATTAATATGAAGAAAATGTTTTTGAACTATTTTTGCAGCTTTTTTGACAACACCAATATTTTATTACCAGGATATATAATTACACACAATTATAAAGAAAGTAAAGAAAAACAATTAATATTTGATGTTGAACATTTCAGTGGTGTATTTGAATATATCAAGAATCCATCAGAAAAAGTTATTGAATCATATATAAATTCACCATTCCTTAATAATGACACTATCCATGAAGTTAATTTAACTGGTAGACAGGCGTATGGATTAATTATGTTCAATAAACAATTCAATCTATTAAATTACTATGAATTTAATGATGAAGAATATTTAAGTCTTTTATCAAAACATAAAAATACTGATATTATTAAATATTTACCAAATTATTTTACTATGTGTGCCATATCACTAAATCCATTGAATATTCAATATTTGAATCAAGAAATTAAATACACTTCACATAAACTTGGTTCAATTGAGTACAATATTAATACATCTGAATACATTCTTCGAGCACTTGATAATGACAATATTAATAAAGTTGGAAAGTATATTAATTGGGATTTATTTGATGAAACTGATGATAATTGGAGAGATATCATATGTATTCTTATTAAAACTGATGATACCGAATGTATACCTGAATTTTTAACTGAAAAAACTGTGATGTATGAATCTTTATTTAATATTGATAATTGTATAATTAGACGTATACCTTTAGAATATCAATCTGATTATATGTATGAAGAAATTTTATACACAAATAATGAACAATATTACAGATATATTGAACAAACTGAAGAAGTCTTAAATAGATATAAAACTGCTTCAATTCAAAATATACCAGAAGATAGACAAGAGTATGAATACATACTTAAAAATGTAACACCTAAAAATTTAGGATTTGTTCGATTAGATTTAATTACATTTGATGTGTTAAAGTATATATTTAAACAACAAATAATTCCTAGAAAGGAACGATTTGATTTTGTTAAGAAATATTCTCATACAAGAATATTAGCTATCTTAAAAGCTAGACCATCAGTTATAGAAATTTTTAATGTTAAAACACATGATATGATAAAAACTGTCCTTGAAGTTGATGGATATATTTTAAGAAAGTTAACAAAAGAGGAACAAACAAAGTTTTTGGTTAAAATTGCGTTGAAGACTACACCTAAAGCTATAAAATATGTTCTCTGATTAAAATATTTTGTTTAATTATAAGTTCTTGTAATATAGTATATTCATTTAACAAAGTTTTTAACTTGTTTATTTTACTAAAGTTTCCCAATAAAAACTTTATTTGTCTTAGAATTTTATATAAACTTTTCATTAGGTTATTAGACAACTTATAAAGAATATCATCATGTTGATGTAAAGCTATATCACGTGTAAGTCTTATATCAACAAATTTAAATTTGTACAAAATGTCACTATTTTCCAATGTTAGTTTCATATCATTTGTATTATCAAATTTATTGTTTGATATATAATCAAGGTATTCATTTACTATTTTTGATAAATCTTTTAAAGATTTATCATTGGACAATTCATCTATGTCATATACTGGGGATACATTCATTTTTATATGAAAATATATAATTATATATTTTTATTTATATATCTTGTAAAAAATTGATTAGACAATTTAAAAATATTTAAAAAATGTCTAATCAAGATTATGAAACTGTATTAGTTGGTATTTGTGGATTTAAAGGTAGTGGTAAAGATACAGTTGCTTTACATTTATGTGAAAAATATGGGTTTTATCAGTTGAGCTTTGCTAATATTTTAAAAAGAGTTACATCTATTATTTTTGGATGGGATTATGAAATGTTACTTGGGTTAACTGAAGAATCAAGAATAAAACGTGAAGAAGTAGATGAATGGTGGACTGAAAAATTAAATTTAGGTGTTGATATTACACCTAGAAATATAATGCAATTTCTTGGTACAGATTTATTTAGAGATCAATTTCACAAAGATATTTGGGTTTTACAAGTTGAAAGACAAATGTATAACATAAGAAAAGAATTTGGTCACACTAAATTTGTAATTTCGGATTGCCGTTTTGAGAATGAGATTGAATGGATGAAATTATTTTCAAATCATAAAATTATACACATTCATAGAGATTCACATTATTATAATATTATCGACAGTTTACATATCAGTGAAACTGAATGGTTAAATCATAAATGTCACTATGAACTTTTAAACGATGGTACAATTACAAAATTATATGATTCTATTAATAAATTAGATTTTTTATAAAAATATGATAATAAGCACAGTAAATTCTTGGAAAGAATTAAAAGAAAATGCACATAAATTAAATAATTTTACGGTGATAAATTCAGATGTTATAAACAATGAAAAAGTTTTTATACCATTAAAACCTAAAAACCGTAGTGAATATATCACAAATAATGCAATAATACTATCACCAGAAGATTTTATTTTCAATATATTTAGTGATAAAATATTATTTTCTGAATATATGGGTATAAATTATCCAAATAATATACCAGAAACTGTTTACTATTTAAATTATCCTTATTTAGCAAAACAAAGAAATAGTGATGGTGGTTCAAATATATTTATGATAAAATCATTAGATGACTACGAAAAGTATAATATTGATGACAACTTTATTCTTCAAAAATATATTAATAGTAATATTTATATAGTTGGTCAATATTTTATATACAATGGTAATATACTATTTAAAAAATTTTATATGAGAAATGTAAATTATGATTATGAAATAATATGTGGTAGAATTATAAACTATGAAAAAATTAATGTTAATGATGAGATTTTCATTGATTTATTTAATAAAACTAATTATACTGGTTTTGCATGTGTAGATTTTACAATTAAAGATGATACAATAATAATATTTGAAATAAATCCACGTATTGGTGGAACATTTTCAATGGATTTAGATGATTTCAATGAATGTTTTGATATAATTTATAATAAATTTAAAAATATATAAAAGATGTACTCAAACACAACCGAACCTCTAATTTTAACAGATGATGACGATGAATATATTAACAGTAAAGAGTTCAAAGATATGGTCAAACTTAAAAATAAATACAATAAAAAGAAGGCAAAAATCATGAAGGGGTATAAACATGATTTAAGTGATTTATCGGAAGGAAAGAAAAATAAACATAAAAAACGAAATGAAGATATCCTTAAGAAGATGATTAAATTGGATAATGATTCGGTTGATAATTATCAAAAAATTAGATCTAATGAATCATCTCTAAATAAGAAATATATATTTTATGCAATTTTTATATTGATAATAATTATATTTGTCATAGTTATATTTGTCATATTTTATCCTTCAGAATCAGATGATGGTGGTTTATTTCAAGAAAATTGAAATAATCAAAGAATTTAACAAAAAAATCTTGATGTCACTTGGATATTTATCTAAAAATCTTGATGTGGAAGAGAAGAAAAGAACTATATCTGAGTTTTATAGTAATCATATGAATTTTAATTTTATGGTAAGATCTGATGATGAATCCAAACCATATTATTTTTATTATTCTAATGTTATATTTGAGGTTGAGATTATAAACAATAAAATTAAATTTAGTACACGAATTGCATTTCCTAGTATGATAATTAATGGTCTTGATAAATATAAAATTGTAAAGGGTTATAAATTTAAAACATTAACTAATAATTTATATAATGCAACTAAAGATTGTACACCATGTTTAACAATTGAAGTTTCAAAGTTTAATAATACTTATAAGTGTGTAGGTAATATACCATGTGAAGTAATTTTAATTTGTAAGATGGCTGTAGAATATAATTTTTCAAATTGTAAATATGATAATATGTCAGATATCTTAATTAAGAAATATGGTTATGAATGTTTTAGATGTGAAAATATGTTAAATACAATAAATTCTTTAGAACAAAATAATTTATTTTATGGTTCACTTGAAATAAATAATGACAATTGGAGAAATTATGATCGTGGTAAGTATAAAAATTTAAATAAGTGTCTAACTGAATTTTTTCATGTTCAAATTCATGAAATAAATAGAAAAATAGAAAAACATGTTAATACGAATGGGTATATTTTACGACCATCATCTGTATCAGAAGGTGGTCTTGGTATTGAACAATTTAATTACTTGTTTGGTTATCATTATATCTCATCAAGATTATACCATGAATCTTTAAGATGTTTTTATAATAAATTAAATATTTATGACACTAAAAAATCACCTATTTTATCAATTGTCATGTTAAATGAATTTATTAATTGTGAAAATATTGAAACTACATTAACATTTGAAAATATTACAACATATAAATCTGTACATAGACATAGTATGTTTACTTGGATTAAGAATTATCTATTTTAGATTGATTTAAAATAATTCCCATCCAAATTCCAAATTTTCGAATGGTTATTCCAAAATCTGGATATATTAACATATGATTTATTTCATTTATAACATGATCAGAGCTAAATTTTGGATTCATAACTCTTAATAAACCATACAAAATACATAAAGTGTAACATATTCCATCTTCATCTACATTAAATTCTACCTGATGTAATATTTGGGGTCCTACCTCATCACTTTCAATATATGAATATCCAGGAAGATTAGTTTTGAAAAAATCAGCAGTAACACGAGTTGAATAGTAATTTTCATAACCACCATGAGGTTCAAATATTGAAAATGTTTTACTTTCTTTATCAATTACAACAAAGTTAGCATGTCCATATAATTCTTCCTTTATACGCATTGAAATATAAAACGTTATAAATCTACTATCGGATAACATATCATTTTTAAATTTATCATTATGTTTAATATATATATCTATATGTTTAGGGTTGTATTTTTCACGCTCTACTAAATAATTATCATGGTATAAAAATGCTATATAATATGGAATTTCAGATACATTACTTAGACCAATAGCTTTAGCTAGTTGTGGTACAGTATTTTTTAGATTACTATTTGCTAGAGAATAATCATTAATTGAATTTATATATTTATATATATTTTTAAACCCCGAATTTAAATTTTTATGAATATTATCAAGATTTATATATTTATCATACACATAACCTGTTTTATATGTTAAACATACAGGGTAGAATATATTAATATCTTCACTGTAATATCTATGAACTATATTATTGTAGAATTTTTCTAGTTCTATTTTATCATGATATTTAAATCCCTTAACCATATATCCATAGAATATATTAATATTTTGATGTGCATGATGATTATTATATTCATTAAATGCATTTTCTGAGATAACTGGTGTTATAATAGTTATAGTTTCACAACGTATAGAACCAAAACTTGGAATTCTATATGATATATTCATATCATCTAAATATAACATTTCAACATTACTATTTTTAGATGGTTTTCGTATGACATTATGTGATGGTAGTAAATGTCGAAAATGATAATATAAATAACTATCAGAACCATAATCTGTTTCAAATGGAATATAAACATATAATGTTTTCTTTTCTCGGTATTTTACCCATTCTTTAATGCTATGTTCTATATTACTTAGTACATCATTTCGCGATAAAAATAATGTTTCTTTATGTATTTGTCTTATCAATTTATTCATTTATATAAAATGAAAATTAATATATATTAATTTTTAAAAATGTTATCCATAACTAAATCTACACCACTTGTATACAATAAATTTTTGAATAATCGTAAGTTATCACCTAATTATAATATTAAAATTATTAAGAAGAATAACAATGTAATGACATTATTTAAATATTCTAATTTATTATTTAGTGTATTTTTAAATGATTCATTTTTATCATTTAAAACAAAGTATGTTTTTCCAAGTATGATTTTAAATGGTTTACATAATTATGTATTTAGTTCTAATACTGATGAATATTCACTTGATATTCATGGTGAAAATATAGATAATGAAATAGCATTTGATATCAATGAAAGTTTACCATATGAAGTAATGATAATTTGTAAACTAGCATTAAAGTATAATTTTATTAACTTTGAATATAATAATGTTGAAGATATCATACTTACAAGTAAATCTTTTGAACAAAAATATAATGAAGATGAAATAGATAGAATTTTAAGAAATTTTAAGAAATATAATAGAAATATTTATGGTAATCTTACCATATTAAATAAAGAATGGATGAATATGGATTCTAATTGTTATGGTGGTAAAAATAATAGTCCTTATACAAATAGTGTACTTGATGAAATTAATAATAAAATATCATCTGTTATTGAAAATGATAATTTGCCACAAATAAGAAGTGCTGCTGTTATGCAAGGTGGATTATATACAGAAGTACTTGATGAATTATTTAATTATAAAAATGATACAAAAATATTAAGATGTTGTGGTGATGATAATGAATTATATAGAAAATATACTATATGTCAAGTACCTATATTATCAGTTTTATTATTTAATGATTTACTAATTAGTTCTGGTGTTGATACAGATTTAATTTTTAATTTTGATAATACTGAATATAAGACCAATTCAAAAACTAAAAAATATTTCTTTGGTTTTGATGTAACTTACATTTGTGATATTCTGAAAATGTAATAAAAAATGAAAATTTTATAAAATATTTAAGTGTAAAAGATGTCTATTGAACTTAATGAAGAAACTTTTAATGCTGAAGATATGTCAATGGAGGGACTTTTTGAGATTTTCTCAAAGATGAGTATTGAGTGCCCACTTTTTGCTGAGGGTGTTGCTAAGATTAGAGCTGGTATGGATTCTGGTGATGTAATTGGTCAGTCGTTTCCTACAAATAAAGTTGAGGAAACGACTGAAATTGAAGATATGACTGATATGATGGATGATGTAAACGTTAAGGCAAAGATGGATTTACTTAGTAATCTTGTTGAAACTGATTTCTGTGATCCTAAGGATAAGAAGACTGATGATATTGTTGAAGATAAGCCTGATGTTGAGTCTATTGAAGAATCTGTTTAATTCAGTAGAAACAAAAATAATATTTTATAATTATAAAATATATTAAAATGTTGAAAATCATCAAAAATTTCACAAAGAAATATACATTATCAACCAAATTTTTTATTAATCTTGAAGAAAATAAAAATGGTCATTTAAAGAAAAGTCACATAATTAAATTTTTAAACATTGATAATGAATTGATAACAGAATTACTATTGTTTTTAAATGTTGATATCTTTAAAATAGAAAATTTTCTATTTTATTGTGATGAATATACATATTTTGCAATTAAATTGAATGGTGATAATATTGAATTACTTTCTATTTCTAAATATAAAATAATAAAAAATTCAGTGAGGACATATTTAGTTTATTCATATAATATTGAAGACGATAAATTATCATTGATATATCAAAATGATAAAACTGGTTGGTCTTTTTATGATAAAATTGATATTCACGAAAATATCAAATTAATCGAATATTTCCATGAATATCAATGTTATGCATATCTTAAAAATAATTTTAAAGATAAATTACCATTAATTAATATGATATATAGTGATGAGCAAAATTTATCTATATATCTTGAAATAAAGTAAAATGAAAATTTAACTATATATTTAAACAAAATGTCTCAAGTTTTATATTTCAATAGAAATAGTGTTCCTAACCTTAACAAGGTTGATATGATTAAAAAATATAATTTGAGTATAGGTGATATAATTGCGATAAACATTAATCGTAAAAAAGATAATTTTAAAGATATTCAACCATTGATACTTGGTAAAAATGGTAAATTTCTATCAATGTATAATATGTCAAAGATGTCAAATGAAAATAGTAGTGTATCATATAAAATTCCACTTGAAGTATCAAGATGTTTTAAGTCACCAAATGAACATTTTGAATATGTGTTAATGTTTATGATTGGTAATGATATTGTATGTTCGGAAATAGTTTATTCTAATGGTCATACTGAATTAGTTGAAAATTTTGTTACAACTATTGATTTGGATAATGAAATACACAGTGAATTGATTGAAAAAATAATAAAAACTAAAGTTGATACATTGGCTGAATATAGTTTGAATTATTATTATTGTACTTTGATTGTTAAATTAAATGGTGTAACAACAGAGATTTATTACAATTAAATACTTACTATGATGAAATTCAAATAAAATTAAATAGTTTAAAAAACATTATTTATGAAAGATAAAAAAATGAAAATATCATATGATATTTTCTTAAAAATAATGTCAAGAGTTTTTTACTTTGATCAAGAAAACATGCCAAACCTTCATACATTTGATATGGTTAAAAATTATGGTTTAGTAACTGGTGATATAATAGCTGTTGCAATAGATATGGATGTAGATAATTATAGAAAATTACATCCACTAATTTTAAATGGTGAGGGTGTATTTAAACCTATAATTGATCAGAATAAAATTTCCGTCACTGTTTATACAATACCAGTTAATGTATCAAAATTATTTAAGCGACCTTTAGACTTTTTTAGAAATATAATGATGGGTGAAGATAATGATGTTTTATTTAGAACGAGAATACATGAAAATTTTGTTTCAAACATTGAACTGGATTATATTGTACATAAAGATTTAATTGAAAGTATTACACTTGAGGAAGCAAATGAATTATTTACATATACATGTAATTCATATTATAGATTACTAACTGCTCAAAATAAATACAATGTTTTTGATTTCACAGAATATGAATTTTAAAATGTGTGAATATCTTTAAAACAGTTAAATATGTTTATTTGATCTAAATTCATGTATTCTTTAAGTCTATAATTTATTGATTTATCGAATATTTTAAGTAGATCATTTTTGATTATATCTTTTAATGTACCATCAATTATTTTTAACTCAAATAAATATAGCGTTAAACATATACATATAATAGAATTTCTGAAAATGATGACATTTGAATCAGTTAAATTATAAAAATCTAACATATTCAGCTCAAATGTACCAGCAAAATCATTGTTGTTAATAAACATAATAAATCTTATAATGATGATATCATCATTAAAAGTTAATTGAACACCTATATTCGAATAATTTATGTGATCATATTTATTTAGTGTTGAATTTATTTTACTAAGAGTATCTCTAATTAATTTATTTGTTACAATTGGGTTTTCTATCTTATTTAACCCTGTGATCAGTTTATTTATAACTTTATTTCTAGTAATAAGATCTTTAGTCTTTAACATTTCAGTAATTTCATCATTTTCTCCAAATTTTAAATTAAACGTTTTAAGTGTATCTATAACTATCTCACTCATTACAATATTCATATCGTATTTAATTTTATTTGTACCAGGGTAATATATATTTATTGTATTTTTAACGATATTCATTTGTTCATGTAATTGTTCATCATTTGTTTCTAAATAATAACCATATAAAACAAATAAAAACTTAATTAGTTTATTAGTATTAATATGGTGAAAATCTTTTAATACCATATTTAAAATATTTATCATAGAAGTATTATATTCATCAAGTTCTATGACTAAATTGTACAACATTATTATTTTGTTTTTGACTATTCCAATATCATATGATTTTATCTGATCGTAAATATTATCATATGTATCAATTGTATATAATGCAGGTGTTTTACTAATACCATCAAATTTTATTATTTTTGGTATTTGTTCTAATGTATTTGTCATTAAACTATCACATGTAAATAAAATTTTGAAATTGTTCATTTTATGTATATATTTAATATATTTTTCAATAATAAATACGTATCAAAAATAATTATATATTTATATAATTATCTAATAAAACCATGTCCTATTGCAGCATTTACAAGATCTTTGTATATACGACTACCCTCCTTTATCTTTCTGAGTGTTCTTGGATTAACTTTATTATTATATATCCATCTTTGTATCTCTTCAAGAGTATATTTGTATTTAGCTGGAACACTTGCTTTGATAGCTTCAAGATATGAAAATGACCATGTAATATAAATAGAACTATCACAATTACTTGGCCATAAAAATCCATAGTTTAAAAATGGCATTAAATCTTCACAATAAAATTGTGCATAATATACTGGGTTATTTAAAAACAAAAATGATCTATGTGCCATATAAAATGGTGGATATGAAAACCAAGGTGGAAATGAATAGTCATTAAATTCACCATTAAAAATAGCCTTACCATTTTCCAAATAACATGGTACAACATTATACAATGAATTATCAATATCAAATGTAACATCTTTATTATCAAGTCCTAAAAAATTTATACGCTCAATAATATAATTATAGTAAACCTTTAATGCGTTTGTATAACCAATCCACATTTTTACAGCATTTATTTCATTGGGTGATATAAAAGCCATCGAGAAATATTTATTATTTAATTTTGCATTATCTATATTTTCAAGAATGCTTAGTATTTTTAATGCGTCACGTTTTTGTATTATCAATTTAGAATTATCTAAATAATTAGGATTTAATGCTGGATCAGGAATGATGACAAACGTGTTACACATTTATAATTTATATTTTTGGTGAAATATTCATTTTTTGGCTAAATTTAACGAATTCATTTTTTGAATTTTCATCAAAAAATGGTCTCCAATAACTATTCAGAGACGCATTTTTAAGCTCTTTTTTGACTTGAGTATCCGACGGCTAGTCGGATGTAATATTTTGAAAAGTGCTATTTTTACCATTTTTTCAATTGAATTTTTTGTATTTTTCATAGTTTTAACAAAATAAAAATCGGTCTAGTACCTTAATGTGATAAATTTATCACATGTAATTATTAATTAAACTCAAAAAATAAATAGTACTATATAAAAAATATTTTTTTTGTTAAAAAGACATGAATGAAGACAAAAACTCGTTTCAAAAAAGTGCTCTGAATAATTATAGAGAGATGCATTTTTAAGCTCTTTTTTGACTTGAGTATCCGACGGCTAGTCGGATGTAATATTTTGAAAAGTGCTATTTTTACCATTTTTTCAATTGATTTTTTTATGTTTTTCATAGTTTTACCAAAATAAAAATCGGTATGGTATACTGTTACAATAAATTTATCACATGTAATTATTAATTAAACTCAAAAAATTAAATAGTACTGAATAAAAAATATTTTTAACGTCAAAAAGACACGAATGGTTGAAAAAACTCATTTCAAAAATACGGTCTGAATAGTAATAGAGAGACGTATTTTTAAGCACTTTTTTGTCTTGAGTATCCGACGGCTAGTCGGATGTAATATTTTGAAAAGTGCTATTTTTACCATTTTTTCAATTGATTTTTTTGTATTTTTTATAGTTTCATCAAAATAAAAATCGGTCTGTAACACGGGATAAAAATAATTTTAAGTGTAAAATAACTTAAAAAAAATGTCAGATCAATTAACCAATTATATAGATGTTGTAAATTATGGTATTAAAATGAATAATAAATATAGTTTTATACAACATCATAATAGAAAAATAAAAGAGTTTATATCTGATTTATCAAATTTTTATTCTGGTTGTGATTTTTATGGTATAAAGCCTTTAAACTCAAACGAATTAAATCGTTTAAATAATATTTTAGAATCAATAAAATTTCACACTGATAAGTTAAAAAATAACACATTGATATATTAAGATAAAATGAAAATAATATCATATGTATATTAAAAATGTGTATATACAAAGAATTTTTTAGTACTAAAAATGATAATTGTAAGGATATAATTAAAAGGATATATGATGACTCTAAATATATTAAAAATAAAATATATTTTTATGATGAATATGAAGTTTTTGATTTAATGGTAAATCTTAAAAATGGTGATAAAAATATAAATTTTAAATATATATATCAATTATATAACGATGATTATAGTTCATTGGATGTTATTAATAAATGTAATAATTACGAAGAATATGAATGTAAATTATTAAAAGATCTTAAATTTCTTATGTCAAAAATAATATTCAATGCTGTTACTGTAATAAATTTTAGATATAAATGTAAAACAAGTAAAAAATTTAAATGTGATAGTATTAATGAAAAAGATTCAATACTAAGTACAGCAAGTGCAAGTGGATTTATAAGTTTAGTTAGATATAGAATTAATAAATATTCATATAAAAAAGAACTATTATTCGATGCAATAAAATTTTCATCTCAATATGAAAAATTAGATATTTTTATATATCTAATTGAACATTTTAAAAAAACATGTGATATTTGTGATTTATATGACACATTAAAATTATGTATTAGACATTCTTGTATAAATGGAAATTTAGACATATTAAAATATACATTTTCGGTGTTATTTACTGGTACTGTAATTTACAATATTTCCAAAGATTTATTATATGCAAGTTTAAATGGTCATTTACATATTATTAAATATATCAAATTTAAATCTTTTAAAATAAATAATTATGTAAATATTTTAATAATAGCACTTAGAAATAATCATTTTGACATTGTAGAATATATAGTACCATATATTAAAATCTTAAATTTAGATAAATTTGAACATAATTGTACAAATAAACAAATATTATCATTCCATAAAATTATATACAAACTTTACATCAGACGTAAAATTTTGTCAAAGAATTTATATCATGCTTTAGATAATATAAAATATAAATATGAAGATGAAGATGATAATTTAGAAAGTTACATGAAAGTTGTATAAATATTTAGAAAAATTGAATAAATTTACACATAAAATGTAAAAATGATGTCAGTTAATTTTCTATTTTCTTTCTATGAAGATACTTATGATACTTGTGTATTTTCACTGATTAAAAAAATTATTGAACCATATGAATATTTACATATGATCAAAAATTTTGAAGACTATGAAGTATTAGAACAAAAGGAGATTAATTTTATAATTTGGTTATTAGAAAGTGGTAATATTGATTTACAATATATACATGAACATAAAATCTTTATGAAGTGTTTGGAGATTAAAGACAATGGTTTAAACAACAATATCATTTATCATTTTTATTTTACAAATGATATAGTGTTTAAAAATAAAAAGAATATACATTATGTATCTGAGAATCTTTATAATGATTTTGATGATTATGATAATAACTACAAAGATTTATGTAATGATGAATATGAAGATTCTTTAGAACAGAATTATTCATGTCAATGTTATAAAAAATCAAAATTAAAAAATAGCTGTAAAAGTGTATGTGGATGTAAAAGTGGAAGTAAGCGTAAATCAATTAAAATTTGTAATAGAGTAGATCCCATTTTCCCAAACGATTCATTCTATACATAAAAATGAATTAATATATATTTTATTTGACAAAAATGTCAACTATTGAATCTATAGATTTAGAATCACAAGAGATTAAATTAGAACATGATGGACAATTATATATAAATTTCCATGAACATACAAGAATATTAAGTAGAAATTATATTTGTTTTGCTGTATTTTTAAGTTTTACAATATTAATTTGTATAATAATATTTCGTGTATAAAATGTTTAAAAATTGTGAAATTATCAACAACTCAAATGAACAAATTATAATCATAAATAATAACGTCGAAATATTAGAATTTACATATTATAATAATGAATTTAAAATAGAAAGTTTAAAGTCATCATGTGAATATTCTGGTACTAAAATATTAAATGAATTTGAAGTATTCATTTTAGATTATTGTGATCTTACTAAACCACATGAAATATATTTTACTGATACTTCAACGATAATTAAAAATGGTGTAAAATTAAGCTTATCTTTAATGTTAATAATTATAAATGGTGAATCATGGTATAACTCAAAAGGTTACTATAGTAAAAATCATATTAAAGAACGAGTACAATGGGATATAAACAGATTTAAAACATTTTATTTTGAAGACGATGAAATTATAAACTTTTGGTTTAATACTTTTAACTCTGATATTAGAAAACTAAAACTTTATTCTATTGTCAATATAATAAGAATGAACATTGATGAAAATACAGAAATATACAAGAAAATTTTAGACACTATCAAACATAAATTTAATTACACAACATTTCTATCAAAAACAATAAAATGAAAATTTTCTTATATTTATAATTATAAATATGAACGAACAAGAAATTTGTAACAAATGGAACAACGAAGATACATTTCAAGAGTCTATGAAATTAAATAAGAATAAGCCAGAATTTAAGTTTTATGAGGGTCCACCATTTTATACTGGAGATCCCCACTATGGTCACATTGCTGGTGCTTTTATCAAAGACACCATCTTAAGACATAAACACAATCAAGGTTATCATGTTGAAAGAAGGGCTGGTGCTGATACTCATGGTTTACCAATTGAATATGAAATAGAAAAACGGCTTAATATTAAAACTACCGATGAAATTTTAGAATATGGTATTGGTAATTATAATGAGAAGTGTAGAGATATTGTTATGGAATGTGCTGATACATGGAAAAGTACAATGTCTAGACTTGGTAGATGGATTGATTTTGATAATGATTATAAGACTATGACAAAGAGTTATATGAATTCTGTATGGTGGACATTTTCACAATTGTATAAAAATGGACATGTCTACGAAGGTGTAAAAATTATGCCATATTCAACTTCATGTGCTACATCATTATCTAATTTTGAAACTGGACAAAATCATAGAGATATTCAAGATATTTCTTTATATGTAAAGTTTGAATTAAAGACTCCATTTAAGGGTGCTCAATATATTGCTGTTTGGACTACTACACCATGGACATTACCATCAAATTATGCATTATGTGTAAATCCTGATATTGAATATATCACAGTTGATGATTGTATTTATGCTGAAAGTCTTGTAGATCATACTAATGGTGAAACATTTCTTGGTTCAGAACTTAAAGATTTAGAGTATATCCCACTATTTACATACAATACATTTATCTCAAAATATAAAATTGTAACTGATACATTTGTTAAAGAAACTAGTGGAACTGGTATCGTTCATATTGCACCTACTCATGGTGAAGAAGATTATAATGTTTGTATCAAAAATAACATCATTACAAAGGAATCTAAGCTTTATATTTCAATGGATGATAATGGATTTATGATTATACCTGAACATAAAGGTGTATTTTATAAGGATTTTAACAAGAAAGTTATTATGTCACTTAAGGAAACAGGTAACTATATCAAAACTGAACAAATTACACACAGTTATCCATTTTGTTGGAGATCTGATACACCATTAATTTATAAGGCTGTCAATTCTTGGTTTATTAAGGTCGAAGATATTAGAGAGAAGATGTTAAATTTGAATGAAACAATTAATTGGAAACCATCTAATATTGGAAGTGGAAGGTTTAAGCAATGGTTGTCATCATCAAGAGATTGGGGATTTTCTAGATCTAGATTTTGGGGTTGTCCAATTCCTATTTGGAGAAGTGAAGATGGTGATATTATTTGTGTTGAGTCATCATATGAACTTGAAGAATTAACCGGTCTTTCAAATATTGAGGACTTACATAGACATTTTATTGATGATATTATAATTACTAAAAATGGTAAAGAATACAAACGAATTCCTGAGGTTTTTGACTGCTGGTATGAATCTGCTTGTGTGAATCTAGGGCAGAATGATATTGTTGAGTTGTTAAGAAATTCAGATGAAGGTCTCAAAAGAAATTTAGATTCTGTTACAATTAAAACTAATGATAATGTTACACATAAGATTTTACCTGCAGATTTTATCGCAGAGGGTTTAGATCAAACTAGAGGTTGGTTTTACACTCAGTTAGTAATTTCAACTTTAATGTTTGATATAGTACCATTTAAAAATGTTATCGTAAACGGAATTATTCTTGCAAATGATGGTAAGAAAATGTCTAAACGTCTTAAGAATTATCCTGACCCTCTTGAGGTAGTTGACAAATATGGTTCTGATGCATTGAGACTTTACTTATTATCATCACCATTAGTAAATGCTGAATCTATTAAATTCTCCGAAGATGGTGTGAAGAATATGAATAGAGAAGTTATCATTCAGTTGAAAAATTCATTGAAATTCTTCGAAGAATATTATACATTGTATATGAAAAATAATGGTGTGTTTAATAGTGATTGTCATAATAAAAATGTATTAAATTTGTGGATTTTACGAAAGTATCATAATTGTATACTTGTTTACTACGAAGCTTTAAATAATTATGATTTGAATAAAGCAGTTATTACTCTTATGAATTTTGTTCAGGTTTTAAATAATGGATTTATTAGATATTCAAGACCTTCAATTAAAAATGGTAACTTTGAATCTATTTATACACTATATATTATTTTAAAGTATATTTCATATGATTTCCGAGCTATCACACCATTTTTATGTGAAACAATTTATTTGAGTCTTACGGATACTATGAATAAAAATAGTCCTAGTTTAATTAGTGTTCACTTAATCGATCATAAATTAAGTAATAAATTTAACAACAGTAATTTTAAATTTGATATTGTACATAATATTATTTGTAATGTTCACCAAATTAGAAGTTTAAATCAAATTAGTCTTAAGAAACCTATTAAATATTTAGATATTGTCTATGATAAAGAAATTTCACATGAATTACTTGAGTATATCCACACTGAATGTAATGTAATTGATATTAACATTCTTAAATATGATGAAGTAAATGTGACTAAAACTTTAATTCCTGTAAAATCATTGTTTTTTAAACGATTTGGTAAGAAAATTAGTGATGTGTTTAATATAATCAGTAAAAATATCAAAGCTTGTAATAGTATTGGTCTTAATCTTGAATTACCAACAGAAATTGGTGGATTTGAAATTACAGAAGAATTATTCAATATTAACTACGAAACTAGTTTTGATGATCATAAAAAGGTAAAGGTCTACGATAATATGATATTAGCAGTTGACTTTACTTATGATGAAAATGTTGAAATTCTCCATAATTCTAGAGTAATCTCAACAAAAATTCAAGAGTCTCGAAAGAATAATGGTTTACATCCTTGGGATAATATTACATTTCATATTGAAACTTTAGATGAAACTAAAAGTATAATTAAATATAACATTGAGAATATTTCAAAGAACATTAGATCTGAATATTCTGACAATAATAATTCAACATATACGTTTGATAATGAAGAATTCAACATTAGGGTTTATATTAACGTTCATTAAGTTGATGTATAAATATACAATTGTATATTTAATAATATTGAAAAATATTTTGATAATGTGTTGAAAAATGTTTTGTTCAAAATGTAAAAAAGACAAAAACCCATTTGATTTTGTTTTACCTGACACATATGACATATGTAGAAAATGTCACAGTTTAACTAAAAATATTGATGATGAAGATTTCATTGTTATTAATAAAATAACAAATCAAACAATACTTATGTTAATAGAACTTATAGAACAAACAGAAGAAGATATTAACAATTCTAATATAGAAAAATATATATCTTATACACCGGAAGATTATATAGATTATTTACACAATATGATAGAAAAATTTAATATGATATTAAAATATAATGAACAAAATATGAAACAAGTTAAGATTATCACACTATAGTGAAATATCACTTTGTTCATAAGAATCAACAAAAATAACATCATATTCATCTACAACTTTATATAATAATTTATATTCTTCATTTGAATTAATATAATCATGTAATCCAAGAAGTTGCAATCTTGTTATTTTTACACCACTAAGTTCTATTACACCATTTAAACCTCTTGATTGAATAAGATGTTAAAAATTTATATAACGTTTATTTTTACCTGTTTCACCAACATCATATGTAGATAATAAATCGTTTCTATGTTCATCTTGATCCATTTTTATAAAATTATGTATAGTTATTTTTAATTAATTGAATTTAAAAATTAAAATTATATAAAAATATGTTGGATCATATTCAAAATATTATTGATTTAAAACCATTCGATAAAATGTGTCATGTAGCATCATTCATTCCTGTTAAATTTAAAAATAAACAGTATCTTATACGAGGTTGGATTTAATTCAAAAAGATCACCATGTAGTAATAAATATATCAATACACATGCAGAAATAGATTTATTAAACAAATATTCATCTAGAATAAGAAGTAAAAAAATAAAATGTAAACGAGTTGATCTAATCGTGTTACGTATTGATAACAACAATAATTTATTCAATAGTAAACCATGTTATCATTGTATGTTAAAATTAATGAAATCAAATAATGTTAAAATTAACAATGTATTCTATTCGATAGATGATGGTATTGTGTGTGTTAAATTTGATGAATTGTGTTCTGATATTGAATTATCACAAAGATCATCAAATCATAAAATAAACAAATCATAAAAAATGAAATATTTACAGTTGTAAATGTTAAAATGTTTGGTTACGACGATAATTATGTTTTTGATGCGTATAACTTAGAACAATTGTGTAATGACGAAGATATAGATGAATTTATTATTACTTCTAAAGAATATACATCGATAGAAATAATAAAATATAAAAATCATAAAAATTTAACAATAATTGAGTTAGCATGTAAAGGATTACATGTTAAAATAATTAAATTTTTAGTTGAAACATATGAAGATGTAATTAATGAAAATAATGTTGTAAATTGTGTATATCTGCTAATGATAAATTATCATAATATTATGGATTTTTATGATAGAGTAATTACGAGTTATTTTAAAATAATTGATAAATCATATAGATTATGTCTTGATAAAGATGAATTAGATGATTATACCGAAAATCATGAATTTTCTTATCATAAAAAAAGGATGGATGAAGATGAAATACAGTATAATAAAAGAATGAATGGTGATTATAGTCCTTATGAAGAACCAGATGAAGATGAAGAAGATGATGAATTAAAAGAAAGAAGGTGTAAACAATTAGAAATTTTTGAAGATGATTTAGATTATGATTTTTTGTTTGTTTATCCTTGTCCAAGTTGTCCACATTTTGATAAATTTTATTTTGAAGAAATATTATTTAAGATTATCAATGGGACATTTTTATATGATATACCAATTTTTACAGAAATTACAAATATTATTGATAAATATACAAAAGACTTTGATTATTTAATAGAAACAAATATTGTAGATATTCTTTATGATGATAATGAAGAAATTGATTACAAAATTAGATTCTTAATGTTTTACATGTATAGATTTAGTAATATATGTGAACGTAAATGTGGTAATAGTATATCTAAGAATAATGATATGGTTCCAATTAATGATTTATATCAAAAAACTAAAGGTTACAAATATATTAAGATAATAAAGTATCATTAATTTTAGATGTTGATATATATTTACTACTTAAACCTATAACAAAATCGTTATAATCTTTATCACACTGCGATAATCTATCATCCTCCATTGCAAGTACTAAATTAGATTTTATTCCACGTAATGAATTATATCCCTGTATAACTACAAAATGTGAATCACCAGGATCTAAAGTTGATAAACTTGGTTTTACACAAAACATATTTCCTGCATGTGTACTATTCATTGAACATTTATTAGTTCCAACAATTGATCTATTTGCCCATTGACCCTGAACTAATAGGACAATTACCAAATACATTTTATTATATATTTTAGGTAGTGGTATATCAACATAATCACCATTTGATTGACTTAAATTTTTTGCAAATAATACTTTAAAATCTATATCTGCTAATTCAGCATCTTTGTTAGAAGTAAACCCATATACTAATGTATTGTCAAATGCACATGTTCCATATAAATATGTTACCCTTAATATACCATCTGGAATATAAATAGAATCCATTGAATTATTTTTCTTGGGTACTCTTAATATTTCTATAAATGATGTTGACATATGAGCTTCACCAAAAAGTGCACCTGAAGTAATATTATCTGGTACACCTGGGACTTCAACCAAATCTTCTGTACCATTTAATATTTTATCAAATGCTTTTATTTTATATAGATTATTTGAAGTTGTTCTTCCATTAATTGGACATTGGCCGGAAGTTGTATTTACCACATGAAAATTTCTTATGTTAAACGACATTTATATATATTTAATTAAATATATCTTTTTTAATTTAATGATCTTCATGCCAAGTTAAAACACTAGTAATATCAATAGCATTTGATGTACTACTTTGTACAGTAAATGTAAGAGAATCATTTGGAAGTAAAGAAAGAGCATTTAATAAATTTTCAGAAATTTCATTTGTGAAACTTTTTGATACTGCTACAGAATATAATAATGTACCACCTGATACAGTTGCAACTGTATCATAAACAATTGATGATAAATTTTCTCTTATATAATTATAATTATAATTTGTAAGTGTACTATTTGAATATATTCTTATAACACTTGTTTTTGTTGCATCATTTGTAAAATTTATAACATATGGTTTTAATGTTATGTTATTAATTTTACCTTTAAATGATCTCAAATTTTTATATGTAATTATATGCTCTTCTGCAGTTGATGTTAAAGCTAAACTTTGACTTTTGCTGAATAAATTGTCAAAATTTTTTATTTTACCCTCGTTAAATATACTACCAGAATTCATTTTCATTGTTGATGAATTTGTAGAAGTAGTTGTATTAATCATCCATATTAATCTCATTGAAGGTTGGATTATATTTGGTGTAATAAAATCATTCTCATGTTTTATCGAATGAACTGGTATAAATGAATTGTTATTTTTATCTGCTATTGAAAAAATAACATTACCATAACCAGCTTGATATTGAATTTCATAATTATTACCCTTTGTAATATTTAAATGCATATTATTTGATTCATAACCATTTAATTTATTTATATTCCAATTAAATTTATCAATCCATGTATTTACAATTGATTCACCAATAGAAATAGTTGTAAATGTACCCTCTACATCAGCTGTAGATGATGTAACAGAATAAGTTCCAGATCTTGGACCTTCAACAATTTCTGATGTAAAAATTAAAGTATCATTTACTTGATCAACAATCCATCCACCAAGTTTAAAAATATCGTCTAAAAGTACAATTTGATATGTAACCTCACTAACTGTACCAGAAACTAATGAAACTTGATAATCAACATCGTCAAGTTTTATTGTCAAAACTTGAGATTCTGTTGATTCAGCAGTAATTTGTAATTTGTAAACTGATGGAATACCAGAAGATCTATGTAAAATACCAAAAATACCAGTTGATGGATCAGTACCAAAGAAAAACCCAGAAACTTGATTACCTAATCCAGCAATTTGTTGAATACCAATAGTAGATTCTTCAAATATACATGAAAATCTTGCAACACCACCCTGACCAGGTCTATAGTTATGAATTCTTTTAGACATTAATGTTGACATTGTACCAATACCAACTTCATTTGTTATACTTAAAGATGATTCATTTTCAACATAATCAACTAAACTTGATGAATCAATAGGCATTGTACCACGTTGAATTGTTGTTACAACACCAGAAACAGAATTTGTAATATTTACAAGATTACTGTTACTTATAAGACCAGTTGTATCAAGAACTACAGTAAATGCACCTTCACCATCTAAAGTTGTTACTAATTTACCAGCAACTTCATATGATAAATCAGTAGTTAAAATATCAACTTGTACACCAGTACCCGTAGCAGATGGATCTGTAGTTGATCCATCAGTTAAATTAAACCACACATAATATGTAGTGGTAGTACTGAAAATATAAAAATAATCTGCTGAACCAGAAGATGTAAATGATATACCAGCTGGTGTATACATATTTTGTATATTTGCAACACCTACATCACCAGGTGTTACAGTAGAAATACGTGTAGCATAATTAGATTTTTCAACTATTAAATCCTCATTCTTATAATATGGAAAACTTATTTGTACTACAGGTTCTAATTCTGTAATATTAACTTCACCAAATGACGACAATGGTTTTGCAATTTCTGTCATTAAGACACCAGAATTATTTAAAATAGCATTTTTATAAACACCCGTTGTAGTCTTACCAGCAATAATAGATCTTGTTAACTCACAATCATTATTCTTATTTATACCCTCTTCAATAAAACTTGTCAACTTTTTACTTTTAGAATTATGGAACAATGTGTTAATACCACCAATTAATGTTGTACCAAGTGAAACAATTTTCATTTTAAAAAAATTACTTACAACAACTAATGTATGTGCTGAATTAGGTGATACATTACTATTTTCAGAATATTTACCAACATTTTTAAAATTATCATCACTAAAACTAAGTTGTTGATAAATAACATTCTTCTCTAAAGGTCCACCAAGAACACCAACTGTTGTTTGTGTGTATTTTAGGACACTATCATATGTTTCAGCACCCCAACCAGAATAAATATTATAATATGAATCAGTTGAAAGTTCAGTGACCCATGCATTATCCAAAGTACAAATTAAAGTTGTTTCATCATAACCTGAAATTTTACGAGTTTGTCCAGAACCAGTACCAGAATAAATTTCAACATAAAAACCAACATAAAAATCTGTATCTGTACTATTATGACCGTGTGTCTCCTGTAAATAAATTGTTGTTGAACCATTAGATACTGAAGTTCTTGCAACACCAGATTCACCAATAATTAAAAATAAACTTGAATCATATAAAGTTTCCTCAAGTTCTGAATCAATTTTCACAATTTTTGTTGTAGAATCATAACTTACAATTTTTTTCAATTGATTATGACCATTAATAAATTTAATAAAACATTGACTAAATAAACTATCAAATTCAGGTAAATCAGGTTTTAATGTTACAGATTTATATTGATCATCTTGATCTTGATTACCACACATACCAGAGTAAGTATGAACTATATATAAACTTGTACTATCCGGTAAAACTTCAATATATTTATTTATTGTACATGTCTTGGTAGACCCAACATAATCAGCTATTAAATAATAATTATTTAAACCGGTTCCACCAGTAATTTCCAATAATAACCCATTATATTCATCATCGACAGAACTACCCGTATCTAATATAATTGATGATGTCTCAACTGTTCTCGATGAAGATACAACTGTACCAGATGCTAAATTCCATGCAACCTGATTTAAATTTAAATTTGTATTTACTTCACTAACGATACCATAAACTTGAGACGCCATTAATTCTTTTTAAAATAATTTTTTTATCTTTAAAAATTTAATGTCGCTTGACTCTGTTGGTAAATTAAGAATTTCAAACTCACACATCCTTGAAAATTACAAAGTAAGTGAAGTAACAAATATATCTAATTTGGATGAAGACATTCTTATACAATTAAATTCAGTGGCAAATTCAACATTGACATATAATTCAAATAATTATATTGAAATCGAAACTTCAGATAATTCATCCTACGCATTAATGACAAGTAAATGTCCACTTGAATATATTACTGGTAGATCAAGGTTTATTATGATGTCTGGAGTTTTATTAGATAGATCAATAAATGGTGAAGAAGTTTTTGAATCACAGTTTGGTATGTTTGATGTTGATTCTAGTACACCACCTATTATTACAAATGGTGTATGTTATAAAACTGATGGTACAACTTTACAATTTTCTGATGTATCAAAATCATCAGCTACTACTGTAACACAAGCAAATTGGAATATTGATGTTTTTGATGGTAGTGGATCAAGTGGTGAAACTTTAACAGTTAGTTCGGCAGAAACATTACAACTTATGTATATATCACAGTTATGGAATGGTGGTGGTGCAATTGAAGTTGGTTTTATAATAGATAATATTTTATGTCCAGCACATTTATTCACACATAATAGTTTAACATCTCAATATACACCATCACCACAAATTAGAGCATGTTATTATTTAAATAGTACAACAATTTCTTCAAGTTTATCTCAAAGAATGATGGCATATTCTAATTTCACTGAGGGTACAATGGGATCAATTGGTAAAAAGTTAGCATTTAATACAACATATTCTGGTGTTACTTTAGCAACCGCTGGTACAAATTACGTACTTTTAGCCTTAAGATTAAAATCAGGTTTTACGAGTAGTATATCAAAATTATTAAATATATCAGGTGATTTAGAAGCAATTTCTGGATCATCTGCAATTGTTCAAGTTCAACTACATTCAACATATGGTAGTGTTGGTACTGTTAATGGTACATTATCTTTTTCATCTGTTTCAAATTCTAGTAGTGAAGTTGCTATTGGTGATGGTACACAAACTATAACAAGTAATGGAAATTTAATATCATCAATCGTTGTTGATATTAGATTTGAAAAAGATTTTAATGTTGATGATTTATATAAAGAAATATGCTCAAGATATAATGATACATATTATGACACTTTAATCCTATCAATAATTTCATCCAATAATAATTCAAAATGTTTAGCATCTATGAATTACTTAGATATCATTTAAATTAACAATTGTTAATTTAAGATAAAGTTAATTGACCGAGTGGTTCTTCACTTTCAATATTAAAAATGTTTATATCATCTAAATCATATCCATCAGTATCCCAAACAAGATTTTTATTATATCCACATTCACATCTTCTATTATTGATGAACCAACCATCACAATCATCTTCACATTCTACAAATTTAGTTACTTCTTCATTTTCAACAAAATGACACTTTAAAAGAAATTCTTGTCTATTAATATTACACTTTAAAATTAAATTATAATTATCATTCAAATCTAAATTTAATTTTTCTTTATTTGCATATTTAACATACTTATCTCTTGAAATACATCTTTATTCAAAATATCCAATCAAATTAGTGTCTACTTCATTTATGAAATTTTTGGGATATTCATCTATGATAATATCTTTCCACCAAAGTGCTAAATCATATTTTACTTTAGTTTTAAGTAATTTACAATGTTCAACATTACAAAAATTTATGAATACATATTCTATAGATAAATTTTCATTAGATATTTTTAAAAACTCATTGAATGATTTAATTGGTAAATTATGAGCTTCAAAATATTCAATATATCGTTTGAGTTGTATTTGTACATTGTAAAGTTTTTCCAATGTAGAAACATCTTGTTTTAATGTTGTTATTGTATGTATATTATGTTTAATATCATCATTAAATTTATCAATGTCAAACAGCTTATTTTTCTTTTCTTTTGACAAAATTATTCCTTTATTTTCTAATTCATCAATATTCAAACATAATTTATTTATTTGGTTAATGAAATTTTTACATCTTAAACTTTTATTTAATTCTGATTCATAATCAATATCTAATGCGAGACATTCTAATTTTAAATTATTTTTAAATGTTCCAAATTTCTTTTTGATAATATCACATTTTTGTCCGTTATTTTTGTTGTATTTCCTTGTTTCTAATATTAATTTTGTATTCTCTGTTATTTTTACTTTTGTTAATTCAATTGTTTCCAATAACATTTCTATATTTTTATTTATTTCATTATTTTCTTTATCAACACTATATATTTTCTTATTTTCATTATTAATGTACAATGATAAATTTTCGAGTTTATCATCTGGATAAACAGTTAATTCATTTATAGATTTAATACAAATTGACATTTTAAAATATACACATGTATATTTTTCATTTTTAAATTATAAAATTTCAGAAGAATCAGTATATATCTTTTCACATATATGTCTAATTACTAAATCGATATAAATTGCAATATTAGCAATGTGTGATTTTGATTTATCATAGGAAATATCATACATTGATAATATTTCACCAATTTCTGAATCAGAACAACTTGATAAATCTTTAATAATCAATAATATCATTTTAAGTGGTTCATTAAAATTTACAGGCTTATTTCTTACATAATATGGTTCATAACCAAGATCTTCAATTTCCACGTTGACATATTCCTTAAATAATCTATCATAATTTGATTTAAATGTACCGTTTAAATAAAAAGAATAATCAATTTCTTCACGATTGGGATCATGAGACCATAAATCATAAGATCTACACTTATCACCTATAGATTGTTTTATATTCTTATCAGTATCTTCAACAACAATAAATTCTATTTTATCACCAGTGTTAATAGTTACACCTAGATTTTTAAGATTATTCATAAAAACACATACAAAATAAGAATCAGATTTATAATCTGATGATAATGTAATAGTTTTTATTAATTTATTATTGGTGACATTATCATTTAAAAGATTACATACATGTTTAGATAAAGACAATAAAATATCACATACATGTACTCCATTTGAAACATTACGAAGAAGATCAGCAAACACAATCCTTGAAAATTCAGTACTTCTAGTAGTTTTTAAAAAATTATTAGTATCAGTTAATGAAGAAGATAAAGACATTTAGTAAAATCTTAACAACTTTATACTGTCCTGTTTATGGCACATTTCCAAATTTAAAATTTTTGGGTTTAACTTCTGGATTTTTAGGTGGAATTGGTTTATCAATTGAATATTTATGTAAACAAGATGAAAAATTAAAAAATAGAAATAATCAATTAACTGGTTTTGAATTGTTCACAACATCTATACTTGTTGGTGGAACATCTGGTATAATTTTATATCCACTTGTACTTCCAACTATCATTGGAAGACCACTTTATTCTTCATTTAAGAAAATTTTATGTGATAATAAAAGTATAGATTATAGTAAAATAAACATCAAGACATTTTTAGATGATCGTAAAAATAATAAACCCAAATAAATTATTTTACATACTTACTGTATAATATATTAACAACTGTTAATATGTAAATTAATCCTTATAATTCTGATTTATAATTTTTAAACTTATATTTTTTCTTAAACATATTGAATAAATTGGTTCAACTGGTCTTATCACGATACCCTCACCATTATTTTTACCATATTTAACATCATTAGCAAATTCCTGAAATAATTCAATTGGTTTATCACATTTGATTAAAGTGAATCTATCAATAATTGGTACTAGATCTAATTTATTTTCGGATGTAAATTCTTCTAATTCATTTAAAGACATGTATAAATCTTCATCTAATTTTAATACTGTAAAAACATACCACATAAACTTTGTAAGTTTCAATTTATTACCGTTAATTTTAGGTCCACAAAATTCACCTTGAATAGCAATATTTCTACCAACAAATAATAAATGTAAATTATACTTTTTAACATAATCAACCATCGGGTCTGTAAAAATATACTCATCCTCACCATTTACAGTTTTCCATACGGTAATATTTCTCTTAGATAGAATAAAAACATTTTCTTCATCAACAGTTTTCCAAATCATTGTCATACTTGAACCATCCTGTTTTTGTGAAACATAAATCTCTTTATCAATTAAATCTTCTAATACTCTTTTCTTAGTTCTAAGACTATCTTCATCAGTTTTAGGTATAATATGTGATGGAAATGGTGGAAATAATTTCTTCTTTTCACTAACAAACTGATCCAAAACTTCAGTTTTCTCATATTTTGTTACACCTAAAGTTTCACCAAAGTCATAATCTTCTATATCAAGAAATTTATCAAAATCATCTATTTCAGTAAATTCATCTAATGGTAATACAATTCCTTCTGAATATACACCTCTTATCTTACGGGTTTGAACTCTCATTGGTTTACATTTATCATCTTTTCTAAATCTCTCAAAGTGTTTCATACTTGTATCAATGATAGTATCAACTGGAATATGAATACATCTATCACCAATCTGAAATTCATCCTTTTTTACAATAATATTCCAACCTAAAACTGTTGCCATAACAATAGCATCAGCATTTTCGATAGGTTCTAATGATTCAATAGTTTCTAATGATGACAACTTCATTTTTTAAATTAAATTTAACTTAAATATTTTCACTTTTTCTTAATATAGTATTTATGCTTCAATGAACTATTAATTAAATCTTCCATATCTTTTGAAATTACATCTAACATTGAATTATCAGTATCATCATATCACATTTTTTGATTAAAGATTTATTCGCGTCAATAATCAGTTGACGTTTGTGTGCAATTAATAACATATTTTCACGTGTTAATAAATCCATTTTTTACACAGAATTTAACTTAAAAATTTCATCCTATAACATTGTATACTTTTCCAAAAAAATCAATTAATGATATTTCCCAATCTTTTTCGTTAATCTTCCATAAATTAAAATCTGTATCAATATTATCAAAACAAATTTTAATTATATCACTCAATGAAAAATCAAGGAAATCATCATTAAAATATCTTAAAATAATTTGAGATGTTGAAGACCAACCATTATTTACATTCATTATTCTTTCACGAATTAAATTTTTTATCAATATATTATCGGTCATTAAAAATAATTTTTTACTGTTTAAATTTAAATATGGTATGTTATATAATTCATCATCAAAATCTATTTTTAATTTTATATCTTGTGAAAAATAATCATGTAGATATTTACCAAATGGACGTTTAAACCATTCATTTTCTAATTTTATAAATGCTAAAATTTTTGAATATTGTAAGATTGTCAAATCATATGATTCAACAAATGGATTTCTATTACATTGAATAATATCTTCATCTATATCATTCCAATCATCTTTTAATTGATATAATACACCAAAATAATTACCCCATATTTTCCAATATTTTATATCTAAATCATTACAAATTGCAACCGTTTCAGTTATTAATTCAAATAAAACTCCAGTTTTTAATGATGCCAATTCAAACAATGTATTTGTTTTTTCTAAATCATATATTTGACCTAACGATAATCTATATAGTTTTACAATGATAATTTCATTCCATTTTTTACTTGAAATATTTGTTGGTTTATTATTTGTCCATATTTGTAATGCTAACTTTAAAATATCAAAGCAAATATGTAAAACTTGTGTTTGTGAAAATTTAAAATGTAAAGTTTCCCTGTTTCTACGTGTATTAGAATTATCCATCCATGGTGAATCATCCAATACAAGACTTGTAACGTGTATACATTCAATTACAAATGCTAATTCGACATTAATTTGTTTTTTATCATCAATATAGTTACATAAATCACAAAATAATTTCGGTCGTATTTGTTTACCATTTTCGAATAAATAAGACCATGTATATTCACCCATATTCAATGGATGAGATTCTATCCATTGATTTTTATATTTCTCATAAACTGGAATTTTTAAAATATCCCACGACATATTTTTATTAATTAATAAAAATTTAAATAGAATTTTCTTCGGGGTATACTAAATGTATTTGATCACAAATACGTTTAATAAATACATCAACCAAAACAGCAATATGAACATTTCTTTCCTTTGTTTGATCATATTTATATCCATATGATATATAATGTTTGTAAAAATCTTCATCTGACAATTTCATATAATCTTTAATTAGACCAGATATCATTTTAATAGGTTGACTAAAATGAACACCATGACATCTAGAAAATTGTGGTTTATATCCAAGTCCTTCTAACGATGGATGATTAATTGTATTCATATTACCAACACCAAATAAAAAATCATATTGTTCTTGGAGACCCTTTTCAATATAATAATTATAATCAATTTGTTCACGATTTGGATCAGCCATCCACAAAGAGTATTCTCTACACTTTTCACCTACATTTTGTGAAATGTTTTGTTCTCTTTCAATATTTGTTCTAACAATTAGAAATTCTAATCTATCACCTGGTTTAACTTGCATACCAAGTTTAGCAATATTATTTGCAAATACATTTAAGAAGTAATTCTCATTTGAATAATTACTTCCTAAACCCATAACTTTACATAAATCTTTACTGTCAAATCGATCACTTAAAAAGTCACAAATATAGCTAGATAATGACATTAACATTTTACATGTATGCCTCATAAAAATAACATTTTCAACAAGATCATTGTAAACAATATTAGAAAATTGTGCATTACCCTTTTTAGATGTTAAAATACCCTTTGTACCAATGATTGGTTTACCACCTTCAGTTTTAAATTGTCCATGTGTTTTAATCTTCTTAAGATCAATTTCTCTATGTAACTTAATATAATATTTAGGTTTCAAAGGACACATTTGACAACAATTTTCACATTCCATCTTCAAAGGATCTCTAAAAACAGCTTTAGTTGCTGGGATAACAGTTCCATCTCTAAGAATTTTTTCAGGAACACCATTGATGAAATCCTCCATTTCTTTTGAAATCTTCTTAATATCAATTTTACCAGATAGAACATCTTCCTCAGAAATATCCAACCAAACCATTGAACTATCAGTATCATTGTATACAATTTTAGCATTATATTGTGCAAATTCAGCAGTTAAAACATCATTAGCTTCTTGAATTAATTGACGTCCAAGTGCAGTAGTTACAATAGCAACTGGTAATGCTGGTAACATACCAGTTGGAACACCACAAAATCCATATCCTGAATTCATCATAACCTTTACAGCTAATTGTCCAGCATTGTGAACATCAGCTTCACTTGCATTTAATTTATGATCAAGTTCTGTAAAATCCTTATATTTATAAACATTTTCAGCTTCTCTAAGTGATTCTTTAACTAACTTAATCTTATCTTCAACATCAATATTAATACTTCGTGAATCAACACCTTCTAAGTCATCATCGTTATCATCAGGTAATACCATTGTATCATAATATAAATCCTTTTCAAGTTCAGTAATTTCATCCTTAAGTTTCTCAATATCAATACCAATATTAATATAATCCTGTGGAGAATTTTCTTTATATGTAATGATATTATCACAAACCTTCATTTTCTTCTTAATTTCTTTTCTTCCCTTATACCAACCATCTTCTAAAGTAGACATAATACCTTCATATCCAGGTGAACCATTGTCGAAAACCTTTTTAATAACTCTAATTTCATATCTACGAATAACAGTTTGTTTATTTGTTAAATCTTCCGGTTCTAAAATTTGAGCATCCTCATTATTTTCAATATTTAATGAATATCTCTTAATTTCAGTTCTACCAAGCATGTAAAGAGTGGATAAATCATCTTGATTAAAAATAACAGGATATCCAGACATATATAACTTATATTTATCTTCAAGATCTTTCTTATATGATGATGAAAGTGCATCAACTGGTTCTTCTTGTGTAAATGGAATTGATTCATATGTACCTTCTGGGAATTTAGGCCAATCTTCTATTCTAATAAGTGAATCAATAGATAAATTATACCCTCTCATAATCGATGGATATAGAGAAGAAAAATCTAATGTAAAAACATATTTATATACACCAGGTGATGGCTTTCCAACAAAACCACCCTTATAATAATAATCAAAATATTGAGGATTAGAAAGAACAATTCCTCTCTTATGACATTCATGTGCAATATTAGAATATGTACGAATTTGTTCACCTCTGGTAAATAACTCCAAAATTGATACACCAGCCTCACTAGATAATGATGATAAATGAAACCATAATTTACGATTATCGAATAATTTAATTGGTAATATTGAATCCTGAATACAATATGCAACTACATCTGTCATTGCAGATAATGACCCTGGTTTCTTAGCTATCATATCTTCATATATCCTAAACATTTCTTTTGCAGTAACATCATTTTTACCCTCACCAAGGAAATGTTGACATACAAATTCCATTGTATACTTACGTAAACCATATAATCTTCTAATATTTGGTAATAAATCAAATGGAATACGACCCTTATGTTTAATAAATGTAATATCATTATTACCAGCACCTGAAGATGACCAATTCATATTATAAATAGAAGTAACATCTCTAAGAAGACGACCAGTATTAGGAATATCAACAAGTGAAATATCATTTCTTTCACATCTACCAATATAATAAGGATAATCGAAAGAAGAAGTGTTATAACCCATAACCATATCAGGATCTAAATAGTCGAACATTCTAGCAAATCCAATTAATAGATCTTTTTCTGTATCATATTTTATAATCTCTGAATCTTTTAATCTTGGATCATTTTCATCACAATCACCAAATATAAAACAATATTTTTTCATTGTTTCAGGATGCTCCATATACTGAAATACTACAGAAATCATATAAAGTGCATCATGTAATCTTCTATGATGAGGCATCTGTTTATGATTGATTGAATACATTTCACCATCCCATGATATAATTTTTGGATAAACAAACCAATTTTTACATATCTCTTCTGGTATCTCTTCCATTGTTGTATAATTTATTATATACTCTGTTAATGTTTTCTTAGAAACTCTAAGTTTTGATTCCGGATGTATTTTTCTAGCTTTACATTTAAACCATTTTGTATATCTACAATTTTGCTTTGACATTACTCGTCTAGTTGTTGAAATTTTATTCTCATGCATCTCAAATAACATATGACCTTCTTTCATTATATTCATTGGAAATCTTAAGACATTTTCCAGATCTTTACGAGCTTTTACAGTATTAAAAAATAAATACATATAATTCTTCTTTGTACCAGTATAATAATAAATATCTCTATATTTACCAAAATGATAATCAAATGGTGTTTCAAGTGCATTTTTAGTTTTCCAGTCAGTTTTTCTATTTAATTGCCAACATATTGATTCGAATACTCTTTTTGCTAAATATTCATCCCAAGTTATATATTTATCTGGTTCAAATGTATCTTTTTTCCAATCACCACAAGGTGAGGGTACTCTTCGTTGTGTATATGTAGGTAATTCTAAACAACAATAAACTCTTGCATTTGTTATCCTCGCTAAACATGAATCTGAATCTCTATTATGTGCCCACATGTGAATATTCATATGTGCACTTCCTTCGAAATCGTCTTCTTCTTCATAATGGAATGTCTTTAAAAAAATTTCCTCTTCATCACCCATAGGGTAAACATCATCGTCTATTTGTGGGTAGGACGGACAAGACATTTATAATATTTAATTTTCAAAAAATTTCATTTTCATATTTATTTAACGAATTTTACCAAATTTACAATTTTTATTATTTTAAAAATTTCTTTCACACTTAATTAATTATTTAAATGTAACCAATATGCTTCATAAATTATTTTAAATTTAAAATAATTTAAAATAATTTAAAATAATATTAAAATGATACATTTTAATAATATAACACTTAAAATTGCTGTTAAATTATGGTTAACTGATGAAATAAAAGCTATAAAAAAATATGGACATATTTCCAAATGGGACGTTTCAAATGTAACTGATATGTCTCATATGTTTATGAAAGCTTCCAATTTCAATCAACCACTTAATAATTGGAATGTTTCAAATGTAACTAATATGTCTTGTATGTTTTTTGGAGCTTCCAATTTCAATCAACCACTTAATAATTGGAATATATCAAATGTAACTGATATGTCTCATATGTTTATGAAAGCTTCCAATTTCAATCAACCACTTAATAATTGGAATGTTTCAAATGTAACTAATATGTCTTGTATGTTTTTTGGAGCTTCCAATTTCAATCAACCACTTAATAATTGGAATATATCAAAGGTAACTGATATGTCTCATATGTTTAGGAAAGCTTCCAATTTCAATCAATCAATTAATAATTGGAATGTTTCAAATGTAACTAATATGTCTCATATGTTTTTTGAAGCTTCCAATTTCAATCAATCACTTAATAATTGGGATGTATCAAATGTAAATAATATGTCTCATATGTTTAGGGAAGCTTCCAATTTCAATCAATCACTTAATAATTGGGATGTATCAAATGTAACTAATATGTCTCATATGTTTTTTGAAGCTTCCAATTTCAATCAACCACTTAATAATTGGGATGTATCAAATGTAAATAATATGTCTCATATGTTTAGGGAAGCTTCCAATTTCAATCAATCACTTAATAATTGGGATGTATCAAATGTAACTAATATTTCTCATATGTTTTTTGAAGCTTCCAATTTCAATCAACCACTTAATAATTGGGATGTATCAAATGTAAATAATATGTCTCATATTTTTGTTAATAGTGGTTTATTTAATAGATTAAAAGAATTTAATTTAGAAACACCATTTGTATCTATTAGAAATCCATATTATAATTATGAACGTAGAAAAGCATATCTTATGGTGTTACATGATGCGGGTAAATTACCAAAAAATATTTATAATGGAATACCATCTAAATCTGATGTGATTTTTGATACTGAAGATTTATACAAATATATAAATGAATTCATATAAATTTTATCTTTTAATAATGTTAAATTATAGATATATAATGAAGTTAAAGCTTTAAAATTATATCGTCATATTTTCAAATGAAAAACATCAAATGTAACTAATATGTCTAAGATTTTCAGTTGACATCATAAATTCAATTATATACTATTTTTCTCATATTTTAAAATAAAAATCTGTTTATTATCATAATACATGAAAAATATTTTTATGTTGAAAAAAATACCGATAAAAGACAAAAATGATTTCAAAAAAGTGATCCGTATAATAATAGAGAGACGTATTTTTAAGCACTTTTTTCTGTTGGGTATCCGATTCCTATTCGAGACTATTTTCTGAAAAGTGACATTTTTACTATTTTTCAAAGTGATTTTTTATATTTTTTCTGTATATTTATAAAATAAAAATCGGTCTAGTATCCTAATGTAATAAATTTATTATATTTGATTAATAATTAAATTTGAAAATTTAAGAGTGTCATACAAAAAATATTTTTTATGTTGAAAAGACACGAATGAAGACAAAAAGTAATTTCAAAAAAGTGCTCTGTATAATAATAGAGAGACGTATTTTTAAGCACTTTTTTCGGTTGAGTATCCGATTCCTATTCGAGGCAATTTTCTGAAAAGTGACATTTTTACTATTTTTCAAAGTGATTTTTTATATTTTTCTGTATATTTATAAAATAAAAATAGGTCTGGAGTATTGATTTGATATTAACTTTAGATATAAAATATAAATTAATATTAAAAATATTTTCAATAAAAACATGAACATTGAAGAGTTTATTTCAAAAACTAACCAAATTGTTAAAAATGGAAATAAAAATTTTCAAATGAATTACTTAGATTATATTTCCAAAAATTTTAGTTTAATAAAAAATACTAATATTGGTGTCAACAATAAATTTAAAGATAATTTGCTATTTTTATTATCAAATAAAAATGCAATTGAATATGCATGTAAACAGGATATAAGTAGTATAGTTAAATATTTTATTACACATGGTCACTCAAATAAAGGTCTAATGGATTTATGTAATAAATATAATTCTTTAGATACTATTCATATGCTTAAAACATATAAAAATAATAATTTTAATAAACAAGGTATTAATCATGATGTTATTTCACAAATAGATTTATTTAATCCAAATGAAAACTTATTTAAATTAAGTAAAGATTTACAAAATGAAGATAGAAAAATAAAATTTTTAAAAATTAATAAAGTTTATTCATTACATTTTTATATACATGAAGAATTTAGAGAAACTGTATTAAAATCAGTAAATAATAATAGAGGACAAATATCACTTGATTTATTTAATGATTATTGTATTAATGATGCATCTAATTTATATGATATTCATACTTTAAATTTATCTCATTGTAAAATTACTGATGTATCTATGTTAGATAAAGTACACACTTTAAATTTAACCAGCTGTAGACTACTTACTGATGTATCAGCATTAGGTAATGTACACACTTTAGATTTATCTTATTGTAAAATTACTGATGTATCTATGTTAGGTAAAGTACATAATTTAAATTTAACCAGCTGTAGACTACTTACTGATGTATCATCATTAGGTAATGTACACACTTTAAATTTATATAATTGTCAAGTTGAAGATGTATCAAAATTAGGTAATGTACACATTTTAGATTTATATGATTGCCCAGTTAAAGATGTATCCACATTAGGTAATGTGCACACTTTAAATTTATCTAGTTGTCCAGTTGAAGATGTATCAGCATTAGGTAAAGTACATAATTTAAATTTAACCAGCTGTAGACTACTTACTGATGTATCAGCATTAGGTAATGTACACACTTTAGATTTATCTTATTGTTCAGTTGAAAATGTATCAAAATTAGGTAATGTACACACTTTAGATTTATCTTATTGTCCAGTTGAAGATGTATCCGCATTAGGTAATGTACACACTTTAGATTTATCTCATTGTCCAGTTGAAGATGTATCCGCATTAGGTAATGTACACACTTTAGATTTATCTCATTGTCCAGTTGAAGATGTATCCGCATTAGGTAGTAATTATGACTTAAATTTATCTAATTGTCCAGTTAATGATGTATCATCATTAGGTAATGTACACACTTTAGATTTATATGATTGTCCACTTGATGATATATCAGCATTAGGTAATGTACACACTTTAAATTTGTAAATAATAAAAATTTCTATTATTTACACTCTTAGAATTTTATTTTTATAATACTTGATCAAATTTTATTAGTAAAAAATAATTAGGGTATATACGAAAAAATCTGAATTTTCATTCCTCAATAATTTAATTGTTTTATGTCGTTTTGACGTTGATTTAACTGGAACAGATTTTTTGATAATTACCAGTATCAATCTAATATAAAATAATAGAAATTTCTATTATTTATTTAAATATTTAACTACCATGATCAAATGTAAAATCACAACGATTATAATGACTAGAATGTCTTAAAATAATTTCAAAATACATTTCGTAATTATAATCAAACTTATGACTTTTAATTGTATACAATGATGTTAAAAGTTCACCCATTGTAATTTTATTGTTCATTTCAATATATTGTTCAAATGGTAATACAACAACTGTATCATCTGCACCTCTCATATCATAATTACGACCTCTTTTATTTATAAAATGAAGACTCTTTTCATGTATAAATTCAATATCTAAAAAATTACCACCCGATGAAATAAATTCAATTATCTTATCAACAGTTTCATTGTTTCCCTTATACATTTCTGATTGATCATACTTATAGAAATAATCAATTTTACCCTTTTCATTATAAAATCTACAACTACTAGATTGATATTCACCAGTTTCCTCAGTGTATTTAATATCTTCGGGGTCATTAAATGGGGTTTCACCTTGTTCAAAACCATCAGCTTCTGTATATTCATATTCTTTATTATTCTTTGTGCATTCTTTGTGAAGTTCTTCATTCATTGAATCAATTGGATCATACCATATTGTTTCACGATTGCAATGCTTCTTGCCTCTAAATTCAAAATAATTTATACTAAATGAATTATACAAAAATCTAAAAATTTCACTCAAATCATCGGAATTATCGGACAACGTTAAAATTAGCTTATTAGAAGTTTCAGTCATTTTATTGTTAATATTTGATATTTTTTCAATTTTTATCTAAATTCCACAATCAAATAATCGATAAAATTTGATTGTGGAATTGTGGATTTTAGATGAAATCCAGAGAAATCCATGAAAATATTTTTCTTCGCTGTTTTGAAGAAATTTTTTAGCCTGGTATTTTGACTCCCTAGAATATCAAAATAAAACTACTAAAAACAATAGAAATTTCTATTGTTCATTTTCTTAGAATTTTATTTTTTATACCTCTTGAAATAATTTTAACAATAAAAATAAATATAGAATATACGAAAAAATCTGAATTTTCATTCTTCAATAATTTAGTTGTTTTATGTCGTTTTTTCCGTTGAGTTTATTGTGAAGTAACGGATTTTAGCTAAAATCCAGAGAAATCCAGAAAAATCCAGAGAAATCCATGAAAATATTTTTCTTCGCTGTTTTGAAGAAATTTTTTAGCCTGGTATTTTGACTCCCTAGATTTGTGAGAAAAAACTACTAAAAACAATAGAAATTTCTATTGTTCATTTTCTTAGAATTTTATTTTTTATACCTCTTGAAATAATTTTAACAATAAAAATAAATATAGAATATACGAAAAAATCTGAATTTTCATTCTTCAATAATTTAGTTGTTTTATGTCGTTTTTTCCGTTGAGTTTATTGTGAAGTAACGGATTTTAGCTAAAATCCAGAGAAATCCAGAAAAATCCAGAGAAATCCATGAAAATATTTTTCTTCGCTGTTTTGAAGAAATTTTTTAGCCTGGTATTTTGACTCCCTAGAATATCAAAATAAAACTACTAAAAACAATAGAAATTTCTATTGTTTATTTTCTTAGAATTTTATTTACTCACCTTTTACTTCACAACTACTATATCTTAAACACAGTGCAAGTAATATTACAAACCCTGTAACTACAACTGATAAAAATAAAGAATCTAAAGGTGATGTTCTATCATAACAAAACATTTCATAATAAATCATTTGAATTGAATCGTTCCACAAGGAAACTAATATAAAAGAGGATATAACAACTACAAAAATCATAAGATTTGAATTTGTTGCACCACTAAAACTAATATCTGAATGTTCACGTTTCATTTTTATTTACATATGAAAATAATTTAAAAAAATGAAAAATTATATAACCATATAATTTAAAAATGAAAATTGGTTTATTACATGGATGTCGTCAAAATTCTGATATATTTAGAAATATACTTAAAGATTATATTAAAATTATGTCAAAAGATAACGATAATATTTTTATTGATATTGAGGGTCAGTACGATTATGAATTTGGAAATAAAATGTGGTATAGGACATGTTTAGATATTGATGAAATTGGAAAATCTGATATACCAGAATCTGAAATTAATAAAACAATGTTATATGTTGATAAATTTGTAAAAGAAAATGAATTAGATGGATTAATTGGGTTTTCACAAGGTGGAAATGTTGTTGATACATATTTAAGAACATCAAACAAAAATTGTCAGATTAAGTATGCTATTATTTTTAATGGATATACTTTTCCACTTTATTGGGAATTGGAACCAGTTGTTAAATTTGCAGAATTAGTATTTGGAAAAGATGATGAAATTGTTCCACCTAGAACATTATGTAGAAACTATAAGTTTGCATATATTAATGTAAATGAAATTGGACACAAAATTATAACATGTAAACCATTCATACGTGACATATTTGATAGATTTTCATGGTGTAATATGAATTGAAATAATACAATAAGAATTAAAAAATGATCTCATTTTTTGGTGATAAGAAAGAATATTACGAGTTTTCGAACTTTTATAAAACTAAAAACTTATGTATCAATGGTGAAAATTGGATGTCATTAGAACACTTTTTTCAAGCTCAGAAATTTTCACATAATAAAGAATATTATGATCTTATTAGGATGGCAGATACACCAAATAAAGCTTTCTGTCTTGCTAAACAAAAGAAATCAAGATTTAGTAGTACATGGTATGTAAATAAAAATGTATATCCAAATATCAAAGTTAATGATATGATTGATTTATCAAAACAAAATAACATTGTAATAAGATCTGATTGGGAATCTGTAAAAATAGATATTATGAGATTTATAGTATATCAAAAATTTCTTCAAGATTGTACACTTAGAAATAAACTTTTAAATACTGACGATTTATATTTATGTGAAGATAGTCCATATGATTCATACTGGGGTGTAGGTAAAAATAAGGATGGTAATAACTATTTGGGTAAAATTTTAATGGAAACTCGCAAATTACTAAGATGAAAAAATGAAAATTTAACAGAAATTTTTGATATAAATCATGGTAAAACAAACACGTGATGAATTTAATAAATCTTTGACAGAATTGGTTGAATATTGTACAACTAACAGTTTAAAGTCTGGCGAAGTAGATTTTGATGAGTTATATGGAATGTATATTACTGATAGTGAGTATTTTGGTGCATCTTTATTATTTCCAATGGTTCCAGATGATGATATAGAATTTGCATTTTTAAGAATAAAAGCACCAAACAATAACTTTTCATTTCTTAATGGTCACAATGAATTTGTAAAAGATTTTATAGTTAATATATGTTTATATAATAATTATTTATCAACTATTTATTGTGATTTTAATGAATATATTACAAAAATTAATAATGTAGATGATATTTTATCGATTATTAAAATTATACATGAGAATAAAATATTCCATGTATCAAATGAAGAATTAGATAAAATTACAGATGAAGATTTAAATAAAATTATTATAGATGATGTTGTCAAAGAATCTGAAAAATCAAATAATAATAAGATGACAAAACTTTATAATTTATTTATTAATAGGCAATCAGTTGGTGATTTTTATTTAGGTTTTAAATTTAAAGATAAGGGTAAATGCTTTGAAATTCATTCATTTATATTAACAGATAGTCATTTTGAAAAAGTTATAAATATCCTTGAAGCTAACAGCACAACACTTTCAATTGACGAAAAATATACAAATGAAATATGTAATGAAATTGTTAAATATTTATATACGGGAAACATTAGTCAAGAAATTTCGGAAAAGTCATTACTTATCCTTAAAGAAGTTGGTCATAAGTATCAACTTAAATTAGAAGATATATGTATTTCTAGATTATCATTAAATAATAAATTAAGAATTGAAGAACTAAATGTATTTGAAATGGTACTCGCTTCAGAGAAAAATAAATATCCCATTTATTCTGTTAAATATAAAGATGTTTATTTTGTTATTGCTAAGGTTGAAGATAAAATGTATTATCTTGGTGAAATAAGTAATTTAAATGAAATTAATGAGATGGTTGAATTTATTTATGTTAACAATCACAATAAAATTAAATTTTTAAATGATAATGGTGTAACTATTGATAAAAATAAGTTAGGTGAACTAAATCTTACTAAAACTGGTTACGCTAGTTTATATTACTTGATTTAAAAAATAAAAATAAATGTATGATGATACATTTAAAATATGTCTAATCAAACAACTGAACAATCTAATAAACAAACTAAAGAAGAATTTATTAGTGATTTTAACAAGATTATCACATATTGTAAATCTATTAATATGGAATGTGAGGAAATTGATATTGATCCTATATATGATTCATATGAAAGTGATGAACCATTTGTCTATGAATTATTATGTTTTACTCCTGTTACATTAACCGAGATGGAATATTTTATGATTAGATCACATAATAACGATTTTAATTTTTTAGATGGTTATAATGAGAATGTAAAAAATTTTATTATACAACTTTGTCTATGTAATAATTATTTATCATCAATACATGATAGATTAGATGATTTTTTTAATTTACTAGATAATTTAGATGATATTTTAGATGCAATTAAAATAATACACGAAAATAAACTTGGATATAGATCTAACGAAGAACTTGATTCTATTACAGATGAAGATTTAAATTACGTTATATTAAATTCTACAATTAAAGAATCTGAAAACTCTAATTTAACAAAGATGGAAAAACTTTTTGATCTAGTAACACAAAATAAAATTAAGGGTGATTTTACAATTAAATTTAAGTTTAATGATAATGAAGTGAAAGTATCTATATATTCATTTATTTTAACAGAAGAATACTTTGATAATCTAGTAAATAAATATTTAGCTAATAATGTAACATTTATTATAGATTCTGATTTTAACAAAGAAGTTTGTGTTGAAGTGATTAGATATTTACATACAGGTCGCATCAATACTAAAATTTCAATTGAATCAGTATTATCTCTTTGTGCATTAGGTAATGAGTATCAATTAAAACTTGAAGATATATGTAATAGAATATTAAATTTAAATGATAAACTTAGAATTGATAATATAATCGAACCTAACTTTGTTTTAATATCAACTAATAACAAATATCCCATTTATTCATTAAAATATAAATTAAATGTAATTGTTTTAATTAAATATGAAGACAAATTTTATTATTATTCTGAAATTGACCGTGATGATGAATTAGATGAAATACAATTTAATATACATTTAGATGAATATTTAAAGAGAAAATTTATTAAAGAATGTAATATTATTATAGATAAAAATTTTGTTAGAGATTTAAGTATGAATACTATTAAAAAGAATATTTATGAATGTTTAGTTATTTAAAGAAAATAAATTAAGTGTATAATTATACATTTAAAAAATGTTAAGCAAAAATGAATTTATATATCAATACAACGCATTATATTTTTATTACCATGAAAATAATTTAATTAAAAGTAAAACACCTAATCAAACAAGTTATTATCAATATGATAATATGTCAGATGATTATCATTTTGATAACTCATATCAGTATACGTTTGATTTATATTCACTAATTAATTTTAATGATGAATATAAGGAATATAAAGATAACAAAGCTAAGTTTTTTGAAAAATTAATTAATATGGCTACAGAATCTTATTTTTATCATATGGATAAAAGTGATAATCTTACTTATAAATATTGTGAATTTTATGCTGGTTGTGATATTATAGTAAAGGAATATTGTGATAATTTCTTTAAAACTAAAATTAGAGTTATCAATGATACTACAATTAATAATTTAACACAAGTTAAGAATATAATTAAAATAATTCAAACAAGTGTTGAAGATAAATCTCATAGAATAAATGAACTTATTCGATGTGATGATGAGGGTGATTATTGAAATTATTTTTAATAATTGTAAATAAAAGTTTTAATGATTACATACGGTATTGATGAATTTAAACGATCTCTTGATGAGCTTACTAAATATTTATATAACAATAAATTAAATAGTAATTATTTTAATTATACATTAAACTCTTTGTATAAACTTTATACAAAAAATAGACCAGAATTTATTGAACTTCTATTTAACTATGTCACAAAATTTGATGGTAAGTTTTATGATGTTTCAGGGTATACAGTTAACAATTTAGATTTTTTATATGATTATAATACTAAAGTTAAAAATTTTATACTTAAATTACTAAAAGATAAAAATAGAGTATCTTATGATAATTCTATTACAAATATTGAAGATGTCCACAATATAATAAAAATAATAAATTCTATAAAGATATATAAAAACAAAAATCTTAAATTACCAAGTTTTGATGAAAATGAAAATATTGATTTATAAATAATCAAAATGTCTTCAGATATACTTTTAAAACTTTTCGAGCAATCTATCAATGATGATAATACTAATGGTGATTTTACTTTATATTTTGAATTTAATGATCAAGGTATTTCATATAAAGTTAATTCTTTTATATTTGAGGATGATCATTTTGATTATATTATAGATGAGTGTGGTGATAATGTAATATTTTTTAAAATAGATTGTAATTCAAGTAAAGAAATTTGTATTGAAATGATTAGATATTTACATTTTGGTACAATTTCAAGTAATATTAATAAAACAACACTAAAAGCTTTACATGAAATATCTGAACAATATAAATTTAAACTTGAAGATATATGTCTTAAAACTATATTAGAAAAATATTAAAAAATATATAATTATATATTTTTATGATTTAAAATGTCATTTAAGGATTTTTATACTGTTATACATACAAATATAAAAAACGATAGAATATGTCATATACACTGTATGAATTTAAATTCATTAGAATGGTTTAATGAATGGTTGAATATTCTAGAAAAATATTTCTCTATTGTCATTACATTTTCTTATAATTCTGATATAAAATATAATGAGAAATATACATATATAAAAGTTACAAATAAAGGTGCTGATATAGGACCTAAAATGATTGTTTCTCATTACTTAAAAGATTTTAACTATAAGACAATATTATTTTTACATAGTAAATCTAATAAGATAGTAAGAGATAAATATTTATCAAAGATGTTAATTTCTGAGACAAACATTAAATTTCTATCAGAACAAGAAATTGATGGTATATTCCCAGATATATTACAATATGGTACCGTACCACTAGCCAGTGGTATCAAATCATTAGCTAGTGGTATCAAATCATTAGCTAGTGGTACAAAATCATTAGATAAAAATAAAGGAAAATGGGGAATAAATGAATATCATGTTAATAGATTAAATGAACATTACAATATTACAAATTTAGATTATCTTTTTACTGAAGGTAATTATTATTCATTGAGTAAAAGAGTATGTAACAAAATATTCAATGATTTTCACATATATCAACAACTAAATACTGTTGATACTTTCGATTATAATTGGTTTATACATTTTTATCATTATAAAAATTTATATATTGGTTTAGCTCGTAGTATATATAGAAAGAAGAAATTACATGGTAACAATTTCTCAACTGGTTTAGGACATAAAGGTTTACCAGATGGTATGATAGAACATGCATTTGAACGAATTATACTTAATTCTACAGATGGAAATTTTATAATCCTATAGTTTTATCTTTATATATATTTACATATTTATCATTTATAATTTTATTTTTCTTATTGATATACTTCTCATACATCTTAACATAATGATTATTAACACTGTAGAAATAACTTGTAGATTTTAAAGTTATTATTTTACCAGTATGATAATAATTAAATAATGGAAATAATGTAACAGGATCTCTAGAATTTGCTATTCTTACATGTGACAAATTTTTAATCTTTTTAAAATCTTTGAAAAATGCCCAATTTCCAACTTTAGGACTTGCAAATGAAACAACATTAATTTGTTTTGTTGTTTTCTTGGATAATTCATAACCATATAAAGTTGCTAATGCTCCACCTAAACTGTGACCAGTAACATAAATATCAAGATCTGTTTCATATATTAATCTTGTTACAAATTTATTAAAGCTCTGATAGACATCACTGGAAAATAATTGATCATAAAATCCACCATGAACATACTTACCACCACCCATATTCTTCTTAATTCTATAAACATCATATGACATATCTTTTTTTGATTCTGTCCCTCTAAATGATATACAAATTTTATCTGTTATATAAATACCTACCTGAAGATCGGTTTTGGGGTCAGAGTAAAAATTTTGGGCTTGGTTTTCGGATTTATATATATCTTTTGAATAAGTAAGTAATTCAGAATAAAGATCCATTTATATAAGTAATTAAAATAATTTAATAATTTTTAAATCAACAAATTCCAAGATAATTTCTTCATCAATTTCCTTGTTAGTATATTCATTATAGTAATCGATGATAACACTAATTTTATCATCTGGTTTAAAATTTAATATTTCATCAATTTCTTTATCTACATCTTCCTTAAACTTATCATTTAATAAATCATATGTTAAACAATCAGAACAATATTTTACACTTTTAAAACCATACTTATTTTTACATTTATTACAAGTGTTGTGATAATCTAAAGGGCCTAATTGTAAAGAATGGATTGGGTTTTTTACATTTTCTATGAATATAATTTTATCATCTTCAAAATCGATGGAATATGAACTAAAAGGAAATTTTAAGTGGTCACATCTATGTAAAAAATCATAAAGTTCATCTATTAGATATTTATTTAAATTGTTTGAATTAATTTTATATGTTAAAGTAATATTTGCGATATTAGACATTTTTATATTGAAAAAATGATAAATTTATCATTTTATAAAACACTGAATATCATATCATACAATATTTTGTAATCATCAGAATATTCTGGATGAATAGATGAAATTATAACCGAACCACTTCCACATTTACCAGAAATAATTGCATAAGAATTATCAATTTGTTTCATCATTTCATCTGAAATTTTTTCAGTGCAATTATATAAAGGACCATCAAATTTAGCTATTGGAACTGGAATATTAGGTTTACAAAGTTTAGATTTTTTAATCATAAATAGTGGTCCATTGTTATATGAAAATAAACCATTTGTCACATTTAAATCATTAGAAATTGCTTTAAGTTTAATATCACCACATACACCAGAATTCCACCAAATATTATCATTCACTAAATTTACATGATTCAAAAGATTTAACGATGGTGATTTTGATAAAGCTAAAACTGCACCTGCACATATTCCAATATAACCACCACCATTAGAAACAAATTTTCTTATTTCACTTGCACCTTTTCCTTTCATTCTTAATCTTAACTGATAAGGTTCACCACCAGCAATTAAAAATATGTGACATTTATTTAAATCATTAAGATTATCAATATTAATTTTAGATGCACATATCAATGGGTGTAAATTTAAAATAGTTAGACATTTTTCAATACCGTATTGATCGATTATTTCATCATCATCTGACCATAAAACAAAAACTTTATACATTTATATAATTTTATTGTTTTAGACAGGTATATAATTTTCATAAATTGGATATGGTAAAATTTCAACATTATCATCTCTAACACCAGTAATTTCTTTATGATAATTATTTTCTTGACCAATAAATTTACCTTGTGTATACATTATACCATCAATTGTTGTATCGGAATCAAAAATATATTGCTCAATAGTTTTTGAACCGTCTTGAAAATCAATATCAATATATGCATAAATATTAGTTAAATAATATACATCTCTTTTTAAATTTTCATATACAAGATCACGGTTTTCTTTAATTGATAAATAATCAAATGCAAGTTTACGATTTTTTTTTGTTGGAACATTTTTAATATTTAATAATTTTGACATATATACCCGTACTTCATCGTTATAACCAAACTTATATGGATTGATATATTTATCTAAATATTTTTTATGTTCACTTCTAGTATTTTCAATTAAACTTTGTACAACATCACCACGTAAAATTATAACTATTTTATAACTGTATGTTTCAATATTTTTAGAATCATCTCTTCCATAATAATGATATATTTTACCATAATAATTATTTTTACTAAAATTGATTAAACTTTCTTCATCAGAAATAGCAAGAGAATCTTCAATATTTTTAACACATACAATAGTACCTAACTCTAAAACATTATCAATTTTTATATCATGTATAGTTTCTAAAATTGTTCCAAAATACAATAAAGCTCTATATTTTACTATATTATATCTAAATATATTTTCTTCATAATTAGATATAATACCAGGTGTCCAAATATTTACTGATAATTCAGTATTGTAAACGCCTGTTATTGCTCGTGAAGCTAGTTCACCACAAATTACAGAATCTGGTGCAAGATAAGTAATATAATTGATTAATTTCCTTGATGAATATTTAATTCTATCATTTGGTAATTTTAATTTTTTATCACGTTTAATATTTTTAGCAAGTGTATAACTAAATTCAACACTTTCGTCTATATCAATAATCTCATCATCATATTCATTATATTTAAAATAATCAATTCCATTTTCTGGATATTCAGGGTACCACTCTTTTGGATCTTCTAAAAATATTCTATGGAATGTATTAATTCTTTGTTCATTTGGGTTTAAAGATTTAAATTCAACTGGAAATTGTACTCTTTTACCTGATATTTCACCATAATCTGATACATATTCTGGAGTTATTTTTTTACTACGATAAAAATCTTTAGTTGTGCGGATTTTCATTAATTGTCTCATTATAATTGTAGATCCTTTTGTTTTATCTAAAATATTAGCATCAAAAAATGCATTTTCTTTGAAATGTTCCATAAATGGTAACCACATACCAAATCCTCTTTTATTGTATTTACATAATCTATATTCATAACTTGGTGATAACTTTTCAAAATTAATAACATTATAACCATTTTTAATAGCATTATAACCACGTTCAGTAACAAATGTTTGATTATCTAATGTGGTTAAAATACAACAACAATCAATGTCAAATCCAGCAATAATTTCCTGTGGACATGAATATAGACGTTTAATAATTTGTACTTTTATTATTTTATTATCATTTTCATAATCTTCACTTTGATAATTATCAAAATAATTCATATGACCAAAATTAACACCTGATATGACATTTTCATTTTCATAAATATCAGATCCACATAATTCATATAATTTTTTAATAATTTCATTAGCAGTTTCTTGATTGCATGAATGTATAAATAAATCAATGTCTGAAAAATTAATGTCATAGTTATAATTATGTTTGATATAATTGGTTAAAGAAAATCCACCAGCAATACAAATATAATCTTTATATTCAGCGAAAACTTCTCTAAGTACTAATATAATAATTTTATATTTATTTGGGTATCCATTTAAAATTTGTTCAAAATCTTCATACTCATAATCACCTTCATATATTCGGTTTTCAAAATCGTTTTGATCATTATAATAATCAATGCCATATTTCATTAACAAATTCTTTGTTTTATTTCCAAATTTAATTCTATCATAATCATCTTTATATTCAAATCTTGATTTAAAACAGTTAACATTTCTATGTTGTTTAATGACAGTAGAACCACGTTGATCTGGGCCAGGAACAAATATCTTCTCATTTGATACATTTTTTAAATTTTCAAACCCCACATAATTACGTCTAGATTTTTCTTGTTCATATATTCTATTATATTCTGAAGGATATCCAAATGCTAAAATGGGATTTTGTTCAATGGTATTTGAACGATTTTCTGGTGTCATTTCCATAATATTTGGAACTATAGTTTTATCATCATATACATTAGAACTAATTTTTTTAGTTAAATTTTCATATGTATCTTCATCATTTTCAAGAGAACGTTTACCCATATTTTATTATAATTAAATATTATTTTTTAATTTAATTATTTAGTAACAGTACTCCAGACATATTGTAGTTTTAGAGAAATTCAAAAAAATCAAAAAATTCATATTGATTTTTAGTAAAAATGTCACTTTTCAAAAATAAATCATGTCTATATCCTCGAGGGTCAAACTAAAAAAGTGCTTAAAAATACGTCTCTGAATTACTATTCACGACGTATTTTTGGATTTAAAAATGTGATAAAATTAGCCATATTTCAACACATAAAAATTTTTACTTCCCATGAAATATAATTTTTAACTAAAAATTATAATTATATGATACAATTAATTTAGTAACAATTCTCCAGACATATTGTAATTTTAGAAATAATAGAAAAAATACAAAAAATCAATTCAAAAAATGGTAAAAATAGCATATTTTCAAAATAAATCATGTCTATATCTTCGAGGGTCAAACGAAAAAAGTGCTTAAAAATACGTCTCTGAATTACTATTCGGATCACTTTTTTTGGATTTAAAAAAATAGAGAAATTGTGAAAATGATTTTGAATATGTATTTATACCTTGAAATTTATCTGGTGAAGAAATTTGTGAAGAAGAATATTTAAAGTGTAAAATTGATTAAATTAATGATAAAAATATAAAAATATGACCATTACATCTGTTGGAAATATTTATATCAATGACAATTTAGGGTTAGAATTGATTCATTTTTATTAGTGATGCATATAACTTTTGATTTTTTCTAAAGGTTTAATTATATTTAATAACGATAAATATAGTATTGAAGATTTTAAAAATTTAGAATCATTTATAATGACAGATAAAATTAATTTTACAGAAAAATTTCAATGTAAACATTATCGTGATGAAGATCATGCTTTAAATTTTAAATTTACAAGAAATCTGAATTACATTAAAATAACTAAGAATATATTTCTGATGATAATATTTCAAAAACATTAGATTGTCATTATATTTTAGGAAATACTACTGGATGTACATTGATTATGTATAAAGAATTATTGTATAGATATAAAAATAAAATGAATAAAAAAATAAAAATCAATTAAAAATGTCTAAAATGTCTGAAATTACAAGTGCAGGTAATGTTTATGTTGGTAACAATTCATATCAATTTATGATGATGGTTAACTCATTTTTAGTAATGATACCAATAAGTTTTAATTTTAAGAAAAGTTTAGTTATATTTAATAATGATAAAAACAATACATATGATATTGAAGAAATTAAAGAATTTAAATCATTAATATTAACAAGTAATATTAACTTTACAGAAGAATTAGATAATCGTCGTTGTAATAACGATAAAGCTTTACGTGAATTTAAATTTATAAAAACTACAGATTACATTAAAATAACTGAGAATTTAATAGAATATATTTCTGAAAATTCTAATGGTGATACTATTTTAAAAAAACTAGATTATGAAAATATTTTATATCATACTATTTATTTTACATTAAATTTATATGCGCAATTAAAATGTAACAATAAAAAATGGAAATTATGGTAATGTCTAAAATATGAAAAATAAGCAAAAATTTAATTAAAAAATGTCTGACAATAGATGCATTTCAATTACAAATTCTGGTGGTAGAAATAATATGTTAGAGCTTACAATTAAAATTGTTTCATTTACTTTAAAAGTTCCATTTAGTTTTGAGAATGGTGTAGATACAGAAAAAGTTGATATTAGTGAAAGTGAAGAGAGTGAAGAGAGTGAAGAGAGTGAAGAAGGTGACACTTTATACATGTTTAAGGAAACTAAGAACTCAAAGATAATGGTTAGATTTGGTGTTGATGAAAAATTATATGATATTGAAGATTTTAAGGATTTTAAATCTTTTGATATGACTGATAATATTAAAATTCATAATGATCATATAGAATACAAGTCTAAGGATTGTCAAGGAATTACTCTTGATTTTATACAAAGATATGATGGATTACTAGGAAATGTTGTTGGGATCATAATGGATGAATTTAATGGTGTTACATACAAGTGTAATGAAAAGTAATGTTATTATATACATATACAAATTTGTATATGTTAAATATGTTAAAAATTGAAATTTTTATGTGAAAATTATTGGAAATGCAATTTGACTTAAAAAATCTTATTTGTCCTATCACACAAATGTATTTTCGTGAACCTGTACTAACAAATACAAATCAAGTTTATGAGCGTATGGGTTTGGAAAAATGGCTTAAAAATCATAATACATGTCCGTTTACAAGAGGTATAATAACAAAATATGAACCATGTATAAAAACTTTAAATTTGTTAAAAGAACATAAATCTAAAATACCAAATGAAGAAATTTTTAGATTGTTCTTTAATTTTAATACTTATTGTAATTTAGAAGATAAATATGTTGAGAGTTATATATTTGAGAGTGAATATTCATTTTATGATATGATGAATTTAAGAAAAGTTTGTCATCAAAGACATGCTTTATTTTTTGTTAAGTATTCTAGTACACAACTAAATCTTGTTAATATAATTGATTTTTTTATTAAACATCATATTAATCTAAATGACATTTACATAAAAGAGCATATGAAAGAAAACTATTTTGGTAAACACGAATATACAATAGAATATTTAACACAAAATTTACAATCATGTTCATTTGGATTGTATTTATTTTTCATTAAAAACTTGAATGAAAAGATAACATTTGAGAAAGTTTTGAAATTTTTATATCGAAATAATTTACATCTAAATTATAACTCTCTTAATAGGTTAACAAATTCTGGTATGAAATTTTACTGTAGTGACATAAAACAATTGACTATTAATAGACTATATAATAATTTACAATGGTATGAAAATAATTTTAAGATACACGATAAAGAAAATTTAAAACTCAAAGTTTGTATAGATTCAATTTTTCCTTTGATATTTATTTGTCAAACAGACAAACGAACAAAATATCAGGATAAAATAACATATGAAGATAATTGGGAACTTACTAGAGTTAAAAATAGTTACAAAAAAATATACAAGAAAAAGGTCGTATATAGCTGTTTAAAATTTTATTTGTCACTTATACCTTTAGAATTTTGGTGTGTAATTTTTGATAAACATAATCGATCAATATTAACTGTAATATTAGATGCTATTGATAATTTACCATCAATAGAATTTAACTGTATTAAGTTTCTTGATTGGTTATTAGAACATGATTTTAAAATTCACAAGGAATATTATTATTTAGATTGTGTCGAAAACTTATATGTATATGACACAAATTCTAAAATTTGTAAGTTTAATAGAGATACATCTGAAATATCGAATGATGACGAATTTATGTATTGGCCTGAAAAAGAATGTACAAAAAGAAAATTTGGTACAAGTACAAAGTATGAACGATATTCACATAAAAATACACGAAAACAAAAAAAAAGACCTTTTCTTTTAAATATAATGATCATCTCTAAATACCTATATCTATAAATATATAAAAATGAATATTTTTGTTGAAAAATAATAAAAATGTCCAGCAATAATTTTCTACGTGAAGATGGTGTTTACATTCAGTTTGGAAGTAAAGTGTGGTCTGATGAAGATATTGATGGTGATATAACAAATTCATCAGATTGTTGGTTTAATGTTATTAAGGTTATTGGTGATAAAATGATCATAATTGGTACATCACACTACAAACAATTTTTTGATATAAATATTAATCCAGAATATAAACGATTAAGATTAATTAAACAATGTGAAAATTGTTTATTTACATCATATATTTCTGATGATGTAAATGAACCTAAAATTAAATATTCAGATTGTTTTGATTCAAATGTAAATGAACCAAAGTTTATTTTTACAAATGATGAAAGTGTAGAAGATTCTAAATATGTATTGAATGATGATGAAAAGAAAAACTTTAAATGTGATTATAATTTTTATGAATATTTAAATGTTGACCCAACAAATATTGATCCATTAAATGTGGTTAAATGTTTAGAGAAAGTAGAATGGAAAAAAATGTTAACTTCATTTTATGTGGATTCTATTTCAACTTGTGATTTATATGGTTTTAATTTATATCAAGAAACAAATAGTTGTGATGTTGATCATTTAATGGTTAATGATAGTAATCAAATAGTATCAAAAACAAAGGATAAATTTTATTTATGGTATAGTCCTTGTACTTCACAGGTTGGTTTTGATGATTGTGAAAATGAATTTGAGTATGTATTTATACCTTGGGATTTATCTGGTGAAGAAATTTGGAAAGAAGAATATTTAAAGTGGAAAGATAGATTTAATGAATATGATGGTTATAATTTTGAAACTGATATCGAATAAATATATAGCAATTGCTATATATCATATAAAAATTATTTCATCTTGTTTATTTTCTTCATCTAATTGTGCAATTTCAATACCAATTGCAAATTCTAATGCATGTACAGGTGATAATGTTTTATTTGTTAAAAACATACTTAAATTAGTTTTAATATCATCTTCTATTTCAAAATATACACAAATTACCTTTAATAAAGATTTGTAAAAGTTACTTTTTAATAACTCATGAATTCTTGCATCATAATATATAATGTTAAATATTGAATGGTAATTTTACACTTATTATAATTAGTGCGTTTTAATAAAATTACCATAGATTCTACATATGTTCTTTCCCACTTAGCTAAATTTTTAGTGGATAACATATCAGAAATTGGTGAAAGTAGTGATATTAATGTTCATTTTTATCAATAAAAATAAGTAGAAATTCATTTTTAAATATTTAGTTCATAGTTACTTGTTCCATGAGAAAATCTAAAACATCATAATAATAATCTGGAAATGAAGCTTCTTTAAGTGCTTTAAGTTTATAGTGCTGTGTCATAAATGAATAGAAATGTTTAACAGTTTTAACATCATTTAATCCTGCTGAATTAATAAATGCTTTACCTATAACTTCTCTATCATTAATATGTCCATTTAAATATATCAAAGAATTTAATTTTTTATTTTTAGTAGCAGTCTTATAAGCCTCTATATTTGATTCTTCATCATTACGTATTGTATGTAAATATTTTAATATATCAACATTACCATAATAAGATGCAAAATTAAAACATTGATCGATAGTTTTATCATTAAAATCTTCAAATTCAGTGAAATATTTAATTAAATGAAGATGACCAAAATTATTTGATGCATATAAATATTCTTTATTTCCTTCATTTTGTATAGTATGTAAATATTTAACTAATTCAAGATTACCATTCTTACATGCATATTTCATAATATCGTTGAATGATATTAAATGTATATCATTAATTTTTTTATTAAGTTCAAATTCTTCATATAATTTCTGGTAAATATTTATATATTCATTTAATTCTGACATTTTAATAACATTTATTATTAAATATTCAATTTTAATCATTTTCTTACTTGAGATATACCGTTTATTATAATTTTTATTGCATTTTATTGATAATCATTTTTGTCAATTCACATTTATTTATATACATTTCTATTTCACGTTTATTCAATCTTATTTTTGGTTCCGGTACATAATACATAGTAGAGTCTTCTAATGCATAATAAAATTCAATATCTGATATTTTACATAATCTACCATGATTGGGTCTACTGTAATGTTTCATATAATCACCTAATACAATTACATTATTTCTATAAATATGTTTTTCTTCATAGTATGAATGTGATGGTTCATGTATAAATTCATTATTACATTTTTTACATGTAATATTATAATAATCATGATCATCATTATTATAATAAATTCCATGATTATCATTCGTAAATTTATTACAGTGTGGACATTTTATTAATGTACATTTAGAATTTGAACCACCAGTTGGATCTAATGATTTAATTCTAAGACTTGTATTACCAAGCTTCAGATCTAAATATTGATGAATTATTTTTCTTTGTTCACTACAATTATTATGAATTATAGTAAGTTTGTTGTCCACAGTCAATATTTTACTTTTTGACATTTTAGTTAAAATGTCATTGATTATTTTCATTTTTGATTATTTTCATTTTTGATTATTTCATATTTACCCATTTTACCCATTTCATCAATTTGTTTTTTATAAAGTTTAAATATTTTTGATTCATTAGAACTATTTGAAATATCAGTTGCTCTCATAAAATCATCTAAATTAGTATTTGGTTTACATATGGTATCTCGTTCCATTTCATGTATACCATTATGTTTAAACATTGTTGAACGACTTTCTTTAGTTTTAGAATTTAAAACTATTGACATTAATTTATTGTCTTTAAACAACAAAAATTTATCAACATCACTTGTAAATTTATAATAATTATCAATAAAATTATCCATTGAATATACATTTCTCACATTTTTCATAAAAATACCACCTTCATTATAACATTCGTAAAACCCACCATCTGTAGAACCAATTGAATAAAAACTAAAAATATATTCAATTATACTCATTAAATTTGTACTTTTATATGTATGATATTTAAGTTTTTTAAATATACGAACATATTTATTTGAGAATACTTCAATAATTTCATGAATTGGTAAGTCTGTAAATTCTTCCAAATTGATATACTTTAAGTATTCCCTTACCATATATTCAATGATACAAAAAATGTTATCATACGTCATTTCACCATATGTATACATATCTTTTATATTTTCAAATATATTCACATCATCATCTATAGTAAAATAATGATCAGTTTTAATATTAAATCTATCTAAGTGATCCAATTGGTTCAATCTATCCAATTCATCAATTAATAAAAACATACGTTCACTATGTTTTACACCACTATGTGAATTTTCTTTACACCAGTTAATAGAAATCATATTACTAGAATATTTACTTACTTGATGTAAGTCTTTCAAATATCTAGTTGTATGATCATAAACAGTTTTATATTTTAAAATTACATGATTGTACATTTCAGAATAAAATGGATCACAAAACATTTGATTCACATCAATAAAATTAGAAATATTTGTTGTATGAAATATATTTATTTTTTCACCAGTTACAGTAACACTATAATCATCTTTTTCATATTTTCTCTCGTTATTATTTGAAAGATTAAAGATATCATTGAATAGATAATTTAAAATAGAATCTTTAAAATTTTCATATGTATATATTTTAACCTGTGAAAATGCATAAAGAATATTTTTAACTTCTATTTTGATAAATTTCCTTAAATCAAGGTAAATTAAATAACCCTTGATTATATATTCAATTATTTGTTTAATTTCGTCAATACTTATAAGACCAGGTGTATATAAATCTTTAATTACACTACATATTTTATCAACGAAAATTGTATTTTTTATCAAAAACTTAGTTTCTGGGATACGACTGAGATTTTTTAAAAGTTCAAGAGACATTTTTTCTATTTCATACCATTATTTTTCATTTTATACAAACAATAATTTTAAAACCATGATATCTATAGTGATTATCGTCACTATTACCAATATATTTATTTTCTATTTCAAAAATAAACTCTGATATTTCTATGTTATTATATTCTTTAATTTTACAATCAGATAAAGTTTCAATATAGGTACAATTATTTAATTTTCCATATTTAAATCGATAATATTGTAACATGTATGGAATTTTATAATCACATATATCATAGTGAAATTCGTCGTTTTCTTCTTTCATTTCATCATTTTCATATTCTTCGCTATAAAGTTTATATTCATCGTATTCTTTTTTATTTTCTTCTTTATCACTAATAATACGTTTTTTATAATTATCTTCAAATGTAGAAGATTCATGGTAACTATTATATTTGGATAAAAAACATTGCTTTGCTTCATCAAATGTATCGTAATCAGAAATTATTTGATGTTGAAATGTATCATCACTATAATTATTTACAACTTTAAATTTTATAATTGACATTGTTTTGATATTTTTAATATTATATATTTTCACTTTTGAAATAGTCAAATAGAAAATTTAAATTATTTTTATCAAATTTAAAATCGAATAATATAAGCTCGTCATAAAAATTATCAATTGTATAATTTTCATCTTCATTTATATTAAATAATTCTATGTTATCATTTATTTCTTCGTATAACAATTCAATATCATCTTCTTTTTTCATGTTATCAATTAATATATCACCATAATATTTATAATTTGGATTATATTTTGATATATTAACAAGTATAATTTCATATTCAATAGAATCTATAATTTCAGTTGTTTTATATTTGACATCCCAGAAACAATTTTGTTCCAAAAGTAATTCATTCTCAATACCAGTATTTAAACACAATACATTATTATCTATTGAAATTTTAAATATACATTTACTTTCACAAAATGTAGATGCCGTTTCAGCATCACTTGTTACGGATATAAATGATGTTTTCGAAAATTGTGAATTTTCTTCACCCTATAAAATGTTATATTTGGATTTAACAATTTAAATTTATTGTTGTAATAATCACCATATGGAATCATAGATAAATTTAATAATGTAATTATTTGTGGTATTGTATATTTCACACTACAATATTCAATATAATCATTGTTTTTATTATTTAGTGTATAATGTTTACCAGCTAAATATTTGTTTATTGAACTATAATGTGAACTTGACCATATTGAAATTGCAATTTTTAATTCCGATTCTGACATTCTTTTTACATTAATTAAATAAATTTTTTAAGTACGTATATATCTTTTAAAATAATGTTTAACCAAAAGTATTTTTATTTTACCCTCATCAGATAATTCTTCTTTAATTTCTTTCATAAGATCGGATGGTATATCTGATGTGTGTTTATATTTTATAGTTTTTTGACCATTATTAAAGTATTCATCATATTCCAAATCGTAATCAATACCTACATAATATGCTTTACAATCACCATATTCAAATGTATCTGATAATTTTTTATTATTTTTTAAATATTCAACACGTATAACTTCTTGTTCGTAAAAATCGCAACCCATTTTTAATTATATTTTAATTATATTTTTCATTTATTAAAATAATGAAAAATAACACCAAAATTCAAATAAAATGTCTTCTCCAGATATTAAATCACAAAATTATGTAAAAATGGAAGATTGTCCAAATGCAAATAAAATGTCTTCACCAGATATTGAATTACAAAGTTTAACTAATCCCGATATTATTGTAAATAAAAATAACTGTTCAAAAATAAGAAACTCAATTATTCTATTCACATTGATCTTTTTACTAAGTACGTTAACATATTTTAATATTAAATCTATAGATGATTTTAAAGATCATAATGTTGATAATATAAGTTTAAAGGAGTATAAAATAAACATATATATATTTGGAACTATAATTCCTATAATTTTTACATTTTCTTATTATTATACAATTAAAAATTTTCATTGTAAAAATTTAAATGAGTTTATGAAAATATCATTACTAATTTTTTTAATTATTGGATTTTTTGTTTTATTATTACTTTGTATTATTACTTTATCTAAAAATAATTTGAAAATAATTCCTCATGAAAATGCTTTATATTGCATCATGATTTATGTGATGATTACAATTGATACATTTATTATTTTACCACTTTGTATTTTATTTATTTGCTCGATACCCTACATAATTTACGAAAAAATAACCGACTGTATAACACATTTTAATTATATCAATGAAAGAAATGAAATAAATAAAGAACTTAAAATTGGAGCTTATGATCCAAATCATTGTTGTTGTTGCTGTACATATGATTGTTGTGATTGTGTTTCAATGGATTGTACTAAGAATTTTTTTTTCTAATTGTGTTTAATTCTATCCATCTAAGTATCATCATATAAATTTATATGATATTCAAATCTTTTTAAACTGGGATATAATTCTCATAAATAGGGTATGGTAATACCTCAGTTCCTTCATTATCAATACCAATAATTGCTTTATGATAATTATTCTTTTGACCAATAAATTTACCATATGCATACATTACACCATCAATATTTTTATCAGAATCAAATATAAATTGTTCAATAGTCTTTGAGCCATCCTGTAGATTAATATCAATATACATACGTTCATTGTCTAAATAATAACTTGGAAATTTTTTTATTTCTTCGAGGACATGATCAACATTTATTTGATATTGTAAATAATTTTTTACTTTCTCACGATTACTCTCATACACAGTGTAATGATAATTTTTAAGATTTAATATATTCATTACATATCTTTTTACATCATTATCATAATGTAAAGTATTGTTATCTATATATTTTTGTAATTTTATTTTACGTTTTACACGTTTATCTTCTAATAAAATAGAAGTCAATTTGTCATCTAAAATTAAAACGGGTTTAATATCATTATTATAATAAGTATATTCAGAATTACCATTAAAATAATACGCATATCTATCAGTACATTGTGTGAAATTTCTTAAATTTTCTTCTTCAGTTACATTAAGTGCATCATTTATATCTCTACAATAAACAACTGTACCTAAATCAAAAATATTATCAATTGTTATTTCAGGATGTAATTCAATTAAATATGTTTTAAAATAAGTTAAACATCTATATTTTGTTATATTATATCTAAATTTAATATTGTCAATTTCACTTATTACACTAGGAGACCAAATATCTACACTTAATTTATAATCATATATACCAGTTAAAGCTCTTTTTGCTAAATCTCCACAAATTATAGAATTTGGTGCAAGATTTTGAATATAATCAATCATATCACGACTTATACGTTTTACTCTATCACTTTCAGTGTTTAATTTTCTAATACGTTTAACATTCTTAGCGACGGTATAATGGAAATTAATATTTTCATCTAAATCAATAATTTCATCATCGTATTGATCAAATTTAATATAATCAACACCATTTTCCGGATAAGATGGATACCATTCTTTAGGATCTTCTAAAAATATTCTATGGAATGTATTAATTCTTTGTTCACCTGGATTTAAAGTTTTAAATGTAATTGGAAATGTTACAATGGAATTATTATCACTAGTATAATCTGATATATAATCAACATTTATTTTATGTGAACTGAAGAAATTTTGGTAATTTTTAACTTTCATTAATTGTCTCATTATAATTGTTGATCCTCTTGATTTATCCATAACATTAATATCGAAAAATGAATTTTTCTTAAAGTGCTCCATGAACGGTAACCACATACCAAATCCTCTCCTATTATATTTACATAATCTATATTCATAACTTGGGGATAACTTCTCAAAATTAATAACGTTATAACCATTTTTAATAGCATTATAACCACGTTCAGTAACAAATGTTTGATTATCTAATGTAGTTAAAATACAACAACAATCGATGTCAAATCCAGCAATAATTTCCTGGGGGCATGAATATAGACGTTTAATAATTTGAATAGTTACTTTAACTGCTTTATTTGCACCATCATAAGAATTATCAAAATAATTATAATGTCCAGGACTATCACCCATTATAACATTTTCATTTTCATAAATATCAGGGCCACATAATATTCTTAATTTCTCTACAATTACATTTGCGGTTTCTTGGTTACATGAATGTATAAATAAATCAACATCAGAAAAATCAATATCATATTCATAATTATCTTTAATGTAATTACTAAGTGAAAATCCACCAGCAACACAAATATAATCTTTATATTCATTGAAGACTTCTCTTAATATTAACATAATAATTTTTTGTTTACTTGGATACGTTTTTTTAAGTTTATCGTAATCACCAAAATTATAACCATCTTCGCAACCATACTCTTCTTCATATTCTTCTTCAATGTTAAAATATTTGATGTTATATTTCATTAATAATTCCCTTGTTTTATTACCAAAATTAATATAATCAGTATTATCTTCCTGATCAAATCTTGATTTGAAACAGTTAACATTTCTATGTTGTTTAATGACAGTAGAACCGCGTTGATCAGGGCCAGGAACAAATATCTTCTCATTTGATACATTTTTTAGATTTTCAAACCCTACATAATGACGTCTAGATTTTTCATTATTGTATATTCTGCTATATTCTGAAGGATAACCAAATGCTAAAATTGGATTTTGTTCAATGGCATTTGACCGATCTTCTGATGTCATTTCCATAATATTGGGAACTATAGTTTTATCGTCATATACATTAGAACTAATTTTCTTTGTTAAATTTTCTTCATCATTAGAATAATCTTCTCTTCCACGTTTGTTCATTTTAATATAAATAAATTTATTTATATTTTTATTGATCCTCATGCCATGTTAAAACACTTGTAATATCAATATCATTTGTATTACTTTGTACAGTAAATGAAAATGAATCATATGGTCTCAATGATAAATTTTCTAAAAGATTGTTATCTAATGGTTGTGATGAACCACCTGATACAGACATTGAAAAAATTAATATACCACCTGTTATTGTTGAATTTACATCATATTTAATAGTCGATAATTCTTCATTTATATATTGATAATTATAGTCTGTAAGTGTACTATTTAAATATACTCTTATAATAGAAGTTTTACCACTGTCATTAGAAAAATTAATAACAAATGGTTTCATTACTGATTGATTTTTCTTACCCTTAAATACTTCTAAATTTTTATATGTAACAATATGACGTTCTTCAGTTGTTGTCACTTCTAAAGAACGAGCATCACTAAATAAATTATCAAAATCTCTTATAGGTCCTTCATTAAAAATACTACCAGAACTAACTTTAAGTGTTTTCATATCCGTACTAGTTGTTGAATCAACACTCCAAATTAAATGCATATTAGATTGTGATATATTAGGTGCAATATTTGTATTTGAATATTTAATTTCGTGAACTGGTATAAATTTACCATGATCATGTTCTTCAATTGAGAAAATAACAGCTCCATAACCAGCTTGATATTGAATTTCATATACATTACCCTTTGTATAATTTAAATGCATATTATTTGATTCATAACCGTTTAATTTATTAATATTCCAATTATGTATATCAGTCCATGATTCATTTACAGCTGTACCAGTAGATATAACAGTAAATGATCCAGTTACATCATCATCTGATGTTAATGAATATACTCCAGTTCTTGGACCATTTGGTACATCTGATAAAATTAATACAGTATCACCAACTTGTTCTAAATGCCAAACTCCAAGTTTATATATATCATCTGTATTACAAATTTGATATGCAACTTCTTCAACGGTACCAGATACTATTGGAACTTGAAAATCAACACCATCAAGTCTTATTGTTAAAGTTTGTGTTCCAGTTGATGCTGATGTAATTTGTAATGAGTGTACAGATGGAATACCAGATTTTCTATGTAAAATTGAAAACAATCCATTTGAAGGATTAACACCAAAGAAAAATCCACTTACAAGATTTCCAACACCAGCAATTTGTTGAACACCTATAGATCCTTCATCAAAAATACAAGTAAATCTTGCGAGGCCACCTTGACCTGGTCTAAATTTATGTTCTCTTTTTGATAAAATAGTAGAATATGAACCTATACCACCCTCATTTGTAACAGTTAAAGATGATTCTTCTTTGTTATATCCAATTGAACTAACGTGATCAACTGGCATAGTTCCTCTTAATATAGTTGTTACAGCACCTGTAACTACGTTTGTAATTTTTACAATATTATTGTTATCTACATATGTATCATCAGATATTTCAGCTGTAAATGCTGCATCAGCAGTTAAAATTGTTATTAATTTTGCTGAGACTTCATATGATAAATCTGTTGATAAAATATCAATTTGTATACCAGTACCAGTAACAGATGGATCAGATGTTGACGCATCAGTTACATTAAACCACACATAATATGTTGTTGTTGTACTAAAAATATAAAAATAATTTGAACTACCTGTTGTATTAAATGCTTGACCAGATGGTACATATATTGTTTGAACATTTGCAACACCTACAGAACCAGGTGTTATTGTTTTTACAACAGTTGAATAATTTAAATGTTCAACAACAATATTTGGATTTTTAAAGTATGAAAAATTTATTTGTACAATAGGCTCTAAAATTGCAGCTAAAACTTCACCAAATGATGATAATGGTTTTGCAACATCTATCATTAATGAACCTTTATTGTTTATGAGTGCATTTTTAAATTTACCAGATTCTGTTTTTCCAGTTATTATTGCTCTTGTAAGTTCACAATCATTATTTTTATTTATTTGTTCATCTATGAAACTTGTCAGTGCTTTATTTTTAGCATTATGAAAAATTGTAGATACACTACCAGTTAATGTGGTTCCAAATGAAACAATTTTAATTTTATAATAATTACTTACAACTACTAATGTATGAACAGAACTCGGTGTTAATGAACTATTTTCAGAATATTTACCACGATTATTTAAATTGTCATTTGTAAGACCAAGTTGTTGATAAATAATATTTTTTTCACCAGAACCACTAACAACAGCTACTGTTGATTGTGAATAGTTTAAAACTTCATCAAAAGTTTGTGCACCCCAACCAGAATAAATATTATAATTTGAATCAGCATCAAGCTCTGTTTCCCATGCTGTATCTAAAGTACATATTAAAGTTGTTTCATCATATGCTGATATTTTACGTGTTTGACCAGAACCAGTTCCTGAATAAATTTCAACATAAAACCCAACATAATAATCTGTATCAGTACTATTATGTCCATGTGCCTCCTCTAAATATAATGTTGTTGATCCATTAGAATCAGATAGTCTACTTTGACCTGATTCACCTATAATTATAAAGAGTGTTGTATTATATACAGATTCACCAAGTTGTGAATCTAAACTAACGACATTTGTAGAAGATGAATAACTTAAAATACGTCTAACTTGTACTGTTTCATCAATTGTTTTAATAAAACAATTGGTGAAAAATCTATCGAATTCAGGTAATCCATCAGAAACTGTTACTGATTTAAATTGATTACTTTGAGTTTGTTCACCACATAAACCTGAATATTTATGTATAATATATGTACTTGTTGTATCAGGTAAAATATCAACATATTTACTTATAGTACACGTTTTAGTTGATCCAACATAATCAGTAATTAAATAATAATGATTTAACCCAGTACCATTATTAATTTCTATAATTAAATTATTATATGTATCATCTACACTACTACCAGTATCAATAGTAATTGTAGAGGTTTCTGTAGAACGTGTAGTTGATACAACTGTACCAGATGTTAAATTCCAAGCAACTTCACTTAAACTTAAATTTGTATTTGATGAACTATTAATACCATATAATTGCTTTGACATTTTATTAATTAAAAAATAAAATTATTAAAATAAAATATGTGTAATTACATTAAGATTATAATCCTCATTATATTATCAATTGATAATATGTTGTATGATATGAAATTTAAAATTGAGTAACTTTACACCATTCACAATTACGTGCATGATCATGTAAGCAAATTGGAAATTTTATTTCACCCATATGTTCTTCAAATGGACAACAGTGTTTATAATTACTGTTAAGTTTTATATAATAATCACTTAATTCTTCAATATCTTTTTCATTTTGATAACATAAAGCCTTTAATAAATAATTTTGAGCACTTTCCATTTTACACATTAAATTACTGTGATTATACATTAATAAATCGGATTTCTCATGATGAAAACACATAGATATAAAATTTTCAGGATAATATTTTTCTATTATTAATTCTTCATTTATATCATAATCATCACCGTAAAAATCATAAAATTTTACACAACTATTTTTAATCATAGAATCTATATCGTATATATTATCTGTATCTATATATTTAAGAACTAATAATTTAGAGATATCTTTTGAAATATGCATTTCGTTCCACGTTAAAAAATTAAGTGCTTCATGAATTATACCATTTCGTTCAAAATATTGTATTAACTCTATGTGAATTATTTTGTATTTTGTTAACATTAAATAAACAACCATATATTCCATTTCATCTACACTTGGTGATTCTTTAAGTATATCATGTGAAATATTATTAAATTTTGATATAGTATCACATATTAATTGATTTATATTTTCGTAAATAACTTTATCATTATGTAAAAAATCAATTACTTCATCTGTTAAAAATATATTTTGTTGATAAGCATCATATATGTTTAAAATTACATCTTGAATTGTTAATTTTGACATTTTATAATTTATATTTTTTCATGGATATTTTTCAATTGTGATAACTTGTTGTATTATATTTATTTTAATATTGGAGATGTTGGAGATGTTGTTTATAATTAATGTAATAATTTATTACTTAAAGTTTTTAATTTTACTTGACAATGTTCAATAAATATATAATTATATATTTAAGTATTTTTGTTAATTTATTAAGAATCTTCATCAGATTGTCCATTAGAAAGTTCTCTTGCGTCTAATAGTGACCAATATTCATCACGTTTTGATTCTGGTAATGTATATATCATACTTTCAACATGATCACATAATGCATCAAAAACAGAAAAATATTGTGGGTTATTCCAATCTCTATATGATGCAAGTGGAAGATAATTTTTACATTTGACATATTCAATGAGGTTCTTTAATTGTTCATAATTAAATTTATAAAACGCATTTAAATAAAAATCATTAGATAATATGTTATATATTGTATCATATAATGAATATTAAAATGCAGTTATAATAATTTGTTGACATCCATATATTTCAATATCATTCATGGTATATTCTTTATTTAATTCCTTTTCAATACGAAGATCGTCCATTTTTATAACGATAAAATTTATTTAAATAAATTTTTTATTAATATATGAACGTTATATAAACTTTATATTCATTAGTTATGTTTTTGGTAGAAATATTTTCATTGCTGTCATCTGATTCATTTATATTTATATTTATATTTTTATATATCTTTAAATTTTATGTGAAATTATTACTTTGTACATCTAATATTTTTATCATGATTTTATAAAAAAGATGGAATTAATAGAAAATGTTGCAATTCCACAAAAAGTTGTTTTGATAAAAAGTTGTAAAATTATAAAAAGATGTGTCCAAGAAAAAGTTGAAATATGAGAAAAAGTTGGAAATCAATCTAATAAAAAGTTGCAACGATAAAATAGGATGTTAAGATAGGAATGTAAATTATAAAAGGTTGTAAGAACCAAATAAAAAGTTGTAACATAATATAACAAGATGCAACAATCAAAAACAGGATGTAAATTTCGAAAAAAGATTGGAAAATACCTATTTTACACTCTTGTTTTTGGATTCAAGAAATGGAAAATTTTGTTTAAATTTCATATGTTCGAGGGAATGTTATACATATTGGAAAATATTATTTTCATAAATCTCTAGTGTTGTATATTATTTTTATTAGAAATTTAAGAAAAATAAGGAAATATCTACTATTATATGAAAAATAATAAAAAAGAATTGTGTTTAAGTATAGTTAGTTAATTGTATCATGGTAAAGATTGTATTATTACATCGTTTTTGAGACTTTTGAAATGAAATCAATTAATCTTAAAAAATGACCTTAAAATAGGATTTTTATGATGAAATTTTTTAAGTGTTGTTAATATAGGTATGATTATAATTTTATAGAGTTACATCTTTTATATGTGTTTACATCTTATTTATTTTTACAACTTACTGAGTAAAACAACTTATTCAATTTAAATTTCATCTTATCTAAAATTTCAACTTATTTTATTGTTTCAAGTTTTTGAAATTTTCATCTTTTTCATTGAATTACATCTTTTTATATATAACAACTTTTCTTTACCACACCATATAATTACTCTTGTTATAATATTATTTTTGTAAATATATTATCAATTAATTAGATTACATTATAAATATGTGAATAAATTGAATATAAATTATTAAAAATTTAAAATAATATTATTTTACAATAAAAATGCCTATTATTAAAGATCTAAACGAATTTATTTTAGAAACCAACCGAATCGTCAAATACAACAATAAAAATTTTAGATCGGAATATTTAGATTATGTTTCAAAAAACTTTAAATTGTTAGAAGAAACTACATTAAATTCCAATGATTCATTTAAAAAGAATCTTCTATCACTTTTATCTAATAAAAATGCAATTGAATATGCATGTAAACATGATATAAGTAGTATTGTTAAATATTTTATTAAACATGGTTACTCAACCGAAGGTCTATTAGAAATATGTATTGAAAATGGTTCAAATGATACAATTAGAGTTCTTAAAACATATAAAAATAATCATTTTAATAAGAATGAAATCAACGAAAATATTATTAGTGAAATAAGTTATTTTGCAAATAAGAATTTGGGTGTATTAAATAAGACTTTTTACAATGAAACTATTTCATACAAACATTTACATTTAAATAAAGAATATTCATTAAAATTTTATTTATCTGAAGAATTTAGAAATAAAGTTTTAAATAGTGTCAATAATAATAGGAAAAAAATATCACTTAATTTATCTTATTGTGATCAAATTAATGATGTATCAATGTTATATGATATATATGAGTTAAATTTACTTAATTGTAAAAATATTACTGATGTATCTACATTAGGTAATGTACATACCCTTATTTTAATTAGTTGTTTAAAAATTACTGATGTATCTGCGTTAGGTAAAGTACATACTCTTGATATATCTAATTGTCCAATTACTGATGTATCTGCGTTAGGTAATGTACATAAACTTACTATACATATTTGTCCAAAAATTACTGATGTATCTATGTTAGATAAAGTACATACACTTAGTATATCTGATTGTTCAATTTCTGATGTATCTGCGTTAGGTAAAGTAAATACACTTAAAATATCTAATTGTCAAATTACTGATGTATCTGCGTTAGGTAAAGTAAACACTCTTACTATAAATAATTGTCCAATTACTGATGTATCTGCGTTAGGTAAAGTAAACACTCTTACTATAAATAATTGTCCAATTACTGATGTATCTGCGTTAGGTAAAGTACATACTCTTGATATATCTAATTGTCCAATTACTGATGTATCTGCGTTAGGTAATGTACATAAACTTAGTATATCTAATTGTTCAATTACTGATGTATCTACATTAGGTAAAGTACATAAACTTACTATAAATAATTGTTCAATTACTGATGTATCTGCGTTAGGTAAAGTATATGACCTTGGTATATCTAATTGTCCAATTACTGATGTATCTGCTTTAGGTAATGTACATAGTCTTTATATATCTAATTGTCCAATTACTGATGTATCTGCATTAGGTAATGTACATAGTTTAAGTTTATTTCAATGTAAATTAATTACTGATGTATCTATGTTAAATAACGTACATAAACTTAATATATTTAATTTTTAAATGTTGTTAATATGATTTAATTAATATATTAACAACATGAAAATAAATGAAAACATAGCTAGTATTTTTATTGATTATATTCATAGAAATTGTATTTTTCTACAGTCTACATACAAAATACCATATGTATGGTATTTATTACATTTTATTATTTTTAATGACAACATCTGTATATGTTAGTACAATGAATCAAGATTTATCAGATGGTTATTTATTAAGTATATTTTTAGTTACTATCATATTATTTTCATATTTATATTATGACCTGATTTTATGATTAATATCATCTAATAAACATAAACGAAAATAACACAAAAAATAATGGTAATGATGAAATACATATAATAGTAATCATTTTTTTATAGTGTTTTGAATATTTTATACTTTTATAACCACCACCAAAAATATTTATGGATGAAATATAATCATAATTACTTAATTTTAAATTGTGCCATTTATTGTGTTTAATAGAATGAAGTGAACTATATTTACATTCATTCCAATTATCACCAAAAATATATTCATTAATATCTTGATTAGTTAGATTTTCTGTTTCAAAAATTTCCCATAATTGTGAATTATCATCTTCAAATGAACATAACCATGTTGGAAGATTACCAGAATCTGAATTATATGGTCGGGAATCAAATGAATTAGTATTAGTGGGTGATAATTTGTATGAATTTTTATAAGTTCCAATACATCCACTTGAATTTCCAATAAATGTACCATTAATTTCATCATAAATTTTAGTTTCATAAAAAATATAACCTTTAGTTCGAAATAATGTAACATTACTATTATTACAATAACCATCATTTAATTCTATTCCTAAATATGGATAATAACGTATAAAGAATGATATAATATAAATGGATAAGAGACCAAATGAAATCATAAACATACAAATTAAATAAATTTTTGTGTAACATTTTAAATTACGATTAATTTTATTATTTATTTGTTTACATGAATCAATTATTTGTTCACATTGTTTATCTGTTTGTTCACATTGTTTATCTGTTTGTTCACTTATTTTCATAATTTGTTTACATGAATCAATTATTTGTTCACATTGTTTATCTGTTTGTTCACTTATTTTCATAATTTGTTCACATTGTTTATTTATTTGTTCACTTGTCGTTAAAGTAGACATTTTTTTATTTTTTTGTGTTATTTTTTCATTTTTATATGTATATATTGATGAGTTTAGTTAAATTCTTAAAATATAAATGTTGAAAATGATCAAAAATCGTTTCAAAAATACGTTCTGAATAGTTATTCAGAACACTATTTTTAAGCACTTTTTTCAAATGACCCTCGAAGATATAGGCATGATATTTTTCAAAAAAGTGACATTTTTACCATTTTTCACATTGATTTTTTTGTGATTTTATTAATGTCACTAAAATTAAAATATAGCAAATATTCGGATACTCTCTTATTTTTATAATTTAACTATACTTTTATTTTTAAAAATGTTATATAACTGGATAAAAAATAAATTTTTACATTATTAGTACATCATAAGTTATCAAAAATGAATATATAACATAATATCATCATTAAAATTTTAATGATCAAAGTTAATAAACTAACAAATAAATGTAAAAAGTCTCTTAATATACCATATGATTATGAAATTGTACGTTTATAGTACATTCATTCTATTTATGAAGCATCATGTAATGAAATAAGAAATATAATTGTTAATATAATACCTAAAGTATGTAATTATGAAATAATTAGATCAAATACTTTAAACGTTCCATCAATTATTAAAAATAAATCTTGGTATTATAAAAATAAAGTACCTTTAATATGTACACTTAAATTTGAAAAATATTCATTTGGATTATCATGTGTTATATTTACGGGTGATAATTTGAAACTGTGGAATTTAATTAAAAATTCTAATAATGTTAAAAAATATTAGAACCAATTTGTATATGTTGGATACGCAAATTTAAAATGTGGTCATAAAATATGTATAGATTGTCTATTTCAAATGAAATATTATCAAAATAAATGTTATAGTTGTAGTTTAAGAATTACTGATATTACTGATATTATTTCATTACAAAATATAAGTGTTTCAAACCCTGAAATAGAGATAATAACAAATTCTATTTATATAGAAATGTTAAGATATTTTTCTCTTATTTTTACTTCAGTTTTTAGTTCAATTTTTGGAAGTATTTTTGGATTAATATGTTTACCATTAACATGTATTTCACTTAGTGTTCACATTTTTAATAATTATCGTACCTGTAGAAAATATAAAAGAGAAAATATTGAATGTGAAAAAATTCCTAAAATACAGTATACAACTAATAAATTAATAGAAAAAATGATTCAATTCAATGAAGTTTAAAAACTTATTGTAATATATTTTAATTAAAATATATATGGTTTATTTTGTATTTATAACATATCAAAATATTTGTTTAATTGACAATGAATACTTTTTGTTATTCCAAGATGATAATCTATAATTCATATCTTTAAAATTAACTTTTTTCATATGATTTACATCTATTAAAATATGATTTTTAGGTGTATTTGATATAATTCCACGGAAATAATTCATAATATTTAAATTATGTTTTTCTTTATGTTTACAAAAGTAAAATAAGGGTACTAAAAAATTTGTCAATTGTTTATTTATTTTTGTACTACCTTTACTTTCTCCTTCATATGCTCTTCTATAAATAACATAATCTCTAGATAATTTTATAGAATTCATAATAACAAGGAATGTACTTAATTTAATTGATTTTGTTTCATAAATGTTGGTAAGCTCATCTAAATAATTTAGTTCAACTAAAAATAATATAATATCTTGTTTTTCTAATACACGTAGAAAAGAATATCCATCGTGGGATGAATTAATATCAACAATAAGATCGTTCATTTTATCTTTAAATTCATTTATATATGAATAATTATTCATTTTTGACTATATCCCTATTATTTTTTCAATTATTGTAATATATTTTAATTAAAATATATATGTAAACAGTTTAAATTTATTACAACTTAATTCTTGGAATAACATTATAAAGAATTATCAATGATAATGATGGTATTAAAATCATAAAAACAAACAATACATTATAATGAGTTGTGTCTTTAACATTTTGATAACTACTGTCAAAAATATTGATTACAGACATATAATCATAATTACCAGAATTAGCAACACTATCAACATTCCATGGACTTTGTTTGACATAATCAAGTGAACTATATTGACATTCAACCCAATCATCTTCAAAAATATATTCATTGATATCTTCATAAGTTAAACCAATTGTATCTAAAAACAGCCATAGTGGTGAATAAGAATCTTCAAATGAACATAACCATGTAGGAATATTTCCAATATGTGATTCATAGGGGTATTCACGAAATGAATTAGTATCAACAACAGATAATTTGTAAGAATTTTTTTCTGTTCCAGAACAGCCATTTGATTTTCCTATAAATGTTCCATTAATTTCATCATAAATGTCTGAATCATAGAAAATGTAACCTCGATTTTTAACAAGTGTAATTTTGTTATTTGTACAATAACCAGTAGATAACTCTAACTTTGTGTATGGATAATAATCTAAGAAATATATTAAATGTGGAATTGAACTGACAATTAATAAAAGTAAAGTAAAAGATATTCGCTTACAACATATGTCACCACCTAAACGACTGGTGTATTTATATTCATATCTTTTTTTAATTTTTTCATAACAACTATTAACCTTCTCATCATTTTCATCATCATAATTTTGAAGATTTTCCTCATTATATTGAGTCATCTCTTCGTCATCTTCTTGGATAATTCTTTCATTAATTGAAGTCATTAAAATTTCTTTAAAAATATTCATCAAACTTTTCAGTTTTTTCATTATCTTCATTTATATTACCACAATAAAAACATGATAATATTGTAATAATAAATAATAGTGGTATAACAAACATAAAAACAAATGCAGCTTCACAATGAGTCGTTTCTTTAATATTGTAATATTCACTGTTATAAATGTTAATTACAGACATATAATCATAATTACCAGATCTAGCAACGTATTCAATATTCCATGGACTTTGTTTTATATAATCAAGTGAACTATATTGACACTTAATCCATTCATCATTAAAAATATATTCGTTGATATTTTCATAACTAATATCATTTAAAATATCCCAAACTTTTGAAGTTTTATCTTCAAATGAACATAACCATGTTGGAATATTTCCATCAACTGAATCATATGGTAGTCTATCAAAAGAATTGAATCCTAAAGCTGGTAAATTATAAGAGTTTATTGATATTCCCGTGCATCCATTTGAATTTCCTATGAATGTACCATTAATTTCATCATAAATTTCAGAATTGTAGAAAATATAAGAACTATCCATAAATGATGTGATTTTATTATTTTTACAATAACCTGATTTTAACTCTAACGTTGTATACGGATAGTAATCTAAAAAATATATTAAAAATGGTATCGATGTAGCTGTTAACATAAAGAACGAGAAAAATGTCACTAAACAACATATATCATTTTTATTATTATTATTATTAGTTTTATCTGAAAAAACAGTGTCTGAAGAAATTAACATTTTTATCATTAAATCAAGTGATATATTTCAATTTATAAAATGAATATTTTCATAAAAGTTTATTAAAAATGTCTAATATTATTTGGAATGAAGATTTTAAAGAATATATCAAAGATAAAGGTGATTATATATCAGTTTATTCTGAGGGTATTGAAACTAATTATAATGGTCAATATTCATTAAAAGAATATTTGGATACAACGAAAATTATTGATGATAATCTTTTAATGTTATCTAAGTTAAATTTTAAAGTTATACATTTTACAAGTACTTATGGTAATGGTGAATTAGATCTTTCAATTTTTAATAAATCAAATGTAAAAATTATAATACTAGATGTTACACCAATATTTGATAATTTTACAAGAACAGATATTAAAATTATCATCAATACAATTTTTTATGGTGATGATAAATCTAAATTAAAAGAATATAAAAAATATGAATATGTAAAATGTAAAGATATCAGATGTGATGAATTAAATGAGATTAAAAAGACATATGATATAAATTAATAATAATTGTATAACAATGTGTAATACATAGGAAAAATATTAATATGAAAATATCAAAATGTCAAAATGTCATTTTGACACAATTTTATGTTAAATTTAACAAGTTATAAAAATACATATATTTATGATAATATTCAATTGAATATTATTTTTAAAGTACATTAACAATTTTATACGTTATTTAAAATTTACTCTATTTTTATGTTTATTTATCGTATAGAATAAAGTAAAATTTAGATATAGTGTTATAATCCCATTAAAATAATATACAACTTATCAAAAAAATATGTTATAATTTTAATAAAATAACTAAAAATGATATGAACAATGTAATAAGAATTATATCATATAAATAAATATAATTAAAATATTTTAAAATAGATATAAATATAGATATTACTATTTTCTTTTTTTACTTATTTTATTGAAGTATAAAGTAAGAAAATTTTTATCAATATTACAATATATGATTATACATTTATACAAAAATATGTAAAAAATCACTAAAAATCACAATTAATGTTCATATGTCCCACATGATCCAAAATAAGGGGTGTTACATCTTTTTTCATATTACATCTTACAATTTACACCCCTGGTACCTATTCAGGGGCTGTCTGGACAAAATATTGCTCCCTATCATTTTATCGTTATTTAAAATAAATTAACTTCATAATGACATTACTCTATTTTCAATTGATTTTTCATCAAAAATTTATGTCTACATTTCAATAAAATTCATTTCAAAAATACGTTCTGAATAGTTATTGGAGACGTCATTTTTAAGCACTTTTTTCAAATGACTCTCGGGACTGTAGACATGATTTATTTTGAAAAAGTGACATTTTTGTAAAAAATCAATGTAAAATTTTTATATTCTTGATGAAAATCCAAAAAATACAATATAGCAAATATTCGGATACTCTCTTATTTTAATTAATTAAATATACTTTTATTTTTGAAAATATCATAGAATAGGAAAATAAAATTTTTTATGGTTAAAAATAGACAAAACTAAAAATCAAAAAACCTCATAAAGTAACTATTCAGAGACGTATTTTTAAGCACTTTTTTGAAATGAGTCTCGGGCCTACAGACATGATATTTTTCAAAAAAGTGACATTTTATCAAAAATTTAAGTGAATTTTTTACTATTTTTAGTGACATTTCTAAATCAAAAATGGCTCATTTTCAATGTATGATACATATTTATAATAAAACATATACTTTTAATTAAAAGTATAATATTACAATTTATTTTTATATGAACTTAGCTATATGTCTATATATATCTTCAACATCAAAAATTACATCAGATTTAGATGGGTTTCCAACATATAAATTATTTGGTAATTTTCCTGCATTATGTAATACCATAAGATATGCATTTCTACGTTTATAATTATAATATGGATGTCTTATTGATACAAATGGTGTTAACAATTTAAATTTTCTTAATTCATCAGATAAACCACTATTTTTAAACATTCTAAACATATCAGTTACATTTGATACATCCCAATTATTAAGTGGTTGATTAAATTTACATGCATAATGAAACATATTAGACATATCAGTTACATTTGATACATCCCAATTATTAAGTGGTTGATTAAAAACATGTGCTTCATAAAACATACAAAACATATTGGTTACATTTGAAGTATTCCAATTATTAAGTGGTTGATTAAAAACATGTGCATTACGAAACATATTATTCATATCCGTTACACTTGATATATCCCATTCATTAAGTGGTTGATTAAAATTAGAATTACAAAACATGGTAGACATATCAGTTACACTTGATACATCCCATTCATTAAGTAGTTGGTTAAAATTAGAATTACAAAACATGGTAGACATATCAGTTACACTTGATACATCCCATTCATTAAGTGGTTGATTGAATTTATAAGTTCCTTGAAACATATTAATCGTATTCGTTACACTTGATACATCCCATTTATTAAGTGGTTGGTTAAAATTAGAAGCTCCTTTAAACATACAAGACATATTAGTAACATTTGAAGTATCCCAATTACTGATATCTTGATTGAAATTGGAAGCTTTTCTGAACATATGAGACATATCAGTAACATTTGAAGTATCCCAATTACTAATATGTCCATATATTTCTAAAGCTTTCAATTCATTTGATAACCACATTTTGACAGCCTCTCTAATAGTTTCGTTGTCTAATGATAACATTTTCAATAAATTTGTCAAAAAATTTTCAATTCATATGAATTTAGCTATGTATCTATGAATATCTTCATTGTCGAAAATTGCATCAGATTTAGATGATTTACCATAAAATAAATTACCACGTAATTTACCTGCATTATATAACACATTAAGATATGCTTTTCTACGTTTATATTTAAAATATTCATGATCGACATGTAATTTAAATATGTTATCTTCGTTATATTCATTTAAAATGTTTCCCAATTTACTACCATTAAACATTTCAGACATATCAGTAACATTTGAAACATCCCAGTTACTAATGTCTTGGTTGAAATTAGAAGCTTCATTAAACATTTCAGACATATCAGTAACATTTGAAACATCCCAGTTACTAATGTCTTGGTTGAAATTAGAAGCTCCATAAAACATATCAGACATATTAGTAACATTTGAAGTATCCCAGTTACTAATATTTTGATTAAATTTAAAAGCTAAACAAAACATAGAAGACATATTAGTAACATTTGAAGTATCCCAATTATCAATATTTTGCTTGAATTTAGAAGCTCCAAAAAACATTCCGTACATATCAGTAACATGTGAAGTATCCCAATTACTAATATCTTGATTGAATTCAGAAGCTTCACAAAACATACGAGACATATTATTAATATTTGAAGTATCCCATTTACTAATATCTTGATTGAAATTAGAAGCTTCACAAAACATAGAAGACATATTAGTAACATTTGAAGTATCCCAATTACTAATATTTTGATTAAATTTAAAAGCTCTGTTAAACATATAAGACATATTAGTAACATTTGAAGTATCCCAACTGCTGATATCTTGATTGAAATTAGAAGCGTTTTCAAACATGGAAAACATAGCAGTAACACGTGAGGTATCCCAATTACCAATATATTGATTGAATTCAGAAGCTTCACAAAACATAGAAGACATATTAGTAACATTTGAAGTATCCCAATTACTAATATTTTGATTAAATTTAAAAGCTCTGTTAAACATTCCAGACATCTTAGTAACATGTGAAGTATTCCAACTACTAATATCTTGATTGAATTCAGAAGCTTCGTTGAACATATCAGACATCTTAGTTACATTTGAAGTATCCCAATTACTAATATCTTGGTTGAATTTATAAGATCCATAAAACATTCCAGACATCTTAGTAACATTTGAAGTATCCCAATTGCTAATATCTTGATTGAATTTAGAAGATCCATAAAACATTCCAGACATCTTAGTAACATTTGAAGTATCCCAATTGCTAATATCTTGATTGAATTTAGAAGCTTCTTTGAACATATCAGACATATCAGTTACATTTGAAGTATCCCAATTACTAATATGTCCATATATTTTTAAAGCTTTTGATTTATTTAATAACCACATTTTTACCGCTATTTTAATAGTTTCATTGTTTAATGATGACATTTTTAATATATAAATTAAAATTTTTTAATTTATATGAATTTCTTCATTGTCAAAAATTGAGTCCGATTTAGAGGATTTACCATAAAATAAATTACCACGTAATTTACCTGAATTATGTAACACGATAAGATATGCTTTTCTACGTTTATATTTAAAATAATCATGATTAGCATCCAATTTAAATATGTTATCTTCGTTATATTCATTTAAAATATTTCATAATTTACTGTCTTTAAACATATCAGACATATTAGTAACATTTGAAGTATCCCAATTACTAATGTCTTGGTTGAAATTAGAAGCTTCATTAAACATTTCAGACATATCAGTAACATTTGAAGTATCCCAGTTGGAAATATGTCCATATTTTTTCAAAGCTTCTTCTTTATTCGATAACCATAATTTTACAGCTTTTCTAAATGTTTTGTTGTTAAATGTAAACATTTCACATACAAATCAATTAAAAAATTTAGTTCAAATTTTTAATAAATTCCATATTTTTAGTTGACATTAACCTTATTTCATTCTGAACATCTTCTATTTCATTCTTAAGAAATTCAGTCTTACAATTATTACTTAATTCATATAATATATCACCATGTTTTTCTAAATTATCTATTTGTTCTTGTACCAACTTATTATGTTTATTACTAAATTCTTGATTATTTTCTTTACATTTTAACATTTCTCGATTATTAAGTTCAATATAATATTCAATAGTTTCATTTGTCATATGTGGTTCATATTTAATTGAATTAAATATTTCATAATTTTCTTTATCTATAATCTTAGATTTCTCTTGTTCTTTTAAATATTCTACTGGTACAAGTTTTTGCTTATTCCACAAATATATCATACTATGATCTTTACGAATTATTCTAGAATCAACTTCAACATCTAACTGTGTAGTTAAAATAAAATTACCATCTTTAATTTCCCAAGATGGTGCATCATTTAAATCAGAATAAATGATTTGTTTATTTTCATCTAAAAATGAAAAGTCAAAATTATCAACTGGTATTTTATATTGACGAATAAGTTTTCTCCCATTACCTGGATCAAAAGTTTTGATACATTCACCTTCAAATATTGTTTTCTCAATTTCTACAAACTTTAATTTTTTATAAACACTGAAAAAATATCGTAAAGATATATCATAAATACTTGATATTTTATGTTTTTCACACTTAAGTAAAACAGATTCTTCATCAAATTTTGCATCACATAATGTACTCCACATACCGACACATCCACATTCATATATAGTTTCATATAGACCCATTTTACTCCTTTAATATGAATAATTATCATTTTTTTAAATACTGATTATCATCATTACCACCCCAAGTAATAAAAGATCCATCATCTCTAATTCCACTTGAATGAAATAAACCACATGCAATTGAAACAAATTTTCCATCTGGTATATTATTAAGTTGATCAAAATCATTTGTACCCCATGTAGTTACTGTACCATCTTCCATAATACCACTTGTATGACTTTCACCAGCTTTAATAGAAACATATTTACCATGTTTAGATTCTGTAAAAGTACCACCATAAGTTTCAAATGCCCATGTAAATACAGAACCATCTTCCCTTAAAGCAGATGTATGATGTGATCCACTTGTTATAAAACTAAATTTACCATCTGGTAACTCATTTAATAGAATATCTTCAGGTTCATCATTATTATCTATAAATTTTGTAAATAATGTTTTATCTTCTCTTATAGCAGATATATGAAATATACCAACAGACACAAAAATAAATTTACCCGGTTCTACAATAGTAAATTCATTAAAATTATTATTTTTATCGTAAGAAATTAAAGAATTATTTTCATCTATAGCATATACATTTTCGGGCTCATGTACAACAAATAAAAATTTTTTATCATGTACAATTAACATATCTTTACCCCATATAACCATAGCACCATCTTCTCTTAAAGCAACATTAACATAATAATTTGATGAAATACAAATAAATTTACCATCAGGAACATTATCATATTGACCGTTATTATTTGATCCAAATACTGATATATATCCATCTTCATTCAAAGCAATTGTATGTGATACACCACATGAAACTGAAACAAATTTATCATTTGGAATATTATCATATTGTCCTTCATCATTATCACCCCATACTTTTATTGAACCATCATCTTTTATAGCAGATGTAAAATATCCACCACATGATATTTTATTACTTCTTTCTTCTGTTATAATTTTTCTTATTATTTCTTTTAGTGTGATATCTTTAATTTTATAGAATGTTAAAAGACCCAATTTAAGAATTTCGGTAATAATTTGTTTATCCCAAACTTCATTTAATTCCATTGTAAATGGACCATCTTTATATGACATGATATAATCTAAAACAAATTGTGGTAAAAATTCTACACAATAATAGTCAAGTGACTCTATTAATTTCATAAAATCATCATCATCTTTAATTACACTTATAAAACTAATATTCTTAAAAGTCTCAGTCTCTTTAAATTCATCAAATGATAAATTTACAAACACACTGGAATTGATCATATGTTTAAATATAGGAGTATTTTTATAGTAATCTGGTATATCATCAATATTAGTTGACATAGTTTTTAAATATATAATTATATATTTATTTATTTATTTTCCAATTTTTTCATCATATCATTTATGATTTTTTAACAGTTTTTTGTTCCACATATTATTTGATATTTCTGAAATATATTTAGTTTGGGTTTGTTTATCTATTTCTAAAAATGTACGATGAACAGGGATTATTGTAGATAAATCATTATTTTCATTTTTATTTTGATATTTTGTTAATTCATCATGACATTCAAAAACTTTAAAATTCCACTTTTCATTCTTTAACTTTACAACTTTGGATTGTTTTAAATATGATAGACAGTGAACTATTTGTGACCTAGACATTTTATATCATTTTAAATTAAAGATTTTTCATATTTTTACATTCATAACATGTTACATTATCATTTTCATCAACAAATACTGCAGCATATGGTTCTTCATGTTTAGTACCACATGAAATGCATCGTTTGTTGCAATATTCTTCAACACAAAAATAACATAAATCACGAGTAAAATCTTTATCATTAACATCAGTTAATGCAATAAAACTTTCATAAATTACAATATAATGTAATTTACATTTCATACAATAAGTTTCATATGATAAACATTTATCTATTTGTTTATTTGTCATAACTATAATCTTTGAAACTTCATATAAAAATGTTCTAAAATTCATATTGTGTACATCTGCCAATTTTAATATTATTTTATTTGTATTGTCATCTAAATTATCAATATTATTTTGACCATAACCTCTTAAAAACCAATTAAAATCAAATTGTTCAAAATTATAAGACATTTTTATGTTAATTTTTTGTGAATGTTTTCATTTCAATATTAACATAAGTTCATTGAATAATTTCTTAATTTCATCAAATGTATTATCTTTAAATATTTTTAAACAAGTTTTAATTTTACAATCAGGTGTAATTTCATCCAATTCTATAATAATTTGATTATTTATTTTTAAACATATATATTTATCTTCTGTTTTAAGATTATCATATGATAAAATTGAAATTAATGTTCCATTATTTGATAAATCTATATCTGTAGTTGCAAATTTATTTATATTATCAAATGATGATTTAATATTTAAAAGTGTCAAATTAATCTTGTTGTTAACATTAATCCATGTAATTTTATTTGCAATCTTTGAATGATCCATATTTATAAAGTGATTTTTAATACTTTTTTTCATTGTAAAATTATGTTATTAAGATTGAGAAATCTATTCAAATCTAATTTAGGAGAAGATGAATTACTTGATATTGTTACAAAAATAGAAACACATTCAAATTTTATTAAAGAAATGTACAACCATGAACACGAAGATATCATAGATTTTTTAGAAACTTTACAAAAATATGATGTTTCAGTTTTACCAAAAATATTCAATGGTAAATTTATTAGATACTCAGAGTTTATTTCTTTAATTAATATAATGTCTTATTTAGATTTTAACAATTTAATCGATATTCTTGTTAAATTTAAACAATTTAATCATATTGAATTATCAGATGAAGAAGAATACAATAACATAATGTCTACTAATGTTGTACATTTATCAAATGATGATTTTAAAAATATGTCTAAGAACCAATTTATTAAGTATAATAAAATAATTGATTTAAAAATGTTGACAAATGATATACGTTTAACACTTAAAAATATAAAAATATCCAGGTATAATTATTTAAAATCTGTAATATATAATAATTGTATTTGGACATTTAAACAAAAAAGTAAAACAATAACTTATAACAAAGAAAATATGTTAAAATATACACTTTCTCATGGTTCATTAGAAATGTTAAAATTAGTATTACAACATATAAAAATAAAAGATAATGGACGAGCATTAGTAATATCAACTGTTAATAAAAATACAGATATTTTAAATATGTTATTAGATAATGGTGCAGATATTCATTACAATGATGATGAAGCTATTTCTGTAGCAGTTTATAGTGAAAATGTAAATGTGATAAAAATATTAATTAAACGAGGTGCAAATATAAAAAATACTAGCATATTTACTATATCAAATAATCCAACACTTTTAAAAATATTATCAGATAATAATGTTGATATAACATTATAAAAATTGACTAATTAGTCAATTTATACTTTCAATTTATCAATCATATTCAAACATGCAAGGATCACATGTTATAATACATTCATAGTCATCATAATCCACACATCTATTACATTTATTACATTTATTGCAAACATCTTCATCATTACAAAATTTTTCACCACATTCTAAACAAATATGATAAGGTGATTTATTCTTAACACTTAAGAATTTTTCACCATCACACTTTTGTATCTTTATCTTCTTGGGTTGATTTATACCATTCTCATGACAATATTTCATATAATCAAATTCATTATTATCATTAATATAATTTTTAATCTTATCACTATTATCTTTGGATTTCTTGTTATTATCTTTATTTTTTCTATGCTTCTTATCGCGATCATTCTTCTTAAGTTTCTTATCGCGATCATTCTTCTTATTTTTAAGAAAATTTAACTTCTTAAGTCTTCGTGATTCCTTTTCATCAAAACAATATATTTCATTATTCACATCCAAATCTTCAGAAATTCTCATCTCTTCAAGTTTTTCATATTCTTTCATATCTCTCATATAATCTTCACACCAACAACATGATGAACAATAAGGTTTTTCACCATAAATACTATAACTATACTCACCAAAATATTGTTCGTTAATATCATCATCATACTTTTCTGCGTTTTTAGAAATGATATAATCATCATCTAATGGATTCTTCTTACTATCAATCTTAATATTTTTTCCCTTTTTATTCTTACTTTCAGATCTTAATACATTCTTATTTTCCTTACGCTTCTTATGAATCATTGCGTTTTCCTTACGCTTCTTATGAACTCTCTCATTTTTAAGCTTTGATCTTTTTGATTCCTTATCATCATATTGCATTTCATCTAAAATATCACGCTTATTGAAAATGTCAATGTAATGATTGCACCTATAATTAATCATTTTACGAAAATTTCCATTTTGTAGGATATGTTGATCATACTCATATAATAATGTAATATCATGTGGTGTTATCTCAAGTCCAAAATCAAGAAGTTTACATAATATATTTGGGTTCATATACACATTACAATCCTTAAAAAATTCCAAACATCTACCAAATGTTAAAACATCAGTGCAATATTCAATGAACATAAAACACATTTCAGCATCATATAACTTCGAAAAACACTTTTCATCATCGTCATATAAATCAGGTATAACCTCATCTAAAGTAAAAATACGATCAAATAAATATCTATGTAATAAATCTTCACGATTATCACGGTAATAAATATCATGAAATTTATCAAATGAAAATGGAGATTGATAAACATCACACTCCAATATTTCACCAATTTCTGTAAAATGTTTAATCAATTCCCTTGTTATATTACATGATGTAATAGTTGTTATAAAACAACCAGTAATTGGACAAATCATATCTTCAACTACATTTCGTTCAAAACAATAACCGGTGTTTACACGCACTGGTTCATTGTAGAACATTTTTGTTACAGGGCACTTTAATTCGTTAAGATCAAAAACCATAATTTTTCTTGAAAAAAATAGCTATTTTTTTTCATTTTTTAGATATAATTTTTATAATTGAATGTTCTTTCCTTGAAGTGTTTATGTTCATAATCAAGTTTATTATCGTGATATACAGGTTTTAAAATTTCTGATAATTTAGATTTTTGTTTCTTATGAGTTTTAATATTATTCAAATTTGTGCGTTTTTGATTTTTATTGTTACACTCAACAATTTTATTGTTTTCATAACACTCATTACACTCACCACAATAATCACACCCAACTTCGTAATCATCATCATTATAATCACACCCAACTTCGTAATCATCATCATTATAATCACACCCAACTTCGTAATCATCATTATAATCACACCCAACTTCGTAATCATCATCATTATAATCACACCCAACTTCGTAATCATCATTATAATCACACCCAACTTCGTAATCATCATTATAATCACACCCAACTTCGTAATCATCATTATAATCACACCCAACTTCGTAATCATCATCATAAGTATCATCATCTTCATCAGCATACCTAAAATCACCATAAGTATAATCATTGTATTCAAAATAATCATCGGTACAACGATAAATATCACACAATAATATTTCACTACTCTTAACAAATTTTCTTATTAATTTACGTGTAATATTACATGGTACAATATTTGTTATAATTTCGTGAGTAATTGGACAAATGTCATCAAGGTTTATGAAACCACATTCAAAAATTTGACATGTATTTGTTACAACAGGATTATTAAAATACATACCAGTGTAAAAACATTTTAATTCATTCATGTTAAATTCCATTTTGTTAAGAAAAAAAATCATTATTTTTCATTTTAAATTATTTGACATATGTAAATTTTTCATCTTTAGTGAATGTAAAAATAACATCTAACACACTATTAACATGATTTGGTACATAATCATGTGTACGTTCACTATTATTGGGTGATATGGAATATAATTTATCTCTGAGATAAAACTCTATTTTTTCATCTGAATTAATAGTATAATATAAAGGAAATCCACTTTTAACGTTATATACAACAAATTTGTTAAAACTATCATTTGTATATGAACCAATAAATTTTATCGTGTATAATTTCATTGTATCAATTTTATACATTGGTTTAATAGAATTAAGATTGATGACAAGTGTATCATTTGAAACATCCCATCCTTCATTAGTGTTTTGATTAAATGGTTTAAATATAGTAAATTCTTTTTCCATTTCGAGTTTATATGGGTAATAAATAACAAACAATATGATAAAAATAATTAAGATGATTAAAATAAGCTCCAATAACATTTTTATAAATTTATAAAAATTAAATGTTAATTTTGTACTTAATACATAAATCTCTGACATTTGTTTTATTCCACTTCTTACGTTTACCAACAAGTTCCATATTACACTCAAGTAATTTTTCAGTTAATGTTGAATATGTCATAATGTTTTCCTTTTCTATTAATTCTTTGATTTTTACAATAATTGCATCATCATTATTAACTTTCTTAGCGACATTTTCTGTTTTAATTATCCTTGCAACTTCCATCATTCTTTTGACATAATTACGATCTATCTTCTTAGAAAATATATTTTTACTATCTATTACTCTTGCAATTTCAGAATAGTTAAATGTTGCTTTCTCATAACCATTAGTTTCTTCCAAATGTTTTTTAATTAAATCTATGACAATATCATCCTTTTTCATAATATTAACTGGTTGAGCTTCACCCTTAGAAATTTTATCTTGAATTAAAGCTTTTCTATCGTCAAAATTAGCATGATCTAATATTTTCTCAATAACTTGAGTTGACCATTTACCAGTCCATTCAACTAATTCATTCTTTTTAATACTCTGTTCCGATCTATTATTACCTTTAAAATTTCTACCTGGTCCTCTTAAACATTTAAAGTCTGATAAATTCATTAAGTTTTTAATTTCAAATGGTTTTAAATTTGGTGATTCTCTATGTATTCTTATAATTTCATCTATACCAACTTGTTCCTCAGGAATTGGAATATTTATTTTTCTACCATTATCATCAACACCTGTATTATATCCATAGCGATATGAAATTAGAGAGTTTGCTTCTGACATAGCTCGTAGTGTCATCTTAGTTTTGAATGAACTATTACGTACTTCATAACTATATAGACCACCAAGCATTGTAAGCATAAGTTGTCCAGCATTACTATCTGGATCTATAGAAGTATCAATAAATTTTAGTTTTATAGCATCTTCCTTTATCCACTTTAATAAAAATTCAAGATTTTCACTGTTACGTGTTAAACGAGATAAATCAGAACATAAAAATCCTAATTTTTTATGTGTTCTACCTGTAACAATTGATGAAATATAATTTTTCATACTAACAAGACCAGGTCTACCATCAATAGTTTTACCAGAAATACCATTATCAACATAAATTCTCATAAGATTATATTTGATCTTTTTATTATCTTCATTATATTGATACCTACTACATTCATCTTTTAATATTTGAATTTGTGTATCAATGGAACTACCAAATTCTGCTTGCATTTGTGTAGATACTCTTGCATATGCAAAAATATTAATTGTGTCATTATCAAAGATTAATGTATCACTATATTGTAAATAGTAAGAATAAAGATTATCAGGGTTGATATTTACTTTAGAAGGTTCCATCTTTTATATGGAGAATAAAATTTTAATTAAAATTTTATTTGATGTTAATACTATTTTCAAACTATACAATTTTAATATGATTATAGCACTGTTATTTTATGTATGAACATTTTCTAATGTAAGTTATTTTGTATACAGTTTCATTTTCTTTTAGAGATTACATTTTTGTTTTTTGATCCATTTTAAAATCAAAAAAGTGCTCTGAATAATAATAGAGAACATGATTTTTAAGCACTTTTTTCAAATGACCCTCGAAGATACAGACATGATATTTTTCAAAAAAGTGACATTTTATCAAAAAATTAATGTAAAATTTTTGTAATTTTATGAAGTTTTACAAAAATACAATATAGCAAATATTCATATACTCTCTTATTTTTATTATTTAAATATACTTTTATTTTTAAAAATATCATAGAATAGGAAAATAAAATTTTTTATGGTTAAAAATAAACAAAACTAAAAATCAAAAAACCTCATAAAGTAACTATTCAGAGACGTATTTTTAAGCACTTTTTTCATTTGTCTATCCGACGGCTAGTCGGATGTAATTTTTAAAAATATGCGAAAATCACTAAAAATTAATGATATAAAAATGTAAAATCAATAAAAATCAAGAAATCAAATCAACTCTCTATTCGGTAATATCTAATTTATTTAATATTAATACTATTTTTATTTGATAATAACAATATCATATGATAAAAATAAAATAAACAAATGAAAAATATGTTGTATTTTTTATGAAAAATGGCAGATTTTAGAAATGAAACTACAGAAGAACCCACTGATTTATTGAAATTGAATTCTCTACAAGATTTTGAGATAATAATTAAAAATCCAACATTCTATCAAAGATGTATCCAAGAAGAAGAAAATAATGTTATTCTTATCAAAGAAAATCCAATGTTAATTGAACATATTAGAGAACAATCAGGTAAAATAAAACTAATTGCAATTAAAAAATGTAAAGTTGTTGATATCATAGATGTATTTAAGATGATTAATGAACCATCAAATAAAGTAAAATTAGTCGCAATCGAACGGTGTAATTCAATGTATCTTATGCAATTATTTTCATTATTTAAAAATCCACCAATTGAAATAATTTTAGCAGCTATTAAAAAATGTTTTCCATGTGATATTCTAAAATTATTTACATCATTAAATAATCCATTGGATGAAATAATTTTATTATGTGCTAAAAAATGTGATAATATCACAAATTTTATAAAAGTTGCTAAAAATCCATCAAATAATGTGAAATTGATTTATATAAATCAATGTAATTTAAACAATATTCTTAAAACGTATGCTATGTTTGAATCAAATAATAATGAAATAAACCTAGCTATCGTAGAACGTTATAGTGATAATATTGTAGAATTATATGAATCATTTAATGAACCATCTGAAGAAATTCAATTAGTATGTATTAAAAAATCTAATCATGATAATATTGTAGAATTATATGAATCATTTAATGGACCATCTGAAGAAATTCAATTAGCATGTATTAAAAAATCTAATTATGATAATATTGTAGAATTATATAGATTATTTAATGAACCATCTGAAGAAATTCAATTAGCATGTATTAAAAGATGTTCGTTCCAAAAAATTACATCATTATATACTCTAATAAATAACAAAAATATAAATATAAAACTTGCATGTATCGATATTTTTAATTTTCACAAGAATAAATACTTGGTTACTATTGATACAGATGTATATTTTAATTCACTTCAAAGCTTATATGAAATTATTGACGATTCAAGTAATGAAATAAATTTATATATAACAAATATGATAATAACATGTCATAATAGTTATAGTTGTGATGAATCTATTCTCTACATTACTAATAAAATTTACAATATGATGAAAAATAAATCTCTTGAAGTATTAATTATCATTGCTAAAAATCATCCGGTTAAATGGGGAAATATATATACTTCGATATTTTATGATAATATTGTACCTATTTGTAAAAATAAGAATAATTATTTCAATGAAGATTTATTACATAAATTATTATTAATTATCATTGGAAAAAATAATGTTATTATTGATATCACAAAGTTGGAATACAATCTTCCAAATTTTATAAAAATAGAAATGATTAAGAATTGTTCAAAACATATCTTTATAGAATTAGTAAAAAAGATAAAAACTTCATTATCTGAAGATGCAATATTAAAAATCATTAAATATTGTCCAGGTTGTATCATCGTAGATTTGGCGATTGAATTGAAAAACTCATTGTTTGATAATGCAATGATAGAAATCATTAAAAGGTGCCCAGTTTGTGACATCATAGAATTAGTTTGTATAATAAAAAAATCATTGTCTGAAATTGGAATATTAAAACTTATCAAAAAGTGTCCAGTTGAAAACATTCTAAAATTAGTAAAAATTTTAAATACTTTATTATCTGAAGACGCAATGATAGAAATTATTAAGAAACATACATGTAAAAATATTGTAGAATTAGTAAAAGGAATAAAATTTTCAATATCTGAAAACACAATGATTGAACTTATCAAGAAATGTCCAAATAATAACGATAATATTGTGACTATTGTAAGATTATTAAACGAGGTAAAAACCTCATTAACTGAAAATGTAAAATTAATGAGTATCGAAAAATGTCCAATTGAACACATTGAAAGCTTGGCTTATTTATTTGATTCTATATCTAATGATTTAATGGTGAAAATTATTAAGAAGTGTACATACGAGTGTAAATTTATATCCATTTTAAATTTTTGTAATTGTAACATATCAGATGAAACAAAACATATAATGGTGGGTAAATTAAGTGGTATAAATAATAAAACTACTATTTTACTTAATGGTGGTATCAGCGAAGAATTATATTTAAAATATTATGATATATTAGGTAATAAATATTTTAATAGAATAACTAATGAAGGTTCTGAACAGTTTTATATTGAAATTGTTAAACTTAATTGGTATAATTTAGCGAGTATAGAAATCAAATATAGAACAAAAGCTGTATGTAAAGCTGGTAAAAGACAATGTTTTTTAGCACATATGTTTAAACAAAAAGATTGTATTGTTGAATGTGAAACATATGATAAGATGGAAATTAATAGTGAAACATATGATAAGATGGAAATTAATAGTAAAAAATATGATGAGATAGAAATTAATAGTGAAACAGAACTCTTAATTAAAAAATCAAAATGATAAATATTTACAAATGTAAATATTAGTTTAAATAAAATTTTTTGCTTTTTTTGTGATAAAATGTCTATTAAAATGAAAAATACTGTCAATTTTTCAGTAAAAATGTCGTGTCAATTGTTAAAGATTAAATCACATGAAGATGTAAGTCTTATTCTTAAAACTAATAAAACTTATTCATTATATGAACAGACTAATAAAATGAGTTTATTGTTAATAGATGAAAATCCACTTGCAATTGAATATATTAAAAACCCATCGTTACAAATAAAACTAAAAGCCATAGAAAATTGTGATTATAAAAATATTGTAAAATTATTTTCATTAATCAACCCACAAATTAGTAGTAATAATCTCATATATTCAGATAAAAAGATAAATGAAACAAATCTTTCTAAAAATGTACCAGTTAATATGGCAATTTTAGAAAAATGTGGTAGATATGATAATATCACATTGTTTAAATTAATGGAACAAACAGAAAAACTAAATTATATAGCTATAAGAACAAGTACTAGAAATATATATGAATTGTTTGATTTTATTGAAGATATAACATATGATATGGTTCTTGAAATTTTTAAGAATTTATCTAGTTTTTTTTCAAATAATCAACGTGGTTTTAATTATATATATAATGATCGGTTATGTAATTTGTTTGAAAAACTTAAAGATGAACATAAAACTGAGGAGATAATATTATATGTAATTGTAACATGTGATATTTCAAATATTGATTGGTTTTATAAAACTTTACCAATTAAGTCTGATAAAATTAAAAAGTGTGCAATTGAAAATATGGAAATTATAAAAAGTAACTGTTTACCAGAGACTTTTTATCAATTTCACGATTTTTATTTAAGTCTGGATATAAATGATAACTATGAACTGTCAATGTTATTCGTTAATTTAATCAGTTGTAATTTTGAATTATATTATGATAATTATATTCATGATGAACATTTATATAAATCATTTTTAAATTTAAGTTTAAAGATGATAAAGGTATTTAAATTTACAGATGAGATAATTATATATATAATTAATATTTATTTAGGTGATGATTATGATTTTTTTAATAGTGACCTTAAATTATCAGAAAATGTAATTTTGTATTTACTTGAAAACTATAAAGGTCAAAGTCATAAGCTTGTACATATTAAAATTGAAATGACAGATACAATTCAATTGAAAATACTTGAAAAGTTAAAATATTTAGAATGTTTAAACTTTTTGATGACAATACCTGAACCATCTGAAAATATTGTAATGGAAGTATTTCATAAATGTAACACAGTTAAATTACATGAAGCTTTTTTTAGAGTGTGTGATATGAAAAAAATTCAATTGTCACACGATAACAAAATTATATTAATAAATGATAAAACAAGTAATGATTTAATTGAAATGATTTTAAGTATTGGTAATATTGAAGTGGGAACATATTTAGAATATTATGGAATTTTAGGTAATAGACATTTTGATAAAGTTAAAAATCCAACAGAAAGTTTTTATATGGAGATAGTAAAACATGATTGGTATAATCTATCATATGTACCATTAAATTGTAGAACAAAAAAGATGTGTAAGATTGGAATTAAACAAAATTTTTTAGCTCGTATGTATAATTATGAGAAGAATGATTATTGTACAGATGAAAATAAAAAACCAGTTGAAAAACATTTGTATGAAGAAAAAATTTCCGCAAATGATTCACATTATGCACCACCATTAGTAGAAGCTGAATTATCAACTGATTTTTCTCCTTCAGCACCACCATTAGTAGAAGCTGAATTATCAACTGATTTTTCTCCTTCAGCACCACCATTAGTAGAAGCTGAATTATCAACTGATTTTTCTCCTTCAGCACCTCCATTAGCAGAAGCTGAATTTTATGTAAAATCTAATCTAGTTTAATCTAATCTAATATTGAATAAATGAAAAAACAAACATGTTTTTTCTAAAAAACATGTCGAGTCAACTTTTAAAGATTCAATCACATGAAGATATAAGCCTTATTTTAGCGAACAATGATTATTATCTATTATATGAACAAAATGATCAAATGGATACACTTATGGTAAATAGAGATCCATTTTCTATTATATATATTAGAAATCCACCAAAGTTCATTCAATTAAATGCAATTAAAAATTGTAATTCTGAACATCTTTTAACTATATTTAAATATATAAATACATCAACTTCAACAGATGAAGAAACAAATTTAGAGATTATCAAAAGATGTACATCTGATAATAATATTGAAATTTTTAAACTGATGAAACAAACAGATGAACTTAAACATGCAATAATAGATGTAAGTTTTCATAATATTGATAAGTTATTTGAGTTTATTGAAGATGTATCATATGATATGGTTGTTAAAATTTTTAAAAAGTTATATATAGTAAAAAGAGGTTGGTCTGGTAACATTAATTATTTAGAAAATTATAAAAAACTAATAATATTTACTAAACTTAAAGATGAACATAAAACTGACGAAATAATATCAAATGTTTTGGAAACAATTAATGTCTCTGAAGTTGGAAAATTTTATAAATATTTGAATTATAATTCTGATACAATGAAGCAACTAATAATAGAAAATATAAAGAATTACCGTTATGAAAAATATAATGTTTTTGAAATATATTATGAACTTTATTCTACTCTTAATATAAGTGATGATGATATGTTAACAAAACTATTTGTTGATTCAATTATAAATAAATTTTCAGATGATGGTATTGAAAAAATGTTAATTAAATTTAATTTCAACGAAAATATAGTTTTGTATTTATGTGATGAATATGAAGGTGATCCCATTAATTTATTATGTGAGTATGAAAGAAATTTTAACTTTAGTGATAATGTAACAATACATTTAATAAGAAAATACAAAGGACCAAACTATAAACTTTTAAATATTTCTAATATTACAAGTGTAAATGTACAATTAAAAATAATCAAAAGATTAAGTGATTTAGAATGTTTAAACCTTTTAATGAAGATAAATAAATTATCTGATAAAATTATGTTTGAAATATTCAGTAGATGTCAAACAGAAAAGTTAATCAAAGATTTTTGTAGAATATGTAACATTAAAAAATTTCAAATATCACATGAGAATAAAGGTTATATGATAGATGGTGAATATAATATAGATTTAATTAAAATGATTTTGTGTATTGGTAATATTGAAGTTGAAACATATTTAACTTATTATGGAATTTTAGGCAGTGGACATTTTGATAAAGTTATTAAACCAACTGATCTTTTTTATATGGAGATAGTTAAGAAAAATTGGTATAATTTATCATATGTACCATTAAATTGTAGAACAAAAGAAATTTATGATGAAAGTATTAAACAAAGTTATTTAGCGTATATATTCAAATAAAATTATGAAAAATAAGCATAATTTGTGTAAAAAAATGACTTATTCATGTAAATCAAAAGAAGATTTTTTAGATAGTTGTATGAAGTTAAATGGTATATGTGAAATATATAATATTAAAAAATATAATATTGATGAAAACTATAATATGTATATAAATAATCATAAAAAATTTATTGAATGTATATTTAACAGTGTTAATTGTGAAGATTATAATTTTTACCATATTTCAAATATCAGTGTATATAATTTTAAGTTTTTAAATGGTTATTCTGATAAAATTAAAAATTTCATTTTTAAGTTACATACTTATAATATTTGTTTATTTAATACAATTGATGATATTGATGATGTATCTACTATTATTGAATTAATACATGTTAATATTAAAGAACAACTAATTTCAAATGTTTGGAGTCCTGGTGATACATTTATTTGTGACTATTAATAAAATTACAATTGTAATTTTAATCAAATAGGTTTGGTCCACCTTTCTTCAATATAGAAACGATAGCTTCGCGTGTTAAATCAGTTTGTAATTCTTTAAATGAATCATATAAACTTGCAATTTTGTGTAAAGGAGATGCATATAAAAAGTTTTTACCTCCGAATTTTATAGTTTCATTCTTTAATATTTCATTTAATTGTTCAAATAGATATATATCTGAACGTTCAGGATAATTTAAATCACAAAGATTGTTTAATTCGTATGAATCATCTGTTGTATTCCAACATATAAACATGTTTTTAGATTTAGCAGTTTCATAAGTATCTTCAATTCCAGGTAATATAAAAACATTATGTCTTATACTTTTAATATAAAGAAACATATTATACATAAATTCAAAAAGGAATACTGAATCTCCCTCACCAGATTCAGAATATACTATATTTAAACCTTCATTAAACGTAAATTCACTGGGTAATAAAGGATTTTGTATCATTAAATTCTCTGATTTTATAACACGATCCTTAAAATTCTCTTCTAATAATTGAATCAATGAATAGAATTTACAAAACTTATATTGTTTACCATTAATTTTAGCTGTTGACATCATGAAACTATATTGAAAGTCAAATATATTCTTAGGTTCAAATAAAACTTTATATTCACTACTTTTCTCATCTGATTTCCATAGTAAATAACCAAAATATGCTATTTCTAAATGCATAGTTGAATTAGATATATGAAAAACATCATTATTTATATTAATTGGTACTAATTCTCCATTAAACCAATCTAAAAGGGAATTACCTTTAAATTTAGTACTTTTCATTTCTAAGTTTGACATTACTTCAAATGTAGGATTTAAATCCAATAAAGAACTTAAAGTATCATTTTGTGTACCTCTAAATTTAGAATTAAGTTTAGGTGAATATACCATCATAGGAATATTAACAGATTCTTTAAATGGAAATCCCTTTTGTTTTAAACCATGAGAACCAATTTGATCACCATGATCAGATGTAATAATAACAGATGTATTTTTTAACATATCATTATTCTTTAAATACAAATATATCTCATATAAATATCTATCAGCGTCAAGGACTAATCCATAATAATTATTTACTAAATTCTTCCAACTTTTAATATCAGTTTTATCATCTGCAATAGAAAAAATTGGTGCCATACCTGCATTAGAACCAGCAAAAACTGGAATAACACTGTTCTTTAATGGTTCAGTTACATAATCTTCGTAATATTCATTAATAAATGGAAGTGTTTTATAATCATTCTTATAAGATTCATAATCACTCTCAAAGAAGTTCTTAACTAAGACTGGATTATCAACCCAAGCATCTCTAAATTCTTCATTGTATACAAATGGATTCTTTCTGTGATTCCATTCACCCGGAGCAAACTCACTCATTTGTTCTATATGAAAAGGATATTTAAACTGTGCCATATTAATTACGGGTTCAGTTGATGTATTTTGATATAACTGCATAGTATCATGAGGATTAGCCATGTGATATTGTGCATGGAATGATTTACCATCTTTCTTTCTAGCTTTTAAAAATGGTAAAATTCCAGTTAATTTACGATTACCATCCTTAAAATCATACTCACTATAATTGGGTGGTATGATAGATTCAAATTCTCTAATATCACCAACTACACCTAAAAGGTTTGCAGTATCACCAAACATATTATAAATATCATATCCATAAACATTCATAGATTTACGAGTGTTAATATTGAAAACTGGTAAAGTTCTAAGTTTATTTGATAAATTTGCATCCATATGACTTTTACCATAAAACGCTGTATTATCATAATCATTTCTCTTGTAAATTTTTCCAAGAGTATCATAAATAGGTGATACTCTAGAAATACTATCAGATTGATATAATTCTGAAATATCATCATTGATACCATGATTAATTTCACTTGTAAAGAATGAACTACGGCATGGTGAACAATCCTGTCTATTATTTTGAATATTAGTAAATTCTATTGATAAAGCTTTAAATGCTTGATAACCCTTTAAATCTTTTTTAATAAATTCTGGTATATATTTCCAATTTACTAACTCATCAAAGGTAATTAGAAGACTATTTTCTTTAGTGTTTTCATCTATAAGTTTTTCGTATCTGTTATTTAACAGATATATGATTATAAGTATCACAATAATAACTATAATTGTAACTGTAATAGCAACCAAGAGCATTTTTATAAAATAAATATAAGAAAATTTTTTCATATATTTTATAATTTTATGTGATATTTTTACAATATTATATACAAAGCACATATAAAAATTTTCTTATATTCATGAAATTTATTATAAAAGTTCTTTTGTAGACGTTCGCTAGACCGATTTTGATTTTAGAAATATATGAAAAAATACAAAAAATCACTTTGAAATTTAGTAAAAATGTCACTTTTCAAAAAGTTAGATCCGACTAGCCGTCGGATACTCAAATGAAAAAAGTGCTTAAAAATACGTCTCCCTATTATTATTCAGAACGTATTTTTGAATTCTATTTTTGATTTAATCGTGTCTTTTTAGCTAAAATAAAATTTTATATACATTGAAATATAATTTTAAAAGATTAATTAATATTTAAATGTAATAAATTTATTACATATGTTCACCAGACCGATTTTGATTTTAGAAATATATGAAAAAATACAAAAAATCACTTTGAAATTTAGTAAAAATGTCACTTTTCAAAAAGTTAGATCCGACTAGCCGTCGGATGGACAAACTCAAAAAGTGCTTAAAAATACGTTTCCCTATTATTATTCAGAACGTATTTTTTTGATTTTTTGACAATTTTGAAAATTCAATAATTTCAATCTATATTCATGTAATTTTGTTACAAATCCTAAATTAGGGTCAACAATTGATCGTCGTTTTCTCATCATATTTAAAATATAGTTAACATCATATTTATCAATCATTTTTTGTCTATTCTTTACTTTCCATTTATTTATGTAATAATATAATAAATGTGATGCAATAAGAGTAGCAGATCTAGAAACACCACAGTGACAATGAACTAAAATTTTAATATTTTCATCATTAAATAACTCATTAAAATGATGAAAATATTGTTCAATATTAAAATCGTCATCATCATATGCTTCATAATAAATACATTTTATCCCATTATATGAATCAGGTCTATAAATCATTGGATCATATTCTAAAATACTAACAATTACATTTATTTCAAGTTTTAATATTTCATCAATATTTTTAACTCCTTTCAATCCAGTTAAATATATTATGTCATTAATTTTTGATATTACAGACATTACTTTTTACAATATATTTTATGAAATTATTCAATTGAATAATTTTATTTTCAACCCAAATATCTAAATCTATCTCTGAATCTATCTCTATCAAGTGCCATACGAACATGTCTACAAACTTCTTTATCATTAACTTCATCAAATGTTTTAATATAAGCCTCACAATCTCTATTTCTATATTCAATTGCATTTGTCAATGAATCTTCATACATGAAGAAACCAGAATCAATTGCATAAATGAGGATTCTTAAATTACCACATTTAGCTGCTTCCACACATAAATTTTTCTCAGATGGTACACGAATTTTATGTTTTACACATCCATTATCAACTAAAAATTTAATATAATTTAGATGATTACCAACAACAGCTAAAGCACATGTATGTTGATTAAATAAACATCCATTATTCACTAAAAATTTAAGACACTCAATATATCCATTTTTAGCTGCTAAATAACAATAAACCTGATTACATACATTTACATATTTGTAAAAAAATTTTAAACCATCTAAGTAATTATATTTGACTGATATCAAAAGAATTTTCATAATAAAAGTAGTGTTATAATGTGTATATTCTTTATGTAATAAAGATTTTTCATGTTTGACAAATAATAAATGTAATTTATGTAAACATTTTTCATCAATATTGTCCATATAATCATTGTACTTTTTTAATATTTGATTAAATTTATCAATGTCATTCTTATCATTAAAAAGTAATATTACTTCATGTAAAAAATATTATTTCACCAATTAATTGTAACATCAGTACTTTCATGTAAAAATTTGTTATCTTCACAACTTTTGGAAAACATTTTAATGTATTTTTATGGGATTTTTTCAATTAGATAAATGTATTTATATGTTTATATAAATCTTCAACATCAAAAATTACATCAGATTTAGATGGTATTCCATTATAAATATTATTTGGTAATTTACCAGCTTGATGTAACACCATAAGATATGCATTTCTACGTTTATAATTATAATATGGATGTCTAATTGATACAAATGGTGTTTCTATATTAAATTCTTTTAATCTATCAGAAAACCTACTGTTTGTAAACATATGAGACATATCTGTAACATTTAATGTAGACCACTTCGATATATCACAATTAATTTTTGAATTATAAAACATACAAGACATATATATAACATTTGATGTAGACCACTTCGATATATCACAATTAATTATTGAGTTATAAAACATATGGGACATATCTGTAACATTTAATGTTGACCAATTTGATAAATCACAATTAATTTTTGAACCATAAAATAACGAAGACATATTTGTAACATTTAATGTTGACCAATTTGATAAATCACAATTAATTAACGAATTTTTAAACATAGAAGCCATACATTTTACATTTGATACAGACCATTTTGATATATCACAATCAATTATTGAATTCTCAAACATATATGACATATTTATAACTTTATTTACATCCCACATTGATATATCACAATTAATTATTGAGTTATAAAACATATGGAACATATCTGTAACATTTGAAGTAGACCATTTTGATATATCACAATCAATTATTGAATTCTCAAACATATATGACATATTTATAACTTTATTTACATCCCACATTGATATATCACAGTTAATTTTTGAATTTTCAAACATAGAAGACATATTTGTAACATTTAATGTTGACCAATTTGATAAATCACAATCAATTATTGAGTTATAAAACATATATGACATATTTATAACTTTATTTACATCCCACATTGATATATCACAGTTAATTTTTGAATTTTCAAACATAGAAGACATATCTGTAACATTTAAAGTTGACCATTTTGATAAATCACAATTAATTGATGAACTTTCAAACATACATGACATATTTATAACTTTATTTACATCCCAATTTGATATATCACAATTAATTGATGAATCACAAAACATGTAAGACATATTTGTAACTTTACTTACATCCCAATTTGATATATCACAATTAATTGATAAATTTTCAAACATAGAAGACATATCTGTAACTTTACTTACATCCCACATTGATATATTTCCATATTTTTCTTCTGCAATTATTTTATCGATTGATAACATTTCTATTGCTGTCATAATTGTTTCATTATTGAATACGATATTCATTTTCTTATATTAAAAAATAATTAATTATTCAAATTATATATTTGTTCGTTCCCAAGACATATAACTTGTATTTTTAACATACTTCACATTAAATAAATATCCATCTTCTTCATTTTCTATATCTTTAAATCTTGGATCAACCAAAAGTAAATTTTCATCCGAATATTCAGATGTGTCTATAATTTTTGAAAAATTAGAAATGTCAAAAATGTTAGTGTAATAATCATCTTCAAACATTTCCACAATTTTAACATCTGTACACTTACAATTACATAATTTACAAATGTAATTATTGTATGTGTTATTATTAATATCATCAATTGTAATTAAATGACGAGTCATTTTAATAGAATTTTCATCTATTTTATTATTAATGTATGGAATCATTTCTTCTATTTCATAAAGTTTTTCTTCAACATCTTTTACATTTTCAAAAGTTTTATCTCTAATTACTTTTGTTAAATTATTAATCTCGAGTATAATTTTATATTTATCATCAAGGTCACCATAGTTACATTCACATTTATATTTGTCATATTGTTCTGTAAATAATTCTAATCTTAATTTTAAAATATCATAATTTACTTCATTTTTAAGCCCGTTAATTTCTTGTGTAACATCATCAAAATTAATATCGCAGTTTAAAATTTTATCTTCATATACACTTTTAATATTTTTATCAAATTTAATGTTGTATTTATTCAAAGTATCAGACATCATTTTATTACATTCTTCATTGGTACCAAAAAATGGTACAAAATGGACATTACAATTACATGACGTTTTAATGGTCTCTGTAAATCCACGTTTCTTTTGGTAATGATTTAATAACTGAATTAATTCGGGTTTAGTTTGGACTGTAAAAACATTGATAGCATTTCCACCATTCCATTCGTCTTTATTAAATGTTGTTATAAGATATGGCATTTTATATAAAAATAAAATATTATTTTTAGTAGTTTATTTTGACAAATCTAGGGAATCCAAGAAAATGCTATAAAAATTTCTTCAAAACAGCGATAAAAATTATTTTTCTTGGATTTTCTTGGATTTTCTTGGATTTTTCTATACTTCACAGTAAACTCAACAGAAAAACGACACAAAACAACTAAATTATTGAAGATCAAAAATTCAGATTTTTTCGTGTATACTATATTTATTTTTATTGTTAAAATTATTTCAAAAGGTATTAAAAATAAAAATATAAGAACGTAAATAATGGAAATTTCTATTATTTTTAATAGTTTATTTTGAGAAATCTAGGGAATCCGAGAAATTGCTATAAAAATTTCTTCAAAAACACGAAAAAAATTATTTTTCTGGATTTTCTTAGATTTTCTTGGATTTTCTTGGATTTTTCTATACTTCACAGTAAACTCAACAGAAAAACGACACAAAACAACTAAATTATTGAAGATCAAAAATTCAGATTTTTTGGTATATTTTATATTTATTTTTATTGTTAAAATTATTTCAAGAGGTATTAAAAATAAAAATATAAGAACGTAAATAATAGAAATTTCCATTATTTTTAGTAGTTTTTCCTGAGAAATCTAAGGAATCCGAGAAATTGCTATAAAAATTTCTTCAAAAACACGAAGAAAATTATTTTTCTGGATTTTCTTGGATTTTCTTGGATTTTTCTATACTTCACAGTAAACTCAACAGAAAAACGACACAAAACAACTAAATTATTGAAGATCAAAAATTCAGATTTTTTGGTATATTCTATATTTATTTTTATTGTTGAAATTATTTCAAGAGGTATTAAAAATAAAAATATAAGAACGTAAATAATAAAAATTTCTATTATTTTTAGTAGTTTATTTTGACAAATCTAGGGAATCCAAGAAATTGCTATAAAAATTTCTTCAAAACAGCGATAAAAATTATTTTTCTGGATTTTCTTGGATTTTTCTATACTTCACAGTAAACTCAACAGAAAAACGACACAAAACAACTAAATTATTGAAGATCAAAAATTCAGATTTTTTGGTATATTCTATATTTATTTTTATTGTTGAAATTATTTCAAGAGGTGTTAAAAATAAAAATATAAGAACGTAAATAATAGAAATTTCTATTATTTTTAGTAGTTTATTTTGACAAATCTAGAGAGTCCGAGAAAATGCTATAAAAATTTCTTCAAAACAGCGATAAAAATTATTTTTCTGGATTTTGTATGAAATTAATTATTTTTGATAATTATTTTATTTGTTGCTAAAAATGGATATTGACGAGTTTATTTCAAAGACTAACAAAATTGTCAAATATAATGACAAGAATTTTTCATCCGATTATATAAATTATGTTTTTAAAAATATTGACATGCTTAAAAAATATAATATAGGCACCAATAATAAATTCAAAAACAATTTATTAAAATTATTGTCAAGTAAAAATGTAGTTGAATATGCATGTGAGAATGATATAAATAGTGTTGTTGAATATTTCATTATAAATGGTTATTCAGTTGAAGGTTTATTAGAATTATGTGTAAAATATAATTCATTAAATACCATTCAAATGCTCAAAAAACATAAAAAAAATAATTTTAATAAACAAGGTATTAATTATGATGTTATATCACAAATAGATTTATTTGTACCAAATGAAAATTTATTTCAAATGAATAAAAGCTTAAATGTTGAGGGTATAAATAGAAATAAATATTTAAAAATGAATCGCGAATACTCATTGAAATTTTATTTGGATGAGCAATTTAGAGAAACAGTTTTAAAATCTGTCAAATATAACAGACGAAACATTTCACTTAATTTATCTGGATTTGAACAAATTACTGATGTATCTATTTTACATGATATTCATACAATAAATTTATCTCATTGTCTAATTACTGATATTTCATCTTTATGTAATGTTTATGATTTAAATTTATCTCATTGTCGTGAAATTAATGATTTTTCTACTTTGTGTGGTGTACATAAATTAAATTTATCTTATTGTCTAATTAGAGATATTTCATTTTTATACAATGTTCATACTTTAAATTTATCTTTTTGTCCAGTTATTGATGTTTCATCTTTAGGTGATGTTTATAACTTAAATTTATCTGGATGTCGGTCAATTACTGATATTTCAGCTTTATGTAATGTTCATACTTTAAATTTATCTCATTGTTACATGAATGATTTTTCTAAGTTAAATAATATACATAATTTGGATTTATCTCATTGTTATATTAGAGATGTTTCAACTTTAGGTAATGTACATACTTTAAAATTAACTAAGTGTAATATTACTGATGTATCAGATTTAGGTGATGTTTACTCTTTAAATATATCACAATGTGATGAAATTACTGATGTATCTATGTTGGGTAAAATCCATGATTTAAATTTATCTATGTGTTATGGAATTACTGATGTTTCAGCTTTAGGTGGTGTTCATAATTTGAATTTAAAATATTGTCAAAACATCACTGATGTTTCAGCTTTAGGTGGTGTTCATAATTTAAATTTATCTGGATGTAAACTATTAACAGATGTATCAACTTTAGGAGGTGTTAATAATTTAGATTTATCATTTTGTACAATTACTGACGTTTCAACTTTAGGTCACATTCATACTTTAAATTTATCTATGTGTCAAGAAATTACTGATGTTTCAACTTTAGGTGATGTTCACACTTTAAAATTAATTAATTGTCAAGGGATTACTGATGTATCAGCTTTAGGTGGTGTTCATAAATTAAATTTATCAAGTTGTCTCGGGATTACTGATGTATCAGCTTTAATTGATGTACATGAATTGGAATTATATGGATGTACCAACATTACTAAAACATTTTAAAAATAATTATTATTATTTTAACCGTTAAAATAAAAAATATGAAAAGAATATTAAAACGTCTAAAAATTTGAAAACAATAAAAATTATTACACATGAAAATATGAAGAAGTCTGAGGAACAAAATTTGATTTTAGAATCAATTAAAAATGGTCATAATGTTATGATAAATGCAAATCCTGGTTCGGGTAAAACAACAACATGTATTCATATTATGAGAGAAATACAAGCACGTATTATGTGTTTAACATTTTCAAAAAAGTTATTTGAGGATAGTAGAGCTAAATTAAAATCTTTAGGTATGTATAGTAAAAGTTATGATTTTATGGGACTTGATGCTTTTTCATATAGATTTTATCACCAAAAAACATGCGGTTATATTACAAATGAAAAACCTTTAGAATTTGCTTATGATATAGTAATTGTAGATGAAAGTCAAGATTTAGGTGAAAAACATTATAAATTTATACGTAGAATGTTAAGTGATAACATGGTTAAAGACCCGATTATTGTCATTATGGGTGATGAAAGACAATGTATATTTCAAAATATGGATAGTGTATTAAGTGATGAAAGATATTTAACACTTTCACGAAAAATTCATATGACATCTAGAAAATGGGATTCTAGATTTTTAACCGAATCTTTTAGATTGACTGATACAAATTCAACATTTATTAATAAATGTTTACTTAACTCTGATATAGATATTATAAAATCAAATAAACAATCTATTTATAAACCAAGATATATAATACATACAAATGAATATGAAATTTTTGACGAAATTACTATGTATATTAATATGGGATATAGACCAGATGATATTTTTATTATATCACCAAGTACCACAAAATCTTATTTTTTAACACCATTGTTAAATTTAATAACAAATAATACTGATATTGGTATTTATGTACATGATGAGAAAATTAAATATGAAATGGATTATGGTTTAAATAAAATTGTGTGTTTAACTCATTATGGTTGTAAAGGATTAGAGCGTAAAGTTGTAATTAATTTACATTTTGATTCAAGTTTTTATAAATTTAGCAGTTATACTGAAAGTGGTATATGTCCAAATGTATTATTTGTTTCATCATCTAGACCAATGGAAAGACTTTCAATGTTTCATTGTCATAGAAATGATTATTTAACATTTATAGATAAAGATAAAATAAAATTATACACTGAATATATAACGGGTAAACGTATATATAATTATAGTCAAATTAAAGAAATTGAAGTTAAAAATTCAAGTGTTACAGATCTTTGTAAATTTGTTAATGAAGTAACATTAAAATCAATTGTTTTAAAATTTACAAAGAAAATAATTCAAAGACCTTCAACTAAAATAAAAATTCCATTATTGGTTAGAACTGTATATGAAGATAAAAAGATTACAGAGCCAGTTTCTGATATTACAGGTAATGCAATTGTATCTTGGTATGAAAAATTATTATTGGATGAAATGACAATATATAAAGAGTGTTTAATTGAATACAATAATTATGATATTACTTTATCGAGAGAAAATAAAGATAGAAAATTTTCACATCCTGAACATAGTGAATATTACAGACGTGAAAATAACGATAATTGGGATATACAAAAATTACTTGTTACATCAATTTATTACAATTCAATTGTTACTAATACATTGTATAGATTAAAACAAATAAACACATTTGAATGGATTTCTAATGAAAATTTAGAACTATGTACTAAAAGATTAAATGATTGTTTTTCATTATTAGGATTAAATCCCAAGAAAAATAATGGTAGGTTTGAAAAAGAAGTATTTCGTAGTGTTACACATGGTAAATATTTAAAATATGAATTAAATGGTAGAATTGATTATGTGGAAGATACAAAACTTATTGAATTTAAATGTAAAACTTCATTAGCTGATGAAGATTATATTCAAGTAATGTTATACAAATATTTACATAGAAAACTTAACGATGTTGATATTGATTGTTATTTATTTAATATATTAACAAATGAACTTATATTTATTGATGCATCCGATGAAATAATTAATGATGCTATCATAAAGTTATTTGTCATAAAAAATAAAACAATAAACAGAATAGATGATAATACATTCATATCAAAATGTCAAAATATATAAAATAAGAAATTTCTTATTTTTAACAATCATCAGATATTATTTCATATTCCACACCATCATCACTAACTCTAATTACACGTTTACATTTATAATCAATAATTGGTGTTATTACAGTAATTAGAGTTATATTTCCGACATCAAAATCATATTTTGATGTCTTCTCAATTCGTTCATATGCTGGAATAATTACTTCTTCACATTCTACATCTTCATATTTTTCATTTTCAAATTCACAATTAATTAATCTATAATACATGTTTTATTTTGATTATATGATTTTTTTTCAATTTATATAAATGTATTTATATATTTAAAAAATATAGATCAAAAAATGGTAAATATCTTACTTTTTAAAAATTACATCCGACGGCTAGTCGGACATTCAAGTGAAAAAAGGACGTAAAAATCGTGTTCTGAATAATACTCAGGAGTGTTTTTTGAATTTTAAAATAGAGTAAATTTACTTAAAATTGCATTAAATTTGTCTTGTTCTTCTTGTAAATTTACACGATTATTATTTTTTAAAGATAATGACTTTTTTAATAATCTATTATATTCATTAATATCCAATGATGTATCCAATGAAACTTTACCAGTACCATCACCTAATTTAATTGGATATAATATTTTATTATCAATATATACACGTGTAACTTTAACAGCCATACTTATATTTGATCCACCATCAAAAACTTTTAAACTATCACCAAAAAATCCACCAGCACCAAATGATGAACATTGTTTAAACTTATCTAAATCATCTAAATCTTCCAAATTACCTATTTCTGAATCCATTACATTACCAATAAAATTATATTCATCCATTGTATTAATAAACTGTTCCATCGTACCAGAATCCTTCCTTGCACTTGAAATTATATCAATAAAAGGTTTATCATCAATATTTATCATAGTAGCTGCTCTCATAAATGCATTTGTACCTAATGTATCTGGTAACATTGGAATTTTTGCTTGATCATTAGAAAACATATAAAAACAATAATGACTAATCAATTGAGATAAAACTAAATTATCATCTACAGATTCATATATCTTAGAAAAAACCATTGATAATTCATGAGCATGTGTACCTATTGGATTTTTTATATAAATATCTATTATACGAGCTGTTTTTAATATATACCATGAATCAACAGATGATGTACCAAGATATTTATTTTTATTATATAATTGTGTCATCATTAAATTTTGAAGTAAAAGAAAACAATATCCACCAGAACGTCTACCAGAAAACAATGCACATTTAATATCTTTGTTATTTGCATATTTAATTGATTTAAAACATCTAAACATTGATTCATAAATCCATGTACCATAAGATTTATTTTCAGATTTTAATTTATGTCTTAATAGTGTTTCATATACAACTTGCATCATTGTTGTTTCTAACCAAGTATTTCTGTACCATGGTCCTGTTGCTTCTATATAAATTCTTTCTTTCTTAAGAATACAATCAAATGCTTTATACATTGATACTACAACTTTATCATTATTTTCACAACAAATAAATTTATCCTTTTGTATACTATCAATTAAACTATGTGAACACAAATCATCAATTTCATTTTGATCAATATTAAAATTTGGTACTTCATTAAACATATCTTTAATGAATTTTCTATCTTTCAATGAAGATAAATTTGAATAAATTTTATCTTGAAGTTCTACATCATCAATTAATAAATTTCTAAAAAAATCATCTCTTAAATCTAAACTAAATGTTACATTTAAATTTTTATGAAGCTTTGTTATAACTTGAAACATTTTAAATTTATAAAAATCATTAAATGTTGTAGCAGATATTATCTCTTTATCACATGCATTATTCATTATTTCATTTATAACGGAAATATTTTCTTGAATATACCATAAAAAATTTTGTTCTGTTACATCTAAATCTTTTACATTATTAACCCTTTCTTCGAAATATTTATTAAAATCTTTATATTCATCTGTATTAGACATTTCAATAACATGATTTCATATTATTTTCATTTTTTCTTAAAAGTTTTTCACTACAATATCATACGTATTAGGTATAATAATTTTTTTAATTAAATGTTCCTTTTCACTAGAAGATAAATCAGAATTTTTAATTGTTAATACTTCACTTGATGAAAAATTTTTTTGATCTGATAACGGAATGTTGAAGAAATTTTTGTGATTTATGATGACATCATCATTACGATTAGCTACTAAAAATTTATATTCATTTAATAATTCATCTCTATTTTCCCATGGTTTAGATGTAGAAACCATACTTTTAATATTATCACTACCAAATAGAATATAAACATTAAAAGTTTTGATATTATTAATACAATTATAAAAATTAAATAAATCATAGGTTCCCATATATATGGGAATTGATTCTTCAATAATAGATACTTTTATTTCTATTGATTTATTTTTACCTAACATATCATATGCACATTTAACCATGTTCTTACACATTTTTACTCTATCTTTAAATGAAATCTTTTTTAAAATTTCCTTGTTATAATGTTCACTTGATGGGAATATAATAACTTTAATTAAACCTTTTACTTTTTTACGCATATATTTAATTGCATCAACCATTATTTGACAATGTGATTTTGTTACAATAGAAAATGAACCTGGAAAATAAATGTATGTTACATTTGTAAAAAGTTTCATAGATCTAGTTAAATCATATGAAAAATCCTCAATATGATTATTGGTTATTCTTCTAGTTTCATCAATAAACCTATCACTAATTTCTGGATTAAAAACATTTTGTGGCTTTACAGTTTTATGTTTAAATGCATTATGACATTTGATAATTTTTTTAAGATTATCATTTAGATTTTCATAATCTTCATCATTTAAATCAATTGAATTTATTATATCTTCAGATAATCTAGGATTTTTAAGTGTATAAAGAAGAAGTTCAGCAAATTGATAACTTGATCCAATTTCACCTTCATCAGTATTATTATCTTCATCATCAATAACAAGATCTGCACTTGGAACTGCACTACAAATATTAGATGGTACATTTAAATACTTAGCAAGACGATACATGAAAAATTTAGGTACATCACCAACAAAATCTATATCAACAAATCCATCACCATAAACAGAGAAAAATCTTAAAAATGCATCTTCATCTTCATTACCAGTTCCTACTATAATACCTTTATTGTTGGATGCAAAAAGATTCATCATGAAACCTCTATAATTACTTTTAGCACAACCAAAATTATATGTTATTTTATCTGGATTTGGTGAAAGATCTAGTCTAGTCATTTCATCATATATAAAAGTACACAATTTTAAATGTTCATCAGTTGAATCAATTTCATAATGTTCTCTTCCTTCAATTTTACTAAGTTCATATGCTCTACTTTGAATTTTAGCAGTTGAATTAATAGGTAATGTAATAGCAGTCATTTTAAATCTAGAATCAATCTTGCAAATACGAGATAAAATCATATATACAACACTTGAATCAATACCACCACTGATTGCAATATAAAAATTAAACCTATTAACTTTGGTACAGTAATCAATTACTTTTCTTATTTTATTTTGAACAAAAATAGCATCCCAACACTCATCGTAAAACCCTTGTTTAGTTCTAAATATTTCAAGTATTTTAGATACATTATCAGTCATAGGAAATTCTGTTGGTGGAGAAATAATAGATTCCTTCTTTATTTTATTAGCATATTTATCTTCATATCTATCAATATAATCAGTATTGAAATATATAGGATAATTAACCTTATGATGAGTTTTTGATATATCATCAACTATATTATAAATAGGAATTGTATGATAAATTTCACAATCTGGATATTTATCATCTAATTTGATGTTAAATGTATTTAAAATTTTAACAACTATTATATAACTAATATCAGATATAAAATTTTTATCACCCTTTTCACCATATTTATACTGTTGACCATTATATAATCTTGTTCTGTTAATACCACATGTAAGTAATGAAAAATCACCATGAAATTGATTTACCAACTGAGCTACGATAACACAATAATTCTCATAGTTTTTAGAAATATCTTTTAATTCAAATGGTATAGTTAAATTACACTTATTTGTTATTTCATAAAAAAGATTATGTACATCCATAGATAAATATTTAACATTTGAATATTCATTAAAATAAGATTCACAAGAATTTGTAAAATCAAGTATAAGAATATCATAACCACACTTTATACATAATAATGCATTTAAAAGACCGTCTATTTTATTACACTTATAAATGACACATGTTAACCTTATATTTACAGATAAATTCATATCTTTAAGATGTTGTTTAATATTTAGAACCGTTTTGTTAAAAATTTCAATGAACATTTCTATGAAATATTTAAATAAATTATTCAATTTAATTTATTTTATGTAAACTTTCATAAACTATAACCAGCATCAATTAAAACTTTAATATATTCATTTTTATTTTTATATTCATAATATGGATGCCTATTTGATACAAATGGTGTTTTTATGTTGAACATTTTTAATTCTTTTGATAAACCACTATTTAAAAATGAATTATTTATCTTCACTATACTATTAATTTTCCACTTATTAAGTTTTTGGTTAAAATTAATTGCATTGTAAAATATTCGAGTTATATTGATTAATTTTATAGTATTCCAACTATTAATATCACCGTTAAAAATTAATGCATTATCAAACATATAAGACATATCAGTTACATTTGAAACATCCCAATTGTTAAGTTTTTGATTAAAATTAATTGCATCAGAAAACATAAGAGACATATTAGTTATATTATGTGTAGACCAACTATTGAGTTCTTGGTTGAATGATTCTGCTTTATTAAACATAGCATATGTATCAGTTACACTTGAAATATCCCATTTATTGAGTGGTTTGTTAAATTTATATGCAGAATCAAACATTTTAGTCATATCAGTTACATTTGAAACATCCCAGTTATTAATATTTTGATTAAATTTTCTTGCATTGTAAAACATTCCAGACATATTAATTACATTTAAAGTAGACCATTTATTAAGTGGTTTGTTAAATTTATATGATGCATAAAACATATAAGACATATCAGCCACATTATGTATAGACCAACTATTAATATTTTGGTTAAATGAACATGCACCACAAAACATATGGGACATATTAGTTACATTTGATGTAGACCAACTATCAAGATTTTTGTTAAAGTGATGTGATAAATAAAACATATAAGACATATCAGTTACATTATGTGTAGACCAACTATTAAGTTCTTGATTAAAATTTTCTGCATTATAAAACATAAAAGACATATCAATTACATTATGTGTAGACCAACTATTAAGTTCTTGATTAAAATTTTTTGCATTATAAAACATAAAAGACATATTAGTTACATTTGATACATTCCATTTATTAAGTGGTTGATTAAATTTTTCGACTCCACGGAACATACTATACATATTAGTTACATTTGAAATTGACCATTTGTTAATATTTTCATTAAATTCTGATGAACCATAAAATAATTTAGACATATCAGTTACATCATGTGTTAACCAATCGGAAATATGTCCATATCGTTTAATTGCTTCTGATTCATCGGATAACCATAGTTTTACTGCTTCTCTAATAGTTACATTATTAAATACAATGGACATTTTATATATAATCAAATAAAAATTTGAAAATAAACTGATATAAATTCGTATAAAATGTCTTCACCAAAGAATAATTCTAGAAAACATAACAAAGTCTACTCACTAGATTATCATTATGAAAATGATTCAAACAACCCTAACTATGAAAAGTGGGATGGATATGTAAAACCGAATGAAGAAATTGACATAAATACCTATAAAAATAAAATCATAATGATGAAACCAGGAGATGAACTAACATTTGAAATTCATCATCCATTTTATAGAAAACAATTACATTATATGTGCATTATACTCGGGTATAAATCTAAATCATTCATTAATAAATCTTTACATTTAGATAATGATTCATCTTTTATTAAACATTTATATTGTGGTAATTTTACTCAATATAATGAATTTATTTTTTATGATGTCGAAAATGAACTTGTCAACACACAATATGCTACATATTCAGCATTATGTAATAAATGTGGTGTTAATATACATGTTGGTGAAGATTGTGATTATCATGATGAATATGATTTGAATGATTCATTTTTAAATGATGATTTAGATACACATAGACATTGTAATATTAAAATTCATGGTAAAAATTCTATTAAAATTAAAGCTTCAAAAAATATTACAAATTATCAAATGCTTATGTCTTCAATTAAAACTCAACATAAAACACTTGGTAAAAGATTATATTTAAATAATGGATGTGAAAGATATGTACAACGTAAAAAATATCACAATAATAAATGTACATTAGTATACTATGGTAAAATTAATCCATATTCATATGAATTTCTTTCTTTATTTAATAACGTTCAAAGAGATTTTTATATAAATGAAACTAGAGATATGTATTTTCAATGTCAAGATATTGATTTAATACCAACTAATTTAATTGTGTCTAAAAAAACATTAAAGATATACAATCATTTTATGTCTACAAAAATATATTCAAATGCTAGATTGGGTAAATATCAACTTCATAAAAACGTAGATATTTTTAATGAAAAACTTAAAAATATAACAGTTGGTGAATTTTTTGAAATTACAGTTCATCAAAAGTATTACAGAGATCAAATTGAAGAATTATGTTATAAACTTGGACTTAAATGTGATATTTCTAAAAATTTAACAATAAAACCTAATTGTGATTCTATAATATTACATCATTTTTATTGTAAAGGACGTACACCATTCAATGAAGTTAAATGGAAACTTTATTATAATGTTAAAATTAATGAATATGAATGTTGTGGAACATGTAAGCATTGTAACAAATTATTAATAACAAATTATTTATATCCTAGTGAAAGTAATAAAGTAAATTATAAACATGGTTATATGTATATGTATGAAGATAATACAATGACAATTTCACATGATTATGATACAATTATAAAATCATATTTTGTGAAATATATGTTAAATAAGAAAAGATTTACTTCATTTGATTATAAAGATACATATGATAAGTTTTCGTGTAATTTAAATGAACTATCAAATAAACTTCTAATATATGCTAAAAGTTTATATGAAACACATTTAAATCATATTAATGTAGATTTAGATAAAATTAAATATATCTATGATAAAACTGATAAATTTTGTGTTTTGAATATGAGAAATGATGAAAAAATTTATTTAACTGAAAATAAATTTAAAATGTTATTTGATAAAATAGAAAAATATCAAAGTGTTTCACATCTTAAACCACATGAAATTTTTGATGATAAAGAAGATATTTATTCATCTTTTTATGATAAACTATTTTTAACTTATGATAAATATAAATTAGTAACATCATGTGAAAAATTATTAGAATTCTGTTATTCTAATAAAATAAAATAAATTAAAAAATGAAGAATTCTTTATTTAAATTGTAATAAAATGAATTTATTAGAAATGAATCAAATTTACGCCATGTTAGAGGAGCAATCAGAATACATTAAATTTTTATTTGAAAATGATTCTAAACATGAAGATATAAATACTATTTTACATAATCTTCATAAAAATGGAGAAGTTACAATTGATTTTATTGTTCTAAGAAAGATAACATTGCACATAAAATTAACATATGATGAGTATATAATCGCTATTAATATGTTAACATACTTACAATGTTTAAACTTAATAGATTATTTAGTTTTACTAAAATATAACCATAAACTAAGAATAGAATCATCAGATGAAATGGAATATAATAATATCATGTATACTAAAATAGATAAACTTACAACTTTAACAAAAATAGATGGTAAATATGTGCACCATAATTTATTGGATGATATGAATGAAGGACAATTAAAAGAATTTATGAAACGACAGGAAACTAAAAAGTTAACAAATGATATTAGATTACAACTTGATAAAATGGATTTAGATTACCATTGTGATTATTCGATAATGATCAAATATAACTGTATGTATACATTTTTAAATTATATGAAACATGTTGAATGGACTTATTCAAAAATTCATGAAATAGTTGAAGTAATATGTTATTGTGGTACATTTGAGTTTTTAAAAATAATGTTGCAAAATAAACATGTGAACAGATTAAAAAATATATTTAATGGTGGAATTAAAAACTCAATAAAAAATCCAGATTTACGCATTGTAAATTATTTTATTGACAATGGTTATGAAATTTGTGATAAATATCATTTTGTTAAAGCTTGTAAAGTGAATAATATTAAACTTTTAGAAAAACTAATAAAAAAATGGTCATATAAAAATAACAAAAAATGTATAAATATGTGTTTTTTTGATGATGATTTTATAGAAGATATATTTGTATGTGGAATAGAAGAAGCATTTAAATATTCTGTCGAAGGGAATAATATTGAATTTATAAAATTTCTATTAAAGTATAATCCTACAATTAAAATGAATCATTTCGAAAATATTAAAAGTGTTGAATTATTTGAACTTTTACTTGATAATTATGGTTATTCTAATTTTAGACCAACTTATGATTTTATATATAATTTATGTACGTTTGACAAACATGAAATTTTAGATTTTGTTCATACAAACTATCCACATTTTAATTATCAACATGTTAATTTTTTTATTGAAGTTTATAGATGTAAAAATTATAAAATTATAAAATTATTACTTAGTTATGGATTTGATCTTAATGATTATTTGAGGGTATATTCATTTCCTGTGGATTTAGAACTTGCAACAATATTTCTTAAACATGGTGTTTCTAACTATATAATTAAACGTGTTTTTCGATCAGTTTATTGGTCTAATAATTTAGAATTGATTGAACTTTTATGTGAATATGGAGCTAATTACAATGAAATTTTTATATATTCATGTAAAAACAATGATTTAAATGAGATTAATAAACTTATTGAAATTGGTGTGGATATAAATGTTCAAAAAGGTAGAGTTTTTATTACAGCATGTAAATATAGTTCACTTGATTTAATTGAAATATTGATATCAAATGGTGCAGATATACATACATTTGATGATCAAGCTATTAAAATGGCAATTAAACGAAATAATATAGCAGTAATTGAATTGTTAAAATATTATATGTAAATAATAGATAATTTGTTAAATGAATAATTATTCATTTAATTTTTATACACTTAAATTTCATTGAAATAAAAAGTATTTCTCAATGTAAGATCAACATCCCATCCATTCTCAATCAAAAAACCTAATGCGTGTTCAAATGGAATATTTTTAATACGTTCTACAGTATAAATATCTTCAAGTTCATTATCTGTATAACCAACAAGTACAAAAACTTTAAATTCAAACCCAAAACATTTTTTATATTTGAAATGAAATTTAAAACCATCAATAATTTTAATTGAATCACCAAATTCTGAAACATCACCAATATAAACCCATTTTATTCTCTTATACAATGATTTTAAATACTGAATATGTTGATATTCAGCGTACAAGGCTGATATTTTATCATTAAAACAATTATCATCAATAGGTGAAAACATTTTAATGAAATAATCAAACTATTTTTTCATTTTTATAAAATATGGATCTTTTTGTAAATAGGATAGGTAAAACGAAAAACTCATTCATGACAACTAAAAGTTTAGTTTGTACATTTAAATCATTTTCTAATGTTGTATATTTAGATGATTCTAATGAATATAAAAAAATTATGTCGATAAATAAAAATGTATCACTAAATGGTACACTAAAAAATATAACTGATGATAAAAGCGATAATAATATTTTAGGTGTCAATCATATTTATGAAATGTTTAAATCTAATATTGATGTACCATTAAGTTCTAACACTAAAGAAATATTAGATTTATATGACATTAAATTGATAGAAAGTGGTGAACAATTTAATTTGTATAATATCTCTGAAATTTCAATGTATGAAATGTCTATAGGTAATACTTATTACGAAGATTATATATTACAAAAGGATTTAGGTAATGGTTTATATCTTGAAAAACATGATTTGCCACATTTTTATTATTGTAACGACGACGAACCAAAAGGTGTATTATTGATAGGTAAAGAAATTAATAATTCTATTAATTTAACCGCATTTAAAATACCAAAGAATAAAGGTATTTATATTTCACCGTATGTATATCATTGTGATGCTTTATTAGTTGGAAATTACCATGTTATTTATGGTAAATCAGAAAATTACTTAACTATGTTACTAAAAACTAAAGATGGAAATAATGTTAAAATTAATGTTCTATAGATATTTAGTGAAACATTTAAAATCTAATGATATTAAACAATTAAATGTTGGCATACTCTTTTTAATAATATCACTAACAATATAAATTGGAATATTATTCCTGTCTATGTATGAGAATACTAAATTGTAATAATCGAAAATTGTTAAACCCGGATCACGTCCACCTAAAATATAAAAATTTGAAATATCTAAATCCGAACCACATGTAAGCATATTTAATAGAATATCTTGTAAAAGTTTTATTTTGACATTAAAATAATATTCAACTTCTAACTTAGAATATATTTCAATATTTTCCCAAGTAATATCATAATTTAATGGAAATAGATCAAAAATCTTTTTACAAACTGGATTTAAACCATCCAATTTTAATAAATCTAATCGTGTACTACTAATATTATTTGAAATTGTCTTAAGTAAAATATTATCGTGAATAAGTAGATCATATATTTCATCATATGATCTTTTTTCAACACACACATTATATTTATTTAACTTTCCATATTTTTGTATAGACATTTTATAGTTATTAATTTATTAATTTTTCAATTTATTAACTCATCAAATTTAGCTTTATGATAATCTAAAATGTTAAAATATTCATAAAATAACACACTATAATTTTCATCAGTTATTGTTTCATCAAAATCTTCAAATTCTTCAAAAGTATAAATGTCATCAATTTCAAAAATTCTATGTTTATACTTTTGTAAAGTATCGTATACTTCTTCTATTTTATTTTCATTGATATCAATTACACGTTTAAGAAATTTGATTTGATCACTAAAAATTTTAAAATCATTTAAACCATACAATACATCGGTATATATATTTTCGATAATTTCTTTAATTCCTTTATTATCACAAGTAAAATATTTATTAAATCTTGGATCATTAAGTTTCTTACCACCATAAATTATAGATCTTGACATACAAAAAACTACAGAGTTATATTGAATATTCTTTTGTTCAACATATGATGAAATATCTTCGTAAGAAAATTTATTATCTGTGAACATTTTAATCAAATGTTTATTATCAACTAACATTTTTACAGTAATTACTGTAAAATATTTCATTTATTTTACCTTGAAATATTAATTTCAGTTATTGCATCATTTATATCCCAATTATTATTTTTAAGTGCTTCAAGTGAATATTCAAAATTTTCATATGTTTGTCTCATTACAGATTTTACACAATTAATTTCGCGTTCTTTATAGTTTGATAGTGTATACTTTAAAATTTTACCATTATTATTTTTATATATATGGAAATATTCAACATTATTTGCACCAAATGTTACTGATTTACCAACTTTACGAACTCTACAATTACATATCCATTTAATTTCATTTTTTGTATCGGGTCTAATATTTCTCTCAGAAAATGTATCAAGTGAAGCTTGTCTAAGAACTGAAATTTTATTTGGTAAAACCTTGTTATTCTTTCTAGTAAATCTTAAAAATGATAAAAAATACATAATTTTATTAAAATCTTAATCTATTTTTTCACTTTTTAAGTTATCAAATATTTCACAATATACTGAAAAATCAATATCCATATATTTTTGTTTACATAATGTGATAAATAATTCCCTTTTTGATAAATAATCATCAGAATATGGACAATTCGTTAAATTAAATTGTTTATAATTACCATTTTTATATGATGCTAAAATGAAATTATTATCTATATCTAATGTTTTCAAATAATTATAATCCTCATTTTCTAGACAATCTGATATTATATTAGTAGTTTTGTTTAAATTTAAATCGTTAAAAATTGTTGATAAATTTTCATATATAAACATTATAATATTATCATGTCTTACATGTTCCATTAATCTACCATAATTAAATGGTTCGTACAAATCAATACTAGTTTCATCATTTATATAATATTTACATATTTTAAATTTTAGTCCACATCCACCATACATCATTGGATGTGGTTCGATTAATTCTATTACTTCAATATGATGCAACATGTTTTATAAATGAAAAAATATGATTTTTTTCATTCATAAAACATGTTGAATATGGATTATTTTGATAATATGATTAAAAATAAAACTACACCAAATGAATATTTAGAATATATTTCATCTAATATTCAACTTCTTAGTTATTTAAGTAACCCAAATGTAGCAAAATTTAATAACATTTTAGTTAAACTTTTATCAAAAGAAAATGCTATTGAAGAAGCATGTAAATTCGATTTTGTTGATGTAGTAAAATTCCTTTATAATGATGATAAACATGATAATTTAATGACTATCTCTATAAATAACAATTCAATTGAGACTATTAAATTTCTTAAAACAAAGGAAAATAAAACAAAACTTGATGATGTAAGTGAAGATATATTCTTTAATATTAATAAATTTAACGATACAAATTTTAACAATATAAATAGACAAATTACAAATGAAACTAAAGGTTTAAAACATTTAAATTTAAATAAAGAATATTCACTAAAATTTTACAATGATAAAAGTTTCAGAGAAAAAGTACTTAACTCCGTAAATAATAGAAACCAAATTTCAATTAATTTATCGGGGGTTATGGAAACTGATACTGAATATAATCTATATAAAATTATTGATAATAATATTGATGATGTATCTGAACTTTATGGTTTATATGCTTTAAATTTATCAATGTGTAAAAAAGTTACTGATGTATCAATGTTGGGTGACATTTATGATTTAAATTTATCTTTATGTCATGAAATTACTGATTTTACATCTTTATCTGGAATTCACACTTTAGATTTAACTGAATGTAGAATTTTTGATGTTTCAATATTAAAAAATGTTCATACTTTAAATTTATCTGGATGTCGATGTTTTAGTGATGTTTCAGCTTTATGTAAAGTTAATACTTTAAATTTAACTAATTGTCCTCTAATTACTGATGTTTCAGCTTTAGGTGGAGTTCATACTTTATATTTAACTGGTTGTCCAGTTACTGATGTTTCAGCTTTAGGTGGAGTTCATACTTTAGATTTATCTAATTGTGAACTATTAACTGATGTTTCATCTTTAGGTGGAGTTCATACTTTAGATTTATCCAATTGTGAATTATTAACTGATGTTTCATCTTTAGGTGGAGTTCATACTTTAAATTTATCTATGTCTGATGAGATAACTGATGTTTCAAATTTAGGTGGAGTTCACACTTTAGATTTATCTTATTGTCAAGGAATTACTGATGTTTCAGCTTTAGGTAAAGTTTATACTTTAGATTTAACTTATTGTCAAGGACTTGTTGGTGTTTCATCTTTATCGAATGTTAAGAATTTAAAAATTGAAAAGTATCTTTATAATTTGTAATAAAATTTTGATGCCTGAACGCGGTGAAATAGCAATTACATCAGACTTTATAAATGAACAAATTTTTGGAAAACAATGTAACCATTTAATCGTATTACCAAAATCAAAATATTACAATAAAACTAAATTACCATTGTATGATTATATTCATAATGAAAATCAAGAAATTTATTCTATAATGTCTATTATTACATTAGTTACATCAAGAGGTAAAAAGATGATAATTGAATTAAATAACAATGTTAGATTTATATCATCTTTTGGTTTACATGGTAATTGGTCAACTGAAATAAGTATCTGGACATGTTTATGTTTAACATTTGATAATTTTAATGTATACTACAATGATAAATCAAATATGGGATTATTTGATGTATGTTTATATCCAAGTAGCGAATATGAACATGTATTTAAAAATGTAGGTCCTGATTTATTAACAGAAGAAGTAAATTTTGATGTTTATAAATCAATAATTAGTAGACCTAGAATTAAACATATGAAGATTATGGAATTTATGATGGAACAGAAATATTTATCTGGTGTTGGTGCATATTTACGTAGTGAAATTTTATACAGATGTCAAATTAATCCACATAGAATTTTATCTGATTTAACAGAACAAGATGTATATAATCTTTTCTATTTTACTAAAGTTACAATATGGGAATCATATAAAGGTAATACTAATCTATTATGTTACAATAGAAGTGTTGATGATAATAATTATTCAATTATTACTGAAAAAGATAGAGCTAATAGAACTATACATTGGTGTCCCAGTTTACAAATTTAAGTGCAAGTATAAATATACAAGAATGTATACATAATTAAATCATTTTTTCTTCAAAACATATGTTTCTATATGTTTCAAAACTTGATAAGTATTCTTCCCATAGTGTCCTAAATGTTAATGAATTAACAACTAAAAAAATCTCAATTGATATTTTATGATTTAATTTTTCTATATGATACATTTTTACTGACATATAATCATGTGATTTCCAATACTCTCGTAAATGATAAATATTTGATTTTAAGTCTAAAGCTATATATGTACTACTCATTCCAAATATTTTTTTAATATTATCATTTTGTATAAAATTTATTAGTTTATTAATTAAATCCGTAGATCTATTATGTGTGTAAAATTTTGACATTTTAATATATATTAAAATTTATTTTTCATATTCTATAGAATGCCATTTTATTACGTATCTTATATATTTATCACTTGATAACATATATTCATACCACAAATCGTTCAATTTATTATCATTATACTTACATATTTTATGACTTATCTCCAATTGAATATTTTCAAGTGTTTCAATCTCTTGGTGATTCATTATAATATTTTTATCAATAAAATAGTTCAATAAACATTGTAAATCATTCTTTATTATCAATTTATCATAATTTTGACAAAAACAAAAAAATATCACATTATGTTTCATCATCTTTTCAATTGACAATCTACACTTTTTATTGTATTCTAATATTTTTATAATATGTATCATACTTTTATTTGTTTAATAATTTTAATAAATTTATAAGTTTTTCATTGCGACTTGAATAAATTTGAAATGAAATTTCAAACATATCACATTTTTTAATATCACTTAAATCTATGTCTAATTTATTTTCGAATATAACTCTTGACATTTCATTTATAATAGATTTTAATTGTTGTTCACTTGACATTTTATAAACTGAAAAATTTATTATAAAAATTATTTGAAATGAGCGATAAAATTAAAACTTATGATGATATCAACAAGATGTTCAATACAAATTATAGACCTAAACCATTCACTAGTTTTGAGATGAAAATCTTCAACAGTAATTTTAATGATGAAGATTTTGATTTAAATAATAAAGAAATAATTAATTCTCTATCTAACTATTATGATATTTATAATGATATAGAAAAACATCTTTTATATGTTGAAAGACTAGTTGAATTAAATGATTCACGGGGACATTTAAAACTTGGAAACCATTATGTAAAATTCGATAAAACTTTATCATTTTCTCATTTCAAAAAAGCAGCTGAAATGGGAAATGTTTTAGCGATGTCAAATTTAGGATATTACTACTCTAATGAAGGTGAGTATTTTAATTATGATTTAGCAAAGAAATATTATGAACAAGCAATTTTACACAGGTTTACACCCGCTATTATACAACTAGCAAACTTATATTTAATTAGTGATCAAATTGTTGAATGTTATCAATGTATACAACTTGGTGTTAAAAATGGCTGTGAATTATCATTTGATGTTTTAGCTGCTTATTTTACAACAAAAACAGAATTATATATTTACCTGACAAATTTAAATTATTCAAACGATTTAATTAAGAGACATATAAAGGAAATTGAACCATTAATTGACCAAAAAACTGTTGATTGTGAACGTGGAACATCAACCATATTAAAAATTAAAAATACATTATTGGAAGTTGATAAATTTGGTGATCTTGTAATATTAGCTGAGGGTGAGTTAACTGATCAAATTGTTGATATAATAGGTATTTGTAATGATAAATAATTTACAACATTATACCAATTTGTTAAAGCTTCAATATAATTTGAACAACATATCATATATTGAGACCAATATTTGTTTAATTTAGAATCATTATATTTTACAATTTGATTGGTTATATTATTATTTAATACAATCAATAATTTTATATCCATAATGTTAATATATTGTTTTTTAGTTGTAAAAAATTTATGGAGTTCTTTGAAACATTTTCTACTTATTTTATAACTATTATTATTGGTGAATAGTTTATTTTTGATATTGTTGATTAAACAATATTTTAGAATCTTTTTAATCATATTATCTGTTGAGATAATATTTTTCATTAGTCTTGAAATATGATCTTCGTAATGATTCATCTTTATATATAAAAATTTTTATATATATTTATAGAATTTCCTTTATCCTAATTGCAACTACACCCATTTTTAATTCATCTTCTTCACTATAAAATTCTCTATAAATATTTACACCCTCATCGATAGTTTCCACTATAGGTAAAACATTTTCTAATTTTTCACCAATAATCATTTCTCTAAATGTCGAATAATGAACAATTTCTAATATTGAACACTTTATAAATTCCTTTTTAACTTCAGGGTTTGTAATTTTAATAATCTGATCTTCAACTAAATCAGAATATAATGGTTTATTTATTCTACCCTCTACGGTTTTAACACCATTTTTAATTAGAGAATACCAAGGATCACAACAAGAAAACTTCTTCACCATTTATTATTTAATTTCAATGATTTTTTCATTTATTACATTTTTGATTTCAAAAAAGTGCTCTGAATAGTTATTGGAGACGTCATTTTTACGTCCTTTTTTCGTTTGACTATCCGACGGCTAGTCGGATGTAATATTTTGAAATGTGACATTTTTACCATTTTTTCAATTGAAATTTTTGTATTTTTAACATTTTCTCTAAAATTACAACATGTCTAGCGATCATTTATAATAAATTTATTACATTTAAATAATATTTAAACTTAAATATTCAGTAGTACCATATAAAAAATTTTATTTTAGTTAAAAAGACACGAGTAAAACAACAAAATAAGATTCAAAAATACGTTCTGAATAGTTATTGGAGACGTCATTTTTACGTCCTTTTTTCGTTTGACCCTCGAGGATACAGACATGATTTTATTTTGAAAAGTGACATTTTTACCATTTTTTCAATTGAAATTTTTATATTTTTAACATTTTCTCTAAAATTACAACATGTCTAGCGATCATTTATAATAAATTTATTACATTTAATTAGAACTTTTCATATATAAAATATATTTCAATGTATAAAAAATTTTATTTTAGTTAAAAAGACACGAGTAAAACAACAAAATAAGATTCAAAAATACGTTCTGAATAGTTATTGGAGACGTCATTTTTACGTCCTTTTTTCGTTTGACCCTCGAGGATACAGACATGATTTTATTTTGAAAAGTGACATTTTTACCATTTTTTCAATTGAAATTTTTGTATTTTTAACATTTTCTCTAAAATTACAACATGTCTAGAGATCATTTACTATAAATTTTACACATGAAAAGTTCTAATTAAATAATTATACTATTTATTAACTTTATAATAACACAATTAAAATAATATTGAAGAAAATAACATTAATTTAGTTATGTTAATATATACACTTACAATTATAATTATTTTTAAATATCATATTATTATTAAATTTTCACATAAAACAAAAAATAATTATTTGTATGATTATAAAAATGATTCCCCTTCTAGTCACAGGCGCTTGTGGATTTATTGGTAGTAACCTCGTTAATTATTTATATAAAACTAAAAAATATAAAATTATTAACATTGATGCAATGTATTATTGTGCAGATGAAAATAACGTTGATAAGGAAGTAAGAGAATCAGAAAATTATCATTTTATTAAGTGTAATCTTAACAATTCAGAACTTATTAAAATAATTCTTAATAAATATCAAATAACACATGTTATTCATTTAGCAGCGCAAAGTCATGTTCAAAATTCGTTTGAAAATTCTTTACAATTTACTACAGATAATGTTCTTGGAACAAATACTCTTCTTGAAGAATGTAGAAAGTATGGTAAAATAGAAAGATTTGTTAACTGTAGCACAGATGAAGTATACGGTGAAAGTAATTTATGTGGTGATGAACAAGTTATGACAGAAGAATCTATTTTAAACCCAAGCAACCCATATTCAGCGAGTAAGGCAGGTGCAGATTTACTTGGACAAAGCTACTATACTTCATTTAAAATGCCAATTATCACTTCTCGTGGTAACAATACATATGGACCAAATCAACATGTTGAAAAATTAATTCCAAGATTTATTCAATTACTCAGAAATAATGAAAAGGTTACAATTCAGGGTAAAGGAGATAATGTAAGAGCGTTTTTACACGTATCAGATACTGCACGTGCCTTTGAAGCAATGTTGGAGCGAGGTGAAGTAGGTGAAATTTATAATATTGGATGTGATCCACATGGTATGGAATATTCTGTTATGGATGTTGCTAAAATGCTAATTCGTAAAATTAAACACACTGAAGATTATGATCAGTGGATTACTTATATTCCTGATAGGCCATTTAACGACTTGAGATACTATCTCTCAAATTCTAAAATTAAAACTCTCGGTTGGGATGTTACAATTCAATTTGAAGATGGTATCGATGAACTTTTAAAACTATAATGATTTTAAAATTTGATATACTTTGAATAAAATAAAACCTATTATAATTAAAATAATACTTTTAATCGTATTGTCATGTATAAAAAATGAAATCATAACCACATTTTCAAATTAAAAAATGTCATCAAATGAACCAAGAAGATATTGTAATTGTATTATTATCACAAGAATAAACGATCCAGAGTGTACTACCCGTGATCTTGAAGATTCATTTAGTTATTTTGGTAGATTAACAAGTATTTCAGTTAAAAATAAAATGTGGGTCATACATTTTGATGATAGAAAACCTCGTGATAAAGCTCTTGAATATTATAAGGATAGTAAACATTATGATATTGAATCTTTGAATTAAGTAAAAAATTTTTTACTTAATAAAAATGAACAATCTTGAGACGTTAAGAATTGATGAATTATCCAACATATTGAAATTTAAAGGTGTAAATGTTGATGAATTTATTAAAAATTCACTAATCCAATATATAAATCATATTGATGGTCAATATGAAAATAACAAAAAGAGAAAACAAGATGATGATAATGAGGAACAATGTGTCAATTGTATTGTTGTTACATGGTCAAAAAATCCAAATATTAATAACCATGATATTGATGATATATTTTGTATATTTGGTAAATTAACAAATATTACTATGAAAAATAATAGATGGGTTGTACATTTTGATGATGCTAGAGATCGTGATGATGCTATTCGTGCCTTTAGAGGTAGTAGAGATTTTGATATGGAAGCTTTAAATTAAATATGTATAATTATACATATATTATTCTTTTGATGTATACCAAAATGCATCATCATAATTACATGAATCACAAGTAACTTTATCGTACCATTCAATCATAGATTTTGAGAGATCATCACCATCATAATTATCCAATGAACATTCACTACATGTGTCAATAATATTATCATCTTTATCAACGATAACACAAATTGGATTTTCACCAGGAAATCCATTGATCATTTTATAACTACATTCATTAAATGTGATTAAAACAAATCCTTCTTCACTTGCTTCTAAATCATCATAATCTTCACCTTCTTCTCTTTCATCATCGGTGAAATCTGTAAGTAACATTTCATATTTTAAGTTTTTATTGGGTGTGATCATGTTGTTGTACATAACTTTTGATTCTTTAACCGAAAACATTTTATTTTTATATGTACATAAATTTTCATTTTTTCAAAAATATCAATCTATATAAATATATCATTTAAATCATTAAAATCATCATTAAACATATATTCATAAAATGTATTTTTAATTTTATTTTCTATAGGTACATAGTTATTTAATAACTCAATAATTTTATCATAACAATCATCGAGATTAGGAAATGCCCATTTAGCATTTTTAATTCGATAAACATGATTTAATGAATCTACAATATCAATATTTTTTAACTCATAATCAATAAGTGTAGAATTATCATCATTTAAAAATTCTACAATAGAAGAATAATTTGTTGTAATACAATGTTTCCCATATTCAATTGATTTTAAAAATGTTAAACCTAAACCTTCAGATCTTTGTAGAGAAAAATAAAAATCTGAATATTTATGTAGTGAGTTTATCTCATTTGTATTTATATAATCATTCAAATGAAAAATATCAATGTTATCTGGACATTTACATATTTTATCTGATATAAAAATTTTATCTAAATGTTCATTTTCACCTTTAAATAAAAGTCCCGTTGGTACACTTTTAATGATAAGCTTAATATCTCTATTTGTTTCTAATAATTTTAAGAATATATTAAGTACATCAGTAGGATTTTTTCTGTTTTCATCACTATTAAATGAAAAATTAAGAAAGAACACAATTTTGTTAGACCACCCGAGTTTTTCTTTAATCTTTATATCAACATTTTCTTTAATCATAGAATAATCAAAATATCTAACATATTCAACTGAACAATTTAATTTATTGTCATTTATATATGTTTCATATGTTTTTTTATTGAAATATGATGAAACTAAAATTACATCAATATTTTTAATTTCATGAGATAAGTTTTCATGAATTGTATCAAGTTCCCAAAAAGTATATAGGTATGTCTTTCTTTTTGGTATGAACTCATAAAAATTATTGAATGAAAAATTAGATGGATGATAATCTAATGAGTGATGATTTAAAATAAAAAGATATTCATCTTGTCCACTAGATTCTATTGAAATAAATTTAACAATTTCATTGATATCATCATTTAAATTTATGGGTACAATATTAATATCTGTAAGATATCGTTTTAATTTCTCTATAATGTTAACAGTTGTATTAGAATTACCATATTTTATATTGTTAATATCATCTATATAAAACATAAATAAATTCTTTTTATAATCATGTTTTATATGTGGTACTATTAATTTAAAGTTTTCAAAATCATTGAAATATCTATTATATTCTGGTAAATATTTAAATTGATCAACTTTAAGTGCAAATGTATTATTCCTGTATACCCAGTTTTTATTATCTTCATCAAAACCTGTATTTAAATTATCAAATTTAACTATAGAATTTAATGAATCATTATTATTTTCATATTCAGAAAAATTAGATATAGAAATAAACGAATCATCTAAAGATATAGTATCTGAAAAATGTGACCATATATCATATTTTATGTTATAATATAATATTGTTTTTTCCATTATGTTAACTCCATTTATTGGTAATATGACAGAATCATTCAGTTTAATTATATTTGAATATATACATTTATTTAACTCTGATAATTTATGTTCAAAAACAATATTTTCATCAGTATCAATATAATTTATTTCAAAGTTATGATATCCATTTATATATCCTGAGTTTGTATAAAAGATTATTTTATAGTTTAGTTTTTTAAATATGTCTAATATTTTAAGTACATATGGTTGAATATATAAATCACCATTAAAAGTATGAAAATACATTACCATATTTAATTTATCGAATGATCTACCTTCGGTCTTACCATGATTTACCCAATGATCTCTAGCCGTTTCTTCTGTTGTTATACCATTATTTCGTAAATCTTCGTATTTTTCTACATAAGATTCCCATACAAAATTATCCATTTTATATATGTTGAAAAATTGAATTAAATATAAAAATTTATATTTATATAAAATGGAAATAATTAACATAACTAATAAACTAAATGTTCAAGATATATATTTTTCGAATATATATGGTAATGCATGTGAATATTCAGACAATGCATGTTGGGAATGTTGTAAATATAAAGATTTAATATATGTGTATCTTAAAAAACCTTATGAATTCGAAAATATAATTTATTATGATTTAATTACACCATATGGATATTCTGGATATAATTATACACACGTTGAAACTTTTGATGAATTTATAATACTCTTTCGTGTAAAAGCAAAGGAATTAAATTATTTAACCGAAGTTATCAAACAAACTCCATATTTTGGTATTAAATTAAACAAATATTATAATGTTATAACTTCTAAAAAAATATTCAGTGTTGATTTAACAAAATATTCAAACTTTGAAGCTTGTTTAAAGGATACTGGTAAAAATAATAAATGTGAATATAATTATGCTCTAAAACATGGTTTTAAATATTTAAAAGAAGAATATAATTATGAAAATATTCAAAAATTTTTACCTATTTATAACTCAACTATGGATGATTTAAATTCAGATAATTATTATTATTTTAACATTGATTATTATCATTCATTAATTTCATTTGGTGATAATATTTTCTTTGCAAATATTTACAGTGAAAATAAAATTGTATCATCAAATATAATATTTGAGTATGATAATTTTTTACATTATCATTTATCTGGTACATTAAGTGAATATCGTAAATTTAAATTAAGTAATTTTTTATTTTCAAATGTCATTAAATATGGAATTAATAGTAAGAAAAAAATGTATCATCTTGGTGGTGGTTTAAAAGACAATGATTCATTGTCTTTTTTTAAAAATAAACATTCTAATGTAAATTATGATTTTATAATTTACAAAAATGTTTTAAATGATGATGTGTATGATAAAATTAAATCAACTTTATCAAAATCATCATATTTTCCAATACACAGAGAATAGTTTTTATATGTTATTATTGATAGTATTTATTTTACATGCTATATATTTCATGTCATCAATATTATATCTTTGATCTATTGGAATGTATAATATATTGTCATATAAAAATTTATTACATAAATTATGTTTATCAAAATCCATATTCCAATACATTGGGCAATATATTTTATTTTTAATAAGATAATTTCGTACGTTATCCCTTTTATTTTTTGTTTCAAATATTAAAGGAAATATAAAATATAATGAATTGTTGGATTTTATTGTTTCACAATTTAGTATATTGTTTTTTAATTCATTATAATTGTCAATTCGTTTATTTTTATCATTAATATCATATGAGAAACGATAAAATAAATAATTAATATAATCAAAATCTTCATACGTTATATTATCAATTTTAGACTCACTAAAAATTAACAATGGATACCATATATTTTTTAAAAAATAATAATTTTTTAATATCATTGCAACTATTCGTGTAAAATTTATAAAAATATAATAAAAATCAAACGTATTTTTCTGATCAATATTCATTAATTTATATTTATCATTTACTAAACATCCAAATGGTACATCTAAACTTTTTCTATAACTACATAGTGAAATATCACCATATGATTCAGTGTCGTAAATATTATGTGTAAAATCTTCAATAATTATAATTTTTTCCCGTTTACATATATCAACAATATCTTGAATATTTTTATCTATATTTCCAAAAAAATTTATTATCAATATTGATTTGTATGTATTTTTAATTAATAGTGTTTCAATATTTTCAAAATTTATATTTAAATCATTGTCTATTTTATAATAATCATAACAATTAAAACAATTATGTATGCTTTCGCATAAAAAATTAGGTATCAAACATTTATCATTATTAAATAATATACACTTCAATATTTTTTTTAATGCAATTCTACCAGAAACAAAATAATAATCGTTTTGTTTCTTGAATGATAAATTAAATGATCCACCATATTCTTTATTCATGTTATTTTTATAACATTATGAATTATTTTTAATATATTTTTTTATTTCATTGTTTATGTCTTTTTTATTTTTAGTTTTTTTGTTTTTAAATACAGAATAATCATAATTTTCATGATTTTCAGGTGATGTTGTTATATCTATGTATTCTTTCGTATCATTATCTAATGTCATACCACAAAATAAAAAAATATTTTCTATTGTATTATATGTATTTTCAACTAAATCTTCATAATTAACAATATAAATATTGTCAGGATATTTTTCTTTAGTTTTCATGTATAAATTTTTTATTTCAAGCCATTTATTAAATCCAAAATCATTCTCAATTATTCCATTATTTTTATCATCACCATTCAACCAATCTTGTAATTTTTCATGTCCCGCATTTATTTGGGAAGATATAACATCAATTGGATTTCTTATTAAAGCAATTATTTTTATATTTGGATCAAGTTTTATAAATGTTTCAAATAAATAATTATGTGAAACATGTTTTACAACAGTATAATTAATATCATATTTATCACAAATAGTTTTTTTATTTTTACCATTATTTGTATGGTATGATGAATTCATTGTACAAAAATCATCACTTGTATTATTAATATCGCCAATAAATTTATTAAAATCATCAACAGTCGAATTTTCATCAATTCTATTTTTAAATTCATATGAAAATAATGGTTGATATAAACATTTAGTTTTTTTGTGTGAATTAAAAATTGATAATAACCACGATGAACCACTTCTTGGAACACTTTGAATGAATATTTTATTACAATCTGTCATTTTTAAATAAATTTTATTTTATTTTATTAAAAAAAATGACAGATTGGGTTGATACAAAAAACATAGACGGTGAACATATTTCATCTTTATTAAGTGAATCTATTAAAACAGGTAATTTTACTAATTATGGTCCATTAGTAAAAATGTTAGAGTGTGAACTAACTAATATTATGTCAATTTCAGATGAAAATTGTGTTGTTGTTACAAATAATGGTGCAAATGCATTACATGCTTTGGTAAATGCATTGAATTTATATTCGTGTAAAAATTTAAAATTTACAACACAAGATTTTACTTTCCCTTCAGCATTACAATGTGTTTTAAAAAATTCTGATGTTGTTGATGTTGATAATGATATGCAATTTGATTTAAATGGTGTAAATAGTGATACTGACGGATTATTAGTTACAAATTTATTTGGTCATTGTTGTGATATAGATAAGTATGTAAAATATTGCAAAGATAAATTTTTAATTTTTGATAATGCTACATGTCCTTTAACATATTATAATGGTAAAAATATAAATAATTATGGTGATGGTTGTATAATTAGTTTACATCATACAAAACCATTAGGTTTTGGAGAGGGTGGTGCTATTATTTGTAGTAAAAAATATGAAGAATCTGTTAGACGTATTATAAATTTTGGATATCAAAATACAGTACCACGTATTTGGCACCCTTATGGTGGAAATTATAAAATGTCTGATATTTCTGCAGCATATTGTATATCATATTTAAGAAATACAGATGAAATAGAAAAACATTACATATCAATTTATGATTTTTTCATGTATGAAACTAAAGATATTAAAATTAAACATTTTCCAACTAAATCTGATAAAACATCACTTGTTAGTTGCATTCCATTTTTTGTTGAAAAAAACAGAAATAAAATTTTAAATGAACTAAATAGTGAAGGTATAAAAGCATGTAAATACTATCCACCATTAACTGGATTACCCATGTCTGTTAATAAATTTAACAATATTATATGCTTACCTCTACATAGGGGTGTGAATAAAGAAATAATTAACACATGTATAGAAATAATAAAAAAATACATTTAAATATTATTCAGAAATTTCTGAATAAATTTGGTTTTAATTAGACTTGATTGAACATTTCATTTCCATTGTGGAAATTTAAAAATCCTTTTAAACTTGTAACAATTTCCATTTCATGTTTTGATATATTTTTTACTTTTACTGTTTCAAAATGTATAAAATTTATAATATTATCCATGTTAGTTTCAATAAATAATTTAAGATTTTTATGTTTAAAAATCTTATAATTTGCAGTATTTCTACAAAATCTTCGCGTTATAAATCCATATGTACCTTGTACTATAAAATGTGCCAAATAAAATGGTACATCATTAAATTTGTAATTTGTTAATTTATCTTCAACATGATCATTTAATGACACATCACCAAAAATATTTTTGACAATTGAATTTTCTTTTAACATAAAATAATGTGGATTGTTACATCCGCATATTTTTGATACTCTTGTTAAGGATTTTATATGATTATATAATTTATTAAATGATTTTGTGAATATTTTTTTAGGGTTACTAAGATCTTCACATTTTTTAATACCGTTATTTCCAAATAATAACCAATTAATTTTAATAGAATCAAAATCATCAAATTGTTCAATAATATCTTTTATATTTTTATTACTGTTTATTTTAAGATATTCATCCATATCAATATAAAAACAAAAATCCATATTTTCCTTTATCACAGGCAAAATATTATCCATAAAATATTCATTGTTGTTTAAATTTTTAATATTATTATCAATTAAATCTTCATTTCTAATAATTTTATATTTACCATCATATTCTTTGTTATTTTCGGAATTAATAACATCTTGAATAGACGGGTATGACATGTCGTCATAAAATAATATGAAATCAAAACCAATATTATAATAATGTTTCATGAAATTTATGATATTTTTTTCATTTTTTGATCTTACGTATATTCCAGTAGTCATATTTTATTAAATATAAATAAAATATTATTTTATATTTGAATATTTTTCAACAATTATATCTGGATTTATACCAGTTATTTTTTGATATATTCCTATTGGACCATGTGGACCAAAATGAAGATATCTTAAAATATGATTAAGATATTTGTTATTGATAAAATCAAGGTTTAAATAATTACAATTGTATTTCCATTTAATTGCAAATGTATTTTCATCATTAATCCACTGGTATATATTATGTGGATAATTTGGTGTTATATGATCATAATAATTAAATTTTTCATATGGTAAAACTGTAGAATGTATAAATCCAGCATTTAATAAATGTTGAAGAATTTTTACTTCTATTTCTTTAACATAATATATTTTTTCAATTTTATTAAAATCTATTCCATCAAGTTTACTTGTTAAAAAATCCAAAAGTGTATCAAGTAAATCAATTTTAAATTCTAATAATATTCCAATTAAATGATGTTGTATTTCTGGTGAACTCCAATGTCCCCAAAAATCAGTACCATTTCTTTGTTTATTTACAACATCATTAAAATGTTTCACACCATTAATTGGAAAAATAACACTATCATTAGTTATAAATAAGTATTTATATTTCAATTTAAACATTTTAATATTATCTTTGATTACATTTTTGTATGTAATTAAATCAGTACCCGCTCCATAGTTTTTATAATAATGAATTTTAAATGGTAAATCAATATTATTTATAGTATCACATGATGTACAAAAATATATGTCATAACCAGATAAAATCAAACATCTTAATCCATCTAAAACATATTCTTTGATGATATTGTCAACATCAAAATGGTGATAAATTGCAACACTAGTGTTGCAATTTTTTTGTATTGGAAACGTCACAATTTCTTCTGTGTAACCATACAATTCATAAAATTCTTTCTTTGAATTCCAATTTAAATTATTACATTGAATTGGTAAATTATCATAATCAATTTCATATTTTATAATGCTATTTTTAAAATTTGAATTTTCATATAATATCTTTTTACATTTATCATAATTTACTGGTAAAGATATTCTATTATTACCATCCCTCCATATATTTTTGTAAAAAATAACATTATCAATTGGTAAATTTTTACCATCATATGATAAATATCTATCCTGATGAAGATTATTATTTAATTTAACATTTTTGTAATTTTCTTGGTCATATATTAAACATGATATTTTATATTTATTTTTTAATAATAAACGTGATAAACCATATTCTCCTGTTAATATACAATCAATTTTGTCAATTTTTTTCCCAAAAACGGTATTTGTGTATATTTTTATTTTTGATGTACTTGTTTCATGTTTATTTGTAATTTGATTATTTGTTAATAGTGACATAATATTATCAGTACTTTTTAATAAAAAACAATATGATGAACAACGAAATCCAGGTCCACCAGCGTCTGATTCTGGTAAACTTGTTATAATATTAGAACATATTACAGAATTTTCATTTATTAATTTGTCATAATATGGTAAAATCCAATGATTATTTTTATCACTTGAAATTAATGGTCCTAAAACACTACAATTAATAAAAAATATATTGTCATATAAATTACATATTTTATCATTGTATATATTTTCTAAATATTTTATACCATTATACCAACCCTCAAAATCCATACAATTATCTTCTCTAAGAACTTTAATATTTGGTTCATTTGGAATAAGAATTTCACATTGATGACCATTAATAACAAATAAATAATCTACATTAATTTTCATCCAATTATTTTTGTTTACACCATGTTTAATAAAATATGATAAATTTGTTTGATTTTTTTTAAACCCATTAATTTCATAATATACATAAATAACCAAGAATTTTATTGTTTCCATATTATTTTAATTAAAGTTTAATATTTTTAAATAATTTATTTGTGGAATATTACCAATAAAAAAGTTTATTTTATTCAAATTAATTGTACAAACATTTTTAATTATGTTTATAATTTCATCTATATCACAATTAATATTAATACCATTAGCTTCATCATATAAAATTGATTTATCATTTAAATATAAATCAACAGTTTCATCTGAATTTAAAAATTTATCTAATTGTAAATAATCATATGTTTTTAAATCATCAACATCTAAAATAATACAAATATTATCATTTGATAATTTATAATTTATAACAGATTGTTTAGCATACATTTTACGGATAGAATAATTTTTATCACTGTTATTTTTATTGTAATGATCCATTACTTCATCATCAGATAACAATGATAAATCTTTATTTATACATTTGTATATATCTAAATTTAATTTATTATTTTCTTGTATTTCACCATTTTCATCAATACCTACAATTTCACCACCAAGACATGTACATGATAATCCATGAAAATATTCCCATGCATGAGTACGTCTTGAAATATCATTAATTAAAGCACCATGTTCTAATATAGAAAATTCATAATCTAAATTAACATGTTCAAATATTTTAAAATATTCTTTGTTGCATGCAAATGTAGTTCCAGCAATAAAATAACTTTCTTCAGCAAAATTTTTAATATAACAAGGATTTGGAATTCTATGAAATTCAGTTTTACCAAATATAGACCAATGATTTTTAGCTTCATCAGTTGACATAAAACTTAAATCTGATTCATAAGTTTTATAAAAATTGTGATTTACATTCAATGTTTCTCTATCATATTCTGTTGAGTTTATATCATATATATATTCGTCCATATATTGTTTGTATTCATAAATATATTGCTTATCAATATTATTTCTATCAAGTATAGATATAACATCTCTTCTATTTGTAAGTTTATTATTTGAATATTTATATTTATTTGATCCAACAATAATTGGTTTATCTTCATCTAAAATATGATCAATTTTGTTATTTATTATTGGGTTTAACATTTCATCACGCCAACTTTTATTTGTTTTAGTGTGAATTACATATAAATGTTCAATCTTATCATAATGTTCACTTTCAATTATTTTCTTCATATTATTTAAAAATCCACCAACATCCATACCTTGATTTTTATTAAATGTAATCACAGCATTTGGGAACAATTTACGTGTTTTATCCAAATTTTCTTCTTTATTTACAGAAATAAAAAATAAATGATATTCATTGTAAAAAAAATCTCTATAATTAATGATCATTTCATATAGTACTTTCATATTACCATTATGTAATGAAATTGCAGTGTATTTACCATTATTTAATTTAATTTTTATATCTGGTACTTCAAATTCACTTAAAATTTCTAAATCATCAGCTTTATATTTTCTACCCTCTGAATAACCATGATTTAAATAGTGTTTATGTACACTATTTACATCTAAATGTGAAAGATCTGGGTGTAAATTTTGATAAGTTTTGTTATTAAAATCTTCAGGTAACATTTTAGCTTTATAATTTAATATATCTGACATATATTTATGTAATATAACGTTTTGGTCAACTTTATATTTTCGACCTTCAGCCCAACCATGATTTATGAAATGTTTATGTATACTATTTACATCTAAATGTGAAAGATCTAAATGTAAACTTTGATAAATTTTATTATTAAAATCTTTAGGTAACATATTATTATTGTATGTTGTAAATTGTATTTTTTTAAGTTTAACAACTGGGTAATTTTTATTATTGAGATATTTTTGACAGTATGGTTCAATAAAATGTATGTTTATATTCTTTTTAGGTGAGTCAAATAAATAATTACATGTTCTAAAAATTTTATATGAATCAATTTCAAAAAATCTTATCAATGCAGCAAGTTGTAATTCTTTACCTATCATCATTTCATAATTTTTCATGGATTTATTAAATCCATTGATATTGTATCTTCTTAAAAAATCTGTATAATGACTTTCACCTTCATGTGAAAGTAATAAAGATGTCATTTCAACTTTATCATTGAATAATTTTGTAAAATCATTTATTTCTCTTATTAATAGATAACTATCATTTGTAACAATAATATTATTAAAAATAGAATCATATGAATTTAAATAATAGTTTTTATAATAATTATGAATTTTAGAATAACATATTCTATCATCATTAATTGCATATTTAAAGTATATAATAGTTTCATCATTGTTTTTTATAAACTTCCCATCTTGTATACCAGTTGTAAAATAAAATGTTTCAATATCTTTATTTGATAAATTATTTGATAGATTATGTTTATTCTTATAATTAGACCACAATTCATCAGAACTTATCAAACAATTATCATTAGGAATATAATTATCTAAAGAAATATTCTTAAATTCATTGGAATTTATGATGACAATTTTTTTATTAAACTTAGATAAATATTCAATGTTAGTTTTAAGACTCTTAATTTTAAGGTCACTATTTGTATGACATGCTATTAGACAGATGTTCATGGTTTTTAATATTAAATTTAATATTAATTTTTTTAAATATGTCCAGCATATCTTGAAAATGCAATAACATCTCTAATTGAATCAGCTTCGGTTACAAGCCTAATTAAACGCTCAAACCCAATACCAAATCCACCAGTCGGTAACCCACCATCATATCGAAGATCAATATACCATTGTAAATCAGAAGTTGGTACACCTTTCTCATTCATCGTACTAACTAACTTATCAGGATCATCTTCTCTCATAGAACCACCACAAAGTTCACCAATTCCTGGAACAATAAGATCAACAGCTTGACATGTTAGTTTATCATCATTCTCCTTCATATAAAATGACTTTAAAGACTTGGGATAATCTGTGATGAAAACTGGTGAACTATATAAAGTTTCACAAATATATCTTTCGTGTTCGGAGTGTAAATCCATACCCCACTCAATTACATTCTGTTCAAACTTATCAGGTTTACACTTTTTAAGTTCAAGAATAACATCAGTATATGAAATCTTAGGAAACTCATCAATTTCTAATATACTATTTAACTTATCACGAAGACCAGGTGAAATTGTGTTCTCCAAATATACAATATCACCAATACTCTTTTCAAGAACTTCTCTAATTACAAACTTAATCATGTCCTCTTCTAACTGCATCAACTTATGATATCTAGTTCTTTCACACTCATCATCAAATACCATTTCAGGTTCTAACATCCAAAATTCAGATAAATGTCTAGATGTGTTAGAGTTTTCAGCCCTAAATGTAGGACCAAATGTAAATACTCTACCTAAAGTTTGTGCAAGAGCTTCAGCTTCAAGTTGACCAGAAACAGTAAGATTTGCCTTACATCCAAAGAAATCATCCTTATACTTATCTTCAGAAGAATCAATTTTATCTAAATCAAGCGTAGTAACTTGAAACATTTCACCTGCACCTTCACAATCCGATTTAGTAATAAGTGGTGTATCAACCTGAATAAACTGTTTACTCTCAAAAAACTTATATAAAGCCATCTTAAGAGTACTTCTAATTCTAAAAATTGCTTGTAACTTAGTCTCACGAAATCTTCCATAAGTATCTGATCTAACTGTAATTAATCGTTCCTTATGAGTTAAAGAAGTAACCTTCTTACCACGCTTAGTCATTTCTGCACCATATGGATAAGTTTTAGGGTCTCGAACCAAACTTATAAGCTTACAATCCTTTATTACAATTTCAATATCTTGACCCTTTGATGGAGAATCAACTATTGTACCATAAAGTACAACACTACAGCCTGGTGTAATATCTTCATGAAATACACTTTTATCATCTTCAAACTCATGAATAAACTGTAAGTTTGTTGCTTCACTACCATCACAAATAGAACCAAATATTCTATTCCCCTGTGATTTATATCTAATTATCCTTCCCATAATTGAAATTTCCCTACCAACGAAGTTCTCAAAGTTATTTAAAATAGTTTTAATTGTTATAACTGACATGTTTTATTATTTTAAAATTGTACTTATTTTTCATTTTTAAATAGTTAATAATTTTTTAAATAGTTAGTAATTTCTTTATTTTTGTAACTAGTAGAATAATTATAAGCAGTTGTTTTTATAAAATACTTTGACACATATTCACATGCAATTTTTACAATATCTATTTGACCGGTTAAAATACCATTTAACAATGATAAATTTAATTCTGATTCTTCATTAATTAAAGTTATTAAGTATTTAAAACTTTCACATGAATTAAATTCATATGAATATTTAAATAATATTAAAATTATTTCTTTATTAATATTTTTTGAAAATACATATTTCATCATTTTAACTTGATTTCTAGAACATAACTGTTTCATTAAAATCAAAGTTTTATCGTAAATATTGTAAATATACTCATTATTGTTATTGTTTTCAAGTACAAGTAAATCATTTTTAAAAGTATGATCATAAAAAAACTCAAATAATTTTAAATAACCTAATGCACCTGATAAATTTACACAATTATTTAATATTTCATGAAATAATAAATAATTGAATTTTTCTTTATCAAAAATAAATTTAACAATATCTACGTTGTTAAAATTAACTGCTTTTAATAAAATTTCATTGTAATTAAATCTAAAGTATTTGGATATTTTTTTAAATATATCTAAATTACCATTTTTTGCAGCTAATAATAAAGATTTAGATGGATTCATATATATAAAATTTACTTTATCAATTAATATTTGTATAATTAATAAATTATTTCGTTCCAATGCATAATTTAATAATTTAACTGAAACAGAACAGAATTTTAAGGCATAATTAACCATTTCAACACTATCACTTTCAATTGCATATATTAAAATGTTTTTCTTAAAAATGTTTGTAAACCATGGTTCAAGTCTCTTTATTTCCTCTAGATCTGAACCTACAGTATAAAAATGTAGCTTACGATTTAAGTTAAATATCTCTTCTACATCAATTTCATCATCATCATCAGAATCATATAAATCTTCATAATATTCATTTTGATGATCTTCCTCTATCATTTCAAAATCATATGCCATATTTAAAAATATATGATCAATTACATTTTGAAATCTTTCTTTATCATTTTCACTAACATTGTTGACTTTACCTTTAATTGCATGTACTAAAGCTTTTTTATAATAATTATCATCGACATCTTTAAAAATTTCAATAATTTCAAGATAACCATATTTAGCGGCTAATATATATAATTCACCATATTCTCCCCCGTTAATAATAATATTATCATAATATTTTAATAAAAATTTAAGAATATCTAAATGACCATATTGTACAGCTAGTTTAATAGAATTTAAACTATTATGATTATTATCATCTCGCGTTTTATGACTTAAAATTACCTTCATAAGATTAAAATTACCATTTATTATACATGAGTCAAAAAGTCTAAGAGTAATAATTAATTTATTAGATTCATCATATAACATTGGATGTAATTCTTGTGTTAATAAAGGTTTATTTTGTGTTAAAATAATAAGAATATCATTAACTTTATTACACATTAATTTATCCAAAGTAAATATTATATCTATTAAATTTTTAGAATCAATATTGTAATCATCATTGTATATTTTATACAAATGATTGTAATCTAATTTGGTACCATTTAGAATTATTTGTTCATTATTAAAATTAATTAGGAATCCTAATATTTTATCGTCTTGTTCATATACATCTTCATCATCATCTTGATAATCTTCTGTAATTGTTTCCATTAGTAAATATGAATCATTGAATATTTTTTGGATTGTTTCAGACTTCTCAGTTTCAGTTTTTCCATGAATTTTAGTAAATACTTGATTAAAACGTAACATATTTTAATAATTGAAAAAATATATATATATTTATCAATTTGAAAAATGTCAATCAACGAGTTATTAGAAATCAAACAAATTACAGGGGTTACTACTTCATCATGTATCACAATTTTTGCATCAAATAATTATTGTTTTTAGCAAATTTTTAACAAAGGAAATTGCGTCGAGTCACAACATAAAAGATAGACTCAACCGAAAACGTGTGACTACAACATTGACACGTCTAAATGAACATATTAAGACGATGAAGTTAACAGAATACAAAAATGGAATATTTTTCTTTTTTGGATTCGATGAGTATGACAATTTTATAACAAAGGTGTTACAGCCACAAATATCATATTCTGGATTCTTTTATTCATGTTCTGATAAATTTGAAACAGATTTAATACTACCATACTTTGAAGATAAATACGGTAGTATAACATTTATAAATGGTGATATTTGTTATATTTATACATTCACAAAAGGTTTATTTGTAAAATATAAAACTATAGATGGTAATTTACAAAAACGTCAAAGAAAGGGTGGTCAATCAGCATTACGAATTTCAAGATTAGCTGAAGAAACGAGGGATAATTATATAACACGTGTAACAGATAGTATAAATAGTATTAGATCAATAGATGATTATGATAAATATGTACACTGGTGTTTCGGTGGTGATGAGATGAGAAATAAACTTTTAACAAATAAAAAACTACTTGTTGACCTAAAAGATGGTAAGTTTTTAAACTTTACAAATAGAACAATTGAATCAAATAAGTGGATTACATATTTAGACAAAAAAGATGACTATAATAAATTATATGAAGAAATAGAACTATTCTTAGATACAGATATTGACATGTTATCTTTTGATTTTCATTCAAGGTGTGATCCAACAACTAAATACTATTTGGGATTTGATGGGTTACCACTACCTAAAACTGGTAGACTATCGGATTTTGAATTTATAGGTGTCAAATATTATTCATATGAAACTGAATAAATAGAATATATCAACAAATATGTACTTTAAATAAATAGAATATATCAACAAATATGTACTTTAAATAAATAGAATATATCAACAAATATGTACTTTAAATAAATAGAATATATCAACAAATATATACAATTGTATATATTTCAACTCTTTTCAACTTTTAAATTATCAAGAATATATCTAAAAATTCTTAATAAATTTTCTTTATGAATTTGATAAGAAAATATTTTAAATCCACGACCTCTATGTTCAAATATCTCAAATATATTTTCTTCTTCTGTTTTACGAACATATAAAGATATATCTCCAGAATAAAAAACAACAGAATCTAAAACATTAAGTGTAAGATTTGTTAGTTTACAATTAAATAATTCTTTAACTGTTGTCTTAATAATATTTTTAGTGTATAAAAACTTGTTCATCTCTTTAAAATAAAAATATGAATTTTCATACATATCAATTAATTTAACCGTAAATATATGTTTTGATAGTTCATGTTTCTTATTTTGTAAAATTAAAAGTTTTTCTTGAAGTAATATGATATTTTTATTAATTTCATCTACTTCATTTGTATAATCTATTTCTGTTTTATTAATTGTCGATTTAGGTGCTAAATTTAATATATCTTCTGATGGATTAATTTTTTGTTTTTCATCAAATGAACGTGATGAAAATAAACTGGATGAATAATTATATATTTGAAATTTTATATTATCTTCGGTTATACTTTGTGTTAATATACCATTTATATTTTCATAAGAATACTGATTTTCATTTAAATGACTAAGTTCATTTCTTGATATAGGTTTAATAGAACATTTATTTTTACGTGTTGATACATTGTCACTAAAATAAACTATAGATTTTCTATTTTTATATATCTCATCATATGAAACTAATATTTTAGTATCAAAACTTTTAACCAAAGATGATGATATATAAATATCTTCTAATTTAATAGTATCCTTATTAAAATTAGTTGCAAATTTATATCCTTCTTCAAGTGTTTCAGAATAAAATTTTTTAGATGATTCATCTTTGAAGAAACATTCAAACTCAATTGTATATTTGATTGACATTTTTTTAAAATAATTTATTTCTTTATTCATTTTATTTGTTCATCTAATTTTACCGTATCAATGGAATATTTATTTAATAATCTATAAAGTCTTATCATTGATTTTTCTTTATTTTTATCTTTATCTTCCAATTCATCTTCTTCAAGTTCATCATACGTGTAACAATCCCAATATACCAACGTTAAAAATGAACCATTCTCCCTTTTATAATCATGAAACAAATTAAATTCTTCTGAATGAGATAAAAATAATTCCAAACGTTTAAAATAATATTCAAGATCAGTATCCCACCCTAATGAATGATGAGTTATACAATCGGTGAAAAAGTGATAAAATGGATCAAATTCTTCCCCATTATCATCTTTATCTTCATCATAGTCAATTGATAAATTTACATCATCTAAATTATCAATGATAAGATTTAATATATTATCGTGTAAACTTCTAAATTCATTATCTAATAAATATATTTTTGAATTTATAGAAAGATTACTCATTAAATATTTAATCCTAACATACATATGTTCACATATATCATCATTGTATACAACATTTAATATGTCAACATAATCCTTAAAATTTTCAACGAACTTTTCATTTGTTTCAATGGTAATTCTGTAAAATAATGAACTTTTTATTTTATTTGTTGTGTCATTTTTTGGGTGATATCTATAAATATCATTTAAAACTTTATATATTTCTTTAGCACTGATAATGTTGGATAAATTATTTGAATTTTCTAATGAATCTTCATAATTTTTATTACAAATGTTTTTATAAAGTTTATATTCGGGTTCAATTGGTTTATTTGATGATATATTTATTGTACTAAACATATTTTTAATGAATAATTAAATTAAAAATCATTTTATAAAAATATGTCAACAAAGAAAGAAATTTACAATAGTTTATATGATAGTTCATACCAAAAAATTATATACAATGATAAATTTATAAAAAAATATAGTATTGAAAATGTTATAAATTTTACTGATGATAATTTTGATGATTTATTTGAAAATATAATAGATTGTTTTGATTTTCATTGTAAAATTAGTAATTTAGATAAAAATGGTGAATATAAAAATTCTACACTATGTGAAAAACTTAGAAATAAATGTATGACATTTTATGATGATGTAGATGATGATTCTTATCATAAAGGTTCTAATTTATTAATATTGTATAAAAATATCTATTATAATCACGGTAAATATTTTGGGTATTTTCTTGAAATAATGTTTTTTGAATTGTATGAATCTAAACATTTCACATATTTACTTAATTTATCTAAGATTGGTAATTATGAATATTTAAATGATTTATTCATGTTGTTTGAAATTATAGATGCATATTCATTGGAAGGTGAAGGTGGTAAAGATTATAATGATATAAATAAAGACACTGATTATTTAGAAGTTTTAATTCCTGAGAATTATTATCCAAAATATGGTGACATTGAACCACTTGAATTATTCATTAAACATAAAAATATAGATATAACTATGAAATTAGGTGAAGGAAAAATTTATGAATACATCCTAAATTTTTCACAATCTAATGGTGTAGAACCAGAAGAAACAATGTATAACACATTAAATTTAGTTAAGAGTATATATGAATTAGAAGATGATAAAGAATATTTATTTAATTATATATTGCCTGATATTGATGAATATAATGAAATAAAGGATTTTAAAACCCATGAAATTTTATGTGTATCAATTTTAATTTCAATAGTTGTAAATGTTTGTCATAAATATAGCAAATGTAAATATTTAGATGATAAATATGATTGGTATAATATAGTACCAGTAGATTTTGAAAACATAAATGCGAATAAAAAATATCAAAATTTATGTATGTCTGTAATTAAACATTTTGTTAATAATGATGTATTAAATTGTCACAATAATAAAAATAAAAAATAACACTTATAAAATGATTACTAATATCAAAATAAATTATACTGGTACATGTTTTGAATTATCAAATAACATTTTTATTGATAAGTGTGATATTGTCACATATGAAATTAATCTAATGATAAAAAATAATTTTATATTTGATGATATTTTAGAGTTATCATTTAGAGCTGGTGATTGTCCATTTGATGATAATGATACATTGATAATATTTAAAACTGATGATGATGATGATATATTTAGCTTTGTTTTCGATTATAATAATGTTCATCAAGAATATTTTATAACATTTGATAACTTAAAAGAAATTATACTTTATATTAACGAAAGAATATAAATATCTAAAATATAACTATAATTTAGATTTATTCCAATATTATCACAACAATTAAAAATATAAAAAAATGAAAAATATGAAGACAAAAAATTAAAAATAATGTACTCTGATAGTGACGATGATATTTTTAACTTTGGTGAAGCAGTACCCAAATATGTTAGAACATTTAGTGATTTAGAATCTGAATATGATGATAAAAAGACTGAGTATTTAGATTTTTTGAAAATATATAAGTCAAATGTTGATTGTAGTCGTGTATCTAATAGTAAAGATTTAGCAATAAAAAGACCTGAAACAACTATACATTACAAAAGTTGTTTATTGAATACAAGTAGTGTTTTAAATCATGTACTAAAACACTTACCTATAATTAGAAATGGTGAAAAATATAAAATCATTGAAATTGATGCGAATAGAGGTGAACATACACAAAGTGTTGTGTCTAGATTAAGATCAGATAATGTTTCTGTATGGATTTCAACAGACTGTGCATTTGAAAATATATTCAACTGTGTAAGAAATGATGCATTTTTCAAAGAGGTTACAAAACCTAACTTCTCAATTGGTTTAATCAAATCAAGGTTTAAAAATTTAAAACAAGAACATGAGCATAAAGTAGTAACTGATAGACGTGAACTTGAATGGTATGAAAAACAAAAAAGTGCAAAAAATGCTGTTCTTAGTGAATGTAAAGCCAATGGAACTATTATTACACCATTTCCTGTTAAATCTGCAAAGATGAATGTCTTCGATGTTATAAACAAGATAAAGGTTGATAATTTAACAAATAGTATCTTGTTTGTAGCATACCCTAAACGTGTTGAATATGGCCGTGTAAGTTCAGATATTGTGATGTTGATGGAATCATTACATGTTGAACAGATTAAATATGTGATTATTGTATGTAATACCGGAGGTGAAGATGGATCATCAACATTTTATGATGATATGAAACTTATATGTAAAACATCTTTGTGGAATAATATTTTTCATGAAAATAGAATTGCAAGAGATGATGGATTTTGTGTGAATTACAACCGCAATATGTATGTATTTTCAAGGAATAAAACTCGTATCCCAACCATTAAGAAAAGTTAAATAAAGATATATAAGTGTACAATTGTACATTTAATTCTCAACAATAAAATTCTCGTAAATAGGATAGTCTAAAATTTTAAGTTTATCCATGTCATAATTTAATCCTTTAATAGCTTTATGATAATTATTTTTATTTCCAACAAAAATATCACAAAAATACATTATGCCATCAATATTATCATCACTTTTATCAATATATTCTTGAATTAAAGTTGACCCATCACCAATATTAATTTCTAAAGTGACATTAAAATTTTTCAAATGATTAAAATCATCAACCATACAATTTTCTATGACATCATTATAATTATTTTCATCTGATAAATATTCAATCCTATCGTGTTTATTTACATTCATTATATATGGTCTACCATAATTATACATGTATTTAAATTTATCTTTATTTATTTCTGTTACCTTTAAATTTATATAATTCTTAACATATGAATTAGACCATATTTTATTGCTCATTTTTAATCGTTCAAGATTTTTATTATAATTTATAGATCTTATTTGTTTTAAAGCATTGTATGTATCCTCAGTTGCAATAAAAACTATTTTAATATCACTATGATAATCATCTTTAGATTCATCTCTTCCATAATAATGTAAAACTGTAAAACCATCATTACTTCTATAGTGATATATATCACTAAAATGTTTTATACTTTCTTCATCAGTTATACCAAGAGAATTTTTTATATTTTTAGTACAAACAATATGACCAATGTCATTTATATTACTAATATTCATATTAAGTTTCTCGTTAATATAATTTTTAACATATATTAATATTTTCATCTTGGTTATATGAAATTCAAGGTAGTTTATTATTTTGCTACTAAAATTATTAGACGACCAAATATTGACCGATGGTTTATGATTTGAGTCACCTGTAATAACTCTATATGGTAAATCACCTAAAATTGTACAATTTGGTATAATATTTTTAATATGATGAATTAGTTCTAAACTTTCATCTTTAACAAAATTAGATATAGGTTTTAATTTAATATTTCTTTGAATATTTTGAGCTAAAGTAAATTGAAACTGTTCAGTTCCATCAATTTCAACTACAGAATCAAAATAAATATCATGTTTAAAGTGATTAATTCCATTTTGTGGAAATTCAGGATACCATTCTTTGGGATCTTCTAAAAATATTCTATGGAACGTGTTAATTCTTTGTTCACCAGGATTAAGAGATTTAAAAACAACAGGAAATTTAATAAGTTCCTCGGGATTACCATAATCTTCAGTTAAATACTCAGGTTTAATACCAGTATAATTATAAAAATTTCTTGGTTTTCTTATTTTCATTAACTCTTTGATGATGATAGATGATCCTTTATTTCTATCAATGACATTAACATCAAAAAATACATTCTTTTTAAAGTGTTCCATAAATGGTATCCAAATACCAAATCCTCTATTATTGTATTTGGATAATCTATATTCATAACTTGGTGACAACTTTTCAAAATTAACAACATTATAACCATTTTTAATCGCATTATAACCACGTTCAGTTACAAATGTTTGATTATCTAATGTGGTTAAAATACAACAACAATCAATATCAAATCCAACAATAATTTCTTGGGGGCATGAATATAAACGTTTGATAATTTGAATTTTTAATTGTTTAACAGTTGGCCCATAGGTATTATCACCGTAATCGTTTTCTGAATCAAACATACCACCTCCTCTATCACCAGATATAACATTTTCATTTTCATATAAATCATGACCACATAAATCAGTTAATTTTTCAACTATTCTATTAGCAGTTTCTTGATCGCATGAATGTATAAATAAATCAATATCTGAAAAATCAACATAATAATCATAGTTGTGATTTATATAATTAGAAAGAGAAAACCCACCCGCAATACAAATATAATCTTTATAATCTATGAATACTTCTCTAATTAAACTTATTATAACATTATATTTATTTGGTACAGTTTTTTTATATGAAGAATATTTGGTTTCTATATGTTCTTCGTATTTATCAAAATCATTATTATAATCATCACTGTTATACTCATCATAATCATCATAATCGTTAAAATTATTATAATATGTAATTCCATAATTTTTCATAACTTCTTTTCCACTATCACTTATATTAACATCTTCAATTGTTAAATTTGTGTTATTTATCCTTGATTTAATACAATTAACATTTGTTACACATTGAATTTGTGTTTTGCTTGAAAACGTTTGTTCTTGACCCTTTTGAAATATCTTCTCATTTGTAACATTTTTTAAGTTCTCAAAACCATTGAATATACGACGATCCTTTTCAAGAGAATAAATTCTTGAATATTCAGATGGATACCCAAATGAACTAATAGGATTAAATTCAAGTGATTGTCTTCTATCGATCGGAGACATATCCATAATATTAAGACATGGGGTTTTATCATCAATAAATTTTAACGAGATACGTTTATTATCATTTTCATCATCATCATCTCTAGAGCGCTTCATTTTATTACTTAATAAAATCAATAATTATTTCAATAAATATGTCATAAATTTAATTCTCAACTATAAAATTCTCATATATAGGATAGTCTAAAATTTTAACCTTATCCATATCATAATTTATTCCCTTAATAGCTTTATGATAACTATTTTCAATACCCATAAATGCACCATTATGATACATTATACCATCAATATCAATATTAGTTTCACATTTATTAATATAATCTTCGAGTGAAGATTTACCACCACCAATATCAATCCTAATATTAACAAAAAAATCTTTTAAATAACTAAATTCATTTACCATACAATTGTTTATTACATCAATATAATTATTTTCGTTTGATAGATACCCAATAATCTCATCCTTACTTATATTCGTATAAATAGGTCTAAATTTATTTTGTCTAGGATTAATATCATCCATTTTTGATGTGATATATGTTTTAACATATGAATTAGAATATATCTTATCACTATTTTTTAATCGTTTAATAGTTTTAATATAATTTACACTTCTTATTTCTTTTAAAAGATTAAATGTTCCTTCTGTAGCAATAAAAACTATACAAGTATTATAAATATTATAATCTTTAAGTTCATCTCTACCATAATAATGTAAAACTTTAAAATCATATGTACGGTTAATGAAAATATTTTCATCTTTAGTTACATTTAAAGCATTTTTTATATCACTGGTAAAAACAACTCTTCCAATGTCATTTAAATTACTAACATTCATATTTAAATTATCTTTTATATAGTTTTTAACACTTAATAATACTTTAACTTTAATTATATTATTATCAATTTCATTTTTAATTTCATAATTTGTAATATTAGGTGACCAAATGTTAACATTTTGTTTATGATTTGGATCACCTGTGATAGCTCTATAAGGTAAATCTCCTAAAATTGTAACACCAGGTACAATATTTTTAACATATTCAATTAATTCTAAACTTTCATGTTTTACAGAATCAGATACAGGTTTTAATTTAATATTTCTTTGAATATTTTGAGCTAAAGTAAATTGAAATTTATTATTTGTAATAACCGGAACGATGGAATCAGAATAAATATCATGTTTAAAATTATCAATTCCATTTTCTGGATATTCAGGATACCATTCTTTGGGATCATTTAGGAATATTCTATGGAATGTATTAATTCTTTGTTCACCAGGATTAAGAGATTTAAAAACAACTGGAAACTGAATTGGATCTTTTGCAACACCATAATCTTCAGTTAAATATTCAGGTCTATCATTAACTTCCTTGTAATAATTTCTCTGTTTACGTGTATTCATTAATTCTGTAATTATAATAGATGATCCTTTATTTCTATCAATAACATTATAATCAAAAAATACATTTTTCTTAAAATGTTCAATAAATGGTATCCAAATACCAAATCCTCTATTATTGTATTTGGATAATCTATACTCATAACTTGGGGATAACTTCTCAAAATTAATAACATTATAACCATTTTTAATCGCATTATAACCACGTTCAGTAATAAATGTTTTATTATCTAATGTGGTTAAAATACAACAGCAATCTATATCAAATCCAACAATAATTTCCTGAGGACATGAATAAAGACGTTTAATAATTTGAATTTTTATATTTTTAACATTTGGACCATCTGTTAAATCCGTGTTTTTATTATCAAACATACCCAAATCATCACCCATTATGACATTTTCATTTTCATATATATTAGGACCACACAAAACAGTAAGTAAACTAGTAATTTTATTAGCTGTTTCTTGATCACATGAATGTATGAATAAATCAATATCTGAAAAATCAACATAGTAATCATAGTTATGATTTATGTAATTAGAAAGAGAAAAACCACCAGCGATACAAATATAATCCTTATATTCTTTAAATACTTTTCTAATTAAACTTATTATGACATTATATTTATTTGGTATAGTTTTTAAATAATCATCATAACTTTTATTATTATTTCCCTTAGAGTATTTAAAATCATGTTTATTATTATAATATGTAATTCCATAGTTTTTCATAATTTCCTTTGCTTCTTTACTAAAATTAACAGTGTTAATATCTACATTTGGAACTTTTATTTTTGATTTAATACAGTTAACATTTGTAACACATTGAATTTGCGTTTTTGATGAAAATACCTGTTCTTTACCTTTATGGAATATCTTTTCATTTGTAACATTTTTTAAGTTCTCAAAACCATTGAATATACGACGATCCTTTTCAAGAGAATAAATTCTTGAATATTCAGATGGATACCCAAATGAACTAATAGGATTAGCTTCAAGTGACTGTCTTCTCATTTCGGGTGTCATATCCATTAGATTTGGAACTAAAGTTTTGTCATCAATAAATTTTAAGGTGACACGTTTATGTTCATTAGATTCAATTTCATCATCTCTAGTACGCTTCATAGATCTTTTATTGAAATAATTATTAAAAATTTATGTAAAAATTATGATTAAGATCGATATGATATTAATTTTATCTGTGTATAGAAAGAAATACGTAGAGAGTGGGCTTACAACAAAAGAAATAGAAACGTTATTAGGTACCATAACAACTGAAGAAACTGAATTTATTACAACTTGGAATACTAATATAAATTCTAAATTTATCAATGATACATTTAGTTATTATTATCATGATTATGATACAAAGGATATCGTCAAATATCTTGAATATAGGTATTTTGTTCATTTTCCAATTCCTATGTCATACATTCCCAGTTCTAAAAATAAATCATTGTATGTAATTTTATATTTTCATTATTTAGGTTATGATATTTTTAGAATAAATAAAGAATTTAATGAAAAACAAATTGAATCTATTATGACAAATAGAGGGATCTGCGTCGTAAATGCGGGTTGTGGTACGGGTAAGACAACAACAGCATGTCGTAAGGCTTATGAATTTAGAAAAGAAGGTGTAATTTTCGTGTCGTACACTAATTCATCTGTAAATGAAGATAAAAAACGAATGTATGACTATCCGGGGACATCATCATTAATGGCAACAGATAAATTCAATAAAAATTATGTATTTGGAACAATTGATAAAATAGCTGCTTTTATAAACAATGAAGTGTTTGAAACATATGATCATTCAATTAAAAATGCAAGTAATATTGTTAAAATGGGAAATCAACATTTCGTACAAAAACATATTATTGTGGATGAAGCACAGGATATTGATGATATTAGATTTAATTTTTTAATGAATTTATATTTTTATGGAGGATTTGAATCAATAACAATTTATGGTGATCCTAGACAAAAAGTCAGTGAATCTGGTGGTAAAGAATATAAAAAATTATGGATTCATTCAGGTACTTCTACAAATTTAGTATTCGGTGAAACTTCATCTAGATTACAACGTATTGCATTTACAGAAACTTATAGGTTTAAAAATGTACAATTATTAAATATGATAAATTCTCTATCTACTAGGAGACCAAATTTACATTGTGAATTAAGTATTGCAAAAACAATTACAGAAATAACAAATACTAAACCAATTGTATCATATAATCTTACAAATAGAAATGAAGATGAAATAATGACAGATATTTGTAATTTTATTAAATATAAACATCATAATGATAATGAACCATATTCTGAATTCCTTGTATTAGGACCATCACTTGAAAATGATAATAAAACTTCATTATTTTCTAGAAAAATTACATCATTTTTTAGAAACCATGATATACCATGTAAATTATTTTCAGAAGGTGCATATGAATCTAATGGTATTTTATTTTCAACAATTCAATCGGCTAAAGGACGAGAAGCTAATTATATATTTGCATTTGGAATGAATAATTATCCGGAATCATTCTCAATGATCCCATACGATGAAGCAGAAAGTTTAATATTTGTTTCTCATTCTAGAGCGTGTAAACAAATGTTTTATATCAATAATGTTTCAGAAATGATTTTACCTAGAGGTATCACATTAGAACATATTCAAAATACATATGAAGGTAAATCATTTCAAAGTATTGAAAATGCTGAAGAAGAATATGTACCAAGTGAGAAGAAATCCGTTACTAAACTTATAAAATGTTTTGATTTTGCTAAACTTATGGAGTCAAATGAATTAAAAATATTACCAGAAGTTACAAAATTAGATTTACCAGAACTTCATATACCAAATGATATATCATTAGATTTCTTTGGAACAATGATTGGTTTAGGTATACAAATACATTCTGAAAATAAATTACCCGAAATTTATTTTAAATTTATGCGTGATGAAATTAGAAGTAATGATAAAACTGTATATGAAGAAATTAAACGTAAAGATATAGATAATGATAGTATAGATAATATTAGTGAAACTACAAAATATATGTTGATGTATACAAAAATTGAAATGATGAATACTAATATTGAAATGATGACAAATGAAGATTATTATCTTTTAACAACATTAATATTTTTTATTCATAATGGTGGTATGTTAGAATATAAACCAGATGAAAATTTTGATTTAAAATCATATTTTAAACAAGTATCTAATACTATCATGAAAAATTATGGTCAAACATTAGGATCTGAAGTAAAAATTGATGAAAGTAATATATGTGGTAGTATTGATATTTTAACTGAGCATGCAGTTATTGAATTAAAGGTTAAAAAGGAAGTTGATCAATTTGATTATCTACAAACATTTCTATATAAAGCTTTAGGTAAACATGAAAGAAATCATGCTATTCTTATTAATTTAAGATTAAGAAAAACATTTATTATCAAAAGTAATAGAATAATAGAATACTGGTTATATTTAATTAATGGTTATAATTCTATAAGAGAACAAGTTAGTTTCACTCGTTATAAAACTAGGAAAGAAAAAGTAATGTTACAATTTCCAAACAATTCATTTTGTATTGACACAGAATTTAATTGTGATTCAAAGACAATATTTGAAATTGGTATATTCAATATGAATGATCCATTTAGAAGTATAATTCAAACAATTAATATACCAAAAGATCAATTACCATTTGCTAAAAATTGGTTGGATATGTCTAGTGAAATGTTTCAAACATCATTTTCATTTAATTATGTTCAAGAAATGTTTAAACGTGTTGTTTATTTATATGATACAAAACCTACATTATATTATTATATTTGTCCGGTTGATCACAGTTGGTGTAACTATGCTAATATTTACGATGTTGGTAAAATTACTAAAGAAGTTGCAGTTAAAAGAGGAACATTTCGTAGTAGAGTATCTTCACCTAAGTTATCGGATTTTTATAATTCACATGTTGAATTTCTAAGTTCTCAACCACATTTAAAACATCATACTGCAATGTCTGATAGTTTAATGTTATATTCTATTCTTAAAATGTTAAACATATTAAATGAAAATAAATAATAATGTTTTTAAAAAAACATGTCTAATTCAAATTGTACTAATATGAAAACTTTTGATAACAAAACTTTATCTGAACATGTAAATGTTAAACGCGAAAGATATTTGAGTGAATTTGGTGAATCTAAATATTTTGACGAAAAACACTATAGAAAATGGTGTAAAGAAAATAAGAAGCGTAAAACATCACAAAATCCTATGGTGATAGAGCAAGCACGAATTAAAAAGGAAGCACAAAAAAAGAAAATGCTTTTGAGACACGAGCAAAATAGACAAAGGGAGTTGGAACACATAGAAATACATAATCTGAGATATTTAGATATTTATAAAATATTTGATAAGGAATATTATGATAAGTTTTACAATGACAATTTGGGAATTGAAGATATAGAAAATAGAAAACGTTATTTAGAATGTAGAAGATTATCATACATAAATAGAAATCGATTGAAAGAACCAATTGATGAAAAGAAATATAATGATTGGCAAACTAAACTTATAAATGGGTATTTAAGTGAATATGGTCACTTACCACCATTAATGTAAAAGTTTTATTTGAGTAAATCGGTAAATTTTCTTGGGTGATAAAACTGTCAAAAAGTAAAATTTTTGAAGAAATTTTTTATACATTTTTTCAGATGTGATAAATTTTTCAAAATATAAATAGAACTTTTTAATGATTAATTAGATCAAAATAGTATATCAGAGTAAAAATTTTCTTGAATGTTAAAGGTGTCAAAAAGTAAAATTTTTGAAGAAATTTTTTATCCATTTTTTCGGATGAAACAAATTTATACATAATTATGTATAAAAAATTAAATAAATATATCAACTATATTAAATAGTTATAATAATAGAAATTTCTATTATTTTCAATGTAAATTTTATGTATTTTTCTGGATTTTAGTTAAAATTTGTATTTTTATATTACTTGATCAAATTTTATTATTAAAAAATATTATTAAAGTAGTATAAAAATCTAGAAAATCCAGAAAAATTTATGTTTTTTTTGTCGTTAGGATTTACAAAAATTTTTTGGAGTATATTTTTACATGTTACTTTCCATTTTTTAATCGATTTTTATTACATCTATTATTTTTTAATGGACAAAATTTTTTAATGAATATGATGATAGAAATTTCTATCAATTTTATTATACCGTTAAATTATTGATGTGTTAAAATTTTTAAAAGTGTCTTCAAAAATTAAAAACTGTCAATTTGATATTTTTCAAACTCAAAAAAGTGCTCTGAATAATAATAGGGAGAGTGATTTTTAAGCACTTTTTTTACTTGACCATCCGACTGGCAGACGTCTCTGACTTTTTGAAAAGTGACATTTTTACTAAATTTCAAAGTGATTTTTTGTATTTTTTAACAATTTTAAATAATAAAAATCAGTCTAGTATACGAGTGTAACATAAAATTCAGAATATAATAAAAATAAATTATAACATGCATAAAACAATATTTAAATATTTATAATAATAGAAATTTCTATTGTTTTTATTAGTTTTATTTTGATATTATAGAGAATTCAACCGTCAGAGTAAAAAATTTCTTCAAAACAGCGAAGAAAATTATTTTACTGGATTTTACTGGAATTTTCTGGATTTTCCTATACTTCACAATAAACTCAACAGAAAAACGACATAAAACAACTAAATTATTGAGGAATCAAAATTCAGATTTTTTCATATATTCACTAATTATTTTTTAACAAAAAAATTTGATCAAGTAATATAAAAATCAAATTTAAATGATCATTTAAATTTGATTTTAAGGGTATTTTTAGTAGTTTATTCCAACAAATCTAGTGAATTCGACCATCAGAGTAAAAAATTTCTTAAAAACAGCGAAGAAAATTATTTTCGTAGATTTCTCTGGAATTTACTAATTTTTTCTACTTCACAATAAAATCGACATCAAAACAATAGAAAACAACTAAATGATAAATTCAGATTTTAACATATTTTTAATAAAATTTGATCAAGTACTACAAAAAATAAGAGTAAAAGGTTAATAATTTAATTAAATTATTACTAAAATATGGATATCAAAGAGTTTATTTTAAAAACTAACCAAATTGTTAAATATGGTAATAAGAACTTCCCAATGGATTACTTAGATTATGTGTCAAAGAATTTTAATATGTTAAAAACGTATGATATAGGTATCAATAACAAATTTAAAGATAATTTGTTATCATTATTATCAAATTCAAATGCAATTGAATATGCATGTAAACAGGATATAAGTAGTATCGTTAAATATTTTATTACACATGGACACTCTGATAAAGGTATATTAGAATTATGTATTGAAAATAATTCTTTAGATACTATTCATATGCTTAAAACTTATAAACAAAATAATTTTAACAAAGATAATGTTAATTATGATGTTTTACAACAAATAGATTCATTTATACCTAAAGAAAATTTATTTCAAATGAATAAAAGTTTAAATAATGAGGGTATAAATAAAAACAAACATTTAAATTTAAATAAAGAATATTCATTGAAATTTTATTTGGATGAAAATTTCAGAAAAAAAGTACTTAGTAAAGTTAATAACAATATGAAACAGATATCTCTTAATTTATCTAATTGTTCAGTTACTGATGCTTCAGCTTTAGGTAAGGTTCACACTTTAAATTTAACTAATTGTCCAGTTACTGATGTTTCAGCTTTAGGTAAGGTTCACACTTTAAATTTAACTAATTGTCCAGTTACTGATGTTTCAGCTTTAGGTAAGGTTCACACTTTAAATTTAACTAATTGTCCAGTTACTGATGTTTCAGCTTTAGATAGTGTTCATAATTTAAATTTAACTAATTGTTTAGTTACTGATGCTTCAGCTTTAGGTAAGGTTCACACTTTAAATTTAACTAATTGTTCAATTACTGATGTTTCAGCTTTAGGTAAGGTTCATAATTTAAATTTAACTAATTGTTTAGTTATTGATGCTTCAGCTTTAGGTAAGGTTCACAGTTTAAATTTAACTAATTGTCCAGTTACTGATGTTTCAGCTTTAGGTAGTGTTCATAATTTAAATTTAACTAATTGTTTAGTTACTGATTTTTCAGCTTTAGGTGAGGTTCATACTTTAGATTTATCAGTTTGTCCAGTTACTGATTTTTCAGCTTTAAGTGAGGTTCATAATTTAATTTTACGTGGATGCCAAGTTACTGATGTTTCAACTTTAGGTAGTGTTCATAATTTAAATTTACATGGATGCCAAGTTACTGATGTTTCAACTTTAGGTAAGGTTCATAATTTAAATTTATCTGGTTGTCCAGTTACTGATGTATCAGCTTTAGGTAAGGTTCACACTTTAAATTTAACTAATTGTCCAGTTACTGATGTATCAGCTTTAGGTAAGGTTCACACTTTAAATTTAACTAATTGTCCAGTTATTGATGTATCAGCTTTAGGTAAGGTTCACACTTTAATAAAACAAATTTGATTTGAGTATCCTATTTTTGAAAAGTAATTTTTATGAATTTCTATATATTTCAAAAAATAAAAATCGGTCTAGTAGACGAATGTAATAAATTTATTACATTCAAATATTATTTAAAGTTAAAAATTATATTTCAAGGTATAAAAATAAATTTTTTAGTTGAAAAAGACACGATTTCACAAAAATGGAATTCAAAAAAGTGATCTGAATAACTATTCAGAGACGTATTTTTAAGCACTTTTTTGACTTGAGTATCCGATTTCTATTCGAGACTATTTTTGAAAAAGTACTATTTTCACTAAATTTCAAAGTAATTTTTTGCATTTTTCAACAATTTTTAAAGAATCCATTAATGTCTGGTATACTATTATTAAATAATTTACATGTAATTTTACTATTTTATCATTTATTTAAATTCTTATAAATATATAACTATATATTTATTTATTTCTATTCTTAACATCATTCAATCTTATATTCATGATATATTCCATTTCGACATCCATAAATGGAATACTATGTATCTCATAATTTTTAGATTTATTATTAGGATGAAATACTGCTAAGAACATGCCTGATATAACATATCCATATTCTCGTTGTAAAATATATCTATAACAATTTAATTGAAATGAATAATGCTGGAGGTTTGTATTCATAATATGACTTATACCTGGTAATAAAGCATACTTAGTAAATCTGGTAACCTCAGTGGATGTGTCTATGCTGCGTGTTCTTTTATGATCCATTATCACGAAGGTCCCATCAGGGTTTTGTATAAGCAAATCTATAGATCCTGCTAAGTCTAAGTCCATAGAATATAATCTCATTTCAGTCTTAAATGGTTTAATATAAGGAAAATCTCTATCAAAATTAAGAAAGTAATGATATTCTATGGTATCAATATGTCCATCTGAAGTACGATTATTATCATAAAAATATTCAATTTGTGCATGTAACAATGTTCCTAAGTCTCGACTTTCATCCCACTTTTTAAGAATTTGTTCTCTATTCATACCATAATAATCATATGATGGATCTTTCATCTTCTTTGAACCTAAAATATTACGAATAACATCAGCTTCGATGAATGGTGGAAAATGTTTATGAACAAATGAAGTTACTGAAGTCTCAAATTCATGACCCTTATACTTATACTTATGACTAGGTTCGTCAAATTCTACATTATCTGTTACACTATTATTACCTGGCATATTTTTAAATAATTCCATTAAATTATTTTCATTTTTTACAACCAACCATAACCATCTTCAACCCTATCAGTCACATGATTAACTGTAATTGTTTCTAAATTGTTATCGGTATTAAAATCTACATATTTCACATTAATATCATGTGAAATATCCATGTTATATTCAGTGTATTCACCGTATCTATTTTCTATAGGTGTTTCGATTAAAGTTAATGATAAATCTCTTTTATTAGATTTGATATAATTTATTATTTTGACAAAACTCAATGAATTAACTTCATCAAAAAATTTACATCTAAGTTTACGTTCATTCTCGACAATTCGATTAACAGAAAATAAAAATTGTTGTTTTTGAACTTCTTCTGCATTTGTTGACATTACATTACCATTGATTAAACCATTATTATAATGAAACGAATCATTAATAGATATTCCACTGTCAATATTACAAAATGAATATAAGCCATCATCAGTGAAATTAATAATTTTATCCAATGTTACACTATTAAACATATTTAAATTTATCATATTTAATTGTATTTGACCATTAATAATAGAATTTACAATATTTAATAAATCATTATCATTTTGTAAAATCTCTAATAATCCACGATTTAACAATTCATTGGTATCATTAACATCATCAATTGTTATGTATATTTTAATTTCATCATCATCATCATCATAACCATTATCAATAAATTTATTATAATCTTTGACAATTTCATAATAATCATTGTCATTACGTATATATCCCATTTTAAATCTTGATTTGGTTGAACTTAAAGCATTTAACATTGTATCAATAAAAACTGTTTTTTGACTAAATACTGGAATAATTCTAAAAAATGTTTTTTCTTTCTCGTAAAATTTTTCTTCTTTAAATTTCTTCCACGTTTGATATTCATTTAAAAAATTAAGTATATTATGTTTATTTACTCTGGTGAACATATTTATTTCGGTATTCTTTGTTTCATCATCTGTTGTTTTAACTGTTATGAAATAAGGCATTTTTAATGAAAATTTTAATTATATTATCAATTCATCCATATCATCAAAATCATCCATATCATCAAAATCATCCATATCATCAAAATCATCCATATATCTAACCTCAAATGTTTGTTATATAATCTTAATTAGATTCAATAAATTTTACAAGTTTATTATAAGATGATCATTTAAGTTTTTAAGAAATTTATCATGTTTTTACTTCTTTAATAGATTTCTCAAGTTCTATTATTTTTTGACAAGTTTATATATTATATTATCTTATCACAATCATCAATTTTAAGATCATATAATTTACTGTGATACATGTTATTTCATATTTAATATTTTAATTGATGAATTATATCATCTTTATATGCACGTTGAATATATTGGTGCAAATTTAAATTCATCATTTAAAATTTTAAAATCAGCAAAACTAAACATTTCTTGGTATTCATTAAATATTTTTGATAAATATTTATATCAATAATAGTTCTTGTTATAATTAAATAATTCCATTGAATTAATTTCATGTTTTATACTTTTATAATTTCATCAATACTGTTACAAGAATATACATATTTAACATTGAATTGATATGAATCACCATCGTCATCTTTTAGCACTGAATAAAAATTAGGTTTGTCAATTTTTGTTGTATAATGGATAAGTTTCACCATTTGTAAATTCATCAACTTATCAATCAACCCAATTTCTTTATTCAACTTTAATATATCACCCTTTTTTGTGATACCATATTCATTTGCTAAACCTATTATATTTGAATATAACTTAATATCGCCAATATGTGAAACACTAGGATGTTGCCACATACCTATACTAGACATAACTGACATACCCATACTAGGAGGTTGTGGCATACCAGGAATACCCATACTAGGAGGTTGTGGCATACCAGGAATACCAATAGATATCTCACCAGATACTACCTTTAAAAGATGATCAAAATGTTCATTATTAATAGAAATTATCTGCTTATTAATTTTGTTGTAAATTTCAATAACATTTTCATCAAAAATATCTTTGAAATTATTTAAAATATCATCATTTGTTACATATACATTTTTCTTATTTTTCTCACATCTTATAACTTCATATTTCTCTGTTGCTTCTTCGTATTCTAATTCTGTATAAATATCACTTTTTCTTGATTCCTTATATTTTTTAATCTTATGTTCGATAAGATTATATACTTTAATAAAATCATAATTATCCTCAATAAAAATATCAAAACCATCAGATAATATAGTCTTATTATCAGTAAATATTTTTGGTAAATTATCAGATAATATATTGTTAAGAAATTTAATCCTAGAAATTATATCATCATCATCATCATACTTTTTAATTCCACATTTAAGATCATCAATAACATCACTGCTATATTTTTCATTGAATAGAATTTTATTATATTCAATGATCATATCATCATATGAATAAGAAGAAAATTTCACATATTCTTCTTCTGTTTTACAGCAGTTGTCAAACATTTCAAGCATTTCTTCTATAAATTCATCTTTATTTTTACCTGTAATAACAATTTTTATATCATCATTTTCTACGGTGTTATTTTTTAATTGATTTATTTGTGTAAATTCATTAAAATGATCAAGTAAATCACTTGATTTATCGGTTGTCATAACATTAACTGAATGACATCCATTATGATAATCCGTACAAATTGTAAATATTAAGTAAGGCATTTTAAATAAAAATGAGCTTATTTTTTTCATTTTTACATATATATTTTTTCCCATTCAATATTAGCAGATGATTTTATATATCTAATTTCAAATGAATGAGTTTCATCTTTATTCGAATCATACATCTTCATTTTTAAATTTTTATCTTCAGAATCTATAAATTTCATAAGTTTAACAAAATTTATATTATTTAACTTTGTTGTGAAATTTAATTCAATATCAACTATTTTTTCAAGATTACTTCTACCTTCCCTTACTTGTGATATTTTTGATCTAGTAAGAGATGGTAATCTTTGGGGTGAATTTTTCTCATCACTTAATTGTTCAAGAAAAAAGTTTTTAATGTAATCATCAGATAAAAAATCAGCGAATTCATTGTCTATATCATCAATAGTAATATATTTTACGTGCATAGACGTTTCTTTAATTTTGTCAAATTCAAGTTCTTCAAGGTTTATTTTTGCATCATCAATATACTTTAATTTATCTATTTTAATATGTTTATCAGTATTAAGAGAATTAATTTTAGTTTCTATTTCAGTTATTTGGCCTGTACGAACACGTTTTTTAGCTTTATTTATATCAATATTGTGGACATCTTTTAAATATTTTTCGTTTGAATATAATTTTCTATCAGTTGTTATACTATTTAAATATAAAATTGTATCTTCTAAATATTTAATATCATCATTTAATTTCTTAACGACATTTTTATCATAATCTTTTATTTTATTTTTACAATTTTCTATTTCATAGTTATATTCGGTTAGTTTTTGATTTTTAACTACATACTTATTATAATCTTTCACAATTTTTAAATAGTCATCAAAACAATTTTTAGTATTGTATTTCCTGTTAAATTTAGATTTAGTTCCATGTAACTCTTTTAACATTATTTCAATAAAATCACCTTTACTACTAAAAATTGGAACTACTTTAAATATTTCTTCATCTAAGTATCTATCTGTGATTTCACTTTTATCTTGATAATCTTTAAATAGGTACATAATATTTTCTTTGATTTTAACCGTGAAAATATTCACAGGGTTTTCGGTACCAGTCTTTTTAGTTATAATAAGATAGGGCATAGTTTTATTGTTAAAAAATTTATAAATTTATAAATTTCTCTATTTTCTATTTATCGGAAATTGATAGTTTTATCAATATTTTCATCTGATTCTATGTATTTTATATCAAATTGATATCTCTTTTGATCACGTTTTAAAGTAAAATGTAAATTGTCATTATCGATAATGTTTCCAAGTGATATATCATCTAAAGTATTAAAATCAAAACTTTCTGTGTCAGTCAAACCATCAGTATCATCTAAATCATCAATATCATCTTTAATCGTAACGTGTATTTTTTCATTTTCATCGACAAGTTTTGTAATTTTAACAAACACTAAATTATTTAATTCTTTGATAAATTGGTTTTTTATTTCTGACAATAATTCTTCATCAGTTTTATCATTAAATTCAAGTTTATATTCAGGTACTAATACATCACTTCCGGATATAGTACCGTATTTTTCAATTTTTATTATCTTTTTAGTTTTATGTATCATACAAATATTAGAATATATTGTTTTTTCATATTCTTCTATATTTGTTGAACTTACTTTATGTCTCAATTTACTTACTTTTGTCACATCTGATTTTATATAAAATGGTCTTATCTTTTCTGGTTCTTTCATAAATTGTTTACCTTTATTAATTACATGAGCATATTTTTTATCATTCAAAACATCATGAAATCTATCTATCAAAATTGAATCACTAAAAAAATCGTCAAAATTATCTTCAATATCATCATTTGTTATATATTTCTTATATTGTGAAATCTTTTTATTGTTTTTTATACGTTTAATTATCTTCTTAATTTCAATAATTGTATCAAGGTCATCCTTTAAATGTTCATTTAACAATTCACGCATCTCACTCTTCTTTTTTCCATACATAACTTCTAAAGTGATTTCATAATTTTCACGTAAAAAATCTTGATTATGTTTTAGTTCACGAGATGACAATTTCATTATTATACTTTCTAATTTTTCACTCTTATTTATTAAATCATCATAGAAAATATTAATTTGTTCCTCATAATTTTCACCATATTTCTTCTTTAATTCTCGAACATTATCATCTTCGTCGAATATTAGAATATTATAATCTTTAATTATTTCATTATATAAAATATTATCATAATTTGGATTGATCTCCTTAATTTTAGATAACATAAATTTTGTAAAATCAGATTTAGATGTATAAATAGGTATAATTTTAATTGAATCAATTATTTCAAAATTGTCATTAAGTTTGTTTTCGGTTTTATAATCATTTATTAACTCGAAAATATTGGATTTATCATTACGTGTGTGAATGAAAATATCGTTGCAATTTCTTACTGTGGCTAAAAACGGCATTCTTTTATTATGTTTTAAAAAAATGAAATTTTCTTAAATATTTAATGTTAAAATGTTGATTATAATTCATAAAACTCATAGCTCTGTCACAAATATCATTGACAATCATTTTTTATGTTGTGATTCAAATAGTTATTTTTCTACATTTGGTCTTAAAAAACTTGATGGTAACTATTGTGATAAAACTGATACTTTAATTGTCGAATCATTTGATGATGTACCACATAACATTCGTAGATCAATTGGAATAATTCATGATTATAATAAAACTTTTAGTAATGTTAATTTTTCATATTACAATAATATCAACAATGTAAATATTTATCATTTTATTAATTTAGATGAGTTAAATTATTTGAAGACACTTGATACAATTTTAACTGATGGTGAAATTGTATCAAATAGAACTGGTACAGATTGTATTTCATTATTTGATATGAATATGTCATTTAATATTGATGAAATTACAATTAATGAAAAGTATCAAATCCCTGTTCTAACAACTAAAACAATTTATACAAAGGGTGTAATTATTGAGTTATTATGGTTTTTACGAGGTTTAACTGATACTAAATGGTTATCAGATAGAAAGGTTTCTTTTTGGGATGGTAATACGTCAAAGGAAGCACTTGAAAAGTTAGGATTACCATATGAAGAAGGACAACTTGGTCCTGGTTATGGACATCAATGGGTTAATTGGGGTGGAGACTTTATGACAGGTAAAGGTGGAATTAATCAAGTTGAAAGAGTTATTAATACACTTAAGACAAATCCATCTGATAGAAGAATGATTATAAGTGCATGGAATGTATCTGATTTACCAAAAATGGCATTACCACCTTGTCATCTTATGTATATGTTTAAGGTTACAAATCATAAGAATGAAAGAAAAACTTTAAATTGTAAGATTATCCTTAGAAGTAATGATATGTTTCTTGGTAGTCCATTTAATATTATGTCTGGTGCAATTTTAACATGTATTATAGCTAAAACAGTTAATATGATACCTGGTAAAATTTCATTGGCAATTACAGATGCACATATTTATTCTAATCATATTAATCAAGTTAAAGAACAAATGTCTAGAAAACCTATGAATTTTCCATATTTATCAATTAATTCAAATCTAGAAACATATGAAGATATTAAAAATTTAGAATATTCTGATTTTAAATTAAGTCAATATGATCATCATCCTACCATCAAAGCTGAAATGGCTGTTTAAAAATGAAAAATTTTTATTTAAAATAATTAAAAATGCTTGAAATAATTGTCATAATTACTTCTTTGACATATTTAACATGTAAATTTTTTGGTGGTGAATCAATTGACTATAATTGTTCTTCTTGTAATGATTGTGGTTGTGAAGGTTGTGCAACAATAAGTTATTTTAAGTGATTTAATACTAACACTCTTATTAAGAATATTTTATTTGAAAAAATATTAATATACAATAAAAACTGAAAAACATAATTATGTTTTTATATTAAAAATGTCAAGTAATGAATTTGAAACTTATGCAATTCACATTAACCACGATGAGTATCAATTTAGAGGTGGTTCTTCAACTTTAAATGAAGTTATAAAATCATTGTATACCATAATGGAGACAGATGAAAATCTTTCGTTAAAATTTAGAATTATTCATGACTGTAACGATATTAGAGGTGCTATTATCATTTTAAATTATGATAAATATTGTAATCAGTATCCTAATATTCTTAAAACAAAAGATGAAAATCTAAGACTTGAATTTATTAAGAGATGTAAACAAGTTAAATTAGGAGATAATGCAACTAAACATATGACATGTGGAGATTATAAGACAGATAAATTATGTTTCATTCAAGAAATGATTGAGAATAATGATCTATTCGTTGACAAGTATAAAGTTACAATAAATTAAATTTAAGTATTTATTTATAATAATATCAATATGATTATATTGATGTACATATTAATTGTTGTTTGTAATTGTATGATATTATCATATAATTTTATTTTATTATTTATTTTATAATAGATATCTTCATTATACAAAAAGAAAATTAAAAAAATGAAAATAAATCATTTTATTTTAATAAAAACATGTCAGATAATCTTTTATCAAACGAACAAATTATGGAGCTTACCACTTTCTTGAAAAATTCACCAGAGGAAGCTTATGTTAACATCGGTGTTAACATGAGTGGTGATACGGTTGAGATATTTAAGCCATCAAATTATGAGACTTTAATTGTTTTATTCCTTAATTCCCCTGAGCTTTTAGTTAGCGATTCAAAGGTTACTTCAATGAAGAATAAATTCAGTAAATCATTTGATGATATGGAAAACGATAATACTAACATCAATACAAAAATTGGAAAGTTATGTTCAGCCTTTATTTTCGTGAAGAAGAAGAATTGGGCACCAGTTTGGAGGTTTTACAGAATTCCCGAAAGATATAGAACCGAATCATTTCTTAGATATAATTTGGTTGAAACAATCTCATCACCAATTGTAAATATGTCAAGTGTATCACCAGCTGTTTACTTTCAACAAACAAATGTAAATACACCAACTAAAGTTTCAGAAAATTCTACAAACAGTATTGGAAAGGCACGTAAATCAAAGCATCAGAAAAAGCAATTAAATACATCTTACAAAAATAGTCCCATTGATACATTGAAGAAAAACAATAATTTTAGAAATAGTCCAATTGTATCAAGAGAACATGTTAATCTTTTTGGTAATCAAATGTCGTCATTTTCAACCAGTGATTTTACTACAAAATCTGAAGTTGTTCAACCTTCTATTAGAGAATCTAAGCTAGATTCAATTAGAAGTCGTAAGAATAGTCTTATCAATCTTGTTTCAAACAGTATTAAGTCTATCCCACACACAAAGATTACTTGTAATAAGACTACCGGAAAATGTACATTTGAACTTATTGATAGTGAGGAGCATTTTGAGACATCAACATTCAATTATTGTTTGTATCATACACATGCATCACATGATGATTTTGGTACTATTTCAGAGAATGTCCGCACAAAAATTTCTGGACCTTATGGGTTTTTTACTAAATCCAGTGATTGTTATGATAGTTGTCATGTTTCATTTTCAAGTAATCTTAATGGTGAAGAGTTGAATGAAATTGAAAGCAAGCGTAAGGATGTTTCTAAAATTCTTTTAAGTGTTGAAAGTAATATCAATGATTTTAATTCTATGATTGCATCAAGTGAAGTTCTTGCCAATGAAAAGAAGCAAAATGAACAACATGAAAATGTTACATTAGCCGAATTTGTAAACGCTCTTGGTGATAATGCGGATAAGAATGTTGGATTACTTCAGACTATTACCATTAATGAACTTTTTAAGAAGATTTGTGTCAATGTTAGAATTGGACGTAAGAGGGGAGTTGAATTTGTTTTTCCTAAGCTTTCCATTATGAATCATAAGTCTTTGAGTTCATTTTTTAAAAACATTGATAATATCACAGAATCTTTAGACATTGTTAATTTTTCGATGAGATTAAATTATAATGATGAAGAATTAGAGTTTGAAATTCCTAAGATCGCACAATCTCTTATTTTGAATAATATTAAGAAATCTCGTGATAATATTACAAGTGTACCATGTGAACTTTCATATCACAATGGAAAGTTACAATTGAATATTAACAATCAACCCATTGTTTTTTATTTAAGAACTGAAGCATCCGAAATTTCAAGAATTATTAGTGGTTCTTCTGATATTTCAGAATTTCAACCCACTCTTGTTAATTTTAGTATTTTACCAAAGTATATTTTGGGTACTTATAGAAGTTCTGTTTTTATGTTAGGTACTAATATTGCTAGAGAAAATGGTGTGTATGAAAGTATTAAGGATAATTATGAAATTTTGTCAAATATTGGTGTATGCTCCATTTCTAGGTTTAGTATTTTTAATGATTTTACATTTGCTGATGATTTCAACAATGATTTTTCGATTGTCAATTCTATCTTGAACAAGTATGAGATTAACATTGACAATATTAATGGAACCATTGAATCTTTGAATGAGGGTATTGAAAATAGTGAGGATGGATTTGTTTTATTTGAAATTGAAGATTCATATGGATTTAAGGTTTCGATGACTATTGCGAGGGCAATCTTAAAGCAATTAGAAGACATTCCAACAATTAATGAAAGTGGTAATATGATTTTTAACGGTCTTAATGAAGATTATTCTATACCATTTGATAAGATTATAAATTTCATTGATATTGTTCAGAAGGGTGTTAATTCTCTATCAAATAAATCTCTTTTTGAAATTGCAGAGGAGGAAAGGCGAGTCAAGAAGGAAAAGAACAATCAAAATAGCTCAGTTATGAAAACTGGTATAATGGTTGATACACCTATGAAATTGACACTTGATAATCTAAACAAGAGTAATGAAAGTTTAAGTAAAAGTGAAACTGATTCAGTAACAGCTGTAACAAGTATATTTGATAATTCTTGGGTTACATTCAAGGATAAGACGAAGAGTGTGAAGAAACCTAAGAGAAGGGGTATGTCAAGTGCACAATCTGAAGCTGGAACTGTTATCTCTGGTATTACTGAGGGAACAACATTTTCTGAACTTTCTAGTAGTTTATATGATAGAACTTATTTTAATGAAATGTTTACAGTTATTCTCAATGAGGGTGAAGAAGATGAAATTGTCATTGAAATGTCTGGTTTTGATGCAGAACATCTTGTCATGAATTACAATACTGTTAAATATTTTGATATTCAGAACAATCTTCTTAAGATTCTTATTGATAAGATTCCAATTAATGAAGAAAATATGAATTATATTCTTTCAATCCTTTATGAGGAAGATGATGATCTTTTTGAATCTTTCTTCGATGAAGATGGTGAACTTATCGATAAGAAGGTTGCAATTCTAAACATTCTTTTTTCATCAAAGGTTAAGCAATTTGAACATAAGGGTGATAAGTTTGAATTGAAGAAAAATCTTAATATGATCAATCCTTTAAAGTCTAGACAAAAGGTTGACTTTGCAATCCCAATCAATGAAGCTGCTAAGGGTAAGTTGTTAAACAAGTTCATGAAAAATATGGAAGTTATTGATAAGACTGCATATTTAGCAAGAAAGTTTACAATTGAAACACTTGGAAATGATCTTTTCAATTCTATCTTTTCTGGGTATCAAATTACAAATGGTGAATCTTATGAAAATGTTAATGGTAACAACAAGGAACCTTTGATTAACACAGCAGGTGATATTCTTAGAACTAGATCTTTGTTGACACAAATTTATGAACATAAGATTAAGACATTTATTCAGAAGATTTCTGGTCAGGATTCTATTAATGGTAAGATTTCTTCATTTCATTTTGAATTTGGTGAGTATCAGTTATTCTCAAAATCTCAAAGACATGAAGGTGATTATGATCTTATTATTCCATCAAATCCTATGTTCGCTACTGAGAATAACATTGATTATACATCTGTATTTCCTGATGACTTTGATACTTTTGAAAATACTGATTTTAAGTTAACTCCCATTGAAACTACAATTGCTTCAAGTGATTTGATTGATACATTTGGACTTTTGTTTAATGATGAAGTCAATGTTACTTTGAATAAGGCAAATTCAAATAGTACAACTAGTTTTAATAATCCTAGATATTCTAGACAAATGTTAAAGATTGGATTTATGAAGAAATTCTTAGATATTAAAAATATCTTTAAATTTTCACCGGATGATATGGAAGCATTTGATGATATTGATAGAACATTCAGTGAATTATCTGATGGAATTTCTTCTGGTGAAATTGCTACTAACAAGGAGAAGGGTAATTTACCAAAGGGTAGTAAGTTGGATGAATTTATTACTGATATTGAATCTATCATTCTTGGTATTTTTGATGTAAACAATGTTAGAACTTTTAAGGGAAGATCTTATAATTTAACAAATCTATACAAGGCTTATGTTAATTCTTTTGGTGATCTCACTGAATTTTTTACACAAAGAAGACTTGATATGCGTGATTATACAAAGCATGTTATTTCAAGCATGTATGATGTTAAAGTTAACAGACATAATGAGATTGTTAGAGATCACATTTTTAGTAGTTTCGAAGATATTGAGGAAAATACAAAAGATGCAACACAAAGACGTAATCCTAATGATGTTGATGTTTATGGTAGAGCACTTATTAACATTCAAAATATTATTGAAACTTTGAATATTAATAAGATTGATTCATCTCTTCAGGTGATGACTGGATTTCCACTATTATCGTTAAGTGATAGAATGAATGTTTTTAACAAATTCTCTGATATTCTTTTAGGTACAGTTGGTGAACAGGAATTTAATGCTGTTAAGAAGTCTATATTTTATTATTTTTCAAACAACTTTGATAAGAAACTTTATGATGATTTTATATTCAATAACTATGAGTTTATTATGAGTGGTCTTGACAATAATTGTTCACTTGGTAATTTTAAGGAAAGTCAAGCTTCTATTTTTAATGATATTGAACTAATGGATAAGATCAAAACAAAGAAGATCAACGCTTACAATAATCTTAATAATACTAATAATCTAATCTTAGCACTTAGTAATAAGATTGATTCAGAAAAGACTCTTCTTATTGATAGATTTATTGAGTATGTATCAATTATTGATACAATTGTTGAATCTTATAAAAATCAAAAGAAGTCATATGGTTCTGAGGATCATAAGTTTAAGGAACTTATTGATAATATTACCATTCAACTAAATAGTGTCAAGAAGAGTTATTCAAATGTAAACAATTTTGATGTTAAGATTATTCTTATGATTTTTGAGAACAATTATGAGATTTATAAGATCAGAAAGAATTTTTATAAAGATTTTAGATATGATGATTTTAGTATTTTTGATACTGCTATTTTAGGTTCTATTGACTTTATTAAGACTTATAGTAAATTTACATTTGTTGAACAAAGAAAGATTTTAAATGATAAGATTTCAAAGTATGGACTTAATATTAGATCTAACATTTCTGATCTTGAAAATGTTACATCTCAAATGTCGAGTAAGCTGGAAGCATCAGATTTAGCATTTTTATTTTTCAAGTGTAAGTTTTCATATCAAATTTTTACAAGAATGAACATTGAAATTGACAATATTAAATATAGTCTTTCTAATGAAACTATTGATGAGATTATTATCCCTAATAATTCAGAATATCCTAAGATTGATTCATATGGTGATATTTTAAATGTTGGTATTAAGGGTAAATCTATCAACAAGTTTACAAATGATAATGTTAAAATTCTTTCAAAACTTTGCTATCAAATTGTTGATACTATTGATAGAGGTCTTAAGGTTATTGATTCTGGTCCAGGAATGCATCTTTTAAGTGATTCATTAGATATTTTCATTGATTTGATTAGACATCAAAAAGCTGGTAATGAAAATGGTTCTATAATTTTATTTGAAGATTTTAAGGTGTCATTCACTAAGTTTTTAAAATTTTCTGATAATAGTGTTACAGATATTGTTCAATCATCTGAGTTTAGAGTTTTTGTTGATGTTATCAGTGGTAAATTGGAACTTCTTGATTCTGTTAAAAACTCCATTTACTTTTATAATCAAACACCAAATCCTTATACTGTGTATGATGATATTACAAGTAATTTTGTAAGTGGTATTTTACTAACTATGAATAAGCTTTCTACAATGTCATATCAAAGTTTGGATAATATTTTAGAAAACATTAGTACTACTTCTAACAAAACTTATTCATATGATAATCTTGAACTTTTCATCGTAACTTTAGGTGATTTTAACAAATCTATTGTGTCATTTATTGATGAATATGTAACTGAATCTGGTGATGTAATAAATGATAAAGATGTTAAAATTTTAAGACAAACATACAATTTAAAGACAAGGGGTGAACATATGAATAGAATGTTTGAAAAGCTTAATTTTTGTATTAGAAAGTATATCAAGGATCAAAATATAGAATTTGAGAAGAGAATTATTGAGAAGTTCACAATTTACATTGAACTATTCTTTGGTAAGTTTAAGACTCTTAAGACTCTTGAAAAGTATATGATTAAGAAATAAATATAGATAGTGATGTTTGTACATATATAAATAAATAAAAATAATTAAAAAACTGTGGTTACAGTTTTTCGATATAATGAAAAAAGATTTTTTTATTTACATATAAAATAGTATGCCACCTAAGAAGAAAGTTGTTATTGATTACAGTGAAAGAGCAGATGCTATGGATGAGTATTCCACAATAGAAAACTATCAAGATATTCCATGTGATTTTGCAATCCCAAGTTATTTGACAACTCCTCTTTGGAAACATCAATATCAAGCAATTTATTCCATGTTAAAAGCTGAATCATCTAGTCCAATTAAATCTAAAAGTGGTGAAATATTTTATTCTGAATCTGGACTTTTACCTATGCCTACTGGTACTGGAAAGACAAGAATGATTCTTGGGCTTGCATGTTTTGATGTTAACCCAAGACCAGTTAAACATAATATAGCTGGTTCATCTTTAAATTTTATGATGCTTAAAAAGAAAAAGCGTGAGAATATTAATATTACTATTATATCTACAAAGAGTCAAATTATTGATGATGCTTGGTTAAAAGATTTACAAATTTCATATCCTCATCTTCCATATTATAAGTTTAATACAATTGGAGTTTTTGAAAAAGAAGCAACAAGTTCACCAGAGTATAATTATCAAAATAACTATCTTGACCAAATTATTGGTTTTGTTGGAAATAGTATATATCAACTTAATAATAATCAAATTTCACAGAGTGATTTTGAGATGTTAATGACACAAATTCAAGATGAGGATATTGAAGATGTAGAAGATGCCCAAAGATATGTTGATGAAAAGAATATAATAAAGAAAAATCTTAAAGAGAATTTAATAATTGATAAGATTGTATCAATTTTAAAACAACATAAAATTTTATTTATAACCAAGGACTCTTTTCATTTTTTATTCAAAGTTTTTAAGAAATATACTGTTGATAGAATTATTTTTGATGAACCCCAAGATATTACTATAACAAGACAAGATGAATTTAGAGATTATCTTCCCGATGAGAGAATAAAACAATTAAGATCTTCTGGAAATAGTGTTCCATTTTATGAAGAAACACCAGCAAGATTTATTTGGTATGTTAGTGCAACACCATATGATATTCCTAAAAATATTGACAATCATTATATTAATGGGTGGATTAATAAGAATGATTATGTAATAAATGATTATATTAGTAATGATGAAGATAAAAGAATGTTTCCGGAACTTGTTTCAACTTATGTTGTTAAATTTCCACTCACATATATTCTGGAGCAAAAACCTGAACTCTTACAACTTGTACGTAAATTTAGATTGAAGTGTAAAATTACACCTGAGGGTGCAATTGTTCATGGTGTCATAGATTCTGATATTGATTCATTTATTGAGAATGATGACTATAATGCCGCAATTAAGAAAATGTCACCTGATGGTCTATCAAATAATATCCTTGATGCTGTAACTGAAAGAATTAATTTGGATATTAGAAAGATGACAAAGAGAATTGAAAATTATGATCATAAAACACCTAAACATACTGTTGCTAAATCAAATGATGACTTAATCAAGTTGAATGAAAAGTTACATAAAGTTCAAAATAAAATTAATATTTATAGAGGTGTAGCTAACAGTAATGATGAATGTGCCATCTGTAAAGAACATATTGATGTTGTACCAACACAAGGATTATCACCAGAAAAACAATGTATGGTTCATATGGATTGTATGAATATGTATCATATGGGATGTGTTAAGACACAATTAGAAACCTCAAATAAATGCATATGTTGTAAGTCTGAGATGAATCAAATGAATATTAAGGGATCATATGATCAAAATGGTTATAATATTCAACAACAAATTCAAGCTGATCAAAATGAACAAAGTTCACAGGGTATTAGTAATGATTTCTTTTATTCAAATAAACTTAATGCTATCATTGAATCATTAAAACCTAAACAATTAAATGGATATAGTATACCAAGACGTAAAATACTTTTATTTATTAATTTTGGTAATGAATCTGCAAATTTACAAAATATTGTTAAAATGCTTCAAATGTCTGGATTTAATGTTAGACTACCATTTAGTTCTGGTACATTAGCTGAGTTAGAAAATAAGTTTCCTACTTACAATGGATACAGAGTTACTCAACCAAAGGGTGCTAAAGGTATCAGAAAAGAAATCGAAACATTTAATAATTCACAAGAACCATTTGTTTGGATTTTTAGAAATGGTAAAGAAAGTATGGGCATGAATTTTCCATTTGTTGATACAAGTATTCAATATTCTGAATATGGTCGTCAAGTTACTGGTCGTGCTCTTCGTATGGATAGAGTTGATCCTTTAGATATAATCACATTGTACCATAAGTAAATCTCTTATTATTTTAATCTAATTAGATTAAAAATTAATTATTTATATCACCATCACATTTTTTATCATCAGTTACAGAAGTAATTTCAAAATTATCAATCCAATTTAAACATTTTGTAACATATGTATCTAAATAATTCTCATAGAATAGCTTCATTGTCTTCAGATAAGTTAAAAAACTTAAAACTGCATCATTCTGTATTATCATTGAACTTAAAAATTTAATGAAATTTGAAATTACATTGACAATCATATCACTGGAATTATCTTTATTTTTTAAATCAGATGTATAATCATCAATATCATCACAGCTATCCGAACATTTTTTAATTTCATCAACAAAACAATCAACTGTTTCATTAGATATATAATCTATTAAATTTTTAGAACTATATATTTGTTTATTTAGATTATTTTTTAAGTCATCAATATAACATTTTAATATATATTTAAATTTGTTAGTAGAATTACAGTTAAAAGTTTTAATATATTGTTCTTTTGCAAGTTCAAGAATTTTATCAAATTCACATTTACCACACTTTAAAATCTTTTTATTTGTAACAGAACTTTTAAAGTTATCATAAATTACATTAATATCAACTTTAAATTTATCATAAATAACATCAACTTCATCAGTTTCTATAGAATTCACTTCAAGTTCATTGACATATTCTTTTATATATTTATTCAAATGATCAATTAAATCTTCTTTATAATTTTCAAGATATCTATGAAAATCGTTAATTGTAGCTTTAAGTAATTCTACATATACATCTACATTTTCTGGATTACCATTATTATAAGTGGATTCAAGTATATCTAAAATTTCATGATATTGTTGTTCAGTTATTTTATAAAGATCTTCATATACATCTTTACCAAGTTTTAGAATATCTTCATTCTTAACTGTATTTTTAAAATCATCATATTTATCGTTAAGTTCATTCTTAAAATTATCATATAAATTATTAATTTGATCAAGTGTAGTTTTATAATTATGTTCAGTTTCAGAATTGGTATTAATAGAATTCATCTCAAGTTCTTTAATATATTCTTCTGTATAATTCTTTAAATCATCCAATAATCTATGTTTATAATCATTTAAATATTTATGAAAATTATCAACCGTATCTATAAGTATTTCCATGTATTTGTCTATATTTTCTGGATTACCATAATTATAAGCATTTTTAAGAATTTCTAAAACTTCTTCATATTGTTGTTCAGTTAATTGTAAAATATCATCATACACATCTTTACCAAGTTTTAGAAGATCTTCATTCTCAACAGTATTTTTAAAATCATCATATTTATTGTTAATTTCATATTTAAACGTGTTGTATAAATTATCAATTTGATCTAATGACATTTTATACTTATATTCTACATTTTCATTAACTGCAATATTATCTGTCTCTAATGCAATATTATTAGTCTCTAAATTCATAGTATTAATAATATCGAGGATTTCTTTTTCTGAGAGATTATCATCACATACATATTGAATACAAAAAATTGTAATCCCATTAAATGCTATAATATTATCTTTTGAGATTAATTTATTGGAACCCTTAAATATATTTATAATATCAGTTATTGTATCATTATCAATAGTAGAATATATATTAAGTGGATCATAGTTTTGTTGACCTTTATAATTCACGAAGAACATTTTTTCGGTTTTTAAAATGCTCTTCATATAATCATAAGTTATTTTTTGTCCTAATTTAATCTCATGATTTTTGGTCCAGGTACTTGTTTCAAAAAAATTTTCAAATGTAGCAGCCATTTTATTATAAAAATAAATATTTTTATAAAATATTATTGTATATGAGTACCAGACATATTTTTATTTTAGAAATATCATAAAAATACAAAAAAAATCAATGTGAAATTTAGTAAAAATGTCACATTTCAAAATAAAATCATGTCTATATCCTCGAGGGTCAAATTAAAAAAGTGCTTAAAAATGACGTCTCCAATTACTATTCAGATCACTTTTTTTAATTCTATTTTTTATCGAGTTTGTGTCTTTTTAACATAAAAAATATTTTACTTTCCATTCTATCAATTTTTCATGTTTAATTAATAATTAAATGTAATAAATTTATCATATTAAGGTACCAGACCGATTTTTATTTTGATGAAACTATGAAAAATACAAAAAATTCAATTGAAAAAATGGTAAAAATGTCACATTTCAAAATAAAATCATGTCTATATCCTCGAGGGTCAAATTAAAAAAGTGCTCAAAAATACGTCTCCCTATTATTATTCAGAGTGGATTTTTGAATTCTATTTTTATCGATTTTTGTGTCTTTTTAACATAAAAAATATTTTTTATACAGTGATATTTAATTTTAGAGTTTAATTAATAATTAAATGTAATAAATTTATTACATCAAGGTACTAGACTAATATCTAAAAATAACTTTAGTATTCATTTCAGATATAATATTTTGTATTAATTCCATATCATTTTTAACATAACTTGGATCAAATTCTGCTAACATTTCTTTGTTAATTTTTAACTTAGGTTCTTTAATATATTCATTTGTTCTATTTATAATTAAATTATAATATCCTCTAATTATATTTAATGCTTTATATGAAGCTTCTCCATATGTTCCACCTTTTATATAATCATAAATTGAAGAAATTAAAGTATCAGTGTTGATATTTTTATATCTATTTACCAATTCATATATAAAAAGAGACCATATTTGACACCATCCAGCAGCATTTTTATTAACAACATGACATATAAAATTTAATGATCTACTTTTTACATATTTATAATTTTTGTTTTTTATAGGATGCATATCTATAGATGTAACAAAACTTAATTTTGGTAATTTATAATGTAATATGTCTATAATCTCGAAAAATTTATCCATATTATCTTCGGCATAATCGCCCTCAGAATCATAATGTTCTAATTTATTTTCATTTGGTCTATAAATAAATAATGTTGTATGCCAGTTGGGACCAGTAATATATTTGTTATCTAAAAATATACAAATTGTATCATTTGCTCTTATAAAAATTTCATAAAGAACATTTGCCATTTCATTAACATTTGTATCTTTAGTTAAATGAATAGTATTATATTGATTTTTTTTCTTATCTTCATAATTTAAAAAAATATTATTAATGTTATATTTCTTAACCAATGAATAATGAAAAATTTGTTTATAATATTCATAAGACATATAATTTGTTTTAACATGTCTATTTTCATATCCATCAAATTCTAACTGACATAAAAATTCATCTATTTCTAAATCATCATAATTATCATAATATTGTTTGGTTGATGTTTCATCTAAAAAATTATAATCATTTTCTTCACCAGAGTACATATTTTATTACATATGAAATATATTTTTTATTCAAATAATTTTATATATGTTTTTATTAAATTATACAGAATTACATCAGTATTTTTATTTTACAAAAAATGAAAAAATCGTATAAAAAATTAATAAAACCATGTATTCGAACACTATCGACACTTTCAAATATGAAATTACCTCAAGTGAGTTAGAGGCATTAGGTCTTCCTTCTGATGTCATCAAGAAGAAGGTTGTAACAGTTTCAAACACTGTGACATCTTCTAATGGTACAAGTAAGATTCTCCTTCATTACCACCAGTCTAAGATTGATGATGTTATTGCTGGAAGATTTCCTTATACTCATTCTCAAGTTGAGGCTATTAAGTCGTGCAGAGGAATCATTCTGGATGGAAATACCAAGGAAAAGATTGTTCAGTCATTCCCAGTCACAAGTATCATCGAAATTGATTCTGTACCAGAAGATGGTCTTTTACCAATTCGGTTCAATGGTGATTTCAAGACACCCGAAACTGGAAACTACACAAAGTGTTGTGGTGGTGCACTTGTTCGTGTGTTTTGTGATTCCCATTGTGTTAGGAACGTTGATCATATTGATGATTCTGGTAGACAAAATGATAATTATTTTTGTTCTACACATAAGAAGATTGATGCAACAAAGTCACATTTTGGTTCATCAGATAATTTTACTGATATTCTTTTGAGTAGACAATCTGTGTTTCCCACCATTGAATCTATGTATGCCAATTGTGATAGTGATATTATCCATTTGTTTATTTTGAATGATAGATCTCTCCTTGTTGATTCAAGAGAACTCCAGGATGATGATCATATTGTTTACTTACGTTCTTTTTCTGTGAAGAACAGAAGTAAGACATATGATTTGACTGATTTTATTGAGGAAGCAAATAAGACTGCTGACAGACCTATTCTACTCAATAAGAAACTTACATCAGAAGAGGTTAATAACCGTTTATATGGTGTTGAAAGTAAGATTGATTACAGTAAGTCTACAAGTGGTACTCATGTTCTTCAATACTTTTCTTCTGGTGAAAGAATTATCTATGAGAATGAGTTTGGTATTTTCACTCTTATGCCACACTCATGTGGATTTAGACAGGGAATTATGGGTGGTAAGGTAAATAACAGTAAGATTATGATTGATTTGATTTCAGATGTACACAATGACACACTTATTGATGTGGCATTTTCACCTATTGACCTTAAGGATATTATTCAAAAGATCAAGAATGGTGAAAAGTATGACTTTGGTGATTACACAATGATCCGTGACAACCATAGACTTAAGGTTTTGACCAATATGGTTCTGATCGTTCCACTACATCGTGTTGATGAGTGCTTTGAGATTTTTGATTCTTATGGAACCAATCTTCTTAATGCAATCAAGTATATGATTTCTATTTCGTCAGATCTTCATTTGTCTATTATTAATGACGAACTAAATAAGTTTAGTGGTATTCAAAGTGTTGGTGTTAAGTTTAAGAAGTATCTTGAAAATATTACTCTCGAAGCTTATGGTTCTGCTTTTATTCCATTGGATAACACCGAAAATTCTTGGCCCGTTGAAGTTTCTAATTTTTACAATGAAGAGTATCAGAGAATGTTAAAGATGGATGGTTCATATGATATCAATGAAATGAAGATTAACCTGAGAATTATTTCACTTGTTGCTGGTACTACTGGTGAAAACTTGTATTCAATGATCATTTACAAGAACAAGGTTGACAAGGAAATCGCTGCTTATAAGAAGAGACTAAATGCTTAAATTATGTATAATGTGATATGATGATGTAATAATTTGATGATATGTATAAAATGAACAAAAAATAAAAGAACAATTATTCTTTTATACTCTATTGGATTTAATAATCTCCAATTTATCCCTTAGTTCTTTAAATTTTTCTTTATAAGTAAATTGTGATACATATCCAAGATCAGCTGCAATTTCTTCATATACAGTTTTTTCTTCAATAAGAGAACTTGACCATGTTCTTCGTATAATATTATATAATATTTTTGTTTTACTTACATGTTCTGGGTCATCATCTAAAATTAATTCTATTAAATTACCATAGTTATATATAGAAAATAATAAATATGGTGAAGGTGTTGGTATTTTTGGATTTTGTACCCTATTTGGATATTCACTATTTTTGTATTTTTGTATAATTTTATCTCGATTCAAATATGACATTTTTATTTAGTTAATAATATAATTAAAAATATACCAACAGAACTTATTGATAAATACACACCAAATGGTAAATGTGAAATTGAACCACAAAATGCACCTATACTAAAATATTGAATTATTTTGTTGTTTCTTATTTTTTGTGTATTATATTGTTTATAAGAACAATATAAAACTGATATGTAACATGTAAAATAACTGGTGTTATAATATTAAATTTATTTGATAGTAGATATTTCTCAAAATTTCTCAATGATTTATTAAAATATAATTATATTTTAATTCAATTTAAATAAAATGGGTAATACCGATTCTAATAATATTGGTGGAAAAAATAACAATATTATCGATGAAATGATTTCTAGTTCAGAATCAGTTTGTAAAGTAACATCGAGTAATAACAATGATATTAATGAATTATCAACTTTAGATTGTGTAAAAAATGAAACTTTAAATTATAACAATTATAATATACTTCAAAGTGCATCAACAGAAACAACAATAAATAAAAATCGTGGGAAATCATCAAATTGGTTCATGAGAGGTTTTAGTTGGAGTGATATAAATGAAGATATTGATTTAAATCAATATCTTCAAAATAGTGATTATCAATATAACATTAAATCTACACCTTTAAATAGCGAAAATTATATAAATTCACTTTTATATATTAAAGGTGATAAAAATAAATTGACACATAACAATGAATTGACATATTCAAGTGCTATATTTGCAAATTCAGCAAGACAAGTATCTTCAATGTCTAAATTATCAAATGAAAGTGAAAATAAGGATTCTTCAACAAGAGAATCTCTGTTCATATTAATAACATTATTATTTTTAATCATAATAATATTAGTAATAGTAATATTAATAAATAAACATGATATTGTAAAAAATACATATAAATCAGATGATTTTGAGTATAAAAATGTATTAAATCCAATAATTTATGATGATTTTGATGATGATGATGATGATTTTGATGATGGTAATATTAATGATTTTGATGATGGTAATATGAATAATTTTGATGATATGAATGTGAATAATTTTGATGATATGAATATGAATAATTTTGATGATATTAATAATTTTGATGATGTGAATAATTTTGATGATGTGAATATGAATAATTTTGATGATGTGAATATGAATAATTTTGATGATGTGAATATGAATAATTTTGATGATGTGAATATGAATAATTTTGATGATGTGAATAATTTTGATGATGTGAATAATTTTGATGATGTGAATAATTTTGATGATGTGAATAATTTTGATGATGTGAATAATTTTAATGATAATAAAAATAATAATGGATCATATCATGAAAAAGCTAGTAGTACACTTGGTAAAATTAATAGTGGAGTTGATAAATTTAATGAAGTATCCAATAATTTATCAATGGTAAACGATTTTGTTAATGATCCGACAGATCCTCGAAATGCATTAAATTTATTAGGTGCTTATAATGAACATACTAGAAATAAAAAAGATAATTATAGTGACAGTGAAAGTAATTATAGTGACAGTGACAGTGACAGTAATTATAGTGACCACGAAAGTAAACTCGAAAAAGTCAATAATGGTTTAATGAAAGTGCAAGAAACAACAGATAATGTACAAATGTATAATGATATGTATAATCGATTTAAACCACCACCTAATGCACATCCACCACCAGGTGGGAGTGAAATGTTAACAGCTGGTGGTGATGGTGCACTTGCAGGTGCAGATACAGCATTAGTTACTACAGCAGTTGTTGGAACAGAAGGAGCAGAAGCAGCAGTTGTAGGAACAGAAGTAGCAGAAGGTGCAGTTGTAGGAACAGAAGTAGCAGAAGCTGCAGTTGTAGGAACAGAAGTAGCAGAAGCTGCAGTTGTAGGAACAGAAGTAGCAGAAGCTGCAGTTGTAGGAACAGAAGTAGCAGAAGCTGCAGTTGTAGGAACAGAAGTAGCAGAAGCTGCAGTTGTAGGAACAGAAGTAGCAGAAGCTGCAGTTGTAGGAACAGAAGTAGCAGAAGCAGCTGAAGTAGGAATGACTGCGTTTGAAATGTTTGAAGGTGCAGCAGTTATGGGTGCTATGTTAGCTTAAATATTACAATTGTAATATTTTGATGATTTTGATTATTTTATGAAACATTTATCTATATCATCTGAATTAGAAAGTAAAAGTTGTCGAAATTTTGTATCTTCATATGTTAAATTTATTATCCATTGTGTAACATTTGTATTAAAATTAACCATATATTTTTTAATATCAGCATTGTTATTATTATTTATAAACTCTATAAATTCTTTAATGTTATCATCCGTAAAACCAACAGGTCGACCAACAGTTTTATAAACTGATATTTTTAATTCTTCTTTATTAATTTCTTCCTTTTCATTTTCTTGTTTTAGAAGTTTTTCCTGTGCTGAATCCATAGCATCTAATGCATCTTGTTCTGATTGTCTTGTAGCATTTTGTATAGCAAGTTCTTCATCATATAAATAATTATCATTACTTACTTCAACTACTGGTGAAGTAGGTTTAACATCTTGTGAAACATTTGAATTAATTACACCACCCGGAGTGTAATTAAATGGTGAGTAAGATAAACTTCTACAATTTTGTGGTGTTACATTTTCTTCTTTTTTTATATGCTCGTTATCTTTATCTTCATCTTCATCATCTTCATCATCTTCATCACCAGATTTTAAATTTTTCTCTCTTTTAATTAAGTTTTCCTCCCATCTTTTTAACTCTTGTTCCTTAAAATATAATCTTCTCATACTATCATTTATTTCTTTAATATTTGTGGGTATACTAGTAGATTTTTTAGAATTTCTAAGTTCTTTATATTGTTCTCGTGTTATAGGTTTTAATTCATTTGATTTATTTTCTGAAATTTTCTCAAGTTCTTCTAATGTTTTACTTGACAAAGAATATTCTAATCTATTAGGATCAAGTCTTGATATATAGTCATTTCTATCCAATTTAGCGTCCATGTTTTATACTTTTTAAATTTTTATTTTTTCATTATTTTTGTTATCTTCTAAGTAAGTTAAAGGTTCTTTTGGATATGAATTTTTAGCAACTCTTATTAATTTTTCATACGAATTATTACTAGATAATGGATATAATAATTTTAATATTTTCATATTATTATATTGAATTGCTTTAATTAATGGTTGTTCTAAATATTCAGAAGTAACTAAAGTAATTAAGTATTTAACGACATCAATATTTTTTAACATTATAGATATAACAATAGCTTTACTTATCAATTTTAGATTTTTAACGTGTGGGTATACAGCTTTAATATTATCTAAATTTTCACTATTTAATATTTTATTAGCGCATGAATTTAATGTATTTTTCTTTAAGTATGGTATTATTATTTTTACGAAGTTACATTCATTAAAATGTGAATTCATTGCATACCTATTAATAATTGTATAATTTTCAACATGTTTTAAAAGAATTTCAAAAATATCAGAATTATGACATATAGTTAATTGTTTATAATTAATTTTATCTAATAATATCATATTAATAATAATTTGATATCAGCAATTATAGTTCTCGATTTTTTATCTTCATCTTCATTTGTAACTGTAAAAAACATGTAAATAATCATAATTATTTTGTAATTTTATAGTTGATGTATATAAAGATATAATATTATACCAGGTAAACCACCAAACAACATCATAAAAATTAAATTCATCACGTTTATCAAATTTATTTGGTGACAAAATGTTGAAGGCAAAACCTGTACCATAAATAAATCCAGTTGACATTCATATAAAAATTGTATGGTTATTAAAATTAGGATTGTAAAGTTTTCTAATTGTATGATTAAAAGACATTTTAACTAAAATTATACTTGTTTTTCCCAATTATTTAAGTTTAAATTGTGTAAATTCATTCTTATCAAATTTATTTGGATATAATGCAAGCATAGTAAATGTTCCACTTTCAACTTCTGTTCTACCAGCATCATATATTTTAACAGATCTAAAATTTTCCTCTAAACAATACATCTCATTTTCAGTTGCAGTTAACACAACTGTTTTATGTCCTTCATTTGACCATTTTATAAATCTTTCTTTACAACGATAATCTTGTTCTTCAAGGTTTTTATATAATTCAACTGCACAGTGAAAACTTTGTGACATCGATTTACCTTCAGATATCTTTAATTTCTTATTAACAAATAAATAAACAATGTACATTTTAGTCATGAACAAATAAAACTTTTTTCAATTGCTCTTAATTTTACCAGTTGTATATCAATTACTTTTTTATATCATATGAGGAGATTTAAAAAAATTTAAAAAATGATTAATTTTTCATGAAATTTCATAAAATGTTAATTGTACACAACAATGAAACAATTAGAATGGCTGTAAAATTATGGTTATCAGATGAAATAAAAGCAATCAAAAAATATGGACATATTATTAATTGGAATACTTCAAATGTAACTGATATGTCTTGTATGTTTGAGGGAGCATCTAGTTTTAATCAACCACTTAATAGTTGGGATACTTCAAATGTAACTGATATGTCTTGTATGTTTGAGGGAGCATATTCATTTAATCAACCACTTGATAGTTGGGATACTTCAAAAGTAAATAATATATCTCATATGTTTGATGAAGCAAATAGTTTTAATCAACCACTTGATAGTTGGGATATTTCAAATGTAACTGATATGTCTGATATATTTAATAGATCATCTTCATTTAATAAACCACTTAATAATTGGGATACATCAAATGTAATCAACATGTCTTGTATGTTTTATAATGCATCTTCATTCAATCAACCACTTAATAATTGGAATACTTCAAATGTAATCAACATGTCTTGTATGTTTTATAATGCATCTTCATTCAATCAACCACTTAATAATTGGAATACTTCAAATGTAAATAACCTATTTGATATGTTTTTCAATGCATCTTCATTCAATCAACCACTTAATAATTGGAATACTTCAAATGTAACTGATATGTCTTGTATGTTTATATATGCATATTCATTTAATCAACCACTTAATAATTGGGACATATCAAATGTAAATAGTATGTCTTGTATGTTTTATAATGCATCTTCATTTAATCAACCACTTAATAATTGGAATACATCAAATGTAACTGATATGTCTTATATGTTTTATAATGCAACTTCATTCAATCAATCACCAGATAATTGGGATGTATCAAATGTAACCAATAAAAAAAATATGTTCAAAAAAAGTGTTTTAATTAATGAATTAAAAAGATTCAATATAAAAACACCATTTGTATCCATTAGACATCCATATTATAACTATAAACGTAGAAAATCATATCTTAGAGTTTTACATGATGCCGGACATTTACCAACTAATATCCATGATAAAATACCATCTAAATCTGATGTAATTTTTGATGTTCAGGATTTACATAGACATATAAATACATTTCTTTAAAAATAAATTAATTAATTTATTTACATAATATCTTCAACAGATTTAATAGTTGAATAATATCTAATACATCCCAAAGCTGGTATTAAACAAATTCTAGTTTGTGGGCATGGTATAATTTTAACTAAAGCTAAACCAAATATCATACCAACAGAAAAACTAACAGTTACTAATGATGAGTTTTTAGAATGTAATTCACACATATTATTTTTATCATCAGTTTCTTCAATAATTTTACTTATAACCTTAGCATTTAAAGCACCCATACCAATAAAACTTACACCCTTACCAATGATACCTAAAGATGCCATTGGTATAAAAAAACAATTATTAATTAAAGATGTACTACACTCTACAATAGTAGACAATTCAAATATAGATACATTTACAAATACAAATTTATTTATCTTTTTATCACCCATCTTAGATATTACATTTACAAGTGGAAGACTTGCAAGGTTACCAATAATTTCTTTACCAATCATATTAAATGTAAGTGAGTTTTGAATATTTTGTGTGTTATCAGCATTATTTAATGCACCATACATGCTATGTGTTGAAATTACAGCTTCAATACCACAAATTGAATTATTGATACACTGCCAAAATAAATACTTTTTATACTTTTTAACTACTTTACCATTAAGTCCAATAAATCTATTCAACATTTTCATTACATTTCATTATAATTTTTTCATTTAATTTAATCAAATGTAGTTGTTGGAACTTTTAATGAATTTGATGATTTTGACATGAATAAATGTTCATTTATTTCTGATTGTTTTAAAACAGAATAACCATCACTTTGTCTCATTAATGTTGGAATATTTATATTTGTAATAATTTCCATTTCTTTATCTTCTTCAGAATCTATAATAACTCTATAACCAGGAATATTGTATGCAATTTCTTCATATGAATTTAATTTACTACTGTAGTGAACTCTATTTTTAATAGCATTATAATCTCTGTTAAACATTACAAATTTACCAATTTTATTTGTATTACTATGTATAAGAAGAAGTTTAGAATAATCTGTAACATAATCTAAAGAATCTAATACACTGTTAACATTTTCATGATTTTTCATATGAATTACAATTTTTGGAATATATCTTAATAAAGTCATAATTTTATCATCAATATCATCAAACTTTTCAATGTTCCATTTAACCTCAATATTATCATCATTTAAAATTAAATCTTTTTCAAACATAGTATCTGTAATAAAATTTGATGAATTAATATCTTTCCAATAATTAAAACCTAGAATTTTAGGAATCATATGATATAAATAAAATGAAAAAAACCTATCTGCTATTGACATTGCTGTTAATGCCTTATTTTTACAATTTATCAAATGAAAATTAATACTCGATTTGTACTTTATTTCATCATAAATAGATAACACAGTTAATCCAGAAATACAAACTGTACCATTATACATTTCAAGAAAATCATTCATAGAAGTACGATCGGGTAATCTATTAGCTTTATATTTTTTACTAGACATTAAATTTTTATATTTAATGTTATGTAATCTAGTTGAATAAAATCCATTGTTCGTAATATATTCAATATCTTCTTCTTCGTTTCTATCATAAATTACACCATATTCTTCATCTTGTTGTATAGTTATAATTGTTTTATCTGTATATTCAGATGAAAATTCTTTCTTTGGATACCCATAAAATTCTCTAGGATTTTCAAGTATAATTTTATGAAATGATCCAACAGATTGTTCATCTGGATTTAAAACTTTAAATGTAATAGTATCATTTTCGTTAAATTCAGTATAATTATTTCCCTCATAATAATCACTAATATTATTATTTATCAAAGTATTTGAAAATTCATATTTCATTAAAAGTTGAGCATTATGAACAGTTTCTGAAAAATCATAAATTTTATTATCAAAATAAATATCTTCAAGTGGTAAATATATATTAATACCTCTATTCGCATATTTAATTAATCTGTATATATAACTTGGTGACATTCTATCAAAATTAACTGTATTTATATTATTAACATATGAATATGCACATCTTTCTGTCATAAAAATGGATTTATTTAAATCATCAATTAATAAATCAACCAATAAACACGATGAATCAACATCAAAACCGTGAACAATTTGATCCTTTGATTCATAAAGTCTATTAATAAACTGAAACTTAATTTTTTGTGAACCTACATAAATATCAAAAAATGTGACATTATCATTAATATAAATTTTAGAATCATAAGTTTTCATAATAAAATTAGTTGTTAATTGTTTGTGTACAAATTTAACTAGAATATTCCCATGTTCTTGTGAAAGTCCATATATGAAAAAATCAATATCTGATTTTCCAAGAACTAAATTTTTAATATGTTTATCAACTGAACCACCTGCAATTACAAGATGTTCTTTAACTTCTTGTGGTAATATTCTTTTGATTTCATTAAAAATTTCTGTTGTTGTCAATTTATTACCAAAACCAAATTTTTCATCAAATTCTTTTTGTTTATTATTTTTAGTAACTGTTAGTTTACCAGAAATTGTATAAGGTATATTTTCTTTAAAATTTTCATTTACAATATCACTAAAACAAATTAAACTTGTTTCATTAATACCATTATATCTACGTTGTTTTTCTCGTTCATAAATACTACTATAACCATCATACATACCAAAATTCATACCATATTTTTTACATAAATTAATATCATTTTTAAGAGTTGATACACCAAGTTTAACTTTGTTATTTATAACATGATGAATTTCATTATATATAGTCTCAGTGACATTATTTATTTCATTGATATTAATATAATTATGTAATAATTTAAACTCATTAAATTTATCATCTTCAATTGTAAAAGAATTATTTAAATATAAAACTGTAGTAATAGTCATTTTTTAATGAAATTTACAATAAAAATTTCAATAAAAATGTCTGATTTTAAGGGAAGATTTTGTAACACTGATGATAAAATTAAATGTGAATTGAATATACCTGGTACTAATATATTCATTGTATTATATAGAATAGATTCAAATAATTCAAGAAGCACAATAAGTTTATATCATTCTACTGATGAAAATAGAGGTGGTCAAAATTCACAATATTCTGGATTTTTTACTCGTGAAGGTATTGAACATATTGATAATCAAATTTTTTCATTTGGTAAAAATTTATTATTAATTGATGATACTACAGTTAATGTACAAAAAGAAGAAATTTACATTAAAGATAGACCAGAAAAATATGATATTTCTTTGTATGAAAACCAAGATAATTATCAAGGTTCAGATGATAGAATTGCAGTATATAAAGAAAATGGTATATTAAAAATTGTACAACCAGCAAATGATTTTAATTTTGTAAGAGATGAATATGATAATATTGTAAATAATCACAAAAGTCAACTAATTGGTGAAATAATGTTTGTTGGTTCTATTGGAATATGGGGATTTGTTTTACCAAATGCTAATAGTTTATCTTTAGAAAATCTATTAAAAAATAATAAAATATATAATGAAATATATATATTCTTAGTTAGTGTAGCAAATGAAATTAATAATAATGGATATAATGTTAAAATACCAGAAAATCCAAGTATTGAATTCATGTTATATATGATTACAAGTTTATTTAACTATAGATCACATGGTGATATGAATTTATTAAAGACAATTTTACATATGTTTTATCATGATGAAATTGTTCATATTTTAATAAATGAAACAATAAAGGGTGGTGATGCTTTACCACTGTAATAAATATTTTTAATTAAAAATATTGAAATGGAATAATTAAATAGTTAATGATATATGGACATTATCTTATTTTTGAAAATTGTTGAATTTTATAAAAAAATCACTTTGAAATTTGTCATTTTAACACTTTTTAAAAAGTCAGAAACGTCTGCCAGTCGGATGGTCAAGTGAAAAAAGTGCCTAAAAATACGTCTCCCTATTATTATTCAGGACGTATTTTTGAATTCTATTTTTAATTGTTTTGTGTCTTTTTTCACCATTTAAAAATTTTTGTATTCGATAAAAATTAAATTTAATGTATAAATATTAATTAAATGTGATAATTTTATTACATCAGTTCTGAGAGTATTATCTTATTTTTGAAAAATTGTTGAATTTACAAAAAATCATTTTGAATTTTGTTATTTTAACACTTTTTAAAAAGTCAGAGACGTCTGCTAGTCGGATGGTCAAGTGAAAAAAGTGCTTAAAAATCGTGTTGTGAATTATTATACAGAGTGTATTTTTGAGTTTTATTTTTGATTACAACCAACAAAATAAAATATTATTTTTTATATTGTAATTAAAAGAATGAGTGATTTAATGACAACTAAATTTACTGAAATGGAGGGCCAAATTGATGAATTTAATAGGCTCATACATAAAAATAAAAGCACAATTAATAGTGTTTCCGAAAAAATTAATGTTGTTAGTAAAGAAGTAGGACCAAGGGGTGCTACGGGTTCAAAGGGTGAAATTGGATTAACAGGTGAAACTGGTATTCAAGGTGAAAAGGGTATTCAGGGAGAAAAGGGTATTCAGGGAATTCAAGGTGAAAAGGGTGCTACCGGTAGTAATGGTTCTAATGGTGAAAAGGGTGCTACCGGTAGTAATGGTTCTAATGGTGAAAAGGGAATTCAAGGTAAAACGGGAACTGATGGTGAAAGGGGTATTCAAGGAATTCAAGGTAAAACGGGAACTGATGGAACTGATGGTGAAAAGGGAATTCAAGGTATTCAAGGTAAAACGGGAACTGATGGAACTGATGGTGAAAAGGGTATTCAGGGAATTCAGGGAATTCAAGGTAAAACGGGAACTGATGGAACTGATGGTGAAAAGGGTATTCAAGGAATTCAAGGAATTCAAGGTAAAACGGGAACTGATGGAACTGATGGTGAAAAGGGTATTCAAGGAATTCAAGGTAAAACTGGAACTGATGGAACTGATGGAACTGATGGTGAAAAGGGTATTCAAGGAATTCAAGGTATTCAAGGTAAAACTGGAACTGATGGAACTGATGGAACTGATGGTGAAAAGGGTATTCAGGGAATTCAAGGTAAAACGGGAACTGATGGAACTAATGGAACTGATGGTGAAAAGGGTATTCAGGGAATTCAAGGTATTCAAGGTAAAACGGGAACTGATGGAACTAATGGAACTGATGGTGAAAAGGGTATTCAGGGAATTCAAGGTATTCAAGGTAAAACGGGAACTGATGGAACTAATGGAACTGATGGTGAAAAGGGTATTCAGGGAATTCAGGGAATTCAAGGTATTCAAGGTATTCAAGGTAAAACGGGAACTGATGGAACTAATGGTGAAAAGGGTATTCAGGGAATTCAAGGTATTCAAGGTAAAACGGGAACTGATGGAACTAATGGAACTGATGGAACTAATGGAACTGATGGTGAAAAGGGTATTCAAGGAATTCAAGGTATTCAAGGTAAAACGGGAACTGATGGAACTGATGGAACTAATGGAACTGATGGTGAAAAGGGTATTCAAGGTATTCAAGGTAAAACTGGAACTGATGGAACTAATGGAACTAATGGAACTAATGGAACTAATGGAACTGATGGAGCAACTGGTGCTACTGGTGCAATGGGTTATAGGGGTTATACTGGTGCTACTGGTGCTACTGGTGATAATGGAACTGTAGGAGAAATTGGTGTAGTTGGTGAACCAGCATTATATCCATTAGATTATGATAATTTTGGAAATAATTGGACAACATCAAATACTGATTTATCGTCATCAAATGTAGATGTAGCATTATCTTATTCTGGTAAATATCAAAGTGTCATAGGATACAATGATTATATTTATAATTCATCAGATTATGGAAATACATGGACAAAATCTAACAGTGGTTCGACAAATTGGAAATCAATTTCAATATCATCATCTGGTAAATATCAACTTGCAAGTATATATACTTCTGGTGAAATATATGTATCATCAGATTATGGTGTTAATTGGGTTTCAAAAAATACGTCAAGATACAATGCAGTAAATTCATGTATTTCATCTTCCGGTAAATATATGATGGTTGTGTATAGTTCTCTTACGAATTATATAAATATTTCAAATGATTACGGTGAAACATGGATTCTTAAAAATGTTGGTAATTCATATTATTGTTATTCTTATGTTTGTGCTATGTCTGATTGTGGTCGTTTTATGACAATTGCTGGTAAAAGAGAAAATATATTGTATTCACATGATTATGGTTCAACATGGAATATTGCAAATAGTGATTCTTTAAATATTGTTATTGGTAGTAATGATCGTTATTGGGGCGATATTTCTATATCAACAACTGGTAGATACCAAAGTATTTTATTGGATGATGGTCACATTTATACATCTTCTGACTTTGGTGTTATATGGGATAGATCTATTTCTGATATAAAACATTGGTCATCTATCTATGTAACTGGAACTGGTCAATATCAAATAGCATGTTCTTACGATGATAACGAAAAAATTTATTATTCTGAAGATCATGGTTATAGTTGGATCGCATCAACAAGTGATTCTAAAAAATGGTCTAAATTATCTGCATCTCGTTCTGGACAATATCAAACTGCTATAATACAAAGTAGTGCTGAGAAAAAGGCATATATAGCTAGAATTCCATTTGCTGGTGAATTTCAATATGATTAAGAATTGAAAATATATACTAACATAAAAATAAAATGGATTTATATGAATTGTATGGTAATCTAGAGTGGATAGTTCCAATTATTGAAAAATATAATAAACTAGGATTTCGTACAGTAACTTCACAACCTGGGAAACAAAGAGTTAATGGTAATAATGATGATTTATGGATAACATTATTAAATGCAATAGAAGAATATCATAATTTATAAATATTTAATTAAATATTTATTTTCAATAGATTTACTTATTTCCGATAAGTCTTCTATTTCTATTTAAACGTTCACTTTCAACTCTATTAAACTCGTCAATAGCATCAATAATCAATGCAACTTCACAAATATACATACGGGGATTTTGAATATATTTGATATATTCTGAATATCTCACAACATCTTTACTAGAAATATCATTAGGTATAAAATCAGAACGAACCTTATCAATACCATGTTTTGCCATTAAAATCATTGTGAATATAAAAATATTTTTCATTGACATTTTAATACAAACATGTATACATAATACATTATCAATCCAATCTGGTTTATAATCGCGCTTAATTGTAACAAAATAATTTCCATTAACACCCTCAATAACTTCAACGTAATATTCATCATCCTTAGTTTGATTTACATATGTATCTCTAATATCTTTACCCATACAATCCAAAATTTTTAGATCATCATATGTTTCAATATCTACATTATGTTCACTATAAGTATCAATTGAACCAATACCACCATGAACATTATTAGCACCATATTTTAACATATATTCAATCATTATTATTTTAAATGTATGAATGTTTCTAGAATAAAAAAGATCAAAAATACCAATTGGTCTATTTTCTCTTGAAAATGAAGGTGTATTATATCCAAAATGAGTTTTAATATTATATATTAAACACTTATTATTTGAAATACCAATATAAAACTTACCATTCTCCAATTCAAGTACGTAAATAAAATTAATAGATATAGACATTTTAGTTAAAATGTCTTAAAATTTTTCATTTTAATCACTATCACTATAATTATAATCACTGTAATTAGATTTATTAGATTTATTAGAATTATTTACATCATCAAATGTATCCTCTTCAAATGATACAAAAAATTTCTTATTGATACCTTTACTAATTAAAAAATTTAAAGATGAAAGTTTAATGAATGAATCATCAACTATATATTCTGAAATTTCTTCTTCAATTTTATTAAGGTGAACTTTATCTTCAGTGTTAAATGATCGTTTAACACGTGAAATCCAGACAGTTACATCTTTAACTTTTGATTTACGAATTTCCTTTTCTTTATTAAGTTCAAGTTCACGTTTATTCTTCTTAGCTTCTTTAAATTTATCTTCGTTTTGTTTCTTAATATAATCTGATGATATTTTACGTGCAAGGTCTTCCCTTTTTAACTTTTCTATTTTATTTTTATGTAAAGTTTCATACTTATTTAAATAGAAACTATCCTTCATTATCTTTCTTAAATTTTCATCAGGTTCAACATCAATATTACTTAAAATAAATTTATCATCATTTGTAAGATTATCGGTATATTCAATATCGGGTTGTCTAACTTCGTCCATTTTAATATATATTATAATTTTTATTTCAATTAATTAAAAAATCAAGATTATTTTATTAGTTTTATTTTGATATTCTAGAGAATCCGAAAAATTGCTATAAAAATTTCTTCAAAACAGCGATGAAAATTATTTTCTTGGATTTCTCTGGATTTTAGCTAAAATCCGTTACTTTCCAACAAACTCAACAGAAAAACGACATAAAACAACTAAATTATTGAAGATTCAAAATTTAGATTTTTTCGTATATTCTATATTTATTTTTATTGTTAAAATTATTTCAAGAGGTATAAAAAATAAAATTCTAAGAATGTAAACAATAGAAATTTCTATTATTTTTATTAGTTTAATCTCACAAATCTAGGGAATCCATAAAATTGCTATAAAAATTTCTTCAAAACAGCGAAGAAAATTATTTTCGTGGATTTCTCTGGATTTTCATGGATTTCTCTGGATTTTAGCTAAAATCCGTTACTTTCCAACAAACTCAACAGAAAAACGACATAAAACAACTAAATTATTGAAGATTCAAAATTTAGATTTTTTCGTATATTCTATATTTATTTTTATTGTTAAAATTATTTCAAGAGGTATAAAAAATAAAATTCTAAGAATGTAAATAATAGAAATTTCTATTGTTTTTAGTAGTTTATTCTCATAAATCTAGGGAATCCATAAAATTGCTATAAAAATTTCTTCAAAATTACGATAAAATGCAAAAATGTACCCATTTAAAAATCATTTTCTTCATATTCTTCCAAATCTTTCAATTCATTTACACTCTTTTGTAAATTAACAACAGGAAATTTACCCCTAACTGCATCCATTATTTTCACAAGGATTATATAATCTTCATCTTCACCATCAATAAGTATTGATTCCATATGTTCTTTAGAACAATAACAACCACAAAATCCACCATTTTTATGTGGTATTCTCCATGCTGTAACTTTTGATTTAATTTCTTCATTACAAAAATTACAATATCCATTAAACCAGTCATTATCCTTTACATAATCAGCATTTTCTTCATGACACATACATGTAAACATATGACAAATACCAGTTGGTGAATGTTCACATATTTTTTCATCTTCTTCATCACAAATATTTTGTCTTAATGGATTTGCTGGTCCATAAATGGAATAATTTTCAAAATAATGATCATTCATATTTATACACCTCTTAAATTCTTCAATTTCATAATCAGTAAATTCAGATTCCTGCATAGTTATTTTTTCACAAAAAAATATGATTATTTTTCATATTTTAATATATTAAAAACGATGAAAAATTACTATAAATCAATTGAAATAGAACTTTATGATAATATTATGCTCGGAAAAAGAATAGGAAATATTTTTATATTAAAAGGTGATATAAAATATATGAAAATTAATGAAACTATAACTTTTTGTAATTATGATGGTGAAAAAATAAAGGTTAAAATTAATGATATTTTTGAGTATGATACTATACAAAATGCTGTTAGAGAAAGTACAGATAAAATTATAAAATTATCAGATGATATATCAAAAAGTGAATATTCAAATGAAAGAAATAAACTTATTAATAATTTTAATGAAACTTTAAATGATATTTTAATTGAAAAATATGGTATTGTACTTATTTCATTTGAATTGATTTAATTTTCATATAAAAATTATATTACTCTAAAGATAATTTTTATATGAAAATGATATTTATTGAAACTGATGAATTCACACAAAATCAAATAATAGTACTTACTATGCAACCAGCTTTACTTATTTTATTAGTATGGTTATGCTTAAATTAATAATTACTTAAAATCAGATAAATATGAATTTAATTTAACAAACGGATGTACAACTAATTGTTCTGGTATGTAAGTAAAAATAATATATTTTCTGCCATTTTCAACTGTAACAATGGTACTATTTTTATCTATTTCATTTTCATTATTTATATATCCTAAAAAATATACAGTTCCCATATAATCTATAAATAATTTTTTATAAATTATCGAATTATTGTTAAAATATGATATGAAAACATTGCAAATATTTTGATTTTCATTATTTATTGTTTTAGTATACGATCTTAGATCAATTATGTGGACGTCATTATTAAATATATCATTTACGTTATTATATGAAAAATAATTACCCATCTTTAATTATTAAATATTTTTTCTTTTTTTCATAAAATATCTTATGTCCATGTTAAATAGAAAACAGGTTGAAATAAATTATGATGGTACATCTAAAGATTTAACTGATAAATTAGAAAATCTTTCTAATAATAAAATAATAAATTCAAGTGAAACATTAAATATATACATGTTTATAATTTCAGATTTTAATTTTTATGTGAAATATAATAAAATATTCATTGGGAATATTATATTAATAAATACAAATTCTGACAATACAAACGTATATTATTGGTCAAATGATTATAAAGAAAAAAATGTTAATCCATATGATGATATATATATGGCAGTGTTATATAGTTTAATATTGTTATTTTTATTGATTTTTTTATTTACTATTTTTTATTGTTATATCAAAAATATTGATATTGTTTCAAATATCATAACAATATTTGAACATATGATGTAAAATAATTTTTTTAATATATAATTATATATAAAAATGACTTATTTTACTATAATTTGGAATAATTCAATAGAAAATTCTTTAGTCCAATTAAATGAATTACAATCGAAGGGGTATAAAATTAAAACCAAATCAGAATCTGTTCACATTAAAATATTATCATGTTATTTTCAAACTGATATCACAAATTTAGATATATTTACAGATTTTGAAAAAACAATTATATCCAACAATAATTTAATACAATATCTTGAACGTTATGAAAATGAAGTTAAACATGATGAGTTACTTAGACGTGTAATTTATGAACTTGGTTGTGATAATTTAATGACAAATATTCATTCTATGAAACATTCTTTATCAAAGAAAATTGCTACTGTACCCGAAGTAGAAATTGAGACAAAGACATTACTTGAGAATACATACAATGAAGATCTTGAAAAATTATGTCCTTTGAATGTTCATGATGGTTCTTCTTTTTATTATACAAATGAAGAAAATGGTGAACTTGAGCTTTTAGAACCACATCATATTTTTCATTATCAAGGACATTGTTATAATATGGATTCTATATTTAGATATATTCAACATGGTGGTGTTATTAATTTAGATGAAACTTATGTTAAAAGATTTTTTCTTAAGTCTGGTTATGTTTCATTTAAAAATGAAAAAATGTCTACTGATGATTTTATGAATAAAACATACCATATTGATACTATAACACTTGATATATCTGATAATAATATTACATCACTTATTAATTCTCATCTTCCAAACACCATTAAAACTTTACTTGCTAATGGTAATCCTATAGGAAATAATTATCATGTTGATTTAGAAGAATTGAAGATTTTAAATTTATCTAACTGTTTAATTAAAGATTTAAATTTTGCAAAGATACCAAGCTCTGTTACATTATTAGATTTATCAAACAATGAAAATATTACATCGTTTAAAAATATTGATCATATGAAAAATTTACGTGTTTTAAATCTTGTTAATACTGGTATTAAGAAAATTCAATATAATCAATTTAATTCACTTAATAAATCACATAAAGATTTAACACTTAAGGTTACTGTTTCTAAGGGACAAAAATTTACTGGAAGTAAACCTGAATGGTTAAAAATAATTGAGAAATAAAAATAATTGAGAAATAAAAATAATAAAAGTATTAAAAATGTTATTGAATGGTCTTAAATTTATTTTAAACAACGGAAACCTTAGAGTTTATGGTTTTGGTATCATTACATATGATGGTAATACTTTTACTACATATCCGTATAAACTTATAGATTCAAATGTTAATTCATTTGAAATTTTAGGTGATGGTGATGATATTGTTATAATTAAAGATGATCATAAAAAATTTTTAACTGTATATTGTTCATTTAATAATATGATATTATCATTTCTTTTTACAACAATTTCTACATATATTTTATTGAAAACTTTAAACAAATTTATTATTTAAAATGTTTCATAATGGCTTGTATTTTAATTTATATAATGGAAATCTTAGAGTGTATGGTTTTGATACCGTTTATTATGGTTATGATTTTATATGTTTATATCCATTTAAACTTATAGATTCAAATGTGAAGTCTATTAAAATAATAGATAATGGTTTACATATAATTAAAGATGATGATATTAAGGAATATTTATTCATTGATAATAATAATTATAGTTGCAATTCACATATTGTAAAAGAAATATATTCAAATAATGATGTTGTTTTATTTGGTGATGATGGTAAAAAATATTATAAAACTAAAGGTGATGATCATAAAAAATATTTTCCTGTTAAGGGTAAATATAATAATATGTTAAAATCATTATATTATACTGGTTTATTTACATATATTTTAGTAAAATCTTTAAAGGAATATAATAAATAAAAATGTTATTTAACGGTATGTATTTTAATTTACATAATGGAAAACTTAATGTTTATGGTGTAGGTATTGTGAAATATAATGGTAAGGATATGTTTGTTTTACCGTATAGAATGGTTGATACTTGTATTAAAAATATTAGTTGTGATTCAAAAGATATATGTGTAACTACAACAGAAGATGTAAATAATTCTTTAGTTGTAGATTGTGGTACAGGTTATGTTATGTTTTATATTTTTACATCATATTGTATTGAAAAAATAAGGTTATTAATTTTAGATAAATATTATTAATATATATTACAATTGTAATATATTTAATTAAATCTTTTATATGTAACTAAACATGATTTAATAGATTCATACCAAGATAATTCAGTATAAGGTATATCAAATTCTTCACATGTCTCTTTAACAATTTTACTTATTTCTGGATAATGAATATGACAAATATCAGGAAATAGATGATGTTCAATTTGATAGTTAATACCACCAAATAAATCGTTAACAATACCAAATTTAGTTCCAAAGTTTGCAGATGCACGTACTTGTGATTCACCCCAATCTTTAGTTTCTGGATTATTATTAATTATAGTTGATTCATTTGTATCATGATTAGGTGCAATACAAAGAAAATAAAATAGATTTACAGTTAATAACTTTACTATAGTTGATAAGGGTCTTGTATAAAATTGATTTAACCAAAATGCTAACATAAAAATATAAAAACAAAATTCTGGAACATTTTGACACTTATACTTTGATATTTTAACACCCCACATAGAATTTCTAAACATAAAAATAAAATATTGTATACATTGTCCAAAGTATTGACCTGGAAAAAATCCAATAATTGGAATTACAAACCATTCTTGTGGTTTAACATGACATAATAATCTTTCATTATCCTTCTTTTTAAAAAATGGCTTATAGTTTCGTATATCAGGATCTTTATCTTCATTACCGGTAAATGAATGATGAGCATATACATGATGTCTAAACCACAAATAATGGTTCCACAAAATTACAATCTGGACTGTTCTAGAGATAAATTCATTAATTTTATATGATTTAGCAAGTGCATAATGAGAGGAATCATGTAAAACATTAAAAACTAAAAATATCATAAATAGACCACTCATAAAAGAATATATTACATCTAAACCTATTGAGTTAAAACGATCTTCGTTATCAAATCTAATCATAAAATAAATGAAACATAAAACTTTATATTTCAAAAAGAAATTTGACTTAATTGATTTATTCTTATATTGTTCGTATACACGTCTTTTGACAGTTCTATAAAATCCATCATCATCATAAGTATAATTATTATTCTTATTTTCGTTAAGTTTGTCTAAATTTCCTAAATAAAAGTCAAGCCTTTTCTTAGAACTATTTGAATGATATGACTCAAACATTGATGTAATATCATCACCATTTTCAAGTTGTTCAAATACAGTAGGTCCACCAGGATGTTCATTTATAAATGATGTCAAATCATAATTATTGTTGTACAGAGAAACAATCATTTTATTAATTTTTATTTTTCACATTTTCACTTTTGAAAAATATAATAAAAATATGTCTGAAATGTCTTTACATGAAAATTTAACAATATGCACATGTAACAAACAAGAAAATTTTACAATGATTTTTTTAAGACAAACTTATATTACAATATTTGATAATATTACAATATTTGATAATATTACAATATTTGATAATATTACAATATTAGATAAATATAAAGAAATATATAATATTGATTATGTACATGATAATAAAGATATAAACATGATTAATTTAATCGTAAAACATGATTTATTACATTTATTTGATGTTTTAAAAATTAACAATCAATTTATAGATTATATTAAAATAAAACAATCTATGCATTGTGAGGAATTAATTATAAATTATGAGGAATTTAAATTGAGTTCAATTCAAAAAATAATGTTGTTTGATTTTAATAGTGACGATAAGTTAAAGATGATAGATGAAATTATAAATGTTAATATTAACAATGTTATATTATCTAATTAGTTCAAATTTTAAGAAATTATCAAATGTTACAATAAAAACATATTCAAATATTCTTTGTAGCTCTTTTAATAAATAGTAACATTCACCATAATTTAATTTTGTATTAATATAATAAGTTTCATTCTCAGTTATAGAAGTAACAATTTTAAACTCTGGAAAATTGGCTATGATAAGTTCAAATATTATATAAAATGTTTCTTCATCTTTAACAAAATTATCAAGTGTATTGAAATATTTTTCAAGTTCATAAACAGTATAAATACTCTTTAATAGTACTTTATTTTCTTTAATAGTATCCAAAATATAATCATCAATCTCTGACATTTTTACAATTAAATTATTGAAAAAATCAATTTGATGCGATTGAACACTCTCTTGAATTATTAAAAATTTTATCAAGTTGAGGTATTATATATCTACGTAATCTCATTTCCTTTTCATTTTCTGATAACTTTTTATATTTCTTTTTACCATCAACATATGTTACATTATCAACAGTATATGGTACGACAATTAAATGTATTCCAAGTTCTTTACACCTTTCTAATTTAAAGTTATCCTTATATAACTGATAGTTTAATTGTTCGTTTGTTCTAGTCATAAAATTATCACACTCATAATGTTGCTTTCCATTGTATTCAATTCCAATTTGTAGCATATTATCAAAAATGTCAATTTCTAAGTTATGCTTAGTTTTAGGATTCTTGAGAAAATTTGGTCTTAAATGTAAAGTAGCTTTTCGTTTATGACCATTATTAAACATATACTCTTCGAAAATTTTACATGTTAACCTTTCTCCAACAGAAGCAAATTTTCTATCTTGTGAATCATCAAACTTAAACTCATCTATTTTTTCAAATATATTTCTTTCAATATGTACATCATAAATTGATGGACTTGTTAGACTAGATGATGGTGATCCACGATTTTTAATGAAATTATTCTTATTATATTTTTTATTACATAATGTAGCTTGTGCGATTATATGTGGTGTTAGTACTCTCACATTTGATGGTGAGATTGTTATGGGTTTACGTTCAAAAATTGGAGTGTTGAGTGAAAAATCAATTGGGGTTAGAAAATTATCTATGCCCTGACATGATACAACAAATGAAACAATAAATACGACCAGGACAAGTAAAATAAAATTTATCATATTAATACTAATGTTGCCCATTTTTATATCAAAATAAATAAATATTTATTTTAATCAATATAATAATAATTACATGGAATGTTTAATTTTGTAGAAATATTCATAGCTGATATAGTACCTGTAGATGATCTAGATGGAAATGCTATTAAAAATTCAGTTCCAGTTATTATTTTTTTATTTCTTTTAGGTCCAACCCCTCTATCATAATAAGTTTTACCAGTTTCTTCATTTATAGGGTTCCAATTAGCGTAAAAAACTATACATTCAATATTATAATTTTTACAGTATTTAATGATTAATGAATCTACACCTTTTACATCACCAACATGTACTTTTGTTATTTTATATTGGTTTAATACAAGTTCTATATGTTCATAATTGTTGAAATTTCTTGATCATGAAACTGATATAAGCATTTATGAAATATTTTCACAATTATTTATATTTAAAAATGTCTTTAACACTTGAAAATATAAATAATTGGGATGGTAAATCAAAATGGAGAAATTTAATTAAACCAAGTAATGAAATGAATTCAATCGTAAAAGGTGTCAAACATCCAGTTATAAAAGAATTTTTAAATAAAGGTTATAACTACCAAGAATGTTTATCATTGTATAATTTTACAGTTGAACAGTTTATAGAATTATCAAAATTCTTTGATACTTACATTCACAACAGTGAAATAAATATACAATCAATTGATGATGATTATTTAAAATTAGAAAATGATTCCGGTATTAAATATGGTGATGTTCTTATTAAAATATTAAATAAACATAATAATGAAGAGTATCAATTATTCATAATGCATTATTTTATTGATTCAGATTGGTATAAATATATGAGATATAAACTTACATATGGTAATAAGACTGATATTGAATTATTTAAATTAGATTTTTTTAGTGATGATTTAAAAATAAATTTACTTGATAATTAATTTTTTTATTATTTTTGGTTAAAAAACGTTATGGAATCACACAACATTACTAGACAAATTAAAGGTAATCATTGTATTTACAAATCAAATTTTGAAAGTAAAGGAAATATAAAAAAATTAAAGGAATATTTAATGAGCTCAGAAATGCCTAGTTTATCCGGATTTTTAGAAGTTAATCATGTTAGTATAACACAGAATGATGAAGATAAAAATGTTTTTTATAAGACAATCAGATCAAATTTACCAGATGATAAAATTATTAAAACTTGGCTTGGTAAATCAACTATTGATATAAAATATGAAATTTGTTTTGATGATACAATGTTAGTTTCTAAATGTGTAAACCCTAAAGATTTACAGGGTATTTTTAATTACACAGAAGTAATAACAATTGAAGAAGAAGATGGTATTCTTTATTTTGAGCGCGAAGCAGATGTTGTTAATCTTGGTAAACGTTTACCATTTGGTTCATCATTTCAAAAATATGATGATCAATTTAATGATCAAAGTATTACTTTTTATAGAACTGTTATAAAGAATTTATTCGACTAAAATTCATAAATAAAATATTAATTAATATTTTATAAAATATGTCTGAACCATTTATTTTTATTTCATGTTCATTTTTAACTGGTTTCATATTAGCATTTTTAACAAATTTTAATATAACAAATAAGTTATTCTTATTTTTAAGTGGTGTTCATAATAGATTATTTTATGAAGAATTTGATTATAGAAGATTTAGAGATATATTGTATACATATAAATATTATGATAAAATTACGTGTGATAATATACCAGAAATTTTTTATGATGATACAGAAATAACAACAGATTTTAATTATTATGATAAAATAGGTGAATATAAATTATCTGGTGAATGTTGGACATCTTATGGTACTATGATATTAACAAAAAAATATGTTGTTAATAGTGAAAATATGTATGGTGTACCAAACATATATGAAAACACAGGACAGATAGTATATATTTATTTAACGTGGGATGAAAAACTTAACATATGGAATGGTATATACACTGTTAATGGATATTTTGCTCCATGTAAATTATTAAGTTTATCTAATTCTGAAAATATAGAAAAGTATTACATATATAATAATTATTCATATGTTAAATTAGATCCATTTGTATTTTTAATGTTTTCTAGTATTTTCATATTAAATTTAATGATATTTTTATATGATGGTAATGATTTTGATATATATTTTTATAAAGAATATAAATCTGATATGTACTGGCCAAATTTTAATTTAACTATAGTAAATCTTATATTATCTATATTCTCAATTGTAATACATTATGTTTGTCAATTTAAAATAGAATTTATTTTGTCAAATTTGACATGTTTAATTTCACAACTTGTAATAACATGTTTTTTAATAGTTTCATATTTAGAACCACTTGATTTCATAAAATCAAATGACAGTATAAATGTTATTAATAATGAATATTTATTACCAAATAATATTGATATTGATATAAATCAACATGAAATTTTCTGTTATTACGAAAATGATGTTAATAGTTTATTTTTTACATCAAAATATGATGATATGCATTGTGATACTATAAACCCATATTATAGAAATTTAATGTTAAATTTTTCATGGTTTACATGTTCTTTTTCACTTTTATTCATTATATCATTAATTGTAAAATTATTAAGATATATTAATATATTAAAGTAATAAATTTATGAGATTTTCTTCATATTTTTAATTAAAAATATGAAGAAAATCTCATAAATTTACATCGAAATTTAGCAAAAATCCCTTATTTTAAAAAATTATATCCGACTAGCCGTCGGATAGTCAAACGAAAAAAGTGCTTAAAAATCGCTCTCCCTATAATTATTCAGAGTGATTTTTTGAATCCTATTTTTCAACGAAAACGTGTCTTTTTAACATAAAAAATTATTTTACTTACGATACTATTTATTTTTTGATATTAATTATTAATTAATTGTATAAATTTATTATAAACAGTTCTCCGGACATATTTTTATTTTAGAAAACTATGAAAAAATACAAAAAATTACTTTGAAATTTAGGGATTTTCACATATTTTCAAAAAATTTCATGTCTATATCCTCGAGAGATAAGTGAAAAAAGGACGTAAAAATCACGCTCCCTATTATTATACAGATCACTTTTTTGAAATCAAAAAAGTAGAAAATAAAGAAATAAAAAATTGATGAAATAGACGCAATTTTTACATAAAATGTTATCTTTGTATGCTGATACATTATCAGAAGTTTCAAACTTTTTATCCAAAAAAGAATATGAACAATTTAGAAAAAGTTGCAAGTTAATACGAAATGAGTTCAAATATTGTCACCATTTGTGTTTAAATAATAAAAATTCATTAAAATATTATCGTGATGAAGAATTCAAAGAGAAAGTTTTAAAGACAATTTCAAATCCTAGAGAACAATTGTCTTTAGATTTATCCGGAACTAATGTTTATATTACAGATGATTTAAATGATTTATATGGGTTAAATCTTTCAAGATGCCCTAACGTTACAAGTTTAGAACTTTTAACAAAAATAAAAGTATTAAATGTATCACATTGTAGAGTTAATGATGTATCTATGTTGGTTGATTTAATTGAGTTGGATGTTTCAAATTGTGAATATATGTCAAACTTTGATATGTTAAAAAAGCTTAAAAGGTTAAATGTTGAGAACTGTAAACTTTTTTATGACATTTCAAAAATTTCATATATAGAAGATTTAAATATATCAGGTTCTTATAGAATTTTTGATCTTTCACCGTTAATTAATATCAAAAAATTAAATTTTAAAAATTGTCTTAACATTCAAACTTTACCAAAATTTACAAATTTAAATGAATTGACACTGTTTGAGTCTTCAATTACTGATGTATCATCATTAAGTGAAATCAGAGAAATATCTTTATCATATTGCCACAAAATTGTAGATGTATCACCACTAAAAAATCTATATTATTTAAGTATTAAAAATTGTAAAAAGATTACTGATGTAACTAGTTTAACTAATGTACATAAAATACGTTTAGAAAATATTACTATTACAGATGTATCTGGTCTTAGTACTTCTTATGAAGTTAGATTAAGTAGTATCAATGTTATAGATGTATCTAGATTAAATAATGTTAATACACTAACTTTAGATAATTGTAATAGAATAAAAGATATTTCTATGTTAAAAAATGTAAAAATATTACAATTATCGAATTTATCAAATGTAACGAATGTATATGTATCTTATGGAATGGATGAATTAACTATACATAGATGTAATAACATTCACAAAATTATTAATCATGGTAATCTTCATATTTTTAATTTAACATATTGTAACATTAGAAATATTTCATCTATATTAGGTACACATACAGTTAATATATCAGACTGTAAAAATATAAATGATATTTCATATTTAAATGAATCATATGAAATATCATTATCACATTGTCATAAAATTACTGATATTTCATTTTTAAGTAGTTCCAAAACTTTAAATAAACTTAAATTGTCATGTTTTGATAATATAAAAATTCCAGAGTTGCATAATTTACATACTTTAGAAATGTATAACTGTGTAATCTTTAATTTACCAGAAATGCATAATTTACATACTTTAGACTTAACTTATTGTTCAGGAATTATTGATGTATCTACATTTAAAAATGTACACACTTTAAAATTATCATATTGTCATGAAATTATTGATGTATCTCCACTTAAAAATGTAAAAATATTAACGTTAGAAAACTGTCGTAAAATTACTGATGTATCTATGTTAGGTGATGTTGATGAACTTAATATAGATAAATGTGAAAGTATTGTACATTTACCATTATTAACTAGATAAAAATATGAAAAATATGAAAAATACAGCTGTATTTTTATAAAAATGTCTATTTCTAATGAAAATCTTTTTAATAGAGTTCTAGAAGAAGTTTTAGAATTTGGTAAAATTTCAAGTGATATAACCGTAAATGAAGTTGAAAGAAGTAAAGTTGAAAGAATTGAAATTTTAAATAAATGTAATTGTTCGACTTTAATGGAAGAAAACAGGAAACTAACAAAGAAAACTGAAGAGTTATATAAACAGATAAGTTTATTAGAACGTGGTATATTACAAAGGAAACATACAAAAGAACTTAAAAATCGTAGAATGATTAAAAATAAGAAAATAGAACAAGATAAGAAAGATAGACAAAACTCAAATCTTTTAAAATCAAGTTTTGGTGAAACTTATGAAATTGGTCCATATGGTATAAATAACAATTGTATGATGTCTCTACCATGTAAACATTATATTTGTCTTCTTAGTGATAGAAATAATGAAAAATTATGTTCTGCTACTGATATTTTAATTTTATTAGACAATGAAAATTTAGAAGATACACATTTTAATTATTGTAGAGAACGTGCTAATAGAGAAACAATTTCATACAAACATGATCTTAAAGAAAAAATATTTTCTAGAAAAACAATGATTGAAGACAAAATGTCATAAAATGTCCATTTTAAAACTGATAATTAAATAATCATAATCATATAAACAATAATTTCATATATTTTTAATTAAAAATATACTTAATTTTGATAATTTATAGATATCAGTATAAATGGATATTACAGTTTTTATGAATAATAAAAACTCAAAAATTGAAAAAAATGACCAAAAAATTTTAATAAAAACATGATGACTACTACTATCGACACTATTGCTACTACCACCGAGATTTCTTCCACCCCTGTTATTGTGGAATCTCACACCTTAGAGACAACTGGAGATATGGTTTCACAAATTCTTGATGAAGTTGTGGATTCAGCCGTTAAGAAGACAGCTGAGACGGTTGGTGTGACTGAAAAGACTGAGATGACTGACGATGAAGTTATTTCTGCATTTTCTCAGATTCAGTCAAACAACCATGGAAAGAAGGATGTTGTTTATAATGAAACTGAACTATCCATTATCTCCAGATACAAGGAGCTTCAGTCTGCTAAGGACAAGTTGAGGATTGCTGCTAAGTCTAAGGAGAAGAAGGCCAAGACTGGTGATGTGAAGAAGAAGGCTAAGAAGGCAACCGAGAAGAAGGCTAAGAAGGCAACCGAGAAGACAACTGACCCTATTTGTGTTGTACCACAAACTCTTACTCCTGAGGAGGAGAAGATTTTGGATGCTGCTAATGCTATTAAGTTGAAGCACCATTATGAGGCCCTTTCCAAGATTCTTGGAGTTGAGATTGATGATATTCATAGTAGGCTCACTGAGTTTAGGGATGAGTTGAAGCCCACATATGATTCTCTTGAGGAGATCAATGTTAAGCATCGCGAGGAGATCAAGGAGATGAAGCTTAGACATAGTTCTGAGACTAAGGATCTTTCTGAGAAGCTTAGAGATGGAAAGGATAGAATGAACAAGTATCAAATGCAATTTCGTTCTAAGTGCACTCATTGCTTTGATGGTGCTAAGTGCACTGTTTGTGGTGCAAACGCTTAGATTATAGCTTCATTTCACATTCACTATATAAAACTAATTAATAATATAAAAATATTATTATGTACAATTATTGAAAAATGATACAAACAAAATCAATAAAAAATGTCTGACAATAATAATGAGATTTTAACCGCATTTAATGAAATAACTGATGATGAAGTTGTTTCTATATTTACTCAAATTCAGTCGCATAATAAAAAGAATGTAATCTATAATGAAAAAGAGCTGTATATTATTTCAAGATATAAAAAAATTCAGTCTAATAGGGATAAACTTAAGGCAAAGAAAATAAAATCAAATAAAAAATCAAAAAGATGGTTAGATGTGATGTCAGTAAATAAAAAGTTTCTATGTAAAATAGAAGAAATCGAAAGAAAGAAAATCTCCGATAAATGGAATAAATGGGTAAATGAATACCATGAAGAAGAGATAAATAAAGAAGAAGATGAAGAAAATGAAAAGTTATTGGAAGATTACAGAGATGGATATAAAAAAGTATCTGAAATTCTTGGTTTTGAAATTACAAATATTTTATATGAGTTATTAAGATAAGTTAATAAATTAAAAATATTAATATGACTATATTAATATACTTAAAAGTACTTAAAAAGTTTTTTGTATGCAAACTTTTTACACCATGACATTCGGCATGTCTTTTCATCTATAGCGATTTTTATTAAAGTTCTTGTTTTTTCGGTAACATTATTAGAAAATTCAACAATACAATCGTGGACGTGATAATCATTTGGTGAAATCATGCCAGTTTCATCTATAAACTTCATTTTACTCATTACATCAAGTAGAATATCAGATCCCATTGGAAAATAAAAATTGGGAACTGAATCTTTTGGTACATTGTTTTCGGGACGTATCTCATATTCTTTTATTATAAAATTGTCACCATACATTTTTTCATATTTAGATTCTATTAATGAATCATATATACTTTCGTTTATAAGAGCAAATCGTGTATTATTGTCATAATATTCCTTTGTTAAATTATCTCTTATATAATCTTTTCTAATGGGACCAATATTTAACCCAGAAGATGTATGTAATTTAAATATTCCTGAAATTTTCTCAAGACTATATTTCGAATGTATGATGTATAATTTAAACTCGTCACCCATTATTTTTATGACAAATATATTTTTTGTATAATTTTTATATTTTTAATTATTGACATAAATTGAAAATTATATACATGAAATAAGAAAAACATGTTTTTGAAACTATTTTTTATATTGAAACTTTTTGCATATGTCACATCAGATGAACAATATTTATCAAATTTAATTGATTATTATGATACAATATTAGATAGATCAATTAATGAACTAACTATTAGTTACAGTGACCAAGAAGGTACATGTGAATTCTTTAAATCTTGTCCATCTAATAAGAATGGAACTTTTTTGAATGTTTTTGGATTGGATGAACATTTTGGTAATTTGAGTACAAATCGTGATGTAATTATGGTTAAACATTCTATTAGTGATATTTCAATTAATGATAAATATTTATCTGATATATGTTCTGTAAATGAACAGAGAAATTTATGGAAGACAAATGCTGATATTTCTGATGAAGATGATGGTGGATTAATTTGGCAATATGGTGGAAATCCAGATGGTACATCTTTCATATACCCTGGATATAATTGGACATCTAATAATCAATGTCCTGGTTCTTATAGACCTGAATCTAGACCATGGTATACATCTGGTGCTTCTGGTCAAAAGAATATTATTCTTTTAATTGATGTATCCGATTCATCTCCTGAATCTGAAACACGATTATCATGGTCTAAAATTGTAGCTCAACATTTTCTCGATAGTTTAAGTTATCGTGATTTTGTTACTATTATTCCATATTCAGATTATCCTGTACCTTATGATGATTTTTCTTTAACACGAGCTAATATTGAAAATGTAGAACTACTTGACATGTTTGTTGAAAATATGGTTTTAAATGAAGGTAGTTCTACAAACATTGGACTAGCAATACAAGCAGCTATGGATATTTTAACAAGTTCACCTGAATCTGGACAATCTTCTGGTTGTACTAATACAGTTGTATTAATTTCTAATGGTGAAAATGCTTTGAATGAAATTGATCCATTATCTGTACTTCACTCAGATACTATGGTATTTTCGTTTATTATAAGTCCAACTGATGAAAACCCTGCATTGAAGACACCTGCTATTTTATCATGTAAAACAAATGGTATCATAAAGATATATGTCAACGAATTTGATTTCTATGAACCTGTTGATATTTATGGTAAGTATTTATCATCTGGTATTACCAACAATGTAGTTCGTTGGTCAGAAATTTATGATGATTCTTTTGGATTAGGTGATATTATAAGTGGTTCTAGACCTATATATGATGAAGATGGAAATATTATCAGTGTTCTTGCTATTGATGTTCTATTTAGTAACATTTCAAATAATTATCTTATTTCAAAGGATGATGTACAAAACTTTTTAGTTAATAATCAAGTTTGTGAACCCTTCATCTTCAACGAAGAATCATATGAATTATTACAAGATTTAAATATTTGTCATGATATAGAAGAAGAAGAAACAGTTGATGAAAAAGAATTTATTAAACTAAAACCTCTCTGGATAACTCTATCTGTATTTATTACAGTTTTTATTTATGGTTTAATTTCAAAAATAATATATGACAATTTTCATCATACAATTGGTTGTTATTTAATACTTATATCGTTATTTTCATTGATACTTGTTTTGTGGTTTCTTATTGTATTTTGGGATTTAATGTGGCCATCAATTGTTATATTTAATACATATAAATCAACTGTTATAACTGTAGAAAATACTGCATTAAACGGATATCGTTGTTGTGATATTATTAACTGTGATTGTGTAAATACTGTTTCACCATCATGTTCATCTTTAAAATCCCAATTAATTGAAGGTACATGTGATAATGGTTATCATTGTTGTAAGAAACATTGTTATGATTGTAATTGTCAAACACATTGCACTCAATCAAAACATGGTTCATCATGTTATACTACTTGTGATAGATGTTGTGACTGTACTAAATCTGTAAATCATGTAAAGTGTGAATCTGCATGTGGAACTTGTTACCATGCAACTGTTGATGTTTCATTTGTTATTGATGGTAATGGTGATGATAAAGAAAGTATAATTCATACAAAACTCGTTAAGAGTTGTGGTAGAGATAATATTGATTGTGCAAATGATTTTATTGATTCACATCCTGAAATTGGTGGTTCTATAGATGCATATTATGATGAAACTAAACCAACAAATTTAAGATTTGACATTGATATTAGTGATAGAGTTTATTCTGTTACAATTATACCTGGTTTATTATTATTTATTATTTGTTGTGCTTTATATTATTATTATATTTAATATTTCCAATTGGAAATATTAAGATTTTAATGAAATTTCTTCATTAATATAGTCAATACGTTCTTGTAATGGTGGATGTGTATCATAAAAATCATAAAATTTAGTCAAAAAAGTTTGTGGTATCTTTAATTTATCATTTCTTATTCTTTCAAAGTATTTTATAATTTTATTTAAATCTGTAATTGAACAATGTTTACATGCGAATAAATCAGCATCTCGTTCTTGATTTCGTAAACATAAACGATTTGAAATAAGTGACAATATTATTTGAATTAAAAATCCTATTTTAAAACTAAAATGTGATGATATATAAAAAACAATTGTAATTAATAATTTTCTTATTATTTCATGATTTTGTTTGATATGAAAAAGTTCATGATATAAAATAAACTTCATGTTATCTTCATAATTTAAAAATATTATTGGTTTAATAAAATAATATGGTGAACCAAAACACGCTGGTTCAAAATGACTGTAAATAATATCAATTTTGTCAGTTAAATTTAACTCTTTAACAATATTAAAATTATCATCCCTAATATTTTTGTCACATTGTATATTATTTTTTAGCGAATAATTATTCCATATTTCTAATGTATCTTCACCATCAGTATTAAGATAACGTTTTAAATCATCATTATATAATTTAACAATTTGTAAAAGATTATTTTTGTGTATATAACAATAAACATTGTAAAATAAATAGAAACATATAAAAAATAGGATCATTTTTAATGATTGATTTTATTTTTATTTTCAATTATTAAAAATGAGTGAAATTAAAACATTTGAAGAGTATATTGAAATTACAAAATCATTATTTGATAAAGGTAATAAACCATCACATTCATATATTGATTATATGTATAAAAATCTTGATAAATTAAAAGAAATAAACTCATTGAACATTATTTCATTTAATGATAAATTATTACATTTATTATCCCAACCTAATGCTTTAAAACTAGCATATGATCAAAAATTATATACTATTGTAGATTATTTAAATTTAAACACCAGAAATTTTGATAAAACTATGACACAAGATATTATATATAATGTAAATTCATTTCTTGATAGGAAAATGTTTGATTTTAATAGATCAGTTAAATCTGAAAATTTACAGTTTAAACACTTAAATATTAATAGAAAATATTCTTTAATGTACTACCAAGATAAAAAGTTCAGAGATAAAGTTTTAAAAACTGTTAATGATGATACATCTAAAATTTCACTTGATTTAGATGTTGAAAAAATTTATGATGAAGATAAAACTGGTGAAAATCAATTATATGGGACGGGGAAAATACCTATTATGGATAAAATGACCGGTACACTAATTCCTATTAATGATGGAATATTTATGAATAATGGGATGAGAATACCTACACTACTTGAAATGCAAAATGATGGAAATTCTAATTTTTTTATTAATTTTTTTAATAACGTTGTGCCAAATTTTACACCTTGTTATGGTATTAAAAATTTATCAGTACTTCAAGGAATTCATACTCTTGATTTATCACATAATAGTGATATTACAGATGTATCTATGTTAAGTGGAGTATATGATCTTAATTTGACAAATTGTCAAAATATTACAAATGTACACATGTTAAATAAAGTACATACATTAAAATTAAAAAATATTAAAAGTATTACTGATGTCTCATTTTTAGGTGATGTACATACACTTGATTTATCTTCATGTCTTAATTTTACTGATGTATCTGCACTTTTTAAAGTACATACTCTTAATTTATCAGATTGTGAACAAATTACAGATGTATCATGTCTTGGTGGTTTACATACACTTATATTATCATATTGTACTATTTCAGATGTATCAGCACTTGGTAAAGTACATAATCTCAATTTATCAATTTGTGAACAAATTACAGATATATCTGCTCTTAGTAATGTACATACTCTTGATTTATCAGAAAACCCACATATTACAAATGAAAATTTACACTTACTTAAAGATGTAAATACTCTTAACTTATCAGAATGTCAAAATTTTGATGATTTATCACCACTTATTAATGTTGAAAATCTTTTTTTATCAAGTTGTCAACAAATTGAAGATGTATCTATGCTTAGTGGTGTAAAACATCTTGATATATCATTTTGTCCAAATATTTCAAATATATCAAGGCTTTGTAAGGTACATACTCTTAATTTATCTGGAAATAAACAAATTACAGATGTATCTATGCTTACTAATGTTCATACTTTATATTTATTAGGTTGTGACGGAGTTAAAGATGTATATGAACTTAACAATGTCGATGAAATTTACTTTTTAAATTACAAAATTACTAATACTAAATCTGATTCATCATTAGATGTAGATATGGATGGAAATAAAATTAATTTTAAACTATTAGGAAATAAATATATATATAAAACAGAGAATATTTCGGATTGGGTATTTTCACACTAATTGAAAAATAAACCGTTAATTTTACTTAAAATGATCATGAATGATGTTATGACACAAGATATTTTATACAATGTAAATTCATTTCTTGGCTATGAAGGACGTATTTTAAATAAAGTAAGTAAATCTATTAGATCAGAAAATTCACAATACAAATTGTTAAATTTGAATAGAAAATACTCCAAATTATTTTATTATGATGAAGAGTTTAGAGAAGAAGTTTTAAAATCTGTTAATTATGATAGATCTAAAATTTCCCTTAATTTAAGTGGTATACAAAAATATAATATTGAAACAGTTTTCAAAATGGGTACAATTATTAGACGTGAAATAAACAATGATGAAAATAATATTAAGGATTTATCTATACTTAAAGATATTCATACTCTTGATTTATCATATAATGATGATATTACAGATGTATCTATGTTAAGTGGAGTATATGATCTTGATTTAACAAATTGTCCAAATATTACAAATGTACACATGTTAAATAACGTACATAATCTTAAAATGTCAAAGTTTCGAAGTATCGTTTAGTTTATTACAATTTTAAAAATACAAATATGAATAAATAAAACATGTCTACTGATAAAAAAAATATTTTAATTTGTATTGATACGGAGTTTGAGTCGTCTAATGTTATAACTGGTAATTGTCTTCAGTTGGCATTTACTGCTTTTTATGAAGATTATGATGTTAGTGATTCTAACAAAGATGAAATTATTGATAAGAAGTGGATCGTTGACTCAAAGTCATTTTGTTTTAAGGATCAAGGTAAGGAAAAGGAAAAGCGTACAATGGAATTTTGGTCTAAGTTTCCAGAGATTAGAGAGAAGATTAGAAGTGAGGAGAGAGATGTCAAGGAATGTATGGTTGAGTTACAAGAGTGGTTAGTTACTTTATCTGAGGATTATAATATTTCTGGTTTTATGGCTGATCATTCATGTATCGATTTTCCGTGGTTTAGAAACTTATATATGGAGCATTTAGATGAAGATAAGCCTAAGATTTTCTTAACATGGAGATGTCATTGTATTTGTAATATTACAGATGGTATTCTTATGGCTAATCCTAAGGCAAATAAGAATGATTTAAATAAGTTTTGTGAAGATCTTGAGATGTTTCCACATACTCATTATGCTTTAGATGATGTTTATGGAACGGCATATTATTATTTGAGATTAAAGCTTTATGTTAAGAATTTAAGTCTATAAATTGAAAAATTCACCTATTTTTTAATAAAATGTCTTCCACAATTAATCAATCATCTGGATTATCTGGTATTAAGGTTAGAACAAAAATTACTGTAGTTGCAACATATGATATATTACAAGGTAAATTCGTTACACATCTTAACCAAAAGAAAGGAGAAAATATAAGGATCATCTTTGTGGAAAATATTCTTTGAGTGATTGCACCCTAGATTATAAACCCTTCAAAAGATAAAATATACAATTGTATATTTTCATGTCAAATAAATCAATACTTATCAAAACATCCAGATAAATAAAGTTCATGTTCACCACATAAAAATGGGACATTTTCAACATTTTTACACATTGTTAAATTAAGTCTATATACAAAACCTAAAGATGAAAAATCGGATATATTTTTACATCCAGATAAATAAAGTGTATGTACACCACCTAAAGATGAGACATCTTCAACATTTTTACAACCTGTTAAATAAAGTGTATGTACACCACCTAAAGATGAGACATCTTCAACATTTTTACACCCTGTTAAATTAAGTGAATGTACACCACCTAAAGATGAGACATCTTTAATGTTACACATTGTTAAATTAAGTGTATGTACACCACCTAAAGATGAGACATCAATAACATTTTTACATTCCGATAAAATAAGTGTATGTACACCACCTAAAGATGAGACATCTTTAATGTTACACATTGTTAAATTAAGTGAATGTACACCACCTAAAGATGAGACATCAATAACATTTTTACATTCCGATAAATTAAGTGAATGTACACCACCTAAAGATGAGACATCAATAACATTTTTACATTCCGATAAATTAAGTGTATGTACACCACCTAAAGATGAGACATCTTTAATGTTACAATTATATAAATTAAGTGAATGTACACCACCTAAAGATGAGACATCAATAACATTTTTACATTCCGATAAATTAAGTGTATGTACACCACCTAAAGATGAGACATCTTTAATGTTACAATTATATAAATTAAGTGAATGTACACCACCTAAAGATGAGACATCAATAACATTTTTACATTCCGATAAATTAAGTGTATGTACACCACCTAAAGATGAAACATTACTAATATCACGACAACAACATAATTTAAGTGAATGTACACTACCTAACGATGAGACATCCTCAATATTACAACAAGACAAATCAAGTGTATGTACACCACCTAAAGATGAGACATCATTAACATTTCTACAATCAGATAAATTAAGTGTATGTAAACCACCTAAAGATGAGACATCATTAACATTTATACAATTAGATAAATTAAGTAAATGTAAACCACCTAACATAAATACATGGGTAATTTTACAATTAGATAAATTAAGTGATAAATGTTTTAAATTATTATTGATCACCTTTAAAACTTTGGGTCTAAATTCACTATCTAAATAAAACTTAAGTGAGTGTTTATTATTTAAACTTAAATGTTTACGTAACATAATTTCAATATAAAACATTTTATTTACTTGTATTAATTCACCACAATTATTAGAAAATGAATTTATTATATTAATGATATCACCATTTATACCTTGTTTGTTAAAATGATTTTTGTCAGTACACATTTCATTGAAAAAATTATCTGAATTTTTTCAATTTCATACATATTTCTAATTAGAAATATTTACGAAATGATATGATCAATTTTCATTTTCTTTGAACATTCATCACATGTAAAATTTGTGTCATTCATAAGATAATTAACTAACTTAGTATGACCATTTCTTCTTGCTGTAAAAACTGCGGATGAAAAATAATCATTTTCAACATTATCATTATATTTTTCGTGTAAAAACTTTACAATATTATAATGACCATTTTGAATTGCAAAATATAAACAATGATTTTGTGGTACATCATAAAATTCTTGATATACATTTGCACCATTTTCTATTAAAAATTTAACAATTTTATAATGTCCACGTTCACACGCACTGAAAATACAACGTTCAAAACCACCATTTGGACCATTATGAAATTCACGAAATTCAACACCATTTTCAACTAAAAACTTTGTAATTTCAAAAGAACCATATGTACATGATTGTTTAACTGCATGAGTACCAAATGATGATTTAATTTTAAAACCATGAACATTAAATATAAGTTTTATTCCATCAAGCCAATCATTAATGATACAAATGTTAATAATATAAATAATTGTCCAATGTTGATTTCTACAATAATCAACCATTTGATTAAATAATTCATGTCTTTTATTAGTAATAATTTTTTCAATAGCTTCATTTGAGTTGAATGTAAAGTCAATATTTTCATTAATATTCATGAAACTCTCCATACAATTTACCATATTACCTTCAATAATAATTGATAATATAGTGTTGTTAGCTTTCAATTCATAGTTTTTATTACAGTCACACATTTTTATTTGGTTTATTTTGTAATTTTTTCATTTTTGGTCATATAAAATATAATTGAAAAATATTATATTTGTAATTTTAAAATGTCAAATAATATGGAAATTAATAATATGGATATATTTAGTGAAATTCTTAATAATACACATTTAGATGGTGAATTAACAAGTATTAAAGTTGATATATCTTCAGATGGATTACTTGTTTCAATAACAAAATATGGACAAACTATTCCAATTGGAACAAATTTTAATATAGATATTTTTAATTCAAATAAAGTAAATGTGTATAATATTGAAATCGGAAATAATCATGATGGTTATAAACAAAATATATCTTGTGTGAATAATGAAATTATTACAAATGAAATAACACCAGAATATAATAATGGTAAATATAAATATTGTGGTTCAAATTATGTTAAGATTACATGGAATCAAAATTATAAAGAAAATTATTATAGAATATATATGAATCATATCCTAAATGCAGCATTTTTAACAAATTTAACTGTTACATTTAATGATATTGAATTTACACAATATGACTATTTAAAGAGTAAATTTACTGAAGATGAGTTAAAAACTTCACTTTGTTACAAAAATGATATATTTGAACTTATTGCATTTGATACACATAATAATGGTCGTCAAATTAGTTATTGTAATAATTTATTAACTGAAAACGGTGGTACACATGTTAATGCTGCATATTCATCTATTTTAAAATTAATTAAATATCAAATTGATCCAAATGGTGAATTTTATTTAAGTCACAAAAATATTGAAGATATTAAAAATCACTGTACTGTTATAATTAAATACAATTGTCTTAATCCAGTGTTTAACAATTCTAGATTAATTACACCAGTTTATGATATTAAAATTCAACACTTTGAATGTATTAATGAATGGAAAATTACAAAATTGTATGAAAATTTAACTAAGAAAAAGATTATCTCATACATATGAACGAGAACAAAATAAAATAATTAAATATAAATAATTAAATATAATAAATTTATTATATACGTATACTAGACCATTTTTTATTTTTGGGATGATGGAAAAATGCAAAAAATTTACATTGAAATTTAGTGAAAATGTCATATTTCAAAAAGTTGAATCCGACGGCTAGTCGGATGGTCAAGTCAAAAAAGTGCTTAAAAATCACTCTCTCTATTACTATTCAGGGCACTTTTTTGTTTTTGTTTTTTTGATTAAACTGATATTTTCTTTGTTTCATTCACGTCTTTTTAACACCAAAAAAATTTTTTATACTGTCATTTTAAATTTTTACATTTAAATATTATTTAAATGTAAAAATTCTTTTCAAACAGTTCACTAGACTATTTTTAATTTTAGAAAAATACAATAAAATTAAAAATTTCACATTGAAATTTAGTAAAAATCCCTTATTTTCAAAATAAATCATGTCTATATCCTCGAGGGTCAAGTGAAAAAAGGACGTAAAAATCGCTCTCTGAATAACTATTGGAGACCATTTTTTGAAACACTTTTTTTACAATCTTTTGAAACAAAAAATAGAAAATGGAGAAATATAAAAAATTTACAACAAATTATTTAGAATAAAGACAATTCTCTGTTCATCAAAATATAAATTATTCAAAATTATCAACAATTAAATTAATTTCTTTAATAAATATACCATTAGAGAATTGTCTTCATTTCTATAAAAAGTACATTAAAAAATATAATTTCAAGGTGCTACTAGAAATGAAATTTTTAAAAAATAAATAGATAAAAATATGATTTCAGATGAATATGGAATTCCTTATGATCCGGAAATGGAAAAACAAATGAGTGATAAAAATAATGCAAATTCGTATGGCTACATTCCAGAAATTCCAAGATTATTTCTAAGGTCTCATATTTTTGGTGGATCAAATGTAAGAGAAAAAAGAAGTGTCCTACTATTTGATTTAAAGAATAAACATTTCATAAAGAAAGAAATTACAACACCTAAACTTGAAGAAAGATTGTTTTTAGAAATTCTCAGTAATGATGTTGATAATGCTTTTAAGTCTAGACGTATGGGATTTGACCCAGGTGAAATTAATATTGAGATGTCAGCAGATACAATTTCTATGACTAATTTTGGAATTCCTATACCGGTTGATATTCATGAATATTTCTATCAAAAAGATGAATTTGGTACATGCGCTGAATTAATTTTCAGTGTCATTGGAGCTGGTTCTAATACCAATGATAATGAATTAAAGCAAGGTGGTGGTCAAAATGGTTATGGTGCTAAATTAGTAAACGTATTCTCAAGAGAATTTACTGTTGAAATTGGAGATAATATTAGAGGTTTTAAACAAATTGTAAAATGGAGAAAGAACATGATGGAAAAGGTTTCATCAGTTTTAATACCAGATCAATTTACATACACACAAGATGCTGATGGTGTACAACATATTGTACCAACCGGAAATAGATATACTGGACCAAATTATGTTAAAATTACTTGGAAACAAGATTTTCGTAAATTTGGTGTTGATACTTTTACAAATGAAGAAGTTGAATTATATATGAAGTATGCTGCTGATGCATCATTTCAGGCTAAAGTTATAATCAATTTTAATGGTTTTAAACTTGATTGTAGGAGTTCACAGAACTATGTAAATCTATTTCCAAAGGAATTAGCTAAAACCTCATTGATTCATTATGAATTTAAGAGAACACCTACAATTTCTGGTAAGGAATTAGAAACTGCAATTGGAAATTACTCACTTTTACCAGAAATTGAAATGATTGTATTAGATACACCAAATGAAGGAATGCATATTAGTTATTGTAATGGAATTTATAATGTTGATGGTGGTGTTCATACTAATGCTGCATATAAAGCTGTTTTAGATACAATTAAGGATATTATGAAGTCATCAAAAAGTATCGATAAAAGTATTGATATATCTAAAATTAATATAAAAGATATTAAAAAACATTGTACTATTATTCTAAGTTATAAATGTGATGATCCAGTTTTTAAAGGTCAAGATAAAGAAAAATTATGTAAACCAGAACCTAAAATTCATATTAGTATTGAAAAGGCCACAAAACTTAAAAAGTGGATGTTATTTGATGTTTTATGTAAAGTATTAACTGGTAAATCACTTTCAAATTTAGTTGGAACTTCACTTGGTCGTAGTCGTGTTACTGGTGATAAAGATTTTGAGGATTGTAATTGGTGGAATACACCTAAGCGTATAAATGCTGTTTTACTTGTATGTGAGGGTAAATCTGCTGGTTCATATGTTTTAAAGTGGATTCTTGGAACACCAGAAAGAAAAAATAAATATGCTAGCTTTCTACTAAAGGGTAAGATGAAAAATATTACTGGTATGGATTTAGATGAAATTTTAGAGAATGCAGAGATTGCTAAGTTAATCAAATATATGGGTTTAGAATTACATTTAGATTATAGACTTCCAGAAAATGCTAAAAAGTTAAGATATGGTTATTTATATGGAATGGTTGATGCAGATTCTGATGGATCTCATATCTTTTCGTTGTTTATGAATGTCATTTATAGATTTTTTCCATCTTTATTTTATGCAGGTCGTGTTTATTATGTACCAACACCAGTTATTCGTATATTGGGTAGTACAGGTAAAACTTTAGAAATTTTTTATAATATGTTTGAATATAAGAATTGGTGTGAAGCAAATGGTAATAAAAAACATATTGGTAAATTTTTTAAGGGACTTGCTGCTGGTAAAGATTCATTTGCAAAAGAAGATTCTAAAATTTCACCATTAGTTATGATTAATTTTGACGAGTGTGCACCATTAGCATTTGACACAGCATTTAAAAGGGGATTAACTGATACTCGTAAAAAATGGATTCATGATTGGAGATCAAGAATAAATACACCAATTATACAAAGTATGGGTAATCCACAAAATCCAAGATTAGCAGTTTCAAATGCTTCCGATTATATTAATACTAAATTGGTTGAATATTCATTAGATACATATGCACGAGCATTACCCAGTTATAAAGATGGTCTTAAATTAAGTCAAAGACAATTAATTTGGTATCTATTACATGAATGGAATTTTGGTACTTCAACAAAGGGTGAACGTAAAATTAAATTTATAGCATCTGGTGCTGAAAAGGACACAAAATATCATCATGGTGATTTAATTCCAACATTAGCTAAGTTAGCATCAAATTTTCCAGGTTCTAATAATCTTCCATTATTAGCACAAGAGGGTCAGTTTGGTACCCGTAATAAAAATGGTCAAGATGTTGGTGCATCTAGATATGTTGAAAGTAAACCAGAATGGTTCTTTAAATATATTTTCGATAAAGAATTGTTAAATATGGTCGAACAAAATGTTGTTGAGGGTGATAAAGTTGAAAATAAATGGATCCCTTGTATAATTCCACTTCATATTATCAATGGTATTATTGGTATTGCAACTGCATATTCTGTTGAGATACCATCATATCACCCCGTTGATATAATTATTTGGTTATTACAATATATTTCAGAGTTAGATGTATTTCCTTTAATTCCTTGGATGAAGGGATTTACTGGTGAAGTATTATTAGAAGTATTTAAGGGTAAATATGAAAAGGAAACTATTAAAAATTATGGTGAGGAATATATACCATATTATGAAGGTCTTACATTAACAACAAAAGGTATCTTTCAAGAGGTCAAGAGATATAAGAAAGAATACAAGGATGAAGTCGATGGTAAGAAAACAAAGGTTACTCATGAAGTTTCAGATATTAAAATTACTGAAGTACCAATTGGTGTTGCATTGGCTACATATAGATCTTCGATGGAAGAAAAATGTGATAAATGTGATGATCAAATGGAAACAACTGATACACCTGATATGACACTTGAGGGGTGGAAGGGTGAAATTAATCATAAAAGTTTAAAATTAATTGGAAGAACTGGTATGTGTAACATTTCACTTATTGATGATGATAGTAATCCTATTCAAATGCGAAATGTATATGAAGCACTTAAAATGTATGCTGATAATATGAAGCAGTTATATTTTGATTTAAAGGTAAAAAGAATAACCAATATTCAGGAAAAAATTAAAGATGAAACTAAGGTTATTGAATTATTAAATTTACTTAAAAATGATACTATCATAACAAAGGGTATAGATGAAGGTATCATTGAACGAGAACTTTTAAAATATAACATTGACTATATTTATTTTAAAAATTTAAGTAGAAGAAGTGAAACTAAACAGGGATTTGCAGAACATATTAAAAAATTAGAAGATTTAAAAATAGAACTTATTAAGATCGAAGAGAAGCATTATTTAGCTGATTGGATTAACTCTTTACATTTATTTAAGGGTAAGCTTGAAAAGTTACCTGAATATACAAAATTAAAACATCATGAATATCCATTTGTTCCAACTAATATCAATAACTTATTAAAAGGTATTGTTAAGTCACCATTTATTATTAAAGAAGAGAAAATTCCAATTTCAATATAATTTTTTTATTGAAACTTTTTTACATTAAAAATGGGATCTTATAACGATTATGAAGAAAATTCCGGAAGAAATAGATTTGGTAGAACAATTGATTTTGCCAAATCAATCAATAGTCACGCTTACCTCTTAGCTGCAGGTATTATTTTTATTCTCATTGCAATTTTGGGATTCTTTGCACTTTCTGGTGCTGAAACTGGTTCATGTTATACAAGTGGTCTTGGATCAATGGTTCAATCATGTACTGGTGGTGATGGTGAAGGTGATGTAGATTCTACAACATCGGTTGTTTCAACATTTTTAATTCTTATGTTTACTATTCTTGGTGTTGGTATGGTAGCTTATGTTTGGACCATAAATAATGTTTCTAAGAAATTAATTGCTGAAAAACAGGTCTATGCCGCATTAATTGCTAACGGTAAAACTGATTTAAATCCTGATGATATTAAGGCTGCTGAAATGCAAGAATTAACATCTTTAACTGGTAAGTTTGGAATTTCTGAACATGCATTTTCTGATGCTCTTTCTATTGCCAAAAGAAAGATGCATTCGGGTGGTAGATATGCCAAGAGAAAGGGTAATGATCTTGGTAAATCTGTCAACAAATTAGGTGATAAGAAGAAGAAGAAGTCTAAATATTCTAGTTCTGAATCTGATACTTCTTCTAGTTCTGATTCTGATTCTAATTAAATTTTTAGATAGATTAGATATATTTATGTAATTACATAAATGTCACAAAATATTTTAATACTTCTGTAGATATATAATAGTATAATCAAATAAAAAATTAGTTATGATAAACAATGAAATATAATGAAAAATGAATTTTTTATTACTTTTTCATAAAAAAACTATTCAATGGGTGTCCCGAAATTTTACAGTGTTATTATCAAGAAGATCGAAGGTGTTGAAACCAACGATACTAATAAGCCATTTTCACTATCCGTCGATTTAAACGGGTTGTTACATAAAATAGCTGGTTCAATCTTTGGATATGGTAAAGATTTAAATAATTTTCCAATTCAACAAGATATATTAAATGTCATAGCAAATAAGTTAAGAACAAAATCTGGATTTGATGGATTAGTAAATGATTTTTGTCATACTATCGATGAAGTACTTACAAAGGTAATCATTGGTCAATTTTCACCTACTGATGTTTTACTCCTTGCAATTGATGGTGTTCCAGTTATGGCGAAGATTATTCAACAGCAAATGAGAAGATTTGCATCTGGTTACAACAGATTTGTAGCAGCCCAAGGTGGTAATATTCAATTTGATACTTCATATTTAACTGGTGGTACAGAATTTATGGAAAAGGCTTCTAAGGCTGTTCAAGATTGGATTGATATCAATAAGACAACTAGAAAAATTACAAATAAGGAAGGTCGCCAAGAAGAGATTGAAAGTAGATTACCTAAGTATGTATATTTTTCATCTTCATCTGTATCTGGTGAGGGTGAACATAAACTATTTAAAATGTTAGATTCTGTTAGAGAATATGAAGTTTCACAAGTTGAAACAACAAGTACAAAGGATAAAGATAAGGTATTCCGAGAGCAAATCCATGTTTTTTATGGTTTAGATGCAGATCTTAGTATCCTTATGATGATGAGAGATTATAATTTTACTTGGGTTAGAGAATCATATAATATTGATGATAAGGCTGTTGGTCTTTCTATGTCTGTTGCTAGAAGACATTTTATTGATCTTTTAAAACCAGAAAATGTTGAATATTCTACTATGACAAATGTAGAGAAGTATTCACTTATGAGAGATTTTACTTTAATGTCTTTTCATATTGGTGATGATTTTTTACCTGGTATGTTTTCACTTAATACCAATATCAATAAAACTTTAACAAAGTTCTTTGATGCTTATAAGAATTTTTCAGCTGGTACATTTAAATTTCTCAGTAATGAAGAAGGTGATATCAATTGGTCTTTATACAAAGTTTTTGTAAGAGATTATCTTCAACATATTGAAAAGGAATTATTCAATGATAAACTTGAAGTTGATACTATTGAACGAGAATATGTCGCAAATCCATTAAATGATGAAAACACAGAAAAAGTCATTAAACTAAGATATGAGAATAATATTAAGTTTGAAGTTACTAAGTGGGATCCACGTCAGAGAAAGAAGGTGTTTGATCATATTCAAGAGTATGTTCCATGTAAGCATTTTCCTAAGACATATGAAGATTTTTCAGAGTTTTGGAAGAAGGTTATTTATAGACCTGCTTTAATGGCTGATAATTCATATAGTACACCTAAAATTGATGCATTATTTAACATTGATTCAAACAAGTTGACATATGTTACACATGAAGCTTCACAAAATTATTTAACGGGACTTCAATGGAATTTAAAATATTATATGGGTAAGAATGTAAACAATTGGTATTATCAACATCAATTTTCTCCATTTATTAAACATTTATCTGATCATATGGAATCAGCTTATTTCAACCAAAATATTATTGTAATTAAACATCAAGGTGAAAAGGATATTTGTGCATCACAATCACTTTCTCTTGTTTTACATCCAATTTTTTCAAAGGATGTTCTTTTATCGTTTTTTAAAACAGAAGCTAATTATAAAACTTTAACAAAGAATTGTAAAGCATGGGATACATATTTTCCATCATTTTTAACAACTGTATTCCAAGCTGGTTATAAGCATGATGAACATACTAGATTTCCTCTTTTACCAAGAATTGTTGAATCGGATGTTTATAAAATTACAAGGTATAGAAATGATAAAACACCATATTATACAGATACTAATAATTTAGGTACATTATCTTATGGTAACAATAATTTATCTGTGTTCAAGTATGTACTCGGTTCTAAATTAATGTTTGGTGAAAATAGTGTTAAATTAATAGAAAATTCTGATGAAATTCGCAAATCAAGTAATTCAACTAAGAGACCTGATTATTTAGAAAAACAAATAGAACATGGTAAGAGTAATAGTGGAAGAGGAAATAGAGGTGGAAAAGGTGGTAATAGTGGAAGAGGAAATGATGATAGATATGAGGGTGGAAGTAATAGTGGAAGAGGTGGAGGTAAATCTGAAGGGGAAGTTGATAAAAATAATGGTAATGAAAGTAATGGTGGAAGAGGTGGTAAGGGAAGTAATGGTGGAAGAGGTGGTAAGGGAAGTAATGGTGGAAGAGGTGGTAAGGGAAGTAATGGTGGAAGAGGTGGTAAGGGAAGTAATGGTGGAAGAGGTGAAGGTAATAGGAATGTTTTAAATGTTTCAAATTCCATGAAAGTAAATAAATTTAAAAATATGGAAATAAAGAAAACATATGTTAAGAATGATTTTTAACTGTATTCAAACAATAAATAAATAAATAAATAAATAAATAATAAAATGGATTCATTTTATTGTAATAGTATCAAAACCTGCGATATAGAAGAACCGCGTTTATTTACAGGTACATCATATATTGGTGGTAATTATTATCATGATTCTGATATAATCAATTATATTGGTTTAGATAATTATATTATATTATCGCGTAAATTTCCAAATTTTTTTGTAGAATTTAATGAAACTAAAACATGTAATGATATATTAATACCTGGGTATATAAATTTAATCCTTGATGGATCACCAAATAAAATTAAATCTGACATAATTAAGACGATTCATTACAAACAAAAAATATCAAGTAATTCAAATTTAATTATAAAATTTAAAGAGGTTGATTCAAGGATAACAAAAGATACAACATCTATTTGGATTTTTATTTGTATAGTAATGATATTTTTATTCGTATTTTCTATTTATATTTTAGTTGAAACAAAAAATAAAAACATAATTAAATTTAATACAAATTGATTACATTCGGTACATTTTAAAAATGATAATATATTTTAATATAAATTATTATCATTTTAAAATATAAACATATCCAATGATAATAATTTAAAAAATTTTGTAGAACTGTTAAAAAATACACATATATATACTAAAAATAAAATGATTTTTTTATTTTTATTTAACTAAAAAAAATGGGATTCATTAAAGACGGCGATGATATAAAACTCGGCGAAGGATCATATGGTGTTGTATATCCTGGAAAAATAATTTTTAGTAGTAAAAAAACTGCACGTGGTGCACAAAAACAATCATTTCATTATCATGAATACTCTGGTTTGGGAACATTAAGAGAAATACAAATTATGAGTACACTTTCATCAAAAAGTCAATTTATACCAAATTTATTGGGTGTATTTTTTGGGGAATATAAAAGAAAAGAAAGAGATACTAGTATTCGTAAAAATGAGGGTATAAGTTTTGTAACTGAAATAATGGATACAAATGGAGCAAAATTTTTTGGAAAAAAACCATATGATCTAAATGGTGCGTTAGATATGATTGGTCAATTAATAGCAGGTGTAGCATTTATACATGATAGATTAATTACACACAGAGATATTAAACCTGATAATTTACTTATTTCAACTAATCAACTAACAGGTAAAATATCACTTAAGATATGTGATTTTGGATTTTCACAGTTTCTTGTAAATTCTGCACCTTCAACACCAGGAACTAATACTGCTTGGTATCGTGCACCAGAAATATGTTGGTCTATTGAAAAATATGGTGCTACATCTGATGTTTGGGCTGTTGGTGCAACAATATATGAAATTTTAACTGGTAATGTTTTATACATGTCTGAACTTTCGAATTCAGATAAATTATTTGAAGAAATTTTAAAAAAGAATCCAAATAAGTGGACACAATCTACACACTCATCATATATTAAAAATTCATCGGTACAATTAAAATTAGAAGTATCCAAAGATAAATTTTGTGAATTTAATCCTTGTAATTTTAAGGAAGGTAAACCTTTAATTAATTCATTTGTATTATCAAAATATTACAATCCAAAAGATCATGCTACTTGGGTAAAACTTGATAAATTTTTAACTGATATATTTTCATATCAATATAAAAATAGAGTTCCATGTTGGACATTAATACATGATCCTTTATTACATGCAACTAAAACTGAATACAAAGATGTTATTTCCAATATTGGATCTATTAAAAACAATGAAATAATTAACTTTTCATTACCTGATGATTTAAATGAGATCAAAATAAAATTTTTTACACAATATATAAAGAAAAACCCAAATTTTACAAAGAGAGTTTTATTCCATGCTGTAGATTTATGTAATCGGATTTTACCCCATATTGAAAAATATGATCCTATTGATAAAAGTTATGAAAAAATAATGATTGTATGCATATATTTTTACCATAAATATTGGCCTACATTATCAAATCCAAGATCAATAACTGAATTTTTTAGAGATTTCTTTCCACCAAGGCCAAAAGAAATTAACCCTGAATTTAAAAAGAATATTGATATGACAAAAGCATTAATTCAAGAAAAAACTAAAATTATAGAAAACCTTCTTATTGTTAAAAAATCAACATCTATAGAACACGATAGAATTATTTTAAATGTTAATAAAGGTAAAAATACAGATAAAACATCTTTGACAAATATTAAAAATAAACTTAAAGAATATACGGATAAACATAAAAATGAAACCGATGAATTAAATAAACTTAAAATAGAATATGATAAACTTAAAATAGAATATAAACCAATGGTTGATAAATATAATGAAGAACTTAAACCATATAATGAATGTTATTATAAATTTGATGAATGGATATATAATTTTGATATATCAGTTATAATAAATAACTTTCCAAGTTTTAAAATTTATAGACCTGGTATTTTTGAGATGGTCGATGAATATCCAATTACATTATCAAATGAAAATATGAGAAAGATGTTTCTTGGATATATTAAAATTGGAAAGTTTAATAATGGATCATATAGAAAAATGTACAGAGAATTATACAATAAATGTATCGATCCTAATTATAAATTTCAGAATAAATTCTCTTTATAAAATGAGTAATATAAATATATATTTAATTAAATATATAAAAATATATAGAAATGTACGATAAAGACGTAGAATTTCAAATTATTGTAAGTTTAGCATCTGGACTTTTATTTGGTGGAGTAAGTATGCATATATTTTTCACACTTTTATTTGTATTAGGGTTTGAATTTTATGTTTTTTGGATATCTAAATTTTATCCACCTATAACAAAAGATGTTGATAGAGTATTAATAAATCTTGTATTCTTCTTTGGATGGATATTTGGTAGATATTTAATGTTAAACGAAACTGGTCTAGAAGATTGTGTTGATTATTTTGACCATCCAGATAATTGGCATTTAAAAATACCATTTACTTAAAAATAAAAAATATCTGTTATGATATGTAAAAATGATGACATATTGTTACTAATGAAAGTTTAAATATTTGTGTGTTACCGAAAAAGAAAAATGATGAAAATACGTGTGAAAATAACACAAAAATGAACTATATTAAAAGTTTTTTAATTATGGAAGATGAAAATAAAGGTGAAACATCAGATGAATGTTCTATTTGTTTAAATGATAAGATTAAACATAACATAACAACACCATGTAGACATAATTTTCATAGATATTGTTTAGGAAATTGGATTAAAGATAATAATACATGTCCAGTATGTAGAGAAAATATTGTATCTGATGATTTAAGAGAAAGTGCATTATCTGTAATGAAAAATAACAATGTTTATGATAAAACATTTGTATCTTTATTAGGATATATATTTAATTTAGGTACAATATACAAATTAAATATTGATACTATTTTTGATAATATGCAAGTTCAAAAAATAAAAGAACCATTTGCATCTATTTTGTACACATATTACAGTCTTACCACTCAGGCTGAAAAAATCCCAATTATTGAAAAGAAAAATATAGCTATATATTCAAAATATTATGAAGACATTGTAATATTTTTACCATTTATGTATAATTTTTTAATCCTAAATAATATTCTATCAGTTAAAGAAAGTTTATATACAACTTTATGGTGTTTACTTGATATGATATTATGTATATTTTCTTTAGTATTACATTTTTATGATTACAATGAGTTCATATTTTTATTTGCAAACAACGGAATTTCTTCAAAGTTTTTTCGTGTGTTTAGTTATTGTGATGTTTTTTATCAAAAGTATCTTTGTATATATTTCTATTATTATAATTGAGAATAAACATATTATCTTTTATTTAAAATCACGTGTTGTTCTTTTATTATTTAACAATATTTTATATTTTATATCAATTTATAACTGTATATATTTACTAATCAAATCTTGTAGAAAAATGATTGAGAAATATCCTGCATATGCATCAGTTTATCCTGGTATTATTGAATTATTTCCTGATGTTATAATTGTCAATAGTAATGATCAAACTGTCGATGAACCCAAATCTGATGTTAATAATTTATTTATTGATAACAATATTGTCAGTGATAATGAAACTATTGTCAGTGATAATGAAACTATCGTCAGTGATAATATTATATAAAATGATAATTTAATCATTTTTATTAAAGATGTCAAACAGTATAAGTTTGATCACAATGGTGAATTTTTTATTACTAAATATGGTAAAATTATCATTTTAGATTGATGGGAAATTGTTCATATTCGTAGCATTGAAACTCTTTGTCTTTTTATCATATGTAGATTTCTTAAATTCAATCTCTTCACCATCTGAATTCTTAAGAATTTCCTTTCTAGCATCATTGAAAGATTCATGAAAATTCAATGATAAAAACAGTCTATGTATTTCATCTTCTACATATGATCTTGTAAATTTTCTCAATTCATTTTTGATAGAATTAATATCACCATTCAACAATTTTATCTCATTTTGAAAAGTATCAAGTTCTTCGTTAAAATAAATGAGATCACTAAATTGATTTTCACATGATGCAATATGATCACATCCGGAACATGAACCATATCCCTCATAAGTAGTTATATAAATCTTTTGTTGATTACCAATATACCACGAATTTAGTGATAATAGTTCACCTTGATAATCACCACTTGAATGATCCACAATATTTGTGAAGAAACGTTTCATAGTTTCGGGTAAAAGTTTTACAAAATCACAATCTCGATGAAATCGCAAATCCTTTGTTTGGATATGTTTAAGTTGTTTTGTCATATTTTTATGTAAAAACTCCATCATTTCACCAAGTATAACTGAATCTTTTTTGTACAAACCTTTTTGATCTTGAATTTTCTTTAAAGCAAGATTCTTTGATGTCATTCCAGAATTAAACTGACCAATTTCAAATAATTCGACAATTTCTGTGATTTTTCTAATTTTACTTGATTCTTTATATGATAACGTGTATGGATACCAATCATTTCTTTCCTTACCCTTACTTTCAAGAATGTCAACAATTGATAGGAGTAAAAGGCAAAGTCTTGTATGCGAACCGTAATTCTTTTTCATTCTATTTTTCCTCTCTTCTATATCACGTTTAATTTCTATCTCACTAACTCTTTTCATAGCATCTTTAACATTTTTATTATCATCCTCAAGTTCTTTGATTTTCTTTTCGATATCATCAAAACCATGTGATATATTCAATAAGATATTATCGTGTATTTTACTATACAGAGTATCTGTATCCATTTCTGTTTCTATCTCAGAATCAGAATCGGAGTCGTAAAGCTGGTTGAAAATATTTTGTGTGTTAGACAATGACATTTTATTTTTTATTAGTGGTATATTTTCAATTTTATCAAAAGATGATATTTATAAATTTTTAACTGATAAAAAAATTTAATGCTAAAAGATGAGTTAATTACAAGTCAAAATAAAATTATATGAGAATGTTCTCATATCTTTATCTGATGATAAAATCATTAATTAGGAAATATATTTGAAACTTGTTCTTTACATAAAAGTATCATCAATTCATAATAAAATTGTCTTCAATTGTTTTAAAATCATCAATTTTATTTTTATAAACATAATATTCCATTGACATAGTTGTATAATCACGTTCTTTTAAAAAATGTATAGTTGTAATATTACTGTTTGTATCAGTAATCTTTATCAACTTTCTATCACCAAAAAATTTCATATATCCAATTTCACAACTATACCCAAATCCCGTCATCAAACGTAACAAATTGGTAAAATATATGAATTTACCAATTTCTAATATTTTCAATCTATAATTTTTTGGTAAATTATCAAATCCATCAAGAACTCTATTATAGTGATATTCAGAAAATAAATCTAAATTTATAGTACTGAACATATTTGTGACCCTATTTGAAATAGTCATTTCAGAGTTAATTGTTTCTTTATCGTACAAACATGAGTTAAACATTTTTTTATTTTATATGTGTCATTTAATTCATTTTTTGATCATTTTAATTATTTTGTTAATGTAATCAATCCATAATGAAGTTATCTTTAATTGTAATAAAACCAGTAATTTTACACTTATAAACTTTAAATTTCATTGATGTAGATTTATATTTACCATTCTTTAAAAAATGTATAGTTGTAACATTATAATTTTTATGTTTGAGATCTGTAATTTTAAGTAATTTTCTATTATCAAATATTTTCATATATCCAAATTCACATAAAAATCCATGTTTACTCATAATATATGCTAAATTATCAAAATATATTGTCTTTTTAAATTTTTCCAATTCTAATTTTAGTTCTGTTGGATACAAATCAAAACCATCAAATACTCTAAGAAAATTTCGTTCATTAAATAAATCTATATTTATGATATTTTTCACGTGTTGTTGAAGTGTCATTTTTCCTTTATTTGACATTTTTTTATTTTCCGATTTCACCATTTCGGAGATTGGTGATAAACGTAAAATATTTTTATTGTTTACTTTTTCATCATTATGACAAAAAACCTTCATTTTAATTTAAAAATATTTTTAAATTACATAAAATATGAACGTTAAAGAGATGGAAAATGCAATTAATGAATGTTTTTTAAGACATTTAAAGGAAAGTAAAGATGAATGTTACCTAAAGTTTTTTGAAGATATCTATGATGATTTGGATCGTCAATTTGGTGAGTATTTAAACGTCGATTTTACAAAAGATATGAATAATATTTTTAAGTTAGATAGTGATGAATTAGAGGAACATATTTATTGGATTTTTAAAGATATTAATGTTGTTAATGAGAGAAATTCAAGTATATCGGGTCTTACAGACCATATTTATGGTGAAGGATCACTTAAAATTTTTGAATTATTCATATCTGTATTTTTTGAAGAAAAGAAGGATACAATTAAACAAATATTAGAAAACAAAATTTTAGAAACTAAACTTGATATTTTAGAATATAAAAAAACACTTGTGAAAATTAAATAGAATCATAAAAATCATCAACGAATGAATCAGTAATAAATGAATAATTAAAATTTGATCTACTAACATTATTATTCAACATCTTAATTATATCTTCATCGATCAATTCAGTATCAACCATAAAATCTTTTATTTTTTTGTTATATAAACCAGCACTTAAAATATCTGAGAAAATTTTCTTCATATCTTTCGTATCTACTAAAGTATGTATTTGTTTATCAAATGTTAATGAATTAAAATCGATGATAAACATTTTATTTTTACTCTTATTAAAAATTATATTACCTTCATTTAAATCTCCATGTATTATACCATGTTTATTAAGTAATTTTATTTCATAATATAAAATAATAAATGATCTAAGGATACTAGACCATAGTTCAAGATTAATAATCTTTTGAGTTTCTCTTCTGAATTTATTTGGTAAAAAACCATTTATTATACTTAATGAATCACCTTCAATATATGGCATTGTTGTCTTAAGAAGATATTTTTGTTTCTTGTATAAATCATATAAGTTTCCCTTGTTATCAAAATCAATTGAGAATATAGATTTTATTTCTTCTTTGGACATTTTAGATATATAAATTTCATCAACATTTACATAGAAATCATTTTTTGGTAAGCGTGACATCAATTGAAGTTCAGATGTAAGAATATCATCTGAATCAGCTATTTTTATAACTTTTTTATCTCCTGTATCTCCTGTATCTCCTGTATCTCCTGAAATACATCTAAAAACACTTGCATAATATCCTTCTCCAATTAATTTGTGGTTACAACTCATATTTTTATGTAATTTAATTTTTATAGAATTTAGCTAAATTCTAAATTCCGTTATTTTGAAGAAATTTTTATATCATTTTCTCGGATTCCCTAGAATATCAAAAATAAACTACTAAAAACAATAGAAATTTCTATTGTTCATTTTGTTAGAATTTTATTTTATATACCTCTTGAAATAATTTTAACAATAAAAATAAATATAGAATATACGAAAAAATCTGAATTTATCATTTCTCTCTTTTCTGTCGTTTTTCTATTGAGTTTGTTGGAAAGTATAGGAAATTTAGACAAAATCCAGTAAAATAATTTTTTACCCTGTTTTGAAGAAATTTTTATATCATTTTCTCGGATTCCCTAGAATATCAAAAATAAACTACTAAAAATACTCTTAAAATCAGATTTAAATGTCATCTAAATTTTTATTTTTATAGTACTTGATCAAATTTTAACAATAAAAATAAATATAGAATATACGAAAAAATCTGATTTTATCATTTCTCTCTTTTCTGTCGTTTTTCTGTTGAGTTTGTTGGAAAGTATAAAAAATTTAGCTAAAATCCAGGAAAATCAGTGAAAATGCATTTTTTATCATGTTTTGAAGAAATTTTTATAGCATATTCTGGGATTCCCTAGAATATCAAAATTAAACTACTAAAAAATAATAGAAATTTCTATTATTCGTTATATTTTAACCGTACTTTAATACATTTTATTTTTAAATGATAATTATGATTTTTTAACAACTCTATTTTTCTTGATTTCTTCATTTCCTCATTTTTATGTTTCAAAAATACGTCGTGAATAGTAATTCAGAGAGTGATTTTTACGTCCTTTTTTGGTTTGACCCTCGAAAATACAGACATGATTTATTTTGAAAATAAGGGATTTTCACTAAATTTCAATTGAATTTTTTATAATTTTCATGAATTTTAAAGAATTAAAATTAGTCTAGAGAACTGTTTGAGTTAATTTTACACATTTAATTATTAATTAATATCATAAATTTTATTTCATGGTAACAAATAAAAATTTTTATATTGAACTTACTCTGTTTCTGACTTTTTATGTTTCAAAAATACGTCGTGAATAGTAATTCAGAGAGTGATTTTTACGTCCTTTTTTGACTTGACCCTCGGAACTGTAGACATGATTTATTTTGAAAATAAGGGATTTTCACTAAATTTCAATTGGATTTTTTATAATTTTTTTATTATTTCAAAGAATTAAAACATGTCTAGAGAACTGTTTGTGTTAATTTTACACATTTAATTATTAATTATACTTAAAAAATTTATTTCATGGTAACAAATAAAAATTTTCATGTTGAAGTTACTCTGTTTTCTTTATTTTTATGATTTCAAAAAAGTGCTCTGAATAATTATAGGGAGAGTGATTTTTACGTCCCTTTTTCACTTGTCTATCCGACTAGCCGTCGGATGTAATTTTTTGAAAAGTGACATTTTTACTAAATTTCACATTGATTTTTTGTAATTTTCATGAATTTTGAAAAATTAAAACATATCTACCTCTCGGAATAAACTAAATTTTTATAATAAAACAATTGTTTTATTATTTATTTTAATATCTCATTATCTTATCATCACATTACTTATTCTTAGCTTCATTAGCTAGCTCCTCTTCCTTCTTTCTTCTCTCCTCATCTTCACGCATCAACTTAAATGCAGCTAAACTACATGAATCACCATCACATCCACGAGACATCTCAGAATCCTCAACCTTCTTATTAGCATTTGTATCTTTATCGATAATAGACCAATCTAAAGGCTTAATTCCCTTAATCATTTCATCATATTGTTCGTCAGAAATCTTTTCATAAGGAGCTTGAGCATAAACACCCATTGGTGTATGTGGAAGTAAGGATACAGACTTAACTTGTGGTAAAATTAATGCTAGAAGATGTTTTAAATCACTAGCTTCAGTTTCAGGATTAAAATATATTGTACAACTCACCGAATTATCCGCCCACCAAGATTGTAAAAGTATTTGGTTCATAGATTGTTCCCACATACTTACATTTTCTGCAGTTCTAGTTTCACCATGATAAATAGGAAATTCATAGATTATCGTTGTATCTCTATTCATAACATCTGGTTCAGATTTATAACCTGCTACATCTAACATTGGGATTAAATCCGAAGTGTTAGACAAACGAACTCGCCTAATGTATTTTCGAAAGGTAGGTTGATGCATGCCAGGCGACACCCCAGGCATAAGTGAAATAGAACCACTAGGTTTAACAACCGTACATCTTATTGCTGCGGGAATACCTGCACGTAATGCAAAATCGGAATTTGTTTTTCTTACATGTGCATACATTTCATTAAATATTTTAATTGATGTAGAAGTTCCAACTTTATGCATAAAATCAGCTATACCAGACATTGAAACACCTATTCTTCTATTCTTAGAAATAACAGCATTTGTACTAGCCCATTGAGTTGGTAAAAGTGAAACTATAGAAGAATATAATGTTGCAATATAAACTGCTTCATTTAAATCAGTCATATCAATTTTACCATTTGAATCTATTACATTACATCTAGTTGGTAGAATTTCGGACAAATTACAGAGCTCATAACTACACATAACCGATTCCCCACAGTTATGATTTTTTATAAAAAAATTCGTAGTGTAACAATTAGGTCCTGGGATTGTACAATCAAAAACATCTTCTCTACCACATGGAACAATTGAAACTATCTCGGACTTTTCATTGATACCACCAATTTTATCACAATCTAATACAAGTTCATCATGTAAATTCAACTCATCAACACGTTTCCACATATTTTTCTTTTCATATAAATCTTCATCAAAATAATATGCCAAAAGCCTATGGTTATCTGTGGTTTTAATACTAGATCCATTTTTAAGAGTGATTTTAAAAACATCCTTGATACCATTAGACCAAAATCCATCATTTGTAGATAAATAATTTTCACCATCAACAACTGCAGTAAATTGTTTACCAACTAATTCATCAGCTCTAATATAACCAGAACTTGTCTTGATAAGTGTATCTCCACTTACACAAGGGTTAAGTCCAATTCCAGGGTCCTCTTCAGCTTCTCTACCAATTGGTTCACGCCTCCCTATCCTACCATAATATTTTGAGTTAATAGTGTTAAAAATTCCGGGTTCGCCGTTATCACGAATCCGTTCAGCAATCTCATCAATATATTCAAAATCAGAAGTTTTTTCAAGATATACAGTATTATTAGACATCCAAGATAAACAATATCTTTCGGGATTTACCTTTAAATTCTTAAGATCTAAAAATTCTCTATCATCAGGTCTACCCATTGCAATTTCGCTACTTCGCCTAATATTACCTGAAACAATACAAATACCAATAGCATTAAAAATATCACATACTAATCTAGTTGTACCATATGTTTTACCCTCAATAGTTTTAATTTTTTCAATTGATTCATTAAGTGAATCTCTATCCCAAGTGTTACTTTCTGGATACAAATTAATTAATTTTCTAACCATATCAATTGTTGCTTCATTTACAGTTTTTAAATTATCCCTAACTTCAATAAAACAAGTCATAAATGCTCTAATACGCTCATGCAAAACATGTAAATCAAAAAAACCACTGGATTCACCACCAAAGCCTTTAATTTCAGCTCCTGGTGGTCTTATATGTGAATAATCAAATAATACAAGTTTACCTGTAAAATAAGAATCAATAATCATATTAACCGAGAATACCCACCCCTCCCTAGAGTCGTGAATTTTATAGCAAACCTTATTACAAGAACAAGAATCATTAATTTTATCATCTTCATATTTAAGTTTATGTAAAAAATTACATTCTGAACATCCAGGTTCTCGAATATTTTTAAATTCATCGGTAACTCTTGTATCAAATCCAACACCTGTTCCCTCCATTAATGCATTTACTGTCCACGTGCAAGAATTTACAAGTCCTTCGCGTTGAGAAATAAAACCACAATTATTTAATGCAAAACTTCCACGTTCAAAAACATGTGAAGTATTATTTATAAATAGGCCCCTACCCGGTGGTAAAAATTTCATTTTCATCATACATATACCCATTCTAACAGCATTATCTTCAAGTTCTTCATCAGACCAATAAAGACCCCTCTTTAAATTCCAATCAACAAGAAGTGTAAAAATACCATTTACAGTTCTTATCACAGTATCAGGAAAATGTTCCTTTTTACCATTTGGCATAATTCTTGAATATGTCCGGCGATACACAGTCTCAGAAAATGCACCAAATCCAAACTTGTAGCCAACATCTCTTATCTTTTTCTCTGCAGACTCAGATAGAACATATCTCTCAGTGACAGGAATTACCTTACACATACCAGGACTTAATGGTTCAGTAAAATGTTCGATAGTAGTAATAGTCATTTTTGTTTTTGGATTTTTAAAATCATTTTTTCACTTTTGTATGATCAACCGAATTTCTGTGTGTTAAAATGAAAAATTCTTGGAAATGTATAAAAAAATTTAAATGGAAAATAATGGAAATATTGTGAATATTGTAAACACTAAAAAATCAAATCTTCTTAAAGATAAATATCCTGAAATATTTGCATGTATATTTATGGAATTAAATAACAGCTACACTTATGAAGAAATTAACAATTTAACATGTGGTTCAAAAAAATTAATCAATTGGAGATGTCCTGATGATTCATCACATACATGGTATGGTTCAATTGCTAATACTACAAAGAATAAAAATTTTTGTAAACAGTGTAAAAAACCTTGTCCTAAAACTACTATTATAAAAGAAAATAATATTACAGTGAATACAAATGACATTAATGATATCAATGATATTAAATGTAAATCAAAATTTCTTAGAGATATACATCCTAATATGTTTAAATGTATTTATAAAAATAAAAATATTGGTAAATATACTGAAGAAGAACTTTACAATATAACATGTCTTTCTGGTAAATTAATTTGGTGGATATGTCCGAATAATTATGACCATCAATGGGAACAACAAGTAAGTGGTCTTACAAGAAATAAATATTTTTGTAAAAAATGTAGAAAATCTTGTCCAGAAGTTATAGATACATCAAATTATGTTATGAGTGTCGAAAATACTGTAAATAAAATCGAATCAAATTTACTGCGTGAAAAAAGACCTGATTTATATAATTGTATTATTATTGAAAGAAATAATGGTAAATATACTAATGAAGAAATTTACAATTTAACATGTGGATCTGATAAAATATTTTGGTGGAGATGTCCTAAAAATCCAGACCATATATGGGAGCAATCTGTAAGTAATATTACAAACAATGTAAATATTTGTAAACAATGTCCAAAAGTTATGACTCAAACTATGATTGAAAATGAAAAGAATTTTATCAAAGATATACGTCCTGATTTATATAAATGTATTTATAGAGAAAAAAATAAGGATGAATATTCTGATGATGAACTTAATTATTTAACATGTGGTTCAAATAAAATAATTTGGTGGAAGTGTAATGTAAATCCAAATCATGTTTGGAAACAAATGGTAAATAGTATCATAAACAGTATAAATATTTGTCAATTTTGTTCAAAAAATACACATGGAAATATAAATATAAATATAAATACAATGAAAATAGCTGAAACTAGTTCAAATTTTCTTCGAGATAAACATCCTGAAATATTTAAATGTATTTATAAAGAAAAAAATATTGATAAGTATTCTGAACTAGAACTTTATAATTTAAAATGTGGATCTGATAAAATAATTACTTGGACATGTAATGTAGACTCAAATCATAGTTGGGAAAAATCAGTGTATGATAGTACAAGGAGTAAATTTAGTTGTCCACATTGTTTTAAACCAGTGACACGAACAAGTAAAAATAAAGTAAAAAATATTAAAACTGGTAACTATCAATATTCTGAAATATTTTTAAGAAAATATGGTGATATTCCAAAAGATTTAAATTCCAGACTTCTTAAAGATAGATACCCAGAAGTATTTTCACAAATACTAAGAACAAATCATACAACACCATTATTGGGAATTGTACAAAATAATTATACAGAAGAAGAAATTAATAAATTATCATATGGTTCAGGTCAAAATTTATGGTGGAAATGTGAATCAAATATATGTGGTTGTCATATTTGGGAGTCTACAGTTGATGAACGTGTAGGATGTTATAAAAATGGAACGATTTGTCCATTCTGTGATACAAGGAAAATATGTCCACATACATCAATTATGAGTATTCCAATGTTAGCAAATGAATTTTATCATGAATTAAATCCTGGTATAAATCCATATACTATATCACATGGAAGTAATATACCAATAAAATGGAAATGTAGTAACCATAAAACTTGTGAAGAACACATATGGGTAGTATCTTCACATAGTAGAACTAATACAGTTTCTTCATGTCCATATTGTACACATCATGAAAATCACGTTTGTCCATGTGATACATTTATGAATAATCCAATTTTGGCACTGGAATTTGATCATAATAATAATCATGGTATAATTCCTAATAATTTATCAAATGGAAGTGAGCAATTAATTAATTGGAAATGTTCACTTTGTTCATCATTATGGAATAGCATGATTTATATAAGAACAAAAAAAGTGGAATCAGGTTGCCCAAAATGTGTATTAAAAAAATCAGGTAGCAAACCGGAAAGAATGTGTTTAGAACAATTAGAATTATTGAATATTCAACCATTATTACAAACAAACTTACATTATATACCAACTAAAAGATATGATTTTTTATTTAACAATAATAATATAATTGAAATGGACGGTCTACAACATTTCAAGTTCACAGAACATTGGCACAAAACTGACAAAAAATTTAAAGAAAATCAAAATGTTGATAAAATTAAAACAATTATACCTTACATTAATGGTTACAGTATTTTAAGAATTTCAAATGATAATAGTAATCATATCAAAATGTGTATAGATCATTATAATTATTTAAAATCATCACCAGAATATTGTAATACACCAATAATTGTAGTTGATGATTTAACTAAATATTCACATTTATTTGAAAATATAACAAATGAAATAATACTTGAAAATTGTGATAAAGATTATTATGATGAAATTGTTATATTGTTAAAAAATGCTGAAATAAATATGGTTGACATTAAAACTAATAGTTTAAATAAAATAAGATTTCCACTATTAAGATATACAACGAGTATATAAAGATAAATAAAGAGAAATAAAGAGAGATAAATAAAATAATAATTATTATTTTATGAAGCTATAATAAAATGTCATACACCAATAAAATATTTTCATATATTAAGAATATTGATTGTTTATTTGCCAAATTGAATGATAAAAAATACAGTGATAATAAAAGTGATAATATAAATAGCAGAGAAAAACTTAAGAAAAAGATTTGTTTTATTAGAAAGTATATCAATTATATAGATGAAATTGTTTGTAATATGATTAAAATAGAAAAATATAGCAATGATAGATGTATAAAAATTAAATTGAATAATATGATCATATTATATCTTAAGTATCTAGAAATATTTTTACATAAATTTTTGTGTTGTAAATGTACTGAAAAACTCGAAGAACTTGACAACCTAATAGAAAAAATAGATTTACTTACTTATAACATTTTAAGAAAAATAAATAATGGTAGAATTATGATTTTGATATCACCTATAGATTCTAAAATTATGAATATTATTAATTGGATGGTACAACATAAAACATTAAATGATAAATTTGATTTTGATATTTATACAGAAAATGTAAACAAAGAGAATAAAGGAAAAAGTGGAAAGAATGAAAAGACATTAGATAGATTAAAGAAGTATCATTCTTTAGGGTATAGATGTTTCATTGGTGACCAATCGAGTGACACATTATTACAAATTAAAGATTTCATAGAGGATAATAACATTATATATTTCAACTCATTTTCAACATCACCATATGATATAAATGTTAAACTATCAAGAAATATAATTAGAACAGCTATTCTAGATGATGAATTATGTTTTAAACTTATAGATACTTTCATTAAAGATGATAATTTCTATAAGTTATTGAAACTAGGGAAACATGATGAATTAGCAGAACCTTTAGAAAATTCACATTTTACAGATATTATATACATTTATCATGAAGATGTTTACACATCTAATTATTTAAAATCTTTAGAATCAGTTATAAATGGAGGTGTAGAAATAAAGTCATATATAATTGATGATGATGCTACAGAATTACCAGTAGAGGTACATACATTATTGTCTGATAAAAATTATAAAGATATTAATAAAACTCTATTCATCATTAATTCTAGTACACCCGTTAAAATGATGAATTTATTAAATTCATCAACAGAGAATTACGTAATTACAGATAATTACGTAATTACAGAGAATTACATACTTTTCGGAGATCCATTTTTTAATAACGATTTGATATCTAACATTAAATTTCCATATTCATTAGTTTTAACTGGTAATTTCTCAGAAATTGGTTATAAACTTTCAAAATTCATTGATATTAATCAAAATATTTCACCTATGATATTAAATATTATTGATATTACAATTCACTTTTCACACTTATTTTTTAATAGTGAAAATGAAACTAATGATGAAATTCTAGATAATTTAATGTCTATGAATTATTTGAAATATTCAGATGTTAATAAGAGATATTATTGGTTTATTAAACAAGAGTATATGTATAGAATTACTACAAATGAAAATAATAAATTCGATTACAATATGTTATTTTTTAACAGTGAATACAATCCAAATACTATAGGTGTAGTAACATCTGATCCAGGAACAAATACTCGTGAATATCAAAGTGATTTATTAATAAAAATAGGTACATATATAAATTTATACCCTGAATTATATCCAGTATTAATACCATATTATACATTAGTATCTAATAGTTTCAATATTGATGAATTAAGAGGATATAATGATGAAATAGAAAAACTGATAAAATTCTAGTAAATTTCATTAAAATATGTTAAGATTAAGTTCAGATACATTTTCAGAAATCAATAAATTTCTAAGTGAGAAAGATATAAAATCATTTGAAAACTCAAATAACACCATTAAATGTGAGTTTAAACCATTAAGATATGTAAAATTAAATAGTTTAAACTCAGTAAAATATTACCATGATGATATTTTTAGAGAATTAATAAACTCTAAAATTCATATGACAAGTAAACAATTATCATTGGATTTATCATATTGTAAAATTACAGATGTCTCATCTTTAGGTGGTGTACATACTTTAGATTTATCATTTTGTAAAATTACAGATGTTTCATCTTTAGGTAGTGTACATACTTTAGATTTATCACATTGTAAAATTACAGACGTCTCATCTTTAGGTGGTGTACATACCTTAGATTTATCGTTTTGTGATATTATAGATGTCTCTTCTTTAGGTAATGTTACTAATTTAAATTTATCTTGGTGTGATTATATTGTTGATGTTTCAACTTTAGGTAGTGTACATACTTTAAAATTATCACATTGTAAAATTACAGATGTTTCATCTTTATCACATGTACATACTTTAAATTTATCAGGTTGTTGCAATATTACAGATGTATCAATGTTAGGTGATGTTCATACTTTAAATTTATCTTGGTGTAAAATTACAGATGTTTCATCTTTATCACATGTACATACTTTAGATTTATCAGGTTGTTATAATATTATAGATGTTTCATCTTTATCACATGTACATACTTTAGATTTATCAGGTTGTAAAATTACAGATGTCTCAACTTTATCACATGTACATACTTTAGATTTATCATGTTGTTATAATATTATAGATGTTTCAACTTTAGGTGGTGTACATATTTTAAATTTATATTGTACTAATATTACAGATGTCTCAACTTTAGGTGGTGTACATATTTTAAATTTATCATGTTGTAAAATTAAAAATGTCTCATCTTTAAGTGGTGTACACACTTTAGATTTATCATGTTGTTATAATATTGAGGATATTTCATCTTTACGTGATATACATAAACTTACTATACAACATGGTTTTTACGATACTGATATTTTATATTCAAACAATATACGCGAAATTGAATTAAATTATCTTGATATATCCATATTTTTATAATTATAAAATTTTATAATTATAAAAATATGGATATTAACGAATTTATTACAAAGACTGACCAAATTGTAAAATTTAAAAATAAACATTTCACAAATGAATATTTAGATTATGTATCCAAACATTTTTCTATGTTGTCAAAAAATGATATAGGTCTGAACAATAAATTTAAGGATAATTTATTATCACTTTTATCGAATAAGAATGCACTTAAATATGCGTGTAAACAAGATATTAGCAGTATCGTTAAATATTTCATCACAAATGGTCATTCAACTGAAGGTCTAATGGAATTATGTGTTAAATATAATTCTTTAGATACTATTAGAGTTCTCAAAACATATAAACAAAATAATTTTATGAAAATAAATCAAGATAATATGTATAATATTCAATCATTTTTAGGTGATAATATACCACATGTTGATAAACATATTAAAACTGAAACTGATCAGATTAAATTTCTACATGTAAATGACACATATAAGTTTTTAGTGAATGAAGAATATAGAGAACAAGTTATGAAATCTGTAAATTACAATAAAAATAGACTTATATTTAATTTATCATTCAATTCTACACAAACTAATGGTATGTTCATGCATAAAATATATAAACATGAAGTTATGAAATATTTAGATTCTGATAAAATTGTATATGATTTAGTATTAGATCATTTAAATACAGATAGATATTTAAATGATGAAGAATATAGAGATGAAATTTATGAGTTTTTAAATGGTAACAAAAGACAATTATCATTGTATATAGACGATTATGATACAGATATGGATTTAAATTTAATAGACGGTGTTAAATCATTGACAATATATGATGCTGGGCAATTACATGATGAAGATGCATCTGCGTTAGGTGATATATATGAGCTTAAATTATTAGGATGTCATCATGTTAGTGATGCTTCAGAATTTAGTGAAGTTCACACTTTAAGTTTAACTGGATCTTCCGTTACTGATGTATCAATGTTAGGTAATGTTACTAATTTAGATATATCTAATTGTCAAATTACTGATGTATCTGCATTAGGTGATGTACATACTTTAAATTTATCTGAATGTTTTAGGTATGAGGATTTAGGTAATTTTCCAAAAACTTCTACTGGAATTACTGATGTATCTATGTTAGGTAATGTACATACTTTAAATTTATCTGAATGTAGTGGAATTACTGATGTATCTGCATTAGGTCATGTACATACTTTAAATTTATCTGGATGTACAGGTATTACTGATGTATCTATGTTATGTGGTGTTACTAATTTATATATATCTAGATGTACAGGGCTTACTGATATATCTATGTTAAATAATATTAAAAATTTAATTATGTATAATTATCAATATCATCGTTATAATTAATTTTTTATTTTTATTTTTGTATAAAAATGCAACCCGGTGAAATTGCTCTCTTTATATTTTTGTTTTTCATTTTTCTTATTGTATTATATTGTTTTTATATTGGACATAATGAATACTGTCAAAGAATGATCTACATGATTGATACATCTAAATCTTTTGATAAAATTGCTATTGCAACTACTAAAATTGCAGATGCAACTGATAAATATATGTCAGTTTAAATAATTATAAAATTTTATAATTATAAAAATATGGATATTAACGAATTTATTATAAAGACTGACCAAATTGTAAAATTTAAAAATAAACATTTCACAAGTGATTATTTAGATTATGTATCCAAAAATTTTAATATTTTATCCAAAACTAACATAGGTTCCAATAATAAATTTAAGGATAATTTATTATCACTTTTATCGAATAAGAATGCGCTTAAATATGCATGTAAACAAGATATTAGTAGTATCGTTAAATATTTTATTACAAATGGTCATTCAACTGAAGGTCTTTTAGAATTATGTATTGAATATAATTCTTTAGATACTATTAGAGTTCTTAAAACATATAAAAATAATAATTTTAATAAACAAGGTATAAATTATAATATCATAGATGAAATAAGTTCATACACTAATAAAAATATATTTCAAATGAATAAAAGTTTATATTTAGAAAATAGAGATAAACATTTAAGTTTAAACAAAGAATATTCATTTAAGTTTTATTTAGATGAAGAATTTAGAAATAAAGTTTTAAATAGAGTCAATAATGATAGACGGAGAATATCATTAAATTTAGAGGGTAATGAAGAAATTTACGACACATCCATATTATATGATATTTATAATCTTAATTTATCATGTTGTACAAATATAACTGATGTATCTGCATTAGGTAATGTGCATACTTTAAATATAAACTTTACTAAAATTACTGACGTATCAATGTTAATTGACGTACATAAACTTTATTTATATAATTGTCCAGTTACTGATGTATCTAAATTAAATAATGTTAAAATTTTAGAATTATCTGGATGTTCAAATATAAATTTATCACAATTGAGTAATCTAAAAAATCTAGAAGAACTTTATTATAACAATTGTCCATTTAAAGATTTATCTGTATTTGGTGATATGAAAAATTTAAATTATGTTGAATTAATGAGAAGTAATAATATTGATGTTTCACCATTAAGAAACATACATACAATTATTTTAGCTGATTGTTATAATATTACAAATATTTCATCTTTATGTAATGTCCACACTCTAAATTTAACACGTTGTGATTTAAATGATGTCTCATCTTTAGGTGGTGTACATACTTTAGATTTATCTGAATGTTATCAAATTGAAGATGTTTCAGATTTAGGTGATGTACACACTTTAAATTTATCATGTTGTACATCAATTGAAGATGTTTCAGAATTAGGTGATGTACACACTTTAAATTTATCATGTTGTACATCAATTGAAGATGTTTCAAATTTAGGTAATGTCCATAATTTAAATTTATTCAATTGTACATCAATTGAAGATGTTTCATATTTAAGTGATGTACACACTTTAAATTTATCATGTTGTACATCAATTGAAGATGTTTCAAATTTAGGTGATGTCCACAATTTAAATTTATCATATTGTACATTAATTAAAGATGTTTCAAATTTAGGTGATGTCAATACTTTAAATATACTAGGATGTTATCAAATTGAAGATGTTTCAGTATTATGTAATGTACAAAATCTTACATATGATTTTTAATTTAAACATGTACCAAGAGATAATTATAAAATTTTATAATTATTAAATATAAGTTGTATGACCGATAGTATTGTTAACCCAATAAACACGATCAATTTGTCCACAAGTTTTAAATAATGTTCCGTTACCATTCCTAAATCCATTTTTGATATTACCTATGTATTTATCACCATTTGAATATTTAATTACACCAAAACCATTTGAATTTCGTTCAGAAAATACACATTGATATTCAATATAATTTTGATATTTTTCTTTAATATATTCTTCTGAATAAGGTTCTCTATCTGAGAAATTATTTATTACCATATTATTGTCATCATAAAATAATCTTCCACATCCATGTATATTTGTATCATAATCAAAATTACCTATGTAAGTTCTTGATTTATCTTTTTTATTGATACTTTTATCATTAGATGATTGTGATACGTAGACGTCTTCATTTTCATAAATTTTAATATCAGTTAATTTATTGTATAAATTATCATCTTTTGTTAATTTTACATTATATTGACCTATAAATTGATCGTTACTAATTTTTTTATTTGATAGGATAAATTCATCTTTATTGAATGTCCTAATACCATCTTTAAATGTACCAATATATGAAATATTATTTTCTTTATCATAAAAAACACCATATTCATCTTGAACATCATTTAAATATATTCCACTAAAATAATTTGAATTTTCATAAATATAAGTACCAAACATGTTTTTCATATTTTTACTCCAATATCCATAATATTTATCACCATTTTTATATTTCATAGTACCATAACCACTTTTATTCGATTCAATAAAATTACCATGATATGAATCACCTTTGTAATCTAATTTACCTCTTCCGTAATACATACCATACATTAACATACCCTCATATTTTTCTGTTTCATTTAAATAAATAATATATCCAAATCCATGAGGTTTAAAATCTGAAAATTCTTGACATATACATAAAAATTTATCATCTTTTTCTTTTAAATGTAAAGAACGACCTTGTATTATATATGAACCATTAAAATTACCCTCATAATAGTTTTCATTTTTTTCATCATACATAAATCCAAAACCATATGGTTTACCATTTTGAAATTTACAAAAATACATATTTTTATTGTACATATTAAAAGGATATTCATTTACAAAAGTATCATTATATTTGTTAACAAAAAAATTATCAACTGTTTCTTTAACACTTTCTATATTTTCAGAGTTTATTTTATTTTGTATCATAGTAATTCTTTGTAAATATAATTCATTAGTAGTTGTTATTATTTTGTCTATTAATTTGGGATCATACTCAAGTATTTTTTTATGTGATATTGAATGAAATCCAGCTTTCATATTGATATTTCGGATATCTATTGTTTTTGATTTCTTCGAATAAAAAAACAATTCATCTTCATCTTCTATTTCTAAATCGCAACATTTTCTTTTTAATGTGCCATTTCTTTTTATATCTAAATGTAGATCGTGAAAATCAATTGTATTTTCTTGACAAATATATGTTTTTATCTGATCTGATGTTGTTTCGGAATCATCATCTGTGTATATATCAGGTAAATTAATTTTAATATTATCGTCGTGTATTTTTAAATAAACGCGGTACACCGACATTTTATTACATAATAAAATGTTTTTATAAATTTTTATTGTCATATGAGACGGTCATCTTTTTGTTTACAGTAAAAAATTTAAAAAATGTCTTTTTTTGATAAAGTTGAAAATTAAAAAATGGTCTCCAATAATTATAGGGAGACGTATTTTTAAGTACTTTTTATGTTTGACTATCCGACTAGCCATCGGTTCCAACTTTTTAAAAAGTAACATTTTACTATTTTTCAAACCAATTTTTTGGTGATTTTTATGGAAAAATTATTAAATACTCATGAAAAACAATTAATAAATTTTAATTGTATATTCACCTTCAGTATGATTAGTTAAAATGCCATCAGAATCAAATGTTGTAGCAATACTATTACTACCACATCTTATTTTAATTGTATCATTTGATACTGAATATAAATAACCATCAGTGTCAGAAATTTTTACTTCCGTATCATTAAATCTAATAGAAATTCTATTTACATCACCAATAAATGAAATAGATATAACTTTTGACGGTGTTGCATTTTCAGTTATTATCATTTTATATGTTCTACCAATATCTTCAAAATTAATATCATTAATTGTTCCTGTTATTTTAATATCACCATTTACATCCATTGTATATGAAGATCTATCAAAAGATGGAATTGAATATCCAAGTCTTAAACTTTTAGAATTGATCCTGTCATTTGAGATTAAACCACCATTGAATATAGTTTTATTCCTGATTAATAAAAATGATGATAAACTTTTACCTATCAATGACATAAAATTATTATCTTTTTCGTTTGATAAACTATTATAATTGTTTAATATTTTGATCACATTTAGATTTGTTTCATCACTAAGATTAAGTTCTTCTAATTTAATAGATAGTTCTTCTATTTTTAATCTATTTTCCTCGGTTTTTAAATTGTTGATAGTGTTACTTTCAATATTATCAGTGTTACTTTCAATATTATCAGTGTTAACTGCAGTATTTGGGATAATACTTTCTATTATTTCTCTTAATTCTATGATGCTATTAGTGTTTACTGCAGTATTTTGTTCATTGCTTTCTATAAATTCTCTTAATTCTTCTATTTTATTAGAATTTACCGAAGAAGTAGATGTAGTAGATCCAGAAGATGAAGGTAAAGATGAAATTAAATCAAATAATTCATTAATTTTAGTGTTGACTATTGCGTCATCTATAGTATCATTATTTTTATTTTCTGTTATTTTATGGTTTAGTTTTTCTATTTCGAGTAGAAGTTTGTCATTTATTGCATCTTTGTTATCTATTATTTTAACAAGTAAATCATCGATTAAAACTTTTAAATTATCAGTACCCATATCTTGAATTTCATCATTATTCTTTTCATATTGTATAAATTCAAGCACATTTGTTTTTAAATCATCTATTTGAAAATTGACACTATCAACTAAATTGTGCTCAAATGAATTAAATTTAGCATTTAGATCTACTATATCATTTTTATTATTAGTAACGGATAGGTCGACATTATTAATTTTTGAATTTAAATCACTTAAATCTGTATTTATATGTTCTATATTAAGATTAACGCCCGATAATTCAGATAAAGCTTCTCTAATTGATGAAATATGAGAATTTATCACAAGTTTATTTTTTTGAATAGTTGTTATAATATCATCATTTTTATTATTTTGATCGTTATTGACAAGATTAACTTTATCTGTAAGAAAATTAACTTTTGAAGTTAATTCATTAATTAAAAATTCATTGTTATTTTTAATCAAATTTATTAACTCCTTCAATTCTTCTATTTCCGAAGTTATCATAATTTTATTTTTATCAATTCTATTATTTGTTGAAGAATTTTTAGCTTCAACATTTTCAATTTTTCTTGTTATATTTTTGATATCATTGTCATAATTTAAACTGATATCATTAGAATTTAAACTGATATCATTAGAATTTAAACTGATATCATTAGAATTTGTTTTAATATCATTAGAATTTGTTTTAATATCATTAGAATTTAATTCGATAGAATTCTTAAGCTTTGTTAATATTTTTATTAAATTGTTACTGTTATCATAGTTTGTTTTTATGTCATTTTTAATTCTAATAAATTCTGTTTCTGATTTATCATTAAGTTCATTCATAGATGATATAATAAATCCTTCACGTTCATCTATGGACGAATATTTTTCTAATAAATTATCAGAAACTTGTTTTAAAATATCATATGTGATAAATTTATCACTAAATTTATCAATGATAATTTCAAGTGTTAAAATTTTACTTGTTTCATTTGTAAGTTCTATAATTTTGTTTTTCATATCGGTTAAAACCGTTAAATCTATTGAATCATTTGTTGTTAAATCCGTTAAAACTGGTGATTTTGATAAATTATTACAATCAACATTTGTATCATCAAAATTAGTTGAAACAATTAGTGGTGACTTTTTATTTGTAGTTTCAACTATTTCTACAATTTCACCAGTTTCTACAATTTCACCAGTTTCTACAATTTCACCAGTTTCTACAATTTCACCAGTTTCTACAATTTCACCAGTTTCTACAATTTCACCAGTTTCTACAATTTCAACGGTTTTATCATTTTGATATTTATTTATAAATTCTGAAAAAATACTATCAGTCATAAAGTTTTATTATAAAAATAAATAAATAAAATAATTAAAATAATAGAAATTTCTATTATTTTTATATAAATTTATGAAAAATTTACAAAAGTTTATTAAATTGAACATTAAAAATACTTCCATGTAGACCTTCGAGCTTTTTAAACTCAAATCCATATTTAATTAATGTTCTACACATACCATCCAATAATTGATACCTATATTCAGCTGATGTATTAAATAACTCATTATAAAGATATCCCAACATAATAGTACGACTTTCTGATAAAATAGATTCAGGTTTCATTTCATATTCTACAATTATACCCTTAGAAAAATATGATGCTGGATTTGTTATCCATGGTTCAACAAAACTTTGCATGAATTTTTCATTCCTATGAATTCCACATTCCATCATACCTAATACTTGCTTTACACCATTTTCAACAATCCAATTAATTGCATTAATATCTTCAAATTGATGATTACCAAGTGTATCAACCTGTTGTAATCTTGGTGTTTTAGAAAAAATATTGTAATAAGATTTTGAATTTACAATTTCATTAACATTCTTTACACCCCAAGAAAAATAACAGTTATTTTTTAAAGATATTTGAAGTAAATTTGTGAAATCATATACATTAACATAATCTTTCATTGTTGTAAAAATATAATTAGATGTATCATCAATACCAATAAATTTCTCAAAAAATTCCATCCATGTACCATTATAAAACTTATGTTGAGTTTTTAATTCTTTAATATTTTCATAGTATTTCTTACCCTTTTCAGTATAAAAATATGTTGTAACATACATTTTATCTACAAACAAAATTTCCGTATCATCCTGAAATTTTGTTGAAACATTTGAAATCATTTCTTCTATATTATCAAGATTCATACCATGTTCAAAATTTTTATCACCAACATTTTCTAATTCTGTACCAGAAAAAACATGTTCATAACTTTCTGTTCCAGCGCTTTCAATTATAAAAACATAAACTGTCATACTTTTTACATCGAAAATAGGGTTTATTTTTCATTTTTTATAATTTATAAGCGATTTTGTAGAAAATGTAAAAACAGAAAAAATGAAAAAATAACATTTTTTTCCACAAATAAAAATGGATCGTGAATCAAATAATGTAAACAATGGATTTTGCTTAACGTGCGATACAAACATATCGAGTGTTATAACTTCAGAATTATTTTTTGGAGGTCTTCTTGGAATACTTAAATCTCACCCTGAATATTCGGATGGATTATCTGCGGAAAACAGCAAGAGTATTGAGTGTACAGCATTACCAATTAGACTTCGTAACTTGTCAACTTTGAAGTCTGGTACCACAATTGATCGTAAGAATCATGCAGATAGCCGAGCCGAAGAGGAAGCTAGACTTTATGCTGCAAAGTTTTTCCCCCCAAATAAGCCTTCATCTGCTAAATTTTATGCCAATCATATGCCGTCTTATATTTCCACTCTGAAGAAGAATTTTGGTGATAATCTTGAAAAGGGTGCATCTGTAATGTCACAGGTAACATTTGCTCGTCTCAACAACACTATGGTTAATTTTCTTTTGAAGAAGAAGCCTGATGGAACAGACAATATTGTTAGACAGACCAAGGCAAAGCCTGGTTCCGAAAGAGTTGATGATGATGGAAATATCACATATGATTATTACACTGAGGATGAAGTTAAGGAGATTGAAAATGGTCTCAAAATTGAGCATGATGCTGTGAACTTCAAGCATTTGAATGTTGAACATGTTCCCTTTCACATTGAGAATTTCATTCTTTCCACAGCTTCATTGATTAGTATCAAGAGAACCGGTGAGCATGTGTCAGATGATGAGTTACCTGATATTGATGATATTTTTGATGAGGAAGATGAGGAAGAGGGGCTTATGTTGGAGTTGATCCGGAAAATCAAGGAAATTGCAAAGAAAGATATTGTGGTTATCGAACAGATTCAGGCTAGGGGTGCATCAATTAATAGTTTGGTACATTCTGATTCTAAGGGTGAAGATGTTAAGAAGGTTGATGATAATTTGTTGTCGATGAGACATATTTATATTAATCTTTTGGTTTATGTCAAGTTTTGTATGGTGTTAGTTGATAATTTGTTGAATGTAATTCAAGACAATCATTCTAAGAATGATATCAGTGAACGAAGGGTCAATGAATTGATTGGTATTGAGGCGGTTGGTTCTGGAGATATTGAAAATCCAATCGAATCAATTTTGGGTGATGATGAATTCAAGGAATTTTTTGAGTCTTTCAATATTAGTTTTGTTCTACAGCCACATGTTATCAGAGTTTTGATGGTGTCTATTATCAAGGTTTTTTCCGATGATATTGGTATGCGTGGACCTTTTATTGTTGATAGAATCAAGAAATACCTTGGGTACAAGAAGAGTGAAAATTTGCTGAATGGTATTATCAGTGAGACTTTTAAGTCTTCAGATGCACCAACTGCTATCATTGATTCTCTTACTTTGGTTGGTATTATTGAACACAAGGCTGAGCCAATGAATTCATACATGTATAGAACTTCTGAAAATTATATCAAAAATGGTAAGTTTGACTTGTCTCTTGGTATCATTGATAGTGCTGTTAAGTACATCGAAAATAACAATAATAGTGGTAGAAATGTTGTTACGAGATATAATATTTATGAGAGTAAGTATATTTTCTCTGTTGATGCACTTCTCACTACAGTTAAGAATATTACTGGTATCAATAGTCTTTTGGATACATTTGCACCTTTTAATACATACAAGGAAAGTATTACAAAGAAGCTTGATGAGCTTGACAAGAAGAATATTGAGATTTCTAGAATTGTTTCGGAAACTTGTGGATTTAGTTCACTTAGGTATTATCTGCCACTTCCTGAAATTCCTTATGATAGAAGTGAGCGTTCTTGGTTTGAAAGAAAGTGTATCAAGCTTAATGTTGATATTGATATTCTTAGATCTACAAATTCAACATTTGATTGGGCAAAGTTAAGATCATTGTACACTGAACTTGAGGATCTTAAGAATAAGAATGTTAAGAATACATATGAAGACTTTGATATGATGAATAGAATTGAAAGTCTTCATAATGAATTTACACAGGTTTTGGTTGATTCTAAACTTACTTCTGAGGAGATTAATACAATGCTTGGTTACGAAAGAGATCTTCTTAATTATTCTAACCCAAGTCTCATGGAGTTTGGATTTAAGCCTTTCAAGTTTGAGTTTAACAAGGATATCGATCTTACTATGGATTACCCACTTGATAATGTTTCTATTCTTGTCAATGATCAACTTAAGACTTGTCAAAGTCTTATTACTGATTCAAGTGGTGAAGAGATTATCAAGTCTTACTTTTATCCATTCTTTAGACCATTTTCTACCATTAACACACAATCTTTTGGTATTTCATTGGTTTCATCAACTAAGCAAACAAAGAATGGATCACCTGCTATGAAGATTGTTATGACTGTAAAGTTTGGTAGTACAGATGATACACATACTTGTTCTAAGTTTAGAACTTTCTTTAATTCTATTTTAGATCGTAATATTCTTATTAGTAAGGCAAAGGAATTTCTTAAGATCCCACAGGAAAATTCTGATTTTACTATCACAGAAGTACCAAGACAGCTCCAAATCAAGTGGCAACGTAGTAGTAAGCAAAGAGATGCACTTCAGGGTACTGAGGGTGAAAAGACTTATAAGTTTTATGACAAGTCTAGAGGTTGCTCCGAGGGATACCCTTTTTTCACTGCTGAACCAATGCGTATTATTGCACGTGAATTTGAAAGAGCTCATGCTTCATTTAAGGATTCATCAGAAGAAATGAAGAAGCGTCAGGATGAAAGACGTGAGAGGGAGAAAAAGGCTCGTCTTGATCGTGAGAATAGAGCAAAGGAGGAACGTGAAAATCCAGGTTCTACTATTAACCATCGTGATAATATTGATGATGGTATGTGGTCGAATCTTGATGAGAATGGTAAGAAGATTTCTGCTGCTAATCTCCTTAAGAGACAAATGGATGAAGGTTCATCATTAACAGAAAATGTTGGTATTGTATCTGAGGCTAAGAAGGTTCATAAGCCTCTTCAATCTCAAGTTAAAAACAAGCAAATTTCTATTATGGAAACAAACAATGATACCATTGAAGATGTCTACAAAATCAAAAGAGTTAAGGAGTATAAGAAGGAGGGTGAATGGGTGACGATTGTTTTCAATGATAAGAGAGTTAAGATGAAAGTTAAGACCGAGGAACCAAAGAGACTTAGTACTAACAGTGGAAGACCTCGTGGTAATAAAACACCAACTAGATTTGGTAGAAATAGTAGAAGTGGTGGAAATGATAGAAGTGGTGGAAATGATAGAAGTGGTGGAAATGACAGAAATACTAGAAATACTAGAAGTGACAGAAGTGACAGAAGTAATAGAAATACACCAAGTTCTAGTGGTACTGATGATAGATCAAAAAATTCATCTTCACCATCGTTATCTAAGAGAAGTGTTCCTTTTAATTCTGGGGCTCAATCACCAACTGGAACTCTATCACCAAGTGGAGCTCAATCACCTCATTATTTCCATGTTGATAGGAATACATTTAATACTGATGATAATACCAATACCAATACTGAATTTTATCCATCATTTAGTTCTCCTGTTGTTAACGAAACTACTGAACCAACTAATATTTTTGGTGTTCAGGAAGATATTTCTGCACCTTCTGGTGTGTTTGGTGTTTCCCCTACACCTGTTGCTGCTGCTGAAGATTTTGTTGTTGATGACTCTGATGAAGAATGGTAAATTTTGAATAAATATGTAAATATGTAAATATGTATGTCTATATAAAAAATTGTATAAGTATACAATTTTGAAAAATATGAAAATAAAAAAATGTATTTATATTAATTAAAAATGTCTCACGCACGAAAAATAAGTTTATCTTTAAAAAACTACTTTGTACCTGAAGAAATTAGGAATGAAATTAAATCATTAAATGATGAGAAACGTGTAAATAATTATAAAATTATGATTTTAAAATCAAAATTTTCATTGATGCATAGTTTAAGAGTTTGTGAAATAATAAGCGATGAAATTGACAATCTATGTGATGAAAATGAAAATCTCGACGATGAAATTTTATCATTATCTGCAGTAGGTTATAAATATAGCAAATATTTAAAAAATAATCATAAGGACTTATGTTAACAATTGTTAATATAAAAACTATACTTTTAATTTCAAATGTAAATAAAATACTAGAAAATGGTATTTTTATTTTATCAAAAATTTTACATTTTGACATTTTTCTGGATTTCCTGAACTTTCCTATACTTCACAATAAAAATGTGGTCAAAACGACATAAAACACATAAATTATTGAAGAATTAAATCATATATACTATATTTATTTTTTAATTATAAAATTTTATCAAGTACTATATAAAATTATCAAATTTATCAAAATAATAGAAATTTCTATTATTTAAAATGTTAAATATTTTTATGTACAACTCTTAGAATTTATATTAACAATTGTTAATGTAAAAAATATACTTTTTATGTGATATTTAAGATATAATATGAAAAAATGCCATTTTTATTTTATCTATTTTCATAAAAATCATAAAAAAATCAATGTGAATTTTAGTAAAAATCACCTATTTTCAAAAATTATCATGCCTACAGACCCGAGACTAAAATGAAAAAAGTGCCTAAAAATACGTCTCTGAATAGTTATTGGAGACGTATTTTTGAATTTTATTTTTGTCTTCATTCGTGTCTTTTTAACATAAAATTTTTTTTACTTATCATGAAATTTTATTTTTGGTGATAAATATTAATTAAATGTATAAAATTTATTATATCAGTATACTAGACCGATTTTTATTTTAAAAAACTATAAAAAATCAAAAAAAATTCATTGTAAAAATGTTAAAAATAGTACTTTTTCAAAAATTATCATGTCTACAGTTTCGAGGGTCAAATGAAAAAAGTGCTTAAAAATACGTCTCTCTATAGTTATTCAGAACGTATTTTTGAAATTAAAAATAAAGAAAACAAGACAATAAAATAACAAAATAAAAAATAAATAAATATTAAAAATGGGTGATACCACTAACAATTTTACAAAATTATATTTAAAAGCACTTCAGTTGAACACACATTATAGTTTTTTAAGGGGTGATATAAATTATGAAGACTATTTTAAGGGTACAGAATCATTTGAGACAGTTTTTAATTTTTTTTCAAATGGTATACCATTTGAAGATGGCACTGAAATAAAGCTACCAAAAGATGATATTATTGGTTTTTATTTAATAAACAAAAATAATAAAATAACAGAAGAAGATATTGCATTTTTAAAAAGAAAATTAGAAACTAATTCAAATGATGAAATTGGTAATTATATAAATAATGCAAAAAATAAGGTTAAAGATATGAAAGACAAAACACTTCGTATAGGAAGTAAAATAAAAAAATTCATAGAAGAAATAGAATCATATAAACCTGTTGATTACACAATAACTGAAAGTAATGAACTTAGAACATTTAAAATTTTATTGTCAAATGGTGATAATATTGATGAAAGTGATGCATTAACAATTTTTAATAATTTATCGTGTGTCAATAAATATCCTTGTATTATTTATTGTAATTCTAATAAAGAAAAAATTATCAGATGTGGTAATGGAATGTCTATTAAATTTGATACAAAAACAATTGATGATTTAGTTTTACCTAGAAATTCAATAAATGTATTAAATGAAATTGGTGATCCAATTACATTTGATTTCGAATCCGGTATATGTTCTATTTTAACAAATCCTACAAATAAAAATGATGACACTGTTAAAAAGATAATTAATTTTATGACTATGTTAAAATTAGTTGAGGAAGATGGTGATAAAAAAATTGTATGTAAGGTTTCATTTAATATTGATAAAGTTTTAGCAAGTTATGATTTATTTGATTATTTTATTAATAATGAATTAGCATCAACATTATTTTTTGTTGCTGAATCTAATAGGGCTTGGTGTTCAAAGGATAAGTTTTATGTTTTTTTCAGAGATTTTTCAAGTGAAATGATAAATGGTAATGAAATAAAAAAATCAGCAAATTATTTAAGATTTTTAATACCAACCGGTAAAGGTGAAAAAAGTGAAAACTTAAATGGTTTTACAATTTCATTTACAACAAAATCGCGTGAATTAATACCATCATTTCTTCATAAATTTTCAAGAATGTTATCAAGTTTTTCTGACAACACTGTTACAAATACAATGACATCATATAAAATTCATAATAAAAAAATAACAGCATTGACAGATAAAGCACCTATTTTTTTCAAACATGAAACAAAACATAGTTATGAAACTAAATCAAATTCCTCTGGTTCTTATTATTCAAGAAGATGTCAGTCTCAACCAATTATTATAAAACCAGATGAATTAGCTGAATGGGAACGATATGGTAGAACAGCATTTGAATATCCACCACCTGAATGGGGATTTAATACATCTCTTTTATTTATTTGTCCCAATGAGGTTAAATCATCAGTAAATGAGAAATCTAGTGATCAAGATCCATCTGGTGTAATTACATTTTTACCTTGTTGTAATGAAAATGGTATTAAAAGTAAATCTGAGACAACATCTAAAACTGCAAATAGAAAATGTACAACTGAATTAATTAATAAATATAGATCAATTGGAACACTTAATAATTCTTTAGCAAGTTTTTTATCAGTTTCATATGTAGATGATGGAAGTTTTAGTTTTTCTAAATATGGAACATATGTAGCTGAAAGTGAATTAATAAAATTGAATTCTTTAATTGTTGCTGTTTTAATTGCTACAAAAAAATCTCCTGATCCATCTGTACAGTTATCAATGGAATCTATACAAGATATTGAAAGAAATATTATGTTGGTTAAATATGGTATGTCACAATTACCAACAGATATTTATAAACAAGAATTATATGATATGGCCGATGATAAAATTATTGAATCAATTTTAGATATTAGAACATTTATGGATCCTTATTTATATTACAGGGGTATTGAAATATTATTTGATATTCAACTTTTTACATTTACATCCGATAAGGGTAGAATTAATCCAATCTCTAAAGATGAGGATATTTTACAAATCTCTACTTTAGAGGTACCAAGATGTAAATATACACATATTAGATTTAATAATAAAAAAGATATTGTATGTATATATAAAAATTATGGTTCAAAGGATAAAATAAGTAAATATCCATCATGTGAAATTATAGTTTCATCTATTAAAGATAGCAATAACTATAATTTTAAAATTAATTCAAGTAATTCTAGATTCTTTAAGAATATTTTTACATTACTTAATAAAGTTTGTCATCCATATGAATGGGAACGAAATAATAAAACTTCAATTAAAAATACATGTTTAGATGATCCATATTCAACTATTAATTGGAGTGAACATAATTTTGGTGAAATGGGTGAGATTTTAGGTCAGGAGATTGATATTTATGGTAAAGTCCACTCATTTATATTTAAAGAATATGTACTTATTATACCACCATCACAACCAATTTATATTTTAAATAAAATTGAACCTTATATAAAAACCGTTCAGTTAGAAGCGGGAACTATAGATGTGTATTCTGGTGGTACTAAAATTAGACCACAATTAAAATCTTCAGATGAAATTAAACATAAATTTGAAGTAACATCAGAAGATAATGATGGTTGTTGGATTGCATTTAATGGAAAACAAAAGGGTCTTAAAATATTATGTGGTGAAAAAATACGGTATAACAAGAAAACATACCATATAAATAAGAAAATAAATGATATTAATAAAACAATTATTTTTATGACAGTAATTAATTGGTTGTGGAAAACAGATAATTATGATATTACTGATTATGAAGGAAATAATATCAAAAAGTTTCCTAAATTTTTAGATTGGTGGAATTCACATTCTGTCATAGATTCTGATATTATATTTCATAATTTACCAGACACAAAAATTAATTGTCATAATATGATGTTTCCAAAATTATCAAACTTTGACGAAAGAATACAATATTGGACAAAGATATGGCCATTTGTATTTTATAGAAAACAAATACATGTAAATAAAGAATTAGATTATAAAATTAAAAATTTCTTTAATGTTGAAGAGATATATATTGAAAATATGCCAATAGAAAATGTTTATTGGAAATCGGATCAATTTATTACTGGTCTTATACCTACAGATGAAGATTTTAAACGTAATGGTGATATTATTTTAACAAAGAAAAATCATATTTCAGATTGGATTAATCGTAATAATAATTTAGTTTTTAAATATAAATCTTTACATAGCACAAATGTAATTATGAATACTATTTTACAGTCATATAAGAAAATGTTAAAACCATTTTTATATAAAGATCAGGATGGTAAAATTTATATTGTACAAAATTCAAGTAAAAAACGAAGACCACCACAAGAACCAGTTTTACAAATTGCAAATTATTGGGGTGTTCACGAAAGAAATCCAGGTCATGATTATATTAATGATAATAATAAAGATTTTTTTACAAATATTAATTTTGTTGAATATAAAAATGGTATATCTGGATTTCCAGAGCCATATATTAATAAGTCAAATGGTTCAAATAAATATCTTCAAATATTTTCATATGATGATGATGAAACATACGCAGCTATGTTACCAATATTATAAACAAAATAAAATAAATTCCTTTAAGAAAAATTTTTCTTATAAAAATGTCTCAATCTATAGAAATTTACAATAATAAATCTCGTGATATTATTAAACGTATTATTGATATTCTTCATTATAAAATTAATTCATCTTATCCATCAAGTGATGAAATTATTGAAATAATTGATAATAAAGTAAAAAATAGAAATTTAAAATCTTTTGATAAATATGATTATTTACATATTAAACCTATAAATGCTGAAACATTTCTTCGCCTTATTGTATCCTTCATAGTAAATCCATGTGAGGAAACTGCTAAAATTGTTGCAGATAAAGTTGAACATTTTAAAACTATTGCATATGATATTTTCGATAAAACAATCGAAATAAATAACAAACATAATTTTTTGTATGATGAACATACAACTAATGAAATGTTTGATATTTACATGAATAAAACACTTAGAGTATATTCTGAAAATTATAATTTGGTTAATCCTGATATTTCAAGTAGTATTGATCTTTATTGTTATAAACCTGAATTTAAATATGATTTAAAATATGTAGAAGATGGTATGGATATTATTGAAGAATTAAGAAAACCATTTGGTCGTGGTGGTACTAAATATTCATCATTATATGTAAATATTGCAGATTACATTTTATATTTAGATAAAATTATTGATTGGTCATCAGAACGAGGAATTTGTTCATATTTATCTAATGATGATCTTTTAAAAATGATACTTGTTTTACCATCAACTTCTAATATTGGTACAAATATTTATATTTCTAATGATGTAATTGATGGCAAAAATGTAGAAATGAGTAAAACTAAATATGTATCCATAAAGAATTTATTTGATTTATTTTTAAATTTTGATGATAAATTTATTAAAACTAACAAATTACGTAATGATCTATTTGAATTAAAATCAGATGATACAAATAAAAATTTATTTGAAAATATTAAAGTTATGGAAACAAGATTTTTAAATGATGAAAATAATTCAAACTCAAACTATACAGATGAAATTAATTCACTTGATATCATTGTAGATATGATTGATTTCACATGTTTCAACAAATATATAAATTATTTAAAAGATATAGATAACAACTTTCCAGAAATTAAAAAGATTTCTAACAATGAAATATTTAGAACATATTCAAAGGAATTATTAATAAATAATGGTGATATTAAAAATGTACCAATTACAAATAGATATATTAGTTATGATATATTCATTTTAATGTTAAATAATCTTGTTACATCGTTAAAAAATTATGATATGAATAAAATTTTAGATGTCACATCTGATATTTTAAATGAAATGAATAATTTGAATAATACTGATGAAGTAAATGAATATATTAAATATATGAATAAAAAATGTTCAGTTGATATTATTAAAACTATTGGACATGTAAATAAACTTAAATCATTATTAGAAAAATCAAATATTGATGAGACTACATTGAATGGTTTCATAGAAAGACTAAATATATACGAAAGTAAGAAATACATGTTGATGTAAAATTATATCATATCAACGATACTCTCAAGTTTATTTTCTATTTGTTGATACCACCAATAATTTTCATCGGAGAATAATAATCTTATCTTATTAAGTTTTTCATCATCTTTAAAAAATTGTAACATTATATATAAATGATCATGATCAAGAAAAAATCTATATAAACTTGCATTTGACATTGCATTTTTATCATAATCAACTTTTGAGTATTTACCCTTAGAAAATACAATATTAATTCCATTCATATTATAATTTGAAATCTTTCCCTTTATACCTAATAACCAATGTAAAAGAAATATTCTACGTTCTTGATCAGTTACCTCAACATATTTCTTTTTGTTTAAACTGTATTCTTGTTGTGTAAATGGAATATAATCATATAATATATATTTTTTATTTTTATAAATACAAATGTTATATGGTACAATATTAAAATTATATATTTGTTTAATACATTCTATTATATGTGTTCCAATATCATATTTTTGTAGTATAACATATTGATTAGATGGTCCAGAATAAAATAAATTTGTATTTTTCATAGATGGTATTTTATTAACTTGGTGTGTAATATCACCAATATATTCACCATTTAATGTCAAATATAAACTTGCACAGTTTTTTGTAAAAAATGAACTATATTCAGGGTTAAATATAAGATTTTCATCAGACATTTATAATAAAATTATTTGTTAAAATTTTCATTTTATAATAAAAAATGTCTAATGATCTAATTAAAAATAGTGCAAAGATGCCAGAATGTTCCGCTGTTAAAGCACCAACATATAAAATTTTTAAAGCAACATCTAATGAAACAATTAAAGGTAGTCCTAAATTACCAGGTTGGAACTTATCAGAATCACCAACATATAAAATTTTTAAATCAACAGTTAATGAAATAATAGTTGAAAATAATATAATGATGTGTAGTTCTGATGATTCATCTGATGATTCTTTAGGATCTCCAATTTCAAGTAAAAAAGAGATTTATAAATTAAAACAAATAGTTGGTGAAATGGGTGATAAAATTAAATCACTTGAAGATAATATAAATGATATGTATGACAGTATTTATGGTAATAAAGTAAAAAAGATAAATGCTTTAAAGAATTTATCAAACTCCTTAAAAGATGATTCAAGTACACGAACAGTTTTAAATAATTGTTCTAATGTAAATATACACATATAAATTTATTTTAATTTAATTTTTACTAATATAAATGTCAGACTTCGAACCGTTATTTTACATGGGGCAAAATGCATATATTGAAGATGAAGGTGGTGAGAGTTCCGATGATGAAATTACTTCTACATTTCATCTTGAAAAAACCAAAATTGTAAACCTAGAAGATATTCAAACAAAATCTATTAACATTCTACCAGGTGGTGAAATTAATATTAATAATAAAATTAAAGGTTTAACTTCTGGCACCGATAATACAGACGCTGTTAATTTTAATCAACTTAATTCGGAAATTACTCGTGCTAAAGCTGTTGAATTAGAATTATCAAATGAAATCAAAAACATTAAAGATGGTGATATTGATTTTAATAAAGATCTTGATGATGAAATTGATAGAGCTAAAGCAGCTGAATTAGAAAACAAAACTGATATTGAAAATGAAATTTCAAGATCAACTGTGGCTGATGGTGAACTTACATCAAAAATTTCAACAGAAGAAACTAGAGCTAAAAATGCTGAAAATGTTTTATCCCAAAGTATCATAGAAAATAGTAGTGAAGTTGATGCTATAACTGCTACTCAAGTAATTTTAACTGCAGATGTAGTTTCTATGAAGAAAACTATTTCAGATAATAAAACAGAAATTTCCAGTTTAAATCTAACAATAGATACACTTAGCGGTAAATTAGATGATTTATGTGAAAATTTATTCAATAAGAAGAGTCCTAAATTTAAGAAGCGTAAGAAGCATAAGTAAATTTATTTGTTATAATAATAGAAATTTCTATTATTTTAAAATTCTTCATTGCTGAATAATTTCACAAGAAAAGGTAAGAGTAAAAATAACGATGTTGTTATAAAAAATCCTAAACTTACAATGATAGGTGCACCTAATAATATTGAACCAATCGTTAAACCCACACAACATACGGTTATTACAATAAATATCTTTTTATTTGTAAAATTTTTAACACAAAAAAATGTGTCGTTAACTCTTGTTTTGAAATTATTAAATCTTTCTGTAAATCCCATTTATAATATTATATAACAAATATTTTTCATATATTTTCTAATTTACTTAATTCATCTTTAAATATTCTTATAAGAATAGGCCAAAGTAAAAATGATATTAGTGTCACAAAAAGTCCTATTCCAATAGCAATAATAGGTCATCCTACTATTATTACAAATAAAGTTATTCCTGTAATAAATATAGTTGATCCAATGATTATTCTTGAATAAATTACGTTGTAATTATTAATTCTAGTTTCACAGTTAAAAAACATATTACGAAATGTTTTTAATACATTTACAGTTTTCTTTCCAAAATCTTTAAGTTTTGATATAAATCTCATTTCTAATTTTTATTTTTATAACAGTGAAATTTAACCTATACGTGTTGCTCTCAAGTTAAAATCATTTTCAACATTTTTATTTTTATACATTGTTAGAATACATGGTGTATTTTTCCTACCAAAAATAAAAGATACAAATAAATCAAGTTTTAATTTATTCTCTTTTGGTACATAAACAAATACACCATTAATAGTTTTTTCTCGTTCTTTATTGGGTGTCAATTTATTAATATCATCTAGTAATAATTCACCACCAGTTTTAATTCTAATTTCATTAGTTTTCATTAATAGCATACCAGTTTCTAAATTTAAATTTAATCTATATTCAATAATCCATATGCCATATGCTGGTAATGTAATTGATGTAATTTTTTCTAGTTTATTTGATTCGAATTGTAAAAAATCAATACTATTTGTGATACGATATCCAATATTTAATTCTGAAATATTTTCATAGTGTAAAGGATTTTTAACTATTTCATTATTTATAAATCTAATATCATTCTGTAGAAATTTACGTTTAAATTTCTTGAATAAAAGTTTTATAAATAAATAATGATTATCATCATTCATTTTTTAATAAATTTTTAAAAATGAAAATATAACTTTATTTAAGCAATAAAATGTCGATAAACGAATTTGCTGTTTATGAAGCTAAATGTTTAATTTTACAAATTCAGAACAATTGTTTTGGTGATTTTAATACAGATGAAAAAAAGAATAAAGAAATTGAAAGATTACAAAAGGTGGCAAGTATAGATGATTTTTATAATTCTAAAGTTTTCAATGAAAATAAAGAAATTCAAACTGAAACAATTAGAAAATTAGCGGGTAAAAATGAAGCAAATACTGCAAGTGCATGTTTTAGTTGTGGTGCTGCTAGATTTAAGGTTATTGCTCAACGTAGATCATCTGATGAAGCTGCAAATAATGAAATTCATTGCCCTGGTTGTAATAGGATTACATTCGAATAATATTAAAAATTTTTAATATTATAATTTATTAGAGAAATATTTAAATTGTTGTCTACCAAATAATAATTCTTGTGGTTTAAATTTTTCTTGTTCTTGTTTATTTTCTTGTGTTTCAAAATGTTTAGAAATATCAAATTGTCCCTGTTGTTTAAATGGTGTTTCTGATGGGTGATTAAATTTTATAAATTGTTGTTGTGATGGTTGAAATGCTACAGATGATGGTTTAAATTGTTGTAGTGATGGTGGTTTAAATTGTTGTTGTGATGGTTGAAATGCTACAGATGGTTGTTTAAATTGTTGTTGTACAGATGGTTGTTGAAATTGTTGTTGTGATGGTTGAAATTGTTGTATAGATGGTTGTTTAAATTGTTGTATAGATGGTGGTTGAAATTGTTGTATAGATGGTGGTTGAAATTGTTGTATAGATGGTGGTTGAAATTGTTGTATAGATGGTTGTTTAAATTGTTGTACAGATGGTGGTTGAAATTGTTGTACAGATGGTGGTTGAAATTGTTGTACAGATGGTTGTTTAAATTGTTGTACAGATGGTGGTTGAAATTCTACAGATGGTGGTTTAAATTGTTGTTGAGACGGTTGAAATTCTACAGATGGTGGTTTAAATTGTTGTGTTTTAGTATATTCAGGTGATGGTGTTTTAAATGGTTTAACTAATGTATCATGTTTAATTTTTGCAAGTTTTGGTAATGTTATACTATTTGTATCTATTATACTATTTGTTTCACTTATACTATTTACAATTTTTATTAAACGTTTACTATAATTAGATTTAATATTATTTGTTACACGAATAGTTGGATATTTTGGTAATACTTGTGGATATATCATATCAGATTTAATTTTATTTATTTTATCATCATCTGGAGTAATTGAATATTGGTCAAAATCTTTGTTATTTTTATTTATTATAATTTTACCTCTATGATCTTTAAATTCTATTATTGATGATGGTTTAATTATATCATCATATACATCTTCAATTTTATTAGTTTCTGTATCTATCAATCTTACAAAATTATTTGAATATAAAACAAAATTACTTGATTCAGAACAAAATTCAGATGCACTTTCACTGTCTATAAAAGTAAAACTAATATTACCATGTTGTTCTAAATTGATTAAAAATTCACCATTTTCATAGTCATCTGAAAATCCATCAATACTTATTTCTGGATTATATTCTTCAAATAAAGTAGGAATATAATATTCTTCATTATTTACACTCAATGGAAACATTATTTTAATATCAATTGGTGTTGAAATATTAGTATAACCAATTCTTTTCATTAAATTATTGTATTGTTCATTATTATTTAAATTATATTTAATAACATAATGTATAAAATTGTTTATTAATTTAAATATAATATTTTGATCTATAATATTTAAATTAATACCCATTACTTTGAATAATGATTTAAAATCTACTTCATCATCATTTGTAATTATTATATTTTTATCTATAACATCATAAAAATCCCAAACATATTTAATTGCAATATTTAGAACATTTTTATTTTCTTTATTGAGATTCTTATTTATATTTAAAATACTATGATACTCATCTTTTATATTTGAAATAAATAAGTTGACAATATGATTTATTTTCTTAAGATTTTTATTACTTATCTCATAATCTATCATATTATTTTTTATAACATCACATATTGTATCATAAAAATCAATGTTATAATTAGTGACCTTTCTATAATTTTTTTGTTCACTATAAAAATAACCAGAAAACAAAATATTGCCATATATATTTGTAAGTTTATCACGTATTAACTCAATTATTTTGTTTTCTATATATTTTTGCAACACAGAACTTACTTGCAATGAAATTTTAAAATTTTTATATTCACTTGATAATTTTGATAAACTATTCCTTAACGCACCTAAAAAACATGACCTACTTGTTATTAAATAATTACTATTTTCTTGATATTGTTTTATTGTACTATTATTTGGTATATTATTTTCATTGTGATATTCTTGAATGATATAATTATCATAATCAATATTATAATCAATTAAATATTCATAATCATTATTTTCATAATTAAAATTATTTGTTTCTAACGAAAGTATTACCATACGATATACAATTTTATTAATTAATTCACGAGTATATTTATTAATTTTTTCACATGCTTGGGTGGTTATATGATAACCACCAGCTACTTGAGTAAGTTTAAAAATTTCATAATTAGACGGGTATAAATTTGTCATCTTTTTATAAATAATTAATTAATTATTTATTATGATACACCATCAACAAAAGATTTTGATGATTTATCATACATTTTAGATTTAAAGTTGACCATTAAAACTTTTTCTATACATTTTTCTATATTATCCCATCTATCTATTACCAACAATATATTTAATGCCATAAATGATAAAATTAATAGTAAATTTACAGAAAATACTTTTTGTTTTCTTTTCATTAAACATATAAATACATATATAACCAATATAACCCACGAAAAATTATATCGTAAGTAATCACAAACAAATGATAAATAGAATATAAACATCATAAATAATACAATTGATGTTATTACTACAAATGTAGACACCCCCAATATTAAAAAGAGGATTATCATAAATAATCCACTTTCGATAGTTATTAAACTAAATACCATAGATCTATTTGTTTCATATTTAATATTATCTGGTTTACTTCTTACATATTTGGAATTACATGTTCCACATTTATGATAAACTTCTTTATTTAAATTACCATTAATCCATTGATTAAGACAATTTGTGTGAACATATAATTGTCCACCAATACAATTGCATGGACTTATTAAAATATTACCTTCTTCTTCCTCTTCGGCACAAATTCTACATGTATCTGGTTCGTCACACATATTTTATATGTAAAAATTTTAATTATTTAAATATTGTAATAATTCATTATCAGTAGGAAATGGTGTTACTGGTTTATTTATAGGATAATCTTGACTTCTTGTAACAGAAAAATTAGAAAATTGTGCAGGTAATTTATCAGAGTTATGAGAACTATTTTTATTCAATCCAATTTTATCATATGATGATTGTGATATATGTGATAATTTTTGACAATAACTATTCATATCAAATCCAACAACATTATTTGTAGTTGGTAAAAATTCCCAACCAATTACACCTGAATTATTACCAGTTCTAACATTTTTTTGAATTGCAGTTTCTTTATTTGTTGTGATATCAACTAATGCGTTTGATGTTGAATCATTAATAAAATTTGCTGCCGGATTTGTAAAATCCCTCAAACAACATAACTTGAGTTGTCCTATCTTCTTAATAGTTTGTATTCTCGCATCACTTAACGATAAACCTGATTCTAAAAATTCAGTTAGATATGTTTCAAAATTTCTTTGAAAAACTGCTTTGCGTAATCCGCATGAACAAAATTCATCGAACTGAACCCATTGAAAATATGCTGGTGGAACCGAAGACATTTTTAAGTAAATATTTAAAACTTTTTTCAAAAATGAAAATTTAACAACAATTTTTATGAAAAAATGTCTTCTAGAATCAATATTAAAAATTTAAGTATTGGAAATTTTTCAGGATTAGAACGTGAAACTGTTAATAGAATGAAGGAAGTATCAGAAATTCTATATTGTTTTAATGATGCACTTTATACTTGTATGAATGATGAAAATAGACCATTTTATACAAGACTTACAACTGTTTGTGAGATTAATCATGAAATCAATGAATATTATAAGATTATTATGGAAAAGAAGAGAAATATTTTAAAGTTGGGGAATACACTTTTAAATGATATTTGTAATATGAATTATACAAAGAATAAACTTGTATTAGAGCGTTCACAGTTAAAGAATCTTCTTGAAATTTTAAACGTTTTTGATGTATTCATTAATTTCTTGACTGATAAGGTTACACTTGATGATTATTATAGAGATATTTATTTAACCAAAAGTTATGATAAGATTCAAGTTAGATTATTTTATGATGATAGTTCAGATTCTTTGGAAGAAATTTTATTTGTTAAAGTTTATGAACTTGAAATCTTAAAGGAAGATGAAGAGGTCGCTAAGATTAATGACGAAATTAAAAAGTTAGAGCAGATGTATAAAATCACTGAGTATATTCAGGATGTCATCAATATCAAAGAGATTGAAGATAATCGTGAAAATGATTCTACCAAAAAGATCTTTAATGAGATGAATAAATATTTCAATGATGATTACAATAAACGAATGGATAAGATTAGGAATGATTATATTGAGAAATGTTCAATTACTCATAAAGGTACAATTTTTCCTAAGGGTTCATATGATATTGAAAGTATCCCTAGAAGTCCAATTAGAGTTAAACCTGTTACAAAAATTTGTGAATGTGATAATTATGAACCTGGTCGTTATACTTGTTGTGTTTGTTATGAAACAAAACGGGCTTTAATGTCTAATAATCCTGTTACGGTAACTATTTATCCTCATTATGATTATAGTATGGAACATAGTAAAAAAATAGAAGCATGTTTTGAAAGTTGTTGTCATGGTTGTCTTAATTGTCGTAAATCAAATAAAAATTTACATTCTGATAATTTTATTCTTCAAAATAATCGTAAAGATCACTTTGGAAAATTTTACACTGATAATTCTGATGATAATGATGATGAAACTATTATTCCTGATCATCCACCAACACCACAAATGAATACCCATTCAATTAATTATAATTTTATGTCTAAAATTCCTGATAATTTACTTCCTACAACATCAAATATTATTGGTGGTCTTCCTATACTTCAAACTCATAAAAATGAAAGTATTTCTGAACCATCATCTGATGATGATAAATTTGATGAAACTAGTATCCCAAGAAATTATAACAAAAATGATTTTGGTGAAACTAGTGTCTCAAGAAATTCTATTATGTTAAACTTTGATGAACCATCAATTCAAGAAATCAAAAGATATAATTATTTAGTTAATAGAAAAACTGAACAGTACTGTCAAGTAGATGATGATTTTATCGAAGATTATCAAAAAAGAGTTAGTCAATTAAAATTACATCTTACTATCGCAAATAAAATGACTAATTCTGATATCGAAACTTATATTTCAAAGTTTTACTATAAGATTTTTTCACATAATAATGTCTCTGATAACTTCAATGATGTCTCTGAAAATTCTGATGATTGTTCTAATGTCTCTGAAAATTCTGATGATTGTTCTAATGTCTCTGAAAATTCTGATGATTGTTCTAATGTCTCTGAAAATTCTGATGATTGTTCTAATGTCTCTGAAAATTCTGATGATTGTTCTAATGTCTCTGAAAATTCTTATAATAATTCTGAATATGATTGTTGTGAATGTAATAAAAATTGTAATTGTGCCAAATATTGTTGTAATTGTAGTCTTGAGGATATTGTAAGTGATGAAGATAAACCTACTGATGATGACATTAAACGATTTAAGAATTATATTAATGATACCAATGACGAATGCTGTCCAGAAGATGAATTATTTGTTGATGATTATAGAGAAAAGATTAGCAGATTAAAATCTACTTTGGTTGATAAATGTGTATTGTCTAATTGTGACATTGAAGCATATATTAAAACATTTTTTGAAGATGTTAATAATGACGGACATTCTTCAGATAATGTTGATAAATTTAAAACTAATATCAATGATGATGATGATGAATGTGTTTATAATGATGATGAAGATGAATGTGTTTACAGTGATATTGGAGAAGAATACATTGTAAACACATTCAATCATAATAATTATACACGTGTTACAGTTGAAGATGTATCAGATTGTGAATCTGAAAATGAAGATGATATTAATAAGTTAAATGATGGTAAAATATTTTTTGAAATTGATGAATCTGAATCCGAATCTTTACCAGATCTTATTTCAGATTCTGATTCAGATGATTTAAATGAATATGATTATTTTGATGATTTATCAGTTGAATAAAAAATAAAAATATATGTGTACAATTGTACATATATTAAGAAATTAACATTTAGATATATTAAGAAATTAACATTTGGATATGATATCTTGCTTCATAAACAAATTAAGTTTATCATTTAAAGCTTTAATTTCAGTTTGAAGGGTACAAATATTTGCATTTTGATTGTTATCAATTCTTTCGTCATTTAGAACATGCTTCTCAACATTATTAATTTTAGTATCTAAAATTATATCAGTTCTTTTAACACTTGTAGATAAACATTTAATTTGATTTTCTTGAGAAATATGACCAGCATTTAAATTTCTTATTATAACATTTTGTTCTTTGTTTTCTTTGACTAACTTTCCAATGATGACCTTAAGTTCACATATTTCTGATTTTAATTGATTATCAGAATGAACGAGTCCATTAATATCAACTTTCATTTTATTATCAGAAATTACAAGTTCATTAATATCAACCTTCATTTTATTATCAGAACATTCAAGTCTATCGATATCAAGTCTCATTTTATTAATTATAATAATAAGATCATCAACTCTATCATCACATAATTTCATATTCTCTAAAATTTCAATACGTGTTTTAATCTTAATTACTTCATCAATTGTACAAAATTTATTGAGAATACAAAGGATATCATCAACTCTATCATCTCTAAATTTCTTACATTTAATATCACAAATTTCTTGCTTAATTGAACACAAATCTTTCTTGGTAACTAAATCACTAATTATATCAAGTATAGCATCAACTCTTTCATCCTTAAAATTACATTGTTCTAGAATAAGTAAACGCCTCAATATATCTTCGATACGTTCATCTTTATTATCTTTACATTCAAGAAATTTAATACGTTTTAAAACATCTTCTATACGTTCATCAATAAAATTTCTCTTTTCAACACAAATAAGTCTTTCTATTACATCAGCAAGTTCAACCTTACTTGATAATTTATCCATTTTACAAAAAATATCATCAAGTTTACAATCTTTTAAATTACAATCCAATTGATTTTCTAATCTATTAAGGTCACATTTTAACGATTCAATTTCACAATTTAAGTCATAAATTTTACTATTTTGATTATCATTTACAGTTTTAGATGATTCAGCTAATTCAACAATCATTTTAGTTTGTAGTAAAAATTCACTTGATACTTTATCACCTAATTTTTTATACTTACATGTTAAAACTTTTATCATTTCTTCTAATTTATTAACATCACATTCTAATTTATTTACGTTACATTCTAATTTATTTACATCATTTGTATTTTTCTCAGAATATTTAATAAGATGATCAATTTCAATGTTCATTAAAGGAATAGTTCCAACTAAACTTTCTAACTTTTTAATATCTTGTTTAATTTCACAAATATCTTCTTGTGTTACTAAATTACAAAGTTTATGACGTAATTCATTAATAGCTTCTAGAATACAACTATTATACAATTTATCAAGTTCAATAATTTTTTCTGTTTGGGAGACGGTGAATACAGCATTTTTAGCCTGATCGACTAAAGCCTTTTGGTACATTTCTTCTTTTTTAATTTCCAAGATGCAGTCACTCATTTTATATAAAAATGAAATCTAAAAAATAAATTATACAAATAAATGGATGTTACAAATTCTTTTTCAAAAAATAAAAAAGATACATATTTTTTAGCAGTGGGTGATTTACATTATTCATTATCAAATGAGAAAAATTCCAATATAATGGAAAGAGATATTTTAAATATTATCACGTCAAATAATTTAAAATTTATTGTCATTCTAGGTGATATTTTAGATACACACGAGAGAATAAATCTTAAATGTTTCATGAGAGCATGTAACTTTTTTAATAATATCATCAAAACTGGTGTTGATCTTTTTATTTTAATTGGTAATCATGATAGACCAAATAATCGTGTATTTTTAACTGATGAGCATCCATTTAATTTATATAAAAATGTTCCAGGTATAACTATTGTAGACACTTGTTATGTACATGAAATTGATTCATTACAATATGATAGTAAACCTGGTGATAAAATGAGATTTTGTTTTGTTCCATATGTTCCAGATGGTAGATATTTAGAAGCATTACAAGTTTGTAATATTGATCCAACAATTATGACAATGTTTTTTTCACATTCTGAATTTGATGGTTGTAAAATTAATAAATTAACACAAAAACCATGTGATAAATGGCCATTAGAATATCCAATGAATATTTCTGGACATATTCATAACGAAGAGCTTGTTCAACCAAATTTATTTTATACTGGAACACCAATACAACATGATTTTTCAGATACATCAGATAAAGGTGTATATTTAATGAATTTAACTGATGGAAAATTTAAATTTACAAAACAAGCATTAACTGTACCAAATAAAGTTATCATAACAGTTCATTGGACACAACTTGAAAATGTTCAATTAAACCCAAACTGTGAAAATAGATTAAAAATTATAGGTCCAATTGATCAAGTTAAAAATTTACTAAAGAGACCAGATCTTATCTCAAAATTTGCACATGTATCTAAACGATTTAAAGAAGAAACCAGAGAAATAAAAGACATGCCATTGATAATGAATAATTTTCAATTTCACGAAACAATGTTAAATGGTATGGATGAAAAGTTATTGCCTGTTTTTAGACATTTATTCCCTGATATTCTATAAAAAACTGATTTTTATAATAAAATTATTATAAAAATGTCATCTCTAAATATAGAACCACCAATTAAACCTAAGTTTGTTAGACCAGAACTTAAAAGATGTAAAGCTTTAATAATGGATAGTTCATTTAACAAGCTACAAAATACAACATTTATGGATGTATTTTTTCAACGTGTATTTATTACTTATTATTTTAAAGTTTTATTTAATTGTATTTTACCAGATAGGTTTAAATTTGATTTAACTATTAAAAAATCAGAAGATGAAGATGACATAATTATCATTAAAAAAGGTACACCTTTACATGAAAGTATGATTACAAGACAAAATTCTGAACCAAGATTTGGTGATATAATTGACATAGAAACATCAGATCTTACAAATGAAGAATTTAAAAGAATTTGTTTAAGTTCGGCAAATATATCAAGAAATTATACAAAGGTATTTAAATATTTCGAAAATTTATGTAAATTAGCTGATACAGTTGGTGTTGTACTTATTCCAGTTTCTAGTAATATTAAATTGGGAATTTTAACAGTTTATATTTTATTATCAATATGTATACCACTTATTATGTTGCAATTTTCATGTGATTTTTCTAAACTTGAAGATAAGTATTCTTATCTATTTTCTAAATTTTTAATTTTATCAAAATCAACTGATGATGATAGAGTAGAGAAATACACACAATTAGTTCATAATTTTAGAAATAGTTGGGTATTTTCTGAATTTGTAAAGGAAGGTAAGGTTGATTATGAATCACAATTTTCAACTTAAAATAAATGAATATTTATTTTAAATTTTAAAAGAAATGTCTACTACAAGAAATGGTCTTAAAAATTATGGATCAAACTGTTTTTTAAATGCAGTGTTACAGTTGTTATTTGTATCAGATGAAATTATGGGGTGTATAACAAATCAACATATATTAAATATTTATGAAAATAATGGGGTAGATCCAGGAAATATAATGAAATATTTAAGTGACAAATATAAAATAGATTCATTTGAACAACAAGATGCATGTGAAATATTATTATATTTATTAGATGAAATTGAAGATAAATCATTGTTTGAAATAAAAACTAAGGGTGTATTTACTTACAATAAACCTGAATTTATAAACGATGATGATGAAGTGGAATTCAAGCAATCTGAGTCTATAAATATCTCTAATGAATTAATATTATCATTAGAATTAAAAAATAGTATTTCATCATCAATTGATTCTTATTTATCTATTGATAAAGAAACATTACTTATAGATTTTGAAAGTAAAAAAATTGATTATTCACCACAGAAAGTATTAATTCCAGATAATTCACCTAAATTTATATTTATTTCGATGAAACGATTCACATATAACAATGGAATTCCAGTTAAATTAAATGATGATATCAAAATAACTGATTATATACAATATAATAATTATATTTATAAAGTAATATCATATATAGTTCATATTGGTGATATTTCTAATGGTCATTATTTTACATTTGTTAAGAAGTCACCAGATAATTTTTTGATTGATGATTTATCGGTTAAAAGATGTAATAATGATGATTTTAAACGAGTACAAAAGGTTGCTTATGTATATTTATGTGAAAAAATCACATCTATATAAATATTTATGGTGACAGAAAGTTAATATAAAATTTTATATTAAAAAGTGGTAGTTTATATGTATATTTATTTTGTTAATGTCTGTGTTCCACCATTCAATTTTAGAAAAATTCATAAAAATACAAAAAATCACTTTGAAAAATGTCATTTTTGGTACTTTTTCAAAATAAATCATGTCTACAGACCCGAGGGTCAAATGAAAAAAGTGCTTAAAAATACGTCTCTGAATTACTATTCAGAGTGATATTTTTGAATTCTATTTTCATCATCATTTATGTCTTTTCAGTATAAAAAATTTTTTTACTTCCAGTTCTAATTGAATTTAATAATTAAATATTAATTAAATGTATTAAAAATATAGTAACAGTTCTCTAGACCGATTTTTATTTTCAGAAAACTATGAAAAATATAAAAAATCACTTTGAAATTTAGTGAAAATCCCCTATTTTCAAAATAAATCATGTCTACATGCCCGAGGGTCAAAACAAAAAAGTGCCTAAAAATCGCTCTCTGAATTACTATTCACGACGTATTTTTTGAAATGAAGAAAATGAAGAAAATGAAAAAATGAAGAAAATGAAGAAAATGAAGAAAATGAAGAAAATGAAGAAATTAAACTTAAAATATGTTACAAGAAATAACAGAAATTGTCACAAATAGTGAAGAAAGATTAGAATGGGATGAATATTTTATGTCAATTGCATTATTATCTTCATCTAGATCAACATGTAAGAAATTACATGTTGGTTCTGTAATTGTCATAGATAATAGACTTATTTCAATGGGATATAATGGATTTATTTCTGGTGCAAAACATATATCAATTGAACGAGATGGTCACGAACAAGCAACAATTCATAGTGAAATAAATGCAATTGCTGATTGTGCAAAAAGAGGTGTATCACTAAATAATTCAACTATATACATAACACACTATCCATGTGTCAATTGTTTTAAAGCAATTGCATCTTCTGGAATAAAAAATATTATTTATTTGAATGATTATAACAATGATTACATTGTATATGAAATAAATAAAAATGTAAATATAAATATCAGACAATTATAACATTATCATATCAACTAAATCACCAAAATTATTACAATTAATAATTTTATTGAAACATTTATTATCATTGATATATATTATAATTTTAATAATTGGATCATCATATATAAACTCATTAAAATTGTCATATAATTTTGTGTCATCATAAGAATTTGTAATTACATTTATCAATTCATCTAATTTATCATGTTTAAGATAATTTTTTACATATTCGTTAAGTAAATATTTGTAAATTTTAAGAATATTAATGGATAATAAATTTATAGTTTTAACACTCTGTTTAATAGTAAATATTTTTAATGAGTCTATTAATTTTGAGAATAGAACCTCAAATTTCTTAAGAATAATATCTATTTCAATCTTATTATCCAAATAAAAATTTATCATTGTAATTTTGTTTATAACTGACATATTTTGTTATATATTTTTATTTTCTTTTAATCTTTTTTCTATTAATTTAACACGTTCTTCTCTTGTTATACCATTATTTGAAGTTGAATAATCACTTAATTTATATGATGAACCAGTGAAACTTTCAACTTTTTCATCGTCACTTGTAATTGGACCTTTCATAGTTGCAATATCAGCACCAAATTTTCTTGTTTTTCTATTGTTTATTCTTTCTTTTTCTAACCTTTTTTGTTCTGTTTTATTATTCTCAATTTCTATTTTTTCTTTCTCTATTTTCTCAGCAATATCATCTGGTACATCAAAATCTAAATCAGCTTCTGTATTAAATGTTGACCCAAATGTTATTTCTTTTTTATTTCTATCTTTTAATAGAATGACAGTAAATTTAACATCATTTATATAAAATACATCATCTAAATTTATACAATTAAATTTACTTATTTTTTCTTCAATTAATTCCTTTATATTATCCCATTTAACATAAGTAGATATATTACCTCTTATTTTTATATAACCTAATTGTTGTATATCTTTATTTTCAATGACATTTACAATATCTATTATACCATCACATGATGATATATTTAATCTTTCAAAAACCCATTCTGGTAATAAACACATGTCAATAGTAGAATTATTTGTTTTAATTGATGGTTCAACTCTACCAAAATATAATAATTTATCCGTATAATTTGGATTACGAATACTAACATATATTGGACTGTTTTTATTTTTTAAACTTAAAAAACTATGGTATAATTTTTGAGGTATTTGTATGAAATGTGAATCCATTTCCAAATATCTATCTTCATCGGTACAATAATTAATAGATATTGCTTTTACGTTAATTGCACAATTTTTATAAAAATTGGTAGTTGACATTGTACTTTTATTTAATAATATTTATTGTTCATAAAATAATTTTAATACCATTTAAAGAAATTTATGGATTTTTGAAGAAATTTTTATAGCAATTTCTGGGATTCCCTAGATTTCTCAGAATAAACTACTAAAAACAATAGAAATTTCTATTATTTATATCATCTAAATTTTATTTTTTATACCTCTTGATCAAATTTTAACAATAAAAATAAATATAGAATATACGAAAAAATCTGAATTTTGAATCTTCAATAATTTAGTTGTTTTCTGTCGTTTTTCTGTTGAGTTTGTTGAGAAGTATAGGATTTTAGCTAAAATCCAGAGAAATCCAGTAAAATAATTTTCTTCGCTGTTTTGAAGAAATTTTTATAGCAATTTCTCGGATTCCCTAGATTTCTCAGAATAAACTAATAAAAACAATAGAAATTTCTATTATTTATATCCTTAGAATTTTATTTTTTATACCTTTTGAACAAATTTTATTAATAAAAATAAATATAGAATATACCAAAAAATCTGAATTTTGAATCTTCAATAATTTAGTTGTTTTCTGTCGTTTTTCTGTTGAGTTTGTTGGAAAGTATAGGATTTTAGCTAAAATCCAGAGAAATCCAGTAAAATAATTTTCTTCGCTGTTTTGAAGAAATTTTTATAGCAATTTCTGGGATTCCCTAGATTTCTCAGAATAAACTAATAAAAATGGTGTTAAAATCAGATTGGAGTGTTTATTTTATTTTTATTTTTATAGTACTTGATCAAATTTTAAAAATAAAAATAAATATAGAATATACCAAAAAATCTGAATTTTGAATCCTCAATAATTTAGTTGTTTTCTGTCGTTTTTCTGTTGAGTTTGTTGAGAAGTATAGGATTTTAGCTAAAATCCAGAGAAATCCATGAAAATAATTTTCTTCGCTGTTTTGAAGAAATTTTTTACCTTAATATTAAGATTCTCTAAAATATCAAATTAAAACTAATAAATTAAATATCAATATTTGTAACTATTGATATAAAATCATATGATGTGCATCTTCATTAATATTAGTATATGAATAATAATCTTTTATAGTTTTAACGATTTTAAAGCCTAATGATTCATATAATTTTATTGCGTTTATATTTTTATTTCTAACATGTAATGATATATTATTATCATATTTTAGTGAAACATATTTAATTAAATAATAACCATATTTTTTACCTCTATAATTTTTACCTACTGCAAGTATTTGGATTAAATTAAGTTTTTCATTATAAAAAATTACAGATGCGGGTGTAAATTTAATTTTTTCATTTTTATCGACAGTGTGTAGTTTGTAATCATCAGACAAAACATAACATACACATACGTCATGATATTTATCTAAAAATAACTCACTTTTATCAAATGATTCAATTAGAATATTTTCACACATTTTATTTCCATATATTTATTTTATTTTTAAAATGTATAAATAAAATAAATGTATAATGATACAAATTCTTCTTTTGAAAATTATCCATCAATTAATGGTGAAGATACTAAAACAATTAAAATAATTTTATTTATAATCTTAATTGTTTTTATAATATTCATTATATTAATTTTATATTATTATTTTGTTTATAATTCTGAAAATGATGAATTAAATTTAGATTTAAACTATGGAGCTTTGGTACATTCAGAAAAAAAATATAAAATGACAAGTAATAATAAAAATGGTAAGAATAGAATATCAATTGTAAAAATACATAATAAACAATGTAACTATGGATTTTTTGGACCAAAATGTGATTTACAAGTACATGATTCAAAATATTATAATGTTGGTAAATTTAATAGTACTTATACAAGTGAAATTATACCAAATAATAGATCATTATCTTTAGATTATTATAAAAAGGATGGTACAATTGATATAAATTCTTGCACATCAATTTGTGATAATAATAACAATTGTAAGGGTGTAATATATGATCATGAAAATAATATTTGTGAACTAATTACATCAAGTGTTAAAGCAACCGGTATGTCAGAACTTGATTTTGATAATAATAAACAAATGTATTTAACTAAAAATAGAAGACCACAATTTACAGATAAAATTATTGCTATTTCAGGTTCTAATTTACAACGTTCTTATATTGATAGACCAGAACAGGTAGTAAATAATTCAAATCGTTTCTCTAGGGGTAAAATAAATACTAATTTAATATCAATGGTGAAAAATACGTTATATGACTTAGATTGGGTACCCAAAAAGATTATCAATCATGGTAATTTTGTTGGTTTATATTCAAAGAATTTTTTTACAATAAATAATTGGTCAAATAATAATATGATATATATAGATAAATGTAATGGTACATATAATATACCCAAAAGTTTACAAGATTGTCAAAATATTTATATAATGTATATTACACTTGATTCATATAATTCCAATAAATAATATATTAACAATTGTTAATATATCTCTTTATAAATTATCCTAAGAATGTAATGGAAATATTATTCCAATCAGATAATCCATGATCAGCATTCCAACTTTCATTATCTACTTGAATGTAATGGCCTGCTTCAATATAATAATTACATGTTAATACATGACTAAAATTATTAATATCATCGTTTATATATGATATAGATTTAACAACGATATTATCATCAATTATAATTCTAGCATCTATACGTTTATTAGAAGAACCAACAACATAACTTATTGTATTAAATTTTATTGAATATACACCAGTTAATGGAACTTTAAACCCTTTATTATTTTCAAATAAAATTGTATTATTACCATTCTTTTCCTCATATTCATCTGCTAAATTTTTATCCAAAACAACATTATCATTATGAACAAATTCACCATCATACTTACCAACAATATATCCATAAGTATGGGGATTTCCGTTAGATATAGAACCAGAAGTTTTAACACTTTTAACATTATCATCACCTAAAACAATTTGATTAGATTCAGTGACAATAGAATTAGCGCCAAGTGCAACAGAATTAGTATGTTGATCAAGTTCATCTAAACCAGAATTAGTACCAATATAAACATTATTACTTGCACTTGAAGAATTATTACCAGAATTATTACCAAGTGCAACATTATTTGCACCATCATCATTAGATTTAAGTGCTATAGTACCAACCGCAACATTACTATGACCAGATGAGTTAATTTCAAGTGATCTATGACCATTTGATACATTATTATATCCAGTAGTATTATTTCTAAGTGCACTATGGCCAACAGCACTATTTTGAATACCATCTTTATTATTTTGAAGTGAATATGTTCCCATGGAAACATTACTATGACCAATTGTGTTTTCTAAAAGTGTTTCAAATCCAACAGCTGTATTATCATTAGCAGTTGAATTTCTCATAGAATAATTACCAATTGCAGTGTTTCTATTATTATCAGTATTTTCAGATAATGAAAAAGTTCCCATAGAAACATTGTTAACACCAGTAGTATTATTTGCTAAAGCTTGATTACCAAATGCACTATTATTTGAGCCAGTAGTATTACGTCTAAGAGATTGTGATCCAGATGCAGTGTTATTAGAACCAGTAATATTATTTTGAAGTGACCAAGGTCCAAATCCACAATTATAATTTCCTGTGGTATTAGAATACATTGAAGATGCACCATATGCAGCATTATTAATACCAGTAGTATTTGAATATAAAGATGTAATACCATATGCACAATTATCAGTACCCTCAGTATTCTTATTCATTGCTTGGTATCCAGATGAAACATTGTTAGAACCAATCGTATTATTATTCATAGAAGTAAATCCTAATGAAACATTATTAGAACCAGTAGTATTATTAAAATTTGCATTTGTACCAACAACAGTATTATTAGAACCAGATTCACTTGAAAGTAATGTACCACTACCGATAGCAACATTATTATTTCCATCAATATTATCTCTAAGTGAAGAAGAGCCATAAGCACAATTACTATTTCCATTAATATTACCCTTCATTGAAGAAACACCATAAGCAGAATTAAATTCACCAGTTTCATTAAGAAATAATACTTCATTACCAAATGCAGAATTATTATTACCAGAAATATTTTTATCTAAAGATGATTTACCATATGCAGAATTGTTTGAACCAGTTGTATTTTCACCTAACGAAGATGATCCATTAGCAGTGTTATTTGAACCAATATTATTTTGGAGTGATCTAGAACCAGTTGCGGTATTATTATTACCTTCAATATTATTTTGAAGTGATTCATAACCAATAGCAGAATTATTAGATCCAGAAACATTAGACTTAAGCGATCTAAATCCTACAGAAATATTACTAGTACCATCTGTATTACTTTGAAGTGCTTCATAACCAAAAGCACTGTTATTAACACCAGTAGTATTACTTTGAAGTGAACTAGTACCAACAGCACAATTTTGAACACCTTCAGTATTGTTTTGTAGTGATCTGAAACCAATACCAACATTACTGGAACCAGTTGTATTTTGTTGAAGTGCTTGTGTACCAGATGCAGTATTATTATCACCAGTAGTATTAAATTGAAGTGCTCTATAACCATCAGCAACATTAGTGGAACCAGTTGTATTAGATTCAAGTGCACCAGTACCAGTAGCACAATTTTGATTACCTGTTAAATTATGATAAAGTGCACCAACACCAACAGCACAATTTTGATAACCAGTAGTATTCTCGTTAAGTGTCTTATAACCATATCCAGTGTTATTATAACCGGTTGTATTATCTCTTAAAGATTCATATCCAAATGCTGAATTATTATCACCATCAATATTACTATTAAGTGAAGCAACACCAAATGCACAATTATTAGCTCCATCAGTATTCTTATTAAGTGTCTTATAACCATAAGCAGAATTATTGGCAGATAAATTATCCATAAGTGATTCATATCCAAAAGCCGAATTATTACTACCATCAATATTGTTTGTTAGGGATCTAACACCCATTGAAACATTATTAATACCGGTAGAATTATTCTTCATAGATTCATAACCAGTTGCTGTGTTATTATCACCAGTTGTATTAGAAAATAAACTTTTATATCCAGAAGCAGTACATCTACTACCGTCAGTATTATTGTATAAAGAATTAGAACCAGATGATGTGTTATAACTACCATTAATATTTTTATTCATTGAATTCATACCAAATGCAGAGTTATTAAATCCTTCAGAATTATCATTTAATGAATAATTACCATATGCAGAATTATTATAACCAATTAAATTAGAATACAAAGAATTCATACCAAAAGCTGAATTATCTGAACCGGATACATTCTGATTCATTGAAGATGAACCAACTGCAGTATTATTATCACCAGAAACATTAAGTTCTAATGAGCGATGACCAATAGCAGTATTATCATTTGATTCCTTATTAGAAAAAAGAGAACGAAATCCATCTGCAGTGTTATTGTTTCCAGTTTTATTGTTATATAAAGATGCGCTTCCAGTAGCGGTATTTTCCTTACCATCAACATTTTCTATCATAGATTGATGTCCAATAGCAGTATTATGATCACCAGTTGTATTCCATGTTAAAGTTTGTCTACCAAGTGAAGTATTATAATTACCAGTGCTTATTTTTTGTGAAATATGACCAACTGCAGTATTATTAACACCAGAAATAGTTCCAGATAAAGAATCATTACCAATTGCAACGTTATTACTGCCAGTTAAACAACTTTTTAGTGTGTTATTACCAAAACCAACATTTTCACTTCCAGTAGATTCGTCAGTTGTTAAAGAAAGACCAGCATCTTTACCAATAAAATTGTTAGTATTTCCTTCAGAAAACCAATCTTTCGAAATATAATACTCTGGTCTTTCATATTCAGATAAATTTAAAAATGCAGTTTCTTGAATTGTACCATCTGGAAAAACAATATTTTTACTAAGTGATAGATTACCATCAGATTTTAAAGATATAAGTTTCTTATCATCATCATTTTCATCTTTAATACTAAATAAAAGTTCTCTATCCTTTTCGTTGTTTGAATTAAAAGATTCAAGTGTACCAACGGTAAAATCTGGATCATTAAATGATCCAAATACAACCTTTTCGTGATAATTATCATCATTAGCACCATCCATTATAACTACTTTATTAGTACCTATCAATTTACTTACAATAAGATTATCTTTAATTCGGGTTTTAAAATCTTTATCGCTACATGTATCTTCAACATCGGTACGGACAGATACATCACAGTCATTGTCACATTTCCATTGGACTTGGCTTGATTCACAATTATTTCTATTTTTACGCTTATAATTAAAAACCTTGTTAATCATTTTATAACAAAATAATTTATAAATATAAAATTTTATATTTATTTATATGTCATAATTATCCCTTATACTTTCACAACCATAATTATTTAATAATTTTATCAATATATCTTCATCTATAGTTTGTAAATAATTGGAGAATACATTCCAATTATCAGATGATATTATATGTATTATAATATCATCATTTTGTTCAAAATCTTCCAATATACTTTCCATTAATGAACTATTATAAAATACGTCACAATAATGTAAATCATAATCTATCAATTTTAATATGTTTTCTATTTCATCTCTTTTTAAAAGAACATTAATTGCATATTCAATGAATATTTTACCTTTATCATCTATTATATTAGTCATTTCTGTAAGATTAAATCCATTTAAATCTAACATTATAGATAATTGTTCTTCTATTAAGAGATCAATGTCTTTTCTATATTTTGTTACATATTCATCAGAAAAAACAAATCTTTCAATAACTTTATGAAACATATAGAATATATCCAAACCTTTATCTAATATTTCAGTTAGATCATCTTTAAATTCTTCAATGTTATTTATATTGTTGTTGAAGTTTAGTAGATTTTCACATAAATTGATATCTTCATCTAAATTTGACATTTTTATTGTTTTTTAATAGATATATTCATTTTTATTGAATAGATATTACAATAGTTTTATTAGAATTTGAAAGATAATCTAGAATTATCTCTTTATAGTCTGATGAAATATAATCAAAACAATCAATAAAAAATAACACATTCTTATTTGACAAAATACATTTTATTATTTTAACTTTATTTAACTCTGATTTATTTAAATTGTAAATACATGTACATCTATTTATATTAACATTAAATAATCTTAATATTTTTATTAATTCATTAATTCTACTTTGATATATACCTAATATATAATAGTAAACATTTTGATTATGATCTATTTTATTATCTGTTACACATACTATATTTTTAATATTTTTATAATATGAATACTTACCATACAATTTATATGAAATATTATATTTTTCTCTTATTATATATAGTAATTTATTTTTCTGTATATATTGAAGTTTATTAAAATGTATATTTTCATCATTAAATTCAAAGAAAATATCATTGTAATTTTCTGTTGTTGATATAATATGCATATTATAATTTGTAAGAACAGTTTCAATGTGATCTAATTTATTATAAATTTTGTATATAATATCATTTAGTTGTATAAATTCATTTAAAAATGTTATTCTATTTAACATTTTACCAATTATAATATTACCATTTAAATTTGATTCACCACCAAAAAATGTTAAGATAATTTTAGATAAATATTCATATGTAAAATCTACTAGTCTTACATTATTATCTGATAATAATAAATTTGATGAATCATTTAAATGATCTAAAATCATTTCTTTATAATTTTTATTAATTGTTACATCATTAAATTCTGGTATATTTAATGATTTTATAATTTTATTTCTAATTGTATTAGTTGGTGATTTATTAGTTTTAATATATGTAAAATCTGTAACTGCAATTGTTAAGACATAAATAAATTTTCTAACATCATATTTATTTGAACATACATTATTAAAAAATGATACAAATATCATCTTTAACCCAAGTTTAATCATAGAAACATAAGTTTCCCAATATTTAATATATATATCTTTGTATTTTTTAATATGCTCTTTATTTTTTACATTTTTAAGTTTAATGTTAACATCTGATGTTATAAAATTTTCTATTATTATATTGTTAATTTTATCAGTTAATACTTCATATTTTGGTAATATACCATTTACATATTTATATACTATACTTTCAAATAAATCACCCTCTTTAAGAATATCATTAATTGTTTCTATTATTACAATTGTTAACACTCCTAGAAAATGTTTACTACAATTATTTGAATGATATAAAATGAATGGTTCTAATGATTTTATAAAATTCTCATTCTCATTTGTTACACTCTCTAAATTTATTTTTGTTAAATATAAAAACCTATCTGTATCAATCATTTTTGATTTACAGAAAAAATGAATTAATTTCAATTAAATTTAATTGAAAGAATGGTTCGTATATGTAGTTTAGATGCTGTTATTGGTGCTGGTAAGAGTGTATTTATTGAGAATATTTTTAACATTATTAAAGATAACAAAAAATATTTATATTTAGCTGAACCCTTAGATACATGGAAAAATATTGTTTTATCGTGTGGTAGAGATTTTTTATCAGCATATTATGATAATATTCCATTAAATTCATTATCATTTCAGATGGTTGCATTACTTACAAGAACTGAAATGATGAAAGAGAAAATAGAAGAAGCTTTAAAAATTGAAGAAGAAATTGGTGAAGAAGTTATTATAATTACAGAACGTACAATTATGTCTGATTATTATACATTTACAAAAATGTTAATATCTCAAGGACATATTAACGAACATGGTAAAATTGCATATGAAATGTGGTTTAATAAATTTTCTAAAGATTTCAAAATATCAAAAGCAATATATATGAAAGTTTCACCAGAAACTTGTAGAGAACGTATAACTACACGTAATAGAGAGGGTGAAGATGGAATATCATTAAAATATTTGAAAGATTTAAATCAAGAACATGAGAATTTTTATGAGTCTTATTTAAGTAAAATTGACTGTAAAGTAATTTACAATGATCATAATATTGGATCAGATAAATATAATAATATGGTTAAAGATGTGATTGACTTTTTCACCAATTAAAAAAATAAATTAAATTTAATTTATTGTATAAAAAATGGATTACGTTATTATTTCTTTAATACTCTTAGTATTTTTGTTTCAGTTTATTATTCTATGGTATATGTACTGGTTATATACAACTGCAAAAAATAATGTTGAAGATACCCAAGATATTCTTATAAATGTTTATAAAATTTCTTTAGCTAGTGATGACAATTTTGAACTTGAATTACCAAAACGTGTTCAAGATAGGTTAAATAAATGCAAATCTACCTAAGTGCATTACAATGATTTCCAAATGAATGCTTTAAAAATAATTTTGTAACATTATCTTTAACTGAACCAGATGCAATATTAGACATTATATATATATCACCATGATTTAGTTCTATAGAAAAATTATCACAACATTTTATTGATTTATGATACCATTTAAAATTAATATTCATAGGTTCACCAAGATGTAATCCAGTTACACATCTTTTATCTTTTTCATGGTTGAATAGTTTATGTGATTTTTCATTGTCATAAAAATGTGAAGCCTCAACAACAAAATTACATGGTAAAATAGATCTCAATGAATTTTTTATATTTAAAAGTGATGGTATCTTATTAATATTATACATTGTACCCCTTTTAAAATTAGCTAAACTGTTAATTTTAAACATATCACCTAAATCTGCAAATGTAGATTTGTAAAATTTTTTATTTAATGCTCCAGTTGGAGTAAATTTATCCCATTCAATTCCTATAATATTACCATCATGTACATATTCTGGATTTATAAAAGTTTGAAGTAAATTATTTGAATCATTAGGAAATTGATTTTTTATTATTAATATCATTGCATCTTCAACATTTTGATTTAAATGTGGTATTAAATCCTTTAAGTTATATAATATTGACCCATTGATACTTTCATGTATTTTACGAACGTCATCATTTGTTGTTCCACAATGTGATTGTTCTCCTATTATTTCATTTGCGTTTAAAGTTTTAATGCAATCAGAAAATGTCAAATTAAATGATCCCATTGACATTTTTTCGATATTTTTTGGTGAAAAAATCATTTTTTTAGATATTTCACACATATAAAATATTTCCATTTGAAAATATTTATTACTTTTGTACTATATATGAATTACAATTTTCACAGTTTTCCTTTCGTATGAAACGTCCATGATTATAACATCCATCATAATTAATAGCAGAACAGAAACATTTTTTTGTATTTCCTGGTGTTAAGTTCATAATTCTATTTACATTACTATCTTCTTTAATATGTTGGTTGATATTTTTTTCGCTATATTTTTTAATACAATTACCGTTTAAAATCCACTTTAGATATTCGTCTGAAATTGGCATTTTATGGATTTTTACATAAATTTTATCAATTCTAAAAATATTGAAAATATTCAAAAAATATAAAGTAGAAATGTCTTTAATTGTTGAATGTGGACCAATGACATCAGGAAAAACAAAAAAGTGTTTAAGTAGATTTTCTCATCTACTTGATATATTTCCAAATAAAAAATCACTTATAATTACATCTAAATATGATACTCGTGGTTTAGAGTTATCAGATGATAATATGGAAATATATCATCTTAATGAAAAAAATGAAAATTACAACAAGCTTATAACTTCACACTCTTCTTTATTCAATGGTATTCCATCTAAAACAACATCAATAGTACGAACATTTAAGTTAAACGATGTAAATATATCTAAGTATGATATAATTTTTATTGATGAAGGTCAATTTTTTGAAGATTTATATGAAAATGTCAACCTTTGGGTTAATTATGATGAAAAATATGTTATTGTAGCAGCATTAGATACAAATTTTGAACGAGAACGATTTGGAAATGTCCACAAATTGTTGCCAATTTCAAATAAATTTACAAAAAACGAGGCTAACTGTATGTATTGTATTGAAGAGTTGGGTGAAAATGTAAATATTGAATCTTTACCAAGTGCTTCATTCACTGCAAGATTAAACAATATTACAAGTGAAATTTCACCTGGTGGTCTTGGAGAATATGTTGCAACATGTCGTAAGCATCATCCCTTTTCAAAAGAAATTTCGGAAAAAATAGCGGAAGATTATTATAATCCACAAGAACAATGTTATTTTAGATAATAATTTTATATTAATTAACAATATATAAAAATGAAATTTTGGTTCAGTAAATTATACCAAAATACAATGTCGTTAATCACTTCGTTTGTTTTGAAAATTGTCAACTTTTACAATGTATTAAATTGTGAAGAGGATACATGTTGTATTATACCATGTTCCGGAAGAAAACAATCACCTCCAATGATGTATAATCATAGATTGAATTGTTTATCTTTAGATATTTGGGATTATCAAGTTAGTAAAGTTAATTTGGATAAATGTTCAAAATTGTATGAATTTATGTTTGGTAACAATGGAGTTTTATATGGAAACATTGATTATTTTTTAGAATCTCTATTTATCACTGATTCATATGACGATAAAATGGAAACATTTCAAATTGAGGATTTTGTTATTTCAATGGTTGGATACTCAACTGATGTAAAAAACTACAAAGTTAAAAAATCTTGTGATAAGAATAATTTAGTGTCATGTGATAATATCATATTGAAAGCTATATGTTCTAAATTTTTGATATTATTGATGAATGAGATAAACAAAGATGATATCAATATTGATAATTATTATAAACTTGTTGAGTGGCATATTAACTGTATTAAATTTTTTAAACCTAATAAAAGGCATGTTTTGATTCCGGAAGGTTGGATGATGTAAATAATTATTTGGGGAATTCCCCAAATATTTTGTTAAATATTTATTTTATTGATATAAAAATAATGTATTCAGTCTTGATATTTTTTATTGTAATAATTGTAATATTCATGCTATTCATTTATTTTATCAATGAAATAAATAATATAAATGATGATATTAAAAAATTAGATTTGAATGTCAAAAAATCCAATAATGACATTAATGAAAATTTTAATAGTATAACAAGTAATTTTATTAGAATTAATATGAATTCTATTCATATAAAAGAAAATACAGAAAGAATTAATTCTGACCCAGCTAATCTTGATAAAATTTATGAACGTATAACATCAAATGAAGCTGATATTACCATGAATAAAGAGAATATTGATACAAATTCAAATGATATCACTGAGAATAAAGAAGATATTACTGAGAATAAAGAAGATATTACTGAGAATAAAGATGATATTACTGAGAATTCAAATGATATTACTGAGAATAAAGAGGATATTACTACAAATTCAAATGATATTACTGAGAATAAAGAGGATATTACTACAAATTCAAATGATATTACTGAGAATAAAGAGGATATTACTGAGAATAAAGAGGATATTACTGAGAATTCAAATGATATTACTACAAATTCAAATGATATTACTACAAATTCAAATGATATTACTGAGAATAAAGAGGATATTACTACAAATTCAAATGATATTACTACAAATTCAAATGATATTACTACAAATTCAAATGATATTACTACAAATTCAAATGATATTACTACAAATTCAAATGATATTACTACAAATTCAAATGATATTACTACAAATTCAAATGATATTACTACAAATTCAAATGATATTACTACAAATTCAAATGATATTACTACAAATTCAAATGATATTACTACAAATTCAAATGATATTACTACAAATTCAAATGATATTACTACAAATTCAAATGATATTACTGAGAATAAAGAGGATATTACTACAAATTCAAATGATATTACTACAAATTCAAATGATATTACTACAAATTCAAATGATATTACTGAGAATAAAGAGGATATTACTACAAATTCAAATAAAATTAATGGCAATATCTCTAAAATAGATGGAAATACGGTTAATATTAATGGTAATTTTGTTAAAATTGATGGTAACACTGTTAATATTAATGGTAACATTGTTAAAATTAATGACAATTTAATCAAAATTAACACAAATTCAACCGATATCAATGGAAATTCTATCACAATAGATGAAAATTTTCTTAGAATTGATGGAAACTCGAATAATATTGGTACAAATTCTGATAAAATAGATGGTAATTTTATTAAAATAGATGAAAATTCAATTGACATTTATGGTAATTTAACAAAAATAGAAGAAAATTTAATTAGAATAGAGGGAAATATTGTTAGATTAGATGATAATTTAATTAAAATAGAAGGAAATTCGATTAAAATAGATGAAAATACAACAAGATTAGATGCAAATCTTGTCAAAATTGATGGTAATACTGTTAATATTGATGGTAATATCACTAAAATAGAAAACAATTCTATTGAAATTGGTGGTAATACTATTGAAATTAATGGTAATTTAGTTAAAATTAATGGTAATACAACTAATATTAATGGTAATATCACTAAAATAGATGGTAATTTTTTAAGAATCGATGTAAATTCTGATGATATTACTGGAAATTTTCTTAAGATAGATAAAAATACAGTTGATATTGATGGTAATTTTACAAAAATAGATGAAAATATTGTTAATATTACTGGTAATATCACTAAAATAGATGATAACACAAATAAAATTATAGGTAACATCGATAAAATTGATGTAAATATAGTTGATATCAAAGTAAATTCCGATAAAATAATAGAAAATACTGAGAATATCAAAGTAAATTCAGATGATATCAAAGTAAATTCAGATAAAATAGATGAAGATATTAATTGTAATTATTTTTATGACTATATATCAGATAATTATCGTTAAGTAACACATTGTAAAAATGAAATTTTCATTGTTAAAAATTTATAAAATGATTTTTTCGATATTAGTCATTCTAATTTTAAAATGTTACACTGTACATTCACAAACTATAATTTATGTATATGAAGATGATTATAAACATTATACATTTAATAAAATAAAAACAAATATAAAAACTTCTTTGATTAATCCAATTTTAAATTCAAATTTACCATACAATGAAACATCAAATCAATGTGAAAATACTTTAATTACATGTGATATTTTAATGGAAAATTCACAAAACAATTCTATGGATAGTGTTCCTTGTTGTCTTAAATTAAAAATTCCAGATTGTTTAACTTACTCTAATGATACATGTGAAAAATTTATTTATGAAAGACTTGCATATTTAAGTAATGTAATTTATAAAATTAAAGTGTTATATAAAGTACAAAATTATAATATTTATTGTAACAAAACAATTAGTTGTGATAATCCTACAACATCAAAACAATGTATGTTAGAAAAACACCCAAATAAGTATATTGCTGTAGCTGTAAATCCTGATTGTGATGAAATTAGTGATTATGAAATAAAAAGGAGAGAATCTAATCATCATGTATCAAATATGATTTTCTTAATTTGTATTTTAACACCGATTTTTTATATTTTATATGATTATATTCAAACAAGTAATAGAAAAGTTGGATATACCGATATTGTTTCTAAAGTATAATTATAAGTGCCAAATTTGGCACTTATTACTGTTTTATTAATTACTAAAAGTTGTTGTATATCAAGTAATCATATACGAGAATTTTTATAAGGTAGTGAATGTGATTTATATTTAGTTGCAAATGATGCCATTATGTTCATATCTTCTTTTTTAATATCATCACACATCTGTTTACTATTTTTGTGTTTTGGGAAACAATTTTTACATACAATTGATTTGCGTTTATTTATAAAACCATCATGTTCTAAAACTCTACGGTAAAATATTTTTATACTTGATTCAGAATTAAATAATCTTAAACCATCTAATAAATTATAATGTTTTATGACATGTTCATAAAATACATTTAAATTATTTTTATATGATACTGGTATAGATAATAAAGAATCATAAATGAGACCTATATATTTATTTCTCATATTAAAATATGAATTTAATCTTAACTTACTAACACAATAAACTTTCTTTGGTAATAATAAATCACTTAACATCATAATTTCATTTTTAGGTTTACATAATGCTGTTGCACTTATAAAATGTAAATCCATACAATACGGTAATACTTTACGGTTACTTATTATTTTTTCTATTTCAATGCGTTTTTTGTGTTCCCTTTTTATACATATAACTGAAAACTCCTTAATTATTTCCTTTGACCTATTTTTTTCATCATTTAAAAAGTTAAATTTTGAAGTTGATTTCCTATTTTTTATAATTTCATTATGTCTTAAAAATGATCTATCAACACGATCTTTATTATATTCCAGAAATATCTTATATATAGATTTACATTGTAAAATTACACAATAAAAATTCTCGATAATATCACTATCTAAATTTGATATTCCATTTACATTTTCACCAATATGTTCACCAGTTACTAAATGAAAAAGTCTATCTGGTTTAGAAGGTAACATATCTCTAAAAATATTTTTAACGTGCATATTACCAAAAACAAAAATATGTTCGAAAAGATACAATATTAAAGTCATATAATGTTTAATATTACATATAAGAATAGTATAAATTTTAAAATTAGAAAATGTCTCATATATGATGTCATATGATAAATTTGTAAACTCACTTAAACCTAAATAAATAAGATATTCATCTAATATATACTTTCTAATTTTTTTAATTGTAATAATATCTAGTTTTCCATGTTCATACATGTTCTCAAGCTCTGAGAACATGTTATTTTTATAGATTTTATCTTTGATGAAAAATACTTCATTATCGATATTTTCAAGTCTTTCAATTAGTTCAACTGACATTTATTGATTTTTTTTTACTTATTTTTTCAATTTATCAACAATCGTATATTATTATGAATTTGTGAAATTATAGTTTTATTTTAACAAAATATTAATAACAATTTGGTAAACATTGACAATTTAATTTATTAACAAATGTAAACATTTTATATGAAATTTATATTTTCTTGTAAGTAAAATAATTTTTTATGTTAAAAAGACACAAATAAATACAAAAATAGAATTCAAAAAAGTGTTCTGAATAACTATTCAGAGACGTATTTTTACGCACTTTTTTCATTTGATCATCCGACTAGCCGTCGGATATAATTTTTTTAAAAGTGACATTTTCACTAAATTTCAATGTAAATTTTTGTATTTTTTCTATCATTCCCAAAAATAAAAATATGTCTGGAGAACTGATTGTATTAAATTTACACAATTAATTATTATTTAAACATGAAATTTATTTAGTTTCGTAAGTAAAATAATTTTTTATGTTAAAAAGACACGTTTTCGATGAAAAATAGAATTCAAAAAATCACTCTGAATAATTATAGAGAGAGCGATTTTTACGTCCTTTTTTCATGTGACTATCCGATTTCTACTCGAGACTATTTTTTGAAAAGTGCTAAAAATGATAAATTTCAATGTAAATTTTTTCTATTTTTTCTATTATTTCCAAAATAAAAATATGTCTAGTATACGAATATAATAAATTTATTACATTTAAATAATATTTGATTGAATATTTTATTAATAATAGAAAAAACAACATGATAATAAAAAATGAAATAAAAAATTAAAATATATTAAAAATGTCTATTTCTTCACTTAACGATAGCAATAAGATTTCATATTATGATTATAAATCCAAAATTTTAACAAGATTAATGAGAATGTCTAGACATCATCCAAGAAAAATAGAATATACATATGAACAATTTAAACAAGATTTTATTGATATTGAAATAGAATGTCAATATAATATTAAATATTTTGAGCGATTATGTTTAGAGGGAGATATTACTGACGTATTAATTTCTCTGTCTGACAAAAAAGATTATGATGAAGATGAACTAATTCAGAATTTATATAAAGATTTCAATCGTTCAGATTTATTGACATATTTAATTCGTGGTAGAAAATATTATGAATTATTACTCGAGAAAAGGTTTATTGAAGCTTATGAATACTTAAGAAAAAATGAAAAATATATACATGATGAAGTTTACGATCATAGTGTACAAAGTGAATATTTTCTTCAATCTATTTTAGATGGTAATATTGAAGCATCTAAAATTATACACGACGATTATTACAATGATAATGATTATTTAAATGATGATGTTTGTGAAAATATAGAACTTATCATTAAAAACTCAAATACATTAGATACAGTTCAATATTTTTATGAAGTATATATTGAAGAGGTTGAATTATCTGATGTTGATGAGATTGACATATCTAGTATTCATAGTGAAAATGAAGATATCTCTGATTGGCTATCAACTCTTTAAACATGTGAAATTTCACATATTTTCATGAATATATCCTTATATTCTTTAATTTAACGACTAAGTTTATCAGTATAAGTTTGTTTTTTCTCTTTCAATAGTTCATTTAATAATATATCAAATTTATCTAATTTTTCATACTCTTCATCTTCATCTTCATCTTCATACTCTTCATACTCTTTATCTGTAGTTGCAAGTAAATTTATTAAAATGACTGGTGTAATATTCATACTTAAAGCATCACTAACCTTATCTTTATATTTAATTAATAGTTCATCAATATCTTCAAAATATACAACTGTAATATCTCTAAACATCTTAAGAGTACAATATCCAAGATATCCAATAAAATCAATTCTACCAGGTCTCAAATAATTCTTGTTTATTTTATCGGGGTTATTTGTATTCATAACAATTATTCTATCAGTGTCATCACCAAAGCTATCTAATAACTTTAGTAAAAATTCTTCATCTGACATTTCACATCTATTCTCGTTTAAATATGTATCTTTTATCTTTTGAGCTTCTTCTATTGATGTTGCATTTGTTAGCATATCCGAATACGTTTTCTTCTTTTGTTCACTTCTACTCAAAATATGATCAACTTCATCAAGTACAATTACATGAGTCTTTCTACAGTTTTCGACAATATCTAAAATTTTATCTCTAGGTGCTGTCAATAATGAGTTTAAAAGAAGAATATGTCTATTTGTTTCATTTGCAATAGCTGTACACGTTGCACTTTTAGCAGTACCAGGTGGTCCATAAAGTGCAATTCCAAGCTTGTTATCAAGTGAAACACCTTCTTTGTACATTGTTCCACTTTTAAATTTTTTTAACCAATGTAGTAACTTTTTCTTTTGATCAAAATGAAGTTTATCAAATGTTTTTCTTTTATTTACTTGTGATCTCTTTAACATACCACCCTTTGATCCAATTTCATAAATATACTTAATTTCAGATGTTATAACTTCATCATCAGGATCAAACTTGTTGATAAAATCAGATAAAACATTTAAATCATTTGAAAATAATCTGTTGTTAACATAAAATATATATTCAAACTTATTATCTCTTACATATCTGAGGATTGGCATTTTAACACCAATATTTTTGTTTGTATTTGAGGGTTTAAGCTTCTTTTGATTGTAAATCAATTCAACATTTTCGTCACACATGAGGACACCATATGTTTGTTCAATCCAGTCAACAATTCTCGTTTGAATTTTATCACAAGTTTTCTTATCTTCAAAATACAAGTTCTCATGTGAAAGAATAAATGAGAAATTATACTTTGATAAAGTATTCATGTCATATTCACTTGGGTCCATATCTTGGGGTCTGAATTGATCAGTTTCTTTATGTTTGTATATTTTATATTTCATAATTATATTGTTAAGAAATTTAGGTAGAATAGATGCAAAAGATGATATAATAATCATAATTATCCCAATTAAACAGGTGTCCAACATACGATCACCAGTGTTTATAAATTTAGTAACATGCATGTTTGCTAAATTTTGAAAGTGAGGCCATAACAATTTGAAAGTGTCCATAGTTTCAGATCAAAAATAAGGTAAATTTTTCACTTTTTAACAAAATATAATATATAGTATTTTTATAATAAAATATGTCTACAATTGATCAAAATGATATTTCATACAACAACACCGAAGATCAAAATATAATAAATAAAAATTTTTTACATAGTATTTCCCATAATAAATCATTAATAATAAAATTTACTACTAAAAAGCAAATATTTGAACAAAATGTTCATGTGAGCGATAATACCGAATCAACAAATATAAATAATGGTGCATTTACTGTTTCCGGTGGTGTTGGAATTTCTGGTGATTTAAATGTTGGTGGTAATTCTAATGTTTCTGGTGATTCTAATGTTACTGGTGATTCTAATGTTTCTGGTGATTCTAATGTTTCTGGTGATTCTAATGTTTCTGGTGATTCTAATGTTTCTGGTGATTCTAATGTTTCTGGTGATTCTAATGTTACTGGTAATTCTAATGTTACTGGTAATTCTAATGTTACTGGTGATTCTAATGTTACTGGTAATTCTAATGTTACTGGTAATTCTAATGTTACTGGTAATTCTAATGTTTCTGGTGATTCTAACGTTTCTGGTAATTTTAAAGTTCTTGGTGATTCTAATGTTTCTGGTGATTCTAACGTTTCTGGTGATTCTAACGTTTCTGGTGATTCTAACGTTTCTGGTAATTTTAAAGTTCTTGGTGACTTTGAATTGAACAGTAATTTTGATGTAGCTGGTAATTTTACTGTGATTTCGGATTCTAATGTTGGTGGAAATTCTAGTGTTGGTGGTGAGCTTAGTGTCAATGGAGATTTTACTATTGATGGTGATTCTAATGTCAATGGTAGTTCTAATATAAGTACTAATTTTAATGTTAATGGTCAGTCTAATGTTGGTGGTGATTCGATTGTTGGTGGAAATTTTACTGTGATTTCGGATTCTAATGTTGGTGGAAATTCTAGTGTTGGTGGTGAGCTTAGTGTCAATGGAGATTTTACTATTGATGGTGATTCTAATGTCAATGGTAGTTCTAATATAAGTACTAATTTTAATGTTAATGGTCAGTCTAATGTTGGTGGTGATTCGATTGTTGGTGGAAATTCTAATGTTATTGGAAATTCTAATGTTGGTGGAAATTCTAGTGTTGGTGGTGAGCTTAGTGTCAATGGAGATTTTACTATTGATGGTGATTCTAATGTCAATGGTAGTTCTAATATAAGTACTAATTTTAATGTTAATGGTCAGTCTAATGTTGGTGGTGATTCGATTGTTGGTGGAAATTCTAATGTTATTGGAAATTCTAGTGTTGGTGGTGAGCTTAGTGTCAATGGAGATTTTACTATTGATGGTGAAATTAAAACTAAAAATACTATTGAATCTACTTCTATATCTACTGGTGCTTTAATATCATCTGGTGGTCTTGGTGTTACCAAAAATGCTAATATTGGTGGAGATTTAAATATTAATGGTAAAATAAATACACGCATGAATATTTTTAAAGATAATAGATTTACTGTTGAGGCTTCAGAGTCAGATTCTGGTAAAATATTCATTATGGATGGTGTAGAATGTTCATTAACATTACCTCCAGTTTCTGTTAGTGATGGTGTTGTTTTTAAAGTATATTTTGCATCAACTGGTCAACATCATAGTGTAAATACAAATAGTACAGATGGTAATGTACTTAATTATAAAATTTTAAATACACTTAAGAGTGGTTTACTTGATGTTTCATATGGATCTGCTAAATCTGTTATCGCAGAATATGAAGCAAATATTGGTACTACAATTGATATTATGTGTGTTAATTCAGCTTGGGAAATATTCATAGTCACATCAAATAAATCAAATGATGATGATTCTTTTACATTTATAATTTAATTTTTGTTTTATAAAAATTACGATGTTACAAACATACATAACTCCACTTATAATATTATTTTTATACATTATATTCCTCGCACTTTTTTATTATCAACAATATTTATTTGAACAAGAAAAATTAAAATTTGATACACAGAGACTATTAAATAAAGAAAAAATTAAATTAAAACAGTTAGAACCCATAATTGAGAGGGATGGTAGACAGTTATATTTCTCCGGTAAACTTTTAAAATGTTATGAAAACTATGGAATTATAACAGGAAAAACTGAAAGAATGTTTAAAGATGGTGATAAAGTTATTAGATCAAGGAAATTATATTTTGATTTACCAGATGGTCAAATAATAAGTGAGGGGTTAAGTAAAGTTTATGATCAAAATGGTATTTTATTAGATTCTCATACAACAACAATAATTGGTGGAACACATAAATATTTAGATAAAATTGGTCATATTAAAACTGAATATTTTAAAGATAATAATGAATATATTCACACAATAACTATATATTAAAATATTATAAAAATTGAAAATATTCATATGAATATTTTGAAAAATAATGTTAAAAGTAATAACACCAAAGAATATGAAAATGATATAAATTTACATGAACATGTAGATGAGTTAAAAGAATTAATTATTGATACATGTGGACTAAATGAACATACATTTGAAATATTTAAATGTATTAAATATAAATTAAATGATTATATCGATGAATTTTTACAATTATGTACCACTGATGAATATATTTATATGTTATATAACACCCTTGATTTAATAAAATATTGTAATACAAGTAATTATGTTGACAGATGTAAAACTAAAAAATATAAACTTAAAATATTATTAAGTAAAGAAATTGACGATGATATATATCTGAAATATTATAATATTTTAGTTTATGAACCATCAGAAGATTTTATTGAATCATTAATTAAAATAAATTGGTATAACTTATATAAGTTTAGAATTAAGTATAGAACTAAAAAATTACATAAAATTGCATGTAAAATAAATTGTTTTAGCACGATTGTTCAAATATAATATCATACACGATTAAATAAATAAATTTATAAAAATTGAAATATTCATATGAATATTTCATGGAAATGTCAGTTAACAACTTAGATATTGTTTTGAATTTTAAGAATAATGAGAGATCAATGAATATTGCATCTTTTAATTCTAGACATAAAAAATATTTTTTTGTATGTAATATGTCATTAGAAGGAACAACTTATTATGATAAAGTAACAGACGAATATACAATGGATATGATAAAAAAATGTCCAGATTATTGTATATTTGAATTATATAAACTATTAATTGAACCATCAAATTATATTTTAATTAAACTTATTGAAATGTTTACAAAAACCCAAATCGTTGAATTATGTTCAACGTTCAATGATTTTTCAGAAATTGTACAGATTGAAATAATCAAGAAATTAGATGATCGTAATACTTTATATTTGTATAAAAAACTTGTTAATCCATCAGAAAATTTAACAATACAATTCATTAAAAGTAACAATGATAATGTATTGAAAATGTTTCAATTAATTAAAGATCCATCAGATAAAATTATTAAGTTTTGTGCTATTTATTCAAACAATAAACTAGTAATTCTATATCAAATGTTAAAGAATCCATCTGTTAATATCACATTCTATTTTATTAACAGATGTAAAACTTTTCCTGATGAATCTACTTTTATTGACTATAAAAGTATTTTCTTATATGAAATATTTAAAGTAATTGTAAACCCAACAAAAAATATGTTGTTTGATACACTTAATAATATTTATACACGAGAGAGAAAATGTTCTGTTATTATTCATTATGGTTTAACTGAAGAATTATACATTGAATGTTATTCAATTCTAAAGGCTGATTATTTATCACATATTATTTCACCATCACATGAATTTCTATGTAAAATTGTAGAAAAGAATTGGTTTAACTTAAAGAATATTAAAGCAAATAAAAGAACAGAAGGTATGTATAAACTTGCATGTGAACAATCTATACTTGCATGTATGTTTAGTTATAATAAAAATGTTAATGAATATTTTCATCATGATGAAATTGAAACAGAGATGTCACCATTTATTAAGAAGAATATTTAATATACAAAAAATATGATACAAAGTTTTTGAGTGTAATGACATAAATAAAAATTCACATATGATACTATTGATGGGTAAATGTACAATTATAAATGATAAAAATTTTTATCATTGTGTTTACATTGTAATTTTACATATTACAGAATCATTTTTATTACAATCATCTATTTCATCTTGTGATAAGAAAAATAAATTTATAAATTTATAAGTTTTCCATGTGAAGAAAAGAAACTTATTTTCAACCGGAATTTTCTCTGTGATAAAAAATTCATCACCAATACGTATATATTTATCATTAGATTCTACATTTAATTTTTTAATTTTTTCGAGGGCTTCAAGTATATCTTTAAATATTTTAGAGTGTTCATCTTTAGATTTATTTGATAAAAATAATTCTATTGTATTATCTTGTTTATGACCTTCAATTTTCATACCATAATCTTTTAAATTAAAAATATTGGACATTTTAATTTAAATAAATAAATATATTTTTCATTTTAAAATGACAATTTTATTGATTGTAGTAACCGTTTTTATTCGTTATGGAATTATCATTAATATTTTAAAAAATAAATTATTTTTGTAATAAAAAGTTTAATGGATTATTTGCTATTTGTTGTATTTATTATTGTCATACTATTTATTCTTATCATTGTTTATTTAAACACCGAATCATGTGATAATGAATGTGAAGAAAAAGAGTTAGTTGTTCTTTCAACCCATATCCCACAAGTTTATACACCAGGATGTAGTTATGGTGTTGACCCAACAAAGCCAGATTCTGAAGCTACACTACCTGCTAAATTTTTAGAGAGATGCACACAACCATTACCTGATAGTGTTGCTGATTTAAGAGGAACTTGGTTAAATGAAGAAACTGGTGTAATTCAACAAATTGAACAATGTGGTTTAAGAATTATCATCACTGGAGATGGTGTTGTTCATGATGTTTTCCTTGCTGATGGTACACTTAGAAATGGTGTTCATGATGTTAACTTTGAGACTTGTGATGAAATTTTTTCTGCCGGTGTATTTAATAAAGAAAAATCATCTTTTAGTTTCTACACAGAGGATTATTATGAAGGATTAGAACCTGTTGTTGTTAGAACAAGAATTGATGCTAAAACTCTTGAGTTGAATTATGCCGGTAACATTTCTAGATTAACTAAAATTGATTAAATTCACATAAATGTATAACGAATATACATGTAGAAATTATGAGAAGATAAATAAAATTACTGGAAAATGTTATAAATTAAGTTTATATATTTCTAAAAAACTATTTTTATCAACGAAAAGAACAATATTTTTTATCTGAATATGATTTTGGTAATTATACAGTTTCTCAAATTAGATATGTTCATACAAAAATTTTAACATGTGGGATGTATTAATTAAACTTTAAGAAGATAATAGTTATTCCAGTATTCCTGAGGTTGTCCATTAAAAAATGAAAAAATATCATTCGATATTTTTAAAATGTCTTTTGTAATTTATGTTGCATCTACTAACAAAGCTAAATTAGATTCAGTACACGAAAGTTTTCGAAGACATTTCAATGAAAAAATAAATATTATTGGTATTGATGTTGAATCTGATGTACCAAATCAACCTATTGATGCAGAATGTTTATTGGGTTGTACTAATAGAAAAAATAACTTGGTAAAACATTTAAATGACAACAATCTATATTATGATTTTATTATTTCCATTGAAAATGGTGTTGTTAAAAACTATATGTATAAGTATGATGATACAGAAACATATGATTTTTGTGAAGTTCTTATGTTTGACAATAAGGGTACAAAATATCATGGTAATGGTGGTAAAACTTTATTTCCAAGTAGATTTTATGATCAATCAGTTGAAAGTGAACAAGAAATAACATGTGGTTATTTCATTGAACAATATTATAAAATTAAAACTGGTTCGTGGCATGAACATTTTAATAACCGGAAACAAAATAGATGTGAAATTATTACATGTTTGTTGGAAAGACTTATACATTCATATAAAAATAATAAATTTACAATGAATGATTGTGTTTACAGATAAATATCAAATTTGATATTTATGGAATTTTAGATTTTTGTTCTTCTATAACATATATATTTTTATATTGTAAATATTTAAGAAGTTTATAGTGTTTAAATTTTATACAACAATCAACAATTTTTCCAGACATTTTAGTGCTAAATCTAGGTATTTCAACACCATTATTTAATATTATTTTAACAATTTTAAAATTACCAAGTTTACATACTTCTAATAAAAAGAATATATCTAGAATATTATCATCCAAATTTGTCAATAATAAATGTCTTAACATTTGTATACGATTATATTTTATTATTAATGATATTATGTCACCTCTTTCATAACCATCACATAAATGAAATAAACATTTTAATACTTTAATGTTATTTACTTCACATGAAAGTTTTAATAATTTCATATGATTAACATCTACACTATTTTTACGACATTCTCTTATTATTTTTAGCAATAATTGTATCTTCTATCATTTATGTCAATATTATTCTGTTATTTTTCAATAAATTCACATTATTAACATATCTAGATAAATTGAAAAATAACTGTAAATATAGTTATTTAAAATGAGAAACATCATATTAGATATGGATGGAACATTACTAGATCATTATTCAAATGATTACAACAAAGTTACAATTGTAGCAAGACCATATTTATCATATTTTTTTAAATATTTATTTGATAATTATGATAATGTATCTATATGGACTAATGGTAGTTTAGAATGGTATTCACATTGTTACAGAGAAATATTAAGTAGTTATATACCCGATAATAAAAGCTTTGATTTTGTAGTAACATTTGATGATAATTTAATATCATGTAAATTGACAAGTCCTAAAAAATTACAAATAATATATGATATACATTCAAAATATAATGAAACAAATACTATATTAATAGATGATAGTAAACACACATTGACATGTGATTTAAAAAATAGTATTTTAATACCAAGTTATATATGTTATCCAGAATTATATTTTGATGAAGATGAAATTGATGATGATGAAGAATTACTTAATATTGTAAATATATTAAAAGTATCCAATAGAATATAAATTAGATGTAATAAAAGTATCCAATAGAATATAAATTAGATGTAATAAAAGTATCCAATAGAATATAAATAAAAATTTTTATTTATTTTAATAAAATGGGTAATAATAGATCACAACCACAATCTCAAAGTTATTACGGATTCAACCTATCATCCTTTAACTACATGCCTCAAAATGTTGACAGAAGAAAAATAATGCAAACTCTAAACACTATTGTAAATGATGATACAAAGAATAATATATCTGTTGATTTTACTGTAGGAAATTTTAAAAATAAAAATACACAATATATGGAACTTTTATACCCAGATCCCAAAACTAATAATTTTTATGTATATTCACCTACAAATTCAGAAGGTTTATTATTTACATCTTTATTGTCAAATTTAGATCTGACTAATGAAAATGTATTAGAAAATGGTTTAAGAGTTTATATGTGGGATACTGCGATTATATCCGAAAGTGTAGTACCAACTGAAGAATTTGAAAAAACTAAATACGTTCCTTATAATAATGACATAAATAATATAAAATGTGCTTTAGATTTAAAGGCTACTGTTTCTATGGATACACCCCCAAATTATGAAGTTATGAATATTACCCGATCAAATAATTACATTTGGTATCCTGGTACTATTGTTTATTGCTTAGTTGATGGAAATTCAAATTCTATTTATGCAATGCAATCTTTAAATAATACAAATACTGGTTCTACACCATTATCTGCATACAATGCCGAATATGTATCTAAACTTATTGAATTACCTACAGGTTGGAAATTTTTATGTTGTCAACTTTCAAATGAACAAACACTTGTTATATATTCTTCATCTAAGAAGACCGCTAATTTAGTCATTGATTCATTATCAAATTCTTATCAATATGTTGATCCTGAATATAATGAATTTTTATATAATAATTTTATATCCAGTACTAATTAATTTTTAAGTAGAAATTCTAATTAAATGTAATAAATTTATTACATTCGTTCTACAGACCGATTTTTATTTTAGAAAAATGTGAAAAATGCAAAAAAATTACTTTGAAAAATGACATTTTTAGCACTTTTTTAAAATAAATCATGTCTGTATCTTCGAGGGTCAAAATAAAAAAGTGCTTAAAAATGACGTCTCCAATAACTATTCAGAGTGAATTTTTGAATTCTATTTTTATTGAAGACGTGTCTTTTCAACGTAAAAAATATTTTTTATACCATGAAATATAAATTTCATATGAAAATATTAATTAAATGTAATAAATTTGTTATATCAAGGTACTAGACCGATTTTTATTTTAGAAAACTATGAAAAATATAAAAAATTACTTTGATTTTTAGCGAAAATCCCTTATTTTCAAAATAAATCATGTCTGTATCTTCGAGGGTCAAACGTAAAAAGTGCTTAAAAATGACGTCTCCAATAACTATTCAGAGTGAATTTTTGAATCTTAAAAATACGAAAATGTAAAAAAGTGATATTTTACATATTTTTTTGACTAAAATCATGATCAAAACAAGTGAAAATAATTCATTGAATCATAAACTTTTATCTAACATTGAAGGTAACAAAATATTAGATTATATGCTTAGAACTAGAATAGACGAAAAACACATACCACAATTGTTTAATGGTAAAATAATTTTCATTAGTTATTCTAGTTTTCAACAAAACAATTATATTCTATCAAAATATATTAGACGATATGTATTACAGAATATTAAAACTGATGAAATAAATGCCATTGGTGGTGAAAGTTATTTATATATGAAAAAGTGTCGTTTGTATACAAATTCTGAAAGTATAATTGATGATGCAGGATACAATTGTTACAAAGATAACAAATTAATTGATTATAACTCAGATACAATTGATCTATTATCGTCAGATACTGTAATCAATTTATCTAAGTTGAATGTGAACCTAATTAAACAAATTAATGAAAGTAGTTCTAATAGATTGATTATAATTAACTGTCACCATGATGATTTTTGGAAGAAATCTAAGAAATTAACTAATTATAAATTGATTAAGCGTAAGAAGTTTATTGATGATAAAAGGGGTTATTTCATAACTGTTAATATATTCATCAGAAAATCATTTGTTTCATTGGGTTCATCATGTGCAGTTACATATCAACTTAACAAATTGAAACTTAGAAATGTATCATATCCATTTGATTGGATGAACATAAAGATTACAAAGTTAATAGAAGTATTTAAATCTAAATTTAAGGATTATACTGAATTTAATACACCTAAATATTTAGAAAATCATAATAGTTATACTGTTAAGAATAGTTATGGTTATTTTGCACATGAAATCTTTAAAGAGAATGAAGTATCACATTTTATTGAAAGATTGAATGTTAGAATTCCTAGATTATATTCTATTAAGAATCCTATATTTGTTAGATTAGAAACTTATAAATTTAAGAATAAAGTGACATATAGAAAATATTGGATTGAATTATGTTCATTGTTAAATGAGGTATATGATGGTAATTATAAGATTATATTGATAAGTCAAATAAACCCAGAACTTAATAAAATTAAATGGTATGAATATGAATCATTTAATGAAGACTGGAGGAATGATGAATTGGATTGGTCTAAATACTTATATTAAAATAGTGGGAAAAGTGATAAATTTATCACTTTTATTGTAAAAATGTCTAATATAATATATGAAAAAATTGATGTTGAAGATGTACATAAGCATGGTAGAGAGAAATACAATTCGAATAATCATAAGCCTAAACCTGATGATTATTATGATAAATTAGAAATGGGAAATACTAAAAATTGGATTGATATATTTCATGATGATTATGAAACTGTAACAATAGATGACGAAAAAGAAATAAAATGGATGTTAGATTCTCAGTATATATCTATAATGAATTGTAAATTTTCACAATTATTTGAAGATGAGATGGAACAATTCCTTGAAAAATATAATGTTCAATTTGATATACCAAAATTTATCAGATTTGAAAATGTAAGTTTAAAGTGTGGACAACATGGTGTTGGACCATATAAATCTATGAAAGAAATTATAGAATCACTAGTTTCATGTTCTTTGGAACATACACCATTATATAGAGAAACTAAAAAGTTAACTATATATGTATTACCATGGAAAGATATTCATATAAAAGATGAATTTCGTGTATTTGTATACAATAATAAAATTACATGTATTTCACAACAAGATCCATATAATAAATATGATCAATTTACACAAGTATATATTGAATTGATATCAAATATTATAACTGGATATTTTAATAATAAAATTAAAGATAAGTTTACACATATTAATTCTTATTCATATGATTTCTATGTTGATCCAATTACAAGGAACCCATATTTTATTGAGATGAATACATTTGGAACACATTATTCTGCTGGTTCAAGTTTATTTCATTGGATTTTAAATGAAGATAAGTTATATTCAGATGGTTCCACTGTATGTTTTAGATACATATAAATATCAAATTTGATATTTATTCATAAAAGATTAAAAGTAAATCATCAGCATATCTAAGTAAATTAATTGCTTCGTCATCAGTTTGTATCTTAATTAATTTTTTTAATTGATCCATAATATTTATTCTTCCACGTCCGACACTTTTATTGATAATAAAAATTTCATTGTCTAATAAATAAAATACCCGTTCCTTTATTTCACTGAATAATTCATTAAAAATTCTTAAGTACACATCAAGTAAATGTTCATTTTTTACATGTCTATTAAATTCTACTATATCTTCAATCATCATATTTATATGTTTAGATACATCTATTACACTTTGTTGTGCAGTATTTAAATCTTCATAATCATATTCGATCTCAATTTCATATTCAAATAAATTAGTATTGTTATTCTTTAAACTATCAGATATATAATATGAAGGTTTTCCACCCATGTAACGTAATTGTAAATTATCATATTTTATATTTAATTGTTTATCCATTTTTTGTGAATCATGTAATGGTACTAATATTGTTTTGTTATCTTTTACTATAAATCCCATGGGTTGATTAAAATTAGGTGCTGGTATGTTATTAGTTGGTTGACTAAAAATATTAGTTGGTGAAATATTAAAATTATTAGTTGGTGAATTAGGTGTATTAAAATTATTAGTTGGTGAATTAGGTGTATTAAAATTATTAGTTGGTGAATTAGGTGCATTAAAATTATTAGTTGGTGAATTAGGTGTATTAAAACTATTAGTTGGTGAATTAGGTGTATTAAAACTATTAGTTGGTGAATTAGGTGTATTAAAACTATTAGTTGGTGAATTAGGTGTATTAAAACTATTAGTTGGTGAATTAGGTGTATTAAAACTATTAGTTGGTGAATTAGGTGTATTAAAACTATTAGTTGGTGAATTAGGTGTATTACCCATATGAGGTGGACCCATAGACATAGGAGGTAAACCCATACCCATAGAAGGTTTACTCATACCCATACCCATAGGAGGTTGACCCATACCCATAAACTTAGGAGGTGAACTCATAGGCATAGGCATACCCATTGTTGGTTTATTCGAATTTTTAAGAAAAAATATATCTTTCCGCGGGTTGAGACTATAGAAATTGTTTTTATCAAAAAAACCTTTTTGTATTTCTCCAGTTTTTTGTGTTTTCGTTACATTGTATAATTCTGAAAATTCTGGTAATGAATTAATACTTGGTAAAATATCAGTTTCATAAAAATCATTGATTCTATAACCATTATTTATGAATGGTTGTAAACCAAACATATTATTTGGTCTAATTACTTTCAAATAATCACTGTTATCAAAAAAATAATCAGTCATAATATTTCTAATTCTATTATGTAAAAAAATTTCAATCTCATGAAATAAATTACCATAACCAATCCTATCATATTCAATGTTGTATTTTATAACTTTCTTCATTTCATCAATAGAAAAATTACAAACGTTTAAGTCAGAATTTTCATCAAATGCAATTCTAAGAAGTTTGAATAAATAGTATATTTGGTCAAACTTATCGGTTGAATCAATAATAAAATCATTGTCAGAATAAATAAATTTTAATTCTGAACAAATTGAAACATCTGTACTTTGTTCATTTGAGAATTTTGTTATATTATTTGATTTATGAACACCAATTGAACCATTATCAATGAAAGAATTATAAACATCTTTCAACGATCTTAATTCATCACCTAAATATAATTTATTTGATAAATTAAGATCAGCGAAACATTTTTTAATAATTGTATTTATTAACTCAATATGATCATCCATATATAGTTCAATATTAGTATAATCATCAATATCATCCTCACTATTATAATATCTTGAAGATATGTCATTTTCTGAAATATAATATTTTCTATCTTCTGGATTGTATATTCCTCTAGGTAATAGGTCTGTTTTACCCTCATTTCTAAAATAATCGTTGTAATTTTCCAATTTTAGTATCAATTCTATAGAAAGTTTTGTTTTATTATAAAGTTTTTCTGCTATTTCATGCATGAAGTAATCATTTTTAAAATTATTACAAGAACTAAATTCATTAAACATTGTATCTCTATTTAATGAATTAACAGTTAAATCTGTATCTAAAGTGTGAACAATTTTAATATTTTTACCACATAAATTTTTATCAACATATAACACTTGAGAATTATTTTTTTCATTTCTAGAAAAATACGGGGTTGTTCCATTAAAATTAACGTAAACTTTTAACATTTTTAGTTATTTTTGGATAAAATTTTCATTTGTATAAAAAATGAATTTGATGAAAAATATAATTGTTAAAAATTTCAATGAGTTCTGATAATATAATAGTGTTTTCTGATAAAAATAAATCAACTATGTGTACACTTAACGGTAAAACATCTAAAATTAGAAATGGAAGTAACAGTCCAATTAAACATATTATGTTTTCAAATTACAGTCAATATTCTCATAATTTAGGTGATGTTTATTGGAAAGGAATATTTGAAAATGCATCACATGACTCATTTCGTAAGGGATATAAATTTAATGGTGATATTCTAAGTATTAAAATTAAAAATGTAATTAAAAAACATAATATTAACCCTAAAATGCAAAATGATACACAAAGTTTTATAGAAGCATATGAAAGATTAAAAATGTTCATCACAGAAACATCAGGAGCATCTTCACATAAAGATGATAATTCAGTTTACATTGCAATAAATACTGATAAAACTGATAAAAAGTGGTCTGGTAATACACCACCAAAATATCAAATTTCAATGCTTCATGGATATGTCGATGAGGTTAAAAAAATGTATAAACTTTCTGATGAAAAAGCAAAAGAATTAAATGAATGTATAATATTAATGATATATAATGGTGATATTAAAAGTGAGGAAATTCATTGTGAAAATTATGAGATTAAATACATAGATAATATAACATTTTCAGAGAATAATTTTAAAATTATTGAAAAGATGTATAAACCAGTTCAACATAAGAAAAAACGTGTTACAACATCAACAGGACAACTTGATGAGAAAAAACAAACATTTACATTTAAAAGTTCTAAAAACTTATCTTTAGCGGGTGGTAGAACATCTATTTACACTTAAAAATTTTGATTAAAATTTTTATTATTTTTATTATTACCATAAAATGCTTGAATATTTTGTGTTGATAATAATATTACTTATTATAATATTTATAGGATGTATATATTACGTTCTAAGTGAAAGAGAAATAAAGTTAATTTCTGAAAATACAAATGTACTAAATAAGGGATATGAGGATAAAATGATATCAATTTATTCTGAATATATAAATATAAATAAAGATAAAGTAAATGTAGTATATTATGATATTCCTAAAAATTGCATTTATTGGACAATAGGAATATATAATAATGGTGAATGTATAAATTCAGTTAATATGGGTAAATATCATGCTACAGAAAAGGGTGATACTTTAGCAATACTAATTACAAATAATTATAAAGTAATAGACAAGTGTAAAGAAATAATAAATAAAGAACATATGCTTGAATATATGTATAAAAAATTAATAACACATGATATTTATTCTGAAGAAGATTATTATATTAAATTTGAATCATTTTCTAACAATTTTAACTGCAAACCTAAATTTTATATAAAGGAATATATGTTCAATGATGTTCCATTTGAAAGATTATATAATAAACAATTAAAACAATCAAAGATAAGACAATGTGAAAACATGAACATGTTCATTAAAGCTAAAAATACAGTTATTGATAATAAATATAAAGAAATAACCGTTACAGTTGATACAAATGAAAGAGATTCATCATTGGAATGTTTAACAAATAGATCTGATATAATAGATGTTTCTAAAATTAAAGCTAAACCTAATAAATTTAGAGTTTTTACAATTGATCATTTTAAATCTCGTGCAGCGTTACATAGTCATATAATTTTCTTTAATGCTGAAACAAACAAAAAAATTAGTATTGAAATAACAGGTGAAATATCTGATGTAATAAATAATAATAACACAATTACATGTAGAGATATTAAATTTGAATTACCCGAATATGTTAAACATATATATATCATTGAATATATATATTATGATTTTGAAACAGGTTCTAAAATTAACCCTAAGACTATAATTCCAATGAAAGTTTATATTCCATTATGTTAAGAACTTGAACAAAAAGCTGCTTCTATATCATCAGTAAATTCTCCCTTTGAATATACTAATGTCATAACTAGCCATACTATGGTTAATATAAACATAACAAATCCTATAGCTTTGGATGTTTTTGTACTTTTTTCTTTTTCAGGTACTTGTGCTGCAGCCATTTTATATATAAAAAATATTTTTTATATTTATTAACCCGCAAGTGTTGATTCAGATGAAGCTGCATAACATATTTCAGCTGTCGATATAGGTATGGAAGAAATTCCACAACCAGTTGTTGATGATGCAACAAAACCAAATATCATGAACATTACAAGCCATAATCCAATTGGTATTGATACCCAGAAAAAATATTTAGACCAAAAACTTTTTTCTGGTTCTTCTGGAACTGCTGGTTTTACTGGAACTGCTGGTTTTACTGGAACTGGAGCGGTCGACATTTTTATAAATTTAAAATGAAAAAAATTTATAGAAAAAAAATCACTAAATGCAAGTATATAAATACAGCTTATTAGATGAAGATAAAATAGTTCCAGAACTAAAAATTATTACATCAGTTTCACCAAATTTATATTTTTCAAAATATGGTAAACATATTAAAGTTTTACATTTTGATTTATATTATGGAAATTTTTTATTTAAATGTAACACACTGAAAGTTTTAATAATTGAAAAAATTTATTATGGTAAAATTAATGATTTTGTAAAAATGATACCAGAATCTGTTGAAGAAATATATTTTAATTTTGATTGGGAAGAAATAAAATTGTTAGTCAAATGTTTGAAGAAAACTAACAATTTACATAAAGTTATTCCATATAATAAATCAAAATATATTTACCATGATGTTTTATAGAATATTCACCATATTTTTATTTGTGATTTTGAATCAATAAGATGTAACATTTTTAAAAATTTTTATTTTTAAGTTTAAAAAATGCCTTATTTTATCACAATCTTTTTGGTAATTATTTTAGTCTTTGTTATACTTGCGTTTATTTATTATCAATCCGTACAAACAGAAGAACAATTAAAAATCAATGAATATATGTCTAACATTAGTAAAAAAATCAACTGTTTAAGTTCACCACAAGAATCAAAAAATGAAAATGTACAAAATGAAAAATTAAGAACGAGTATTATATCATATGTAAATAATGGTAAAATAGATACACTTTCGGTTAATATCATAACATCTAAAGGTAGATTATTTTTGTATCAAAAATCCAACACTGATTTTTCTAAAAATTTTAAAGAAGATTCAGAGTGTACATTATTGTTTCATACATCAAAGGGTGATCTTGATTTTCAACTTATATATGATGGAAAAATTAAGTTTGTAAATGAAGTTAATTCAATTAATATATATGAATTTATTAAGGGTGAAAAGAAAATAATTAAAACTGTTAAAACAGATACTGGTTATTTATCAAATGTAATTTTAAATGATGAAGAAATGTCAAAAACAGAGCTTTTAGCTGTTGACATCGAAAATGTCATAAATTTCATAAAAAACTTTGAATAAATTAACAATTGTTAATTTATTAATCCTGAGATTGTGCTAAATCACCTACTGGATCTTCGTGTGTAATAACACTTGTTGCATATGCAGGTAATACTTTATCATTTTTATTATTTACATAATATTCGTTAACACCCCCAAAACTTATTAACATAGTTGCAATAAATACTATAAATACTATAATAAGGAAAAACCAAAAAATATTCATATTACCATTATATCTTTGTTTATTTTCTATTGGTTTCTCAGAATTAATATTCTCACGACAAATTGTACTTTTAATTAATTGTGTATCAGAATTACGTTTAGATATATCAACAGAAATTAATGGTGGAAATGTAGTGTATAAAGACATATTTTCACCATTATTATTAAGATAATGATCATATGATCTACCATCAATTTCTTTATAATCATCTTTTAATTTTTTAACACCATTTGGTGAAAATAAAATACATTCAGTACCATGTGGTGACACTGTTTTTCTTATTTTCATAAAATCATATGAATATTCATCCGTTGTAAATTTACATTCATCAGCATACAAAGTTAAATAGAATGCATCAAAATCAATCTTTTTTGACTTATTATCAATTACATTTTCAATTGTATTATAAATTGCTTCTGTTGTAAGACTACTTAATAATGGTCCATAAGCACATAAAATGTACGAATCTAAAGGTGCTGTTTCTAATGCATAATCGATTAATTCAGAACGACCACTAACTTCACGCTTAATAATTGAAGAATCAAATGTTTCTCCAGATGTACTTTTACCATAAAAAAATCTTTCATTTCCATGTTTATCATCTATAAAAATATGTATTCCGGGCATTTTTTATTAATTAAAAATAATAATTATTATTTTTAACTTATTTTGTATTATTATAATTTACATAATTTTAATGTGATTAAAACAATTTAAAAATAGAATTGAATAAAAATCTTAAAAAATATCAAAAATATGGAAAATAATCAATCCGTTGAAAAAATTGAAAATGTGGAAAATGACGTTAAAATCATAAGAACTTATCTTACACACGAACAAATAGAAGAAATTTTAGATGAATTTAAATTACCATTCAATGGAATAAAAATTGTCATAGATGATACCAATAAAATGATAAGAAAACTTGGACGATCATTTTTAGAAACAATTAAAATTTATCCTGAGATGTTTAAAGATTTCAAAGCTCATCTATCAAAGAAATTTTATTCATGCTTAATGGATGCAGAAACACCTGTTGGTGCAAATACTAGTGATGCTATTGGTCAACAAGCTACACAAGCACTATTGAATACATTCCATAATATTGGTACACTTAAATCAGGTGGTCCAGATGGAATTAATGAAAATATTTCTATTTCAAAGCGTAAAATTTTATATTCAATTATAAATATGGTTAATTGTAAAATGTCATACAAGGATGTTATGGATATGAAAAAGGATTTTATTGGAATTACCATTAAAGATTTATTATCTGAAACACCAATTCCATACATTGTTAATATTACAAATGAACTAAAAAATAATCCATCTAATCCTCAGTTATCACAAGATCAAGTTAAGAGTATTTTAAATGGTAAACATAATTGGTGGTATAATTATACAAATTTTGAGGGAATTCATGATGTAGTACAGTCAAATAATGTAAGTAGAACATGTCTTAGATTAAAATTTGATTCTCAAAAATTATTTGAGTATAAGTTTTTATTAAGTGAATTAGCATCATTTATAAGTAAATGGAAATTTGAAATTAAAGGTTCTAAAGCTTCATCAGATAAAAAGGGTAAACATTCTGATATTACTGTTGAAGTTTTTGCTGTTGCAAGTCCAACAAACATTGGAATTATTGACATATTCATAAAAAGTTATGATGAAATGAGAGATTATCTATTAATGTCATTGATACATGGTGATGATTTTAAGGAATTAATTGTTAGTGGAATTAATAAAATATCTAATTTTTATGCAATTTCAACAAATTTGACAAGAGTGATTAGATCAATCGAAAAGACTTCTAGATTCGACGAAGAAAGTGGAAAACGTGGTACATGGATTTATTTAAATGATAATAGATTTTTAGGTATTCCATATTTTAGAGTTATTGATATGTTAAAATCTGCTGGTTTAGATATTGAAGTTCCATTTTATACAAATCCTGAATCTTACGAAAACCAATTTACAACGATACCATTGGAATACAGGTCACATAAGTCATGTCCTGAATTAATAAGATCAACAAAACTTAGGGGGTATCTTATGGGTAATATGACAGAACATGAACATCCATATACATTGATGAAACAATATGATAGTAATGGTTCTTATAACATGGTTAAAAGTTTAATTAATATTGAACATTATAAATATTCTAAAATTGGCAACGGTTTTGAAGTTGTTCTATTTCATGCTGGTGATTATGAACAACAAAATGGAATGGTATCAAATCGTAAGTTTAAAACAAAAGAAAAATTAAATAAATATATAACAAGTAAATCATATAGATTGTATCAAGAAACATTCAAGAAGTTATTTGATAATTATGATGATTCTATATTAAATTATTTTAAAACTGAATCCACAGAAAATAAATTTATTGGTTTTGAAGTTAATGATGGTAAAGATGAAAGTAAAAGTATATATGTTTATTATTCATTATTTCAGTTGAAATACATAGATTATAAAATCAATGTAAATCTTGATTATGTAAATTCAGAATTTATTACAATGTCACTAGATTCAGTTTTAATGAAGCACTTTGGTGTTCCATCCAAAGTAATTGAATATTTTAATGTTGAAGTATCAAGTACATTCAGAACACCCAGAAAGTATGAAACTAAACGAGTTGAGGTATTAGAGAAAAGATTATTTATTAAGGGTAAAATGTTTTTCACTGATAGATATGATTATCTTACAGAGGATAATAGAGATGAATTACTTAAAACACAAAAGTTAAAACCTTTAGATCGTCTATTTAGATTTATAAAACAAAATACAACAGATGAAGAACAAACATATCATTCTGCTGAAACAACTGGATCTAATTTATCAGAACTTATTAAACATAATAAAGTTGCTGGTAATAAAACATATTGTAATGATTTTCATCAAACATACGCTGCATTAGGTCACGAATGTCTTAGAAATATGTCTTGTTTAGATATGATTAATATGATTAACACACAGGGTTATATTTCTGTAAATTATATGAATTTTGTTGCTGATGTTATCACACATAATGGTATAAATCCAATGACATCAGAAGGAATTTCTTGTCAAAATCGTGATTTTTTATCTATGGCAACATTTGACAACGCTGCTAAGTATATTATGAATGCTGCATCAATTGGTGAGAGTAAAAATGTAAAATCAACATCAAGTTCTATTTTCCTTGGTAAAAGATTTGAATTAGGTACTGGTTCTGTTGGTATTAAAATTGATCTGACAAAAATCAATGTTATTACTTATGAAGAAGGTATTTCAGAAGGATTTTTACAATTAACTGGATCAGATACACAAAGTGATGAATTATATTTACCTGATGGTTCTGAAGTTCCAATTAGTATTCCATCATTAATTATTAATCGTATGAAACCAGTTAAGTGGATAATTGACACATTTATGGATAAAGATATTTTATATTTTACACAAAGGGGTAATGATCGTATTAAAAGTACAACATTTAAAAGATTAAGTAAACTTGAACAATTTGATGTAGATGATTATGAAGATTATGATTTGAGAAGTATCACAAGGAATATATATGTAAGACCATAAATATAAAATGAAGAATTTTACAATAATTATTGTAAAAATGAAGTTCAATACAAAGTTTGATATGAAAGAAATTAACAAATTAATTGGAAGAGGTTCACTAAAATCATCTGTACATCCATTGTATGATTTAAATATTTTAAACTATACAGAAGCAGTACAGTTTAAACATAAATGGACTGATACATTACTTCAATGTAGATCTTTAATTGTAGATGGTAAGGGTAATGTTAAAAGTAGATCTCTATCTAAATTTTTTAACCTTGAACAAGATAAATGTTATGATAAAGATTTAATTACAGATAACTATAGAACTTTTGATAAAGCAGATGGAAGTATTGGTACATTATTTTATTATTCGTATGATGATGTTGAAAATAGTGAAAATGAAGGTGAATGGATTTTTTATAGTAAAGGTTCATTTCAAAGTGATCAAGCAATTATTGGTAGACAAATTCTTGAAGAAAACTTTCCACAATATCAAAAACTTGATAAAACTCAATCATATGTATTTGAAATTATATATCAAGAAAATAAAATAGTTGTTGATTATTCTGATATAAGAACACTTTTATACATTTCATCATTTATGGTAGATGGTACAGAAAAACTTGAATCAAATGAAATGCTTAATAAAGGTTTTGATATTGTTGAAGAGTTTACATATGATTCAAGTTTAAATGATCTTAAAAATATGAATATTGATAATAAGGAGGGTTTTGTTATATTATTTGATTCTGGTTTAAGACTTAAACTTAAATTTGAAGATTATCTTAATTTACATCGTACTGTTACAAATTTAACACCTAAATATATTTTAGATCTTGTTAAATCTGATAAAACAATAGATGAAATTGTTGAGATGATACCAGATGAATTTCATTCATGGTTTAATAAAATTATGACTAAAATTCAAAGATATATAACGGATATAAAAACAGAATGTAACACAATTTTAGATAATTATAAAGAAAAATCTGTTAAAAATTTAGCCATTTCTACAGAAGGACATATATATAAACATATTATAATTGCAATGTTTAAAGAACAAGAATATATGTCAAAGATTTATAATTGTATTGATCATAAATCTTTAGGTACAAGTGTTGGGTTTAAGGGTAAAAATCCAGAGAGAAGACCAACAAATGTATTTATTTTAATTGGACCAAGTGGTTCTGGTAAATCAACATGGGCATATGAGTATATGAGGGTGCGTAAAAATGTTGTTGTTGTAAATAGAGATTCTTTAAGGATTTCTTTATTTTCTATTAAAGATAGTCGTGATTATTATGATTATTATGAACGTAATACAAAATTAAAAGAAAAACTTGTACATGAAACATATTGTAATATTATATCTAATGCAATTGAAAATGAATATACAATAATTTTAGATAATACAAACCTTGATATGTCATGTTTAAAAGAACTAGAGAAGGATTCTAATATTATTGTAAAGATTTTTGGTAAAGATTTAACTACCAAAGAATTAACATCTAGATGTTCTGATAGAATTAATTTAGTAAATAAGAAGACTATTAATCAACAATTAGAAAGATTTAAATCTATAACATATGAATCTGTTAATCAAAAAATTGAAGAATGGAAATCTATTATAAAGACCACAAAAATGGAACAATGTGAAACTAATGAAAAATGTATAGTTTTTGATATTGATGGAACTATTGCATTGAATTTAAATGGTAGATCACCATTTGATATGTCTAGAGTTGGTGAAGATTCACCTAATCAGCATATTATCAACATTCTTAAATTGTATAAATCTAATGATTATAAAATTATTCTATGTTCTGGTAGAGAAGAATCTTCTCGACTTACTACAAATATTTGGTTAAAAGAAAATAATATTGAATATGATGTAATGTATATGCGTAAAAATAAAGATTCTAGAAAGGATTTTGTTATAAAAGAGGAATTTTGGAATAAAATTGTTGAAGAATATTATATTGAACTCATGTATGATGATAGAAATCAAGTTGTTGATCATGCACGTAAACTTGGATTTAAAGTGTGTCAAGTTGAGGAAGGTAATTTCTAATTGTATTATATTCTGTAATTTTATCATGTATATATTTTTTAAGATAAAGTTTTTCTCTATCTAAATCTTGTTCAATATACCATGGTTCAAAGAAAATCATCAATCGATTATAAAAATTTGGTTCTGTCTCATAAGAATCACGTGTATTTGGGTATGTTTCAAAAATTGTAACATTATTTGAAAATTTAACTTTATAACGAGACATTTATTTAAACATAATTAATATTAAAATTTTAATATTATTTAGGTATATTCAACATAAAAATACATGATTAAAATATTTCAATAATAATTGAATATATATTACTATAAAAAACACAAAATGTCTTCTTCTCAAGATATTATTAAAAAAACTAATCTGCTCAAGGATAAATATCCTAAAATGATGTTACAATTTGACCACGATTTAAATCCTGGTATTGATCCGGATAAACTATCATGTGGTTCAGGTAAACGAATTAATTGGAAGTGTGATAAAGATCCATGTGGATGTCATATTTGGAATACAAAAGTTCAATCTAGAGTTAGATATAATTATGGATGTCCATTTTGTGCTGGTAATAGAAACTGTATGCATAATTCTTTCATGCACGTTCCTAAATTATTTGATGAATTCGATTATGATTTAAATCCTGGTATAAATCCGTATCTTCTTTCTTTACATTCATCAACTAGAATTACATGGATATGTAGTAATGATAATTGTGGTTGTCATATTTGGAAAGTATCAGTAAAAACAAGACTTGAAAATATTGATAATTGCCCCTTTTGTGCAAAACGTAGAACATGTGTACATACAAATTTAAAAAGTATGACAAAATTATTTAGTGAATTTGATCAGGCATTAAATCCTGATGTCAATCCACACAAAGTATCACTAAAATCAAAGGTAAAAATTAGATGGACATGTAATAAAGGATGTGGATGTCATACTTGGGATGAAAATTTACAAAATAGAATAAAAAATAATACAGAATGTCCATTTTGTACAGATAGAATGGGATGTAAACATACAACATTTATGAACGATGAATTATTATGTAAGGAGTTTGATCAAGAATTAAATCCAAAAGTTGATCCATATAGATTATCTATAAATGCTAAAACACAATTGCTTTGGAAGTGTTCCAAAAATCCAAGTGGATGTCATATTTGGAAATCACAAGTTTCAAATAGACGTAATTGTATACATTGTAAATAGTTTATTATATTATTATGTATATTTAAGAATTATTGTTTAATTAAACAATAAAATTATAAAGATAAAAAGTAAACTTTTATTGTCGGTTTTAATATGTAATATATTATCACGATCATTAATTGAATTATACCATGGTATAATAACAATTTCTTCATTATCATATTCAATTTCTTTATTACAATATAAAAATATTTTAGTAGAATAATGTAATATGTCTTTATTTATGTTAAAAAGGACATAAATGACAAAAATCAAAATCAAAAAAATCACTCTGAATAATTATAGGGAGACGTATTTTTACGTCCTTTTTTGACTTGACTCTCGGGCATGTAGACATGATTTATTTTGAAAATATGGGATTTTTACCAAAATTTAAAGTAATTTTTTGTATTTTTCATAGTTTTCGAAGAATTAGTTATTGTTTAGAGAACGAATGTGATAAATTTATTACATTTAATTATTATTTAAGTTTGAAAATTCAATAGAACTACATAAAAAATATTTTTTATGTTAAAAAGACATGAAATGACAAAAAATAGGATTCAAAAAAGTGTCATGAATAGTAATTCAGAGACGTATTTTTACGTCCTTTTTTCGTTTGACCCTCGGAACTGTAGACATGATTTATTTTGAAAATATAGGATTTTTACTAAATTTCAATGTAATTTTTTTTGAATTTTTAACAATTTTCAAAAAATCAAAAGATGTCTAGAGAACTGTTGTAATAAATTTATCACATTTAATTAATATTTGAAAAAATAAATATATAATAATTGAAAAATTTCTATTGAAAATTTATAAAATGCAAGGTTTTAATTGTACTGATAGCTCAAGTGAATGGTTGATATACGAACCAGATAGAAATTGTTATTGTGTTATTTATAGAAATGCAATACCATATGAATATTCATGTGAATTATACAATAAATGTGTAAGTGAATGTACAGAACAAATTTTAAGACCACATAGATTTAATACAGAAGCTAAAGTAGTACAATCTATTAATGGTCCAATTAATGTACCAAAAGGTTTTTTATTACAACCAAGAACAAATATTGCATATGCAAATGATGATATAACAGGACATACATATTCTGGACAAACATTACAAACAAATCCATGGCCAATGTGTATGAAAATTTTAAGAGATTTTGTATCACAATTTAAACCTAAATTTAACAGTTGTCTTGTTAATGGTTATTTAATAAATGATCATTATGTTGATTATCATAGAGATGCAGAATTAAACGATGAAGATAATACAGTTGCAACAGTATCACTTGGTGTATCTAGAAAGTTTAGATTTCGTGAATATGGTAATAAAAGTACTATACCTAAATATGAAACAATACTTAATAATAGAGATATAGTTTATTTTTATGGTAATACAAATTTATATTATGAACATATGATTTGTAAAGCAAAAAAGAATGATATTGTATCACCAAGATATTCTGTGACATTTAGAATAATTAAAAGTGTCTAATATTAAAATTGAAAATTATTGTTTGATTAAACAATAAAATGTGTGATTATATTAATTCTATTAAGCGTCGAAGGAATAGAGAAACTATCAGAAAACATAAATCCATTTTTAATGAACTTAAGAATAAAGCTAATGCATTAATATTCGAATCGTTATCTCCCGATGATAAATATGATTTTATTTATAAAAATATATTTGTCAATAAGAAAATTGATGACATGCATACAAAATGTTATACTCCATATGTTTATAATGATTCATATGGTGGTTATGAAATGTCAACATATTGTAAAGTTTTAGAAAAGTTTATGAATTTAGGTGTGTCATCAAATATTGACAGACATTTAAATTTAGCAAAGATAATTTCATTTTTAGGTGATATGAATAAAACAGAAGTATCAAAATTAACATTTAAATTTTGTAATTATAAATATTTTGATTTTATTATAATATCTGAATATGATGGTTTAGAAACAATATCTATAGATTATAAAGAATACAAATTAAAATTAATTGATGATATTACAAATTCTAATAAATCTTCTGATGATAAAATTATTGAAATAAAAAATATTATTAGTATGAATGATGATAAAAATGTATTAATATAATATACTAAATTTAGTATATTATACAGAATATTGGGTATAAAACCATACACCATCAGAATAAATATATTTTCTCAAAGTTGTTTTATCAAAATAATTAATTCCATCAACAGGGTTTATTGGTGCTAAAGTTTTTGTTATTTCAAATGATTTTAATTCATATATTCTAGTTATACCCTCATTTGTATTGGTGCCAAATGTTGAATCCCCATCAGGTGTACTAATTATGATTCTTGTACCATCAGATGAAAGTGAATTATATGAACCAAAAGTTTCTATAATTTTATCATTACCAAAAGTAGATGTTATAGTTTCATTTAATTGGATCCAATCACCATTATTATATCTGTATATTTGAACATAATTATTTGCACATATTGACATTAAATTACCATAATATGAAAGATTAATTACTTTACCAAATGAATCATTTGTATTACTTGAAAGTGATGTTCCTAATTGTATTAATGTATCATTTATATATTTGTATGTTTTAATAAGATTATTTAAAGTTGATGAATTTCTATAAACTATTGAAATAACAGAACCATCATATGAAATAGCCATTTGTCCAATTAATGTTTCACCAGTATCAGATATTATATCATTACCAGTTTGCACTAATAATCCATTAGAAACTTGATATCTTCTTATATATGAATCACCATATATTAAAAATATATTTCCATCACCAGATAGTTTTGATGATCCACCAAAATTATCATACCCTACTTCACCAAATATAGTAGAACCTACTTGTATCCAATCACTACCAGAATATTCATAGTATACAGTTAAACCTTTTTCTTTGAGACTTATATGTGTTTCACCATTTACCATTCCATTTGGGGTTCCAATTATTATCTTTAAACCATCATATGAAAGTGATATTACCTTACCAAATTGTGTTCCACTATCTACATTTACAATTGTAGATCCAAGTTGCGTCCATACATTGTTAATATTTTGATATATTTTAACATAATTACTTTGCCATGCAGAAATTGCAACAATAGAACCATCATATGATAATTTTATAATGTAACCAAATGAAACAGGTCCAGTTATATTTGATCCTATTTGTGTAAATACTTCATTTTCATATCTATATAATGAACATAAACTATTAGCAGTATTAGATGAACCAATTGCAATAACATTTCCATCACCCGAAATATTTACACCTTCACCATTTCCAGAATAAGATGATGATGATCCAACAATATCATCACCCATTTTTGAAAAAAATAAAGATGTTAATTTATCATCAGTATAATTTGTTATATCTTTAAATGTATTTTCAGATATTGCAGTAATATCAGTTGCATCAACTATTTCTTGTGTAAATGTTGACAATGTTTTTACACCAATTGTAGGTTCTAAATCAAATGTATTAGTACCAGAAAATGTATTACTTTTAGTTAACATAGCAGTTTCAGATGTATCTATTAATGACTGTGAAAATTCAGTTAAAGTATCAGTTCCTATTGTAGGTTCTAAATCAAATATATTAGCACCTAAAAATGTATTATCACCATAATATTTAGTATCATCGAAATTAAGTGATACCTCAAGAGTTTTAAATGATCTTAATTCATCTTTACCATGAAAAACCCAGTGTTCCCACAGATCATATTCATCTAATCCAGCATCTATAAGATCTTGATTATTAATTTGATAATACACATTGTCAAAAGCCAAACGATCGATTTTAAGTTCATTCAATGTATATGATCCATTCGGTATCTTATATGATCTACCCTCATTAATACCATAATTCAAATAGTGATATTCTAGTTGTTCTTCATCTAAATTTAATTGAAGAAGGTCTTTATTTACTAATTTATACTCTTCGTAATCAAAATCAATCGGTAAACTCATTTTATTTTATTATATTTAATTTAATAAAATAAAAAATTTATATATATGATGCATATTTCCAACCAGTTGATGTATAAACACCCTTTCTATCATTAATTGTATCATAATATTCAGTACCAATACTCGGGGTGATTGGTTCTAAAATAGGTAATACTTTATAATTACCCAACTCATATACTTTAGCCAAACTATCACCTTGTGCACCAGCAATAACTTTAGTTCCATCTGATGAAAGTGAAAGTGATAAACTAAAATAATCACCACTATTATCACCATTAATAGTTTCAGTGAGTTTAATCCATGAATTATTTATACATTTATACATATCAAAATATCCAGGACCAGCAGTTGATTGATATGCTCCTATAACAATTACATCACCAATTGATGATAAAGAAATTGTATATCCAAAATAAGCATCTGGTGTAGTACTTCCAATATCTGACCCAAATTGAACCCAGTCATCTTGAAAATAATTATAAATTCTAACAAACCCATTTGTATTTTTATATCCAAATGCAATAATTGAACCATCAGATGAAATACTAACAGATCTACCAAATGATGTTTCTAATAAATTATTTGTTATATTTGAACCTACTTGAGTCCAAGTACTGTTTAGATATTTATAAACTTGAACATATTCACCTGTTGATGAACTTGATACAAAAGTAGTTCCGTCGGGTGTTAACTGTATCGTTTTACCAAAATTGTTATCACCAGTTACATCACTACCTAATTGTGTCCAAACACTATTAGAATATTGATAAACACCAACTTTATTATAATTATTTTGACCACCAACAGCAACTATAGTTCCATCAGATGAAAGAGAAACCACACCACCAAAATAATGACCAGAACCACTTATATATGATCCTAATTGAACCCAATCACTAGTAATATATTGATAAACTTTTACATCACCTTTAAACCCAGTTGTTGTGAATCCTTCATAACTTTCATATGATCCAATTGCAATTATATTTCCATCATTTGAAAAAGAAATTGCCAATCCAAAATAATCCTGTGATGTATTACCAAAAAGTGTTGATCCAAGTTGAACCCAATTATTATTTAAATAATTATAAATTTTAACCTGACCAAGTGCACTGGGAATATAATTACCAACAGCTATTAAATTTCCATCTGGTGAAATACTAACATATTTACCAAATTTTGAACTACCTGTTAAAGTTGAACCCATTTTACCAAAAAATAACGATGATAAATAATTATCACTTAAATTTGTTTTACCAAATAAATTATTTTCAAGTAATGCTATGTTTGTACTACCAACAGATGGTACTATATCAAATGTATTAGTACCAGAAAATGTATTAGTGCCAGAAAATGTATTATTACCATAATAAATATTATCTTCATTATAAATATTATTATTAGTTACTTCTGGCACCCAAATTGTTCCATTAAATGTATAATTTATTTTTTCCGTTGAATTATAATAACTAAGTCCGGTATCAGGTTCATGTGGTTCTAAAAATGGAACTATTTTATAATCATCCAACTCATATACTTTTGCTAAATTATCACCTCTTGCACCAATAATAACTTTAGTTCCATCAGATGAAAGTGAAATAGAATAACCAAACTCGCTACCAATATTATCACCATTAATATTTTTACCAAATTTAACCCATGAATTGGTTATATATTTATACATTTCAAAATAACCCACATCAGTATTTAACTGTGGTGCACCTATAACAATTATTTTACCATCAGATGATAACGAAATTGTAGATCCAAAATTAGGATTTGATATAGTACTTCCAATATCTGAACCCAATTGAACCCAATCATTATTTGTATATTCATAAATTCTAACAAAACCATCTGTATTTTTATATCCAAATGCAATAATTGAACCATCAGATGAAATACTAACAGATCTACCAAATGATGTTTCTAATAAATTATTTGTTATATTCGAACCTACTTGAACCCAATCACTGGTAATATATTTATAAATTTGAACATATTCACCTGCTGATGAACTTGATACAAAAGTAGTTCCATCAGACGATAATTGCATGTATTTACCAAATCTATTATCACCAGATACATCACTACCTAATTGTGTCCAAACACTATTAGAATATTGATAAACACCAACTTTATTATAATTATATTCACCACCACTAGCAACTATAGTTCCATCATATGAAAGGGAAACTGATCCACCACCTAAATAATGCCCAGAACCACTTATATATGATCCTAATTGAACCCAATCACTTGTAATATATTTATAAACTTTTACATCACCCTTAAACCCGGTTGTTGCTAGTCCGTCATTACTTTCATAAGATCCACTTGCAATTGTTGTTCCATCATACGAAAGAGAAAAATGTGAACCAAAACGATCACCACCATTAGTACCTGTAAGTGTTGATCCAAGTTGAGTCCATTCATTATATAAATAATTATAAGCTTTTATTTCAGTAAATCCACCATTAATATAATTACCAATAGCTATTACAGTTCCATCAGAAGAAATACTGACTTTTCTACCAAATGTTGAACTACCTGTTAAAGTTGAACCCATTTTACCAAAAAATAATGATGAAAAATAATTGTCACTTAAATCATTTAATGGTTTATTATTTACTAATGCTAAATTTGTACCACCAACTGATGGTACTATATCAAATGTATTAGTACCAGAAAATGTATTTGATTTAGTTAACATAGCAGTCTCAGATGTATCTATTAATGCCTGTGAAAATTCAGTTAAAGTATCAGTTCCTATTGTAGGTTCTAAATCAAATGTATTAGTACCAGAAAATGTATTTGATTTAGTTAACATAGCAGTCTCAGATGTATCTATTAATGCCTGTGAAAATTCAGTTAAAGTATCAATTCCAATTGTAGGTTCTAAATCAAATGTATTAGTACCAGAAAATGTGTTTGATTTAGTTAACATAGCAGTCTCAGATGTATCTATTAATGCCTGTGAAAATTCAGTTAATGTATCAATTCCTATTGTAGGTTCTAAATCAAATGTATTAGTACCAGAAAATGTATTTGATTTAGTTAACATAGCAGTCTCAGATGTATCTATTAATGCCTGTGAAAATTCAGTTAATGTATCAGTTCCTATTGTAGGTTCTAAATCAAATGTATTAGTACCAGAAAATGTGTTATTATTTGTTAACATAGCAGTCTCAGATGTATCTATTAATGCCTGTGAAAATTCAGTTAATGTATCAATTCCTATTGTAGGTTCTAAATCAAATATATTATCACCATAAAATTTATTATTACCAGTAAATATATTCTCACTTACATCAACTATACTCAATGGATCTTTAAATAATCTTATTTCACTTTCACCATGAAAAACCCAATGTTCCCATAGATCATACTTATTATCTAATCCAGCGATTAAAAGATCTTGATTATTATCAAGATAATATTTCCAATCAAAATTTATATAATCATTTTTAAGATCAGTTGATGTATACATACTTTCTGCTAATTTATATGATCTACCCTCATTAATGCCATGATTCAAATAGTGATATTCTAGTTGTTCTTCATCTAAATTTAATTGAAGAAGATCTTTGTTTATTAGTTTATATTCTTCGTAATCGAAATCAATCGGTAAACTCATTATTTTAATTAATAAAAATAAAATGAAAAAATAACATATAAATTTATATGTTGAAATGTCATTAGATAGATATAAAAATTTATCCGAAATTGATAAAGACTCGATGATTCACAAAATTATTTCAAATAAAAAAATAAATGATATACTATCAAAAAATTATACACCTTATTTTTATGATGAAATAAAAGGTATTTTTTCTATTTCACAAGTTGGTGTATATTTACTTAATCTATTAAAAACGTATAATAATAATATGATACAATATCATATTATAATAATGAAATTATTTAACTATTTAAAATGTAAAAATAGTGGGGATGTTAAATTTATTTTTTGTAAAACACAATATTTTAAATATATCAAACTTAATGATACAAATATTAAAACTCCATATATAGATTATGAACAATATAAATTTGACAACTTAAATAAAATAATTAAAACAAAGTTATTTTGTTCTGAGAAAGAAAAACTTATAAAATTCTTAATTGATGACCTAATAATAATGGATGATGATTTAGTAAACTCAGATATTTTCATAAATTGAAAATACAGTTGATATTGATGATGGATATAGTTTGATTATTTTACCGTTGTTATCAAAAATTAAAATTGTATTATATTCATTATTGTTATCATCTCTAGATATATTAATTAATTTTCCTAAATAAACACGATTATAATTTAATATATCATTCATATAATAATAATTATTTATGTGTAATTCTGATATGTTTAATATATCAAAATTTATATTATCTACATCACATAAGACTTGTTCATTATTTAATCTTTTAAGTAATAAATCTGATTCTTTACACGTTAAATCAAAATTTCTTATACGTTTATTAATTTCTGTTATTATCTTTTTATTTTCAAACATATAATTTGAAAGATCACTTATTTCACATTGTAAACTTGTAAATTTATAATTTGAATTAAAATTGTATGTTGGTTTAAAACAACGATCATGCCAATTTATAAGGCCATTTTTATAAATAGAATTTGCAACAGATTCTACTATAACCTTTTGTTGATAATCTATTTTATATTTATTATGCACTGTAAATAACTGTTTTTTGAATTTACACATTGCAACATTTGATATTGAAGTAGCAGTTTCCTTATCATAAAATTTTAATATGGTTTTCATAATTCTTTTTTGATTATATAGAAAATTTAACATTTTTCATAATATCATACATGATATTTTTCATTTTTAAAAATAATTATTTTTGTAATAAAAATTTTAATGTACAGCTTATTTGGTATTAATGAAATTCCACAACTGCCATTTAAAAGTGAAGAAATTAAAACTATTGGTAGATATAAAAAACTATTCAATGGTAATGAATATATTTGTGATGTTGTATTTAATAAAATAACATCTGATGATGATATAAATAAGAATTATTTAAATAATAACATTGGATATCACCAACAATGGACATATGATTTAGATTGTATTGAAATGAAAAATATTGTAATGGAATGGATTGATATGTTACCAAAAGATAAAAGAACTATACGAAATGTTATACGTCATATAATGCATTGTATGTCATATGATAATATTGGTGATAAAGCTTTATTTAATGGTGATTTATCTAATGGTTATAAAAATAACAATGAACCACCAACAAAATGGGAAAATTCAAGTCAAGTTTTTAAAGCTAGATATAACAACAATAAAGCTATTAAATGTGATCAACATTGGTGTTTTACTGAATGTATGACATCAATTTTAAGATTTTTAGGTATTGCATGTAAAACAATTTATGGTAAAAATACTCTACTTGATGATAAAATTAATAATGGTATAGATTTAATAAATGAAAGTGATGATAAAAATCTTTGGAGTTTAGTAGACAATGATAATATAAATAAATCAATTAAAAATTTAACAAATGGTATAACGAATAAAGGTGAAAGTTGGAATATTAAAAAAATATTTAGATGTGGTGATTCATATTGGAATATTCGTTATTGGAATGAAATTTATATTCCATCTGGAAATACATGGGGATGGGAAGTAATTGATTCAACACCTATAATAAAATCTATTTCTGATGATAAATATAATAGTTCTAAAATAGCAGGTCCATGTAAATTAAGTGCTTTTAAAAATGATTCTATATTAAATAACACCGAGAATTATGATTTTAAAAGATTATTCTTATCTGTAAATTCACCATATAGATTGTGGAAAATTGAAACAATAATAAAAAATAATATATCAATTGATATTCCATATGTTTATTCTGTTATATATCCACTTTCAAAAAAATTAAGTTGTTATATTAAAAATTCACATATAAATAATCTTTTTGAAAATAAACCTTTAATATCATCTAAAGTATATGATGAAAATAATCATATTTCTATTAAAAATGTAACATCTAATTATATAGGAACTAATAATTTAAATAGAAATATATATTATGAATCAATAAATAAAATGGATAAAAATTTATATATTCAAACAGTTTATTTAGATAAATTTGGTATAGTTATTGGTTACAATAAATATACTGGTACATTAGATGATATGATTTTAAACAAGGATAAAAATGTTTCAAAGTATAAAAACTGTTATATAATATCATATTTAATAATAGAAAATTTTAATGGTGATTTTAATTTATCATTAGATACAAGTTTATATATACAAAATGAAAATAAAACAAAATGGATTGCATTTTGTGAATATAATAAATTTTTGACATAGTTTTTAATGTTCAAAATTACTCTATTTTAACATTTAAAATTACTCTATTTTAACCAATTTCAAAATCAAAAAATCATTCTGAATAGTTATTGGAGACGTGATTTTTATACACTTTTTTCGTTTGACCCTCGGATCTGTAGACATGATTTATTTTGAAAATATGGGATTTTTACCAAAAATTACATTGATTTTTTGTATTTTTTGAAACTGTTTTAAAAACAAAACATGTCTAGTGAATTGGTTTAAAATTAATTATATGATATAATTATACTTTTTATTTAAAAAATATTTTGTATTGGAAGTAAATACTTTACTATATGATTTTAAAAATATCATTTTATTGGAATTCCAATAAAAAATAAATGTAAAAATATTAATATTCTAAAGATTTAATTTCTAATCTTTTATCACGTATTTCATTTTCTATTCCGTCAATATATTTTGTAATAATTTTTAGTTCATTTAAATCTTCAATGAAATCTTTACTTTTATAATATTTTTCTCTTGGTTTAAAAAATAATTTAATTTTATCAATGTTGCTATTGCTACTACTACCATTATTTTTATTATGATTCATTGATTTATTAGTAATTTCAATAAATTCTTCACATTTTTTATTGAAAGTTGTTTGTAATACAATAATTTCATCCAATAAAACTTTAATTTTTAATCTTTTTATTTCAACACGTTTCATATTTTCAATCTTTTGCAATTCATAATCTAAATTTTCTCTTAAAGTTTGATTAGTTCCCTTATGAATTTCTTTTAAATGTTCACATCTTTCTAAAAAATATTTATTTGCTGGTTCCAAAATTAATATTTCATTCTCTATAAAATTGTATTTTAAAGAATTATATAATTCCTCTTCATTTTCTATATTTGTAATTCCACCAAAACAAGATTCTTCGGGGTATTTAATTGTTAGAAGATACAAAATAGAACAAATATGTTGATCTTTATGTATAGGTCTTAATCTAAATTGTGATTCTACATCATTTTTTAATTTATTGTATATTAGTTTTATATTTTTTAAGTTAAAATATGTGTTAACAAACAACATAAATACTTGATCACTATTATTTACTCTTTTATTAATATCAATTATTATTCTATGTAAATATAAATATGATATATCATATGGAATTGGTTTATTTTCTTGTTCTATAAAGATATCATTGATTTTGCTGATAAATTCATCAATATTTTTTTCATTATTTAAATTTTCTAATTCAATATTATTTGAAGACATTTTATCATTAAAAATATCCAAAAATTTCATTTTTCAATATCTTTAAATTTCATTTTACACAGTGCTTGATCAAATTTTATTAATAAAAATAATTATAGTGTATAAAAATCTGAATTTATTATTTTGTCGTTTTGTTGTTTTATGTCGTTTTTTCTGTTGAGTTTGTTAGAAAGTAACGGATTTTAGTTAAAATCCGGAGAAATCCATGAAAATACATTTTTATCGTGTTTTTATAGCATTTTCTCGGATTCCCTAGATTTCTAAGAAAAAACTAGTAAAAACAATAGAAATTTCTATTGTTTATATCATCTAAATTTTTATTTTCATAGTACTTGATCAAATTTTATTATTAAAAAATAAATATAGAATATACCAAAAATCTGATTTTTGATTCTTCAATAATTTAGTTGTTTTCTGTCGTTTTTCTGTTGAGTTTGATGGAAAGTATAGAAAAATCCAGAAAAATCCATGAAAATAAAATTCTTCGTGTTTTCGAAGAATATTTTTACTCTGGTACCTTGATTCCCTAGATTTCTAAGAAAAAACTAGTAAAAACAATAGAAATTTCTATTGTTTATATCATCTAAATTTTTATTTTCATAGTACTTGATCAAATTTTATTATTAAAAAATAAATATGGAATATACCAAAAAATCTGAATTTTCATTCTTCAATAATTTAGTTGTTTTCTGTCGTTTTTCTGTTGAGTTTGATGGAAAGTATAGAAAAATCCAGAAAAATCCATGAAAATAAAATTCTTCGTGTTTTCGAAGAATATTTTTACTCTGGTACCTTGATTCCCTAGAATATCAAATTAAAACTAGTAAAAACAATGGAAATTTCTATTATTTATGTTCTTAGAATTTTATTTTCTATAGTACTTGATTAAATTTTATTAATAAAAATAAATATGGAATATACCAAAAAATCTGAATTTTCATTCTTCAATAATTTAGTTGTTTTCTGTCGTTTTTCTGTTGAGTTTGATGGAAAGTATAGAAAAATCCAGAAAAATCAATAAAAATGCATTTTTATCGTGTTTTTGAAGAAATTTTTATAGCAATTTCTCGGATTCACTAGAATATCAAAATAAAACTACTAAAAAACAATAAAAATTTATATTGTTTATATCATCTAAATTTTTATTTTCATAGTACTTGATCAAATTTTATTAGTAAAAATAAAATATAGAATATACGAAAAAATCTGAATTTTTGATCTTCAATAAATTAATTTAATTTTATATAAATAAATATTTAAATTATAAAATGCTTTTAAATGATAGTGATCTTGAAATCATTATTTGTACTTTGGGAATTATTTTATTATTTTTAGTAATAATAGCGCTTGTTAATGTATCCACATCAAATGATTTTCCAGAAACTGTGGAATACGTTAACTCATCTGAAATGAATAATGGTGATATATTATGTGTTGCATATTCTAATTTTGCTGGAACATTTGTATCATCATTTAGTAGATCTATTTGGTCACATACTGGAACAATTTGGGTTGATCCAAAAACAAATTTTAGATATGTATTAGAAGGTTCAATTTATAACCATAAAAGTTACAAACATTTTATTAAAATTCCAATAGAAACGTGGCTTCACTTTAATAGAAAATCAATATTAGGTTATAAAAAATATCGTGGACAACCTATAGATTCAGATTTTATGTATTCTGTATTTAAACCATTTAAAGATTATTGTAAGTTAGATGGTTTAAATGTTTTTTGGGCTAAATTTGGTTTTTCACGAGATTATTATGAGTATAAACGTCTAAATAAATATACTTGTATAGAATTTACAATTATTTTGGGTCAAATGATGGATATATATAAGAAAGAAAAGATATATTGTTCATATTTACCTGGAGATGTTGCTAATGATAAAGTTCCATTATGTGAAGGTGTATCATATGATAAAATTGTAAAAATTAAATGTCAACCAGCAGATTCAATTCTTTTACTTGAGGATATTAACGATAATAAAATCTTTTGGAAAAAATGATATTAATATATCATTTTTATTATTTTAATAAATTTATAACATTTATTATATTTTTATATTATTAATTGATAATATAAAGAATAAAAAATATATTACAATGATATTAATGGACTTTTATTTCTTGATCGATTTTGCATGCATTTTTATTAAAAATATAATGAAAAAATAATCAAAAATTCAAATGGTGCATATGATTAGTTTTTAAAATATTTGTACATTTTTAAAAAATATTTTATTCGATGTGTATTTTTATAGCTTTTTTACAAAAAAACATGTAAAAAAATGAAAAAACTAGTATAAAATTTATGATAAAAATGAACACTCAATTCAATACAAATGATTTTGCAACCACTATTAACAGCACTGTTTTTCCTGATGCTGTTAAGGGATCCGCACAAGAATATGTTATGTACAATCTTGAAAAGCAAATTGTGGAGCGTGGTTTTGATCCATCTACTGAAGATGCAATGTATGTTTCGATTCAACAAGATGTTGGTAAAATGAAATTAAATTGCACCCAAAATGCAGAGCAGATTGTTACTGGGAATAAAACATATATTGTTAAGGCAAAGCGTGTTGTGGGTAGTTTTCAACAAACTTACACTCAGCATTTGTTGGCTTTCAAGGAAAAGCTTATTCAGATTTCTACAAATGGTGTGATGGGTACACAACAGCAAATTGCACAAACCCAAAATTCTATGCCAAATGTTAATTCTCAATTTGCAGGTTCAACCAATCAAACGCCTCAAATTCCTCAATTTCCTGGTAGTGTTACTAATACACCTCAAATGCCTACTAGTATGAATAGTACACCTCAAATGCCTACTAGTATGAATAGTACACCTCAAATGCAAGCTCCTGGTATGCCTGGTATGACTACTCCTGGTATGCCTGGTATGACTACTCCTGGTATGCCTGGTATGACTACTCCTGGTATGCCTAATATGCAAGCTCCTGGTATGCCTAATATGCAAGCTCCTGGTATGCCTGGTATGCCTACTCCTGGTATGCCTGGTATGCAAGTTCCCCAAAATGGTATGTCTAATATGCAAGTTCCCCAAAATGGTATGTCTAATATGCAAGCTCCCCAAAATGGTATGATACAGGGACAGAATAATAACATGTTTTCTAATAACATGCAATATGTTCAACAACCTGTAACTGCAAAGTCTATTTTGATTGATAACTGGAAGAATACAAAGGGTGAACATAAAACTGTTGAAATGTTATCTGCTATTTTGGGTTCATGTTATGGTTATGATAATTTAGGTCAACCAATCACAGCAAAGATTTTCGCAAAGAAAACTTCAACAACTAAGCTTGTTGCTAAGCAGGTTGTTAAATTTTATTATTCTAGAATTCCACTTACAATTGATGATATTAAGGTTGTTATCGAAAGTAGTGGGGGTGATCCATCTTATGGAAGTTATTCATTTGGTGAAACTGATAAAACTTTAAAGGGAAAGTATGAGGGTTCAATTGTGAATTTTTATCAGTTTACTGAAGCTCTTTTTAGTTTATTTATTGAGACTTTTGGTCGTGATGGTGTACTTGACCAAAATGTAGTTAACCAAAAGACTCAAGTAGTTCACCAATCTTCATCCAAGCAACAGCCTATGGGACAGATGGGTTCTATGGGTCAACAGCCTATGGGACAGATGGGTTCTATGGGTCAACAGCCTATGGGACAGATGGGTTCTATGGTTCAACAGCCTATGGGACAGATGGGTTCTATGGTTCAACAGCCTATGGGACAGATGGGTTCTATGGTTCAACAGCCTATGGGACAGATGGGTTCTATGGGTCAACAGCCTAATACAAGTATGTTGTTGACACAAAATCCTTTCCCAAAGACAGTTGAAGTAAAGAAGACTATTTATCAAAGACGTGATGAAGCTTTAACACTTGATCAGTTTAAGCCATATATGAAGGATCTTAAGTGTATGGTTGTAAAGGTTATTGATGGTGATACTTTTGATGTTGCTGTTCTTGAACCATTTTCGAGTTACACTTCTTGTCGTAGACATACACTTGGTGGTAAGGTTGATGAGTCACCAATGTGTATTAATACTGGTGAATCTTCTGGTGAGGCACTTAAGGTTTTGCGTGTTAGAGGTCAGAATTATGATGCTGCTGAATATCATATTAGAGGTAAGCGTGGAAAGAAGTCTGTTGATATTCACAATGAGGTTGATGATGATGATGATCAAAAGGCTGTTGAGATGACAACAAAGGAGGGTTGGCTTGCATTTTTGTTGATTTCTAAGTTTTTCGCGTATGTCGAGAAAACTAATGGAATTTTAACAATTGATATGTTTGGACTTGGTCAATATGAGAGATATCAGGGTTCTATTAAGCTTGGTGAAATTGTTGTTGGTGAAGCACTTTCAAATATTGATCTTGATGGAAAGAAGATTTCACTTTGGGGTTATTCTGGTAAGAAGAAGTCAACCTTTTCTGATGATCTTGCTAAGTATCCACTTAATGATCTCCTTAGTAATCAAGATGAGGTTACTAAAATGAATGGTATTGTTGAAACTAAGTTTACTGAACTTATGGGATATTTTCCTAATTATCCTAAGTATGAAACTGTTTCTTCTACACCAACTATTCAAACTCCTACTATTGGTTCTATGGGTATGCCTACTCTTCCTGCTATGCCTGTTGTGAATCAGCATCCTGTTATGGGTATGCCTACTCCTCCTGCTATGGGTATGCCTACTCCTCCTGCTATGGGTATGCCTGTTGTGAATCAGCCTCCTGCTATGGGTATGCCTGTTGTGAATCAGCCTCCTGCTATGGGTATGCCTGTTGTGAATCAGCCTCCTGCTATGGGTATGCCTGTTGTGAATCAGCCTCCTGCTATGGGTATGCCTGTTGTGAATCAGCCTCCTGCTATGGGTATGCCTGTTGTGAATCAGCCTCCTGCTATGGGTATGCCTGTTGTGAATCAGCCTCCTGCTATGGGTATGCCTACTCCTCCTGCTATGGGTATGCCTACTCCTCCTGCTATGGGAATGCCTACTCCTCCTGCTATGGGAATGCCTACTCCTCCTGCTATGGGTATGCCTACTCCTCCTGCTATGGGTATGCCTGTTGTGAATCAGCCTCCTGCTATGGGAATGCCTGTTGTGAATCAGCCTCCTGCTATGGGTATGCCTCCTGCTCCTGCTATGGGAATGCCTTCTGCTATGGGTATGCCTACTCCTCCTGCTATGGGTATGCCTGTTGTGAATCAGCCTCCTGCTATGGGTATGCCTGTTGTGAATCAGGCTCCTGCTGTGAATCAAAATCCATTTGGTCAAGCTAAGGAGTTCTCTATGCCAAATTTAGATATTGATGATGATAATAATTCTGATAATGATGAACATGAGAATCCCGAAAGTAGTTTATATGAAAATGGTGCAGGTGATGATCAGGAACCTGATATGGAAGAGATGGATAGTGATTAGATAAAAATTAATATAAAGATAAAAATTAATATAAAAATAAAAATCCATATAAATAAATGTACAATTGTACATTTATAAATTATTTAAAATGTTTTCTATTTTAGTATTGTAAACGTTTAATTCCTTATTTAGTTTTTCGTTAAACTCAGCCATTTTATCAACTGAAATTACACCCCTTGAAATTTCAGTTATATAAAGATTATAATTTTCATCTGAAATAAAATCATTTCTAAATCTGATGTTTAAAGTTAAAAACAATATCATTAAATTATTACGATAAAAGTGACCAATATTATCACGAACAAAATTAATATCACTTGGGTTTAAAATTTTAAGATTTAGTTTCACCATTTCACCCAAATTTTTATCAAAATCAATAGATGTAACCTTTTCACTGTTATCATATTTTTTCTCTTGAATTTTAAATTCCTTATTTTTTTTGTTATTCAGAACAGAAAATGGTAAATTCATTTTAATATCAAAATAATAAATTTTTGAAAATATTATTCAAAAATACAATAAAATGTCAAGTTTGTCATCTATTTTTAGTGAAACTATTTCTGACATCATTAATACCGATGTTAAATATTCAACAGTTAAAGCTGGTACAGGATTAGGAAAGTCCTCAACCTTTCCAGCTGAATTAGTAAAATATGGAAATTCAGGTCGAAAGGTTCTTACGTGTGTACCAACAAGGATAGCAGCAAGATCTTTATGTTCTCTAGCAAGAGATAATAAAACAAAATTTGTAAATATTGATTTTAAGGTAGGTTATTCTGCAGAAGGTGAAGTTGATTATTGCAATTATAAATCTACATATATTAGAAATGTTATGTATGGTACACAAGAGTGTGAACAAGATAATGATGATCAATTAGTTTATTGTACAACTGGTCATTTATATAATCTTTTAATTGATTGGATTAAATATTTATCCGAAGATGATGAAACAAATCCAAGAAGATTAGATACTTTTGATTTTGTAATTATTGATGAAGCTCATTTAGGTACTCTTACTTTGGATATGTGTATTAGAATGTTAAAGTTTTTACTTGTTTCATATCCCATGAAAGGTGTACCAAAAGTTATTTGTACTTCTGCTGTTTACAATGAACCAAAGCTTTATGATTTGTTACAAGAATCAGATTTTCATACACATATCAATTACTTTTCTATGAAAAATCTTAGCTTTACTGAAGTTGTTGATACAATTCCAAAACAATTACCTGAAATTTTAGATACTTTAAATCCAGGTATTGCTCTTATTTTCTTACCTGGTATAAAAGAAATTAAAAGAGTTGAACGTGGTTTGTTGAATAATTGTGATTCTAATAAGGTTGAGTTATTTATTGGTCATTCATCACAAAGTAAGGAACAAATGGCTTCAATTTTTACACCTAATACACCAGGTAAATGGAAAGTAATTTTATCAACTAATATTGCTGAAACATCAGTTACAATTGAAAACTTATCATTAATTGTTGATTGTATGTTTGAAAATATAAGAGTTGTTGGGTCTAATGATACAACATATAATGAAATTCAACATATTTCAAAAGATTCTGCAACACAAAGAGCTGGTCGAACTGGAAGAACTTGTGATGGTGTTGTTATTAGACTTATTGCTAAGGATGATTATGATAATTTAGATCAAAAACGAGTTCCTGAAATTGAACGTCTACCAATCATTAATGAACTTTTAACAGTTTTAGATTGTAATATTGATACAAGATTTATTTTTGGTGATATTAACAATGGAATTAATCGTTCAATCAGTGAAAGTCAAGGTAAGAGATTAAATAAAACAATTAACAATTTAATGTTTTTGAAAGCTATTGATAAATGTGGTGATTATCATAGAGTTACAGAACGTGGAAAATTTGTCGGATTGTTACCCGTTGGTGTTAAAGCTGGTGTATTAATTTATAATTGTTTAATGGCTGGTATTCCTATTTATCCTATTATTGTGTTAAGTGTAATGCTTGAATCAGCTGAAAACTTATTTGAGGGATTCAGACCAAATAGTAAATTCGTATCTAAGATACCACTTGCAGTTTTTATTCTCCCTTGGTTAGAATTATGTAGTTCTTATGGAACAATTGGTGTTAGTTATTATAAACTTGATAAATTTTGTAAAACTAATATGTTAAATTATGAAACTATGAAAGATGCACAGAAAAAAATTATTAATTGTATAAATGGAGTACGTAAATATGCAGAAGTTAAATTATCAGAAGATTTTGAAGTTGATATTTTTATGTTTGATCCAGAACAAGCATTTATGATGGCTAAGAGTTTTTTAGATGAAATATACTTTTCATATAAAACTGTTCAATTTAAGAAAAAAATGGTTTATGTAAACAATTCAAATAGAGGTGATATTAAATTTACACAAAAATTATCATTAGATGATAGATATTTAAATTATGAAAGTCCACCAAATAGAGTTGTAAGTATTGTAAATGTTAAACAAAATTTTAAACCTTTAATTTTAGTTTGGTACCCATTTAATTATGTACCTGTAGGTGTAAATTTAGTTTTAGATGTTGAAGAAGAAACACAAGATGAAGAAGATGAAAAAAATGAAGATACGGATTCTGATGATGAGTTTGAAAATCGTTTTAACCGTACATATGTTGAAAGTTATAGAGATACAGCTACAGATTCTATAGAAACTATTGGTAAAGATTTAGATGTAGTAGATGATGACGGATTTTAATGTGTTATAGATATAATAACATTTATATGAATATAGATGATGACGGATTTTAATGTGTTATAGATATAATAACATTTATATGAATATAGATATAATTACAATTGTAATTATATTAAGTTGTTTCAATAACAATGCTTTGTTATGTAGATTTAGATAAATGTTCCATAACAGAAAATGAAACAACATGGAATGGTACAGCTCTTAACATACAAAATTTAAATCCATTAAATGAATTTCTAAAATCATATGTTTTAATATTAAACTTACCACTTTGTATTACAGTTTTTAATCTATCAATTGGTGCAATGACAGTCCAACTACATACAATTGCAGCAACACCAATAATTGATGTTTTCTTATATTCGCGTTCTTTATTATGAATATTTGATAGATAATCATAAACTGTAAAATGTATACCAAATCCAATAGATTCTCTAGCAGCAGTTGGTATTATACCCTTATATAAATGTTTAACTGAATATTTACTTATATTACTTTGTTTATCAATAGCTAATTGTTCTGATAATGTTGTGATAAATGAACTTGAACCACCAGCAATTAAACCTGCTAAAGTTGGATTAACATCATGTCCCTTTAAAGAATTATATGTACCAAATACCATCATCTTTTCTCCCGAATATCCAAGTGCTGCACGAAAAAATCCACCATATAACCATTTTGGTGAACATAAATTTTTATATGTTAATACTTGACCAGTTTGTACAACATTTTTCATATTAAAAAATGGATGACTTACACTTGTTGCAATAAAACCTGAAATGAAACCATCTCTGTAAAGTTTAATGTAGTTATTATTTTTAACCGACATTTCTATTATATTTCCATATAAATTTTCATTTATATGTTAAATTTTCATTTTTATGAAGGTACATAATTATCAACAACGGGATAATCTAAAATTTCAGTTCCATAACTATTAATATTATACATAGTTCTTTGATATTCATAATTTTGTCCGAAAAAATTATCACCTTGTACTATAAACGCTCGATCGTGTTCTTCACTAAGAGTATCTAATTCTTCTTCAAATGATTTAGTTGCATCTAAAAATACAATGTTAACATTAATATTTGATGAAAATGTACAATTAAGATTAAAAAAATCTTCATTTGGAACAAATAAGAAATTATATCTACTGTTTATTTCTGGTTCATGGTTAAAATAATTGTAATATGCATAATAATATTCATTACTATCGATACCAAAATTATTTTTTATATACTCTATTTTTTTGAGTAAATTATCAATATTTTCTTCCCCATAAATATTCCTTGACTTAAAAAAAATATTATTATTGTGATTATAACGGTTATCATTACTAAATATTTTATCATTTATAAATAAAGTTTTAAAATTTTCATAATTTTCTTCGTCAGTTGTAGGTAAATCTAATATTAATTCTTTATTTACTATTTTATAAAATTTTATTGAACCAATATCGTTTAAATTTAACTCATTAATATTTGGATTGAAGTTATCACCATCACCATATTCTTGATAATAATTAAATTTGTAATTGTTATAAATAGATATTAAACTTCTATATTTTACCAATTCATAACTAAATCTTACTTTACTTTCCATATCTACTAACATTGGTGAATAAAAAATGTATTTTCTATCAAAATAATTTCTTAAATTATTAGTCATTATTATTTGAGGTAAATATCCACAAGTAATAATATCTGGTAATAAATGTTGAATATATTTCAAAAAATTAGTTGATGAATTTAACATAGTATAATCTTGTGTTATAGAACCATTATCACTATAAAAAACTTTATTATTATCATATATTTTCTTTGTTCTTTTAATATTCTTTGCATATATTATTAAACCATCAGTCTGGTTCAATTTAACAAGTTCATGACCTACACCTTTAATATCTGGTACAAAATCTTGAACTTTAGAATCTATTGAAGGATACCATGATTTAGGATCATATATAAATTGTCTATTAAAAGTATTAATGGTTTGTTTTGTAACATCTAATGTATCAAAAATAACTTGATCTGTAAAATTATAAATATATGATTTTTTATAATTCTTATAATATTTTGGTATTTCTCTACTGTTTGTATCAATTGCACATTTAACTCTATTATAATCACTTTCATTTTTACCCGAATATGAACCCATAAGATTTTTAATTAAAATGGACGAACCTCTTTTTTTATCAAGAATGTTAATGTCAAAAACAGCATTATCTTTAAATTGAGACATGAAAGGAATCCAAATACCAAATCCACGTTTATTATATTTTAATAATCTATACATGTAACTAGGTGAATATCTATCAAAATTAATAACATTATAACCTCTTTCAATTGCGTTATAACCACGTTCAGTAGTGTAAATCTGTCCTTCTAAAGTTGTTAAAATACAGCATGAATCAACATCAAAACCAGTGATAACCTGTTGAGGACAAGTATATAATCTCTTAATAATTTGAATAGTCATATTAATTGAAGGATATGTTATATAATCATTTGATAAAAGTGTTCTAATTTTAAGTAATCCAGGTAAAACTATATTATTTTCAACATCATCCCATTTTAGTATAGTTGATATTACATTATCATTAATTAAAATTTCTTCATTACCTGTAAGTATAACTAAACGTTCAATAATTTCATTAGCAGTTTCTTGATCACATGTATGAACAAATAAATCAATATCTGAAAAACCAACAGAATAACCATAATTTTGATAAATATACATTGAAAGAGCAAATCCACCAGCAACACAAACATACTGAGATAAATCACCAAATGCTAACTTCATTGTTTCTAATATTGTTGTATATCTATTATTAGTAAATTCTTGATTATATTTTTCTATAGTTTCTTCATAATTTTCGGTTTCTAAATTTGAACCATGATTAAATTCAATATAATCATAAAGATTTGGTGGTATTTCAACACCATTATTTTTAAACATTTCTCTTGCTTTCTCAGAATATTCAAAGTTATTCATATCAATCTCAGACATATCCCTAGATTTAATACAATTGACATTTCTAAGATTTTGAATTCTAGTTAATTTACCTTGTTGTTCAGCTGTTCTTTGAAAAACCTTTTCGTAAGTGATATTCTTTAAATTCTCAAAACCTTGTAAATCTCTTCTTCCAATTTCTCTTTTAATTAAATCCTTATAATGTTGAGGGTAATTAAAAGCATCCACTTTATTCATGCTGACATATTTAATTCTATCTTGATCAGACATTTCCATTATATTAGGTACTTCGGTTTCATCGTTATCTACACGTAAAGCTGCTCTTTTTGGTTTATATGTACCAGTCTCATAATCGGGTTGAAACTCATTATTTTCACTCTCATCAAAATCGTTACGTCCACGTTTAAGTACATTACCAGAATTTATATTGACTCTTTTATTTGAGTTATTTTCATCATGATTATATCCACGTTTGTTAGTCATTTTTTACATATAAAAAATATAAATTTATATTTTTTAGAAGTCAATATTTATGATGGTACATAATTATCAACAACGGGATAATCTAAAATTTTTGAATTTCTATTATTAACTAGAATAGATGTCTTTTGATATTCATAATTACAACCATAAAATTTACCATTACTAAAAAAGAACCCGCGATCTTCATCTTTTTCTAAATCATTAAGTTCTGATTCAAAACTATTCTCTGAATTCATAAATGTAAAATTCAACCTAATTAATCGTGTAGAATGATTAGATTCAATATAATTAACATTTTCATTTACTTTAACTACATAGTTATAAGAATTTAAATATGATAAATTTTTATTGTATCTATCTTGAAATTCTTCAACACTTTCATAACTTTGTTTTGACATATGATAATCATTTAAAGAATTAAAATTTCTAAATTTTGTTTTATTATTTATTGTCATATAGTTATAAAAATTTTCTTCTTCAGACTCAGGTTCTTTAGTATTTGTTTCACCAGTTTCTTGATTTAAAAACATAATAGTTCCAAGTTCATTTAAATCTTGCATATTACCAATTGACTTATCGTGATCATTATAAAAAATTGTATTAAATAAATTAATTAATATTCTATATTTTGTAATTTCATACATGAAACGAAATTTATTTTCTTCTGTAACTAATGATTTTGAGTAAAAAATACAATTGTTAATTAAATCATTTGTGTATTTTTTTCTTAATTTACATGTAATTATATTTTGTGGTAGATAACCACAAGTAATAACATCTGGTAAAATATGGTGAATATAATTTAACAATTTAGAAGAAGATTCTACCACATTATTAATTTTTGTATCTTCATTGTAATTGTCATCATAAATATAATTTACATTTTTATGAACTTTAGTTGTTCGGATAATATTCCTTGCATATATTATTTCGCTATCTTCTTGTTGAAAAATTTCAATAATTTCATGTCCAATATTATTAATAGATGGTACCATATCAATTAATTTAACTCCCATATTTAATTCAGGATACCATGATTTAGGATCACTAAGATAAATTCTGTTAAAAGTATTAATTGTTTGCTTTGTTACATCTAATTCTTGAAATTCTATTTTTTTCATAGGTTTAAAATCACCATATTCTTGTTCATACATATCTGTATAAGATTTATAATAATCGCTGACATTAATTATGTCATTATTTATTAAACCTTTAATTAAAATAGTTGATCCACAAAATTGTTTACTCTTATCATTATAAAATTCAACATCAAATATTGCATTTTCTTTAAAATGTGACATAAAAGGAATCCAAATACCAAATCCACGTTTATTATATTTTAATAATCTATACATGTAACTAGGTGAATATCTATCAAAATTAATGACATTATAACCTCTTTCAATAGAGTTATAACCACGTTCAGTAGTATAAATCTGACCATCTAAAGTTGTTAGAATACAGCATGAATCAACATCAAAACCAGTGATAACCTGTTGAGGACAAGTATATAATCTCTTAATAATTTGTATACTAAGTTTATTAGTTTTACCATCATCAAATAATCTAAAATTTAGAAGTCCATTTTTTAAATAATCAACATCTATAGAAACTACGTTAGGATTTTCATGAACATTATTTATACCATTTATTAATCTTAATCGACTAACAATTTCATTAGCAGTTTCTTGATCACATGAATGTATAAATAAATCAATATCAGAAAATCCTACAGAATATCCATAATTTTGATAAATATACATTGATAAAGCAAATCCACCAGCTACACAAACATATTGAGATAAATCACCAAATGCCATAGAGAATACATTTAATATCAATTGATATTTATTATGAGGAAATTTTTGAAGATATTCTTTGTTGATATCATCTTCATCATTATAAATTGAAGAAACACCATGTATACTTCTATAATAATCAATATATTCTGAAAAATTGGGTGGTACTTCCACATTATGATCTTTAAATATTTGCATTGCTTTGTCTGTAAATTCAAAGTTATTCATATCAATCTCAGACATATCCCTAGATTTAATACAATTGACATTTCTAAGATTTTGAATTCTGGTTAATCTACCATATTGCTCGGATGTACGCTGAAAAACCTTCTCATGTGTAATATTTTTAAGATTCTCAAAACCTTGAAGATTTCGTCTAGACATTTCTTTTTTAATTAAATCCTTATAATGTTGAGGATAATTATACGAGTCAATACCATTTTGTTTAATGTAATCAATTCGATCTTCAGTAGACATTTCCATAATATTAGGTACAAAAGTTTCATCGTTATCTACACGTAACGCTGCTCTTTTTGGTCTATATGTACCAGTATTATAATCTGGTTGAAACTCGTTATTTTCATTTTCATCAAAATCGTTACGTCCGCGTTTGTTAACCATTTTAATAAAATTAAAATTAATTAAAAATAATTTCAATTTTTATCAATATAAATTTTAATAATAATTAAATGTAATAAATATGATAGAAAACGTTATATGGACATGTTTTAATTTTAGAAATATATAGAAAAATATAAAAAATCATTTTGAAATTTAGTGAAAATGTCACATTTTAAAAAGTTGTTCCCGTCTGCTACTCGGTTGGTCAAACGAAAAAAGTGCTTAAAAATACGTCTCTGAATTACTATTCAGAGTGATTTTTTTGATTCTATTTTTGTTTTACTCATGTCTTTTCAACTAAAATAAAATTTTATGCCCTTTAAAAATTTTATTTTATGTTCAAATAATAATTAAATGTAATAAATTTATTACATTCGAATACAAGACATGTTTTATTTTTAAAGATGATATGATTTTAGTAAAAAAAATCACTTTGAAATTTAGTAAAAATGTCACTTTTTCAAAAAATATCATGTCTACAGAACGTCTACTCAAGTGAAAAAAGTGCTTAAAAATACGTCTCTGAATTACTATTCAGAACGTATTTTTTTGGATTTACCTTTTTATCTATTCATGTCTTTTCAACTAAAATAAAATTTTATATCCTTTAAAAATTTTATTTTAAGATAAAATATATAATTAAATGTAATAAATTTATTACATTAGTTCTCTAGACATATTTTTAAAATGGAAATAATGTGAAAAATTAAAAAAATCACTTTGAAATTTAGTAAAAATGTCACTTTTTCAAAAAATATCATGTCTACAGTTCCAAGGGTCAAATGAAAAAAGTGCTTAAAAATGACGTCTCCAATAACTATTCAGAACGTATTTTTGATTTGATTTTTTATCTATTTGTGTCTTTTTTAACTAAAATATAATTTATCGATGTAAATAATAATTAAATGTAATAAATTTATTACATTTGAAACAATTTTATCTATGATGGTACATAATTTTCAACAGCAGGATAATCCAAAATTTCTGATTCTTCTGGTACAACTAAAATTGATATTTTTTGATTTTCATAATTACAACCGTAAAATTTACCGTCACTAAAAAAGAATGCTCTATCCTCTTCGTTTTCTAAATTATTAAGTTGTTCCTCAAATGTTACCTCAATATTCATAAACGTAAAATTAATGTCAATAAAATGGTTTAAATTGTAACAAACATTTATTTTTTCAATAATCATATAGTTATAATTATCTAAATATAAATCGCTGTTACTATTATAATTTTCCTTGGTAATTTGTCTAAACATAGTTGTACTGTTTAACAAACAAAAATTATGAAAGTTTTCTTCGTCAGTTTCAGGGATCTTTTTTTTAACTATTCTATTTCCATTTTCACCACGGAAAAATATAACTGTACCTATATCATTCATGTCTGTTATTAATGGACAATCTTTTTCTGATAACATTTCAACATATAATGATAATAAAATTTTATACTTTGTAAATTCATACATAAATCTAAGTTTTTGTTCTTCTGTAACTATAGATCTTGAATAAATAATATTATTTTCATCTGGGTTATCATCCTTTTCATATGTTCTAAAGTTATTTGTAACAATTTGTTGTATCATTTCACCACATATTATGATATCTGGACAAATATGATATATATATTGTAAAAAATTAGTTAATACTTGTTTCATACAAGATGATTCATCCCATCGTTTGTAAAGATGTTCACCATTGTATATAAGATTTCTTCTAACAATATTTCTAGCATATATAGTTTTACCAGTTTCTTTAATTTCAACAATTTCATGTCCAATATTTCTAAGTGGTTCAACCATATCAATAAAATTTTCTGGTTTAGTTGGATACCATACTTTAGGATCTTCAAATATCGTAAGATCTTTAAATGTATTGTTAGTTTCACAATCTAAATCTAATTTTGAAAATTCATAAAATTTTTGTTTAATACTATAATCATATCCAAGATGATTATCGTCGTGGAATCTTCCATTATAATCACAAATATCCATAATTCCTCTACCAAGTAAATCATCTATTATAATATTTGAATTTAATTCTTTAATTTCTCCATCATAATCTTTATGTTTATCTGTATAATTAACATCAAATACAGCATTTTCTATAAATTGAAATATAAATGGGATCCAAATACCAAATCCTCTCTTATTATACTTTAATAATCTAGAAATATAACTAGGTGAATATTTATAAAAATTGATAACGTTATAACCTCTTTCAATAGAATTATAACCACGTTCTGTTGTATAAATCTGACCATCCAAAGTTGTTAAAATACAGCATGAATCAATATCAAAACCAGTAATTACTTGTTGTGGACAAGTGTATAATCTTCTAATTATTTGTATAGTTAAATGTTTTTGTCTATCATTGTTTTCATTTACAAAATATAACATACCATCTTTTTTATCATTAATATATGATGATACAACATTACCATTTTCATATAATTCACACTTTCCAGTAAAAACATTTAAACGTTGAATAATTTGATTGGCAATAAATTCATCACATGAATGTATGAAAATATCAATATCACCAAAATTAATTGTATAGCCATAATTTTGGTATATATACATTGATAAAGCAAATCCCCCAGCCAAACACATATATTGTGATAGATCACCAAATACAATTTTAAACAATTTAACAATTAATTGATATTTATTACTTGGATATACAATATCATATTGTCTTTTTATTTCTTCAAATGTAATTGTGTTATTTAAACTTTGATAGTGAGATTTATATTCTGAAAAATTAGGTGGTATTTGAATATTGTGTGAAGTTAATATATGAATAGCTTTATCCGTAAACCCAAAACTATCCATATCCATTTCTGAATTATCCCTAGATTTAATACAATTAACATTTCTAAGATTTTGAATTCTAGTTAAACGACCATACTGTTCTGGTGTTCTCTGAAAAATTTGTTCGTTTGTGATATCTTTAAGATTCTCAAAACCTTGAAGATTTCTCCTAGACATTTCTCTTTTAATTAAATCCTTATAATGTTGAGGATAATTATACGAGTCAATACCATTTTGTTTAATGTAATCAATTCTATTTTCTTCGGACATTTCCATTATATTAGGTACTTCAGTTTCATCATTATCTACACGTAAAGCTGCTCTTTTTGGTTTATATGATTTAGTTTCATAATCTGGTTGAAACTCATTATTTTCACTTTCATCAAAATCGTTGGAAGTAGAACGTCCGCGTTTATTAGCCATTTTAAGAAAAAATCAAATGATTTTTTCATTTATTTTATATTTTTATGAAGGTACATAATTATCAATAACTGGATAATCTAAAATTTCAGTACCAATTTCATTGATATTATAAATAGATCTTTGATGTTCATAATTTTGTCCGAAAAATTTACCTTGTTGATAACAAAAACCACGATTTTGTTCTTCATCTATATTATCAAGTTCTTTACTAAATTCAACATCAGAATTCATAAAATTAATATAGTTAATAGTTTCATCATTATATTTATTTTTTCTATACTTTTTCTCTGTATTATTTAATTTAGTATTTAAATAACTTAAATTTAAATTTGTGATATTCGGTATAAATTCAAAATTACTGTACTCAATTTCACGGTGACCCTTTTTCAATCTAAATTTATCTTTACATTCCAAGAATTTATCAAAATTTTCTTCTTCATTTGTGGCAAGTGTACCATCAAATGATTTAAATACAATTGACCCTAATTCATTCATATTTGTAATTTTACGGACATCCTCATTATATTCGTTTAATAAAATTGAGTTATAAATTGAAATTAAAAGTCTATATTTAGTAAGTTCATATTTAAATCTATTTTGACTATTTTCATCTATTAACATATTAGAGTAAAAATATGTTTTACCCTTATTATATGTGTTAGTCATTATTGACTTAATAAGTTGACCACAAACAATAATATCAGGAATTAAATATTCAATGAACTTAAGAAAATGTTCTGTTGAATCATTAAAAATATTTGATGGTTCATGTTCATATTTATTTTCAAATTGACCATTGGAAATAATTTTAAATGTTTCTTTACCCTCAGAAATTATATGTCTCATTCTTTTAATATTCCTTGCATAAATTGTTAATGTTTCAACTTTATTAATTTCAACAAGTTCATGACCTACATTTTTGATATCAGGCATATGATCTTGTAAAAGATAATGCTTTTCAGGATACCAAGATTTAGGATCATCAATAAACTGTCTATTAAATGTATTAATAGTCTGTTCGGTAACATCCAATGTTTGAAATTCAACAAATTTACCATTATAAATATTACCAAAATCATCAAATTTACTCTTATTAATATTTATAATCCCATCATCACTGTCATAGTCATACATTTTTATTGACATTCTATTATAATCACTTTTAAAATATTTCCTATGTGGATTTAATAAAGACTTAATTAAAATAGATGAACCTCTATCAGTATCAAGAATGTTAATGTCAAAAACAGCATTATCTTTAAATTGAGACATAAAAGGAATCCAAATACCAAATCCACGCTTATTATACTTAATTAATCTATACATATAACTAGGTGATGATCTATCAAAATTAATAACATTATAACCTCTTTCAATTGCGTTATAACCACGTTCAGTAGTGTAAATCTGTCCTTCTAAAGTTGTTAAAATACAGCATGAATCAACATCAAAACCAGTGATAACCTGTTGAGGACAAGTATATAATCTTTTAATAATTTGTATGGTTATATTTTTGTAATCTTCATATTTTTGTGTAATCAAACTATCATCATCATCATTATAATCATCATTGTCCATTAAAATAGTAAATGCATTATCATTTTTAATAATATCATGAGTACTTACATTTTTAAGACGTTTTAAAATTTCATTAGCAGTTGCTTGATCACATGAATGTATAAATAAATCAATGTCCTCAAATCCAAGTTGATAACCATAATTTTGACTGACATACATTGAAAGTGCAAATCCACCTGCAACACAGACATATTGAGATAGATCACCAAATGCTAATTTTAATATATTAAGAATCATTTGATATCTATTAATTTTATATTTTTCTTCATATTCATATTCAATATTATAAAGTTTTTCATTATTTCTATGTAATATTTCTTGATTATTTTGAGAAATACCTAAATTATTATTATTATTATTATTATAATTATCTAAAGTAGGTGAATTTATATCAGAAAACATACCACCCATATTGCTCAAATTAGGAGGCATATTCATTGGAGGGAGGGGTATATTCATTGGAGGAGGCATACCAGGAATAATAGGTGAAGTAGGTGAAGTAGGTGAATTAGGAAAAATATGTGAATTCATATTAGGTCCACCCATACCACCCATATCAAGTTTTTCTGGTTTATAATTTTTGTTTATATATTCATCTAATGTTGGTGGTACATCAACACCATATTCATTTAACATCTTGATTGCCTTATCAGTATATTCAAACATATCCATATCAATCTCAGACAAATTCCTAGATTTAATACAATTAACATTTCTAAGATTTTGAATTCTAGTTAATCTACCATATTGTTCAGATGTTCTCTGAAAAACCTTCTCATGTGTAATATTTTTAAGATTCTCAAAACCCTGTAAATCTCTTCTAGACATTTCTCTTTTAATTAAATCCTTATAATGTTGTGGATAATTAAAAGCATCCACTTTATTCATACTGACATATTTAATTCTATCTTGATCAGACATTTCCATTATATTAGGTACTTCGGTTTCATCATTATCAACACGTAAAGCTGCTCTTTTTGGTCTATATGATTTAGTTTCATAATCTGGTTGAAATTCATTATTTTCACTTTCATCAAAATCGTTGGAAGTAGAACGTCCGCGTTTATTAGCCATTTTATTGTTAAAAAATATATTTTTGTAATTTTTGACACTGTTTTGAAGAAATTTTTATAGCAAATTATCGACTTCCCTAGATCGATGAGAATAAACTACTAAAAACAATAGAAATTTCTATTGTTTATATTCTTAGAATTTTATTTTTTATACCTCTTGAAATAATTTTAACAATAAAAATAAATATAGAATATACGAAAAAATCTGAATTTTTGATCTTCAATAATTTAGTTGTTTTGTGTCGTTTTTCTGTTGGGTTTGTTGGAAAGTATAGGAAAATCTAGAAAAATCCATGAAATGCATTTTTATCGCTGTTTTGAAGAAATTTTTATAGCAAATTCTGGGATTCCCTAGATCGATGAGAATAAACTACTAAAAACAATAGAAATTTCTATTGTTTATATTCTTAGAATTTTATTTTTTATACCTCTTGAAATAATTTTAACAATAAAAATAAATATAGAATATACGAAAAAATCTGAATTTTTGATCTTCAATAATTTAGTTGTTTTGTGTCGTTTTTCTGTTGGGTTTGTTGGAAAGTATAGGAAAATCCAGAGAAATCCATGAAATGCATTTTTAACGCTGTTTTGAAGAAATTTTTATAGCAAATTCTCGGCTTCCCTAGAATATCAAAATAAAACTACTAAAAACAATAGAAATTTTTATTATTTATATTCTTAGAATTTATTAATGAAACATTTAACATAAAAAATACAATTAATATATTAAAAATAATTTACAATAAACTTATAAAGTATAATCAAATTAAAAAATTACATAAAAATACTAAAAATATACTTTAATTTTACTAAAAATCTCACAATTTTGAAAATTATCATACCTACAGAACGTCTACTCAAGTGAAAAAAGTGAGTAAAAATAGTGTTGTCAATAGTTATTGGAGACCATTTTTTACTTACTTTTTGTTTTGTTCATTCTTTTTTATCGTTTGATTTTTTGGTTTTATAAATTTATATTTTATCGTATATATTTTTAATGATAATTTTATACAATATATGGCGATAAATATATGTTATAAAATTAAATCATAGAAAAATAGAATAATATTTATTTTAAATATTTATTTTTTCATTGTCATTTTAAGTGTTTAAATGTTTAATAAAAAAATGAAAAAAATAAGAAAAAAATCAAAATAAAACTATGAATAAATCTATGCAAACACTTTTATCTGAGCTCAGAAAGAACAATGCTAATATTGCAACAGTTGTGACATATCTAAACCAGGATGATAATGTCGATAACTATGGTCTAGAAATGTTTATGAATTTGTTATCGGAATACAAGGAACCGAATTTGACAAGTGATATGACTAAACATTTGATAAGTATCATCGAGGTTGCAATGGACGAGGAGGTTGAAATTAAGGAGAATAAGATTAATGAAATCATTACAAACAATAGTTACAGACATTATCATGAGATTTTTACAACACAGAGTGATTTCAAGAGTGATCAGAGTATCATTAGAGATTATGGTGATCGTAAGGAAGAGAGTACTCTTGACTACAGCGTTTTTGCACCAACCCTTAGAGATTTTTACTTTGTTGTTGGCAATCTTAATTTCACAGTCAAGAGTATTGATGAAATTTCTGTTCAAAAGCGCGATGGAACAACTTTAAATGTTAGTTATAAATATCAAATCACGGTAAGACATGGTACTGATTCGATTTATATTCACAATGAATTTAACAAGTTTAAGATTGATGTTCTTTATTATATTCTTGGTATGTCATTCTTAATCGACAATGAAACATCTAAAATCGAGGAGATGGAGGATCGATTTGTTGTTACAGTTGATTCTTACCCATATTATAGCGACATGGCTAAGAAATACAATTCTTACTTTACAAATTTGAAGACAATTGAGGGAACCAATTTTTCTGATTTGAAGGGTATTGAAAAGTGTTACTTTGACAGTAATGGTCTTATTCTTGTACCTAGACTTTTTGTTATGAGTCAAAATATTACCGATTGTGACATTGGTGATCGACCATTCATTTGGGATGACAACAAGGGTGACAATAGGGTTGATCTTAATCAAAATCAATATAGAATCACTATTATTTACCCATCTTCTGTTACAGCACGCGATGCAGAGGATACATTAAATTTGTTTTTCAATGAATTGGCAAAGTATGGAATTATTTTGAAGATGGATCAAAATCCCAAGAAAAATCTTAACACTACAACTTTATCATGTAAGATTGAAGGTTATGATAAGAATTTCACAACTGAATACACAAATACGTTGACAAGGAGATCTTATTATGAGAGAAAGCTTTCTGATGGACTCAGAGAACTTGTCAGAAATGGTAAGATTGGATTTCAGGATCTTAGATCAACATCTATCACTGCTGGTACAGAAAAGTATATTTTTGTTCGTAATTCTACCAAGGATTCGATTGAATCTACTTATTCATACAATGATAGCAAGTTTAAGATTTTTTTCAATCATAGTTCTTATACTATCAATAATTCAAAGGTTGAGGATTCATCTGATCTCACAGGAATTATTAACGATTTGAATAATGATAAGTTTAATTTTTCTGGTGAAATGAAGAGTAATTTTTCTAAGAAGAATCTTGTTTTTAATGGGATTGAGTATCAAGATAAGTTCAGTAATTATCTACCAATTAGTTTCATCATTATTCCTATTTCTAGGGGTGATGTTGAGTATAATGGTATTTCATTTATTCCATTTGGGTTCTGTAAGTATGTTGATACTGATGTTAATGCGGTTTTGAATCTTTCAGGGTTTTCTATCCGCGGTTCAGAATTTTCTTTTACACCAACTGTTGTTCAAAGAGTTATCAAGCTTACGAATACTTTAACTGATATCCCAAATATTATTCAAGTTGTTATTCGTTTAGATGAGGAACCAATCTTTGATAAGAATATGGATCAGCCACTTAAGGTTAAGAGAATTGATGATTTTCATTATATTGCACTTTTAAGATCTTCAGCAAAGAATTTCAAGATTCTAAATGGTGATTGGTTTTATGCTAGTGATTATGTTTTCAATTCGGAAGATTATTCTGAAGATACTGGTAGTTCTATGATTAGAACAAACTTTAAGTTTGATAATCTTGATATTTTTAGTTGCACAAAGAGTTCAATTCTTAGATTTTACATTGAAACTATTGCTTATAACAGTAATTTCAAGGAATCAATTATTGAGAATTTTAACATGATTTTTCAGGGTGATACACTTGTTTCACTTATTGATTTATTTACACTATATTCTGATGAGGAAATTGTAATTAATGGTGTACCATCATATTTTTTCAGATATATTTGTGAATCTTTAAAGAATGGTGTACCATCTGATTCAATTTTAGATGTCATTTATAAAATTGTAACCACAAGAGAATCCGATTCTGATGTTTTGAATATTACTGGAAATACTTTTAATCTCACTCGTTTTGATGAGTGTTTTGATATGATTAAGTTTTTTATAAAGTCTGTTCAGAATTCTATTAAGGTTATTGATACACCAGTCTTTACAAATGATATGCAGGTTTCTATTTCCAAAAAGTTTTTACTTGATTTGGAGAAGGCAACTGATTCTATTTACATGTTGAATAGTGAGTTTGTTAACAAATCTAAGGATGAAATTCTTATCTTCTTATCTAATCAAAGTGGAATTCTCAGAGTGATTATTTCTATGATTATTGATTTAATGGATGATGGTAGTGTTATGACTACATCAACATTTAATGAAAACAGAAACAATATTATTCAGGAACTTAAGACAATTGGTGAAACACTTATCTTACCTGAATATGTTGGTATGCAAATTTCAACTACTATTGTTCAATTGGCTGCATCTACTATGTTACCTGAATTATTTTGTTCTTTAGTTGATGAAATTTACAAGAGTATTAGTACAGATTCTTATGAGTTTATTATTAATGAGTTGTTTGATGCTTTTTATAATGATGACGAAAACATTGTTATTTCACAAGTTTCTGAATCAGATTATGTTGTTACATTTAATTCTGAATATGAACAATCGGTTCATAATCTTAACAATTCTTATATCAGTAGAATTAACAAGAATCTTACAATCCAGAGTAATATGAATAACACTTTGAAGCTTGGTGAATTTAAATACGATCCTAATATTCATTGTATGTTTTCTGTTGAACATTCTAAGAATGAAAATCAAAAGAATGTCATCATGGATGCATTTTCAAATATTTATTATTCAACGATTGGTGATGTTCATTATATTAAGGATCTTCATAATGTTTCTATTTATCATTCAGAGGATGATTTTGAAACTGGTACATTTTCCAAGTTTAGATTTTTTATTCCATACAATAGCAGTAATGGTAGACTTACTATTGATAGTTGTAATTGGACTGAGGGTGAATCTAGTTATAAGCTTGAATCAAATATTTGTGAGATTGAATTTGATTTTGATATTAATCATAACACCACACTTGGTGTTGATATTGATATTGATCATAAGTCTAAGATGATGTTTCTTAAGAACACACTTTCTATCAGAGAACATAGTGAGGATGTTTCTTTTATGAAGAGTGTACTTCTTGGTTTGGAGCCAATTGAAAAGACATTTACAGACAGAAGATATCATTTTGCTTTTACTAAGGATTTGGATGAAAATTTGAGTTCTGTTCAGTATGATATGTTAGATAACGATAATTTTGTTCAAACAACTGAAGATAATACTTTAGATAAGATTAGTGTTACAATTTATCCCAGTAACAATCTTATTCCTAAGTTAATGTTTGCAAGACATACTCATATCATTGAAAATTACAAATTCTTCGCTGAGAATATGATCACATTGAGATCATTAAGTGTTAGAAATATCACAAAATTCACAGATACATACAATACTGATTACAATAGTTATTTCGATGAAACCTTTGAAACTTTTTCGAAGAATTCTGATGAAGTCATGGTAATTACAAATTCAAGTGGTATTTACACAAAGTATTATGGTAGTAAGTTGATTGAAAATGTTGTTGGAAGCAATGAAAATGATTTTACAAATTATTCTAATGATGTTGATTTTAAGGGTATGGATGAACTTACAAATCTTGATAGTTTGATTCTTACAGAAAAGATTAACCTTGAAAATGATTCTATTAAGAATGATAACAAATTTCATAATTTGTCTCTTGCAATGGGTAATATTAAGTGGAATTTGATTAAGGTGAATAACTATAGATTTTACAGTAGTGATAAGCCTAAGTGGATCAAGTTGTCTAAGGATTCTAATTTTATTGGAATTGGGTTTCAAAGTGGTGTCAAGATTTATATTAAATCTGGTAACAGATATATTTTCTGTGTAAATTTGAACCATGAATCTGTTTCTGATATTATTTTTGGTGATAAGAGTTTTTGTGTAACAAAGCAATATGATGATTCTACAAGAGAATTTGCTCATCTTTGGGTTACTGCTGCAGGATTTAAGGTTGACATTAAGCTTCCATTTTATGATCCTATTGCTGGTGATGCGGTTAATATTAAGTATATCAATGATAAGACTAACAAGTCTAAGCATGATGTATTATTAGAATATAACAGTGATGGTAAGATGTCTTTTGGTAAGTATTTGGTTCAATATGCTGAACCCATATTTGATCATAACAGTTTCTTTTTCTCACAAGATGATAAATACTTGATTTACAATAGAGGTGGTAGACCAAGATTTTTTGACATTGAAAATATGAGGTATGTTACTTTCACACATCTTAATGGTATTAGTATTGATAGGGGAACTAATTATCCTAAATGTATTAAGAATGGTGAATGGGTTAATTCTGACGTATTTGTGGGTTTTACATATGCTAGTGATAGAATTAGACTTAAGATGAAGATTATTGTTAATTTCAGTAATTTATCTATTATTCTTACCCCTGTTATTTCTGAATACCCTGAGCGTACTATTTATAAGAATATGATTACTGAATCATCAGGTAAGGAGCATCATTTATATTCTTATTTAATGAATTACAAGGAAAAATTTAGTGGAAACAATAGAGATGGACTTTGGGTTCATGATTGTTTCATTTCATTTGAAACTATTTCTGGTGTACCAAATTTTAGAATTCAAAATCTCGATGGTAAGTATCAAATGACAGAAATTAATATTTCACCAGATAATAGTCAATCAATCACACAATTTATTTATAGTATTATGGGAATTTTTGAATATAATATTGTTGATAATAAGATTAAGCAAATTTCTTGGTTGAATACTCAATTGTTTGATGTTAACAATTCCAATGAACTTAGTACAAGTCAAGTTTATACTGTTGAAAATTTGTCAAATGGTAAGACAGATCTTCAGTATGTTGATGATAACTTCTTTACATTTATTGGTTCAGCTATTTATGTTTGGAATTACAACAATAACTCAACTGAACTTATTCATATTGATGTTGATGGTTATGAAAAGTTTATCTTTGACGGTAAAATTGCGGTTGTTATTACTGACCAGATTAATGTTGCTTGTATTGTTGATGGATTTATTAATATGAAGACGATGAACATTGATAATATTGTTAATTTCAAGAATGATGATGTTAAAACTACTAAGATTATTAAGCCAATTAGTGAAACAATTGAAGATAGTATCATTGCATACACTGAGACGACTGTTGAAAATTATTCTAATGATGCAGTTTTTCAGATTAATGTTGATTCTAAACCTATTTCATCATCTCTTTGTCTTAATAGAGCAATTGAATACAAGCTTAGATCACATTTCTTAAGTTCAAATGATAACGTTGTTTCACATGGTAATTTACTTGTTATTACAAAGGGTAATGAGGTTACAATTTTACCAAAGACTATTCAAGTTAACTCAGAACTTGACGGGTTTAATAATAGTTGGTATAAGAAGCAAGATGATGATAATTGGTTATCAAAGAAGAATTTTCTTTTGAGTTATATCAACGAAAGTAAAATTATGTTTCCACAATTTCTTATTGAGAACGTTGTTAGATTTGATTCTGGTGCAATTTCTAGAATTTTCAAGTTTAGAACCAGTGAAACTTTAGAAGATGGTTTTCTTGAACTTATTAACGAAGAATTTTCACCCGAAGTAATTTATGCATTGAGACGGATTCATGAAGTTTTTGGTAGTATTACTTCAATGTTCTCGTTATCTTTTGTTTCAAATACTATTAGAGATTATGAGAATAATAATATTAAGTCTGAAAACAAGGTAAATGCATTTGTTAATTCATTAAATGATGATGATAGGCGTTCAAAGTATGACGAGTTTATTTATTCAATTAGACCTCTTTTTGGTGATCAATTTTATAGATATAATGCTATTCACGCATTTCGTATGATCAGTGGTATTTACAGACAAAATATCAGAAGGATTGATGACATACGTACTTATATCAATTCACAACATGCTGAAAATGAAGATTTCGTTGACATTGTGAGATATGTTAATCACATTATTAATTTCCCCCTTACTATTAAAGAGTCAAATATCAATAAGCCTGGTAATTATAGAAATAGTTTTAATCTTATTTATGTTGAGATCAACAAGATTAATATTATGATGTCAAATGTTTCTAAGTATGATCTTTATAGATCACCAGAAATTGGAACATTGATTAAAAAGTATAAGCTTTACATGAAGTATTCTATCGGTACAAATTTATTTTTATCACATACACAAACTTTACCTGATTATATTATTTCACTTAAACCTGATATTGAAGAACTTTCTAGTTTACCTATCGGTGTTACACTTAAGGATGGAATTGCAAGTGATGGTGAAAATCATTATTCCGAGATTTCAAATGGTAATTTTGTTAAAATGTCTGATGAAACCAAAAATGTTCTAGATGCTAAGAGTATTTCATCTTTTTATATTGATATGCTTAAGGGATATATTCTTTCAACTGTCCCCGAAAAACTTGGTGAAAACAATGTTGTGAATACCAATAATATTTTAACAATGATTAAAAAGGATGTAAATGATGAAAATAAGGTTCATCATGATATGATTAATTCATTTATTAAATATGAACTTCTTGTTCCCCAACAAAATTTATCTAGTGGTGAAAATATTACGGATCTTGAGTTTAACAAGTATATTAATTCTATTACTGAGGGGCTTTCAAGAGGAGTTATTGATAATGATGAAGAAGAGGAATATGATGATGATATTATGAGAAATCTTGATGAGTTTTACAAAAATGTTGGTTATTCAACTGATACTGATGATATCAATTATCAAGTTATGAATATTAAGTTATCTGAAATGTCTAATAAGAACAAAAGTTATCGTGATGATCTTCGTTTGTTTATTAAGAAGAATGATCTTAAGATTAACCCATTTAAATATCAGAATGAAATTAAAATCTTTGAGAATGATATTAAAAAGAAGGTTGATCGTTATGAAAGTGTTAACCCTTATGATATTTTAAATGTTATTATTCTTGGTTTAGGTAGTAGAAGTAAGCAATATCGCGATAAGGTAAAGATGTTTATCAATAGAAATAGACTTACTCTAGATGAGGAAAACTATCACAAGGAAATTAAGATGTTTAATGACGATATCAAGAATAAAACATTTGAAACTTATATTGATACACTCATCAAGGATTCTAATTATTCAACAACTGAATTGAATATTGGTAACAAGGTTGTTATTTCTTACTTTGAATCTATTGTAAAGTATTCAAAGAAGGAAATGTCTATAATTGATATTTTTACAATGTTGACTGAAATTAATGATATTAGATTTCCATCCAGATCATTATTTTCTGATTCATACATAAATGAAATTGTTAGTACATACGATGATACTTTACCTGATGATTTTGATGTTAATATTCTTATTTGGAATAAGAATCATATCAATAAAACATTTTCAATGACAAAGAGTTATCTCAATCGTAAGAATTATGTTTCTGATGGATATTATACTGAAGATTATGAAAATATCCGAAAGAAGTTTGTTCCAATGATTTGGAAATATCGTAATGGTGTTTCTGATCAAAGTCAAGTACCTGTAACATCAATTAAACTTATTTTTTCACATGATGTTAAGTGTGTCGATAAGCATGTATACAATCAAAGTGAAACTGATGATATTGAATTTGAATATTCTATTGATGAAGATGATGTTAAATATGGTATCAAAACTGGAATTGTTAAGGTGAACCTTATTGATATTATTAACAAATTCACAGATAGATCAAGTGATGTAAATACATTTGACATTGATAGACATTATGAGAATATTATTGAGAATCTTGAATATTATGATGAGTTTAACCTTACAATGAAACTTTTACCTAAGATTGATATTTCTGTTGATAACTTTGATGATCTTAAGAGATCATTTATTACAACATTTAAGAATGTTCAACTTGGTGTTAAATCAAATAATAATTTGCTCAATGAATATGTTAAATCATCACAGTTTGCAATTTCTGATATTATTATTGATTATACATTTGATTATACCAAATCTGGTGTTGATTTTGGATATGGTCATGAGTTTTCTATGATTTATTCAAATAAGCAAAATGGTTTTAATTTGCAGTCATTTGATTACAGTAAGAATATTGCAATTGATAATTTTAAATCTATAGATTTTGAACCTAGATTAGTAAAGGTAAATGGTGATGCTTTTATTTTAGATAGGGATTCGAATAAGTACATTGTATGGTATGGAAATACTATGGTTGGAGATAACAAAACTGGTGCTATTATTCTTCAAGATATTATGACTCGTGAAATTACAATTTATAATTATATTATGACACATGCTAAGCGATGGTCTCGTACTATCCCTACCTATATCAAAAACATTCAATTTATTAAGGGTAAGTTTGTTATTGTTGAAGATAAGACTATTGATAAGTATGTAAAGGGAAAGGGTTTTGTTGATACTATTGTTGAAAGAAGAGAGTATTATGACAATTTTGAAAAGTTCTTGTTTGGGTCATCAGTTATTGGTGTTGACCCAAACAAGAGAACTGTACCAAATTTTATACCTGTTGAAAAGATCAATAAGAGTATTTATGAATTGTCTAACATTGATGATGCAAATATCAAGTCTTATAAGAATCGTTATGTAATTGTAAACAAGTATAGAAATGATATTCATTATGGTTCAAATGTTGAAGTCTATGAATTTAAGAATGATAAGACTACATTAATTCATTCTTGGAATTTCAATTCTTTTAACATTATGGATTTTGATATCAATGATGAGAATCTTATTGTTATTGGTAGAATCAACAGTTCTAATGGTGTAAATGCTAAAATTGGAATGATGAATCTTAATAATGATTATTCAAATAAGTCTGTTTTTGTCAAGGTTTTCGATCGTGAAATTATCTTATCAAACCCTAATGTTGAAAACTTGTCAAATTGCACTGTTAATGCTGGTAAGATTACTTATATTAGTTATATGAGTAAGAATATGAGTCATCTTGTAATTATCAACAATAAGATTCATTATGAGTCTTTTAATGTGTATACAGTTGATTCTATGAAGGTTTCTAAGGAATGTGGATATGTAAGTTTGTATTATAAGTCTCGTGATGAAAGTCAAATTTGGAATTCGAATGGTAAACTTCATGATACAATTTCTGGAGAATGTAACTGGATGTAAATATATGTAACTGGATGTAACTGGATGTAAAAACTAAAATATGTACAATTGTACATATTTTTTAAAATTCTTTTATTACATATAAAAGAATGTTCATCATAATTAATTCTCATATGAACAATGAAAAAGCACGTAAAAACATTTTATCCGACGTTAAAAATGACGAGAATGTTTTTATAGTTATAACAGGAGGTTATGACAAATTTAAAATAAGTAAAGAGATGAATATAATTAATATAGAAATTAATCATAATTCAATAGATTTTACTGGTATTATATCTTTAATAGAAATTTTAGATGATTATACTGGTGAATATAGAGAATTTTTTAATTTTGATAATTTTATGTATTTACATGATACTTGTAAGATGGGTCCTAATTTTTTAGATATCATTAATGATTTAAAACTTATTGAAAACGAGAGTTATTCATTTGAATTTCCATCTTCTAATTTAGGTATATATAGTACAAAATTTATTATGAGTATTAAAGATAAAATTCTAGAACTTAAAAATATATCTAATGAATTTAGTGATTTACAACATTACAAACATTTAGGTGTACCAATGGAAGATTTTATATTTAAAAAGAATTCACAACATAAGTTTTTAAATTTTGAAACAACTATATCTGAACCTAAAGATATTTATACTCATGGTATTGAACGAATTGTAATATACTACAAACATTATGATTTGTATAAATATAAAGCTAATTGGTCATATAAAGTAGATTATGAATTAAATAATTGAAATATATAATAATTTTAATAAAAAAATGGTATATCATAGTTATAAAAATGATGATGATTTTGACAATTTAATCGTCAAAATAGAAAACAGTTTTAATAAAATATATGATGATAAAGGTAATTATCAAAATAATTTATCTTATAATTATAAAAACACAACGCGATGTTACAGTGATAGTGATTCAGATACATATGAGGAAGAATATTATAATTTAGATTCAATTAAAATAAAGATGATAAACATTCGTGACAATGATATTGAAAAACTTAATGGTGAAATAGTAAAACTTGAACGTGAATTAAAAATTACAAAATCTATAAATAGAGATTTAAAAATTTTTTTTATGTTAATATGTATATTTTTTCGGTTGATATCAAAATTAAACACGGTATAAAAAATACGTTCTTTTTCACATTGATTTTTTGTATTTTCATAGATTTTAAATAATCAAAAAATATGTCTATAGATTAAATGTAATAAATTTATTACATTTAATTATAATTTAATCTTAAAAATTAAATAGTTCTGTATAAAAAATAATTTTTTTAGTTAAAAAGATATAAATTAAGACAAAAATAGAATTCAAAAAATGACTCTGAATAATTATAGAGAGACGTATTTTTAAGCACTTTTTTGACTTGACCCTCGGGACTGTAGACATGATTTATTTTGAAAATATGACATTTTTACTAAATTTCAAAGTAATTTTTTGTATTTTTCATAGTTTCATCAAAATTAAAAGATGTCTGGTAGATTGATACAAACTAAAATACATAATATAATTATAACTTATGTTAAAATAAAACTAAAACATGTTAAAATAAAACTAAAAATTTAAAATGAACCATTCTAAATAACAACTTTCAACTAATATATCATTTGCATAAATACCCGGTTCAAGACCATCATCTGATTCAACTACTAAATTGTAATATTTATACTTTTTATTTATTGTAGAAGGTTCAGATAAAGTTGTTTCATTCATTTTAATCTTATAAAATTTACCTATTGGTACACGTTTAATAGTTTGATACTTATCATTCTTATATTTATCTAATACATTTTCAAATAATAATGAATGATCGTTAGTTAAATATAAATCTTTATCATTATTTAAAACGCCAGCTTTTATAACTCTAACTTCTGATTTATTAGTGTAATCAGAACCTATATGAGTTAATTTTCTAAATTCATTATTATGTGTTTTTATTAGGGTACCAACAGATAAATCTTCAATTAGAACATTACCTTTATTAGTCATAATATAAGATCCTTCAATTATACATGATGGTGATAGAAATCCTTCATTAGAATCATAAGTAGTATGTGAAAATGGTGATGATAAAAATGATGTTAAAATAAATGGTGCATTTATAACAGGTGGTGTAACACTATTAGTATCAGACCAAATATCTGTATAATTTGAAATACTATTTACAAGATAACCATTACCAATTGGATCAGTCCATGTACCAGAACCAAATCCATTATTTGATAATGTACCTGGGTTACCAGAATAATAAAGACCTAATTGACCAGAACCAGTTGATGTTGCTCCGCGTGCGTAACAATTCGTCATTATAGCTGAATTATTAGCAAATTTGTAAGCAATTCCAACATTCCCTGTACCACCAGAGTTAATTGTACCGTAAGAATAACAATTATATATATTTGAAAAACAATTATTACCAGCAATTCCACCACAACCACCAGTTCCAACATAATCTATATTACCTGTTGAATAACAATTATATAAATCACCATAATAATCTCGACCAACAATTCCCCCAGATTGATGTGCCATTATAGTACCAGTTGAATAACAATTTGTTATATTAGCTGAACAATTTTTACCACCAATACCACCAGCTTTACTCCCTGTAATATCACCAGATGAATAACAATTTGTAATACTAACAGATGATGCAACACTTACACCACAAATACCACCAGAATTACTTCCTGATATTGTTCCTGTAGAATAACATTTTGTTATAGTACAATTTTTAGTATAACCACCAGTAATAGTACCAGAATTACCCCCAATATCATAAGATCCAACAACAGAACATTCACTTATTGTAATACTATTATTACCTTCTACATTACTTATCATTGTTCCTAATATACCACCACCACCACCACCAATTGCAGTTGATAATGACAAATTTATATCTTTAATTTCAATAGTTGCAGTTGCTGTTGAATCTATTATAAATATACCATGAAATGTTGCAATTGTACCATCAACTGTAATTGTAAATTCTTGACCATCAATTATACAATCTTCATAAATTACACTTTGTGTGAAAGATCCAGTAATAACAATATTTTGGGTAATTGTCAAATTAGATGTACCATCCCAATTTAATAATTCTGTTTGGTTAGAAGCTGTTGACATTTTTAATAAAATTAAAGAAATTTCTTTAATTAAATAACGTTCGAATATAATTGTCTTAATACTTCTTCAACTACTGATTTTGTTTTATATTTATATTCTATGTAGTAGAAATTTGTCCACGATTTCTTAACAATTTCAATAAAAAACCCTTCTGATGGTTCAACTATTAGATGAATATAATCAACACCTAAAATATCATAATATCTTAAATACATTGATTCTTTAATTCTATTATATGTTAATAAACGTTTTATTTCATAATCAGTTCTACATTTTTTAATCAATTCTAAAGTAATTTTATAATCTGGTCTATATAATATTTTATATAATTCAACAATATCATCCGGTTTACATTTTTTTACAAAATCCATTATAATATCATATTCTTGTTTATATAATAATTCAATATCATTATTAGGTTTACAATTTTTAAATAGTTTTAATAGAATTTTATGATCTGGCCCATAGAATAATTCATATAATTTTACAACATCATCAGGTTTGCATTTTTGTGAAAATTTATATCTTATTTCATATGTTTGTCTACTAATTAATTTAAATAATGATACAATATTATCATATTTATTTTCTGACAGTAATTTCATTACTATTTCATTAGTTGGTTTATGTAAATAATTAATATTACAATGACATTTTACTACATTTTCGTTATATAAATTTATACCATTTTCTATATTCAAATAAAATTTATACATGTATTCAAAAATATCATCTTCAAACTCATAATAAACATCAGTGAATATATTTATGCGTTTAATAAATTCATTCAATATTCTATCAGAATGATTACCAATAATAGAATATAATTTATTTAAATCAAAGTAATAACAGTTTTGAATAATTGATATTTTAACTCTTTCAGATTGGTCATTACCTATGAAAATATAAAATTCTAAACAAAGTTTAATATCATCAAAAATAACAGTATTAATACTATAATTTTCTATTTGATTAAGTTTTTCAATAATCATCACTTTCATATTATCATCTAAATCTTCAATATTTTTATATAATTCTGGTAATTCATCTTCTTTGCATCTATCCATAGATTCTATAATTGACATTTTACAATTAAATTTAATTGTAAGTTTTCAATTTTAGTACCACATAGATAAATCGTTTTCTTCATATAATTCAGAATTTTCATCCAATACATAACCTAATTCATCATGATCAAGTAATCTCTCATCATATTCAATTTCATACAATTCTAAAAAACATGAAAATGATTCTATACCACCATCGGATAATAAAACTCTAATTCCATTTTTTCCATTAGAATTAATATAAATACAATTATTTACTTTCACAGGGCATTGATATTCAGGTAAAATAGAAAAATCATCAATATCTATACCAGTCAAGTCAATCTTATATTTCTTAGCTAAATTTATACTACTTAATCCTTCATCATTTGGATATTTACGACCCAGTATATCAAAAAATAAATTCCTATTTTTAACAATCGTATTACCCATTTCATACTTTTCATTGTAATCTTCAATTACATCAATAATTTTATTTAACTCACACTCATCCGTATAAAACATAAAGAATAGACCATTAGACATATTTTAAACATATATTACATTTATTTTTCAATTTTTAAAATGTCTATTATATTTACAATTTTTGCTGGTAGAAAAAGATATTTATCTATACTAATTAAATATTTAGATATATTATTAATTAGAAATATAATCACAGATGTTCATATTTGGAATTATGCTAAAACTGAAGATGATAGTAGTTTCATTAAAACATTATCTGATAAATATACAATTTTAACACCAGAAATATTAACTAATGGTTGGTATGAATATTATGATTATTATATAAATTCTGATTTTAAGGATGATGATATTCTAATTAAATGTGATGATGATATTGTTTATATTGATATAGATAATTTCAAGAAATATTTAAACAATATTAATCTATCAGATGAAAATGATAGAAATTTATATTATCCAAATATTATAAATAATGATGTATGTGCTCATATACAAAGTTTAAATGGTGTACATTCATTATTACCAAAAGTAGATGAAAATCTTAAACAAGATGGTTGTCAAATTCCATTGAGTACATGGTGTGGATGGTTTACTAAAACAGAATTAGCTGATAAAATTCACAATGAATTCTTAAATGATAAAGAAAAATTTATATTGAATATACCAAATATTAAATGGAACAGTAGAGTATCGATTAATATGTTTGCTGGTAATTTTAAAACAATTAAAGAATCATTTGAAATATTTAAGAAAATTGGTAATAATGACGATGAAACATTTATGAGTGCAAGGAGATGTTTAATTGAAAATCATAATAATATTATAGTCCCATATTGTACAGTCGTTCATTTTAGTTTTAATCCACAATTAACACAAGATTTAGATGATAAATATTTACATAAATATGATAGACTTATTTAAATATTTATAAAAATATTATTTAGATGTAATAAATTTATTATATCCGTTCTCTAGATAGATTTTAATTCTTTAAAATCTATGAAAAATTCAAAAAATTCAATTGAAAAATTGTCATTTTTAGCACTTTTCAAAAAATAGTCTCGAATAGAAATCGGGTACTCATAAGAAAAAAGTGCCTAAAAATCGCTCTCTGAATAGTTATTCAGATCACTTTTTTGAATTCTATTTTTGTCTTCATTCGTGTCTTTTCAACGTAAAAAATATTTTACTTCCAATTCTATCAATTTTTTAAGATTAAATTATAATTAAATGTAATAAATTTATTACATCAGTTCTCTAGACATATTTTATTTCTTCAAAATCTATGAAAATGCGAAAAAATTACTTTGAAATTTAGTTAAAATAACATATTTTCAAAAATTACATCCGACTAGCCGTCGGATAGACAAGTCAAAAAAGTGCTTAAAAATACGTCTCTGAATAACTATTCAGGGACGTATTTTTTGAATCATATTTTAATGTCTTTTTCCCTGAAAACTGAAATTACAATAACTATAAAATCATAAAAATGTCATTAAAAGATATTAAAAAACTTAATATTCCAAATGAATATAAAATTATAAGTTTAAAATTTACAATTAATATAATTTTATCAGTATCAAATGGTTTAAAAGAAATAATTGAAGATATAAAACCTGATTTTTGTAATTATTCATTTATAATAAATAAAGATAATAAATTAGAACTTATCGAAACAAAAATTTTGAAGTGTAATATATTACTTGGTGATGTTATAAAATGTGATAATATTGATAATTGTCATACTATTATACTCATTGGTGATAATTTAAAAATATGGAATTTAATTGTAAATAACAATGAGATTAAAAATATATATAATGATGATGAAAAATGCCCATGTTGTTTAGATGTTTTAGAAAATGAATCTAAACTTCTCAATGTTAAAAATGATAGTGAACGAATAATATGTACATCATGTTATTCTGATATCAAAATATATGATATTAATAAATTGGATAGATGTTTTTTAAAGTTATGCAACTTTACATGTTTATTATTTTTATTACCAGTTTTTATTGTTTTATCACCAGTTTATTTATATCAAGGTTATAAAGATGCTAAAATAATAAAAATGTTATACAAATCACCCAAATATACATTCAAAGAGAAGATACAAATATTAAAAAATCTATAAATATACAATTGTATATTTATTAATAATCACTATCATCAAAGAAGTTATTTTCAGATAAAATTCTAACAATATCTCTATCACCTAATCTTTCAGCAATAGATAAGATTTTCTCATCACCAACATTATAAATTTCTTCTTGTGGGCAATCTAATAGAATGATATATTCGACAAACTTAAAATCCTGTTTATGAACTGCAAATAATAATAAATTGTATAAATTTGGAACATCTAAATTCTCAATTAAATACTCTACAATATCAAATTTATTTTTCAAAAATGCTGTATAAATTTGATCATCTAAGTTTGTACATGGTGAGTATGAAAAAATATATTTAACCATATCTAAATTTCCATTTCCCGAAATTAGTTTAACATATTGTAACATTTTTCTCTCAGATAAAAATGCAAATAATTTTGAATTGTTATTTATAATAGAATAACTAATAGGATCACGAGTTATCTGATCAAACAAATGTTCAAGATGATGGAAACTATTATTCATGATGTAATTTTTAGATTCATTGTAATATCCATGTTTAAGGATTATTAATAATCTTTCAATATTTTCACATTCTAATTTTGATAAAATATCTAGTAAATCAATAAGATCTAAAAAATTAATTTTGTAATAATCATATTCATCACTGTAAAAATCAATTAAAAGATTAATTTTATCTTGTGTGAGACCTAAATTAATTAAATAACCATTTGTGAGTTTATCAATGTTTATGTAATTAGAATCTATCAAAATTTTATTCATTATTTGTTCAACTGTCTCAGTCATATTTTATTAAAATATTTTTTAATTAAAAAATATTACTTAAAAGTGTTAATATTATCATATGTAATTTTATGATCGTAAGTTTTTCCAGTACTATTGACAAAATTTAATATACCATTGGCACTTAAAATTAAAAAACATTTAGATATATATCTCTTAACATCATCACTAACATTAAAAATACTTGTTCCAATCAATATATTAGTTAATGAATCAACTGAATATACTAGTCTTTGATAGTTACATCTTAAAATTATATTTATTAATTCGTACATACACTCATTAATATGTACTATTGATTCATCTAATGATTTATATCCAGTACGATAATGACCAGTTGGAATACCAAATGATCTGGGTATATTTAATCCGGAATAATTATTATATTTTCTAATTTTAGCATTACCTCTACCAGTTTTTGATGTTTTATGTTCTGTATAATTGTCGTTAAATATAAAAATGCTATTATCATAATCCTTATTATTTATCATACCATCAAAATCCATAGATCTACCATCATAATTAACACATAATAATTGTTTAATTTTTTTATCTTCTGGTATAGAATTAATGTATTGAAACATTTCATTTTGCAAATCAATTACTGTTGATGTAGACATTTATATTATTTTTTATATGAATATTTCAATTATATAAAAATGTCATCATCATTCGATAATAAAAATCTTAAAGAAATATTAACAGGATTTATATCAATTAAACAAATTTCAACATTAGCATTGGGATATGATTGTAAATATTATTCTAAACTAATGGATAGTTTATTTACAAATGATTTAAATGTTGAAATTTATAATGATTTAAATGTTGAAATTAAAGGTCATATTATTATATCAAACCATGTGTCATTCTACGATTTTATGATTGTATCAAAATTAATAGAATGTTATTGTGTTAGTACTATAGTTGATAAAGAATTAGATAAAACTAAAAAATATTTAGAGAATCTTAACATTATTCCATATTATTATGAGGATAAAAATTCTGGTGAATTTGTAAAAGAAGAAATAAAGAAATTAATTGATTCTGGTAAAAATGTTCTTGTATTTCCAGAAGGTGATTTACAAGATGGTAACACAATTGGTGAATTTAAACGTGGATTATTTCATCTTGCATATGATAATAAAATACCAATATTATCGTGTAATATTATATTTAAAAGTAAAATTGACAATACACTTATTCAGTCAATGGCATATTTCTTTGAACTTCCACTTGAAGAACCAACAATTAAATTATACACAAATGAATTTATTTTACCTGGGAATTTTCTTATATTTGATCTATTTTATAGTAAATGTTTCACATCGGTTAGAGATTCTTATGAAAATCACCTAAAAAAATGAAAATCAAATAAAAATAAACAATTAAAATCCAATGTCAAGTGTTACAAAGACTTTTAATGAAATTATTGACGAAAAGAAGACTATTTTTGATGAACAGGCCATTAAGGATTTAATGAATAATTCTAATATTAGATTAACAGAAGTATGTATTGATGATACAGATGATATATTTTTAATAGTTTTTGATAAACCAAATAATGAGTTTAAAGACAATAAATTATTACTATCTACCCAAGATGAAGAAAATAAAAGATATGCTAAGTTTAGAACTACTGTTGATTCAATTTATTCACAGAGAGAGGAACAATATGAAAATAGATAAATAATTCAATTGAATTATTTAATATATAAATTTACCATTGCTTATTCTTTTGATAACCACGAGTAAGTTGTTCTTGAACATCAAAATTAGCATCTGAATCGGATACAAATTTACCCTTATTTGATTTCTTAGTATCTACTTCCTTAACTGGTGGTGCAAAGAAATTTGTAATATTATCAAGAGTTGGTGTACCACGAATTGAAGCAACTTGTACATTAGTATCCTTTATAGGAAATGGATCATTAAGTGTAACATTATTGGGGAAGAAAACTGTTACTTTATCATCCTTAAGAGTTTTGATAAACTTAACAATATTTGTAACTTGGTCATTAGCAGATGTTGAATTTCTATATTTATTTAAATTATTTGATAAAATTGAATTGATAACACTTGTATAAATTTTACCTAATGAATCACTCGACTTACTCATCTTAAGAAGATTGATACCAGTTACAAGTTTGGGAAATTGTGAACTACCAGCTTTACCACCCATTCCAGATAACTTATTTCTGGAAATAAGTCCACCAAAAATCATGTTGAGGATTATCATTCCTCTTTCTTCGGGGTTAATACTCATGAAAATTGTATGAATTTGATTCATATAAGTAGAAATAGGAATTGCAGTTTTTAGAGTATTCTTATCCTTTTTACTATAAACATCACCACTATTCATGATATCAATAGCAGAATTAACAGCTTCTGAATCAACTTCTTCTTCTTCATCTTCAATGACCGGTTCAACGGCAGCATCACCAAATAATGACATGGTATTTTCAGCATCAGATTTTTCTTGAAGTTTTCTCATTCTTACACGTTCCTTATCAGATTTAACATTTTGTGACATTGTCAATTCATAGTTTTGATTCTTTTTATACTTTGCTAAAATTGTTGGTATTGTTTTTGATGGTAAATACATTGACTTTCTTGGTTCTCTAGATGTATAAACGAGTTCATCTAATGTTTCATTTGTTACAATATCCTCTGGTTCAGTATTTACATTTTGTTTCTTTGTCTTAAATTTAGACATTGAAAATTTCTTTTTCTTTGGCTTTTCTACAACCTTGACAACTTCTTCATTAGGCTTCACATTCTCTACATGATTTGTTTCATCAGGAAATGTATCATCTTCAGACACATCAAAAAAACTTTTAGGTGGTTCAATATTTTGACTCATTTTAATACTAAAAAAATAAGTTTTTTTTCATTTTATCTGTTTTTATTCATACAAATTAATATTATTATAATTTTAATTTGTATGAATAAAAACATAATGAATATAAATAAAGTATTGAAATATATTAAAAATGATAAAGTGCGTAAATTTGAATTATGTTTTTATAAAACAGAAAACATCAATAATTTTGAACCTAATATTTTATTATTATCATGTTCTTCTGGCTCATGGAAAATAGTTGAATATATTATTTCAGTTTGTTCAGTTGAATTATTAAATGATATTGATGAAAATAATGCAACAGCATTAATGTATGCTTTTTTAAATGATAAGTATGACATCGCAACAATGTTATTAGATTTTGGATTTACAAATTTTAGTCAGCGAAGTAAACAAGGAAATATAGCATTACAAATGATTAACGATATAGATAAAATAACACATAACATCCTTGAGCGTATATTAAATCCAATTAATATAAAAAAGGAGCAAAAAATATTTAAAATGTATGAACCTAGTGAGTTAAATTTAAAAAATATTGGAAAATCTGGTGGTTATGGTAATATTTTTTATGATGAATCTGGTAAAAACATTGTAAAAGTAACAAATGGTGAAAAAAGTAAATCAACATTTATTAGAGAATTAATATTGTTAAGGATGATAAATAAAATTAATCCAACATTATGTTTACAAATAAATGGATTTGCAATAAATGATATGGGTGAATATATGTTAATCCTTGAAGATCTTCATCATTCATTAGCAGATATATTTGATTTATATTCAAAAATAAATATAAATTCAAAACGTAATTATTTTCTTGCAATTTATAGATCTTTAATTTCAAGTGTTGATAAACTTCATAATATTGGTATTATTCATAGAGATTTAAAACCAGATAATATTATGGTTGATGTTAATGGTCATATTAGAATAATTGATTTAGGTTTGGCTAATTTTGTTGGTGTTAAGGGTATAATAAATACTAAAAGGGAATTTAGTGGTACAAATGCTTATATTCCACCAGATTCTAATGTAACAAACAGTTTATATAATAATTATGATAAATATTTAATTTCAAGTAATAATAGAAATTATAGCTCTGATATTTTTTCGATAGGTGTAATAATTATGAATTCTATTACACATAGAAATTTAGCATTATATTTTTCAAATGATGAAATATTTACATATGAACATAATATATATCATACTCGTATTAATATGATTAAGATTACAGAAGAAATTAAGTATAATATAGAATGTGTTTCACCACATCTTATGGATTTATTAAAACATATGTTTAATACAAATTCATTAATAAGATATACTGCTAAAGATGTTTTGAATCATAAAATTTTTAATGAAAATATACCAAATATACTAAATTTAGATATAAATAGACCAATTTCAAAAATAGAACCTTCATTATTTACACTTGATGATATTAGATTTCAAAGGGGTGAAATAAGATATGGTAAAGAAATATATAATTTTTATTTAGATTGTAATATACCAAAATGTAAAGATGTAGATAATGTTAAATTTATGAAATATGATAATCTAAATAAAAAATATGATTTTGATATAATATTCAATACAAATATAATATTATCATCTTTCGAAACAGACACTCAAAAATTAATGGAAATATTGTATAGTAAAGTTTCAAGTATAGAAGTTATATCATATAAGAATTTTTATAGCTTTATCGAAACTAATATAGTTAATTATACACCAATTTCTATTGTATCCGTTATTGAATATTATGTTTTAATGTTACAATATGAAGATTATTGTTCATCTACAATTGAATTATTTAAACAATGTGCATATGATAAAATTTATAGATTTTCAATATCACAACGAGATGAAGATGTAACTGTTGAACGTTTATTAAAAAGTTTAATACTTGATATATCAGATACTAAAGATATAATAATGCCATTTTTCTAAAAAATGAAATTATTTCATAAATTAATTATAAAATTTCAATGAACAATTGTTTTTATATATCTAGACAATTACTTATATTAATAAATCGTTTAAATCTATTTATATTAAAAATGTTTTTCAATGTTAGAACTTTAAAGAAAATTAAATGGTATAATAGTAAAAATATATATTCATATTTTTATTTACCATACTTTCAATTAATTTGTGGATGTATAGATAAGAAAAATATATTATATTACTTATTATTTATTTATGTATATTTTAGTGTGTTATTTTCATATATTGTTATGTTTATATACTATTTTACTGCTATTAAAAATATAGCAAAATTAAAACGTGATACAAACAAAATAAAATATATATATCAAAATTCTTCAAATTCACCAAATTTTATTTTTGAACTAACAACATATAATACGATGATAGATGAATCAAAATATATTGTACAAGAACCAATCAAATTAGTAATTGACTATTTTAATGTTGATAAAGTTGATAAAATGTGTGATATTGCACTTAATTCATTACTTGTTGAAAATGCTGGAGGTGCATCTGATATTTCAGAAGCTTGGTCTATACATCATTTATCAGAAAAATTAAATTCTACAGAATGTTTCTTCGAAATGGAAATAGATTATATATATTCTAATTTTAAAAAGGTTGATTATATAATCAAATATGATAATCAATATGTTGGTGTAAGTGTTACTAGAGCATTATGTCATCATGAAATGGAATTTACAATAAATGATGCAGAGAGAATAATTAATAGTAAAATAAATGGATTAATATTATCAAGAAGATCAGTTGTTAATAGACTTACATTTTATAAATCTATTTTACATATTTGGTCACCATCTAAAAATATAACAGATATATTAAATGATTATATTTCATCAAAAGATTTTAATGCTGTAGATATGGAAATTATAGGAACATTAGATATATGGATAACAGAAAGTTCACACAAACCAATTTATGACAATTCTAAAATTGTATAAAAAATGAAAATTAAACAATTTTGTTTAATTAAAATGTCGCCATTTTCTTATCTATTAAGTAATTTTAACCGTTATTATCAAAAAGAACAAAATAAATATGTAGAAACAAAAGAAACTATTTGTGTTGAAACAAGTAAAAATAATATTAAAAAGTATGAGGGTGTAAGTGATATAATATGTTTAAATGAAATTATTAAACTTCATTGTTACAATATAATATTTTCTGAGAAAATTAATGATATACTAGCTGATATTTTTTAAGAATATAATTATATTCTTAAAAAAATTTAAAAAAACTGATTTGTAACTAAAGTTGAAAAAAATTTTTTAAATTTATTAGAAATGAATCTTCAAAAAAAAGATGAAATAACTGAAACATTGATTATTAACAATCCTGATTTTAATTCACATGATGTGTATGTTAAGGGTTACTTTTCTGAGGTTGATATAATTTTTAACAATGAATATTTTTTAGAATTGTATCGATATGTACAATATTGGAGACTCCCAATAAAAAATGGATTAATTTCATATGCTGAAATGCCTAATTATGCAAGTGAATCATTACTTAAAAATATGTTATTAACAGGTGATGATAAATACTATAAATATTTATCAAATATAATTATAAATGCTGAATATAAACCATCAAAAATAGAAATCGATAGAGAACATGAAGATATTTATGATTATCTGGTTAAAATAAATAGAGCTGATTTAGTTTTAGAATATTATATGTCTGGTATTCCATTTACAGATTTACACCCAACAATACAAAATATAAATGTTTCAATGGAAGTATTAAAAATAATGTTAGATAATAATTATGAACCATCAGATGAAATTATTATGTGGTATATAGATAATGGTTATGGAAAACTTGCTATTATGTGTATCGAAGACCATATTGATAAAGATTTTTTCTTAGATGAAATACCAACATGTTTAGATTTTTTTAACGAAATATTAAAATGTAAATATAACAATAAAATAAATGATATACAAGTTGAGAATATTATGAATAAACTTTTAACGAGGAAAATGTCAAATAATGATATTGATGTAGTATTATTTATAACTTTATATAGATTATGCTCAGATAAAATGTCAAGTGAATATAAAAAAGTTTTATTGTCAATTGTTGTAAATTTGAATCAACAATTTTTAACACTAACATTTTTGAGAGAAATTGATAATGAAATTAATCATTGTAATGTTATGAGAACTAGCATCAATAATTTATTAATAAATAGTGTTAAAAATAAATATGCATACATCATATTCAACATTGAAATTCTAAATTATAAAAATTATACATCTATATTAGATATAGGTGAAGATATGGAACATGATACATTAGATGATAAAATTATTTACAATACAAATAATGATGATCAGAGTAGTAGTTCGTCTGATTCAGATTGTTATTCAGAATACGATTCTGATTCAGATTGTTATTCAGAATGTGATTTTAATGTTGAAAATTATGGTATAGATACACTACTTGACAAAATTAATAGTGTAGATATAGAAATATAAACATATGTAAATATTAGAAAAATGAATAATTAAAGTTAATTATTCTAAAAATGAAATATTACGCTGTTGTAAAAGGAATTATACCAGGTATTTATGACAACTGGAATGAATGTTCAGAACAAGTTACTGGTTATTACGGTGCTATATATAAATCATTTAAAACTAAAAAATTATGTGAGGAATATATAGTATCAAAAGGACCAATTACTTCTAATCAAAATACAAAACAAATAAATACATATCAAAATACTATAAATATACAACAAAATAATACAAATATACAACAAAATAATACAAATAAAATGATTAAAAAACCTGTATTGCAAATATTAACTGCCAATGATTATAATCCAAAGTATACAGTATATTGTGATGGTGGTCAGAATAAATTAACTGGTAAAGATGCGTGGGGGTGTTGTACAAATAATCTTGGTGATGATCTTTTGATACATAATAAACATTTGTTACAAGATATGAAATTAGAAGATCATGATTTACCGATGGGTCGAAGAACATGTATCATTGTTAATTTTAATGGTGTTAAAATGCAAAATAATGGTGCTGAATTATTAAGTATGGTAGCTAGTCTTAGAATTGCTTTATATTATAATAAGAATAGTCCAAAGATTATAGTTAAACATATTGGTTCAGATTCTAAAACAATTATAGAATCTTGGAGTAAAGGTCGTGTTACTAGAGAAACTAAAGCCAATATGCCTACTGAAAAATATAATTATATACTAGAATTAGTTGAATTAGTAAAAGAATTTGAACGTTATGGTGGAACTATTGAGAAGATACCGGGTGCAATTAATCCTAGTGATTTAGGGTATCATTAATTAATATATGTAATTACATATATTTTTAAGCTTCATTTAACCAATCCCAATCTTTATTTATACCCAAATAGAAATTATTATTGACAATTTTATTATGTGTTGTAATTTTATCAACAACATATTTTTTGTCATTTGTACTATGTTCATGATTAAGTTTACATCTTATAGTAAAATATTTATTATATTCACTTTGATTTTTTCTATTTATAAATTGTATGAATTCATCAAGTGTTTTTATTCTATCAAATAAATTAATATTTGAACATTTATCTAAAAAATATATTGTGTTAATTTCTGGCTTATTATGATTTGTTGATGTCCACATTGGTTGGGTACTTAAATATTGCTTAATCTCATTATGTAAAATAAAATGTTTTAAACATCTTTCTGCATTTGTATGTTTCATTTGTTTATTAATTGATAATTGATATAATTCACGAGCTTCATTTTCACTATCACAAAATAAAATTGTACTATGAATTTTAATTATATAACCTTTATTACATAATCTTGCATATGCAGAAATACGATGTTGTCCATCTAATATACCATAAACACTTTTAATTGAATTTAAATTATTTACATCATTGTAACTAACTAATGTTACACTAGGTAAAGGTGGTTCTCTTCCATCTAAAATATATTTCATACAAAATTGTTCAATTCCATCAACATGAGATTCTATAATTTCTCTTTGAAATGGTAAAACATAAGTATTAAGATCATACATATTATCAAACACCTTTGTAGTTTTTGTATCACGAAGAACAATATTATTCATCATTTTTTATTTAAATAGTACATATAATTTTCATTTTATTAATTTATTCCGGTATCAATAAAATGAAACGTGAATCAGCATTAATATATAAAATATCATTATGTACACAGTGTGATTTTTTAAAATGACAATGACCAAAAATATGAACTTTAGGTTTATATCTATTAATTTCTATTTCTAAATCTTTATTACCAATTCGCCTTGTATTCATATCAAAATTGTCAATTAATGGTGTTTCATGTGTTACTATAATATCAACATTATTACCATTACGTTTAAGTTTATTTAATGTTAATTTAACGTTTGAATTATAATTTGGATATTGACTAGGATATTTATTTTTTGATGATTGTATTCCATGAAAGCCCATAATTGTTGTACCTTCTTCTAATACTTTAATATCATCTAAAGGAATAATATTATCATATTCTTTATTTAATTGTATATCATGATTACCATAAACATAAAATAATTTATCTGTATTAAGATACAATGGATATTCTGGAATACCATCACATCCACGTACTTTTATAAATTGAGATGATTCACCATACATATCACCACATGAAATAGATGTAAATTCTTTTATATTATATCCATTATCGGATAGAATATTTATACAATATTCAAAAATTGATTCATTTACATATGAAGCTTCTTGAAAATCACCAAAAGTAAATATCTTATCTTTAATAAAGTCACATTTTATTACAACAACTTCAAATTTAACACCACATAAAAATAATTCTTCTGAAAATTCTGTTGATATCATTTTTATGTTATTTAATAATTCATTAATTCAATTATTGAATAATTAAATAAATAAATTCATAAAATGACTACTGTAGCTGAATTAATTGATATCAAAATTAACAGTCGTATTTTATCATTTCTTGAAGACCCCAATAATTGGAAACAAACAACTTGTCATATTAATGGTGAAAAGGTTATTAATGAAAATGTAAGATGTTCGTATACATTTAATAAACATCTCATATTTTATAGTAAACATGTAACAAATATATTAAATAATTTAAATGTGAGTAATAAAATATTAGATAGAGAATTAATTAAATATGAAACTGGTGGTAAATTTGAAAAACATAAAGATCATAAAATTAATTATGAACATTCTTATGTTGGACTTATATACATACCAAGTGATCATATAGGTGGTGATTTAATAATTTATCAAGAAAATGGAAACAAAAAGATTATAAAAACTTCGTCTGATAAATTTAAACTTGTCATTTTCAATGTAAATTTATATCATGAATCAACATCAGTTGAATATGGTAGAAAATATGTAATTAAATTTCCTATTTTTAACAAAGATAATTCTGTTGTGGATTATTTTGTTGATGATCAATTAAGTGATTGAATTTAAATATATTTTAATTAAAATATATAAAATATGCCTATTTCCATTATAATAATCTGTGTAGTTTTAATTCTAATTCTAGTATCATGTCTATGTCTATGTTTAAATTTTTATCAAGATTTAAGAAAAGATACTTGGTGTGAGTCAGAAACTCTTTTAGGTATGTTTCTTGGTTTATCTATTGTATTTTTAACACTAGGTGTATTTTTAGATTACAATGTTATAGTAATGTCATTATATTTTGTAATTTTATTGCTTGAATTTGTATATCTATTAAATGTGTCAAAAAGAATGTATTTAGATTCTAAATTAATTGGTGTTGGTATAATAATATTAACAGCATTTGAAACAATTTTAATATCGAAGGGTAATCAACCCGAATTAGCTGTTTTAGCAACACCATTTTTATTTTTTACAATGATACAGTTAGCTATAAGTGATAATCTATCCGAATTTAATATTGATCATAAAGATATTAAATCTAATAAAAATCCAATAAATTAGGGTTGTAATGATGCTCATGTTCACCAATTAAAAATGTATGATTATTATTATTTTCATTGTAAACAGCACGCTTATGATGATCCTTATTTTCATCAACAGTATCAACTACAATTAAAACTTTAACATCCTTATCGGTTAAAGACTTATGAATATCTCTAATATATTCAATAACATGATTAACTTGTTCATTGTTAGTATCAGTATTTTCGGTCTTAATTGATTTAACTAAATTATCATATTCTTGATCTTTCTTGGAAAGTGCTTCTCTATGTTCATTCTTAACTTTAATTAACTCACCCTTAAGTTTCTCAATAGTGTCGATATTCTTGTAATTGTTAGAAGACATGTTTTTATAAATAAATTAATTAATTTATTTTTATATTTCTTCTTCTTCTAATGAATTATGTTCATCATCTATTAAAATTCTTTCAACATCAGAGTCATTTGAAATAATTTTATCTAAAATGAAACCATTTTGTTTCCTTTCACTGTATGGGATAACTGAATCTAAAATAAAAATACATGTGCTATTTATTTTAGATCCAACAATTGTCTTATCAATAGAATCATATGTTAACTTTAATCTAGTTAATCCCTTTCTTGCATTTATAATTTTTTCCATTATAGCATCACCAAAATTATTCTTATTTTTAAATGTCAAATAACATTGTGCTGACATAAGACATATTTCTTTTAATTTTAACACACCAGTTGTTTCCATTGATTCATTCCCATAAAATCTTATAAAACATCCACTCCAAGAATCCTTTGAAACATATTGTCTTCGCCCAAAACAAATCTTCTCATTATCACCAACACCCGAAATAAAATCTAAATCTGTAAAACATTGTAATAATACTTGTGGTATTTCTGACATTTTACATCATATTAATATTTATTTTTTCATTTTTTAATGTGGTATAATTGTTCAAAATTAACTTTTTATTTATATACTTTACTATACCATATTTGACAACCATAGTTATTTCTAACACCAGCCATCTTTTCTCTCACAATTCTTCCATCTGCATTAGCAATATTTACAGCTGGATTTCTATGTGGATATAAACATATTGTATAATGTTTTCTCGTAGAATATAATTTAAAAATTTCCGTTAATTCATCATTGTTAACTTTAGAATATTCAGCAGTTTCAATACCATCTGGACACAATGTGTTAATAAGTTCAATACCAGTATTTCTATCTTGCATCATAGCGACATTTAAAACTGAATCTAAATATGACTTAATACCAATATCCTTTTTACCATCATCAAACTCCAATCCATTTGGTTGATATGGAAAAAAGTATATCAAACGTAAATTTTTCTCTATTACTTCTTTATGTTCTGTATATATAACTTCTTTATTTCTTTCGGAATCATTATTATAAGATGTTTTATTTGAAATTGGAACTCTCTCCTTACCAGTTACAATTCTAAGTATTTCTTTATTTAAAACTGATAATGGTGAGGGATACATAACACCACCGTCTGCATATAAAACACCGTCTATCTCTTTTGATGGTACAATACCAGGAATTGTTGCAGATGCAATACAAACATCAGCATTCATATCTAAATCACCGTCAGTAAATTTTAAAGGCATTGCATAGTATAATGATTGTTCTTCGTTGAAAAATGGTTCTGATATATAAGAATTTGCTTGACTTGTATTACAGAAAAATTGAGCTTTCTTATTTACAATATCATATGTACCTAACCACATTTCAGTTCTTTGAATTGATTCAGTTGTAAATAATTCTTTGAATAAATCATTTGCACCTATACCTTTATTATATAGCGAACCAGTAGTAAAAATAAATGGAATGTCTGGTATAAATGATACTTCAGTTGGAACCCACTTTTTAAGGAATAGTTTACTATTTATATGTTGTGAATTTTTTTCTATACCAGCAGATGTCCAATCCGAAGCTTGACCAATAAATGAAGCTACATTACCACCTGATGACCCAAAAACTATATTAGGTGCATAACTATAATAACCACACATTTTACCACCCATTGCAGCAACTCTTGCATCATAAACTTCTTGTAAAAGAGCTAATTGTGATACAAGTAAACCACCAGATACTGGCAAAGCATAACACCAAAAATCATTTGGATCATAAATCATATCTTTCATATTTTTATATCATTAAAATTTTCTAATAAATTCTTTTTAAAAAAGTGCTCTGATCTATAATAGAGAGACGTGTTTTTGTGTCACTTTTTTGGTTGACAATTCTACTAACCATCGAATGTAATTTTTGAAAAGGTGTTGAAAATGATAATTTTCAACGTTATTTTTTGTATTTTGATACATATCTAAAAAATCAAAATCGGTCTGATAGATTGATGTAACATTAATTATGTCATTTTAAATAAAAATAAAATTTCATGGTGAGAAAAATATTTTTTGTTAAAAAAGACATAATCAATAATAAAAATAGAATTCAAAAATACGTTCTGAATAATTATAGGGAGACGTATTTTTACGCACTTTTTTCATGTGAGTAACCGATTTCTATTCGAGACAATTTTTTAAAATATGCTATTTTTACTAATTTTCAATTGAATTTTTTATAAAAAATAGACAATTGCGAAAAATAAAAATCAGTCTGGAGAACTGTTTGTGTCAAAATTATACATTTAATTAATATTTTCATATGAAATTTATATTTCGTGGTAAGTAAAATATTTTTTATGTTGAAAAAGACACGATTCAGACAAAAATAGAATTCAAAAAATGCCATAAAGTAATAATTCAGAGACGTATTTTTACGTCCTTTTTTCACTTGTCTATCCGACGGCTAGTCGGATGTAATTTTTGAAAAAGTGCTGAAAATGATAAATTTTACTTGAATTTTTTATAAAAATCAACAAAAATGAAAAATAAGATAATATCCAACAGATTGATATATATTAAATATATCAATAAACTATAACTTTTAGTTTAGTGTTATATTTCACTGTAAATAATTAAATAAATTTATTTAATTAAAATTTAATATTATTAAAATAATGTCTTCATTTATTTTCATGCGAGGTAATCCATTAGATTTATCAAAAAAATTATATTTAACAACAACTATTAATAATTTATCATATGTATATTGTTATAATACATCAAATAATTCATTTGGTAGTATCACACCAACTGCAGGTTTTATGCAAATAACACATTCATACAATAATTATTCACCTGTAGAATTTACAGTTACAAATATTGGAAATGGTTTATTTTCAATGTTTGATGGTAGTCATTATTTATGGGTTAATGATGAAAATATGTTTGATCTTATAGTAGATACACAAAATAATATTATATTCCGTAAACCAGAAGATTCTGAATATAATATATATGATATACAAAAAGAAATATATCCATCTATACCATTTAATTTAAGAATTGACAATGAAAATACAAATACAAGATTTTATTTTTTTAATAATTCAGAAGATGATTGGGAAAGATATACAGTAACTAAAGAAAGTAATAATCCATTTTTTATTCCAGTAAATAAAGGTCAAGTTTCAGTCTGGAAAACATATGAAGGTGAAATTGATGGAAATTGTTACTTTAATACTACAGATAAAATGATACCAATTGGTTGGTTATATGATTGGGTTAATGGTACAAGTTTAAATTGTGATAAAGAAGGATTTCTTGATTCAACATATAATAATTGTTATTTTTCAGATGCACATTCATGTGAAACAAAATGGACTTATGGTTTATGTAAAACTCAAAACGATATAAAAGATATTTGTGGTACGTGTATGGGATCAGTTTTAACAAATGATAATTCATGTTATTATAATAAAATAGATTCATATCCACCATTATTTGATAATTCAGAAGAAATTGTAGACTCCGAAGAACTTAGAATTGAATTACAACCTTCTGATATAATTAATAATAATGATAATGAAGATGATTTTGATGGATGTAGTAGCACAACTGGTATCGCGGTTATTTTAGTTGTAATAATATTTTTTGTTATTATAGCAGTTGTAATATATTTTTCAACAAGGAAAACTGATCATAAATCTAAAAATAAGGCTATAATACAAAATGAAATGGAGCCAATATATCAACCTGGACAAAATGAATTTGGTCAAGTAGATACACATAACTATAATAATGATCCTAATTATCAACGTATCATGTAATTTATAATTTTATCATATAATTCATCATTTTTCTTTAATATAATATCAATATGACCAGGTACTAAATAATAACATGCAATTACAACATCAAAAATTGTATAATCACTACAATCTAATTCTATAAAAACTTTAATTGTGTTTTCTATACAATTATTAATCAATCTTAATATAATTTCTGGTTCGATAATAGTCATTTGTAGTATCAGTTTTATATATCCAAAATATAACATTACAGGTTTAATTGTATACAATCTTAATGTACCCTTAATTTTTTCTAAATATTTATTAACTTCAACTGTAAATTTTTTAAGGTCAATTGTAGAATTATATTCTCTATAAATATGATACAATTCTACAATTTCAAATTTACTACTACTAAAAACTGATTCATATTGAGCAATACAAGTAAATAATAATATATTATTCTTTGTATTAATTTTATTAACTCTTGTGAAATTATTTGTTTTAATTCTTAATTCTTCATGTTTATTATATTTTTCTATCGTTGTAAGATTTTCATCGTTATTTATTTCACTGTATAAATCTAAATAATTTTTATCATTGTTAAAATAATGATACATATAAAATACAGCATTAAAAAAGCAATCGAGGTTAATATTATTTTCATTAAATAATAACGCAATATCATATGTAATGTTATTGTTTTTATTTAACATATCAGGTTTTTGAATACTCCAATAATCAATAATATTATCAACATTTGGTAATAACATATCAATATTATCAGTAATAGAGTTATAGTTAGATAAAATTTCATTGTTATCAATCATTTTATGTGGTAATAATGTCATATCTATTTTATCAGTTATATCTATTTTATCAGACATATTATTACTTTTATGTAACTCTTTGAAATATGGATCTAATAATAGATCAGATGAAGATTTTCGTTTACTTGCGTCTATTTCAAGCATATTTTTAAAAATTTCAATCATTTCATCATCATATAAACTTTCCATTGCTAATGAAACTCCATATGTTTCATCTTCTGTTAATATTATTTTATCATTTATATTATTTTCTTTGATTTTTATAACTTTACTGTTATTATATATTTTATTATCATGAGTAAATATATTTGAATAATATGAATGGCCATTATCTCTTATACCCCATAAAAAAATTGTAACAATGGATGATAAATCAATATTTAATCCAACTACTGATGATTTATATTCTATTCTATTATCATCATCATCTATAAATGTAGCAGTTCTATTTGACTTAAATCCATCATATGCTAAATATGAACCAATATGAATCCTGTGATTTACTAAATCATTATATGGTGATATACCCAAATAACTTGATATACCATAATCAATAAATTTAACATTACCATACTCATCAATCATAATATTATCATCTTTTGTATCACAATGAATAATACCTACATCTGAATTAGCTTTAGATGTTATTAATAAAGAATATAATAATTCTTTATAAATCTTACGTCTTTCTGGTGAATCACCCTTCACCCTTAACAACTCAAAATATTCTCGTGTGTTAAATTTTAAATATTCTAGTACCATTGATATAATATTATCTTTATCTACATATATACCAAGAATATCGACTGTTGTACTTTTACGTTTTAAAGAATTTAAAAATGCAATATCTTTAATTGCTGAATTGTCAAGAAAATATTCACTACCTTTTTTAAATTTTTTAATTATACACTTTTTACCACTATCTTTAATATATGTAATTGTTGTATCACCATATGTTCCAGATCCAGCAGAAGAACCCTCTTCTTCAACAAAATCTTCACGTTTAAATAATTTCATTTCATCTACATTTGAAATTTTATCTGTAATAGGTTTCTTTTTCAATAATATATCAACAACTTTACTCTTTACTTCATTATCAGTTATTTTTCTTATATCACCAACTGAATAATTTGCACCCATATTTATAAGTTTCTCTGATATTTCGAGATTATTTCTATTAAATGCCAATTTTAATATATTCCAATCATCACTTTTAATATTCACATCAATTTCATCAAAATCTAACAAAAACATAGCAAATTTAAAATTAAGTCTAATAATTGCTTCCGAAATTGGTGGACGTTTTTTGTTATTTTTTTGATTTATTACACCTTTATTATTATTTATAAAAATTGTAAATTCATCAGAATATTTTAAAAAATTGTCACCTATATATGATGCTATATGTAAAATATTATTACCAGTATTAATACCATAATAATTTGTATCTGGATAATCATGTAAATAAAATTCTTGATCTAATTTATCTAAAGTTAAAAATAATTCATCGTTATTCATTATTATTTTTATTATTTAAACCAAAATAAAATGAAAAAAAATACTTTTTTTAAGTCTAAAAAACTTATAATGAGTGAACTTAACAAGAAATACGTACATGAAAGCTTAAGCGATTTTCTAAAATCGCATTTACAACTACCAAAAACTTTACAAATTATACCATATGCATATATTAGATCAACTAAAGAGGTATTATCAATTGCAACTTTAAATGAAAAACAAGTATTAACTGATTTTGGTGGTACATACAAGAGAGGTAGTGATATTTTAAATTATGTAGTTGATAACATAGCATTAAATTCATTTGGTGTTTTACCAACCGATAGAGAATATGTTCTTGAAAATAGTTCAATTGCATATGTTCTTAATTATGATGTTAAACTTGGATGTGATGATATTCACATCCAAGTTTCACCAACAATTTTTGTAAGATATGAATTTGAAAGATCTGATGATTTGGAGGAACTTCTAAAGGAATTTGCATATTTATATGCAAATAAAATTAATGGAACTCTTAGAAATGATTCACTAACAAGTAATATTGTTTTCATGAAAATTAGTGATCTTTATTATACATGTCGTGGAACAACGGTTAAGAAGATTGATCGTAAAACTGGTAATGAACTTATTTATGATATAAATGAATATGGATTTCCTGCAGATCAAAGAATTACAAATATTTATAAGTCTAATCCTTCTACTGGAGATATTCCATTAGATGGATTTATTTCTGAGTTAGCTAATTGTTGCCCAGAGGTAGATTTTTACATAAATGTTTCAAATACTATGAGTAATTCTCTTTTTATGTTTTTTGATGTTGGTCTACCAATTTTAGAGAAACATAACAGGTACATAATTATTGAAGAGTAGAGAGTTATATAAGAACACAAAATAATAGAAATTTCTATTATTTTATTACATTCATACATTTAAGGTCTTACATTTCTAAGAAAAATAGCATCTGTTGTTTCCTCAGGCTGTAACTTTTTTCTAGAAAATTTAAGCATTGAACCAATCTCAATATTCATAACCTTTGAATGTACATCTTGAGATTTAGATGTAGAAGGTATAGAATTACTATTAAGACCAACATCAGATAATATGACATTCTTTCTTTCAACATCTATAGTTTCTACATGTGATTGAAGACAATTGTCATAACATCTATGTAAAATATCATCATCTTTGATAATTTGAATTCTAGACCATTCATCAAAAAATGCTCTACTAAATGATGATACACCAGTTGATAAAATAAACATACCAGTAACATTATTAGCTGATAAACATGGATCTGATGAACGACCATTAGTTTTAAGATGTGTTATCATCTTTAATTTATCAATCATCTCCTTTGTTTCTGCCTTTGCAGTTGATTCATCAACTTCATTACCAATTACAACTAACGTTCTTAAATCATTAATTGGGTTATCAAAAACCATTGAAAACTGCATTCTACTTCCTATAAAATTTTCTTGTGTAATACCAAAATTATCCATTCTATATTCAATGATCCATTTTAACAAATCATTTTCATTTATTTCTACGACTTCGTCTAATCTATTACGCTCAATTAAATAACGGTTTTTTATAAAAATATTAATTATACTATTAAATGGTAAAATATCATACCCCCTCATACCCATGAGTTGGACAATTTCAAAGAAAAGATTTACATTCTTATTTGTAGACATTTTCTTAATAAAAAGTAATAAAAAATTCACTTTTCATATATGATAAAAATGAATTTTCCAATGAAATTTACAACTAAAATGTCTAAGAATTCATTATTCACATTAGAAAATGGTGGTATTATATGTAGTGTTAGTGTTATTTTATTTGATCCAATTAAAGGTTATTTATTATGTACAGAAAATCGAAAAGGATTTCCAGATAAAACAAAGAAATTTCTAGCATCTCACATTTTAGGTGGTAAAGTAGAAAAAACAGATAATTCTCCATTAGAAACTGGAATTCGTGAATTTTGTGAGGAATTACAATACTGTTATGATGATAAGACAATTAGTGAAACTACTGAAATATTAATAGATGCATTTGATGATGTAACAATGAGGTACAAAGATTTTTTAGTAAGTAAGAATAAAAATTTATATAACAGATTTTATGTTATTAATATTGAAGAAATTGAAGATGATCCAGTTAAGGATTCTTTATATGATACAATTACAAATTGGAAGACAAATGATAATAATGATATAAAGAGTATTTTTTATTGGAAAAATGATGATGTACTCAAAATTAAAAGTACCAGTTTACTTGATATGTTCATCAAAAATAAACCCAACTATCATTTAAATTCTAATAATGATATGAGTGGTACTATTAGTATTGGTGGTGTTATTTTTGATGTTGAAGATTATAGAGAATTTGAAAATGACAACATACAGTTTTCTAATGTTAACGGTGTTCTTGTTAAAAAATATATTACTAAGAGTCATACTATTATCATTGATGATGTTACATATAATGTTGAAGATTATAGAGAATTTGAAACTGATAATATAGATTTTTCTAATGTTAACGGTTATATTAATAAGACTGGTACTATTAGTATCAATAATGTTATTGTTAATGATGATATTGCGGATAAAATAAGAGAATGTATCTCAAATAATATCAAAAGAGATACCGAAGAAAAAATTAAAAATGATAAATTTATTAAAATGAACATTACTGACACTGTTAATTTGAAGATGTTAAATATATTTGAAAAATTTAATAAAGCTCATTGAACATTTTTACATCATTGTGATAAACTTGATAAATCTTGTGATATGTAATAATAGTAATGGTTAAAATTAATCAATTGATTAATTTAAATAGTTTTATATAATAATCCAATTAAAAATAACATACATAGTATAATTTTAAAATCAAAATAGTATGTTATATTAACATTGAATGTATCATACATAATATTTTTATAATCTAAAATAGAAATATTATATGTGAAAGAAGATAAAAAATCAAATGTAATATTTATGTTACATTTGCCATATTTATTTTTATTAATGATATTACCATCTTTTTTAACCATCACATCATATGATTTTATGAATTTAATAAACATGTATGAATTTAATTCAGATGGAGAATTAATCAAATCACAATATATTGGTTTAAAATTTTTATCAATTAAAAATATTTTCATAAATCCAATTTTTTGATTTGTATATTCAGTGTAATTTAATAATTGATCTTTATATTCAGATAATAATTCCCCATCTAAACATAATTGTTCAACTTTTGAATAATCTTCTTGTAAATTGTTTTCAATATAATCATTTACTACATGTGGAAATTTTTCAATTGACCATTTTGATAAACATTGTAATGTAAATATAAAATCATCATAATCTTCTATTGATGTTTTTTTCACAATAAAATCAACATATTTTCGTGTGTTAGTAAAATAGGATTCGTCAAATTTAAAAGATGTCATTTTGTTTAATGTTTTTTGTTAATTTTCATTTTATGATAACTTTTCAATTAAACTTAATGTTTTCATATTAAATAACTTTTCGGATAGAACCTTAACATTATCATTGACACTAGTAAGAAATTCACGTCTTGTTTCAATCTTAAACTTTTTATATTCTTCATACTTTATGTATATTTCTTTGGTTTTCAAATGACATAAGTTTGACAGGCTTTTAATTTCACAGTTAAATATAATAGTATCACATCTAAAGAAATTAGATGCAAAAAATGATGAATCTGCTGAATGTTCATTGAATATTAAACAATTAACTCTTATGGTATTGGTAACATTGACCCATTTAAAATCAAATTTTCCATCAATTATAACAAGATTAATCTTTTCGGTGTTATTCTTGTTATCTTCATAAAATTGGGTAAAATCGTTATTATTTTCAATATAATGTATATTAGACATTTTTAATACAATAATATTTTTTAATATAAATTTATCATATAACTTCCTAATAGTGGAATTAAATCTAAGCGAATTTTTAGATTACAATCTATTAATAATTGAACAATTTCATCTTCATTTAATTCTTTACCCATATTCTCATTTATAATCTTCAGATAATTATCCAAATCATTTTCTAAGAATAATTTAGAAAACTCAGTATATATACTACTTGATGTAAACAAATCATAAAAACTTTTATTGAGTAAAAATATTGTAACATAAAGAAAAAAATACAGTTGTGGGAAAACATTTATACCAGTAAATCTAATATAATTCATTAATTCTGTAGAAACATTTAATGATGGTACTCTCATTGATAAATAATCTTTCATCGAAGGATTATCTGTTAATTTAACTCTTATATTTTTGTTGTTTGTTAAATTATAATTAATATTCCAATTTGGTTCTTCAATGTTACGAATAGAATCTTTACCAACAAAATATAATTTTCTGTTAGCATAATCAACAGTAAATGATGAATATTTACATGGTTCAATAAAAAGAGTATAATCCATATCAATTTTCTTTCCATTCATTTTATACGAAGATTTTTCATTCATAACAGATGTATTTTCATATGATGGTGATCCATGACTTATAGTATCAGTTCCAGATAATATAAATATCTGGAAAAATATATCTTTCATCATTTTTTCTGTAAATAAAGTTTTAATTAAATTATCCTTTGATACGAATAAAACAAGATTAGTATATTCACATACCCAAGAACATAAAATATTACTTTTAAATGGAAATTCAGATGTATTAATTAATGTTGAAATTGCAAATTTATGAGATGCTTCACATGATTCATTTATCATTCTTTGACGTTTAATAATCTTATTAATAGATATAAGGTTTGAATTTAAATCAACAGGTCCATATCTATATTTTCCAAATTGTGTTTCACAATTTGGAAATCTTTTTATCATTAATCTTTTACCTTTGAAAAATCCAGATTCAATTATTATTTGTTCATCTGGTATAATTTCACCATCATCAAATAAAAATGAAAATGAATTGCACATTTTACATTTTGTTCCATCAGGTGAGAAATTAAATTTATTACTACATATAGGTTTATTAGAATTATAATGATAAATAGATTGTGTAAAATCCGTTTCGTATTGCTCTTCCAATTTTTTATCATATTTACCGACAAGATGTCGTTTAGATTCATTAGTCATGTTAGACATAGTTTTAAAAATTTTGTCAATATTAAGTATTGATCCAGTAGACATATTTTTTAATTAAAAAATATTATTTATAATTTCATTTATAAATGATTAAAAATCATAGAAAAACTTAAACATAATTTCGCATAAAAACCAAGAGATTATGACAACTTTTTCTTGTTTCGCAGTTGTACTGTTAACTTTATCAATTAATGATTTGTTTACAGATTTTACCTTTGTTTCTTTATATTTAGATTTCCCATTTTTTCCTTTAACCTCAACCATTATACTTGGTACATCACCAAAAATATAACTTAAAACATTAAAAATTTTATTTGGATCTTGTAACATTTCATTAAATTTATTAATATCATCATTCATTTCACCAAATTTTGTTGGAATGTTTGTTATTACATGTAAATATTCATAATTTTGTGGTAAAATATAATATCCAATTTTTTGTGTTGATGGATATTTAAATGTATAAGAATAATAGAATAAATTATTACCAATTTCCATATTATTATTTCTAAGAAATACACGTGTTGTCATTTTAAAATCTTCATCTATTTTAGCAATATCACCAATATTATCATAAGTTTTCTCATTGTGATAAAAATATATATTGGTTTTAATTTCTTCGGGTTCTAAAAAAGAATAGTCAAATAAATCTTTAAATATAGAACCAGTTGAAAAATGAACATAATTAATTTTTGATCGTACAATTATATGTGCTACTCTGTTAAATAAAGAAGGTTTATCTGTTGTTATATTTCTAACAACTAAAACCATAGGTTCATAATCTTCAGCTACAAACATTCTATCTGTATATTTTGTTCCGGTTTCAATAAAACAAACTTTAACTGAAGGTGAGACAATATTTTGTGGTTCAAAATTATTTGTTAAACAATAATTAAACATATAATCTATATATTGAAACCTTTCACTATGAATATTTAATGGACTAATTGGTTGCATACCTGTTGATGGAAATACTGACATTATTTTTAATAGAAAAATTATAAATTTATAATTTTTTAATGATAGTTTTAATAACATGCATTGGTTTTATCCAAATGTCTAATATCACCTTCATATAATATATGTTTTTCCATCCAAATTTTAATATTTAAAAGTGTCTTATCATCTTTCATAATTTGTTCTTTGTTTAATTCTGGTGTATATGCTGGAATATGAATAACATTTTGTGGGTTTTTACCAAATGATGTTGGATTATCATCAATTATTAATGTATCTTTTAAATCAAATCCAACACGTTCAAGATCCTTTAATGATATTAAATGATTTTTTGTTTGTGTAAATTCAACGTGACAAAATGTTAATACCGTTTTAAATTTTTCCTTATATATATCAGAATTTACAGGAAATAAAATTGATTCTATTGCTCTTACATATCTTTTTTGACCAGCTGAATATATTGAGACATGTTTGAAATTTTTCATCAAAAAATCTATAAATTCAAATACATATGGTCGTAATACGACTATAAAACTTATTATTGAACCCGAACCCTTTTCTGAGTTATCTGGAAGATCAACCACTTCAATAATTCTACTTCTTTCCTTTAAATAACTATACTGTGGATCAGTTTTAATTATTTTAATGGCGGTTTGATCTTTTTGTATTGAATGAATCAATGTAGCGTCTAAATCAAGCACTATATGTTTATACTTCATAGATTTTTTATAAAAATAAGTTTTTAAATAAAATTATTATATCATATTAAATATATTTTATAAATAATGAAAAGTATATTATTCATAACTATGTTAACATTATAAATTTTTAAATATATATAAAAAAATAAAATGATATATACTATCGTAAATGTCATTGTCATTTATTTAAAATAATATAATTATATTATTTTAAATTATTACATACTTATATCATATATGGTGGATATATATTTAATATTCCTCATAATCACCCTTAAAATCTTTGTTGATATGGGATTCTAAGATGTCTATTTGTTTAGAATATACATACCCGTTATCAAACATATCAATTGAAAATTTATATCCGTTATCAAACTCCTCAAATGGTATGTCAGGCATTACAAAACAATTAACCTTTTTATGAAGTTTATGAATAAATTGGTCATTAGAATATGATGAACAATTACATGAAGCAAAATTAATATTTTCATTCATTTTTTGGTTACATACAATTTTATTCTTCTCTATACGAAAAGAATCTCTATTACATTTAATTTTACCATCAAAAATAACAACGTTGAATGGTTTAACAGATTTATTGAATTTTATAAAATCTTTTTGAAATTCATCATTATGATCATTTTCTGATGTATCACCATTTGATTGACATAACTCACATTTATAACTTGCTATTGATACAGATTCATCTCTAGAATAATTTTTCATTATATCTTCAATATTATCAATATGTAAATTAGTTTGAAAAGACCATTGTTCTAAAGAATTAAAAATTTCATTGTCTGTCATAGATGAATTTTTTATGATTTTAGATTTAATCTTATCATCAGATTTAACTTTACCATTAAAATAATCCAATATAATAATCATAGCAGAGTCTATAATATCATCTTCTTTCGAAAAATAAAAATTATGACCATCGGTAACATAACAAACATCATCAAAATTCTTATATAAAAGTACACGTTCTGGTTCTGGTAAAGTAAATCTCTGTCTAATTGCCATTGTATGGTTGAATAAATCATTTGAATATTTATTTAATTCACCAGAATTGATAATAGATTCCTTTGAAAAATAACAAGATTTATTAAATAATTCTGCAGCTTTAGGATCATAATTATGTTTATCCAATCCATTAAAGATAAGTTCCGATCTAAGAAAAATCTTATCACCTTTAATGAAAGGTCTTCCTGTGTGTTCAAGTGTTTGATCAAAAATAAAAAAATCACCAGGTTCAATTTTTGTTATTTTAATGTTATCAAATTCCAAACAACCTTCTGGGTTTTCACCACCAGTTAAATAAATTAAAATTGTATACTTTGAAATAGTATTATCACACTTACTTACATATGGTGTATCATAATGACTTTTAAAATTTCCATCACCAGGTGAAAATTTATTAAAACGAAATACATTATTAACCGAATCAAAGTTAATAATATTATCAAGGAATGCATCAAAATCACCATTATCATTGTATGAATTATCATTTGTTACCATATATTTATTTATAATTTTAATATTTGGGTGGTATATATTAGGTATTTCATTAATTTTTTGATTTGATGGTTGTTGTGGCATTCCAGGAAATTGTGGCATTCCAGGAAATTGTGACATTGGTGATAATGATGGCATTTGTGATAATGGTTGTTGTGACATATTCATAGCAGGTATTTGTGACATTGGTGACATATTCATAGCAGGCATTTGTGACATTGATGGCATTTGTGACATTGATGGCATTTGTGACATTGATGGCATTTGTGACATTGATGGCATTCCATGAAAATTTGATGATGATTGTGATAAATCAGGAATTGGTATTGTGTTAAATGGGGAATTTTGTATTTTTGATTCTGGTTCTGGCATTCCCATTCCCGGAATAAATTTTGGTTCTGGTATTCCATTAAAATTTGGTGATTGTCCTTGTGATATTGATGGTATTTTTACTGCTGGTTCTGGCATTTTTGGGAATTGTCCATGTGACATTGAAGGATATTCATCATATTTTAAACATATTTTCATAACTTTACCTGAATGATCAAGTATAATATAAAAAGGTTGATCATAAGGACTAATCTTATCATCATCATTACTACCACCAATCTTCATACCAAATACATCTGGAATTGGCATATTACCAACACTACCATTTTTAAAATAGTCAATTATATTAAGTGTATAATATGGTATATGATTGAATGTTGGAAACAAATTGACATCAATACCATCAATAGTTGATGTATAACTTGATAAACTTTCACGGTTGACCGGTTCATATTTAATATTTTCAATGGTATCATCTTCATTAAAACGAACAAAATTATTATTAGTAGCGTTATATTTACCTTGTGGATTTACAACATCAGAATTTACAATTTTTACAAATGGAACATCATCGTCAAGGTCAGTAGAATTATATAATTCAGTAAAATATGAACCTAAAGATTTGGCTAATTCCATTGAATTAAAAATCATACGTTTACCACCTCTACTTTCAGAATTAGCGGGTAATGTATACATATTTAATTCATCTAAAGTTAATAGATCTTCATATCCAAATAAATGACCAGTAAAAACTTTATCAATATTTGGGTGATCCAAACTGTCGATGATAATCTTAATATCTTCAATATCGTCCTCTGTTTCATCATTATAAACATTAACACCTTCATGATATAAATATCCCAATGTGTTAATTTGTTTTATTTTACAATTTGTAACTAAATCTAAATTGATTATGTTTTCAAAATTATGGAATGATAGATCATCTTGTTTTAAAAACACTCGTGTAAAAGCTCCTCGAGTTTCATATTCGTGTGCAAAAATTTCTATATCATCACTCGATAGAAATTTTTGTATATTCTTTATATACTTTTCAACATTGTGTGAATTAGTTCTAATTGGTTCAGTGGACATATTAAATAATGTAATCTGTGTCATTTTATTATTAAAAATGATAAATTTATCATTTTTTAAAGTGTTATGTTATCACTTTTTATTAAACCAGCATCAATAGTGTGTAAATCATCTATTATATCTTCACTTATTTTACTGTTAAATATATCATCAAAATCTTTACCGTCGTATTTAATAAATTTATGATCATTAAAAAATCTAGAAATTTTATTAGATAATGAATTATCTATCTCAATAATATACAAATTGTTATAAATATGATGAGTTTCAAGAACTTTAAACCCAGAATCTCTTATTATATCACGTATAGTTTGATTAACATTATATGCCATACATTTTTTATTAAATGTAGTTAATTCGTTATATTTTGTTTTGAATAGATATATACTTTTACATTTTCTATTTAGTAAGAATTTTTTATTGTCATAAATTTCCATGAAAAATATTGTTACTTTTACCTGATTCATTTGTTTAAAAAAATATATCTAAAAATTCAATTTTATGTATTTTATTTATTCAGAAAATCATATCGTGGATATATTACATTTAATCATTATTTAAACTTTAAAATTATATTTCGTGGTAAGTAAAAATTTTATTTTAGTTGAAAAGACATAAATGAAGACAAAAATAAAATCCAAAAATCCACTCTGAATAATTATAGGGAGGCGTATTTTTAAGCACTTTTTTCTTATGAGTATCCGATTCCTATTCGAGACTATTTTTGAAAATAAGGATTTTTTACCATTTTTTAAACTAATTTTTTTGTATTTTTTATAGTTTCATCAAAATAAAAATCGGTCTAGTTTCCTATTACAATAAGTTTATTACATTTAATTATTAATTAAACTTAAAAATTAAATAGTTATGTATAAAAAATATTTTTTCAGTCAAAAAGACATGAATGAAGACAAAAATAGAATTCAAAAAAGTGATCTGAATAATTATAGGGAGACGTATTTTTAAGCACTTTTTTCATTTGACTCTCGAGGATACAGACATGATATTTTTTGAAAATAAGGAATTTTTACTAAATTTCAAAGTGATTTTTTGTATTTTTCATAGTTTTATCAAAATAAAAATCTGTCTAGTTTCCTATTACAATAAATTTATTACATTTAATTAATATTTAAACTTAAATATTATATTTCAATGATTATTGTATATTTTGAATATCATTTATAATTTTATTATATGTACAATATAAATTTTTATCGGTAATTTGTAACATATTATCCTTTAATTTTTTAATGTTAATTTCTCTATTAACTTCTATATCTACATCATTTAAACATACAGGAAATGATCTTTTATCTTTATTTAAATTAAGTAAATTTATATCATCAAATTTAGACCATGATATTAACTTTTCAATATGTAAAATTGTTGAAAAAATAGTATCACATTTATCATCTGTATCTAATTCAGTCATATAATCAATAAATCTATTACCAGTTTTTATTTCATATAATAGAATACCGAGTGACCACATATCTGATTTATTAGAGTAAATATTAGATCCTAATAAATTTTCATATGGTCTATAAAAAATAGATATTTTTGGTGAATTAGTAACAATTTCTAATTTTTCTGATTTACATGATAATGAAAAATCTGAAATATAAGCATTTATATTACCAGAGGAATTTGATATTAATATATTATCCATAGAAATATCTAAATGTAAATATTTATTCAAATGTAAATGTTTAAGTCCTGATATTAATTGATTTGAAACAATATTTTTCTCATTGTCATTTTTAAATTTATAATTACTCAATGATATATCAGCTTTTTCCATTATTAAACATAATGAGTTTTCATATTTAAACATTCCCATACCAGATATTATATTTTTATGTTTAATAGTATTTAGTATTATTACTTCAGTTATATAATCATTATTAATAGTATTTAGTATCTTAATCGCATATTTATTTTTAAACGAATAAACTTTTGAATATTTTCCTACACCTATTGGTATAAGTTTACTAATTACACTGTTTGTATTTTTCATATCATCATAAAAATTTTCTTCTATAAAAAAATTTTTAATGTTATCATCGTTATGTTTAGATTGATCAGCAAATATTATATTCATACAATCAATTTTTAAATTCAAAATTATATTTTATAAAAATGTATAATTATAACAGTAAAAAATCAAATAAAAAAATGTATATTGGTATAACTGTAACTGGTGTTATCATCATTTTATTAATAATAATATCGTTTTCATTTTCACATAGTAATGAAACTTTATCCTTTGAAGAATATAATCCAAATGATAATAAAAATATTGTAAATGCTGGAGAAAAAGGATTACAATATATTAATACAAATCCCAATGCGTATATTGATACAAATTCAGATGAATATGATAAAAAACAAAGAATGTTAAATTTAGCACTTAATGATTTAGAAGATAATAATATAAATAATGGAATTATAGACTTATATACATCTGGTAATTCAGTTTCATTTTATTTATTTGTAGTTATAATTTTACTTTTTACTATTGGTGCTATAGTAACATATGCTACATTTAAAGAAGATAATTACTATAATTGAAAAAATTCAAATAATATCATAATAAAATGTCTATAATTGAAGAAGAATTTGATATGAAAAGCGGGTATACATATTATAAGATGTTAGAATTAGAATTATTTGATAAAGCAAGAAGATTTTTAAGGTGAAATGAGAGATGTAATTTATGAAGATTCTACACAATCTGAAATGTTCAAACATTTCCTTGATAATAAAAATTATATGGCTGCAATGATAATTTTTAAAAAATCACATTTAGATAATGATTACCTAGATGAAGATCTTGATGAATATTTTGATGATATTATGGAAAATTGTAATGATATCAGAATTGTTGAATATTTTTTAGATTTCATGTTAGATAAATCTGATGATTATGATATGGATAATGAAGAAAAATATGTGACATATTTTATCAAAAATATTCATAGTTTAATTACAAATGTGGAAATAATTACGATGGTAAATTCTAAATTAATTGAAAAATTAAAGTAATTTATTATGAAAATATGCCAGTTGTAATTAATGGATATACTTATTATAAATTATTATCATTATGTGATTTTGATGAAGCTGCAAAATTTTTAATACACTCAGATGATAATATGAGAGAAATAATTTATGACTATGATATACAATCACAACAGTTTAAAAATTTTATTGAACATGAAAATTATGTAGCTGTGTATATAATATTTAAAGATTCATATTTAGATAATAATTTACTAATAAAAGATTTAGATAAACATTTCATTGATATTATTAAATATATAAAACATGTTAAGTATGCAAGATATTTTTTAATAAAGTACTTCAATAAAAATAGACGAAATCTTGGAGATGTTATATTATTTTATAAACAGATAAATCAGTATGATATAGATAATAATGTACTTAATATGATCAATAAAGAACTCAAAGAAATATCATATGAATTATTTTAATATAAGAAATTTCTTATATAACGACAATGACACACTTTGTTCAAAATTGAAAAATTGAATGAAATTTTTTAAAAAATGACTTGTGAACATATCTTTATATTTGAGAATGAAAAGGAAAATGAAACTTGTACTGGAACACACGAAGTATCAAAGTGTTTAAAATGTGGAAAGAATCTCCATAGACAACTTCTTGATTATCTTCGTGAGCATGATTACACAAAAGATGTTTTCAATGTTCCATATGAACATGATTGTGTGTGGGATTTATCAAATGCACATTGTGGAAATAAACTAAACTTCCCTGATATGGACGATGAAAGCAATTATGGTTTTGAAACGAAACCGTATGGTTTACTTGAAATACCAGAACGAAGGAAATGTAAAAAAATTCTTTCTTATGAGAAACATTTAGAGATTAAGGAACTATTAGATAATAGATAAAAAACTTTAATTAAAGTTTTTTATAAATCTTTGCATGAATAACATATCAACTTCAATTTATATTTTTTAATAAGTTTCATACATTTAACACATGGTGCAACATCCTCTGGACAATCAGAATTTCTAAATAAAATTAAAGTTGAATTTTTATTTAAATATCTACGTTTACATTTACTTATACAGTTTTGCTCTGCGTGTGTTGAATATTTGTTAACTTTGTAAGGTACATTGTTTATTTGGTAACTGATAGAAGTGGTTAAAATGATTATAACCAATAGAAACAATCTTATTTTTATGAATAAGAACTGAACTAAACTTTTTATTCATAGTGCTTTTTTCAGAAAATTTTTGCAAATCAGACAAATTCATTTTTAGAGAAAAAATCGAAAAAATAATTCATTTAATTAGTTTTTAGAAATGTCTTTGAAACACACAATGTTTGTTTTGGCTTTAGAAACTAAGAATAATTTCTTTTTATATAATTTATTCGAATTATTACCAATAGTTCCAGTATCTGGATTTACATTTAAGAAAAATGATCCAATACCATATTTTGGTATGGAAGATATAATTGTATCAATTATACCAAATAATGAAATTAAAAAAATGGGTAGAAATCTTAGAGGTGTTAGATTTGTAAAAAATCAAGCAGAACAGTCAAGTGTTTTTGGTAATGCAATTGCAGTAGATTTTCAAACTAATAATAAAAATTATCATATGAAAATTTCATCATCTAAAGCAGGTTGTTCAAAAATTCATGTTCCTGGTATTACATCATTTGATATTATTAAAGATATAACAACAAAATTAATAACATACATACAAAATACAAATGATTTATGGAAACCATTTTTTATATTAGGTGTAAATGAACGTTTAAATCTTGTAAATTTTATAATAAATGAAATTGTAACAGATAATGGTATATTATTACCAAATGGATCAGATAAAATAAATAAAAATATTGAAAAATATAAAGATGTATTAAAACCGTACCTAAATGTAATAAATCTTATGTTAGTGTTTCTTATTGAGTATCCTAATTTTGAAGAATATAAGACTAAATTACACTTAATATCACAAATAAAACCAGGGCAATTTTCTATATTTCATGAACAAATAGAAATAAAAACTGGTGAAACACAAATATATAATGGAACATATAACGGTAATTTAAATTGTAAAAATATAGTTTTACCATACCTATGTACAATTCTTGTAAATAAAGGATATAATTCTGTTTTTCATAATATTGGTAAAAAACCACTTACAATTATTATACCAATATTAGATAAAGATGGATATATTATTATACAAAATAACAATAAAATTAAAGCTCATAAAATTGATATTAAAGATAAAGGTTCATTTAAAATTAATTCAAAAGCTAGTTTAGATGAAACAATGTCTATTGGTTACTCAATTATAAATCTTATTCATGGAATATTAAAATCTGATGAATATTTAAATATGATTTCATCTGGTGTTGTACAAATACCAAATGAACCAATTAAAAATATAAATGAATCTATTGACCAACATGTAAACGTTATAAATAATGAATTATCAGATATTGAAAAAATTCAAAATCATCTTGCAACAAATTGTATAAGTGAGGACTATTATAATGATTTTTAATAAGTTTTTATAAAATAATGTAAGATTATATATTGACAATAATATATCATATATTCAGATATTTTTTGATTTCATAAAATATACAATAAAGAAATGTTAAAAAATGAATAATTATTCATCTTTTATAAATAAAAGATGTCAAAGACTACTGATACAATTAAAATCACAACCGTTGGAACAAAACTTAAACCAACATTTTATTACACTTCAGATGTAAAAAAATACAAGATGGGAACACCAGATATGTATGATTTGTTCAATGCCAATTTCGAGACAAAAAATACAAGAGAAAAGTTTTTCACAACCGAATCTGGAATTAATATAATAAGACATATATTGAACGTTAAGAAGTGTATGATATATTTTGATATAAAAAAATTACCTGAATATAAGGATAAGTCTAGTGATGAACTTGCTGAAATTCAATCTAAGTACATTGATTCAATTAATAGTGTATTTGACAAAATTAGATTGTTTATAGGAACTCTTACACAGGTTGGTCCTACACAGAAAATTTATGCTGAATATGCTACAATTCTTTTGAATATTGATAAGAAGATTGACAAGACCATTATTGGTACACCAGTTGAACTTCATTTGAAAAATATGAAAAATTCACTTAATCTTGGTTCTACTTTAGTTATTGGTGATTCATCTACAAATGTTGTTAATGTTTCATCAGCAGATACTGCTAAGCGTATGATATTGAATTCTTCAATTTTAGGTGCAATTAGTAGTAATTTTCTTTCTCCTGTTGACCCCGAAGTTTTTGATGAGTTTAGACAATATTTAAGACAATATGTTGGTGAGGGTACAGTTTTGTCAGAAGATACAATGAATGACTCGGAAACAACTAGACAAATGATTTCAATGGCATTACATACTCTTCGTTTAAAATTTACTGATAGTAGTTTTAAGAAGGTTAAACTTATTGAATTAAAACATCAAAATGTTTCAAATATCAATGAAATTCTCGAAAAGTGTCTCGATAATCCTAATATTGTTATTGAAATTATAAAGGTTTTTAATTTAATGAGAGATACAAATGAAGAATATAGTAATACATTTGATAGACTGAATGAAATTTTCTCTGAATACTCTAAATTTGAGTTTGATTACTTTAAAACAGAAATTATTGAAAAGAAAACAATAAATGGTAAAAGTGTAAAAATCACAAAGGAAATAGATGATGTAAACAAGTATTTTGGTGGTTCATCTGGTCGCGAATCAAATATTTATAAATTCATTTCTACACCTATTATCACACAAACAAAAACTGTTACTAAAAAGAAGAGTAAGAAAAACAAAAATGGAAAGGCTCGTTCTAAATGGATGAAGTCAAGTGTACCAGATGTTGATTCTGATAGTGATACAGATAGTGACAGTGACATTGATGATATTCCGGATGTTATAGAACAAGAAGAAAATGTTAGATCTGAATCTAATAGAATTAAGATTGATATCAATCTTATTAAGGATCTTATGAAATTTTTATCTAGTGCAATTAAATCAAATGAAAATGTATCAGATAAAGCTAAATCAAAGGAAACTTTAAATGCAATTCTTAATGGTACATTTGGTGAAACAAAGTCTGAATTTATACTTGATTGGTGGCAGCAAAAATATTTAGATTATACACGTGAGGGTAAATCATTTATTTTGGTTGGTGATACATCTGGTGGTAAAACAAAGGTTGCTAATTTAGCTACTAAAATTCAGATTAACAAACATATCAACAATTCAGATGGTTTCATTGTTTTCCTTGCACCTACAAGTCAACTTGCTGTTCAACAGTTTGCCAATGCTTTAAAACAATACCCTGATATTTCTCATTTATTTGGTCTTAGTATTAAATCTATTAACAATGTACCCAAGGAAACAAGAGTTTTATTTGCAACACCTATTGAAGCTGAGAGATATTTGTATCCAGTTTCATTTCGTAAGAATTCAAAAATTACAAAATCAGATAGAGAAACACAACTTGTTCTTAATAAGGATAATATTGAAAATGAAGTTTGTGAAACGTTATCAAATACAACCGTTAAATATTGTTCAGCACTTATTATTGATGAAAGTCAAGTTTTATCACCAACTTATGTACAGGAGCAAGAAGTTGAACAAAAAATGGAATGTAAGGCAATTGAAAGTATTCTAAAGGCTGTTTCATACGAAAAGAATCCCAACTCACAAGTTATTCTTATTTCTGCTACACTTTCACCTAATTCTATTGAGAATATTAAGGAAAAGGCAAAAGAACTCACTGGTATAAAGGAGTTTGAGGAAATTATTTATACATTTGATGACATTGGTCTTTCTGATGAATCAAACAGAGCTACACATGTTCCTATCATGAAAAAGCAATTAAAATACCCCATAAAAATTACAAATGGTCGTGTTGAAAAGTTTCAACATGGTGAGAAAATTACAGAACAGAAACTTGACAATAAAGCAATTGAACTCATAGCAAGAGATGCTATGAGTGCACAAACTGTACCAATTGGATTTTACAGTGAAAATGAACTTAGTACAATTGAAACATACAAAAGTTTTATCAACTATTTAGATGAGAAAAATTATAATTGTAAGATTTGGTTTAATCTTAAGAATAAATATGATAGAGATAGAGATATTTTTGGTGATAAGTTAAACAGTACTGAAAAAAGAGCTGAATGGTTCGAAAAAATCAGTACGGAAATTATGAAAGTTATTCGAGATGTTAATTACGAACCAGTTTCATATGGTGATTTTGATGATTTAATCAGTACATTTAAGAAAAGATCAGGTATTGATTTAAAGTCAATGTATCACATTCAATCTGATGAGTTGTATGGACTTTTATTTGAATATAACCAAATTCATTTAAATCTTGATTGTTTTATGAGTGAAATTCATCCATATTATAGATATGGAAATTCTAACAGTGGTGGTGATTTCTTTTCTTTGAAAACTTCAGATCAACGTAATAATACTACACTTAATAATGTTTTAATTGCTCAAGATGCTGATCCATTGGAAAATACAAGTGGTATTATTCCACTTTTAATGAAAGGAATTAAGTACGGAATTGGTCTTGTAACATCAACAATTCCACTTGGATTTCAGATTGAAATTTTCAAATATATCAATGTTAAATCTAAAGTGAGTGGTACAAGTAATCCACTTCAGTTATTATTTTGTGAATATGGTATGACTATGGGTGTTAATTTTAATCTTATGGCCGTTTGTATGATGAGGAGAAATCTCATAGAAATTAGTGCAAGTGAATATAAACAAACTAAAGGTCGTTCTGGACGTCGTGGTGTTTCATCTGAAATTGTTCCAAGAACTTACTCTTTTAACATTTCAAATGTTTATGAGATTGATGAATTAGAAAATTTATCATTTGATGTTTCAAAAATTAGTTCAACATTTTTCAATAAGTGCGATGTTTATAAGCATCTTGTTAATATGATTATTAAGATTATCATCAACTCTGATATTATTTCACATAAGGATCAGAGTTCTATTGATGAAATTATTTTTGGTGATGCATTTAAAAATTTAGGTGACGAAAACACTTTATTTGTTCGTAAAATTCAACTTGCAAAATATCAAACAAAGGAGATTTTTGATTTATGTAAGAATATGTTCCCTACTATATGTAATGATAAAATCCGTCAGCTTTATGGATATCTTCAAAAGGCTGAATTTTATCATCTTAACATTCATATCTCATAAATATAATATAATATAAACAATAGAAATTTCTATTATTTATTTTTATAGCAATTTCTTGGATTCCCTAGATTCGTGAGAATAAACTACTAAAAACAATAGAATTTTATTTTTATAGTACTTGATCAAATTTTATTATTAAAAAATAAATATAGAATATACTAAAAAATCTGATTTTTGATTCTTCAATAATTTAGTTGTTTTGTGTCGTTTTTCTGTTGAGTTTGTTGGAAAGTAACGGATTTTAGATAAAATCCAGAGAAATCCATGAAAATTATTTTCTTCGGTGATTTGAAGAAATTTTTATAGCAATTTCTTGGATTCCCTAGATTCGTGAGAATAAACTACTAAAAACAATAGAAATTTCTATTGTTTATATTCTTAGAATTTTATTTTTATAGTACTTGATCAAATTTTATTATTAAAAAATAAATATAGAATATACTAAAAAATCTGATTTTTGATTCTTCAATAATTTAGTTGTTTTGTGTCGTTTTTCTGTTGAGTTTGTTGGAAAGTAACGGATTTTAGATAAAATCCAGAGAAATCCATGAAAATTATTTTCTTCGGTGATTTGAAGAAATTTTTATAGCAATTTCTTGGATTCCCTAGATTCGTGAGAATAAACTAATAAAAACAATAGAAATTTTTATTGTTTATACTCTTAGAATTTTATTTTTATAGTACTTGATCAAATTTTATTATTAAAAAATAAATATAGAATATACTAAAAAATCTGAATTTTGATTCTTCAATAATTTAGTTGTTTTATGTCGTTTTTCTGTTGAGTTTACTGTGAAGTATAGAAAAATCCAGAGAAATCCAGAGAAATCCAGAGAAATAATTTTCTTCGCTGTTTTGAAGAAATTTTTATAGCAATTTCTGGGATTCCCTAGATTTGTGAGAATAAACTACTAAAAATGATGTTAAAATCAGATTTAAATATTCTTAGAATTTTATTTTATATACCCCTCAACAGAATTTTATTGTTAAAAAATAAATATAGAATATACTAAAAAATCTGAATTTTGATTCTTCAATAATTTAGTTGTTTTATGTCGTTTTTCTGTTGAGTTTACTGTGAAGTATAGAAAAATCCAGAGAAATCCAGAGAAATCCATGAAAATTATTTTCTTCGGTGATTTGAAGAAATTTTTATAGCAATTTCTTGGATTCCCTAGATTCGTGAGAATAAACTACTAAAAACAATAGAAATTTCTATTGTTTATATTCTTAGAATTTTATTTTTATAGTACTTGATCAAATTTTATTATTAAAAAATAAATATAGTATATATGAAAAAATCTGAATTTTGATTCTTCAATAATTTAGTTGTTTTATGTCGTTTTTCTGATGAGTTTATTGTGAAGTAACGGATTTTAGCTAAAATCCAGAGAAATCCATGAAAATAATTTTCTTCGCTGTTTTGAAGAAATTTTTTACCCTGATACCTTGATCTCCTAGATTTCTCAGAAAAACTACTAAAATATAATAGAATATTCTATTATAAACATTGTAAATATAATTAAAATGAATAATTTTAATAAAAATTTAATATAAAATGAATACTTCTGGCTTAGAAAATTTAGACATTTTAAAAAATAAATTATTACAACATTATGATATAAAATATTTTAAAAATATAGTTAATATTATAACATCTATATCAGAAGAATATTATTTTTCTGAATATTATGATATTTTAATTGAGTTTGATATTAAAACTCCATATTCTAACATATTTTTTAATCTTTATGATTTAAAATATAATCAAAGTAGAATAAATGATGTAATTAAATTACAATTTAATGGTAAAGTATTTGCAAGATTAGATACTTGTTCTACAAACCCAAATAAACCATATACAAATGCACAAGAAATACTTGATGATATATCAACCAACGAAAGAACTAAATATGTTACTGATAATACACATAAAATTATTTTAAGAGAATATATTAATTTAACTGGATATATTGAAATTAGATGTTTCATTGAAGATAAAAAACTTAGGGGGATAACTTCAACTGATGAGAATAATGAAGAACCTACTAATATAATATTGACATTAATAAAAAAACTTGTAGATAAAATAGTTTTTTATTCTGAATTTGATAATTGTACACTTGATTTTGCGGTTAATAATATTACAAATGATTGTATATTAATTGAAATAAATACACCATGTTGGTTATGTGCTACATCAGGATTTTTTGATTTAAGTTTATCTTCTGATATAGAAATTTTATTTGGTTTGTATAAACCAGAATATATCAACTATCCTGTATTAAAATTTTAAATATATAATTATATATTTATTTATCTAACCCTTAATTAATCAATATTTTTATTTATGGCATGTTTAAAATCCAATCAGGTCCAGTTGAATCAGGTCCATTTACAATACCTTTAGTTTGAGCTTCAAATTCAGGACTAAAGATGATACCAGATTCCTTTTCTCCATCTTTATTGATAAAATACTTACGCTTAAATGTCCATGCTGCATTAAACACATCAATAATATCTGAAATATTAGATCTTTCATCTCTTATATTTTTTATTTTATTATCAACTGATATATTTCCATAACCACCGATGATATCCTCTTGACATACCTCAAATACTTCAACTAAATTTAACTGACCAATTCTTTGTAATCTAGCAACAGCTTGTTCTTGTGTTTTGAAATTATATTCAAAATCAACAGATATAATCTTAGAAAATTTTTGATAATTGATACCAACAGAAGTTGCACCAATTGATGACAATAAAAGAACTGCTCTACCACTATTTATCATACTATTACAATACTGAACAATATTATATCTATCTCTATCAGATCCACTATTACCATTTATTTTCTGAACAATATGATTTGGAAAATTTTTCTTGAATTCATCCTCCAATTTAACAGAAATATTTTCATAATGATGAAAAACAACAAATGATTTTGTAATATTTGCACGCACAATATTGTTAACAGTTTCTATTTTTGTTGTTGTACCAGTATAAACATTTACATTTGGTCTTAATCTTTCAATAAACATTGGAATTAAAGCAAATGGATATGATAACATATTTCTTAATTGTTCTGTTTCAATAAATGAACCATGAACATTCATTGCATTTAAATATTTTGACTCAGTTGTCAAACAAATTAAGAATGATTTTTCATCCTTAAGAATTGCATCTATCAATAATGGTTCACTGGTATTTTTCTTTTGTGTATAATCTTGAGTACACCACTGACCAATTTGTTCATATGTTAATTGAGATAATGATTTTGATAATTCAGTTTCTTGAATATTTACACTTACATTATGCATTATAGGTTCAGATGAGGGAAACCCCATTATTTTTTTCATTGATTGTGTTAATTGATTTTTATTTCTACGGAATAATCTTGTTTGAATTAACCAATGTAATTCATTCGTCCACTCTCTCTCAGTTTTGCCCTGTAAAAATCTATCATCAATAAATCTAAATATATTTACAAGATCTATATCACCCATTTGAATGGGTGTTCCTGTAATTGCCCATCTTGAACCAATTCTATTTGGTTGTCCATTGATAAATGTCATTGGTTGTTTTAAATTGTTTATTTTAGTCCATGTTGCATTTTCACTTCTAAGAAAATGAGCCTCATCAATACCAATTCGATCCCATGTATAATTTGTTATAAGTTTATCATTCTTTTTACCACTTGCAATAAGTTGATAATTACTAACAAGGACACATGGGGAAACAATTACTTCACCCTTTTTTGGATTTAATTTTCGTTCATGTATTTTAATTGTACCATCTATTTCACTTTCTATTGTACAATGGACATATTTATCTTCATTAATTGTGAAAACATTCACCTTATTATTACATCTTAAAAGTTCTTCAATCCACGCATATCTTGTTGTTGGTGGACACAACATCAATGTGAATGGAACAATAGATGCTGCAACCATAGATGCAAAGGTTCTAGTTTTTCCAAAACCCATATCATCAGCTAAGACACCACCCTTAAATATATTTGGATCCCCAATATTATATTCAATGTCACGCATCCATGTATTGGATGTCACCTGGTAAGGAAAAAGTTTAAATTCCTTAATGTTATTTGAAAATAGTTCAGTAGATGAAATTTCCATTGATATTTATTTATTCGAATAAATGTTTTATTTTTCAAAAATTGACGAGAATTGATATATATTTTTATTTAATTTTTATTGTTTGTATTATGGATATTACATAATTTTGTATTTTAAAAAATATTTTATTTTATTGGATATGATTGTTTCACTGTATAATCACCGATAAATTCTATGAAATAAATAAATAAATATTAAAAATTATGAATAAATTTTTTCATTATTATTTATTTATCATTGTTACAATTTTATAGTAATACAAAAAATATCATATTTTTATAAGTAAAGTTTAGTGGTAGTTTATTCACAAGTTTTAAAAAATAGTCAAAAACAAAAAAATATGATTTTCATAATTTTTTATAATGAAATTTTGTTAAAAATCATCTATTTTTAAAAATTGTCTCGAGTAGAATTCGGATACTCATAAGAAAAAAACGAGTAAAAATCACTCTCTGAATTATTATAGTGAGAGTTATTTTTGAAATCAAAAAATGGCAAAAACACCGTTCTAGGCCTAGTAAAAAAATATTTTTGTTCATTAAAATTTATTTTTAATGTAAAAACTATAGTTTTAATGTGTAATTTAAGTTACATCCGTATACAAGACATATTTTGATTTTAGAAATAATGACATTTTTCTAAAAAAATAGTTTGAAAAATATCAAAAATGTCATTTTTTAGAAAAATATCATGCCTATATCCTCGAGGGTCAAACTAAAAAAGTGCTTAAAAATCGTGTTCTGAATAGTTATTCAGAACGTATTTTTGGATTTTTATTTTAATTGAATTTGGTAAAAAAGACATAATTAAATGATTTTAACTATGTTGATTTTTAAAATAAGATTATAACATGGGTAATAATTTTGTTTATTTTACCACATAATATTATAAAAAATACAAAAATTTAATTAATTTAAAAAAGATGTTAGATTTTATTATAATGGCATTATTAATAGTAGTATGTTTTTTATTACTTTTACCCTTCATATTAACATGTGGACTTTTTTGTTCATTTATGGGTAGTGTAGATTCATCTGTTGATATAATGGATCAATTCTTAGATTATATATTTGGAGGTTTATATGATTTAGTTGAAGATGGAATTCAAGCAATTGAACAACTTGCTATAGAAGCTTGGGATTCAATTACAGAAGCTGCAGATGAAACATGGGCATTTGTTAAAAATACAGCAACAGCAGCATGGGATTATATTAAAATAGGAGCTGATGCAGCTTGGGTTGCTATTAAAGAAATTGCTGATGCAACATGGGTGTGGATTCAAGGTGTAATTAATCCACTTTTGGAATTATTAGATACAGATGCAAAAGCAACATGGTTAGAAGTTGTTACAATTGCAGGTAATGCTTATACTGTAGTTACAGAAGGTGCAGTATTAGCGTGGGCGGGTATTGAAAAAGCAGCAGATGAAGTTTGGAGTGAAATGAAAGGTTGGGTTGGGTTGTAATAAACATATAACATAAATAATAAACATACAATATAAATAATAAAATTTTATTATTTAATTAAAATATAAAATAATGGGTCCAATAATTGGAATATTCATATTAATTATTATTTTTGTTATATTTATGTGGTTTTTTACATTTTCAGGAATATCATCAGCCAGTGCTAATGGTATATTTACACCAATTGAAGATTTTATAGATTGGATGATTCAGTCTTTCATAGAATTATTTGATCAAATTGTACAAACTTCTACATCTGTTTTTAACAATGTTAAAGAAGAATGTACTGATACAACAGAATTAGTTAAAATGGAAGCTGATAAATTATGGGGTGATTTAAAAGAAAATGCTACAGAAACTTATGATTTTGTTGAAGAGGGTTATTCCAATATAAATGGTGATGGTGTTATAGATATACTTAATATAGATATATCAGATACATGGAGTAACATTAAAGGTGATGCTAAAAAATATTGGGATGATGCTATAGTTATATATTTTGACGCATATGCAGAAGCTTTAAGAATTGCAGAAAAATCTCTCGAAAATATATTAAATTTATTTGATGATGATTTTTGGGATGATATGCTTGATTTATTAAATGATGGTGTTTCAATAGTTGTATCACTTATTGAAGATGGTGTAGATGAAGTTGTTGATCTTGGTACAGATTTATTTGATATAGTTGGTGGTTGGTTGGGTGGTGGTAATTCGGGACGAGGTGTTTATGATCATGCATTTACAGGTTATGCATCAACATCTGAAATTTATGTAAAAGTTGGTGAACAAATATTTATATCCTCAAACAGAATTACTCAATCAAGTGGATATTTTTATTTTCAAAAATTGGATAATAATGATAATCCAACAGATAAAATTGTAAAAGTTGTAGAAAATTCTATTACACCGATTACTGTGGATACATATGGTCTTACGGTTCAATTATATATACCAGAAACAAAAGATTACAATGGTAATTATGAAATGACGGATGGTAAATATAGAGTTACAAATAATTCTTATGGTGATTATAGATTTAATGAAGCAACAATTAATGTATATAGTGATAATGTTACACATGAAGAAATTTTTCAACCAAAATTAAATGCAAATGGACAGAGAATTTATGATGATGGTTCAGTATCTGATCGTATTGTTTTTGGTAATTATGATTCTAATGGTATGTATGATAATTCATTTACATCATGTGCAACAAAATCATCATATAATGCACATTCTAAGGAACAAATTGTTGTATCTGCATATAAAATGATGAATATAAATGGTACTGATGAAACAAAAGATCATTTTAGACAACTTGTATTTTATTACAGAACATTGGATAGAACTAAAACTTATCCTGTTGATTTACTTGGATACGACCAAAATATGTTAACTGCAATATTAAAACCCCCATCTTCATCAAATATTCCAATTGATTTATATGAAATTATGTTTGATGGTGCAATTGATAATTATGATGATCAACCAATGGTAATAGCAATGATCAATATTTATAAACTGTAATATAGAAATATCTAAAAATGAAAAATTTTCATTTTATTACGATTTAAATGACTTCTTTGTCAAATATTAACGACAACACACAAATATGTATAAATAATGAAATTAACTTAGAACAAAAAGAATATGATATAAATGGAAATTTAAAAATATTTTTAACCCCAGATCAAGCTGTAAACTTTCAAAATATTATAAAAATAACAAATCAAAATTCAATGGTATTAGATACATCACCAACTGGTTGTGGTAAAACAATTACTACAATAGAATATTTAAGAGTTAGAAAAATTCAAAATGCTATTGTAATATGCAACAATTCATTACAAGTGAAACATTGGACAAAATTTAAGGAGAAGTATAATGCTCCTATTTTTATGATTCTTTCTTATGATACATTACGTGGATCTAAAACTGTAGAAACTTCAGATGGACGTTTTATGATACCACATAGATTATTATATAAGGATAAAAGTGGTAATTTTGAACCTACAGAATTTTTTATGAATATAGTTGAATATGGTAATTTTTGTTTAATTGCTGATGAATGTCATTCAATTAAAAATGATAGATCAAAAACTGCAGCGTTTAAAACTTTATCAAGATATATAACAATTAGAAATAGAACAGCACCATATCCTAAAAATAGATCATGGTCATTTTTTCTTTCAATGACACCATTTGATAAAATGGAACATTGTGTTAATTTTTTATCAACATGTGGTATTATTACATCAAGTGAATTGTATTCAAAATCTAAAGATTGTCCAACTGGTATTAATGAATTACATGCTTACTGTAAACATTTTGATAAAGAAAAAACTGATACAATTTGGGGTTTATATGATATTAAATATGGTAATTCATGTGAAGTGGCATATAAATTGACAGCTAATGTATTTCTTAGATTAGTTGCAACATTTTCTAAAAATAGTAGAGATGGATATAAAAGTAAACAATCTATTTATTATTCATATTCTGATATTCCACAAGAAGCTCATATAATGATGAAAAAATCATTAGAGATGATAAAATCACCAGTTAGGGTTAAACAAATTGATTATCAACCAAAACAAATTATTATGACTGATGAGGAAAAATATGTACTTCAACAGTATGGTAATATTGCAAATAATAAAAATCTTAATGATCAATGTGGTGTAATTAAAGGAATCGTTGCATGTCAAACAATTAAAACATTTTATATAATTATTCCATTGGTACGTAATATATTGAAACAGGTTCCAAATGCTAAAATTGTTATTTTTCTGGATTACATAGAATCTATTGATATAGTTATGAAACATTTAGCTGAATTTTTACCTGTGAAAATAACAGGAGATCCAAAATGTACAAAGGATAGACGTGATGAAATAATAAATAAATTTAATGAACCAAATCTTGAAATACAAATACTTACAATGATCAGTCAAATTGGATCTGATAGTATTGAAATTGATGATAGAAATGGTAATTTCCCTCGTATTGGTATTGGTCTACCTGATTTTTATTATAGTAGATTTTTTCAATGTCCAGGACGTATTTATAGAAGGTTTACAGAAAGTAATTCTTTATTCTTTTGGTGTTTAGTTAATACTGTTGAATATTCAGAGGAATCAGTTTTTAAAAGTATAGCAGATAAATCAGCAATTATGGAGGAAACTCTACAAAATAATGAAATTATACCACCTATATATCACGCTAAAATTATTAACCCACATTTAAATAATTTTAATGAAATGTTAAGAATTGCAGGAAAAAATACTATTAAAAATATACCAATTGCAAAGAATGTTGTTAAAAGAGTTGTAAATGTATCACAGTCTAGTTTCAAGAAAAGTTTTTAAATATTTAACTAAATATTTGATTGAAATAATTATATATAAATTTGAATTTGAATATAATAGTATGGATATCTGATGATAAATTACATATAGTTGTTTAAAAATGATATATAAAAGAAATATACATAATTATGTATATAAAGAGAGAAATTTATTTTTTGGGTTTACGTACAGTTCTACTTCTTGGTGTAGTTCTTGTAGAATTTTCATTGGAAATCTCATCAAAACGTTTTGAATTTTCATTACCAACATGATCTATATGACCATGTAAAGTATTAAAGTGATTGTTTAATAACAAAATTAATTCATCATTATTAAAATTACGAGATTTATTTATATCTTCATATACTTCTCTAATTGAACTTAAAACATCTTTAGTGTTATTTATTTTTTCAACAAGATCATCAATAATATTTTCATAATTATAATGATCCATTATTTTAGTAGTGTCATATTCTAATTTACCTTCAGATTGTAAACACAGTATTTCCTCAATAATTTTATTTATTACTACCTTTTTATATTCATCATATTTTTTATCATCATTGTCTAAAACGAATATTTCATCTTTAAATTTATCTATAATATCATAAAAAATAATTTTCGATGATGACTTATCTTCTTCATATATTTTTTCTAATTCTAAATCAATTGCTTTATCAATACTATTACGATCAAGACTGTTTAGTATATTGATGATATGTTCGAATGAATTTTTACATGTTAAAAATATTTTAGATTCATTTGATAAAGAATCTTTCATCGAATGTTCGTATAAGCGTGCAAATATTTTACCACTTGTTTCTGATAAAGATGTTTCAATATGATCACGAAGAGTGAAGTTTTTACTTATATATAATTCTTGAATTATGTTTTTCAAAGAAGATGACATTTTTGATTTTTTAATTAAAAAAAATTCATTAAAATTTTATGTCATCATATATTGAGGTACATCTTAATAATTTTAGGTTCTGGGTTGACAAAACATTCAGAATGGAACTTGGTGTTAATCTTATAACTGGAAACTCTGGGTCTGGTAAAAGTACTTTATGTAAAGCTATATATTTTGTTTTATTTGGTGGACGGAAACATACAGATCTTGAAAATTGGAATCATATTGGAAGGGGTACAGTTGTAACATTTCATTTTGTTTCAGATAAAATGCAATATAAAATAATTAGAAGTAGACCACATGAAACATTAACAGTTCAAATTTTAACAAATGGTGAAAATATTGAATTAAAATCACATACGGCTCAAGCATGGATACATAATCAATTTGGAATAGAAGATAAATGGTTAGCATCAGCATATGTATCAATGAAGAAGCCACATTTTTTACTTGGTGCATCAAATTCAGATAAAATGTCATTATTACAACAGATAACATTTGGTGATGTATCCCCTAAAAATCAACCAGAAACATATCTTAATGCTATTAAACCAACAATTTCAACATTTCAGGGTCAAATTAATATAATTGATAACGATATAAGAATGAATAATGGTATAATAGAAAATATTATATCAAGAAACCCTAATATAATGGCATATGGTACAATTAATGATGAAGATTTAAAAACTGTTATTTCTGATAATGAAAGTGTCAAAGAAAAACTACTTAAGTTAAAAGATGATTATACATCAATTTTATCAAGGAGGCATATTGAATCAAAAATATCAGAAATTAAAGTTATTACAATTACTTTAGATGAAGTTGAAATTAAAATTAGTGAGTTAAAATTATTAAAAGAATTAGTATATTTACGTGGAGAAATGAAATATTTTAACAAAGATGTCATTAATGTTGATTCTAAAGTAATTAAAAATGATAAATATTTATATGAGAAATATATAAGTAATGGTTGGGATAAATTAGAAGATATAAATGATTACATTTCTAAAGAATTAAATAAAACTAAAAAATATGAAGAGCAACTTGATATTATTAAACGTAATGATGAACTTGAAATAACAAATAATAGAGCAATTGAACTAAATAAAAATTTTAAGAATATATATTTAAACAAATTAGATGAATACAATAAGTATATATCTACTTTAAATCATTATAATTTGTCATTGGAAAATACTATCAAAAAGATTGAAAAATGTAAAATTGTCACAATTGATTCATTTGATGACTTAAGTGTTTCATATCTAGAGAATTTAGTGGATATAATTAAATATAATTCATATATTATAGGAATTAAAGATAAATTAAAAGATTTTGATACTGATATTCTAAATATCAGTAAAGATGAACTTGATAGATGTAACTATTTATATCACAAATATATAGAAAATGGTTATGATATTAATTGTGATATTAAAGAGTTTCTTATTTTAAATAGTAATTTATATGAAGCTTATAAGTTAAATGAAGAGAATAAAAAGAAAAATTCTGATATTTTAGTGTCAAATTTAAGAGTAAATAAGATGAATACTGATCTTAAAAATGTCTTTGATAATAAATCAAATGAATACTCAGAATATTTATTTCGTTTCAATAAGAATAAGAATGATATTATTGATGTAAATAAATTAATTGATGGATGTCATATTGCTAAGAATGATGAACCTGATGATTTAAGTGTTTCATACTTAGAAAGGTTACATTTAATAAATAAGCATAATTTATATATAATGGGTCTTAAAGATAAATTACATGATTTTAATATGAATTCTATTGATATCAACAAAGATGTTCTAGATAAGTGCAACTATTTATATCATTTGTATATTTCAAATGGTTATGATATTAATGATAATATTGAAGAATTTCTTAGTGATAGAAGAGATTCATTTGAAGATTATAAATTAAATGAAGAACATAAACAAAAAAATTTACCACTTATGGATAAAAATAATCGTATTGATAGAAACAATCATAGAAATTGGAGTGATCATAAAGATATCATTGATAAAAATAAGTTAAATAATGATAGTTTAGATTGTTATAATGTGAAATTAAATGAATGTCATAAACTTTTAAATGACATAAAAATTACAAAAATTAGTGAAGATGATGATTTATCAATTGAATATTTAAACAAAATAAATAAAATACTTATATCCAACAAAAACATTGAGGATCTTAAATGTGTGTTAATTGGGTTTAAAGAAAAAGTTTTAACTCTTGATAAAAACTATATAATATTTTTAATAGAATTGTACAAAAAATACATCAATTATGGTTACAATATTACCGATGATATTGAAGTATTTTTAAAAGAACAAAGAAATATATATGATGAATATGTTAAAAATGAAAACAATAAAAAGACAAATATATCAATAAAAGAAAACAATAAAAATAAAGAACTTTTAAATCAAAAAATACGAAAAACTTATGACAATGAATTGAATGAATATAACATTAAGAAAATAAAATGTGATAAATATAAATCTAATCTTAATACTTTAAATGATAATGTAAATAAATTAGAAAGTTTAAATAAATTGTGTGACAATGATGATTTATCAGTTGAATTTGTTACAAAATTATTAAATGATACAAGTAATTCACTAAATGAAATGTTATGTCCACATTGTAACCATGGACTTATAATTGAAAATAATAAATTACATATTGGTAATATAAAAAATAATGATGATAAAATTAGAGTAATAAAATTAATTGATGTTTATAAAATAGAATTAGAAAAACGAAAATATAATAATATACAGTTAAATAATTTAAATGAATTTAATGATAAATATTCTGATGATATTTTACAATTGGATGATAATTTGTTAAATGTACCTATACTTAAAGATTTATTTAAATATGATAATTTATTTGAAATATATCAACTTGATGAACCAAAATTAACATCATTTGATGTACCAAATTATTCATATAATGATTGTAGAAGATTTATGAATTCATTTGGTATAATTAATATATATCAATCATATATGGATGTCAAAGAAAAATATGTTGATATAGAATTATTTGATGTTAATTTAAAAGATGAAGAAACATTACGTTTACAAAAACAACGCATTTTAAAAGATATTGATTTATATACAGAGAAAATATCTGATACAAAATTATTAATTGTTGAAGAACCCAGTGAACCAGAACGTGAAGATCGTAAAAAATTATTCAAAATCTATGATATTGATGAACCAAAATTAACATCATTTGAAATACCAGAGTTTACTTATGTGGAATATCAAAATATGTCAAATTCATACAATTTAATTAGTGTATACAATGAATATCAATCTATTAAAGATGAGTATTTAACAATAGAATACAATAAAGAATCAATTGATAGACAAATTATAGAAAGGTCAAAATTAGTAAAGTATGCTAATGAGAAACAAGTATTAAAAGATGTTAAAAATAATAAAGTAGATGAACCAATTGAACCAGAATATATTAAACTTGAAGAAGAAATTACAATTAAAAATATTGATGAACCTACATTAACTTCATTTGAAATACCTAAATTTTCATGTGATAAATATCGAAGTCTCTTACATTCATATTTATTAATTGGTATAAATAATGAATATAATACAATCAAAGATAAATTTAAAACTGTAGAAAATGATGATTTATCATCAATTGGTGAACAGATAATAGAAAGAAATAATAAATTGAAGTATGAAGAATATTATCAAAGTTTATTAAATAAAAATATTGTTGTAATAGATGAACCTGTAGAAAATGAATATTTAAAATTAGATGAATTAATTGAAATTGATGACAATTTAACACCATCAAAATTAAATGTGTTTGATAATCCTGTATTTGATTTGAAATTATTTGAATCTTATTATAGATCATATAATAAAATAGATTTATACAACAAATATTTAAAACTAGAAGATAAATTACCTGAAGAGGTTAAAAATATTGTTTATGATGAAAATGACATAATAAAATATGAAGAATTAAAAACTGAGATTATAGAAACTAATGCAAATATTAAATGTTTAAAAGATTCTCTTATAAATTTGGTTGAAGATGATCCTAATATTTCAAATATGATACAATATTATACTGAATTAATAGAATATAATAATGGTAAAATTATTTCGGGTAATTCACAGTATGAAGTGAATAAAATAAAGTTAGTATTGGTAGAAACAGAAAAGAAGAGAAATGAAATAGTACTTTATATTAATAGTTTAACAGAATTGTATACATACATAAATCAACTTGGTACAAATTCTCTTCAAGATAAAATAAATGAAGTTAATGATTATTTGACAATAATCTTAAATGATTTATTTGATGATTCTATAGATATAAAATTATCATCACATAGAACTCTTAAAAATGGTGATCAAAAGTTACAGATTAATTTTAATGCTGATTATAAAGGTAATAAACTTAAAAGTACTGATTCATTTTCTGATGGTGAGGAAGAAAGAATATCAATTGCACTTTTAATGGTTTTTTCAAGAATGAATACAAATCCAATTTTAATTATTGATGAGGTATTAGCTGGTATGCATGAGGAATTACGTATGAAATGTGTTGAAATAATTGATAGATGGTCTACTGGTAAATTTGTGATACATATTTGTCATAGTATAGTTCAAGGTGCACATGGTAATGTGGTAAATGTATAAAAATGAATAATTATTCATTTTAAGGTAAAAAAATGTCTACATCATTTTTAAATGATTATTACATTAAATCTGATCATGATGTTATAAATGAATATGAATCATTATTTACACGTGGTTTAATAAATTCTACGGATAATGATTTAAGAATGATAATTATAATACATCATTTAAAAACTAACAATAAATTATTTACAAGTGATGATATTTCAATAATTAAATCAATGGTTGATATTAGAAAGAATAATATATTAATTAAATTTATGGTAATATATCCAATTTTAAATGAATTATTAAAATCTAAAAGTGATAAAATAGAAAAAATAGATTACATAAATAATATTGTAGATTTAGAGATGGTTTCGTTTTCAAATCATAGGAATATGTCACCGGTTAATAAAAATTATGAACAAAAATTTAACAGTCCAATTATTGATAATGAAGATAAAGAAAAATGTAAAAATGAAGATGAAGATATAATATTTTTTGGTAGAGCTTAATATATTAATTCTTCATCATCATCATCATCATCATCATCATCATCATTATCATTATTAGTATTAGTTAAAAATGAAACATTGACTGCTTTATCATCACTATTTAAATTAATATCAGTATTATTTGTACAAATACCTACGCGTGGTGCATAATCATTTTCATAAAAATATATAATTTTATCTATTTGATCATTTTTTTGTCCACCCTTTTTACCACCGAAAATTAATGAATATATTTTATTAATTGCACCTACATCATATATTCGAGACTCACCTCCCTTTTTTGATTTTTTAATATCAGATAATTTTAGGGAATATTCATCTATACTATCAAGTCTACTTTGTTTTATATTATCTTCATCTTTATTTGAAACAAATACACCCATTTGAGATATAATTTTTAATTGTATTGGCTTCTTTAATTTATTTTCATTTATAAATCTAATTTTGGTTGTCATTAAAATTTTTATTGTTAAAAAAGTAATTAAAATTTTATTTCTGAAATCTTTCACTTTGAATTTGTTTTTCAATATCAAATTGTTGTTGAAGTTCAATTTTTCTATGATCATCAATTTGTTTTTGTATATCTATTTGTTCTTGTATGTCAATGTGATGTGATTGTTGAGGTTGAATACCAAATGGTTGATGTGATTGTTGTGATTGTTGAGGTTGAATACCAAATGGTTGATGTGATTGTTGTGATTGTTGATGTTGAATACCAAATGGTTGATGTGATTGTTGTGATTGTTGATGTTGAATACCAAATGATTGATGTGATTGTTGAGGTTGAATACCAAATGGTTGATGTGATTGTTGTGATTGTTGATGTTGAATACCAAATGGTTGATGTGATTGTTGTGATTGTTGATGTTGAATACCAAATGATTGATGTGATTGTTGAGGTTGAATACCAAATGGTTGATGTGATTGTTGAGGTTGAATACCAAATGGTTGATGTGATTGTTGAGGTTGAATACCAAATGGTTGATGTGATTGTTGAGGTTGAATACCAAATGGTTGATGTGATTGTTGTGATTGTTTATGTTGAATAATTTTATCACTTGTACTTAAAATATTATTTTGTTGTTGTATTAAATCTTTTGTATTTCCCATTTTAATATATCCATCATTTATTTTGGTAATAATATCATTGATTGGATTTAAATTTTCAACAAATGGAAAATCATTGGATAGGTTTGTATAGTTTTCTTTTATTTTATTATTTAATTCATCTATGATATTTGACATTATTTTATTGTTTAAAAAAGTTATTTTTAACTTTTTATTTTAATGATGAGGTGCTGGATGATGAGGTGCTGGATGATGAGGTGCTGGATGATGAGGTGCTGGATGATGAGGTGCTGGATGATGAGGTGCTGGATGATGAGGTGCTGGATGATGAGGTGCTGGAGGATGAGGTGCTG